>ERZ781272.3-NODE-3-length-588465-cov-27.995292_pt1 | contig 588465 bp, 504 predicted proteins | sample MGYA00375850_ERZ781272 | MGnify/ENA primary metagenome ERZ781272 (study PRJEB29790, sample SAMN06051246) | human gut metagenome | host: Homo sapiens | place: USA: Cincinnati, Ohio | collected 2013-06-21 | study: EMG produced TPA metagenomics assembly of the Gut...
AAGTACTGACGTGTTCAGATAGTTTTTCTTATGAATATAGCAATTACCTACTCTAAATAAGGTTTTCTATGTGCGAAGTTTGAGTCCTTTATATTATTGGTGCAAAACTCAAACCATATTTCTCGTAGCTTCTTACCTGACACACTATGACACAAAACACGTTACGCACGTAAGTGCTACACTACCGTTTTTTAGTCATAGTGCATTAGGCAAGAAGTAGATATACATTTCTAGAGTTTTGCTATTAATAAAGAAAGAGCTGTCAATTGTAACAGCCCTTTCTTTTATGATGATAGATTTAAATTTCCTATTTAACAACTCTAACTTTCAGCACACCTTCAATAGCAGATAATTTTTCTACTAATGTTTCTGCTGAAGATACTGCTATATCTAATACCGTATATGCATAATCACCACGGCTCTTATTAACCATGTTATCAATATTGATATTTTCAGCAGCAATTACTGTTGTAAACTGACTTAACATATTAGGAATGTTTCTATGATTAATTGCAATACGCCCTTCACTTGCACATACACCAGCATCACACGCTGGATAATTTACTGAATTCTTAATATTACCATTATCCATGAAATCAACGATTTCTTTAACTGCCATAACAGCACAATTATCTTCTGATTCAGCTGTTGATGCACCTAAGTGTGGGAATGCAATAACGCCTTCCATATTGGCTGTCTTTGTATTAGGGAAGTCAGTAACATATTTTCCAACTTTACCCGATGCTAAAGCTTCTGCCATATCATCATCATTCACAAGAAGATCTCTAGCGAAGTTAAGTATAACAACTCCGTCTTTCATAATAGCCATTGTATCTTTGTTAATCATCTGTTTTGTTTCATCTAACAATGGTACATGGACTGTGATATAATCGCATTCTCTAAAGATTTCTTCTCTTGATTTAATATATTTGATATCTCTTGAAAGATTCCATGCATGCTCTACTGAGATAAATGGATCGCAACCATACACTTCCATACCTAAACGGTTAGCAGCATTGGCAACAAGTACACCGATTGCTCCAAGACCAATAACACCAAGCTTCTTGCCTTGAATTTCTTTACCAGCAAATTTGGATTTTGCTTTTTCCATTGTTTTAGCAATGTTAGCATCTTCTTTATTCTCGCCAACCCAGTTCATACCACCAACCAAATCACGGGAAGCAAGTAATAAACCTGCTACTACAAGTTCCTTAACACCGTTCGCATTAGCTCCTGGTGTATTAAACACTACGATACCTTTTTCTGCGCATTTATCAAGTGGAATATTATTAACACCTGCACCTGCTCTAGCGATAGCACATAGTTTATCACTAAGCTCTAAATCATGCATAGCAGCACTACGTACTAAAACTGCTTCAGCTTCATTTAATGCATCTGTCTTAACATATCTATCTGTAAACAAATCCAATCCAATGCCTGCAATTGGATTAAGGCAATTATACTTAACCATGTTACCCTCCTCCTGTATCTTCTCTCAATACCTATTTAACGTTTTCTGCTTCAAATTTCTTCATGAATTCAACAAGCTTTTCAACACCTTCAATTGGCATTGCATTGTAGATACTAGCTCTCATACCACCAACTGATCTGTGTCCTTTTAGGTTTTCAAAGCCTGCTGCTTTTGCTTCTTTAACAAATTTAGCATCTAATTCTTCGTCACCAGTTACAAAAGGAACATTCATTAAAGAGCGATCCTCTTTTACTACAGTACCTTTGAATAGTTTACTTTGATCTAAGTAATCATAAAGGATTGCTGCTTTCTTTTCGTTATGGTCTTTCATAGCTTCAAGGCCACCCATTTGTTTTAACCATTTGAAAACTTTACCGCAGATATAGATTCCGTATGCTGGAGGTGTATTGTATAATGAGTCATTATCCGCATGGATTTTATATTTCAACATTGTTGGAGTTCCATCTAATGTGTCCTCAGTAATTAAATCTTCACGAATAATAACAATTACTACACCTGCTGGACCAATATTCTTTTGAACTCCACCATAGATTACACCATATTTAGTAACATCAACTGGCTCTGACAAGAAACAAGAAGATACATCGGCTACTAAAGTCTTGCCCTTTGTGTTAGGTAATGTCTTGAATTTAGTTCCATAGATTGTGTTGTTCTCACATATGTACACGTAATCTGCATCATCAGCAATGTCTAAGTCTGAACAGTCTGGAATATAGGAGAAAGTTTTATCCTCTGAAGATGCAATTGCTCTTGCTTTACCATAGATCTGTGCTTCTTTGTAAGCTTTCTTAGCCCATTGACCTGTGATGATGTAATCAGCAACTTTGTTCTTCATAAGATTCATTGGAATCATCGCAAATTGTTGTGATGCTCCGCCTTGCAAGAATAATACCTTGTAATTGTCTGGTATATTCATTAAGTCTCTTAAATCTTTTTCTGCAGTTTGAATGATTTCTTGGTATGCCTTGGAACGGTGACTCATCTCCATTACTGACATTCCTGTACCATTATAATCTAGCATCTCTGTTGCTGCCTCTTTCAATACTTCTTCAGGTAAAACAGCCGGACCTGCTGAAAAATTATAAACTCTACCCACTTGTACTTCCTCCTTTTTCACTTGACTACTTTATCGTGTTACATTATAGAACTAAAAAAATATGAAGTCAATCTTTATTTCTCTTTTCTGACTAAAATCTTTTCTAGTTATCAGTATTCTATCATTATATATCTAAAGAAGCAATATCCATGATTTACCATAACCTAAATCTCAGACAAAGGCTGTACTTCGTCTGAGATTATAGCTGTGTGATATGTAATGAAAGCATCCTAAGTTCATACTATTCATTAATAGGACATATTATTCTTTACTTCTTGATATCCTCTTCAGAGAATACTTCATCGATTGCAGCACCTGGTGCAACCATTGGCCATACTTTATCATCACTTTGAATTTGACAATCAATCACTACAGGAATATTAAGTTCAATTGCTTCTTTTAATACTCCTTCTACTTCTTCTTTCTTAGTGACTCTGTATGCCTTTGCGCCCATAGCCTCTGCTAACTTTACAAAATCAACTGCGTCATTCAATACTGTGTAAGAATATCTCTCTTCATAGAATAAGGACTGCCATTGACGTACCATTCCTAATACATGATTATTGAATATAATTTGAATAATTGGAATATTATAACGAGTTGCTGTAGCAATCTCATTCATATTCATACGGAAACAACCATCTCCAGCCATGTTTACAACTATCTTATCAGGGTTTGCAACTTTAGCACCAATACAAGCGCCTAAGCCATACCCCATTGTTCCTAGTCCACCTGATGTTAAGAATGTTCTTGGTTTATTATATTTGAAAAACTGCGCCGACCACATCTGATGTTGACCAACCTCAGTAGTGATAATAGCATCACCTTTTGTTATCTCATATAACTTCTCAATGATGTATGGTCCTGTTAAGATATCCTCATGATACTTCAAAGGATATTCTTCTTTCATGTCCAACACATGTTGTACCCACTCACTATGTTCCTGCTGTGTCAACTTATCATTCATACGTTCAAGTACCATCTTAACATCACCTACGATGCTATGGTCTGTGATAACGTTCTTATTAATTTCCGCTGGATCTACATCAATTTGAAGAATCTTCGCATTCGAAGCAAACTTAGCAATATTGCCAGTTACACGGTCACTAAATCTTGCACCGATTGTAATTAATAAATCACACCTCGTTACTGCTAGGTTTGAAGTTTTAGTTCCATGCATACCAAGCATTCCTGTATACTTTGGATTTTCTCCACTGAACGCCCCTTTTCCCATTAATGTATCACAAACTGGAGCATCCACTAATTCTACAAAGGTCGCAAGTTCTTCACTGGCTTCAGAGATTACCGCACCACCACCAACGAATATCATTGGTTTGCTTGCTTTATTAATCATCTCTACTGCTGTTACAAGAGCTTCTTCTGTAATTGTCTCTGTAACACGGTCTATCTTCTCTGGTAGAACCTTTGTATATTCTGTCATAGCAGCAGTTACATCCTTGGTAATATCTACAAGGACAGGTCCTGGTCGTCCTGTATTCGCAATCTTGAATGCACGTCGAAGTGTATCTGCTAATTTCGTAACGTCTTTTACTATAAAATTATGCTTAGTAATAGGCATTGTAATACCGGCTATATCAACTTCTTGAAAGCTATCTTTACCGAGTAAAGGTACTGTAACATTCCCCGTAATTGCTACCATTGGAACAGAATCCATATATGCTGTAGCAATTCCAGTAACAAGATTTGTTGCTCCTGGACCGCTAGTTGCTAGACATACGCCTACTTTACCTGTTGATCTTGCATAACCATCCGCAGCATGTGAAGCTCCTTGTTCATGGGAGGTCAGGATATGTCTGATTTCATCTTTATGTTTGTATAACGCATCGTAAATATTAAGAACTGAGCCACCAGGATAACCAAAGATGGTATCAACACCCTGTTCTTTTAAGCACTCAATTAATATTTCTGAACCTGTCAACTGCATACTATCCCTCCTTTACTTCTAATATTGCTCCTCTGTTTCCTGAAGTAACCATAGATGCATAACGTGCAAGATAACCAGTTGTTACTTTTGGTTGTCTAGGTTTCCAGTTAGCACGTCTTCTCTCTAACTCTTCATCTGATACATCCATATCAAGTGTATTAGCATTAATATCAATCTTAATGATATCGCCTTCTTCAACTAATGCAATTGGGCCACCAACAGCAGCTTCTGGTGAAACATGACCAATTGAAGCGCCTCTTGATGCTCCACTAAAACGTCCATCTGTAATAAGTGCAACGCTTGAACCAAGACCCATACCAGCAATTGCAGAAGTTGGGTTTAACATCTCTCTCATACCTGGTCCACCCTTAGGTCCTTCGTAACGAATAACAACAACATCACCTTCAACAATCTTACCACCTTTAATAGCTTCAATTGCATCTTCTTCACAATCAAACACTCTTGCAGGTCCTTGATGTTTAAGCATCTCTGGTGCTACAGCCGAACGTTTTACTACGCCTGAGTCTGGTGCAAGATTTCCTTTTAATATTGCGATACCACCTGTTTGACTATATGGATTTTCAATCGGGCGAATTACGTCATGATCACGATTAATGCAACCTGCAATATTTTCCCCAACTGTCTTTCCTGTAGCTGTAATACAGTCAGTATGTAATAGATTCTTTTTATTTAATTCATTCATAACAGCATATACACCACCTGCTTCATTAAGATCTTCCATATAAGTCGGACCTGCTGGAGCAAGATGACATAAATTAGGTGTCTTTGCACTGATTTCATTAGCTATATCAAGATTTAAATCAATACCTGCTTCATGAGCAATTGCTGGTAAATGTAACATACTATTAGTACTACATCCAAGTGCCATATCTACTGTTAAAGCATTCATAAATGCTTCATTTGTCATAATATCACGAGGACGAATATTCTTCTCATATAATTCCATTACCTTCATACCTGCATGCTTTGCAAGCTTAATTCTCTCGGAATATACCGCTGGAATTGTACCATTACCACGAAGTCCCATTCCAAGTACTTCTGTTAAACAGTTCATACTGTTTGCAGTATACATACCGGAACATGAACCACAGGTTGGGCATACCTTATTCTCAAATTCTTCTACATCTTCTGCTGACATCTTACCAGCTGTATACGAACCAACTGCTTCGAACATACTTGATAAGCTTTTCTTTTCGCCTTTAACACGACCTGCTAGCATTGGACCACCACTAACGAATACCGTTGGGATATTAAGTCTTGCTGCTGCCATTAAAAGACCTGGAACGTTCTTATCACAGTTAGGTACCATAACAAGAGCATCAAAACCATGTGCCATAGCTACTGCTTCTGTGGAATCACAGATTAAGTCTCTCGTTACTAGTGAATATTTCATACCGATATGTCCCATTGCAATACCATCACATACCGCAATTGCTGGGAACACAACTGGAGTACCACCTGCCATGGCTACACCAATTCTAACGGCTTCTACAATTTTATCTAAATTCATATGACCTGGTACGATCTCATTATGAGAACTTACGATACCAACTAAAGGTCTCTCTAATTCTTCCTTGGTCATTCCAAGTGCATTAAACAACGAACGATGTGGTGCTTGTTGCATACCAGTTTTAACTGAGTCACTTCTCATAATACTACCTCCTATAATTTCCTGTAATGACGCTATTCTTTTTTATTTTAACATACTCTTTATTGTTTTAACATAGTATCACATAAATCTCTTAAACCATATTTATATCTTATTTTAGAATATATTCAACGATTAGGTCACCCATCTCTTTAGTGCCTACTAATTCTTTACCATCAGACATAATGTCAACTGTACGGTATCCATCTTTTAATACAGCTTTAACTGCTGCTTCTATATGATCTGCTTCTTTCTCTAAGTCAAATGAATAACGAAGCATCATAGCTGCGGATAAGATTGTAGCAATTGGATTTGCTTTATTCTGCCCTGCAATATCAGGTGCTGAACCATGACTTGGTTCATATAAACCTAACTTTGTATCACCTAAACTAGCCGATGCTAACATACCGATGGAGCCTGTTACCATGCTTGCTTCATCTGATAAGATATCTCCAAACATATTCTCTGTTAATATCACATCAAATTGTTTCGGGTTCTTTACTAACTGCATCGCGCAGTTATCAACTAACATGTCACTAAGTTCAACATCAGGGTACTCTGCGGCAACTTCTTTCACTACTTTTCTCCATAATCTTGAGGAATCTAAGACGTTAGCCTTATCAACACTACATACTCTTTTGTTTCTCTTTCTAGCAATATCAAAACCCCATTTTGCTATTCGTCGAATTTCATTCTCGTTATATGTAAGGGTATCCCTAGCTGTAATTACACCATTCTCTTCGTAGGTTTTACGCTCACCAAAGTATAAACCACCAGTAAGTTCTCTCATAACTACAAAGTCAAATCCACCATCTATGATTTCTTCCTTTAAAGGACATGCTCCCTTTAATTCATCGAATAATACAGCAGGGCGGATATTAGCAAATAGATTTAGCCCTTTACGTATCTTAAGAAGTCCTGCCTCTGGTCTAAGATCTGGAGGTAACTGATACCAGTTTGACTGACCCACATTACCACCTACTGCACCAAGTAAAACCGAATCACTTTCTAGTGCTGCCTGCATTGCTTCATCAGTTAATGGTACTCCAGTTGCATCGATGGAACAACCTCCCATTAAAACTTCTGTATAATTAAATGTATGACCATATGTACTACCAATTGTATCTAACACTTTTCTTGCTTCAGTTACGATTTCTGGTCCAATTCCATCTCCAGGTATTACAGCTATATTGTAATTCATTCCTGACATCATCCTTTCTTCTAATAACCAATTATGTTCATTCCTTAAGATTATATATTATATAACCCAAAGTTATAATATTTCTTATTTTTATTCCTTATTCACATATTAGCTTACTTTCTTAAAAAAATCAATGTAAATTATTAAAAAACATAAGAAATAGACATAAAAAAACCTTCAAGTGCTAATTATCAAACACTTGAAGGTTGTAAATTCATAATAACGTTGTTATCATCAGTATTATAGTATAATTTAAGTTAACTATTCTTATGCTTCCTTTAAGAATGCAACGTAACCTCTCTTAGCTTCATAAACATCAGCTTTGCTAGTTACTTCCCAAGGTGCATGCATGTTAAGTACAGCAACACCACTATCGATAACTTCCATACCATATAAAGCAAGAATATAAGCGATTGTTCCGCCGCCGCCCATATCTACTTTACCAAGTTCAGCAGTTTGGAATGCAACATTATGTGTTTCCATCATCTTACGAATATTCGCAAAGTATTCTGCATTCGCATCATTTGTGCCTGACTTTCCTCTAGCACCTGTATACTTGTTGAATACAATACCTTTTCCAAAGTATGCAGAGTTTTTCTTATCGAATGCAGATGCAAATGATGGATCATAAGCAGCACTAACATCAGATGACAACATCTTTGAATTGCTTAGGCATCTTCTTAATTTAAGTTCTGAAAATCCTTCCATACGATCAATTAATTCTGCTAACGTATTTTCAAAGAATTTTGATTGCATACCAGTTGCGCCGACGCTTCCGATTTCTTCTTTATCTACTAATAGACAACAGCTTGTTTTCTTCATATCTTCTACTTCTAGCATAGCTATTAAAGAAGTATATGCACAAACTCTATCATCTTGACCATAAGCCATAATCATACTTGCATCCATACCAGCTTCTCTTGCTTTACCAGCAGGTACAACTTCTAATTCAGCTGATAAGAAATCTTCTTCTTCAAATCCATATTTATCTTTTAATAACTTAGCTACGTTTGCTTTGACAGCATCTTTATCAGTATCTTTTAAAGGAATTGATCCAAATACAAGATCAAGTGCTTCTCCTTCAATAACTTTCGATGCTTTCTTTTCAAGTTGCTCGCCTGAAAGATGTACTAATAAATCTGATATGAATAATACAGGATCTGATTCTTCTTCACCGATTACTACTTCAATAACTTCTCCGTCTTTCTTAACCACAACACCATGGATAGCAAGTGGAATAGTAACCCATTGGTATTTCTTGATTCCACCATAATAATGTGTATCAAGATATGCAAAACCACTATCTTCATATAATGGATTTTGTTTAATATCTAATCTTGGAGAATCAATGTGGGCTCCTAGAATTGATAAACCATTTTCAATCTTCTCACTACCAATATTGAATAATGCAATTGCCTTCTTCATGCAAGTTGCATATACTTTATCACCTTTTTTTAGTGTTTTATTCTCAGCTATTACGTCGTTAAGATCCACATAACCATATTCTTTTGCAATTGCAATTGTAGCTTCAACACATTCTCTTTCTGTTTTACCATTATCTAAGAATTCTCTATAGCCTTTATTAAGGCATTCTAATTCATTTAATTCAGTTTCTGAATATTTTGACCATGTTACTTCTTTCATACTGCTTTCCTCCGTTAATTTATATTAGTATAATCTGTATTTTATGGCATTTTTTATAATGAGTCAATGGATTATCTAATATTTTTCCCCGAACTAAAAAGGTAACATCAAGCTTTTTGCAATAATAGCTTGATGTTACCTTCTCTTATTCATACAATAGAACATACCATGAATATTTATTTCTGATTTATGTAATTAATAAGCCCCTCTGCTTTAATAATCTTTTGCATAAACTCTGGGAATGCTTGACCTTGATACTGCGTTCCTTTTGTCTTGTCGTAAATCATACCACTATCAAAATCAATTTCAACTTCATCCCCTGCTTCAATCTCTTTTGCAGCTGCTTCACATTCAATGATAGGCAAACCGATATTAATAGCATTACGGTAGAATATTCTTGCGAAGGTTTCTGCGATAACACAGCTAATCCCTGATGCTTTGATTGCGATTGGTGCATGCTCTCTTGATGAACCACAACCAAAGTTTTTGTTCGCTACCATGATATCACCTGGTTTCACTCTATTAACAAAGTCCGCATCAATATCTTCCATACATTTTTTAGCTAATTCGGCTGGATCAGATGAGTTAAGATATCTTGCTGGAATAATTACGTCGGTATCTACATTATCTCCATATTTGTGTACTGTTCCACATGCTTTCATTTTGTGTTCCTCCTATAATCCAAGTTCACTAGGGCCTGAAATCTTACCAGTTACTGCACTTGCAGCTGCTATAGCTGGACTTGCAAGATATACCTCGGATTCTACATGTCCCATACGACCTACAAAGTTACGATTCGTTGTTGCAACAGCTCTTTCTCCTGCTGCAAGAATACCCATATGTCCACCAAGACATGGTCCGCATGTTGGAGTGGATACAATACCACCAGCTTTAATGAATGTAGCAAGTAGACCTTCTTCCATCGCTTGAAGGTAAATAGCTTGTGTCGCAGGGAATACAATAAGACGCATTCCTTTTGCAACTTTTCGTCCTTCTAATACTTTCGCTGCAATTCTAAGATCATCGATACGACCATTCGTACAAGAACCAATTACAACCTGATCAATCGCCACTTCTCCGACTTCATCAATTGTCTTTGTATTCTCTGGTAGATGAGGAAACGCTACTGTTGATTTAAGTGTTGATAAATCAATTGTATATACTTCATCATATTCTGCATCTTCATCTGCTTCATATGTCTTGAATTCTTTTGTTGAATGTTCTTTCATATATTCAACTGTTTGATCATCTACAGGGAAGATACCATTCTTTGCACCTGCTTCAATTGCCATATTCGCCATTGCAAAACGGTCATCCATCGTCAAATTAGCGATTCCATCTCCAACGAATTCCATTGACTTATATAACGCTCCATCTACACCGATTAATCCAATAATATGTAGAATAACATCTTTTCCACTAACCCATTTTGCAGGTTTTCCTGTTAGTACAAATTTAATCGCACTTGGTATTTTGAACCAAGCCTTTCCTGTAACCATTCCGGCTGCCATATCCGTACTACCAACACCTGTAGAAAATGCTCCAAGTGCTCCATATGTACAAGTATGAGAATCTGCTCCTATAACCACATCGCCAGCTACGACAAGACCTTTTTCCGGTAATAGAGCATGCTCAATTCCCATCTCACCAATTTCGAAATAATTTGTGATATCATTTTCTTTAGCAAAATTACGCATACATTTACAATGCTCCGCAGACTTGATATCCTTGTTTGGTGTAAAGTGATCGGGTACTAGTGCAATTTTATCTTTATCAAATACAGTTTTTGTATTCATCTTATCCATTTCATGAATAGCTACTGGTGCTGTTACGTCATTACCTAATACTAAGTCAAGATCTGCTTCAATCAATTGCCCTGCAGATACGTAATCAAGACCAGCATGGGCAGCCAATATTTTTTGTGTCATTGTCATTCCCATTATTGAATCCTCCTATTGTGTTTGTCTAAGCATATCCTCTGATCTGCCTTGCTGCTTTTTAATAACCACCTCCACTTAATGGATTGGTTAAATAGTTATAGGCTCATTCTAACACATGATTTTATATAAATGAAATACATATAACTCATGCTTACTATATTAATGAGTTATGTTTGAATAATCATATTAATTTAATTTCAACCATTATTCACTTGCATTCTTACCTCTTTTTGGTATAAGATAATAACATAGAAATACAATCTTACTATAATGGTAAGTTATGCAGTACAATAAGTTTATTTATGAAATTACTAGGATAATGCAAGGATTACTTGCTAGCGTGGAGGTTAATATATATGGAACAAAATTTATCGCTATACAAAATATTCAATTGTGTTGCAGAGGTCGGTAATATATCACGGGCAGCGAAGGAATTATATATTAGCCAACCTGCAATTAGTAAAGCAATTAGTAAATTAGAACAGAATCTCGAAGTTACCTTATTCACAAGAAATTCACGCGGAGTTCACCTAACAGCTGAAGGCAAGATGCTTTATGAACATACGAAAACCGCTTTTGAAACATTACAACTGGGAGAAGAAACGATTCGTAAAGTTAATGAACTAGGAATCGGCCATATACGCATAGGTGTAAGCAGTACTCTATGCAAATACCTATTAATTCCTTATCTAAAGGATTTTATAGCAAAGTATCCTCACATAAAGGTTACGATTGACTGTCAATCAACATTTCAAACAATGGAGTTACTCGGAAATCGAAAAATTGATATAGGATTGATTGCAAAACCAGAGCAACTACGTAATATAACCTTTTTCCCGATTGCTGAAATCGAGGATGGTTTCGTAGCAACTAAAACATATATGGATAATCTTAAACTCCGTGAAGCAGAGGACCACTTTGATGTATTCAAATCAGCCAATCTGATGCTTCTAGATGAAGAGAATATAACCAGAATGTATATTGATAATTACTTCAGAACGTATCAAGTCGAGACGAATAAGATTCTTGAAGTAAATAACATGGACTTATTAATCGAATTTGCTAAAATTGGTCTTGGTGTAGGTTGCGTTATTAAAGATTTCGTACAAAACGAATTAAAGAGTGGTGCCTTAATTGAAGTCCCATTCGTAGCCCCTATCTCTAAACGTCAAGTTGGTTTTGCTTATGCAACGAATGTAGAACCCTCCGAATCTTTGCAGAAATTCATTGATTTTTACCAACAAAAGGAATAAAATATACACCTTAATAAATTCATAAGATTTTCATAAGAATAATTCATCAATTCTTCCTCATATCTTAAAACATAATTTTTTGTTTTGTGGTTTAATATTATATGAAATCACTAATCTGTTGTTTATGTTTTGAAAGGAATGAGGGTACTATGAATATTTATGATACAAAGAAAGATCAATTTAATAAGATTAAATTTCTTTTCCTAAAAGCTATTGGAGAAGTACTTTTACTTATATGTATCTTTGCAGGGGTTGGCTTTGGAATCGGAAAACTATTTGGATAAAATGTGTAAGAATCTGACTTACTGTCGATACCTTTCTCATTTCTATGGTATCGGCAGTAAGTCAGATTTCTCTCACTATAATGTATTTTTAAAATCCGAAATAAAACATTCAATTGCCTTTTCATCAAGATTCGTCATATTATTAACATCTAAGTTTTTCTTTTTGGCAATCATTTTTAAAAGTTGTTTTACTAAAAAACCCTGTTTTTTGATATCACATGCACCGCCTAAGTAATATGCTTTGGATTTTTTCATCCATTCATTATTTCGAACAGAGGATTCCATAATAAAATTATATTTATCTGCACTATCCAAAGCATGAATAAAAAATACAGTTGTGGCTTTTTCTAATTCTTTATTCTCTAAAAAAATACGCATTGGTTTTGGAAGTGTACCTGCATAGATTCCAAATCCAATATAAATTTTATTATAAGAAGTAATATCAATATTGGTTGTTTCTTGTAGGTTAAAATAAGTAACAGATGAATCAGATACCGTTTTCATTTTATCGACAGTCGATTGTGTGGTACCATTTTTAGATATATATACTATTGCTGTTTTCATTCTTTTTCTTTCCTTTCCCTTTATTCAAGGCCAAGCACGTGTTATTTTGCTGTCTTCTAGATCCACATAAACAATGTTTTCTTCCAAACATAACACCACCTTATCTTTAAATTGCACTATCCTGTTCTACCATACCATCTTTTAATCTAACTAGACGAGTTCCATAAAGTGCAGCATTTTCTGAGTGAGTTACTTGAATTATTGTTTTATTCAACTCTTTATTTATTTTTTCGAATATATTCATTATATCTTCACCAGATTTCGAGTCCAAGTTTCCAATTGGCTCATCCGCTAAAATTAAGTCTGGTCCAAATAGCAACGTTCTAGCTATCGCTACTCTTTGTTGCTGTCCGCCTGATAATTCTCTCGGAGTAAACTTTCTTCTATCTTCTAATCCTGTAAGCTCCAATATATGGTCGAGTTCTATCTTATAATCTTTTATTTTTTTATTATCAAGTAAAATAGGTAACAAAATGTTGTCTTCTACATTTAAATTAGGAATTAGATTATAAAACTGAAATACAAATCCTAACTTAGTTCGTCTTAGTTTACTTTTTTGTTTTTCATCTAAAGAAGTATAGTCTTTTCCAAATATACTTACGCTACCCTTGGAAGGTATGTCCAATCCGCCTAAGATGTATAACATCGTAGATTTTCCACAACCAGAAGGTCCCATCACTGAAAGAAACTCCCCTTCTTGAACATCAAAAGAGATATTGTTTAGTATCGTTGCTTTCTCTTTACCAATTGCAAATTCTTTATATAGATTCTTTACTTCGAGTATTTGCTTCACAGTATTACCTCCATTTTTTCAATTATTCGAACTTAAGTTCCTTAATAACATTAATCTTCATAAACTTTCGTATTAAAGGTATAAACATCAATAAAACTAATACAATCGTTGCAATTGAAACAATGAATAGTATTTTTACATTATATTCAAGGGTCAAATCTAGCATTAAAAATGTAAAAACGTCTGCAATCAATACTAAAGAAATACCTCCTATAACAACGCCTAAAATTATACCAAGTAAAGTCATAAAAATAGACTCGAGCAAAAGTACTGCAACTTTCTTGCAGTTACTCATACCTAATGATGTATATACTGCCATTTCCTTTTTTCTTTGAATAAAACTAATCATTACATTACTTATAATTCCAAATGCAGCCATAATCATCATAATATACGAAAATACAGATAAGATATCTATAAACTGTTTCATTTCATTTTCAGAGTCTTCAATCAAGTCGTCTTTATCAATAATTTCTGCTCCATATCCCTTGAGTTTGTCCTTTACGTCTTCTTTGGATAAATCAGTTTGAATATAATACTGTGTTGGATTATCATAGGAAAACATAGTTTCTGCCGTCTTCTTCGAAATAATATTATAATTGCCACTTGCATACATCTTACAATCAACAATACTAGTAACTAGCATTTCATAAGTCGAATCACTAACTGCGAGTTTTATGAAATCTCCTTGCTTAATTCCATACGTCTTAGCCATTCTCTTTGAAAGAATAATTCCATTCTCTATCTCATTTAGTTCAGCCAATTGTTTTTCCTTATTATCAAACTCCATATAGTCATCAAAACCAGCATAATTTTCTGTATCAACATAATACATATTAATAGCTTTTAATGTATCATCGTCTAAGTAAGAAGTAATACTGCCCACCGTATATATTTCAGAGTCCGGAAATTCTAAATATAATTTTTCACTAAATTCTCCACTTTTTGATATATTAATGTTGGCACATACATCAAAATTCATACGATGATAACTTCCATTAATTACATCGGTAATGGATGCACTCAGAGAAGATATAATTGTTATAGACATAATACAGACAGCAATGAGTGTAATGTTATTTTTTAAAATCGTTGTAGTTGCAACATTTTGAAATGCTAACATTGCTACTATACTCTTTCCACGAAAGAACTTAGCTATTGGCACACAAATTATCATTATAATATAAGGAATAAGGATAATTGCACCTACAAGGAAAATACATACACATGGTATGGAGAGTACATAGGATACCTTCTCTTCCAAAATCGACATAATTGCAGTTAAACATACACAAACAATTCCTACGATTAACATTTGCTTACGATTGGATTGAATGGTGCTAATTAAATTTAGAATTACTTCTTTTAGCTGCATTTTTTTAATTGAACGTACAGTAAATAACACAGTGACTGAAGAGAGAATAATAGCAAATAAAAATCCAACCAAATAATAAATTGTATTCACACTATACTTTTCAAATTTGGCAATATCCATACCGTAAACTGAATAATTACTTACAAATTGCGTTAGATAATAACCTGCAACACAACCAAGCAGACCGCCAAACATACCATAAATAATACCTTCTTTTAATAACAAACGATTTACTTGACCATAGGTCGCACCTTGACTAAAAAAAGTACCAAAGATAGGAAGTCTTTCATTTACAATCACCTTAAACGTACATGATATGATAAAGGTTGACATCATTAATGTAATAATTAACATAAAAATTAACGGAGTTTGAATCCACTCAAACTGTCCTTTGATTAATACTTCGTCATAATTTTGAGTACATATTAAATCATTGTTTTCATTAAATCGATTCGACCAATCTACAACTGAATTTTTATCGACACACCCTAACACTGTAGTACAATTATTATGATCATTATTATACATGGCAAGATTCTCTTTTGGCACTATAACTGAAAAGACCTCTTCCCCATCATACTTAAATAATCCTTCATTTTCATAGATTCCAACAACTGTATAATCCTTCTCTTGTCCATCAATAAATAATGGTATGATATCATTGATTGCAACATTTAGGCTACTTGCCACTTTAGTTGAGATAAATACTTTTTGACCATCAAAGCTAGAAAAATTTGTTTCAATAGGCTTCATGGAACTATAGTTTTCAAACTCTTCATAATCAACTCCTAATACAATAAATTCTTTATCCGAGTCGTTGATAACATAACCTGCAGATTCTAGTAGTGATAGTTTTGTAATATCTTTTAGTTCCTCAATGTCATCTAAATTCCAAACCGCTCCATTTGCTTCCTTTATCTTTATGTTATAATCACCATATTCTTCAACTGCTTGTTGTAGATAAATATCAGTTAACAAATCTACAACAGATAGACTCAAAATCAGTAAAGCAGTACTTATAATAATTGCAAACAGCATAAGAAATTGTCGAAAAAGCTTTTCCTTAATCGTATGAAACAAGTACTTATTTAAAATGTTCATATTCTGTCCTTCCATTCTCAAAATTTCACTTGTTTTAAGATAATTAATTCTTATCCTCTTATCTAGTCATATTAATGTAGATTTTTTAAAATTTGGATTTCTTCATCCATTCTTCGATATATTTTATAAAGTGATTTTGTAGCACCGATTTCAAAAAAAACACGATTGCCATCTCGTTTTAGTTTTTCAATACATTAAAGGTTCACCTTTACATCGATCAGTAATTGATAGCCTTAAATAAATGATTTTTCTTCCATATAAATCTCTCATATATCATCACCTTTTTTTACATAGTTTACCATCTAATACATATTTTGTCAATAATAAGTAATTACTGTAGAAATATGAAAATAGTCCCAGAAAAAACCAAAAAAATAGCGTAGCAGTATAAACCTGCTACGCTATAAAGTCTAACTTTAAGGGGTCACCTCAAACATTAAAATTGTCTTTTTATTCCTTGCTCAATTTTCACCAGATACTATTCTTCTTTTTTCCATATCTTAAATGTTTCAAATGCAGAAGGTACTGCATATAATTCTTTCAGATCATCATGCGTTACCATTGTAACATCAACGTAAGAAGTTTCTTCTTTTACTAAGTTATCCACTGTATCAGATGTATTTTCTTTAAGTTGTCCACTAAACCTCTCCATTTGTTCACATGATTCAAATTCTATGTGGAATCCTACCATGTGCCATTCCACATGGCTGAAGATATGTTTTGCTTCATGCAATGAATGAATTACAGTATCATTTTCACCTAGTATCAAATTCAGCATATCTTGTATTTTATCAATTGAACTCTTACCTTCTATATTAGGCAATTCCCATAATCCAGCTAGCAGCCCCTTATTAGGGCGCTTATGCAATACAAACTTTCCATCACATTCAAGCACAAATACTGTTTTTTCTTCTATTCTTCTTCCTTTTTTCTTTGGCTTAACTGGAATCTGAGATTGTAAATCCTTCTTAAATGCCATACATAGATGCATAACTGGACATTTCTCACATAATGGTCTTCCGTTTGGTATACATATTGTTGCTCCCAAATCCATTAATGATTGATTGAATGCCCCTGCTGCGTCTTCTGGCGTAATTGCAGTAAAATCTATCTCTAGTTGCTTCTTAACACTGGCTTTAGTGATATCATCAAAACTACCTGATAAACGTTTTGCAATCCGAAGTACATTACCATCTACCGCGGATACTGGAATTCCATAAGCAATTGATGCAATTGCTCCTGCTGTATAGCTCCCGATACCAGGTAACTTTAATAATTCCTTGTATGAGGCAGGTAAATTACCGTCATATTCATCAACAACAACTTTAGCTGCTTTTTGAAGATTACGGACCCTCGAATAATATCCAAGCCCCTCCCACAATTTTAACAAAACGTCCTCTGATGCATTAGCTAAGTCTTCTATTGTAGGTAATGTCTTGAGGAAACGATCATAATACCCTCTCACCGCTTCAACTCTTGTTTGCTGTAACATGATTTCAGAAATCCAGACATGATATGGTGTAGGCTCTAATCTCCACGGTAGGATTCTCGCATTTGCTTCATACCAGTCCACAAGATAAGGAACAATCTCTCCATATTCATATGATTTGCTATCATCTATTGTATTCATTACAAGCCTCTCTTTGATTACCTTTATTGCGACCTTAATCTACTTAATGACCTTCCAAGCTTCAATTAATCTCTCAAGCGAGAATGAAGCATTAGCTGGACTAGTCGACGGAAGTTTTATTATATCACGACCTACTTTAGAAAGGCAATATCTAATATAAAGTTCATACGATTTATTTCCATTGGCAAATATACGATCCACCTTTGAATGATCCAATATAATAGACAAATCATTGGGAACTACATTTTTAATGCTACTATCACTAGACCCACAGATTTCACAGCTGTGAATCACATCCCAAACTGCTATGTTGTGCGCTAGTAGAAACTGAGTCTTTTCTTCAATTGAAGAAGGCACATCTACCATACAAACAGCCGCCAACACCTTCCAAAATCGATTCTGAGGATGATGGTAAAAGAATTGCCCTTCCCTGGATTTCACTGATGGAAATGTACCAAGTATCAGAATTCTAGAATCCTCATTAAAGATTGGTTGTATTGGGTGAATCACTGTATCCGACATATGTGCCTCCTGTTATAACTATAGTAAACTTGGTAGTTCTACTTCTACCTACTTATTTTATCTCAAATTCTTGAATTCCCATGAAACCTGGAGCAACTTCGTATTTTGCAAATACTACTACAGGATTACCGGATTCATTAACATAGAAACGTGTATTCTCATCAATACTAACGAATCCACCTTCCTCCTCAGTAAAATAGCTCATTTCCTCATCTTCTTTTACTCTTTGTTCCATCTCTTCACGAATTGCTTCATTTGCCTTATTAATATAATCATCTCCTAAGATGTCCTTCAATGTTAACACATTGCCGTTTGTTAAATCAAGAGTATAGAAGAATTGTTCTGTATAAGCGTTTGCCCAGTCTTCATAAGAGGTGATTACGATTGAAATCAAATCTTCGTTTTGTGCCTTAACTTCATACTCCACATTCGCATGTATATCCTTAGCAGTAAACTCTTCTTCTGTACCACCTGTTTCTAGAAAAGCTTCTTTGTACTCAGCAATGTGTGTTTCAGCCGCTTTGATATGTTCGTCAACTAATTCTTGAATTTCTTTATTAATATCTATTACTGACTGTTTTACTTCCTCATTATCACTTTCCACTTCAATCTGTGGTACTTCTGCTCTAATTGTACGGTCCTCATTGGTATCTTCATAAGTACGGACTGTTAAAACTCTAGCTACTGTTCCTATAAAAGGTAATTGCTCTACTCCTTTAGCGAAAGCTTCACTTGTATTTAGTCCAATTATGAATACTCCAAAACATGCTGCAATACTAATTCCTGTACGCTTAAATATCTTCTTATTCTTGTTGTTGTTTTTATTATCAACCATATTCTCCATTTCATTCATATCATTTGCCTCCTTATTCTTTTCTTTATTCATTTCCTTTGATTCATAATCTTGGAACACTTTATTAACAATCTTATCTAACTCTTTTGGTATCGAAATTTGATTATATTCTTGCTTACTTTTATTAAGGATTAATTCCTCTAATACATCCCTATCCTTGTTCATGGTCAACCTCCTGCAAAACTTGTTTCAGTCGCTTAAGTCCTGTATATAATCTCGATTTTACAGTACTTAGATTGGTATTGGTTATCTTAGCTATCTCTTTCAGCGATTGTTCATTATAAAATCGTAAGACAACAACAGTCCTAACCTCGTCCGTAAGAGTATCTAAGGCCCTTAATAAGCGATCATCTCCCTCAATTACATATTCTTGTATATACATCTCTTCTGGTATGTTTTCATTACTACAAACAATTTCCTTGGAATTCTTTTTGATGTATCCCAAGCTTTCATTGACAATAATTCTATAGAAGTATGTTGACAAATACTTTAGATTACGTATTTCCTCATAACATTCGAGTAATTTGCATATACTACTTTGCACTACGTCTAAAGCCGCTTCTTCATTCTTAACATAAGAAAATGCCAATCGATAGAATCTGTGTTGGTTTGTAATCACATACTCTTTCACTATTTCGTAATTCTCTTTGTTCATAAAAATACATAGGCTCCTTCCATTACCGCGCATGTATTTTTCTGCGCTATACAAGTTTGCGGCGCAGACACAAACTTGATAAGCTACAAGTAAAAACCTGTCAGCTTCAATCTTAGGTCAACAATATCATCTACCTGCATTCTTTAGATAATTTATGTTACTAAAAAGTTTGATTTGGCTACAAAATGTGTTTTAGAATTTAAAAAAGCTCATAAATTATCATAATCGATAATCTATGAACTTTCACTTCTCTCTTATTAAAGTATTGTCTTATATGTCACTCAAATATTCATATAAATCTTCTAAGGCTACCGTAGAATTCAAATCTAAGCAAATATTACCTATTAAATTATAAATATCAATTTGACTGTGTCTGAATTCTATAAAATCTGATAAATACTGTTTATTCATATATGCTTGTAATTCGGTCAATGCTAGATTTAGTACTGATCTGCCTTTATAGTAGCTAGTATTATTATAGAGTAGCTTCGCTCCTCCAATCCCCTCTGATACCAGCGTAAAATAGTAGATTTTATCTTCCTCGGATAACTTGGTATAATCTACATTAAGACCTTGTGATATCATATCCATAGCACTAATATATGCCTTATCGATACTGTTCTTTTCATCCATCAATTTCTTAGTACCATGTACATACACGGTAGCGCCTACACATACAGCTATCACTATACACAACATAACAACACTAAGCCATCGCAGCTCAGGCTTTCTATTCCATTCACTTTTATTAACCATAACTGTTATCTCCCCAATAACAGCATAAGTAATGTATTATGTATATACTCTCCCTGTATTAAAGAACCAAAACAGTCTATGCATACTGATACTGCATGCATAGACTATTCTCCATTCAAAACGTGTTACACATTATACGTTAATCTCAGCTGTCATTCCTAAAATGTCTTTGTTTTCGTTTAATATTGGATTTATCACTTCTGTAATAAATTCTTCTGTCTGCATTGGTGCACAACCAACATATTTGCTCGGATCCATAGTTTTCTTCAATTCATCAAGTGACATATTGAATGCTTTGTCCGCTGCAATAAGTTCTAATAAGTTATTATCTAAACCATATTCTTTCACGTTCTTACCAGCTTCCATAGATAACAGACGTATCTTTTCATGAAGTTCTTGTCTATCTCCACCTGCTTTAACAGCATCCATCATAATGTTTTCCGTAGCCATAAATGGTAATTCTGACATAAGACGTTTCTCAATAACTTTCGGATAAACAACAAGACCATCTACAACATTCATGTAAAGATCTAAGATACCATCAACTGCTAAGAAACCTTCCGGAATACTAATTCTCTTATTAGCAGAATCATCTAATGTTCTTTCAAACCATTGAGTAGATGAGGTAATAGCAGGATTTAGCGCATCTGCCATTACATAGTTTGCTAATGAAGCAATTCTCTCACTTCTCATTGGATTTCTCTTATATGCCATTGCGCTTGAACCGATTTGATTTTTTTCAAATGGTTCTTCAATTTCTTTAAGATGTTGTAACAAACGGATATCGTTAGAGAATTTGTGTGCACTAGCTGCAATTCCAGCAAGTACATTCAATACTCTTGTATCCACTTTACGAGAATATGTTTGTCCTGATACAGGATAACATTCTTTGAATCCCATCTTCTTAGCAATTGAGCGATCTACTAACTTAACTTTTTCATAATCACCATCGAATAATTCTAAGAAACTTGCTTGCGTTCCTGTTGTACCTTTCGAACCAAGTAATTTCATAGAATCAATAAGATATTCTAAATCTTCAAGATCTAATTTTAATTCCATTAACCATAATGTTGCTCTCTTACCTACAGTTGTTGGTTGCGCTGGTTGGAAATGTGTGAATGCTAATGTAGGAAGATCTTTATACTTCATAGCGAACTTAGATAATTCTGCAATAACATTGATTAATTTCTTCTTAACTAATTTAAGTGCTTCTGTCATTACAATGATATCAGTATTATCACCTACATAACAAGAAGTAGCACCAAGATGAATAATTCCCTTTGCTTTCGGGCATTGTACGCCATATGCGTACACATGTGACATTACGTCATGTCTAACTAAAGCTTCTCTTTCCTTTGCAACATCATAATTGATATCGTCTTTGTGAGCTTTTAATTCTTCAATCTGCTCGTCAGTAATATTCAAACCTAATTCTTTCTCTGTTTCTGCAAGTGCAATCCAAAGTCTTCTCCAAGTACGGAATTTCATATCTGGTGAAAAGATATATTGCATTTCTTTACTAGCATATCTTTCAGACATAGGACTTACATATCTATCATTACTCATGTGTGTTTCTCCATTCATTTTGATTTGTTAACTTTATATATTATTGGTCAAAGTCGCCACGAATATTTTCTTTTGGTGGTTCTATTGGATAATTTCCTGTAAAACATGCGCTACAATATCCCATATCACTACCAAGCATTTCTCCAAGGCGCTCGACATCAAGATAACCAAGTGAGTTTGCACCTAACATATCACAAATTTTGTCTACTGTATTATTATGTGCAATTAATTGATCATCAGATGGTATATCTGTTCCAAAGTAACAAGGGTATAAGAACGGTGGCGAACTGATTCTAACATGAACTTCCGTTGCACCTGCATTCTTAAGCATACGTACAATTCTTTCACTGGTAGTACCACGTACAATAGAGTCATCAATCATAACGACACGCTTACCTTTAACTACTTCTTTCAAAACATTTAGTTTAATTTTAACACTAGATTCTCTAACACTTTGTTTTGGTTTAATGAAGGTTCTACCAACATAGCTATTCTTAACAAATGCCATTCCATATGGTATTCCCGACTCCTCAGAGAAACCAAGTGCTGCAGCATTACCAGAATCAGGAACACCGACTACGATATCTGCTTCAACTGGATAGGTCTGTGCAAGAATCTTACCGGCCAAAATTCTTGAGTTATATACGCTAATTCCGTCTATACAACTATCTGGTCTTGCAAAATAGATGTATTCAAAGATACATCTTGCTGTCTTTTGCTGACACATACTTGTATCTGATACAATTCCATCTTTCGTAATTGTTACAATCTCACCCGGCAATACATCACGTACAAACTCAGCGCTTACCGCGTCAAGTGCACAAGATTCTGAGGCAAGAATATAGCTATTATCTCTCTTACCAATAACAAGAGGACGGAAACCAAATGGATCTCTCGCTCCAATCAGTTTTCTTGGGCTCATTATTATTAATGAGTAAGCACCTTTGATTTTATGCATCGCATTCTTAACTGCTGATTCAACATTCGCTACTTTAAGACGTTCTCTAGCGATATGATAAGCAATTACCTCGGAATCAATTGTCGTTTGGAAAATTGCACCTATATATTCTAGCTCATGACGTAGTTCTAATGCATTAATTAAGTTACCATTATGAGCCAACGCAAGCGTACCTTTTACATAATTCAGTACAAGTGGTTGTGTGTTTTCTCTCGTACTTGCACCGGCTGTAGAATAACGAACATGTCCAACTCCTATATCACCTTTTAATCCTTCAATACTTTCTGGAGTAAATACTTCATTCACTAATCCCATATCTTTAACCGATGACACTTTGCCTTTTGGTCCATTCGTATCCGATACTGCAATTCCACAACTCTCTTGGCCACGGTGTTGTAGGGCAAACAATCCATAATAGATTGAAGAAGCTACATCGTTACCATCTAAATCATAGATACCAAACACGCCACATTCTTCATGGAGCTCGTCCGATATCATACTACTTAATTTGTTTTCACTCATTCTGGTCGTTCCCCTATTATTCTATTATTCGATTATTTAATCCCTAATCTTTTAAACACTTCTTCATAAGCGTCTTCAACGTCACCTAAATCTCTACGGAACCTATCTTTATCTAATTTAGCATGTGTTTCGCTATCCCATAATCTACAAGTATCTGGGGAAATTTCATCCGCAAGAATAATTTCTCCGTTACATCTTCCAAATTCCACTTTGAAATCGATCAATTCGATTCCACAGGAAGCAAAATACTTACATAATTCTTCATTTATCTTAAATACAAGTTCTGTAATTCTATCAATCTCTTCTCTTGTAGCTGCTCCAATTGCAATTGCATAGTAATCATTAATCATTGGATCGCCAAGGTCATCATTTTTGTAACTGAATTCTAGTGTGGGAGCTAACAGTTTAGTACCTTCTTCAATACCGAGTTTCTTTGAAAAACTTCCTGCTGCTACATTTCTAACAATTACTTCAAGTGGTACGATTTCCACTTTCTTAACAGCAGTTTCTCTATCACTAAGTTCTTCTACAAGGTGAGTTGGTACACCTGCTTTTTCAAGAATTCCAAACAAATGATTACTCATTTTGTTATTAATTACACCTTTACCAACAATAGTTCCTTTTTTCAAACCGTTAAATGCAGTCGCGTCATCTTTGTAATCTACAATATATACGCCTTCTACATCTGTTGTGTAAACCTTTTTAGCCTTGCCTTCATAAAGCATTTCTAATTTTTTCATCGTTTGCCACCTATCCTTTGATTCCCTATTTTGAGATTACTACCATGTAACTATCTTCAATTATAAACTAGCCAAAAAGATAAGCAATAGTTTTTTATATTTTTGTCAGATTATACGAAAAGGGAGTGGGGATTTAACTAGTTTTGTATACATTGATTAGGCTATAAAGTCAGTAATAAGGAGCACTTTTTAATCTTTTCAGTGCTCCTTATAATCCTGTTTTTATTCACTTTGTTGTATAAACTGTAGACTTACTTATCCTTTAGATTGTTGTGAATTTATAAATAGTTACAGACTCGTATTCTTGTTCTGCTTTGATTATTGAAGATGGGAAATTTGGTGTGTTACAAGCATTTGGATAGAATTGTGTTTCAAAACATACACCATCTCTTGCATTATATGTAGCCCCCTCTTTACCAGTTTGGCCATCTAAGAAGTTTGCAGTATAGAATTGCATTCCTGGTGTATCTGTATACACTTCCATCTTGCGGCCACTTACTTCATCAATTAATTCTGCTACAAGGTTTACGTCAGCTGTTTCATGGTTTAATACATAATTATGATCATAACCATTGCCTTGCTTTAGAGGTTTGTAGTCTGCATTAATATCTCTAGCAATTGTCTTGGCCGTTCTGAAATCCATAGGAGTCCCCTCTACATCAGTAAACTCGCCCGTTGGGATTAAATTATCATCCGTTGGTGTGAATTGATTTGCATTAATCCACACTTTATGGTTCATTGCAGTACCTGATGCATGTCCTGAAAGATTAAAGTATGAGTGATTTGTTAAGTTTACTACCGTATCCTTATCTGATACTGCAAGATATTCTATTACAAGTTCGTTATCGTCTGTTAACGTATACGTTACTGTTATGTCAAGATTTCCCGGAAAACCTTGCTCCATATCTGGACTTAAACGAGAGAACTCAATTGTTGATGCGTCTTCATCTTCATAAAATTCTGCTTCATAAATGAATTTGTTAAAGCTTTTACTTCCAGAATGTAAGTTATTATTACCATCATTCTTTTCTAGTTCGAATGTCTTACCATTGATTGTAAATGATGCATTACCAATACGGTTAGCATGTCTTCCAATGAAAGATCCAAACCCTGGTGAATTCTTAGTATATTGTTCAAGATTATCATATCCAAGTACTACATCTTCAATATTTCCTTTTGAATCTGGTACTAATAAATTCACAATTGTTGCACCGTAGTCACTAAATACCACTGTCATTCCTGCTTTGTTCTTAAGGGTATAAAGACTTGCTGTCTCCCCATCTTTTGTCTTGCCAAACACTGTTTTCCTAATACTCATACTTATTCTCCTTTTATGTTTTCTATCTACTTAGGTATTACCTATTATACATCATTTCAAATGATTATGTTAAACATCTTGGTCATTTTTCATTGAATTTTAAACTGGATTTTGACTCACCAACCAGTTAATATATTTTTTTAATTATAATTCTTTGCAATACCACTTTAATTATATTCGATATATCAGTTAATAGTGCTGTTTTCTCTTTTGTCCACTCTGAATCCACATTACTATCACAGAAGGCTATAATAACATTCTCACTCAATTCAAAATCTAACATAATCATCGCCAATGCCTTTACTCTCCGAGAGTGAAATTTTCTTTGTAGATATTCAGGTATCTCTCTTTGCTGATAAACCACAATATTGGTATGCTTAAATACTCCAACTAACTCTTCGCACTTGTTTAGATTAAGTTTCTCATAAATTTGAGTAACCTTGTTATTCTCTTCCCCTTTACTATTCCATTCCACTTGCTTTTCATAATAACTTAATCCACTGGTTTGGCGAAATAATAAAATTTCTCCAACATAAGTATAGTTTGCAAGATTGTAAATAATTTTGTTCAGGGCATTATATAGATTATCCTCTGTTAATGCAATCTCTAATTCTCGACTAAGAAAATCGCCCTTTTTTTGTGCTATCCTAAGTTGAGTTGTTGCATTCTCTCGTCTATCTCTTTCCCTAAACAGTTCTATATTATTCTGTACTGATCCGCATACTTTTTTTATTACATTCTTCAGAAATATCATCATTGGCGAATCAAATGGTATTGTTTCCTTGGTTAGGATATCAAGTAATCCAATACACTTATCATCAATGTAAAATGGAATCCCATATACATACACCCCATTTAATTCGTCATATAGATAATCGGAGTCTCCACTCTTTACCAACTTATATAGGTTACGAAAACTCTCTCTACCTTCACGCTCCTCATAGTACCTGTAGACCTCCTCATCAATATATGGTTTCCGTATTATACTACATAGTATTCTCCCTACATAGTCTGTTATTGTACAGCTTATATTCATCATATCTGAAAAGCTTTTTATAATCTCAAGTAACTCATCTATATTAAATAAATCGGTGAATCGCACTGATTTGATTTGTATCTCACCTTTTTTAATTGTTTCAATCTTTGCCTGCAGGGCATCTTGACTTACTTCTAACTCTTTTTGAAGCGTTTTAGCTTCGCTTATATCACTTAGTATGCAATCAACATATTGGGTTTCTTCATAGAACTCCTCCGAATCCATATAAACACACAAACCCTTCACCCAGATTGGTGTTCCATCTGCTTTCTTAATACGGTATTCTATATCGATTTTTCTTGTACCTTGTTTTTTAATAGTCATGAATTCTTGTATCATACTCTTCCTATCCTCATTCATTATAAGATCACGAAAAGTAATTTTTTTCAGATAGAAATCTTTGCTTGTATACCCTAATTTCTTAATATTTGGTGTTACATACTCTACCGACCACTCTTCATCTAGACGAACTCGAAAGAATATTGTATCATTGATTGCTAGTAACTTTGTCAGTCTACTTTTCTCGAATTTTAACCAATTAATTTCATCTTCCAATTCTACTTTACTAAGTAATAAGTGATAAGCTCCTAATATACCTACCACGGTACCATTCTTGTTTATAATAGGGACACGTTGAATATTAATAAATCTGCCTGGTTCATTCTTTGATTGAATTAATTGCATCACATTCCACAATGGCTGCTTTGATTTAATAACACTAAGCTCATTCTCAATTAACAGCCTCGTGTAATCATTATCACTTTGGTTTTCAACTTCCTCAAATAGTACACCTCTGTTTTGGATATCTTCCCTGCAAAAATAATTAACACCTTTTAGTTTTAAGCTCTTATCCTTCCAAAATATCCTAGGAACATGATTTAAAAATTTATCCCCAAAACTTTGATTTTCCGTATAATCAAGAAGCATAATCACAATATGTTTTCCATCAAGTTCTATCGAATTCACCTCTAAGTCGATACGTATCTCTCGTATTCCTACCATGATAGGAACATCTAATAATATATCCGACTCTTCATTCATAATTTGATGCGATACCTGTGATTTTATCTTTAGGTCAGGCATATAGCGCAATAATCTACCATTAGGTACTAAGATATCCTTTGCTCTTTTATTAATTGCAATAATCCTACGTGTCTCATAGATAAAAATTACTACTGGAAATTGAATAAAATCCACTAACTGTTCATATTTAAGCCTTTCCCCTATTTTCATGCCTGCCTCCTTACATATATTATTTATTATAACTACAATATCCGCATGCCTTTTGAACTGCAAAACAATATTTACAAGGATTATCAAATATCATCTTACAGCCCTCGCTCATAGACCCCATATTAATTACAAAACCGCATATTGTACTAACCGGTATAAATTGCTTCTTATCATTTAGGGTAACCCCTAATTTCTTAGCATTAAGTAACCTGTATAACTTTTCACTATCCTCTATATTAATACCAAAATAACCAGGACCAAGGATAGGGGTAAATCTCCCTTTGCCAGAATGCATCTCTTTTACCTTATATTCTTTAATTATATGGTCACGATACCCTTGTAAGGCAGCATATTTCCACGATGTCTCATAATACTGATCTAGTAGATTCAAATTTTCTTCAATCCCTTTATTACTTATAACCTTATCATTTTTTTCAATAACAGTTATAACAAATACTAATATAGACATTATATCATGAAAATTATTTTGTACAAACAACTCAGCATGTATTTTCTCTTCACCAAGTACCAATACGCCATTATCCAAGCTAAACTCCGCTGGTTTGAAGACTTTCGATACACTGCTAATCTTACAGGTTTCTTTTAACCTGTGAAGAACGCCATTCGATATTATCCTTTCTTCTTGCCCCAAAAGACTATTTCCTTTTAATTGATTAAAGTATTCCTCTATGCTATACTTATTTAGATTCTTTTCTTGATAGATACAATTGTCCACTTATACTTTCCTTTCAGTCATAACAAAGCTTTATTTATTCATAGGACGTAATTTGCGATAAATTCAAAAAACACTGCCTCCATTAGTATGTAACTAATAATAAGGCAGTGTTTAGTACAACTTAACACATATTAAATTGTATAAGTAATCAATCCATTAAAACAATATAGCTATTTCTGTATAAAAATTAAACAATTTATATATTAGAAAAAGGTACACTGATTAAATAGCATGATTATAATCTTGTTACGTTTGTAGCTTGTGGTCCTTTAGCTCCATTAACGATATCGAATTCTACTGCTTGTCCTTCTTCAAGAGATTTAAAACCTTCCATGTTAAGTCCTGAGTAGTGTACGAATACATCGTTACCTTGTTCATCAGAGATGAAACCGAAACCTTTTTGATTGTTGAACCATTTAACTGTACCTTTCATATTCAATTCCTCCAAAAACAAATAATAATATATGTTGCACCTAGCAACTAGAGATATAATAACATTTTTTCTAAAGATTGTCAATATATTTTTCATTCAACATCGGAAATCGGTATTAATACTCATATAAGTGAATAATATGTCGTAAATTGTGTGACATTAATAACATAAATCTATAATAAGCACACTTAACTTTACTTTAATAGCACGCCAAAGCAACTAATCGTTGCTTTTATGACATGTTACATTTTGTTGCTTTTAAAGTCTTTTTTATATTAAATTGGTATAATAGGGTAAATAATTAGTCTTGTATTACTGAATATAGGAGGAATATATGTCATCTGATAACTTATCGCTCTCACAAAAACTCAGAGAGTTGCGTACGAAATATGGATATACACAAAAATATATTGGCGATTACTTAAACATTACAAGACAAGGGTATGCTCATTATGAAAAAGGTGGACGAACACCAGATAACCAAACCTTATTACAACTTGCAGCTCTATATAATTTGAGTATAGATGAACTGGTAAATAATAATCTTATTCCAAGCACACTTCACGTGGAAGCATCTGATTCTACATATGACCGCTCAAATATTGAGATTTCTAAAATCAAGAGTATCGTTCAACCTAATAATTCTATTGAGAAAAATCTACTGCTAAATTTTAGGCAGCTATCCCCAAATACACAAACCGATATACTTGAGTATGTTAAATACCGGCTTTATAAAAGCCAAAAGCAATAGATTTTTTATCTATGGCTTTTGGCTTTTATAGAGTTGTTGAGTAATTTTGCACTTAAATATATTACAAACTGCAAAACTCATTTTAGATTTTCTATATTCCCACCGTACAGTAGAGAATTATAGCAGCTTGAACTAACAATATTGCTGGCATTCCTATTGTAAAGCTTTTGTGTTTTGTTTTATGCCTAAACTGTTTCATTCCTAAGATGCTGCCTATACTTCCACCTAGTATTGCTATCAGGAATAATGTCTTTTCTGGAATTCTCCATGCACCACGTTTTGCTTTACTTTTATCGATTCCCATACTAGCGAATCCGATAATATTCATTACTATTAAGTAAATCAGTATCACTAAAATACTGTATTTACTTATGTATTCTAAAAAATTCATACATACCTCCATCTAAACTAATCTGAAAAGCAGAAAAGAACGCCTATATAATATAGCGTTCTTTTCTACTACTGTAGAGTTTTACTTCTCAAATTTTCTAATCTTATTCTTCAATAGATTCAGCTGTTGCTTCAATCTCTTCTTCTGAAATTTCAATTCCTAGTTCCTCTAATTGTTTTTCTTCAACAACATTAGGAGCATCTGTCATTAGACATGAAGCATCTTTTACTTTAGGGAACGCTATTACATCACGGATACTATCTTCTTTTGCCATTAACATAACAAGACGATCTAGTCCGTATGCAAGTCCAGCGTGTGGTGGTACACCATACTTGAATGCATTTAATAAGAATCCAAAACGATCATATGCATCTTCTTTGCTGAATCCTAATACTTCGAACATCTTCTCTTGTACATGATTTTGGAAGATTCTCACGCTACCGCCACCGATTTCTGTACCATTTAATACGATATCATAAGCTTTCGCTCTAACTTTACCTGGATCTGAGTCTAATAAGTCAAGATCTTCTTCCATTGGCATAGTGAATGGGTGGTGTTTTGCAACATATCTTTCTTGCTCTTTTGAATACTCAAGTAATGGGAATTCAGTTACCCATAAGAAGTTGTATTCATTTTTATCTAGTAAGTCTAAGTTTCTTGCTATTTCAAGACGTAAGTTACCAAGTACATCGAATACGATATCATCTTCGTCAGCTGCGAATAATAATAAGTCACCTGGTTTACCTTGCATTGCATTTACTAAAGCTTCTAATTGTTCTTCAGTCATAAACTTAGCAAAGGAAGATTTGTATGTTCCATCTTCATTAATAGCTAAGTAAGCAAGACCTTTTGCACCAAATCCTTTAGCGAATTCTACTAAAGCATCGATTTTCTTACGAGGCATAGTACCTTGTCCATCAGCATTGATACCTCTTACAGAACCACCTTTTTCAAGGGCACCTGTGAATACTGCGAATCCGCAATCTTTCACAACATCTGATACGTTCTTAAGTTCCATACCAAAACGTAAATCTGGTTTATCTGAACCAAAACGATCCATAGCTTCTGCATAAGTCATTCTTCGGATTGGTAGTTGAACATCAATACCGATTGTTTCTTTGAATAATTTTTGTAATAATCTTTCATTTACAGCGATTACATCATCTACATCTACGAAAGATAATTCCATATCGATTTGTGTGAATTCTGGTTGACGATCAGCACGTAAATCTTCATCACGGAAACATTTAACGATTTGGAAGTAACGGTCGTATCCAGAACACATTAGTAATTGCTTGAATAGCTGTGGTGATTGTGGTAATGCATAGAAATTACCTGGATGAACACGGCTAGGAACAAGGTAATCTCTTGCACCTTCTGGTGTACTCTTAGTAAGCATTGGAGTCTCGATTTCAAGGAATCCTTCATCTGCTAAGAATTGTCTTGTTAAAGTTGCCACTTTACTTCTCATGATAAGGTTTCTTTGAAGATCTGGTCTTCTAAGATCTAAGTATCTATATTTAAGACGTAGGTCTTCTTTTGTATTGCTCTCTTCTTCAATTGGGAACGGAGGAGTTTCTGCTTCTGATAAAACACGAAGTTCTGTCGCACGAATTTCAATATCACCAGTTGCTATGTTCTCATTAACAGCACCTGAACGTGCTTCTACCTTACCTACAACTGCAATAACAAATTCACTTCTTAATTTACCAGCTTTATCAAATCCATCTGTTCCGATGTCATTTTCGTCAAATACGATTTGAAGAAGGCCAGAACGGTCTCTTAAATCTACAAAGATTAGACTTCCTAAATTTCTTCTCTTTTGTACCCAACCCATTACGGTAACACTTTCACCGATATTGCTTTTCGATACTTCTGTACATCTGTGAGTTCTTGTTAACCCACGCATTGATTCTGCCATGTTGTAATCCTCCATATATTTCTAAAGTAATATTATTACTAAGTAATAATGTTACTTTTATATTACCATAGTTATTCACTTTTTCCATTTGATAATAACTTTATTATATAAGAAATGCAAGCGAATTTTAGATTCTATAGAAAATATGCTTCAATCTTATCAAGTTCTACTTCTACTTGTTCATGAGACTCCATGTTTTTAATAGTGGCTTTGCCACTAGCGATTTCATCTGCACCCATGATTACTGTGTTCTTAGCACCAATCTTATTGGCATACTTCATCTGAGCCTTAACACTTCTGTCCATATAGTCCGTCTCAACAACAACGCCTGCATTACGTAATTTATTAACGATGCGATATGCTGCTGCTTTTGCTTCTTTGCCAAGAATACCTACGTACAATTCAGGTACAGTTTCTGGTTCAAGTTCTACGCCTTCTTTTTCAAGGAAATAGATAATTCTCTCAATACCCATCCCAAATCCAACACTAGGAATATTCTGTTTTTCATCAATTTCATGAACAAGATTATCGTATCTTCCACCACCGCATAGTGTAAAGCCATCTTCATTAACGAATTCGAATACTGTTTTTGTATAATAATCAAGTCCACGTACAATTCCAGTATCAATTTCATATGAAATTTGTAGTTCACTAAGTAGACTTTGTAATTCTTCAAAATGTTCCTTACATTCATCATCAAGATAGTCAATTGTTCTAGGAGCATTTTTCACGATTTCTTTACAAGTAGGCACTTTACAATCAATTACACGAAGTGGATTTTTAGCCATTCTCTCAAGACAAGTTGGGCATAATTTTCCTTTGTGTTGTTCAAGATAAGCAAGAAGTGCATCATTGTAGGTTTTACGGCAATTAGAACAGCCGATACTATTGATGTGTAATTTTGCGTTCTTTAATCCGATCTCTTTAATAAATGTAGTGATTAATGTGATTAGTTCAACTTCTGCTAATGGACTCTTAGAACCTACGAATTCAACACCAAATTGGTGATGTTGACGTAAACGACCACTTTGTGGTTGCTCATAACGGAATGCTGGTGTCACATAGAATAACTTAGTTGGACCACTTTCTGCATATAAATTATTCTCTAAGTATGCGCGAATAGCACCTGCTGTACCTTCTGGTTTAAGCGTAATACTTCTATGTGCTTTATCTTCAAATGTATACATTTCCTTTTGCACAACGTCTGTTGTTTCACCAACACCACGTTGAAATAACACGGTATGTTCGAATACTGGAGTAATAATTTCTTTAATATTATAGGATTTACATAACTTTCTAGCTAATCCTTCTATTAAAGTTCTCTTATGCATATTACTTCCATACCAATCCTGGGTACCTTTTGGTCTTTGTGTAATCATGTAACTCCTCCTTTATCTCTCACAAAACTAATACCTATTACACTATTAACTTTAAAACTTCATGTTGATTATTATCTTCTATAATGCTTTTTATCTTAGCAAATTCTACTGAGTGAACCATTTCTAAGAATGCCAAGAATATTTCCATATCAAAGTTCTTAACTTCATCTATCATTAGTTCAACTGCCGTTTCTATTTCAAACGCTTCTCTATATGGTCTATCTGAGACTAGTGCCGCAAATACATCACAAGTACGAAGAATTCTAGCACCTTTAGGGATATCATAGCCTTTTAAATTATCCGGATAACCACTCCCATCAAAATTCTCATGGTGATGGTAAATTGCCTCCAAAACCATAGGCGATATTTCATACCTACTAAGTATATCATAACTAAATTCGGAATGCATCCGCACATATTTCATTTCTTCAATTTGCAAAACATTCTTTTTACGTCCATAAAGGTACTTACTTAGACGTAACTTTCCAATATCATGTAATAGACCTGCTTTTGCCATTTCATAACAATAGCTATCGTCCATATTCAACTTCATAGCTAAAAGTCTTGCCAAATTACTTACAATGATACCATGCCTAATTCCCTCAACCAAATCTTCATTGGCTATATTGGCCCTCTCCGTATTGCACTGAAGATCTTCTATTGTAAGAAAATCAACCATTCTTCGCACCTCTTTCTCAAATAACGAAAAAGCAATTATCGTAGATCATTTGCATTCTCAGAAAGAACTTTTTCTTTCCTTGCAATCATTTCATCTATTCTTGCTATATAATCCGTCACACTCTTAACATTCTCAGCACGTTCAATTCGATATCCGTCAGGGAAAACAAATTTAGAAGATGCTCCTGCACCAAGGGCAAGTATCGTTTGTTTCTCTTCCATAATCAGAATATTATAAATTCCTTCTTTTCCTTCTTTGGCATATCCTATGTTCTCTAAATTCTCTGCCATGTTCTTTTGTCTATATAGATAATATGGCTTATAATCTGCTTTCTTGGTATATTCAAGACATGCATCAAGCATACCAGAAACATCTTTCGCTTCCAATCCTCTATATTGATCTTTGTGAATATTCAAATTCGCAGCACGTTTTATTGCTAATGTATGAACTGTTAGACTATCTGGGGATAGAATATCGATCTCACGTAAAGTATCTTCTACGTCCTTTTTGCACTCACCTGGTAAACCAATGATAATATCCATATTAATATTATCATGACCTTCTTCTCTAGCTATAGCAAATGTTTCTCTAATCTGATCAACTGAATGTTTTCTTCCTATTAAATCAAGCGTCTCTTGCTTCATCGTCTGTGGATTAATAGATATCCTTGTTACTCCTTGTTCTTTCAGAATACGAAGTTTATCTCTTGTAATACTATCTGGTCTTCCTGCTTCCACCGTAAATTCCTTAACATGTGTGAAGTCGAATTCCTCACGAATCTTAATTAACAATCTCTCTAATTGTTCTTCATTTAATGATGTTGGAGTACCACCGCCTAAATAAACCGTTGTTAATCTTTTATGTGGACAAGCATTCTTTGCATATTCGATTTCTTTGAATAACGCATCGATATACTCATCAACTAGATGAGAAAACTTCTCTACTGAATATGAAGCAAAAGAGCAGTACAAACATGTACTTGGACAAAATGGTATTCCAATATAGATGCTATAACCATTCTTATAGTCTATCTCCTCTAAAATCCTATGTTCTCTTGTAACGATATCCATACACAAATCTGTCTTCTCTTTGCTACAAAGATACTGATTGTACATAAAACTTTCAATCTTATCTAGTGTTTCTCCATGTTCTAACTTTTCCATTGCAAGTTTAGTTGGACGGATTCCTGTTAAAGTTCCCCACTGTAAACTTGTCTTTGTTGCCTCAGATAACACATTATAAAGTAATCTCTTCAGTACATTCTTCTTATTCTTACGCTCTTCATCAAGAACAGTATCTGATTTCGATAAGATAGGTATTCCATTCTCACTGAATGAAATACCTATCTGGTTCTTATCATACGATACTTCTAACACACGATCTGCTTCTTTTTGATCATCAAACGTGATATCTTCCTTAGGAAAGAATGCCTTGGTCAATGATTGTATATCATATTCAAAATCTATATTAATTAATTTTATCTTTATCATAATTCACACTTACACCCATCTCTGCTAAGCTTCAAGATATGGGTTAGTCTTTCTCTCATATCCCATTGTTGAAGATTCACCATGTCCTGGTAATACAATCGCATCATCTATAACTGGTTTTAACTTTTCACATACAGAATGAATAATCTGACCCATGTTACTAGTTGGTAAATCGGTACGTCCCACTGTTCCACGGAATAACGTATCGCCTGTTACAAGAACCTTCTCTTCGCTGAAGTAATAACACATACCACCCTTTGTATGACCAGGTGTTGCAATTGCTTCAATGTTGAATCCAGCTAACATAAATTTTTCACCGTCATATAAATAGTTGTTTGCATCAACTGAGAAAGATGCACCATTAAAATCAAGTGAAAGATTATAACGATCATCTAATAAAACCTCTTGCTCTTCTTCGTTAGCATATACAGGAACCTGATATGCACTTGCAATATCTTTCACAGCTAATATGTGGTCGAAATGCCCATGTGTTAATAAAATTGCAACTGGTTTTAAATTATCTTTTTCAATTCTTGCTTCAATAATCTCTGCACCGCTACCCGGATCAACTATGATACACTCTTTCGAATCTTGATTTATTAAAATGTAACAATTCGTTCTAACAGGACCAAGAACACATGTTGAAATCTCCATTTTTCCTGTTTTCATAATTTAATACCTGCTTTCTATCTGTCAATTATAACGGTTTAAGCCAAATCTCGATGATAATGTTAACCCGTCGTTCTCTCTATATCAAGTACACTTTCTATATTACGTATCTTACCTACAAGAATCTTCAATTGTTCAACGCCATGAATCTCGAAAGCTACATTAATAGTAGCTGTTCCCTGCTTACTAGTACGAACTGTCATTGACGTAACATCAATTTTGTTTTCTGTGAAGATTTTAGATACATCTAAAAGTACACCATTTCTATTGTTTGCATAAATCTTAATCTCAGCTGTATATAATTCATTCAAACCTTTGTCTGTTGCAACGGACCATTCTGCTTCGATTAGTCTTATTCGATCCTCTTCTGGTAGATTCATAACGTTAATACAGTCGGTTCTATGAATTGATACACCACGCCCTCTTGTGACAAAACCAATAATTTCATCACCTGGAACAGGAGAACAACACTTAGAAAAACGTACTGCAACATCGTGTATTCCTTCAACAACGATACCGTTCTTAGATTTTACCACCGATGAAGGTTTACTATCTTTAACTTCTGCAATTGTCTCAAGTACTTTCTCATCAGTAATCTCTTTCTTTTGCTTCTTTTTGTACTCTTCTAACAATTTATTAACAATTTGGCCTTCTTTCAAACCACCATGACCAACTGCTGCATATACGCTATCCCAATCACGGAAACCGTATTTTCTCATAGCTTTTGTCATGAACTCCGTTTTAAGAAGATCGCTTAATACGATATTCTTATTCTTGCAATACGTAGTAATCATTTCCTTACCACGATTGATATTGTCTTCTTTTAATTCAGCCTTAAACCATTGATTAATCTTGTTCTTTGCTTGTGTGCTCTTGACAATACTCAACCAGTCACGACTTGGTCCACGGGAATTTTGTGAAGTAATAATCTCAATACGATCACCATTTTGTATCTTATATTCAATTGGTACAAGCTTTCCATTTACCCTAGCTCCTACCATCTTATTACCTACTGCACTATGAATACTGTAAGCAAAATCGATTGGAGTAGATCCATTTGGTAAGTTCTTAACATCCCCTGTAGGTGTAAAGCAATATACACTCTCAGAGAATAAGTCAAGGTCACTCTTTAACAAACTAAGAAATTCCTTATTATCAGACATTTCTCTTTGCCATTCAAGAATTTGACGAAGCCATGTTAATTTTGCTTCTTCCCTATCTCTTGTGTTCTTGCCTTCTTGATTTTCTTTATACTTCCAGTGAGCTGCAATACCATATTCAGCAGTACGATGCATTTCATAAGTACGAATCTGTACCTCAAACGGCTTACCTTCTGGCCCAATTAGAGTAGTATGCAAAGATTGATACATATTTGCTTTTGGCATTGCAATATAGTCCTTGAATCTACCTGGTATTGGTTTATACATCTCATGTATAACGCCAAGTGCAGCATAGCAATCCTTCACAGACTCTACAACAATACGAACAGCAAACAAATCATAGATTTGTTCTAACGTCTTATTCTGATTAACCATCTTCTTATAGATGCTAAAGAAATGCTTTACACGTCCATCAATCTTTGCTTCTATATTAGATGAAATAATATGTTTCTTAACATCTGTTACAATGGATTTTATGAAGGATTCTCTCTCACTCTTTTTAGAAGCAATCTTTAGAATCAATCCTTGGTATACTTCAGGCTCTAAGTATTTCAAGGACAAATCATCTAATTCTACTTTAATCTTAGATATACCAAGCCTTTGAGCAATTGGAGCATAGATATCCATTGTTTCACGAGCTTTTTCTCTTTGCTTCTCTGGCTTCATATATTGAAGTGTACGCATATTATGCAAACGGTCAGCTAACTTAATTAAGATAACACGTATGTCCTTTGCCATAGCAAGGAACATCTTACGTAAATTCTCCGCTTGAATCTCTACTTTATCTTTTGAATAATTTAACTGCGTTAACTTTGTTACTCCATCTACTAATAAAGAAACTTCTTCACTAAATAGTTCTGTAATCTGTTCTGTAGTCAAAACAGTATCTTCTACTACATCATGAAGTATTCCCGCAACAATTGTTTCTTTATCAAGTTCTAACTCTGCTAATATGATTGCTACACATAACGGATGTATAATATATGGTTCCCCAGATTTTCTCTTTTGATCTTTATGTGCGTTATAGGCCAAGTTATAAGCCTTCTCAATCATGGAAATGTCCGTAGATGGGTGATAGCCTTGTATTGTACTAATTAACTTTTTGTACAATACTTCTGGTTCTGTAAAATCCGCTGGAGCTGTAATATCAGAAAAATCATCACTTACAATATTCATATCCTCTCGTTGCTGTTTACTATCCATGAAATCACCACCTATTCCTGCGTCATATCTATTTATAGTTACATAAGTACTATTATCATAATACTTCTTACCTACTTATTATTCTCCCGATAAGTTATCCTATTTACTACTCTGTACTAATCCTTTATGTTTAATAATTAATTATAAAGAAAACACATCAAAAAATCAATAAAATAATAGAATAATGTCATTCATTACTAAAAAAGTGAGCCTTAGCTCACTTTTTTAATGGGAATATCCAACTTCCTAGCCTTATTTACCCTCGTATTTAATAACAGATACTACATCGTATCCTTCTAATTTCTTTCTTCCTTCTAAACCTTCTAATTCCATTAAGAATGCAATACGAACAACTTCTCCACCTAATTGTTCTACCAACTTAACTATAGCTTCAATTGTACCACCTGTAGCAATTAGGTCATCGATGATAACAACTTTTTGACCTGGTTTAATTGAATCTTTGTGAAGTTCAATGATTGCTGAGCCATATTCAAGATCATATTCCATCTCTACTGTTTCACGAGGTAATTTACCTTTCTTTCTAACTGGAACGAAAGCTTTATTCATGTTGTATGCAACAGGAACACCGAATATAAACCCTCTTGATTCTGGTCCAAGTACAATATCAAAATCTATATCTTTTAATTCTTCCATTATAGAATCAATTGCTAATTTAAGTCCATCACGATCTTGTAAAACACTTGTTACATCTCTAAAGATTATTCCTTCTTCTGGAAAGTCTTTAATACTTACTACGTAATCTTCTAATTTTTTCATTAATGGTCCTCCATTTATTATGTTTCTGGCTATCTCACCAGCACAAACCTTGTATGTTACAAAACACGTTCTTTTTCAACAATATATTATTATATCACTGTAAATTCTTGTTGGCAACCCTAAAACATTTTCCAAGACCTATCTACTTTATTGAATTCCTTGAATAATAATTTGTGGAGTTTTGACTCCATTGTACTCATTGATATTAGGATAATACAAGGCTGATATTTTAATCTCATTAGGTATACCTTTATATAATTTATCTACTTCATTATTGCCATATTTATCAATAAGATATTCATTAAATTGATCAATTTGATTAAAATATAGAGCATCCATTCTCTTACCGTATTGATTCTCTACTTTAAGTTTCAATGTATTACGATTCTTTCCTAAAATATCTGCCTTAATAATGGATAGATTCTTCTCAGCAAACACGGGCTTCTCGTTACCTTTTCCAAAAGGCTCAAGTAACTCAAGCTCTTCAACAAGTTCTTCCTTTACATAGCCAATAGGCATTAATACATCAATGGAAATCTTATTAATAAAGTCTTCCTCAGTAAGCTCTGTTCGCTGATTCAGTGCTGTACGCAGTGGCTCCACATTCTCTTCTTTTAATGATAATCCTGCTGCCATAGGATGGCCACCAAACTTATCTAAATATTCTTTACATTTTGTAAGTTCTTCAAACATATTGTACTGTTCAATGGAACGTGCAGATCCTTTTACACCTTCATGTGCCTTGGTTAATACAATGGCTGGCTTATGATATCTCTCACGTATTCTTCCCGCAATAATACCTGCTAAACTTTCATGACAATCTGGCAAATATACCACTAGAACTTTATGATTAATCAAGTCTGTCGTCTCGATAATCTCAATAGCTTCTTCAAGACCTCTAGCTGTCATATCCTTTCGCTTGTCATTCAGTTCTTTTAACTGAGTAGCTATCTTTCTTGCACTATCACCATCTTGTTCTAATAATAATGACAAACCAATCTTTGCTGTTTCAAGACGACCAGAAGCATTCAGACAAGGTCCGATGATAAAACCGAGGTGATATGCTGATAACTTAAATGTATTAATCTGATGAAGCTCCATCAAAGCTTCCAATCCTTTATTGTCTGTATTTCTCAATAAATTCAAGCCATATTTTACAATAACTCGATTCTCATTAACCAAATCCATAACATCACATACCGTTGCTATAGCAGCATAGGCCAATAACTTCTTCGTCTCTTCTTTATCCACATGAAATCTCTCATATAAGACTTCTATCAACTTAAATGCAACAACTGCTCCACATATTGAAGGAAATGGATAGTTACAGTCATGTTGTTTCGGATTCACAATTGCATCAGCAGGCGGTAAAACCTCCGTTCTTACCCCCTCGTTTTCAACGAATGGAATGTCGTGATGGTCTGTAACAATAACTGTCATTCCAATTTCTTTGGCATAACGAATCTGTTCGATTGCAGCAATACCATTATCACAAGTAATAATCGTATCTACTCCTGCCTCCTTAGCAGCTTTAATAATATTGATATTAATACCATACCCATCTTTCATACGTTCTGGTATCTCATAATCCACGTTAGCCCCAACGCGACTTAGGGCTGTAAACAATAAGAAAGTTGACACAACACCATCAACATCATAATCACCCACAATACGAATTCGAGTATTCGAACGAATCTTATCCTCCAAAATGTCACAAGCATAATCTACATCTTTCAATTGATGTGGATTATGCATGGTATCCGTACTAGAATTAAGATACGCGTTGATATCCTCACTACTAGTGAGACCTCGATTAACTAGTAATCTTGCTAAAACTTCACTAATCTGATGCTCATTAGCAATCTTAATAAAGTCATCTTTTTTATTTTTTAAAAACCATTTTTCTTTCAACTTAATTCCCCATTTAACATAACTTTTTGTAGTCTATGTTTTATTGTTTTTGTTTTTAGTTACCTATTCTCTGTTCTTTGTTTTAGTGTATCTATCTCATTTTATTTGCATTATTGCTTCTAACTGAGGTTTTTTCTTTTTCTCATTGTAACAACCTATTGTTTTGGTCTGGTTTTTTCTTTTATTTTTTCTTTTGTTTTTTCTATTGTTTTTCTAGCCTACTAAATCCATTCTATAATTATTAACTTGCCAATTAGATAACCAGCAAAACTCTCAATACCTTAAATCGCTTCTTAGATGACACACTATGACTAAAAAACGATAGCGTAGCCATCTGTAGTACTTCTTAGTGTATACAGATCCCCTAGGAAGGCGAGGCAAGGACGCCGAGCCAGCCTGAGCTGAGGCAGGAAGCCGAATCGATGGCGGTTCCGTACCAATTGAACTACGTGGCGTATACACTTAGAAGTACTTAGATGCGAAGCGTGTTTTGTGTCATAGCGCGTCATCTAAGAAGCTCCAAAACATAACTAGAGTTTTGCGCCCCCCCTAATAACCACTATAATTATAGATAAAGTCCTGTAATGCGTTTACGTTTGTTTCCATATCTGGAACTAAAACAGCCATATTATTAATTCTTCTTTGTTCATAAGAATAATCAATTGGAATTCTCATCTGGTCTATCTGAGTTGTTCCAAGCATAAGCACTGACTGCATATAAGACATAATTTGATCATTTGTTAAATCTGTTGATATATACGGCATTAATTCCTCTGCCAATGAGATTAATTCTGCTAATGACATAGATTTCGCCTCTGTAAATATTGCTTGTAATACTTTTCGTTGTCTTTCTGTTCTACCAAAATCACCTTGGGCATCTTGACGTATTCTTGTATATGCAAGTGCCTGTTCTCCATTCATAACATTCGTTCCTGGCTGTAAATCTAGTACAGAACCTCTCTTATATGCGGTTGTTAAATACTGATATTCTTCATCTGTTAAAGTGATTTTAACACCGCCTATTGTATTAATTACTTTCTTAAAAGCGGAAAAATCTACAACAGCATATCCATCTAGTCGTATACCAAAATTACTTGCTATCGTTTCATACATTAAACTTACTCCACCAAAAGAATACGCTGCATTGAATCTATTTTCTCCGTATCCTGGTATTGTTAGGTACATATCTCTCATCAATGAGGTTAACTTCAACCTTTTATGTTTTAAATCCAAAGTGGCGATCATTGCCGAATCAGAACGACCTGTTTGTGTCCAAGTTGCTCGTTTATCACTACCAACTAAAAGGATATTGATTATTCTGTCATCCTCCACTAAATCTACATCCTCTAAATCAACTGACGACAATGATTCACCGCCTTCTCTATCTAATCCATCTAACACACCGTAAACTCTAATCTTAGCCTCTGCCAGTAAAAATCCTGTTGCCGAAGACAAGAGCAACAGGAATATAAATGTAAATTTACGAATCAATCTCTTTCTTTGTTTTCTCGTCATGTAACTTTCCCCCTGTTAAAGCACTAGTAATAAACCTAAATTCCTTGGTATACCTGACTTCTTATACCCAAATCGGTACATTGCATATCGACGATATAACCAATTTCTTTTATTCAGATTAGCAAAACGTCCAATCAATGCTATTTGCTCTTTTGTTAAAAACATACGGTAGATTTCTAGAAACTCCTCCGCCTGTTTCATATTCGAGTAAATCACTTCTCTTTGAGACTTAAGACTTGCCAATCGCTTTTTAATATAAGAGCCATATTCTTGATTTCCTATTACATTATCCTCATGTTGACGATATAATATTGTAGACTCCTCAAGATAACCAATCTTACCAAAAGTTGCTGCTACAAGTGCAATCCACCAATCATGCACTCTTGCATTCTCTGGAATTGCAATTATCTTATCCTTCAATGCTTGGTTCATCATCATCGTACAACCAATTAATTTATTTTCCATTAATAAGTGGGCTAAACCTAACTTATTCGTATTTAAGCGATTCGAACGATGGAAGGAACGATGGATTAGATTAAGTTTTGAATCCACTACAATTGCATCTGTAAACACTACCAAAGGGGTTTCCTTACCGTACTTACTCTCCATCTGTTTCATCTTCTCTATTGTTAATTCGACTTTATCCTTATTCCAATAATCATCTTGATCACTGAACATAGTGTATTCTGCCGTGCTAGCCTGTAATCCCTCTAAGAAATTTCTCGTACATCCTTTATTCTGCGCATTCTTCTTATAGGTTATTTTATCACCGTATTTTTCTTTCATTAAACTCAAGATATCTGTCATAGCAGCTGAAGTTTGTTCTTCTTTAGTGTCATCATATATTGTCAGATGAATATTCTCATACGTATTCTTCATGATTGATTCGATCTGCTGCTTTATATACTTTTCTCCATTGTACGCCGCCATTATTATCTCAACCATTAATGTACCGACCTTTCTAATTTCCTGTTTTCTTATCCCAATACGATTTGTTCATACTAAATTTTCTTATTGTTTTATCTGATAGTTTCTCATATCGTAGACCTGCTTTATAGCCAAGGAACTTAAATCCGCTCTGCAATACCAAATCAGGGATTAAGTAGAATTTTCCCTTCTTTAGCATATGTTTTGCAGTCTTTTTTACTAGTGAAATGCCTTCAGATTCCGATTTAATATTCTCAAATATTTCTCTGTATTGCCTTTGTGAAACTCCTAGATCAAAGTTTCGAGTAAACTGTTGGCGATACGTGTACTTGTGAGAATGGATTACTCTTGCATCAGCCGCATATGCTATCGTATAACCGCTATTGATTACTGTAGACGCAAAAATCATATCCTCATTGAAGATAGTCTGAGTTACAAATCCACCTAACCTCATATAAATCTCACGCTTATATGCAGAACATACATTAGAACAAAAATACGTCTTAATCCCTAGAGTTTCAAGATCCTTCTTACTCTTATATATACTAGTAGCTGGATAATTAAATTCTCTTGTATATCTCTCAATCTCTCCAGCCTGTTCATTAGGAAGTTGTCTTGCATAAGCCACTGCTACATTATCTTTCTTCAATGGTTTAATAAGATTCTCTATCAATTTATTGTCTTCTGGCATGGCATCTTGTGTCATGAATATAATAATGTCTGACGTTGATAAACTAGCACCAAGATTTCTTGTTCCACCATGGTCAAACTCTTGCTTCGTGATATGCCTAACTTCTACCTGTTTACTACCATGGCATACTTTTTGAAACTTATTTTTATCAAAAAATCTCTCTTCTGTATTCATTATTAATATTTTATTCAGATATTCTTCATTAGACACGCCCACCTGATCAATTGTTTTCACTGTTTGCTTCAATAATCTACCTAACAGTTTATAAAATTGCTCATCTGGACGATAGGTTGGTATTATTATATCAACTGACAATTTCGACTTGTCCATTTATATTTCCTTTCTGTGACTATATATTCTAGCCCTTATAGAAGCTACTGTATAATTCTTATGATTTTAGCTTCAGAATTAAGTTCGTACTTAATTCCCTTCGATAAATTATCTTATCACACAACTAAATTACTGACAATATGAATTATTGTAGCTTATCTTTAAAAAGTTTTCCATGACAACAAAATATTGCGCAATTGTACAAAGAAAATCTCACTTTAAGTCCCTAATAATAAGATAGTCCATTTACTATTAAAATCCCATTTGTTATAATTATTGCAACGACTTAGGACAACGTCCTTTTTAGTCAGAGAAAATGCATACAAGTCAGTAAATCTTTAAATTATATATTTCATAGCATTGTGATCATTGGTCAATACTATAAACTACATAGTAAAACATCAGATTTACAGTACTTGAGAAAGAAGGTAAATATGAATACAGAATGGTCTTTAGACGTCCTTTACAAAGGATATGATGATCCTGCTTATCAACAGGATTTAGAAAAACTTGATACACTTATCAACAAACTTCATACATTTGCAGATAATTTAGGAAAAGACTCAGATAAAGATACAGTAATTGAATATATTGCGTTAACAGAAGAATTCTCACTTTTAGTCACTAAATTATACTCTTATACAGAACTTAGAGAAAGCACTGATACAACAAATAGTGAAACTACTTCTTACTTAAATCGTATTCAATTAAAGATTAGTGCAACATCTAAAGATTCGGCTAAAATCGATAAATATATCGCTAACATACCTAATCTAGATGAAATTGTTGCTTCTGATGAATCATTAAAAGAGTATACATTCTATTTTAATGAGTTAAAGGATCGCGCATCTCATACATTAAGTGATGATGTAGAGGAAGTAATTGCAAAACTAAATCTTTCTGCTGGATCAGCTTGGAGTTCTTTACAACAATACTTAACTTCAACAGTCGAAGTTGATTATAACGGTGAAAAAACAACACTTTCAGGAATTCGTAATCTTGCATATAGCAAAGATAAAGAAGTTCGTAAAGCTGCTTATGAAGCTGAAATTGCTTGCTATGATAAGATCAAAGATGCCGTTAGCTTCTCATTAAATAACATCAAATCACAAGTAAATACAATTGCAGAACTTCGTGGATATGAATCACCTCTTGCAATGACATTACGCGGGGCTTCTATGTCTAGAGAAACACTTGATGCAATGTTAACAGCGATGAAAGAATACATGCCTAAATTCCATGAGTACCTTAAAAGAAAGGCTACTATGCTTGGATATGAAAATGGCCTTCCTTGGTATGAATTATTTGCACCACTAGGAGAAAATCATGTAGAATATACACCAAAATCAGCAAAAGAATATCTTCTAAAACATTTTAGAAACTTTGCAGATGATTTAGCTGATATGGCCCAAGAAGCTTTTGATAATAGTTGGATTGATTTCTTCCCACGTAAAGGTAAAGTTGGCGGTGCTTTCTGTGCTAACCTTCCATTCATCAAACAAAGCCGTGTCTTAACTAACTTCGACGGTGCTTTTGGCGATGTAGTAACATTAGCTCATGAACTTGGTCATGCATATCATGGCTTACAGATTCAAGAACATCGCCCACTTAACTTAGACTACTCTATGCCAGTTGCAGAAACTGCCTCAACATTTAATGAAAATGTTATTATGGATGCAGCTATAGGTGAAGCAGAAGGTACTGATAAATTAGTTCTTATTGAAAATCAATTACAAGATACAACTCAAATTATCTGCGATATCTACTCTCGTTTCTTATTCGAAAGTGCTGTATTCGAAAGACGTAAAGATGAGTTCTTATTCAGCGATGATTTAGAAAAAATCATGATAGATGCACAAAAACAAGCTTTCGGTGATGCCTTAGAAGAAGATACCTTACATCCTTACATGTGGATTAACAAGGGCCATTATTATTCTGAATCCCTTAGCTTCTACAACTTCCCATATGCATTCGGTGGTTTATTCGCTCGTGGTTTATATACTATGTATCAACAAGAAGGTAAAGATTTCGTTCCTAAATACCGTGCATTATTAAAAGCTACTACAGTAAGCAGCGTTGAAGATGTAGCTAAGATGGCTGGTATCGATATAACAAAACCCGATTTCTGGAGACAAAGCTTACAAAGCTATGCAAACGAAATTGATGAATTCCTTGAATTAACTAAGTAGATGGGACGGCTGTTGCTGTAAGGTTGCATATGGGGTTGTCACACCACCAAGCAACTCACACACCAGCAATAAAAACAACCTTTATTCGCTGTGTGGCAAGTTAACGGACACTAAGTGTCCGTCCTTGCCACACAGCTCGGTAAAGGTTGTTTTTTTGATGGTGCATTACGTTGCTTGGTGGTGCGCCAACCCCGTAGGGAAGATTACTAGCAACAGCCTGGTTATTCACTTGGTTAGTAGGGTAAGGAATTATCAATAACTGGGTAATTTGAACAACTTCGTACATTCGAACTCTGATAAACATGAGTAGTAACTTAGTTCTTGATCCTATTCTTTTATATGACTTCTTATAATCTACGTTACTTCTACTAAGTTTTATAGACTTTTCACTGTTTCTGGGATTCACGTCTTTAGTCCGTAATCGGATTAGTTCCTACCTATAGCAAGCTATATTTTACTAACATTCGCGTATATCAACAGCATGTTTTAGTTTTTCAATATAGATTTGGCCAAGTCGACTCATTGTCACTTCTTTATGTACAATGTATCCGATTTGCATCTCTTCACCTTTTACATCTAGTGGTATTGCTACTATGTTCTTACCGTTTAGTGCTTCACTAATTACCCCAGTACTTATCGTATATCCGTTAAGGCCAATCAGCAGATTAAAAAGTGTTGCTCGGTCGCTCACTTTGATTGATTTTTTGCGACTTAATGTACTTAATATCTCCTCTGAGAAATAGAAAGAATTATTATTACCTTGTTCAAAGGACAGATACGGACATTCTTCCAAGTCATCTAATGTTACTCTATCCTTCTTAGAAAGTGGATTATCCTTACTAATAAATACATGTGGTGATGCTTTAAATAATTCATGGAATTCTAATTCCTTTTCTTTCAGTAATTTATGAATTACCTTCTTGTTAAATTCATTCACATATAGTATTCCAATTTCACTATTCATATTATTGACATCTTCAATAATTTCATAGGTACGTGTCTCTCTTAATTGAAAATCATATTTATCATATCCATAGTGCTTAATCATATCAACAAAAGCATTTACTGCAAAAGAATAATGTTGTGTGGACACGCTAAATTTTACTTTTCTAGGTGCTACACCCATATATTTCTCTTCCAGTAGTGAGGCTTGTTCCATAACTTGCCTTGCATACCCTAAGAATTCTGCCCCTTCTGACGAAACAGTAATTCCCTTGTTTGTTCGGGTAAATATACTTATTCCTACCTCCTTCTCTAATTCTTTAATGGAATTAGAGAGTGAGGGTTGTGATATGAATAACACCTTAGCAGCATCATTCATGGAACAATGTTCTGCTACTGTTACAACATAACGTAATTGCTGTAAAGTCATACTCCGCCCCCTTTATCTTAGGCTCTAAGCTCTATATTAATACTGTCATTAAGAGGATTAAACGGCCACTAATCCGATTCCCTTCTTATTCCTATACAGCCATTAATCTCTTAACTAATCTAACTGCATCCTGTGCATCTGTTGAATATCCATCTGCCTCTATTTCATCTGCATAGCTTTGTGTAATTACTGCACCACCAATAATTACTTTGGCTTTAAGTCCCGCTTCTTTGTTTGCTCGAACAACTTTCTTCATCTCTAACATGGTTGTTGTCATAAGAGCTGAAAGTGCTATAATGTCTGCATCATTTTCTTTCGCTGATTCAATAATCTTATCGCATGAAACATCTTTTCCAAGATCAATTACATCAAAACCATAGTTTTTGAGCATTAATGCTACAAGGTTCTTTCCAATATCATGGATATCCCCTTCAACGGTAGCTATAACTATAGTTCCTAGTTTCTTATCCGATTGGTCATTTTGTAACATTGGCTCAAGATAATCTATTGCCGTCTTCATCGTTTCCGCACTGCCAATTAATTGTGGTAAGAAATAAATCTGCTTGTCAAATAGATTACCGACTTCGTTGATTGCCGGTATCAACATGGTATCCACGATAGTTGCAGGCTGATCTCCAGCAGCAAGTGCTTCTTTAACATGGTCAAGAATATTCTTGCGATTTCCTTTAATTACATCTGTGTAGATAACTGATTCATTGGTGGATTGTCCATTCACGTCTGAGCCTTGTATTCCAGTCTCATTTGATGAAGACTTGGCACCAACTGGTCCATTACTGTCAGACTTTCCCGTATTCGCTGTAGCGGCATTGGCTGCCCCGCTTGTAATCGTCATTGGTCTGCTCGTTACCCGATTAATATAACGCAAATCTGCTTCTTCCTTATTGCATAATAAATCGGTAGCAAATGCGGTATTCACCAATAAATCTTGAGATGGATTCGCAATTGCCATCGTAAGACCTTCGTGAATCGCCAATGCTAGGAATGTACTGTTAACAAATTGTCTTTCTGGAAGACCAAATGATATGTTTGACAGTCCTACGATGGTTGCTAATTCTAACTCATCTTTGCAGTAACGGATTGTTTCTAATGTCTCGATAGATGCTCGTTTATTAGCACCAATTGTATTTACCAAACCATCTACTATTATGTCTTCCTTGGTTAATCCCTGGGCATATGCTGCTTCTGTTATCGTATGAATAATCTGCTTCTTCTCATCAATATTCTTAGGTAGTCCTTTGTCCGATAATGGTAATAATATAAACATCGCTCCGTATTTCTTAGCTAGTGGTATTAATTTCTCGAACTTTTCTTTCTCTAAAGAAATGGAATTAATTAAAGCGCGCCCTGGATAAATACGAAGTGCAGCTTCAATAACACCAACATGACTTGAATCTATACATAATGGTAAATCAACCGCCTGAGATAGTTCATAGACAACCGAAACCATTGTTTCCTTCTCATCGATTCCGTTCATCCCCATATTAACATCTAATATTGAAGCACCATTCTCTTCTTGTTCTTCTGCCATTGATACTACTAAATCAAGTTTACCTTCTTTTAATTCGGCCTGAAGATTCTTCTTTCCTGTTGGATTAATACGTTCCCCAACTATTAAAAATCTTCCATTCAAGTCAATCTCAACGGTCTTACGTTCCGTTGTAATCGCACGGACTTTAGGGTTATAGGAAAGGTCAGGTTTAATTTCTTCTACATTAATAGCAAGTTCACGAATGTGTTCTGGTGTTGTTCCACAACAACCACCCACTACCACTGCACCGTCCATTACAAGCCCTTTTACTTGTAACCCAAATTCTTGTGGTCCTAAGTTGTATACCGTTTCACCATCTATGAGAATTGGTAATCCCGCATTAGGTTTGGCTATAATAGGAACACTTGTATATCTTCGCATGGTCATAACCACGTCTCTCATCTGGTCAGGACCTGTAGAACAGTTTACACCAACTGCTGCCGCACCTAGGCTTTGTAATACTGTTACCGCAGTCCTAGCATCAGTTCCATACATTGTATGCCCATCTTCATTAAAAGTCATGGTTACCATAACAGGGAGGTCACAGGTTTCCTTCGCCGCAATTAATGCCGCCCTACATTCTTGAAGACTCATCATAGTCTCCACTACTAATAAATCCGCTCCCCCTGCCAACATACACCTAATTTGTTCCTTATAAACTTCAACAAGCTCCTCAAACATAAGCTTACCAATTGGATATAACTGCTCCCCAGTCATAGTAAGGTCCCCAGCGACATAGATCTTCTTATCTTTAAGTTCTGGATTTTCTTCCTTTGCTAATTGTATCGCTTTTTTCGATAAACCAATAAGTTCAGCATTCATCTGTTCAATTTTATCCGCTAATCCGTATTCTTCTAATTTGATACGATTCGCTGTGAACGTTGGACTATAGAGGATATCCGTACCCGCTAATACATATTCTTTTTGTAAGTTTATTAAAACTTCTGGATTTTTAAGAATCCAGTCTTCCGGACATACCCCTGTAGGCATACCTGCTTCTTGAAGATTACTACCTGTAGCTCCATCAAGTAATACAATTTTCGATTCACATAACTCAATAAATTCCTTATGGTTCATACTATAACCTCCCTCGTTTAATATCTCATTCGACGTTTACGAAACTCAATTTAGTTTTTTGAAGCTTCTTGAATAACGTATTAGTACACACTAAGAAGCACTATAAGTGTTACGCTATCGTTTCTTAGTTATAATACGTCAGCCAAGAAGCTGAAAATATCTTAAGAGTTTCGCAATAGTCTATAGATTTATATTTAACACAATTATCGTCCAAATATTTCTTCTCGTATATTCTTAGCAGTAGGTGTAACTGCAAGTCCACCTAATGCAGTTTCTCTTAGTTCAGATGGAAGCTGCTTTCCTACTTTATACATTGCTTCAACTACTTCATCTGCTGGTACAATACATTTCATACCTGCTAAGGCCATATCTGCACATATAATTGCATTCACAGCTTGTGATGCATTACGTTGTGCACATGGTACTTGTACAAGACCTGCAATAGGGTCACATACAAGCCCCATAACATTGATGATTACTAATGAGAAAGCATGTAAAGCCATCTGTGCATTTCCTCCAGACATCTCTACTGCTGCCGCCGCTGCCATAGCTGCTGCAACACCACATTCTGCCTGACATCCGCCCTCTGCTCCTGCTACGGTTGCATTCTTCACCACGATTGCTCCAACTCCTGAAGCCGTTAGTAAACCTTGTAACACCTCTCGCTCAGAAAGATTTTTCACTTCCTTCACACCAATCAAAACAGCTGGTAATATCCCACAAGATCCCGCTGTTGGTGCCGCACAGATTTTACCCATGGCTACATTAACCTCACTAGAAGATAGTGCTAATGCCATCACATGATTTATTAACTCACCACTTAGCGTATTACCTTCCTTCGCATACTGATTTTGAGAATACGCTAAACCGTTAATAAGACTACCTTTCACATGTAAATTTTGTTCCATGGCCTTATGAGCGGAAGCCTCCATTACTTTATATCGACGACTTAAGTTTGTGAATACTTCTTCCTCTGTCATCTGTGATAGTTTCATTTCATTTTCTAATATAATCTTCCATAATGGAACTTCACGTTCCATTGCTATTTTAAGAAGTCCTTCTAAATTATGATACATTCTTACTCCATTCCGTTACTAATCGGTAACATTTATAACTTGTACTTGAATGATATTTTCTAGTTCCTCCATTGATTCCTTAACGTGATGAGGAATCACATCATCTGTTTCAATAATGCAAAATGCTTCTTCTCCTCTTGCATTACGACTTAGACGCATGGTGGCAATATTGATATAATTATTTGCAAGAATCGCAGATACTTCACTAATAATTCCTTTTTTATCATAATGATTTATCACGATTGTACTATATTGAGCCGTAAATTCCGTTCTAAAACCATTAATATTCGTGATTAATATCTGACCACCACCAATAGAAGATCCGATTACATAATAACTAGAACCATCTTCTAATAAAAACGAAATCTTCACTGTATTCTCATGAACATTCTCTAAATCTATTTGTTCAAACTCATATTCTAATCCTTGTTGCTTCGCTAACTCGAAAGAATCTGCTAATGCCTCATCATCCTCATATAAACCAAGAACTCCCGCAACTAATGCACGATCTGTTCCGTGCCCTTTATATGTCATTGCAAACGAACCATGTAAACCAAACGTAACCTTCTTAAATGGTTCATTCACAATATTTCTCGCAATACGTGCTAACTTCGCGGCACCTGCCGTATGAGAACTTGATGGACCTATCATAATTGGTCCCACTACTTCAAAAATACTTACATCCATTCTAATCTACCTTATCTTTCTGTTTAAATTACTTACAGCCTGTGGTTTAATACTAGGATTACCATAGTGTTTTATCCTATTCTTCTGATAAGTTACTGGTTAGAGTGTCAAAAGCCAGTTTTCATTTTAATCTCGTCAATTTGCACAATTTTATGCGTAAGCATGTTATGCCAAACGTAGTTCAATCGCAACGCGCTCACGCCCCGCTGAAGTTCGTAGTGGTACATAAGTCTCTAAAATACAGAGCCTAAGTACCAACGACTTCATACAGTTGCTCATCAAACTACGTTCGGAATAACATTAGTCAAGTTTTATATGTGCAAATTGACGAAGGCAAGTTTTACGAAAGGCTTATGACACCCTAATCAGTTACTAAAACTTCATTCATGCTTGTTTCGCATCCCATAACTTATCATATCACAAACAATATACTCTAGTCACTTAAGAATTACAGTTTCATCTTTTCAAACATAGATACACGATTGAATGGAATCATGAAGTAATAACCGTCTGCATACGGTTCAAGTTTTTTCACTAATTCCTTACCCAGTGAAGCACCAATAATTTCAGCTTCTTCTTTGCTCATATCTTTTGAATACCTAGAAACAATTTCATCAGGAACATGAATTCCAGAAAACTCATTTTTTATAAAATTAGCATTCGTATAACTTACAAAGGGCATAATGCCACATAAAATCTTAGTATCTACATGTTCTTTAATATAATGGATTTTCTCAATTGTTTCCTCATCATATATCGGCTGTGTTAGAAAATACTTCGCTCCAGCTTCAATCTTACGTTCCATACGTTCAATAATCTTATCGACTCTTCCAAGTGCTGGATTTAGTGCTCCTCCATATTGAATTGGGTCCTCCGAAAAATGTTCCTCATTCATCTGCTTAATAAATTGCATAAGTTGAATCGAGTTATAATCAAATACGTTAGTTGTTGACAAACGTTGCTCACTTGGTACAGGGTCTCCCGTTACCACAAGGAGATTACGAATTCCATTCACATATGCCCCTAATAATGTGGAGCGCATAGCTATCATATTCTTATCCCTACAACAAACATGTGGCATAACAGAAACTTCATGTTTTGCAGCAATCTTCAAACTCATTAATAGAGAATCCACTCGACTTCTTCCCATTGGTGAATCTGCAATTGTAATAATATCCGCTGATGTGTTCTTAAGAGCCTCCACGCAGTCCATAATCTTCTCATCGTTACTGTCATAAGGAGGGTCTAACTCAACTGCAATTACCTTCTCGCCTGACTCCAAACGTTCTATGAATGTCCTCTGATCTTTAATTCTCTTTTCCAGACTTTCCTCAAAGATAGACTTTGATTTAGCAGTCTTATCTTCTACTCTATCGTTATCAGTACTGTTATTGCTCACAGGAATCTCTCTATGTTTTACCTTTACTTGTTCTTTAGATTCTTGATTCTCTGAACAAGACTCTGAAAGCGCTTTAATATACTCTGGTGTTGTCCCACAACAACCACCAATAATCGATACTCCTAACTGTTTGATTCTGCTCATATTCTCTGTAAAGTATCGAATATTATTATTATATACCATTCTTGTATACAACTGTTCTGGATACCCTGCGTTAGGTAATACTGCAATCTTCTTATTCACTGGAAATTCAACCGATTGCAGAAACTGAAACATATGTCCAGATCCTATACCACAATTAAAGCCACAGATAGAGATTTCCTCAATATCCATAACTTCTTTCAACAACTTATTCCCCTTAATACCAGCCATTGTATATCCATTCTTATTGACGCAGAAATTCGTGATAATACAAGCATTAGCATTAATCTCTTTGATATATGACACAACCTCTTTTAATATATCTACTTGAGGAAATGTTTCAAATAAGAAGATATCTGCTCCTTCTTCTAAAAAAGCTTTGCATATACTCTGATATTCACAAATCATTTCTTCTTTCGTTCTCTCTGCTTGAAATGGAATTGGTCCAATATCTGCGGCTATATATATAGAAGAATCTTTCGTTTGATTAAATTCATTAACCGCTTGCTTGGCTAATTGATACCCTTTCTTTAGTAAAGTTACTTGTTCATCTTTATCGATTTCCATAACGACTGAATTAATAGCAAAGGTGTTGGTTCAAATTATGTTAGCTCCTGCTTCCAAATACTCTTTATGGATAGAAACTACAAGCTCTGGATTATTCTTATTGGCCCACTCTGCCATCTCATTGGAGTCCCCGTTCTTCTTAGCATAATATGTACCCATGGCTCCATCCATTATGATAGTGCCTTCTTGTAATTTTTCTAGTAATGTTCTCTCCATTCATCGAACCTCCTTGGCTAACTTTATTTTGTTATTGTATGTAATTAGCGTGCTAAAGTCAATGACTTAGTATGAAATCAAATATTCGTAATACCGATATCTAGCTATATCCTTTGTGAATAGCAATTATGGATGTAATTATTACATTTAGATAAAAAAAATCTTAAAGAGTCTATGTCAATGCTCAGATAATCAGAATTGACATAAACTCTTTAAGATTGTTATACCTTATATGTAAGTTATTTTCCTATAGTACGGCAGCTGCAGCTTTCACCTTCTAAAGACCTTTTATTGTTCCATTGCAATATACTTTTAACAACTTTTGATTGTACAATGAAGAATCCTATCAGCATACCTATGGTATTAGTCACAACATCATCTAGCTGTACATATCCTCGACAGGTTATGTATTGCGTCATCTCTATTCCACAACTTATTAAAAAGCCCAAAAGCATACAATACCACCACTTTTGAAAAGTAGGCAGTGCTACAGTAACTAAGATTCCCAATGGAATAAAAACCAATATATTCTCTAATACATATGCATCTCCTTGTGCTCCATGGCCAATAGTACCAAACAATCTAAGGTTCACGCCTTCTCTCGAACCTGGTTCACGAGTGAACAATGTAATATAGCACAAAATGATTGCATAGCCTATTACCATTGCAATAGCTATAGCGCTTTTTATATGAATCTTAATAGCAGGATTAATTCTACTCAAAATAAAAAAAAGCACCAGCCCAATTAGCCCTGTGATTATTCCATAGGGCATAAGTGGCAACTGGGCAATTATATCTTTCCATGTATATTGTAACACATCTATTATATAAGTCATCCTAAGCTTCCTCTTGTTACTCGTCTCTTTCATTCAGATTACGTAAAAATTTCATCTGTTCTTCATCATCTATTTTCCTATCATAAGGAGTGGACACATGTATGCAGCAATAGAGAATCACCCCTATTATGCATAGTAGTAATACTATCGATATTATTATCATAATTCTCCCTTCCATGCACAGCTCTTTTAGTATAAGTTTATACCAAAATTATGGGAATCATACATATGAAAGTCAATAAGCAAAATGTTAATAGGCTATATTACACTTATACTACTATGATTCCTGGAATGTGCAAAAAAGAATATCTTTGGTTTTGTTAGAACACCAAGTGACAGTCTAGTAAACAATCAGTTGGAATTTATAACAAGATATGATAATTGTATCAATAAATCAGATGATTTTGTAGGGGGTAAAATTACCTAGGGTGGTGTATATTTTGCCTTGTTTCATTATAATTTCATGATATTGTGAATAAAGCCATAATTATTTAGATGTCTTTAAATCGTTTAATAACAGCATTTTTAAATATAAAAACTTACATCATACAAAAAGTAATTGCTCATATTATTAACATCTCTAATAGACATATATAGAAACTGTATAAATTTCCTCCCTCCCCTAATATTTCAGTAAATCATAAATCCAAAGGCTAAAAGGGGTAACCATACGATTATTTTTCCATTACTTGTGTGTAAAAGCAGTAGAAGAAGTGACTGCCTTTACCTACTCAGCATGGAAGTTGAATTTATAATATTTTAGATTACATGTTAAACCATCTTAACGAAAAACTATGTATCTGTAAAGGCTACTTTATTTATACCGTAAATAGAAAAAAGAAAGATAGCTCTAACATCTAGCCAAATATTTTCTTCATATAGATCAAACATCGGTAGTATTAAAATTTTCCATATTTTCATCAAAAAAAATAATTTTAACTTCTATGATCTAAACTTTTCAATACAATTATGCATTTTTTACAAATTTCTCGAAGAGTATTTCTCATAAATATATACAGCATTAAGATTGTAATCAATATATATGCAACACAGCCAGTTATTGCACTAAAATTCAAACCAAACATTAAAAATATTAATAATTCACAAAATAAATATAATATTGTTGAAAACGGAATTTTCAGATATTTAAAATCATAACTAGTAATAATAAACCATACAATTGCTGATAATAAAGTTCCTATGGCAAATGCTTCTTTATTTTTTATTATATTAAAACAAATACCATTAAATATAAATCCAATAACAATAATAAAAATCAATTTTGAGAAATATTTTTTTTGTTTTCTTTGCACCTTATACAAATTTACATAAATGCTCTTAATAATTGCATAAAACATTTGAGCCGCAAATAATATAAAGACTACTCTTGACGCCTCCATATACTGCGTCAAGTATATTTCCAATATCAATTTCACCGGAAATGCAGCAGCTGGTATTATGGATGCAAACACAACTATATAATTATATATTTGTTTATGCGATTCTATACTGGTTTCACGACAAAAGTAATTATATAGCGTCGTAGTAATTGGTGTAATTGCCAAATTCAAAAAATTTTCCACACTAACTGCAAATGAATACTGAGCAAAATCAAATACATTCATTAAGAGTTTTACAAACCAACGATCCATGCTTGTTAGTAACATGGAGGCTAAGTTTCCCAATGTTAAAATAAATCCATCCTTAATATTGGTTAATAACTCCGTAAAACTGAATACTTTCCCATTATTAATTTTATGAGTCCTTTTAAAATTAATTTCTAATATTATCCAAATTAAAATATATAGTAATACATATGATGCTATGTAAAATATGTATGTATCAGATTTTACAACAAATAACAATAGAATATTTATGGCAAATGTTGCCATTGTCGTCACATTTATTATTCGACCATATGATTTAAATTCTCCCGTTGCCTGATATAAATATTTAAAATAATTATTCATATTAAGAGGCAATATTGAAATAGTTAAAAAAAACAGAATCCAATCTTTAGAAATGACGGCTATTATGAAAACACATGCGGTTATAAATATCTGAAAAATACGCATCGTAGATATATTAGTAGAAAATTCTTTTTCAATATTTCCCTCTAATTCTCTTCCTCCATATTTTAAATACATTCCATCCACATAACCAAAATGAAGTAATCCCACATACGAAACATACAATTGGAATGTTTTTATTCCTGCATAACTTTCTACTGAAAGATATGCAGGTAACAAGAAATTCGTAGCTAAACTAAAAAATACATTTATAGAGTTAGCTATTAATACAGCAACTATGCCTTTCTTCAATTTTGTATCCATAATAAATCTCCATTTGTCTTATTTTCTCGCTCAACCAATTTCTATGAATTTTCTGTGTTATTGTATGCAATAAACAAAATGATTATCAACCATAACGCTGTAGATGAATCAGCTACTGTTAACATATCTACTAGATAAACCAAAAAACATAAACAGAAAGCATTATTCATATTTTTTTTATCCTGTCTTTCACTTAAATTCGCAGCATTCTTAATTAACCCTATGAATAACATGAGAAATCCAGCAATCCCCAAAATACCTTCTTGTACTAAATACCCAACAAAGCCATTATCAATCGTACTTACTGCAAACCAACCTGTTTCCTCCTTATAATAACTTAAAGTACCACGAGTATGGCAAGACGCACCCAAGCCAAAAACGGCATTTTCCATAAATGTCCACCAAATTCCTGTAAACTGAATTAATCGCGAAGATAATCCCGTACTAGAGTTACCACCAAAGTTTTCAATAACAATATCTCTATTAAGTATTGCAATCATTGACTGTAAAATAAGTAAAAACTGATTTGCAATTTCGGGATTAAACATTATAACAATAACTACCATGGATATAACGGCCAGTATACCCTTAATTAGTTTCCATCGCCTATTTTTATTCATTCTGATTAACGCTACAATCAACAAAATTCCTAAGGAAGCAATTGAACCTCTAGATTCTGTCAATACTAAAGCGACTGTATTCAGTAAACATATTATCACAAAAATCTTTTTACGAGTTAATTCAAATAAATAGTATGTAAGTGGCAACATTAAAGAACAATAAACTCCATAATATACAGGATGTCCAAAACCGGCTTCGGCACGTACTATTCCCATTCTTGTCGTGGATGCCATCAACATACTTCTACTAACTGTCTTTAGCAAATAAAAAAGGTTATTCCCTGTAACAACTGAAAAAATACTAATTATTGCAACGATTCCACTTCCATAAATCAACGCTTTTGTACACTTAAGTACTTCATCTTTTGTTCTCACATATTGAAGTATCAAAAACACTAGTAATAATTGCTCAAAAATTATTACAAATTCTGTATTTATCGCTTCTGATATACTACCTATATAATAAATATTAGCTAATATACGACAAGTAAAATAAAATACAAATGGCCAATACAATCCAATATTTTTCAAACGATTACTAATAAGACAGACTTTTCTTTCTCTAAGTACCATTATTCCCATTAACAAAAGAATTAATATTCTTCCAGCTTTAAGCAATGGTAAACCTACTCCTAATTCTATTGCAAAGTAATCAGGTAAAACTGCATATATCCCAAAAAAATAATATATAAAACTTTTCTTACCTTTTAGTAAAAAAAGAATAGAAATCAAAAAGAAAATTACAATTTTATCCATCATTCCTCCCTATACATTTTCTCAATCATTATATAAGACTACAATTAATAACTTAACCTCTTATAACGAATTGAAAAGTATTCGGCATTTAGCTTTAACAACTGATCTGAGAGCAACACCACGTCGTCTTATTAATAACAATTTTAATTTTGCATTAATTGAGTTTGGATATTTTGAAAATACTCTTAATAAATCTTTATTTTTCCCTTCCGGTATATAATCATTATATGTATCCATTATTTCTAAAATCATTTTATTCCTTGGTGCCGTCCTATTACCTACAATCATTTTCACTTTTTTATTTATGGATATTTTTGAAGTTCCGATTACATTATTTCCATGCTGCCGATATTGAATATATGTCTTATGGTCACCTATTACAGTTCCTCCTAGTGCAACACATATATAATACACCCAACAATCATGCATAGTAACATACATAGGTTTATGTAATCTCAAAAAATTTTGCAATACATTGTTATAAACCATTGTACAACCTGGAACACAATATACTAATAACATTAAATCAAAATACTGACTTCTATTATTAATATTTTTAACAGTAATATGTTTTCTCTGTTCATCAACTATCTCAGGATTACAATAATAAAGTAATGAATTATTCTGATTACAACTTCCAAGATTAAACACTGCTTGCTCCAATTTATCAGGTAGCCAATAGTCGTCCTGATCACAAAATGCATAGTAATCATAAATATTATCTGCATGAAAAATTAAATCAATAAAGCTAAAGGCTGGTTTCTTATTATCTCCTGTATACCAACTAAGGCAGCCCTTATTTTGATATTCATTTAATATCTGCTGAGTACCATCAGATGAGCCGTCATCACGTACCAATATTGAAATCTTCACATTTTTCTGTGCTAACAAACTCTCTAACTGCTCTCGTAAATATTTTTCTCCATTATATGTTGATAGCATCACCAATACTGTTTTCAAAATTAATCCCTCTCAACGTTTACTTTTATTCCAAAAATAATCAATTACATTTTCAATACCATCACTTTTTTCAGGAAAGTCCTTTGTCAACTCAATTCTCTTCCTTGCAAATTCATCCATTGTTCCAATAATATGAGCTGGGACTCCCGCTACAACACTCCCCGGAGGCACATCTTTAGTTACTACACTTCCAGCAGCCACTACAACATTAGGACCAATTTTTGTATCTGACAATACTATACTTCCTGCACCTATCATTACATGATCAAAAATTTCAATTGTTCCCATATAATAGCGTGCTCTTCCAATTTTCTTATATTTAGAAATATTATTTATCATATTCGATGTAATATCATGTGTAATTAATCGTACATCAGCTGCAATTCGAACATCACTATGTAATTTTACTAAATAAGGTTCTGCTGGTAAATCTCTTGTGTGATAATAACACTCCTCACCCATTTCCATAAACACACATTTTTTTTTCAAATATTTAGCTCTCGACCAACCGTTGCCTTTGAGCATCAACATTAATTTTGCCCATCGGATATCTCTGCTCTTATATATCATCTTATCTCCCCTTTAAGTATTATCTATCAATATATTTCGTAGTATATTCACAGACTTTTTTCGTTGCACTGTTAAAATTTTATTTATATGAGCAAAGTCAATTTTTTCTTCAATATAATGAAAGTCCTCAAAATTATTTACAATTCGATTTTCTAATCCTGTTAGCCTTAATATACTTTGATTTCGGCTTTCCGTTCCCGAATTTGGTAAGATTTCTACAAACTGCGTATTAAAATTAATAGCAAAAGCTGTTCCGTGAAATGAATCTGTAACCAAATATCTTGCGTTTTTAATTAACGAAAGAAATTTACTTATATTTGGTAGGTAAACAAATTTTCCACCTCTTTTACATTGGTGAAGCATAGCTGACACTCTAATCAATGGCAAATTTGCTTTTTTGGCAAACTCTACTGCATAATGATCTAATGCTGGATTATTATGTATCTGATACACTAATACGTAATCACCATTCACACTCTCCTTAATATATTGTGACCATTCGTCTGCAGATAAAATTAAAGTAGGATCTAGAACCTGTTCAGCATGCAATCCTATAGTAGAAATCAAATCGACTGCACTATCTTCACGTACGGTAATTCTATCATATTTTTCTAAGTATTTCGTATATTCAGCTAGAACCTCTTTTGTAAAGATGGTCTTCCCAAAACTAGCAGCAAACGCAATCTTACGGTTTCTTTCCGATACAAAATCCAAAAAATAAGCAGGATTATATATTCCACTTGAAGTTGGGCCCCATACTTGATCACTACCGGTCATAAAAATTTCCTCTTCATTTGAAGATAAACTTTGTAACTGTGCTAAATTTTTGCACCGCTCCGTCATCACAAGATATTTTTTTCTCATAATTTTAAATTTATGGTACATGAGAAGATTTTCTGGTTCGCGTCCCATAATGTAAATCACTTTTTTAAAAAAATTCTTATTCCAATTCCCCTTTTCATTCAGCTGGGTAAATGCAATACGCATTCCGGTTTCAGGCAAAGGAATATAATCTATAATCTCGCATTCTAGCCCCAAGGTTTTTATTATCTTTTGTGTTGCCATTGTTTGAAGCAATGACCCATAATTGGCGGGCGCATGACGAGTGATTACCTTTACTTTCATTCTACATTCTATCCTTTCAGAGCATTTTTCAATCTAAGCCTAATTTTGCGTGGAATTGCATTATAAAAAGTGTGGACAATAATTTGTTTTCTATATTTTTTCCTAAAATATTTTTCAACTGCACTATATTGTTCTTGCCGATAAAGTTTCAGAACGACATCTCTTTCCTCTGGCTTTTTGGATGGAGATGATAGCTGCCCATTTTTCTTTTGCACATTTTCAAGAGCCGACGGATGCATACTGATTAGCCCCACTAGCTCATCACAAAGGATAACTCCTTTCTTAGAATTAGCCAAAATACAAGAAATCCCCTTCTTATCGTCATAGCCTTGTTTTCCTAACAACTCCGGATGCTCGTTTTTTACCCCCCAATAATCCCCAATTGTCAAATCACTATATCTTTGTGGACCTGCATATTTACATGAATAGCAGCTTTCACGATAAACATAGCTATCTAAAAATAGAGTATAGTATGAACTAAGTCTTGATGGTACATAGACGTTTTTAATATTTCCATGCCTACTTAATAAGCTAATCCGCCCATTACACCCCCAACCATTCTTTTTATCACGAAATACAAAACCTGTGATTTTTTTAGCCTTCCTCTTTTTCTTTTCTGTTTGAATATAATCATCAAAGAAATTTGCACTTGGAACGCCATGACAGATTAAATCAATCATTGTCAAGTTTTCATACTCTCTACCCAAAAAACCATATAAACCATCAATCTGACATGGTGTTCCAGAAAAAAGCACTTGTCGGCCCTGTTTTAAGAAATCTAATGCTTTCATATAACTTTCATTAATGCTACTTTGCACATATTTAGACCCTTGTAACTTTGAAATCTCATCAAGACTTTCAATCGCAATATGGTGAGGTATTGCATGACCTTCCTCGAAATCTAATGCAGCTCCAAAAACAACTCCACCAGCCTCCAGAAATTTTGCTGCTATAGCTGAAAAAATACCACCAGATGCTGAGTTCATCAGTTGTTCTTTATTTCTATTGACTGCTGCAAAAACTTTTATTGAGGTCTTCCCTTGAAACTTATTCTGAAACGCACACACTTTTTTACATGCGCCGCAGTTTATACATAGTTTTTTATCAATCTGTGGATAGATAAATCCATATTCATCCCTCTCCATAGAAATCGCTTGTTTAGGACAAATATTCATACATGCGCTGCAGCCACAACAATCTTTTTTATCATCAAAAAGAATTATTTCTTCCATTTCTCACCTTTCCATTAATGACTAATTGCATCTGATAGAAATTTCAAGCTATTAACTATTTTAATCTGTGAAATTCGATCAAATTCCTCATAGTCAATCTTATATTGTAATATTCGTAAAATGTCATCTGCTGTTCCATCTGCCCGTCTATTGGCCAAGTTGAATTCTTCAAGCAGAGAACCAACTTTTTCAATTCTACTCTGGTTAGTCATATAGCAAGCAAACTGACGATGATATAAGAGAGAGAATACAACTCCATGAAAAGTTCCTGTCACGACAAACGAAGCATTTTTAAACATCCATACCCATTGAAATGGAGTAAGATTAACTGTAATAGATGTATATCGCTTATCACATTCACCGGCTCCATATACAGCATATCCATTAATTTTTGCATAGTTTAAAATTGATTTTTTTTCATTTTCAGGCAATCCATCACAATAGTAAAACATGATATAAGGATGCTTTATATTTAACACTTTCTCAATAGGGATATCGGACAAAAAAGTTGGATCTACGACACGACAAATTTTTTCACCCCGAATTGTTGACGCCATCTTTTCAGTCAAATCATCACGTGCAGAAACTGCTCCGAAATGCTTAATTCCTTTAACAACATAAGCTGGAATATTGGAATCTGTTACACTACCAACACTAGGCGCATACGCAATTAATCTGGTACAAGATAACCCCTCACCAAATTTTATTTTAGAATTCCCCTTGTTTTCCTTATAATTCCACACTTCATCACTTCCTACAATAATGTAATCAAGATTCAAATCATCTACTTCTGCAGTTTTAAAGCATCGTTTAGTCATATTTAAATGTTTTTTACGTGCTGTCGCAAAAGTCAGAGGCATATTGATCTTCTGAAACCAATTGATAGCATTTTCTTTTTTTCTGTAAAAACGAAACCAGCCTCCAGTATTTATAATAAAATGTTTCAAGTTTATATAATTGATAATGTATACTTCATCATTCGGTCTCAACTTCTTGATTGCTTCCTGAAGCGAATATGCTTGAAGAAAAGCACCGAAATTATTTATATAGTGATGCGTTAATATTCCAATCTTCATTGTGTTTGTTCTCCATACAGTTCCATATATCTCTTTTCTAAGTACTTAGATTCGACTTTAATGTTATAATGTGCTTCCGTTATCAATGTAGTTCGGCTTTCTCGCCTTGTATCATCAAATTTATCAATAATACATTTTGCCCACTCTGAAATTGGTGCTTCAAGTGATAGAAAATATGCTTTATCTGATAATTCAATCTCCCGTGTAATATTAGATGAAAAGAAGCAAGGTAGATCAGCTGCCTGAGCTTCTACTCCAACAACTGGTAGTCCTTCCCAAGTAGAGGGTAGTACAAATACATCAAATGCGCTATACCATTCATTTGCATTTTCAACATTTCCAACAAATATCACCCTATCAATCAAATTAAGCTGGGCAACTTTTTTTTGTATTTCCATCATCAACTCTCCATCGCCTAACAAAACCAATGTTGCCAATTCATCCCTAGCTGCAATTTCTGCGAAAACACTAATTAAAAATTTATGATTCTTTTGTGCCATAAAACGCCCCACATGTCCAACTACATGTTTTTTTTCCAATTGATATTTATGTCTAAGAGACATTCTTACATTGGAATCATATAAAAACCTCTCAACTTCGATTGCATTAGGAATTAATTCATAGTCACTTTGTTGTACAACTTTTTTTCCATAGTAACACTGTGCAGCAGCGATTCCACATGTGAATTTTATATTAATATTAGATCTAATCCTAGATTTGCAAAACATTTTTATTGGCCATTTCCAATCTTTTGTAATGCTGGCACCATGGGCATGGAAGATTCGGACTGGAATATTATTTTTCTTTGCTGCATGAAGTGCATATACCCCCAATGCCCCATTATGTGCCTCTATAATTCTATATTCAGGATATTTATCAAATAAGTCCTTCATATATTCTAAATATTGTGGATATTTCGTTGGTATTAGTCCCGGTGTATGGAATATCCTACCGCCCATACTTATAATTTCTTCATCATATGCACCAGGCTTTTTCTTATTACACAGAAAATCAAATTGAATCTTTGTTCTATCTATATGCCTGTAATAATTCATCAGCATTGTTTCAATGCCTGCTCTATCCATATTACTTACAGAATGCAAAACTCTTATCATTTTCCCGCTCCCCGATACAATTTAATTGTTTGCTCAACAACATCATTCCAACTATATTTCCGGCAAATAAAATCTGCTGCCTCACTTTTATATTTTTCTACAAGTTCTTTGTTATCGCAAATCATCTGTAATGTCATTCTTAAATCTTCTACATTACCTTTTTTAAATATAATTGCATTATCCTCAACCACTGATACACATTCATCGATATCTGAAATCAAACAGCAATTACCATAGCTCATAGCCTCTAGCAAGCTTAAAGGCATTCCTTCCAAATCAGAAGGTAATGTGTAGATATACGCATTGCTATACAGTTCATCTAATACTTTCCCCTGTACAAATCCAGTGAAAATAATTCTATCATCTTCACTAGCCAACTCTTTAAGTTCAGTCATAAACGTATCAGTATCACTTGAACCGCCTGATATAACTAACTTTTTATCAGATTTTACATTCTTAAAAGCTTGTATTAAATAGCGCTGGCCTTTTTCTGGTACCAGCCTTCCAAGAAATAATATATAACTATCTTTTTCAAGTCCAAACTTCTTTTTAATTAAATTAACTTCTCTGATTTGAGGTTGATTTACACCATTGGGAATAAATTTGGTCTCTCTGCCATAAGTGACTTTAAAATAATCTTGTGCCCCTTTACTTAGTACGATTATTTCATCTGCAAATTTCACAGCTACTTTTTCTCCCAACATAATATAGGCACTTGCAAATCTTCCCCACTTAGCTCTTTGATGATCCAACCCATGAATAGTAGCAATACATCTCTTTCCAAATAATTTAGGAAGCCATAGCATAGCGCAAGGACCTTCTGCATGGAAATGTACAACATCATATCTACCAAGTGCAACTTTAAAAGAAGCAACAACTGATGATGTTACCGCTGCTAACCCTCTTTTATCGATTGTAAACACTGGTTTTAACTTTACGCCCTTATAATCAGTTAAAGTGTTTTCATCATATTCCATTCCGCTAACATGATGTCCACTTCTATTGTAACAAGACACTTCATGACCAAGAGTAACTATTCTAACACTAAGTTCTTCAACAACAACCTCTATACCACCTTCTCGCGATGGAATACGCTTATGACCAAGCATAGCAATCTTCAAATGTTGTCTTCTTTCTGCCATGATGACCCATTCCTCCATTAAAAATTATATCTTGTATGATAGCTTCTCATCCGATGCTCACCCTTCTAATATATAATTATCATAATCAATATATTAGAAGTTGGTTTCCACCTTCCCATTAACATTCAACGTCTCAAATTTTTTATAATTATGCCTTTTAAGGGTTCTACCCTATTGTTTCTATTATATCGCAACAATACTGTACAAACTTCACTTTATGCCGATTACGCTCTCTCCTCAATCTCCAACGTCTTCCCAGAAAACATAATCCTTACAGTCTCAAAAATCAGCCTTAAATCCGAACCAAAGTTCCAATTCTTGATATATTCCACATCCATTTCTACAATATCATCAAATTCAATAGCCTGATTTTTACCAGCGATTTGCCATGCACCAGTAATTCCTGGTTTTGCCGACATTCTTGCTCGATGTTTTGGCATGTATTTTTGCCATTCATCTACTGTAGGTGGTCTTGTCCCGACAATACTCATTTCCCCTTTTAACACATTTACAAACTGAGGAAATTCATCTAAATTATGTTTACGTATGAATGTTCCAACTCCAGGAATGATACGTGGATCATTCTCCATCTTAAACATTAGTCCATTCTCATATACATTTTTATTTAATAATTCTTCTTTACGTTTCTCTGCATCTACATACATACTGCGGAATTTGTAAACCTTAAATTGCTTTCCGTTTTTCCCAATTCTAGTCTGCTTGAAGATTACTGGTCCAGGAGACTTAATGTAGATTATTGGAGCTAATATAACGTATAACAGTGCGGTTATCAATGTTCCTACTAGACCCCCTATAAGGTCTAAACACCTCTTTAGAACCACCTGTCTATATGTCAACATCTTAATACTATATGTAATTACTGGATATCCAACAATTGTTTGAAGAATCCAATTATTATCTTCCACTTTATCTATCCCTATTAAACCAAAATGTACAGTAACGCCCATACCTTGGCATTTATTCACTAAATCCATTGGAATCCCTTTGTTATTCGGATACTGAATAAGAACCTCATCAACCCAATTCCTACATAGGAACTCTTCCATACCACTCCTAGAAGCAACAACTGGGATACCATCGATAAACTCTCCTTGCTTATCCTGGTCAACAAGTATGATTCCTCTAATCCTTAAACCATAGCGTTCATTTTCCTTAACAGTCTTGATCACATCTTTAGCGAGTTTAGATTCTGTTATAATAATTAACGACTTAAAATCTTTAATTTCAAAACGTTTCATCAGAACCTTTTTCCACCATATATGCACCAGATAACTACTACCAATTTGAAGTAGCCAGGCAATAATAAAAACAGCTCGCGAAAACTCTTGTGCATATTGAAATAAATAAATAATTAAAATAAATCCAATCCATACCCCACTGGCATGAAACAGTACTTGTTTGAATTCCTGAAAATAACCTCTTTTCAAAATATCTCTATACCAATCAAAAAAAACTATAGTTAATACATGGACGAATACTAAAGCGACCATATAACCACCGTATACAGAATCAAACGCAATCATCTGCTTATGTCTTATAAAATACGCAAGACAATATGCAACTAATATACATACGGTATCTATAAGAATAAAGTCTAGATGTTTTAACCAACCCTTTTTATACCCTCTATACATTCCTTCACCACTTTCGTTTTCATAAAACATATTGTAGTTAACATGTTTTTAAAAAGAGGAAGGGGCCCCCTTCCCCTTTAGAAACAATTAATAAATTATTTTTTTAACTGTTTAATTGTTCCTTTGAATCCAGCTTTTTGTAAGTTCTTAACAAACTTCTTATACTCTGTTTTGCTCATAGAAGCTGTTACATTAATTGTAACCTTCTTAGTGTTCACACCAGTAAAAGCACCACTCTTTACTGTTATTGCTTTCTTATTATTGAAAACAATTTTCTTAAGAGTATTTGGTGTACCACTAAAAACAGATTTTGCAATAGAAGTAATTGTACTTGGAAGAGTAATAGTTTCTACCTTTTTACAATTAGCAAATGCTTTTGCAGAAAGAGTAGTTACCTTGTAATTTACTCCATCAACTGTAAGCTTTGAAGAAATAGTTACACTCTTCTTCGTAGTTTTTGATATAGAAACTACTTTAGCTGTACCTTTTTTCGATGTATTTACTACTGCTTTGACACCGTTTTTAGTATCTGCTTTTACTTTAGTAGCATCTTCTGGTGTGACAGAAACAACTGGACTTTTAGTTGCTGCAAATGCACTTGTTGTCGATCCAAAAGTTAATGTTGCCGCTAAAGCAACGACTAATACTTTTTTGAATAACTTAGTCATATTTCGTATCTCCTTTCATAATAATAGATTTATAGAGTAAACCTAACAGAATAATCTGTAGGGTTCTCACACATTTGATTGGAGAATTTAGAATTACTTATAGTAGTAACTCTCCCCTTTTTTCCCATAATACTTACTTCCACCATATTTCTTGTAGTAATAACCTCCAGTGGATCCCTCTACTCGATTTAAGATTACTCCTAACAACGGACAACCTGCCCTTTGTAATTGTCTAGCAGAATTCTTGACCATTTCTTTTGATATCTTCCCACTACGTACGACTAGAATAGCCCCATCACATAAAGAACCTATCTTTTCCCCATCAGATACTAGATTCAATGGTGGTGCATCAATGAATACATATCGATATTGTTCTGCTAGTTGATCTAACATATCTTTAAATCTATCATTCTCCAACAACAGGGAGGGATTAATTACATTTTCATAATTTGGCATAATATGACCATTTTCATAGTTTGTTTCATATATCGCATCACTCAAAGGAATTGTATCAGCTAAATAAGAAGAAGTCCCTATCGTTGCCTTCTCTCCTTTAATGCCATAATCAGACGCCATTACTGATTTTCTAAGATCCGCATCTACAAGTACCGCCTTTGTACCTGCTTCAGCAATTTGACGCCACAAGTGCATCGTAACAAAGCTCTTTCCCTCGTTTGGCATAGTACTAATGATCATAATTTTCTTAACGTTACTTCCACAAAAGTTAATATTAACTCGCAAACGATTTATAGCTTCTTCCACAGCATATGGAAGTTCAGGCATAGATTCTAATACTACTCTATTCATTGCTTCTTCCTCCCTCTCTGCTCTTCGTCTTCTTTCTTCTCTTGTTCGCTTTATCTCGTTGCTTTCTCTCTTTATCCTGTCCTAGGTTTCCTTCAGGTATGACAGTTAAAGGCATAACGCCAAATATTTTCTCGATATCTTCCGCTGTCTTCATCGTATCATCTTTCATGAACATTACAGTAAGTATTCCAAGACACAATACAATACAACCGATAGAACCTAATGCCATATTCTTTGCATAACTTGGGCTACTCTTCATAGTTGGTACAATAGCTTGTTCAGCAATATTAGGCTCAGCAGTCTCCATAACACTCGGTAAATAAGTGATTGCTTTGCTTACAAGGGCATTTGATATATCTCTAGCTTCCTCTGGTATAGTACTTGTTGTTGTTATCGTTAAGATACGGGTTTTAGATACGGTTCCAACGCTTAACATCGCTAGCAACTCTTCATATGTATAAGATAGATTCAATTCTTCAATTACCGATTCAATTACTGGTCTTGTCTGTATCAACTCTGCATAATCCTCTGATAATGACGTTCCTAAGTTTAAGTCCGCCAAATTTACAATAGAGTCTGTTGATGCCGAAACCATATATAATTTAGATGTAGCTTTATATTTTGGCGTTATAAAACAATATGTAATCACCCCTGAAACTAAAACCCCGACAATAAAACTTAATATGATAAACAAAAGTTTAGATCGATAAAAATAAAGTAATTCGATTAAATCGATTTCCACTTCATCTTCCATATTCTGATTTGCATTCACATCATTAACTTGTGACTGGCTCATATTGATATCCTCACATTCTTAAGTATTCTTTCTAGTTACAACTTCTGTCACTCTTGTTGTAGATTATACAAGTCCTGCATTACTTCCAAAAGAGATTCCTCATTCAAATAGTACTCCACATGGTCTTCACCATCTCCCAAGGCTTGCCCTAATTTTTCTTCTCCATCAATAGTAAATATACCATTATCTTCGTAGGCTTCCGTTTGACGCACAATTTTATTAATATCATCTCCGCTTATAGATGTGGTCGAATACTCTTTCAATTGATTATATAGAGTAATCACAAATCGATCATCATCTAGGTAGGAGCTAATTTCTTGTTTAAAAGCTTGCATATATTCTTGCTGCCTCTTCATTCTAGACACATTATCTTCATCATCTACACCATACCTAGTATGTACATAATGATAGGCTTGCTCATCTGTTAACTTGATCGTACTTCCCATTTTCATATTAGAATCAATTTTAGTGAAGTCGTTTTCTATAGTGACTGTAACGCCTCCAACAGCATGATTTAGAATTCCTATCGCATTCATATCTAAGGTATAATATGCATCTATATTAATTCCCCCCAATAATTTAGATACAGCTTGAACGGTGTTCTTACAACTCTGCTTTTTTGTTCCTCCATACCAATGTGACGTACATAATTGAAGCGTTGCAGTTGCTTCACCAGTTCCATCTTGGCCTATTAGTTTTACCTCAGCCATGGTATCACGATTAATTTGTAGCATGGAATATGTTTTTTCTGTATGATTTACTACTACCAGCATAAGGAAATCCGCCATAGCTCCCCTATATTCATCTGACTCTGCTTCTTGATTTCCACTGGCATCAGTACCAATAATTAAATAATTCTGAATATCATCCCTATAATAGTAATCTTTATCGTATAAGGTTACATTTTGTTTTTTACCATAGATTCTATCTTCTTCCATAGCTTCTAAATCAACTAATATATCTTGTTGACTGGAAGCTTCTATATCTTGATTTTTTGCTGGTTCTAAAGAACCCTCCTTTTCCCATTTATCAATTAGCCAAAAGAAAAGACCTCCCACCAACAATATGAGTAGAATAGTTATTATCCACAGCAGTTTTTGCTTTCTCTTCACTATTACATTCACTCCAATTTTAATATCTGCGCGCCTATAGAGTCGATTTGTTCAAGAGTCTGCACTCCTAGCTTGCGCTCAATAATCTTTCTACCTTCTAGTAAATTAGGGGGACGCTTGTCCATATTGTGACAATCACTTCCTATTACACTAGCCCACCCATCATTCAACAAATCAAGAACTAATCTTCGTTTACCTCTTTTTAATAAAGGACCCGCATTAATTTGTCCAACAACAGGAAGTTCCAACATTTCATAATAAATATTCTTATCTCTCTGAACGTCATAATACCGTTCTATATGTACTAATATTACATTAAGCTGTTGATTTCTAATAATATTATCAACATCTTTTATCATTTTGCTCGTCCATTGGACAAAGGGCAATTCTAACAATAAGGTCTGTGTATCATTGATACATAACCTTGACAGCATGGAGGCTTCACCCATATCTGGGAAATAATAAACCTCTGCTCCAATATGTATTCTGGGGTATTCTTCCGTTAAATGATTTTTTAATACTTCAAATGAATGATTACGACGCCCAATAAATCGGTCAATAGAATATCGATTTGCATAGTAATGAGGTGTCATAACCACATCAGTTACACCGTCTTTTACTTCTTTTTGAAGCATTAGCAAGCTCTCTTCCAAGCCAGTGCTACCATCATCGATATTAGGAAGAATATGAGAATGGAAATCTATCATTATATCATACCTTTCCATTAGCAATTTCAAATAGTATCAAATTATAACCATACGCTAATTTTTTCGCTAACATTCATAATATTACCATTTTCCCAAAATAATGTCAACGTAAAATGTCAATAATCCAATGTACCTATTTTAGAACATGATAAATGTAATGTTTATACTTTGATTTGATACCTTTTCCAATAAGTAGTTATTATAGGAATCATTAGTTATATTTATCTATTCATATAAAAAACAGGCCTGCCACAATCCTTCTTAGGAATTATGAGCTGCCTGTTTTAGATACTTTAGTAAACTAATTTTTATTTAACTACGACAGCTGCCTTGAATGTATCTTTTCTACCATACTGTGCTACTGTGACAGTTACAATTGTCTTACCTTTCTTCAATCCCTTTACCACTCCGTCTTTCGATACAGTAGCAATTTTCTTATCAGCAACCTTATATGTAACTGTTGCCTTCTTATCAATATTCTTAACTGTTACCTCTTTCTTCTTCCCTTTTGCTACTTCCACTTTACTAACAGAAGGTGCATTAACGACACTTACATTTGTGAATAGATAGTCACTTTTATTGTACTGTACAAGATTAAATCCAAGCTGTGTGCTTCCACTAACTGCTTTATCCGAAAATACAATCTTGTTATTGTTACCATAATCAACATAACAGCCATCACCAGATGCCCATGATCCAACAGTCTTGAATCCTTCTACACCTTTTACATATGCACTAAGGTCTTGTTCTCCTGCATATAACGTAATATTCTCAGGCACAGATGGTGCTTTAATGGAATTAAATATTGCCTTCGTATCGTTTGAACCTGTAACAATATTACCGTTCTTATTAAGTACATAGTAAACAACTTCTCCATTGTAGAATGTGCACTCTAATAAGATTTTACCATCTTGAACTGTATTATTATTAAAGAACTCTGGTTTAAATGTAATGACATTTGCTGAATAATCAGGAATGAATGCACTACCATATTGAAGATAGCCCCACCATTCACTGTTAGGTCCAACCTTACCGCCAGCTTGATATGCTGTTACTTTCTCTAGAGTATTTCCACCAAAATCTACGTTAATAATTGCCTTATTAGAACTCTTTAAAGTAGATTTGAATTCTGGTGTCTTTACCTTAGAGATTTTTTGAATCCAATCAGCACCACCACTGAATTTAAATGTAACTGCTTCGCATACTCCATAATCTTTTCCTTCAAGAATCTTACTAAGATAAGATGAAGTAAATGTTACTACTGCGTTCTTAGTGTCATATTCATAGTCTTTACCTTGTACTAAAGTACCATTACTATCACTTAATGATACCAATGTGTTACCATTTAAAGTTAAAGGAATCTCAACATCTTGCTTACCATTTTCTAAATAAGTAGAATCAAGACCTGTAGCATATGAAGATCTTCCCTCTCGATTTGCTTGAATAATTGCTTCGAACTCACTATCTTTCCATTGTAACTTGTTGCGGTCTATCATTCGCAAATTGGTTCCGTTATCCCAAAGCATTAATGCGATACCTTTTTCTTTTGCAACATAGTTCATGTACTCAAGATATTTTGTTTCTTCGCCATTATTAAGGCAAGGATATTGACTATCATGTCCTAGTAAGCCATATTCACCACATACTACTCCAATTCCATTCTTAGTAAATGTATTATAGACACGATCAAATGCCTGATCTACTGCCATTCTTGGAGTGTAGCCATATTCATTGCCATCCGCATCTGTGCTATTCCATAATACTTCATCAAAACGTGTTTTACCAAGATTAGCACTGTACACCCATTCGCAATAATAATGGAAAGTTGCAATAATATTAGTATCCTGTTGCCCATTCTGCTTGAACTCTGTTGTTATCTGATTATAAAGTGCATCACAGCGATCTTGTGAATCATTGGTATTTAGTGTTGGTACAACAATCATACGCCTACTATTCATACCGCCAGAGTTACGAATCGTATGATATGCAGCATTATTAATTTTATATAATTTTTCTACTGCATCTGTTTCAAATTGTGGCTCATTAATTGTTTCAAAACATACTTTGTTACTGTAGTTCTTAAACTTCTCAGCAAGTTGTTCCCAAATACGTACAAACATCGTATATTCATCTGATTCAACATTGCCATCCCAACTGTTTAGCCAAATCCAAGAATCATGATGAACATTAATCATTACGTATAAGTCTGATTCCAAAGCCCAGTTAACAACCTGTGCATATTTATCTAAAAACGCCCCATCAATAATATAATCATCTTTCGTAGTTGTATCATCTGTTCCCTTGCCAGATATTCTACGATATAAAGTCAACGGGATTCGAATACTATTGAATCCTTGATCCTTTATGTATTGAATTTGTTCCTTCGTTACAGCAGAATTTCCCCATGATAGCTCCTGCTTGTCTTCTTCATCCGTATTCGTATTAACTGCATCAAAGGAATTTCCTAGATTAAATCCAGGTTCCATCGCCTCCACGTATACTTGGGAAGCAGATTTTGTAGCTGCTTTCGCTTCTGAATTTGCCATCCCAAGTGCAGGTAATACCATGACAACGACTAATACCAGTGCCATAATACTCTTTACTTTCTTAATAACCAATATCTTCTCCTTTCGAAACTCTGGAGATTATGTTTGTTATACACCTCCAGTATCCCATGAATTATTGTTATCACTATTAATAAATTTCACCCCAGAGTAATAACTATATTCATTTTACCTCATTATTTTTATTCAATATACATAACAAACAAGCTATATAATACCCTAATTTTTATACTTTTTACATTTTTATTACATTTTTCTACACAAAAAGCTATTATATCACTGTGAACTGCACCTCGTTTGTTAGTCAAACAATGATATAATAGCGTAAATAACTCAAACTTCGCACATAAAAAGCTCTATTTAGAGTAGGTAATTGCTATATTCATAAGAAAAACTATCTGAACACGTCAGCACTTGATTTTGCAACGCGAAATCATAGTACTGCTACGTGTTCAGCTAAGCGAGAGCGGGTTTTTCGTTGAATATAGCAGTTAGCTACTCTTCGAAATCTTCAAGTGCGAAGTTTAAGCAAAAAATTTATTGTTTTATGTTTGTACCTTAAATCTTTTCTTTTCTAAATAACATACAGATTCCTACAAGAACACTTCCAACTATTATGAATAAATCTGCTATGTTAAATACTACATTCTTTAACCACTTAAATGAAAAATAATCCACTACATATCCACGTTTTACACGGTCATATACATTACTTGCAGCACCGCCTACTAATATAGCTAATCCAAATTTCAATACCTTATTCCCTTTCTTTGGTATCATCAAGCCAAAAAGGAGCAGTAGGCCACCTAACAATAAACCTGATATGAATACAACAAGTTTCGTATTCTTCTCCATAAAGTTTAGCATCGCACCTTTGTTATGATACCTTGTCAATGTAATATTGCCACCTAGGATTTCTTCTTCCTCGTTCATCTTCCTATTCTTTTCAATATAATTCTTAATCAATAAATCCGCTACAAATATGATTCCTGCTAGTGAAAGATATAACATATCAACAACCTCGTCCTTTCTATATATGGAGATTCTATGTATCATGCAATTCTCCGGTTAAAAACTCCATTTCCTAGCTAATTCCTCATAAGCTCTAGTCTGTTCTACATTGCCAAGTTCACGATAGCAATCCGCTAGTCTCATTAATGGATAATCGCCCCCATAGTGTATGTTCAACTGGCATTCCGTCTCATATGCCGCATTATAATACCATATAAGCGCTTCTTCGTAATCATGTGCCTCAAAATAGTATTCACCTAATTCATAACAAACTTCTGCACTTGCCTTAGATGCAATGTTCTTAAGCGCAACTTTCATTAATAATTCTAGATTTCCTAGTAATCTCGCGTATTTTACTAAGACACATTGTATATAGGTGCATTCCTCAGGAGTTCTTGTGATATCCTTTTGCCATTCATTAAAATACTCTCCAGCTTTTATGAAATCTTCCTCATCTCCTGCAATAAATAATTCCTTAGCAAACATATGAATTAGTTTTGGAGATAATCGCTCTCCTTTATTCACTACAACATAAAAATTATTAAAATCTCGTTTTGCATGTGACATTGTAGGTCTATGAATAATCTCTATATCACTATCATATATAACCGGTGATAAACTTACTGTCTCATGAATTGGATCTTGCCACATAAACTCTCGAAGTCTTTTATAAAGTTTTGGTCTATACTCTTTGTCGTAGTTATATGTTGTCCCATATTCTAATTGATTTGTATAATACATCTGAACGATTTCTATCTCTGGAAGCATAGCTTCTTTTAGCATTATGAATTTTTCTTGATTTTCCTTATCGATTTCTTCATCCGCATCGGCAACATAGATATAATCCATCGTTGCTTTTGAGAACGAATAATTCCTAGCAGCTGCAAAGTCATGTACCCACGTAAAATCATAGATCTTATCTGTATATTCCTTAGCAATTTCTTTCGTTCGATCTGTAGACCCTGTATCAACTATAACGATTTCGTCTACTACATTCCGCAAACTATCCAAACATCTTCCTAAAACTTCTTCTTCATTCTTAACTATCATACATGCTGTAATTGTAATCATTAGTAACCCCCATTTTTGTTAACTTCTATTACTTTCTATCATTAATAAAAAAGCTTTGTATATTCAGTCTGAGTGTCAGCAATATGATAGATATAAACTATGGCATCAATCATACGGTAAATTGCCACATGTTTATTACATATAACTATTTTATAACCTCGTTCATTCAGCCATGTATCTGGTATCATTGAACCAGAATCCGGGAATGTTTCTAATCGTTCAAGCGTATCTAAAATATGATCACTGACCTTCAAAGCAACCTCTAAGCTAAACTGTACAATATAGTAATCTTCAATCCTTTTTAAATCCTCCCAGGCAGATGGTAGGATTTCCACCCTACACTTCATCTACACGTTCCCGTAATCTTTTTCTTGCTTCTGAAACAGTGATTGTTTCTGCTCCACTGATTCTCTCTTGTTCTGCCTGCAGTACTTTAGCACGGAGCTCCAAGATTTGTTCTCGCTTTTCATAAGTATCAATACTCATAAGAACCAAATCTCCTTCTCCATTTTTGGTAATATAGATAGGTTCTTTTGTTTCTTTTGCAAGTTTCGATATTGTAGGATAATCATTTCGTAATGTTGCTGATGCTTTAATTATCATGTCTGCACACACCTCCATAATATAGTATTGATATAATTATATCTTTATATTTACATCAAGTAAAGACAAATCTTTACTTTCACTATTTATTATCCAAAGAAAAAGCGATAAAACAGATGAGGTTATCCTCACCTGTTTTATCGCTTTTCTTATCTTTATCTTTATCTTTATCTTTATTTAATATTATAGTGGTATATTACCATGTTTCTTACGAACCACAGTTAATTCGCTCTTACCACGTAACATGATTAAATCTGAATATAATCTTTCTCTTGTCTCAGATGGTTCAATAATCTCATCTACGTATCCGTATTTGGCTGCAATTTCACCATTCATACAAGACTCACGGTATTCAGCTGCTTTAGCATTAATGAATTCTCCAATTTGACCTTTTGGTACTAACTTAAGTTCCTTGTTATGAATAATCTCAACCGCACCTTCTGCACCCATAACTGCAATCTCAGCTGATGGCCATGCATATACATAGTCAGCACGAAGATGTTTACTACACATAGCGATATATGCGCCACCATAGGCTTTACGAAGTACAACTGTTAACTTAATCGTTGTCGCTTCTGAATACGCATACAGTAATTTTGCACCATGTCTAATGATTCCCTTCATCTCTTGGTTTACACCTGGCATAAATCCTGGTACATCAACTAATGTTATAATTGGAATATTATAAGAATCACAGAATCGAATAAATCTAGCTCCCTTATCACTTGCATCACAATCAAGAGAACCTGCCGCATAACTTGGTTGACTACCTACAACACCAACTGTGATATTGCTTAATTTAGCGAAACCAACAACGATATTTTGTGCGAATTCTGATTGTACTTCTATAAAGCTATCTTTATCAAACATCTCAGCAATTACTAGACGCATATCATAACTTTGTGACATACGCTCAGGTAGAATGGAGTCTAATGCTTTTTGATTCTTATTTATATACGGTTCTTGCTTGAATGTACGTCTGTCTCCATAATATTGTGGAAGCATATCAATAAGATTACGTACACCTTCATAACATTTTTCTTCTGATTCATATCTGAAATGAGCAACGCCACTTGTTGTGGAATGAACTCTTGCGCTACCTAATTCTTCAGCTGTAACTGTTTCATTGGTTACACTCTTAATAACTTTTGGTCCAGTAACGAACATATTACTTACCTCATCAATTGTAAAGATGAAATCTGTAATACCTGGTGAATAAACTGCACCTCCTGCACATGGTCCTGCAATTATTGAAATCTGTGGAATAAACCCAGAAGCCAATGTATTCATGTAGAAGATATCTCCATATCCCGCTAATGAATTAACGCCTTCTTGAATTCTGGCTCCGCCTGAATCGTTAATTCCAATTACTGGACATTTGGTCTTAATCGCTAGTTCAATAACATGGGCAATCTTCTTTCCATGTTCATTACCTAGTGTACCTCCCATGACTGTGAAGTCTTGCGAATATATGTACACTTTCTGACCCTTAACAAATCCATACCCTGTGATGACACCATCATATGGCAATGTATCTTCACATAATCCTAATGCGCTCTTATGATTTGTAACTCGTGATCCGATTTCTTTGAAGGTATCCTTATCAAGAATAGTCGTTATACGTTCAATGGCATGTAATTTACCCTTATCATGTTGTTTTTGTAATTTATATTTATCTGCATACTCCGATTCTTTTTCTTTCATAAAGGGAATATTTTCTGTGATTATATTCTTAAGTTCTGTTATTCCTGCAGGGAATATTGAAGATTTCTGTTCTTCCAAGAAAGTACACCTCGCTTATCTTACTTTTGAATTTGAATTCCACAATTACTAATATCGCCAAATTGTGGTATTCTCAAACACGTTCTTTGTTTCAAGATAAATTATAACCGATAACATTCTCATTTTCAAGGAAATTGTTTTGATTATCAAAATACTTTTTATTTATTCTCCATTTTAACCATTCGATATCCTATTCCGACATGAGTTTGTATATACTGCTCTTTATTATCTCCTGTGCCTAATTTCTTACGAAGTGATGCCATATAAACTCGAAGAGAAGACATATCCGATTCAATGGCATTCGTCCAAACTTGCTCTAATATAAAACGATGCGTAAGCACCTTACCGATATTTTTTGCAAGTAAACAGATTAGGCTGTATTCGATGGGCATCAGGTGAATCTCTTGATTCTTTACTGTTACTGTCGCACTTGGGTAATCAATTTTTAAATCTCCGTTTACAAAGCAAGCTTGACTTGGTTCCCCCATCACCCCATTCATATGCTGTAGCCTGCGATATGTGGTTCGTAATCTAGCTAAAAGTTCTGCAACGCTGAATGGTTTCGTAAGATAATCATCAGCTCCTGCATCTAACGCATTAATCTTATCCATATCCTCACTTCTTGCGCTTATCACTATTATAGGTAGCATTGACCAAGAGCGTACCTTCTTAATAACCTCAACTCCATCCATATCTGGTAAACCTAGATCAAGTAAGATAATATCTGGATTGTGAGAAGTTGCTGCAAGAATAGCCTGCGCACCATTTTCAGCAACAATGTACTTATAATCTTGAGTCTCTAGCGTAGTGGTAATTAAATTTCGTACAGGCTTATCATCTTCTACGACTAAAATTTTTGATTTTTGATTTATCATAATAGCAAACATCTCCTTTCTAAGGCTATTAAAATAGACATTTACAAAACTCTTCTCAATGTCGACAACATATCTGTGTTTGTTAGCACTACGCAGAGTTTCGCAATTGATTAACAGGAAAAATATCTTTATTCAAACTAGTACATCCTCTAATTTCAAAGTAAAGCGAAAGATTGCCCCACATGGCTTGTTATCAAGTACTTCAATCCTTCCTCCATGCGCTTCTACAATCGATTTACATAAAGCTAAGCCAAGCCCCATTCCTCTTCGCCCATCAGCGACAGAATCATTTCCAGTAAAAAACATTGTAAATATCTTAGATTTTAGTTCATCATCAATACCTGGACCATCATCACGTACCTCAATAGCTGCATAGTTCCCTTCTCTATGGGCAACTACTTCAATACAGGACCCAACGGGTGTATATTTGATCGCATTATCTACTAGATTAATTATAACTTGAATAATACGTTTTGCATCAACTCTTGTCACTAACACTTCCTCTATATCAACCGTCACTGTATACTCTTTTGACTTTCGATTAATGTGTTTCATGCCTTCCGTAATTATATCTTCCACTAGTTCTGGTTCTAAATCCAACTGCATGGTTCCATTCTCAATTCTCGTAACACTTAATAAATTCTCTACCAGATTAATCAACCACATCGAATCATCATATATATACTCATATAACTCCTGCATCTTATCTGAAGATAATTTTTCTGAGTTTTCAATTAACATACTTGCATTACCCGATATGCTAGTCAAAGGTGTTCTCAAATCATGAGAAATAGATCGTAATAAATTAGCACGTAGTTGTTCTTGTTTTAACTGAATTGCCACTTCACGTTCCTTTAGAAGTAACTCTTCCTTTTCAAGAGCAAAGGCACATTCATTCAGTATAGCCACTAATATTCCTTGTTCAAATGCTTGGATCACATCTCCGTTTAATTCAATTCCAATTACCGCGAAAACCTTATCCCCATTACGTACAGCCATATATAAACACTTAGCACCTGGTAACGTTGTGGTTGATGCACCAGCATGTTTGTTATTCTTATATGTCCATGCAGCAACAGCTAATTCTGTTTTTGGTATCGTGCTTGATATATTACTGCTACTATGATAGATAATTGGTTTCGCATTCTTCTCAGGATCTCCGATATAACAATAGATTGTTTTATCTAATAATTTTCCTAACTGCCTTATGGTTCGCCACACAATATCTTCTGTATTCTTACCATGCTGTAACTTCTGGCTAGTCTCAAGCAATACTTCTGTACGATAGGCTTTTTTTGCTGATACCTTCGCTTCATTCTTGACCTTTTGTGTGACTGTTGAACTGATTAAGGACATAATTAACATAATCACAATGGTGATTATGTAACCGCCTTCATATACATTGAATGTTAGCTTCGGATCAGTAAAAAAGAAATCGTATGTAAATACGCTTATAAAACTATATATATAACTGGTAGATTTATATTTTGTTATTAGCGCCGTCACTAATACGCCTAGTACATATGTCATTACTATATTGGAATCTTGAAAATTCATGTATTTGAAAAAAATTGCTATTCCGGATGAAATACTTAATAATAAAAGGGCCTTAATTATATCAAGGCTGACAATAGAAGGCTGGACCTTTGTAGCCTTTTTCTTTTTTCGATACATCTGATCATAGCTATCTGGAATAAGGAAAATCTCAATAGAGGGACAAAGCTTAGATAGTCTTTCGGAGAAACTCTCCTTCACTAAAAACAAACCTCTCTTACTATAGCTTCTCCCTAATACCACTTTTGTTACCTTAGATAACTTAGCATACTCCGCAATCTGTTCCACAATGTCACTTCCATAGGAGGTTACTGTATTAGCACCAAATTGAGCTGCTAACTTGGTATTCTCCCTTAGCCTTTGAATGTCCTCTTTATCCATATCTGACGATTCTGGTGTCTCAACATAAAATGCTGTAAACTTACCATGGAAAGCCTTTGCCATTCTTGCCGCTTGTCGAATCACTTTATCATTCGAGGGTGAGGGAGATAAACACATAAGGATATGCTCTCCAACCGCTCCCTCCTTGCCTAATTGATGAATGGATTTACTCTGCTCTTGATTAACCCAATCTGCCATTCTTCGCAGTGCTATCTCACGTAGCGCTATTAGATTATCTTCGGTAAAGAAGTTTCCAAGTGCTTTTTTTACACGGTCCTTCTTATATATTTTCCCTTGTTCAAGACGAGAAATTAATTCCTCCGGCTGTATATCAATCATTTCAATTTGGTTTGCCTCATCAAATACAGAGTCCGGGATTCTCTCTCTTACCATAACTCCTGTAATCTGCGCAATTAAATCATGTAGGCTCTCTATATGTTGTACATTAACTGTTGTATAGACATTAATTCCAGCATTAAGTAGCTCTTTAATATCTTCATACCTCTTAAGATGACGGCATCCAACCGCATTGGTATGTGCCAATTCATCAACTAGAATAATATTCGGCTTTCTCTTAAGTGCACCATCAATATCAAATTCTAACAACTCAATAGATTGATAAGGCATTACTTTCGGTGGTAGAACCTCTAACCCCTCTACTAATTTCATAGTTTCTGGCCTAGCATGTGGTTCTATGTAACCAGCTACAACATCAATGCCTGATTTTTTCTCCTCATGCGCAGCAAGCAGCATAGCATAAGTTTTCCCTATACCTGCTGCGTAGCCAAAGAATATTTTCAATTTTCCTTTTCTTATATTCCCTTCATCAGAGACAATTCTATCAAGAATTGCCTCTGGATTCATTCTTCCTTCTTCCATATATTTTCTCCATCTAATCTAACCTATAATTCCATCAAGTGCTAAGTTCACTTCAAGAACATTAACTACTCTTTCACCAAGGACACCAAGTAATTTATCTGTGGTGTATTGATCAATTATATCTTCTACTTGTTCTGTCGATATATTTCTAGTTGTTGCAATTCTGTCTACCTGATACATAGCCGCTGCTACACTAATATGAGGATCAAGACCGCTTCCAGAACCCGTTACTAAATCAACCGGAACCTTCTGATACGACATGGCTGGATTTGATGCTTTCATTGCCTCTACACGGTCTATAATTAAGGAACGATATCCCTTACTAGCGGGTGTTAGATTTGATGGCCCTGCATAATACAATGGATTACCTTCATCATCTTGATAAGTAACTATGTTATCATACATAACACGTCCCCATAAGTACTGATCCCCTGTAAATTTCTGTCCAATTAATTTACTTCCATATTGTTTTCCATCTACCTCAATTATACTACCATTTGCTTTATCTTTAAAGAAAAGTTGTGAAATTCCCGTTACAGCAAGTGGATAAAAAACACCACATACAATAGTTGTAATAAGTATGAAAATTGCAATTTGTTTAAGCAATATCTTTACTGATTTCATGATGATTCCTCCTAAAATTAAAATAACCCAGTTGCAACAAGTAACATATCAATTAATTTAACGAAGATGAATGGTGCGATAATACCGCCTACACCATATACAAGTAGATTCCATGATAATAACTTACCAGCAGAAACTTCACGATACTTAACACCTTTTAATGCCAATGGAATTAATGCAACAATGATTAAGGCATTGTATATAATTGCTGAGAAGATGGCACTTTCTGCACTATGGAGATGCATAATATTAAGTGCAGATAATTCGGGATACAATCCTAAGAATAAGGCTGGTATAATTGCAAAGTATTTTGCTAAATCGTTTGCGATACTAAATGTAGTTAAACTACCTCTTGTCATCAATAACTGTTTTCCGATTCTTACGATATCAATTAATTTGGTAGGTGAAGAATCTAAATCCACCATATTACCAGCTTCTTTTGCTGCTTGGGTACCTGTATTCATAGCTACCGCTACATCAGCTTGTGCTAACGCTGGAGCATCATTGGTACCATCACCTGTCATCGCCACTAGATGACCTTTTGCTTGGAAATCACGAATCATCTGAAGTTTTGCCTCTGGCGTAGCTTCTGCTAAGAAATCGTCTACACCAGCTTCTGCAGCGATAGCTGCTGCTGTTAATGGGTTGTCGCCTGTAATCATGATTGTCTTTATACCCATCTTACGAAGATCTGCGAATTTTTCTTTCACACCTGATTTAATGATATCCTTAAGATAGATAACACCAAGAATCTCCTTATTCTTTGATACAACAAGTGGTGTACCACCTTTACTGGCAATTGCCTTTACTGCTACATCACATTGTCCGCTATATCTTCCACCTTGATTCATGATGTACTCTTTGATTGAATCCGCCGCACCCTTACGGATTATGTCTGATTTCATATCCACGCCACTCATTCTTGTTGTTGCAGTGAATGGAACAAATCTCACATGTAGCTCTTCTAGATTATGCTCTCTTATTCCGAATTTCTCTTTCGCTAAGATTACTACACTACGCCCTTCCGGTGTTTCATCTGCTAGAGAAGCTAACTGCGCCGCTTCTGCTAGTTCTTGTTCAGTATGACCATCAACTGGGATAAACTCTGCTGCCTGTCTGTTACCTAATGTGATGGTACCAGTTTTATCAAGCATAAGAATATCAACATCACCAGCTGCCTCGATTGCTCTACCACTCATTGCAAGAACATTTGATTGATTCAAACGACTCATACCCGCAATACCAATTGCAGATAGTAAAGCGCCAATCGTAGTCGGTGCAAGACAAACCAATAGAGCAATTAATGAAGTAATTGATGTTGGATTATCCACACCTAATTGTTTTGAAGAAAATAGACTGTAACTATATAGCGAAGCGGTTACTACTATAAATATTACTGTTAATGCTACTAAGAAGATTTGTAACGCAATTTCGTTTGGAGTTTTCTTTCTTGAGGAACCTTCAACCATTGCAATCATCTTATCAAGAAAACTTTCACCAGCCTCACTGGTTACCTGAATAACAATCCAGTCAGAAGTAACCATTGTACCTCCAGTAACGGCACTTCTATCCCCCCCTGCTTCACGAATCACCGGGGCAGATTCCCCTGTAATGGCACTTTCATCAACAGATGCTGCACCTTCCACTACTTCACCATCAGCTGGGATTTGCTCTCCTGCATTGACTAAAACCAAATCACCTTTCTTTAATGTTGCTGATGATACGATCTCAAATTCATCTTTATGATCGATTGAATTAATCTTTTTCGTATCAACATCTTTCTTTGAAGCTCTCAAAGAATCTGCCTGTGCCTTACCTCTACCTTCTGCAATTGCTTCAGCGAAGTTAGCAAACAATACCGTGAACCAAAGAATAATTGCTATTCCAAATATGTATCCGGAAGAAGCATCTTTGATTCCAAAGAGAGATAAGATAAAAAGAAATGATGTTAAAATTGCTGATATATATACTAAAAACATTACTGGATTCCCAATTTGTGTCTTAGGTGACAGTTTAACTAACGAATCCTTTAATGCATGTAAGAGTATTTTCTTGTCTTTCATGTTAATCCCCCTCCTAACCAATCATCTGTAAATGCTCTGCAATTGGCCCAAGTGCAACTGCAGGAAAGAAGCTTAATGCTCCAATTAATAAGACAACTAAAATTAATAACGCGATGAACATACCGTTCGATGTAGAAAGTGTGCCTACTGAAGTTGCAATCTTTTTCTTCTTAGCCAAACTTCCTGCAATTGCAAGAGTAGCTAACATAGGAACAAATCTTGCGAATAACATACATAAGGCGATGGATATATTAAGGAATGGCATATCTGCAGCAAAACCAGCAAATGCTGATCCATTGTTTCCCCCTGCTGAAGCAAATGCATATAATACTTCCGAAAAACCATGTGCACCTGGATTATTCAATCTATCTGCTACAGAAGGAACCGCCATAGCAATACCACTACCAATTAGAATTGCAACTGGTGTTGCTAAGCAAACTAACACAGCCATCTTCATCTCATATGGTTCAATCTTCTTTCCTAGATACTCTGGAGTTCTACCAACCATTAAGCCCGCAATGAATACGGTTAATATAGCAAAACCAAGCATGCCATATAATCCACAACCCACACCACCAAAGATTACTTCGCCAAGCATCATAAGAAGCATTAATACCATACCTCCAAGTGGCGTATACGAATCATGCATGGAGTTTACGGAACCATTTGAGGCAGCTGTCGTAAATACGCCCCAAGTTACTGATGATGCTATTCCAAATCTAGATTCCTTTCCTTCCATGTTACCGCCCGCTTGGCCATCTGTACCGAGATCCACCTGCTCCTCGCTATTTTCTTCAGAGCCTATTAATTGTGGAGTAGCAAATTGTTCACTTACAGCTACTGATGCAAGTGCGATAACTAAAACAATCATCATAGCGATAAAGATTGCTCTTCCTTGTTTTGAATCCTTGATATTTCTTCCAAATGTAAAGCAGAGTGCTGCCGGTATTAACAATATGGATATCATCTCTATCAAGTTCGCTAATACTGTTGGATTTTCAAACGGATGCGCTGAGTTTACCCCAAAGAAACCACCACCATTTGTTCCCAATTGTTTGATGGCAATCTGACTTGCTGCGGGTCCCATAGGTACAACCCCTTCTGTTACAACGGTACCATCTTCTGTTGTAATAGGTTCTACTAATTGAACGGTATCATAGCTCTTAAAGTTTTGCACCACACCTTGTGATACTAAGCCAATTGAGACTACTATTGATAAAGGAATTAATACATAAACTAAAGTTCTAGTTACATCTACAAAAAAGTTACCAATTCCATTTGATTTAGTTCTTACGAATCCACGAATGAGTGCAAATAATACTGCAATACCTACCGCGGCTGACACAAAGTTTTGAACTGTTAAACCAATCATCTGTGTAAAGTATGAAAGTTGAGCCTCACCGCTATATGCTTGCCAGTTCGTATTGGTAATAAAGCTTACTGCTGTATTGAATGCTAGGCTTAAACTTGGTCTCTCCATGTTTTCTGGATTTAGCGGTAAAATTCCTTGTAGGAGTATAATTAAAAATAATGTAACTAAAAATAAAGAACTAAACAAAATTACAGATAACGCATATCTCTTCCATGTCATTTCTTCATTCTCATCAATATGTAACAATCGATAAACCAGTCTCTCACACGGCCTTCCTATCCTTGATAAGAAGACTTTTTCTCCATTCATAACCTTTCCGATATACCTGCCAAGGGGTATCGCTAATAGTATCAGTATAAGTAAATATATTAAATATTGGACTACTGTCTCCATGCTTCTTTCCTCCTGCGATGTTTTTACAAGAAATAGAATAGCAGATTGGATGTAAAAATGGGGTTATGGATTGGGAGTGGGGTATTAAAATGGTATTAAAATTGGGGAGGATGAAAAAAGAGATCTACAATTTATAATGTCTAAATTGTAGATCTCGGTATGTGTGTTATGTTTTATTGGTTCTATAATAAATGGCCCTTGTCAAGTAGACAGACAAATATCTAAAACGAGATACTGATGAACGACCGCACATAGTTTTGTGTGGTCGTTTTTCTATGCACACCATTTAATTTCTTCTAGAAAAGCCTACCAGGTTTTCAACTAAGCCCTTTTCATTACCACTAGCAACGTTGCAAAATAAGGCATCAAATGTATAATGAGCACTAAATGCCTTGTAGGCATTCTGCATAACTGCATGTTTACCAAACCCTTCTTTTACAGCAACTTTGGCATTGTCAATAAATTACTTTATGTGGCACTCCTCTGAAGTATTCAAAGGCTTTTTTCTGCCCCTCTAGAAATGACTCTTCATTCTGGTGCATAAAGGCCATAACGAATATGCTACACTAAAGCAAAGTCTTGCACAAAACAAGTTGATTTTTATTTTTCACTAAATAGATGGTTGCTTCGCCCCAGTCGATCTGTATTGCCTCGCCTGGATCAAACTCAAGAGGAATAAAGGATTTTGGAATACTTCCTTTGATTTCTTTAACTGCAAGTCGAATAGTAGATTCACCACCGGTAAAGCCTTTTTCATCAACAAGTCGATGATAAATACGTCTTGCTGTATAAGATTGCTTATCAAGTCCCTCTGTTTTGTCTTCTTCCAGACATTTAAGAATAAAATCAAGTACCTCGTCCGTTAAAATCTTAGCATCACGAGTGTACTCTTTACGTTCCCATGGAACGTAGTCACCATCGCAATATTTTTTGACGGTGTTGTGGGATATGCCTAAAGCTTTTGCAACTGCTCGTTGTGACATATGCTGCTTTGTGGTCATTTCTCTAATTTGTTGGTAGATATCCACGTCAATAATCACCCTTTTGTCCTCCTGTACTAATCTTACGATTAGTATACAGGGAATTTATCTAAAGTGGCTCACTTTTTGACTAGCACAAGGTATGAAAATGGCTCACTTTTATATTAGCATTCACAAAAACCGAAGCAGCTGGAATGACCCAAAGCATGTCAAGAGTTGCTAAGTGCATTGATAATGGTCCAATGGAAGGCTTCTGGGGAATTCTAAAAAGAGAACGCATTATGGCAGGCGTTTCACTGATAAAGAAACTTTAGTAAAAATGATTGAAGATTATATAGAATACTATAGCAATAAACGATTCAAAGAAATCTTGGTGTTTTAACGCCAATGGAAAAACACGAAAAAATTTACAAGTAGCATAAAAACTGCCAGTAGTTAACACCTACTGGCAGAAAAGATTTATATTTTTTATTGTTAACTTAACGGGAAGCAGTTCACAACCACTCGGAGGTTCATAAATTATGCTATTTAACTATGTTGGTCCTTCTTATCTAAATACCACAAAAAGCAGGTACACGATTACTAACCCCAAACTATTAAGGATCTACCTTTTCAAAAATTTGTTACTCCCTGCTTAATATACATCATTATCGTCGCTCTTACAGTAAATACTTTTATTAGCTCTTACTTGATACAATTCCTTTAAAGGTATACTTACCTAGTATCATTTTATAACAATAAACTTTTCTGTCAACTCCCTCATACCTATTGCCTCATTATATTTTTGCACATACTTAGGATTTTCTATACCATCAACTAAATTAATCCACCATATTACATCGTCGAACCCTAACATATGCCTAAAATATACCGTACCAGATATTCTTGGATTTATTTCGAATATTTTATACTTCCCATTTTTTTTTCGTAACTGAATATTAATATATCCTCTAAGATTAAATATATTAGCAATATTCTTGGCTAAAACCTCAATTTCATCAATTTGCACTAATTCAACAAAATTAGTATAACCATCATGTAATTTTCTTTTAAAGATTATGGTGTTTATTTCCTCTTTATCTGCGAATAAACCAATTGTGTATTCTTCATCATTATTTTCAAGATATTCTTGTACTATATATTCTTCGTTAGAATGAGGTAGATCTTCAAGCTCATCACGAGTACTAATATATTTCAGAAACTTAGACCCACATGAATTACGCAGTTTAACAACATATGTTTCATTGTTCTCAACAAACTCATTAAAGGTAAATGTTCGAGGTATATTTTCATTAATAAATTTGCTCAAATATCTCATTGTAGTTAACTTATCTAAACATATATCTAAAACTGATTTATTTTGCATAATTAATTTTATATTATTTATAGCAAATAAATCTATATTATTGCTGATTACATTTATTTCACTCTCATTAACAGGGATAATATGTGTTATACCATAATATAAACACTTATTTAATAGATTTGGTATGTAATCTGGGGATACTGCCAAGTCGCTTTTCCAAAACACTTTGACCTTATCAATGCCTACTGGAAAGTCATTAATATCACAACCATATATTTCATCATTTCCTTTTACTAATATTTTTAAAATTCCATTAGCCACATTTCCACCGATAGCTGTTACTAATATTTTTCTCAATTAATTTCCCTTCTTTCAAGCACCTCCTTTAATTTTAGGAGTGTTCTATCATACTTATCAATCTCATTATATAATTCTCTAGTATCAACTTTAATATTAATAAATTTTCCTACCTCTTTATCTAAATCCAACAAATAAAATCCAAATCCTTTACCGTCCCTAGGTTGACCTAATGATCCTGGATTAATTATTTTTGTATTACTAACTTTACATTCTAATTTAAAATGCGTATGTCCCAAAATTACATAATCGAAATAACTAGTAATTGATTCCAGAGCTTTTACATCATTAGGATATAATCTTCCATCTAAATGATTCTCTATTGTTCCATGAAAAATTCCGATTTTTTTATTTTGCAAAATAAGTATTCTATGACTAGGTAATGAATCAATATAGTCTATTGTTTTACTATTGCACTTATCTAATACTATTTTATAACTATGTCCATAATTCTTAACATATTCATCAGGACTCTCATTTCCTCTAAATATGTTAATAGCATATTGATCATGATTTCCCTTAATCCAAATAAAGTTTTTTAACTTAGACATTGATTCTATTATCTCTAATTGACCATAGTAATAACCGAATATATCACCACAAAAAATTATATAATTATATTCTAATTTCTCTAATTGTTTAATGAACTCTCTATAAGAATATTGATTTCCATGAATATCCGAAAAAATAATAATTTTCATATTTCTCCTATATAAAATCTTTACTAGTTTTTCCTTCCAAAACTATACTTTTAGTAGGTACTAACACCTGCCCTTCCTTGATTTGATGAGACATATAAGCATTAGCACCTACTAAAACCTCCGAAGGAATATTAATATTATTTTTGATAGTGGAATTAATCCCAAAAAAACACCTGTTAGATATATTAACAAAACCTGCTACTGAAACATGCACACTAAAGAAATTAAAATCACCTATATTATCATCATGAGCTAAAACTGAAGAAATAAAAAAAACATTACCATTACCTACAACACAGTTAGGTCCAACTATAGAATGCTCTAAAAAAATATTTCCACAACCAATTTTGGCGTCTTTGCTTATAATAGCTGTAGAATGAATGTAGTTTTCTATATTATATCCCATTACAAAGCACTTTTTATATAAGCGTTCCCTAACAGAATTCATACTACTGTATCCAATGCCTAGTATTACAGAGTATTCTTCTAAATTATACTTTTCAGGTAAAATATCTATGTTAACTACTGGTAATCCATTTCTTGTATCTTCCTTAATGTATTTCTCCTCAACTGCATATGCAACAACTTCTCTTTTTGCATCTTCTTCTAGATAATAACGAATTGTATCCGAATAAGAACTGTTCCCTATAATTATTATTCTTTTCATATCATTTTACCTACTTTTCTTGTTCTAATATCCATTCTATTGTCTCACTAATTTCGTAGGCTGGATAAAAACCGAATATTCTTTTAGCTTTATCAATTGAAATACACCATTTAACTCCATCATGGCTATCATTTCCTTGAAATATTATTCTTGAGTCTGATCCTGTATGTTTTATGCATAACTCGGCTAGTTTTACATTGGATATACATCTATGACTACATAAATTATATACTCCTTGTGGTTTTTCTTTTAAAATTTGCATTACACCTTTACTAATATCTCTAACATCTATATAATTCTGTTCTCTTGTTCCCTTACCAAATACTATGATATCTTCACCTACTTTACATTTATTAATAAATGTGGATAGAATAGTATCCTTGCGCATTCCTACTCCTATTGGTGATGATATTCTAACTATAGTCTTGGTAATATCTATATTACAGCAATTATTAACTACATTTTCTCCCGCTAATTTAGATGTGTGATATAGTGTTATTGGGTTTGTCGGATGTTCTTCTGTAATAGGCAAAATTAACGGGGATCCAATGACGGGAATACTTGACATATAAATAAGTTGACCTACATTCATTATATTTGCTAATTCGCAAATATGTAGAGTACCTGTTATATTAGTCTGTATTAATTCTTCATCATTATTAAAAGATAAATGGGCAGCTAAATGAATAATTACATCTATATCGTCTAGCTGATTACTGACATAATTAGCGAAGTCATTATTCTTAATGTCAGCCTGTATATATTGGATATTTTCCTCCCCTTCATAATTGCATTTATTCCCTATACCAATAATATTAAATTTATTACATTTACTTAATTCCTTTACCATATACTTACCGATAAATCCATTAACACCAATAATACAGATATTCAACCTCCAAACCTCCTTTCATCTATAACATTTTTTCGTTTTCATTATAACTTTTATTTACTTCATTACCATTTTCATCGTATCTTTTCTCCCCTATTATTTTCCAATCCGTACAGTTTTTACACATACTAGGTAGTTTGTAAAACTCGTGATTCATTTGGTGAACTATCATTTTTTCATTTCTTTCTTTCCATATACTTTGAATACTATTATTGTAAACATTTCCATAAATCACTTCAGCATCTACATCCATTACGCAGTTAACAATATCCCCTTCCCAAGTAATAGCACATATCCCCAAAGCGTTACCGCACGCTATGCGGTCGCATTCAAAGTCATTCTTAATCTCATCACATTTTCCAGCCCAACTTATTAGGCGTCTGACTGTAGTCCAAGCTCCCTTATTCCTCCAATAATTTATTATACTCTCTATCTCATGCTTATTCTCTTCCATTTCCATTACTTTAGCTTCAATTATAGGCTTGTTTAATCCAAGTTCCTTCTTTCTCATTAATAAGTTTTCAACATTGCTATATAATACATCTCTTTTAGCACCAATACGTATTTTTTCATATACTTCTTTACTAAATCCATCAACATCAATACTAATAAAGTCAATTCCAGAGTCAAGTATCATTTCAGCCATCTCTTTATCCAACAAAGTACCATTAGTATTTATATTTATACTTTGTAACCCCTTTTTCTTTGCATAATCAATCATATAATATAATTTATATCTAACTAATAAGGGCTCTCCATAAAAATCTAGCCAAATTCTTGTATATGGATTAATTTTAGCTATTTCATCTATAATCTTCTTATATAATATAATATCCATATAGCCTCTTTTTCTTTGTAGCCTGTTGTTTGCACATGTAGTACAATTCAAATTACAATGATTCCCGACCTCTATTATTACATTCAATGGAAATTCTGTTATTCTAAATTTACTTTCCAATTCTTCTACATTTTCGTACATAATATGCTCCTTCTAGTTAATTAGTAATTTTAAAGTTTTAATTACTTTTTCTTTTTCAAATTTAGAGATTCCATAATACAATGGTAAACGAATTAAACGTTCACTCTCTGTTGACGTATATTTGTCGTAAAAACTAAAACTACTAAATTGCTTTCCAGCAACTGATGAATGCAAAGGTACATAGTGAAAGACTGCTCCAATGCCCAATTCCTTTAATTTGTGCAAAAATTCTGTTCTCTCCTCTAAGTCTTTAACTTTGATATAAAATAAATGCCCATTATGTTTGCACTCCTCTGGTATATGGGGTAAATCTATGTTAGTAAATTGCTTTAACTCATTATAATAATAATCCCATGTCGCTATTCTATTATTATTAATTTCATCCGCTATCTGTAGCTGTGACCACAAGACCGCTGCATTTATCTCACTAGGTAAATAAGATGATCCAACATCAACCCAACTATATTTATCCACTTCACCTCTAAAAAATCTTGAACGATTAGTACCTTTTTCTCGTATAATTTCAGCTCGTTCAATATATTTATCATTATTTAAAACTATTGCACCGCCCTCACCCATCTGATAATTCTTAGTTTCATGAAAACTATAGCAGCCAATATCTCCAATGGTACCTAAATATCTGTTTTTATAAGTTGCCATAACGCCTTGAGCCGCATCTTCAACTATGGCTATATTATATTTCTTTCCTATCCTAATAATTTCGTCCATCTCACAGCTTATACCAGCATAATGCATAACTATAATAGCTTTGGTTTTTTTCGTAATTGCCGTTTCAATGTATCTTTCATCAATATTCATTGTATCTGGTCTAATATCTACAAAGACAATTTTCGCACCTCTAATAACAAATGCATTAGCTGTTGAAACAAATGTATATGAGGGCATTATTACCTCATCACCGGGTTTTATATCTAGTAATATTGCCGCCATCTCAAGCGCTGCAGTACAGGACGTAGTTAATAATATCTTTCTAGCATTAAATCGCGTTTCCATCCAATCACTACATAATTTTGTATACTTTCCATCTCCAGAAATTTTTCCCGTTGAAATACACTCTGCCACATATTCTTTTGCTGCTTTAAGATCAATTGCCTTATTAAAAGGGATCATAAAACACCTACTTTCTCCATATCGTATAATTATATTACAATTTCATCTATAGCAAGACTAACAACATTAACTCTCCTGAATATTCCAATCGAACATTTTACAGTTTTCTTTTTTCTCAATTTCATTTAACATTTCTCTTACATAGTCCTTAAAATCAAACTTAGTAAAATTATTATATAATTCTATTGCTTTCTCGCTCTGACTCAGCCAATAATCATAATCACTCATATATTTAGGAATACTTTCAATTAACTCATTCGTTGTATTAAAGCACATCTCCGTCCCCAATATAACCGCCCCAGCTCCTTCGTTTAAACTAACAACTGGTACTCCTAATCCACAAGCCATAAGAAGTACGCTTCCCCCACCTATACGAGGTGGATTAAACATTAAGTTACATAGTCCAATAACATTTAATAAATCATCACGGAATCCTAACATTATACATCTATTATGTAATTTATTGTTTAAATACTCATTGAATTTTGACGGAATTTCTCCAACAAATACAACTTTATTATTACTATTAATTCCAATTATGTGTCTTAATACACTAATAACATGATCCGTTATCTCATATTCTAAACGATTCCCAACAACTACAATAAGAAAATCTTCTTCTTTAGCCCCTATATCAGTTCGTTCTAAAGATCCCGTATATCCTTCTTTAAGGTCTCTTACGGGCTTTAAATACAAAAGTGTCTGATTTCTACTAGTTAAAAACTGCTGCTGTTTAATTATATTATCTGTCATTAGATTACTACAAGTAATCATATAATCTGCAACTGAGGTTGCATATCCTGAAACACATGGCATCGATACAGTAGTAGTCATCTGACCTATTAAATCTCCCGCTATGCTTTCCCCTCCAATATACCAGCATATAGCAGGTTTCATGTCATATATTTCTTGAAATAAAAGCCTTATAACTTCTTCATTATCCTCCGTTATAGGACTGTAATGTATTTGAATATCAACATCGTAATCCTTATTAACTATATTTCCTTTGATATCAGAACCATTTGAAAAAGTTGCATTGTACCAAAAACTAGAAATATAGTTATTTACAACTGTTTGCATACAAATTACCTGGATATCAAAGCCATAGTTAATTTTTAATAGGGAAGCAATTTTATATACAAAATCTGAAGGAGCATGTAGAGGACTTAATAACTGATCTGTAACAATTAGAATTTTTTTTTGATTTCTATTATTAAAAGGAATTTTTTCTACATCTATTCCTAACTTTTTCTTATATTCGTGCAATATGCCCTCATGCAACATCATCTTTTCTTCATACAAATAACTCTTACTATTATTTATGAACATTATTCGTGTTAACTGATATCTTATTGATATTTTTAAATATATATCCATATCGTCATAAATTAACCAATTGTATAATCGCTTTATTATATCATCATCCTTACTAATATCTAATAGTATCGAATATAATAGACTGTATAGTTGTGCATCCTCTTTAAATTGTTTATCAATATAGTTGTATAACATATTTGTTTGTTGACTATCACATATCATTTCATAACTTTTTTTTACCTTCTTATATACATCGGACTCATAATCAACTGATCCTTTGCTATATTCTCCTATAAATTCGCTTATACATTTTAAAAGTGCATTAATCATTAATATATTTTGTATAATGTATTCAGAATCTAATACATATACTTTCCTCCCAGTAACTAATTATTCTCTAATACTATCTTGGCTAATCGACATGCGCCATACCCATCAACTAAAGTTTGCATATGATATGAAGTTTTATTACGAATTTCAGTATTATTTATATAAAACTGTATTGAACTTAGAATCTTTTCCCATAATACTTCTTCTCCATCTCGTACATCTCCTATATACTTTGCAACTCCTAGTTGTTCGAATCCTTTTACTCCAAGTAGTTGATTATCTGCAAATGAATAAGTTATCATCGGCACTCCACAAGCACATAATTCATACATAGTAGATCCGCCTGCCGTAATTGCAAGATCTGACTTTCTCATTAAATCTGACATATTAGTAACATCCATATGTAAAATTATGTTTGGATTATCTTTTTCTATTTCTTGCAAAAACTCTTTATCTGGATTGAACTTACCCACTACCACATGAAGCTCTATATTATCTAATATTAAATTTAACTGTTTTTTCTGGGTATTTGCATTCAATTTTCCAACCTTGCAATACTCTTGAGTGAAATATTGCAAAAAATTACGAGCTACATGACAACTATCAGAGCCACCAGTTGTTACAAGTACATTCTTCGTATCGTTTCCCGTTGTTTTTACAATCTCTCTAAACTCTTCTCTTAACGGAGCATATAGACACCCTAGTACCAGTTCTGTCTCTGTTTTAGGAGCCCATTCTTCATAACCTAGTGTATCTGCATAGTTATTGTAATTAATAAGTATATCAACTGGATAAGTAAAACGTGCCAGGTCATCTAGGTAAATAATTCTTGTATATTTACGTAACTGTGTAAGATAATTTTCTGTTACGTAATAAGAGTCAATTAGTAAGCGTTCTATATTATTTTTTTTAATAATATAGACTATCTTATTGAGTTCAGATTCAAGATTATTCCATACAGTATCAAGACATACTATAGCAAATCCATTGCCTTCAATTAATTCCTTTGCTTGCATGTCTGCTGTAATGAATGTTACTTCTTCGCCTAACCTCTTTATTTCTTTTGCTATAGATATACAACGCATGGCATGTCCAGTAGCAATAATTGGATTGGCATCTGTACGTATATAGAACATATTTGCCCTCCTTTAAAAATAACCGTTCAGTACTGTGAAACAATGCACATGAATAGCTATCATATTACTTACATAATTTAATTACTTTATTAATTACATACTCTTGTTGTTCCATCGTTAAATCTGGATACATTGGAAGACTAATGATATGCTTGTACAATTCTTCTGCATTCTTACATACAACATTTTTATACCCATGTTTTCTGTAATATGGGAACGTATACACTGGTATATAATGTACATTAACACCTATTCCTGCATCTCTTAATTTTTCAAAAACTTGTCTCCGATCCACATTCTGTACTTGAATTACATATAAGTGATAGCTATTATTGCAACCTTCTTTTTGACTTGGAATTATTATATTAGGGTTTCCAGCAAAAGCATCGTCATATTTCTTAGCTATATCTCGTCTCTTAGCTACAAAATTCTCCAATTTTTTCATTTGAGATATTCCCAATGCACACTGTACATCAGTGATACGGTAATTATATCCTAAATTAATCTGTTCATAATACCATGGTCCATCATCACGTGACAGTAACTTTGGATCCCTAGTAATTCCATGAGTTCTGTATAAAATGAGTTTCTCATATAATTCCTTGTTATTCGTCATAATCATCCCACCTTCAGCCGTTGTGATATGCTTTACAGGATGGAAACTAAATGTTGTCATATCAGATATACTACCTATTTTTTTCCCTTTATAATCAGCCCCTAGCGCATGTGCAGCATCTTCTATAACAATCAGATTATGTTCTTTTGCTATCATATGAATAGCATCCATATCACAAGGTTGACCAGTATAGTGAACCGCAACAATAGCCTTTGTCTTGTCAGTTATCTTTCTCTTAATATCTTTCGGATCTATGTTATAGGTAACAGGATCTATATCTGCAAATACTGGTTTCCCGCCACAATATAATGTACAATTTGCTGATGCTGCGAACGTAATAGGTGTAGTAATTACTTCATCATTTTCTCCTATCCCAGCAGCACAGCATGCAGCATGTAACGCTGCTGTACCATTTGAAATTGCTACCGCATATTTTGCTCCAACATATTCTGCTACACATCTTTCAAAATTTTCTACCTTAGGACCGGTTGTAAGAAAATCAGAACGTAGTGTTTCAACCACTGCTTGAATATCTTCTTCATCTATTGACTGCCTTCCGTATGGGATGTACATCTTATCAACACTCCTATTCATTTATTAGTAAACACCATTATATTATACGATAGGATCATACTAAACAAATTTACAAAATATGATATGGTCATCTTTATAAATCTTCTCATATTGACATTTTTCAAATACTATCTGAGATGCTATATTATCTAACTTTACTTTTCCAACTAATTTAGTTATATTATTTTTCCCATATAACTTCTGTTCTTCTATTGATTGTATTAATTGTCTCCCCAATCCTAGGCCTCTATAATTTTTATCAATACTATAACTTATCAAAGCTGTCTTGTACTCGTACACCAATCTAATCTGGCCCACTGGTATAGATTTTAAATAAGCAATATAGATATCTACATCTTTAGATTTTAACTTATCATTACACCATTTCACATGTGTTTCATACTGTATTGGTTCTGACTGAAAAGAATTCTTTCTACATTCCAAATCATTTGCCCATTTATAAAGTAAATCTACTTGCTCTTTTGAAAATGCCTTTATGAATAACTTATTTTCCATCTTAAGCTCCATCTTATAAAGGACAGCATTACTAATGCTATCTAATCAATCTTTTCAATTATTTCAAATTTTATTGGTGTTCCTTTTTTTATATCAAATCTTGCACTTTTTCCTAATATCTCATTATAGTATTTTGGCTTTAGTCCATATCCTGGTCTTATCACTTTGATATTATCTTCTGTCAGTTTATCACCGGCTTTAATATCATTAACTGCAAATATTGATTTTCTAAATTTTTTATTTTCCATTTCTTGATTTGCAGGTCCATACTTTACCTTACCTATTGCCTTTTCTACAATACGAATATCTTTAACCATAGAGGCAAATTCATCTACTTCCATAGAGAATGATGAGTCTGGATTACTAATATCACGACTAATGCAAAAATGCTTTTCTATGATTGATGCCCCCATGGCAACAGCAGTAACCGCCCCTAATGATCCCATAGAATGATCTGATAAGCCTACAGGAACCCCGAACGTTTCTTTCATATTAATCATAGTTTTCAAATTCATCTCATCTGTCATTGCAGGATATGCGCTTGCACAACGTAATAGCGCTAATTGATTATTATTCTGCCTGCGTACTGCATTAACTGCATCTTCAATTTCACCTAACGTAGCCATTCCTGTTGACATAATTACAGGCTTTCCCTTTGATGCAACATACTCAATTAGTGGTATGTCAACCACTTCGAAAGAGGCAATTTTGTAAGAATCAACACCTATACTTTCCAAAAAGTCTACTGCAGTTTTATCAAACGGTGTCGAAAAAAAATCAATTCCAATTTTATCAGCTTCTTCTTTTAATTCACCTTGCCATTCCCAAGGTGTATATGCTTTTTGATAAAGAGTATACAGATTCTCTCCATTCCATGTGCCAGCATCAATTTGAAAATATCTATTACTACAATTTATAGTAATGGTGTCTGCTGTATATGTCTGAATTTTAACGCAATTCGCTCCGGCTTCTTTTGCAGCATGAATGATTTCTTTTGCTCTTGTTAGACTGCCTGCATGGTTTGCCGACATTTCTGCTATAATATAAACCGAGGTTTGTTTATTATCACTACAAAACATTTATTTTCCTCCACCTATATCATCTTCCATTAATATTCTATACTTTAATTCTGCTAACTTCCAATCAACATCATTATCAATGTCCTGGACTTCAAGTTCACTTAAAATAAATGGTGCTGTATTATCCATAATTATTTTTTTCTCTTCTAAAAAACGTTTTGTATTAATACAATAAAATTGCCCGCTATCATGATATATAACAGGTAAATCTTGGGACCTCGCATACATAATCTCAGGAGAGTTAAAAACTACTTTTTTATTATTAATTAATAATCCTCTTTGAGGAGGAAAAGAAAACGGAACAACAGGAATGACTGAATCTACCTTTTCTTTATGCAAAATTTCCATACAACTTATAATTTTTTCAGCTGTTATAAAAGGAGCAGTTGGATAAATACAGGCTATATAATCATATTTTTTATTTAATTTTTCATACTCTTCAATTACTTCTAGTAAAACTTCATGTGTCATCGCATAATCATTGGAATTTTTCACCGATCGCATAAAAGGGACTTTTGCTCCAAGTTGTATAGATAACTCCTTTATTTCTTCATCATCTGTTGATACCATTACTTCACTAAAAATTTCACTATTAATTGCTGCTTCTATAGAATATTGTATAATTGGTTTACCACAGAAGTTTTTGATATTCTTTCTTGGTATTCTTTTACTCCCGCCTCTGGCAGTTATTATAGCTATTGAATTTATCATTTTACACATAATTCACTTAAAAATATTCATCCCTTTCTGTTTTCTTAATGTAATTTATTTCATAAATATCTAATATTACTTTTTTTATCTTTAAGTTTAATATCCTATTCTAATATTATAATCTTGTAATTCTTTCTCTTAGCTTGTCTACAGTTAACCATTCACTATTTGTTCCAGAATTATATTCAAAACCTTCTTCTACTAATTTACCACCAGCTGTAAAGTTTTTATCAAAGTCCCACCATTCAAAACTTGGATAAATTACGAAATGCTTATCATATTCGTATGTAGTTCTAGAATCGTCTTTTGTAACCATTACTTCATGCAATTTTTCACCTTCTCTAATACCTATTTCTTTTAAGGTAGCATTCGGGCACATTGCATATGCTAAATCCTCTATATTAAACGAAGGTATTTTTGAAATATATGTTTCTCCGCCTTTTGACTCACATAAAGCTTTAAATACCAATTCAACCCCTTCTTCTAGAGTAATCCAAAAACGAGTCATTCTAAGATCCGTAATAGGTAATGCATAGATTCCTTTCTGAATTAGATTATCAAATATAGGTATTATTGAACCTCTGCTACCTGCTACATTGCCATATCTCACAATAGAAAAAGTAGTTTCATAATTATGTCCCTTATAAGCATTAGCAGCAATAAATAGTTTATCAGATACTAGTTTTGTACCACCGTATAAATTGATCGGATTAACAGCTTTATCAGTAGAAAGTGCCACTACTTTTTTTACTCCGCAATCAAGTGCAGCATCAATAACATTTTGTGCTCCATGAATATTTGTTTTTATAGCTTCAAAAGGATTATATTCACAAGTCGGTACTTGCTTCATTGCAGCAGCATGAATGACATAGTCTACACCATCAAAAGCTCTATATAGTCTATCTTTGTCTCTGACATCTCCGATAAAGAACCTTACTTTACTCATATCTATTAGACTTGCATATTCGTTTTTTATAACAGATTGTTTAAACTCATCTCTTGAATAAATTATTACCTTTTTAGGACTATATCTTTCAAAAATCATTTCTAAGAATTTCTTCCCAAAAGATCCAGTTCCACCTGTAATTAATATTGTTTTATTATTTAGCATTGAGGTAATTCCTTTCTAGTATGTTTTTCTTTCTGTTCTTCTATACCTATTCTTAATTCTTTAGCCGCAGTATTCAACGCTTCATATACTTTTTTGGCTTTTTTATATACATTAAGTCTATTTTTTCTTTCCTCATCAAATCTTGAAAAAATAGTTTGATATTCATCAATATAAACCTCATAAATATATTGTGTAATTATCTCATTTACACTATACGTTTTAATTTGTGTATTGATTTGAGATAAACGTTTGACTTTATTTTTAGCGAAATAGGACTCTTCACATACTTTTTCGTTTTCTTCGATTAGAAGTTTACATAATCCAATTGCTTCTTCTGATATTGTGATAATATCACTTAGCTGAATTAATAGGGATTCCAAAACCTTATTAATTTCTTGTGAATTAAGATTTAAACTTGTAGCACCATCAAACATTATTTCCGTATCAATGTTACCTAAACAATACTTATCTATTGCATTTTCTAACGTCATGATTAGTGTTCCTTTAATCTTTGCGCCACCTTCAGTAGCATTAACTACTATTCCATCATAGCAAGGGATCATTTTCTCAAACCATAACAAAAAAGTATACCAATCATGTCTTGTCCATAATTGTTCACCACAATTCCCCTCAACAGAAACAAACTTGTCATGTTCCTTATATAATTCCAATCCCATCACATGAGATTTTTTTCCCTTATACGCAAGATCTTGACCAACTAATATAATCGTTTTCGCCCCCATATAACGAGCGATATCAAATGATGCCGTAGCTACAGATCCTGACGCATTGATACCATCATAAACATCTGTACCATATTTAACCTTAGTAAGAAAGTTGCTATAGTCAAAAAACACCTTTTTTCCTTCATTATATTTTACTACAGATGGATTTCCTGACAACGAAATCATCATAGGAACTGTCTTTCCTAATGGATTTTCAAACAAGAACATTGGTTTATGAACATCTAGTGTAACTGCAAAATCAGGTTCTATCCCATGTTCATAAAGACAACCTAAAGAAGTATCTACCGCCAATATTACAGCTTTTCCTTTAGCCCTTTTAAGAGTATCAATATTAATCTCTAAGGATGGGCCTGCAGCGACCACTATAACAGGGATATCTTCCGGTATAATCCCTTTATAATCTTCAATAGTACTAGAGTGTAACGCCTCTGTAAGATTATTTACAATAGCATTTGCCCAATCTTTTCCAAAATGTATAGCTGTATTCCTATTGACCATTGCCCCCACCCAGCTTTGTGTATACAAATCATTAAACCACTCATACTTATCCCCATATATCTTATCATAAAATGGCAATTTTATTAGTGTACCATCACCGAACATCATTGCCGCTCCTCTTTCTTCAATAAAATCCTTTAAGCTAACGGAGTTTATCCCTTCTACGAAAATAAACACCCTCGGATCAGTAAGGATATCTACTAAATCGAAATTATCCAAAGCGTAAAACAGCATTTCTTTCATTGGCTCATATATAACAACAGTCTCATTCTCTTCAATTTTCTTCAAAAGTTCTTTGACAAAATATCCATTACTTAAGCCAAATAAGTAAATAAGACGATGAGCTCTACCCGAAACTTTAGTACTAAATTGATTAGCCCAAATACTTGCTTCTCGTATAGGATAATACATACTATTCAATCTTACTATATTATCATCTTTATGTATATAAGTAATGAGATGATGATCCTTAGATTTTTCGCTATATATCTTACCATCTTCAAAAAGTTCTTCACTTTTTTCCCATTTAGTAAAATCATTATCTTTTTCTAGATATTTATATAAATAATAACCTTCTGTTCTTATACTTTCTAAATTACTTTCTCTAAAGTCCATATATACCTCCAGTATTACATTTCATCCTATCTAACTGATTGGAAATGTAATTTAATTCTCCCATCAAATCATACTTCAATATATCAGACAATAATATAAAATCTCTACATTCTAAAGCCTGTAGGCTATTACTTAAATTATTAAGTACATTGTTAATATTCTCTGAAACACTATTTTTATTTACTAATATCCCCAATTCATCTATAATGGTCGTAAGTTTTGGATATAATTTTTCTAGCTTATCATACCCCTTTGTTAAATCCTGTTGATAAAAACAATCCGTTAATTCATCAATCATCATACTTAACTCTTCAATGTCAGATCTAATCATATTATATCCTCCATAATTATTTTTTCTTCCTTTATCAATAGTTACTTTTGTGTTTTCACGTTACATCTATATTATCTACCTTTCGGCAGTTTAATTCAAATTCATATAATTAAAGATTATAAACAATAAAGGAGCTACGCATTAATAAAATTAATGCGAAAGCCCCCATATTCAAGTCAATAATAAATATTAGCCAATTATAGATAAGACACCTTGTGTAGATTGGTTAGCTTGAGCAAGCATAGATTGAGCAGCTTGTTGCAAAATATTATCCTTAGAATACTTAACCATTTCATCAGCCATGTTTACATCGCGGATACGTGATTCAGCTGATTGTAAGTTCTCAGAAGTATTATCTGCATTAGCAATAGTATGCTCTAATCTGTTTTGAACAGCACCAAGATCTGATCTAAAAGTAGAAACTGATTGTAATGCAGTATCAAGTGTTGAAAGGTAAGCTGTAGCAGCAGTATAGTTATTAACATTAGTAGCAGCATTTTTAATACCTAAATTTGAAGCTTTCATCGCTTGAAGACTAACTTGGATGCTTTGTCCATTATTAGCACCAACTTGGAAATTAAGTGTTGTTTCTGAACCATCTAAAAGTTTTTTCTTGTTGAATTCTGTTTGAGAAGCAATACGAGTTACTTCTTGTTGTAACTGACTTAACTCAGCTTTAATCGCTTGTCTATCTTCAGTTTGATTAGTATCATTAGCAGCTTGTACAGTTAATTCCCTCATTCTTTGAATGATTGATGTAGTTTCATTTAATGCACCTTCAGCTGTTTGAATTAATGAGATACCATCTTGAGCATTTGTAGATCCTTGATCTAAACCTCTGATTTGTCCTCTCATCTTTTCAGAAATTGAAAGACCAGCAGCATCATCACCTGCACGGTTAATTCTGTAACCAGAAGATAATTTTTCTGCAGATTTAGCTAGATTTCCAGTAGTAATTCCTAATTGTCTGCTAGTATTAGCAGCTGACATGTTATGTTGTATAATCATATTGTTTTCCTCCTTGAATTTACAGCAGCATCCATGCTGCTTATAAGTTATGTTGATTACCTTAGAAATTAACAATAATTAACTTTAGGCCGTACGCTCCCTGATTAATTATAGCAAATTTCTTTTACAATTTATTTATCGACTTATTTTATATAAAACTTAACAGTAAAAATAAAATAATTTATTTTTTTTTGTCAAGAAAGTACGATTGTCCTTGATGTTGATTTGCCATATTCTGATAATATCTAGAAGCACTTGTATTACTCACCTTAAATGCACGTATTTCTTTCTTTTTATTGACGCTATATTGCTCAAAACGGACCTTGTTGCGCAGCTCACTTGTCTGAAGTACTACACCTAAATCAGTGATTTTTTTTATTAACCCTTGCATCGTTACTATCTCATCATGATACTGTTCTCTATGTAACTGAATTTCTTCCTTTACTCGTTCAAATAATTTCTCGAATCCTGTATCAAGTAAATTCAATTGGTCGATCCATTTTTGCTTTTCATCAATCGAATCACCAAACTGATCAAGGTTCACTTCTTCATCTTTTAAGATAAATTCTTGTTCTTGTGTATATTCAATAATTTTCTCAAGAACCTCTTTCTTTCTATTTAACGATTGTATCATCACCTGTATATATGTTGAATTATTATCCACTTTGGCACCTCTTATATTTTCTCATCATAAAACTATGAGCAATACATCTACTTCGCTTGTTGTCTACCTTGTTTCATAACTTGCATCCATATTTCTCTCATTTCCTTAAAATCAACTAATACTGCTTCTAAAATTTCTTTGTCCTTCTTAATATTCGCTTCAATAAGTCTGCGATACATAAAATCATAAACAATATCAAAATCTTTTGCAACTGGATATTTATGATCAAGTGTGGATCTAAATTCAATAATAACTTCTTCAGCTTTTTTAATATTTGTATTTGTTCCTTCAATATCATTCTTTTCGATTGCAATAATTGCTTTATTAACAAATTTTATACCTGCATCATATAACATAAGAGTTAACTCTCCTTTTGATGCAGTTTGTACCTTATTCTTTTGATAAGCAGCAGCATAATTAAATGCCATAACAACTTCCTCCTTAATTTGATGTACTTATCAAGAAAGGTTACCAATTCTAATCACTGTAGAACTAGGTAACCTTATCCAATTGATACATCGGTAGTTTAATAACCATTATCGTAAATAAGTTTATATCAAACTTATTCTTCTACTCTCAATGTATCTATATTATAACAAATTAACTTGTTCCTAACAAGCCTGATAGTGCACTTTGTTGTTCTTGCAAAGAAGCTAATGCTTTTTCCATAGCAGTAAATTGCTTGTAATATGCAGCTTCTTTTTCCTCTAATTTTGCTTCCAATTTACTGATGTCTTTCTTATATTGAGTAATCTGATTATTAATTTGCTTATCATTATAGAACGTTAACGCACTACTTAAAGATGTTTTACTCATCTTTTTATTTAATGCAGTATGCAAATTATCAGTAATTCCAGCCATAACTTTCGCAAATGTATCTGGATCTTCTTCAATTGCTTTCATTAATTTGTCGTCTTTATCTGCATATGTAGCATCATCTTTATCACCATAGATATGAAGTAATCCCTTTTCCGAATAGTCTCTTGATGTCATAATACCAAAACTCGATAATGAATAAGACTTTAATTCTCCATCAACCTCAATTTCTACCGGTCTTAGCATAGCATCATTCATAGCAGATATTATTCCACCTAATGTAGAATCTCTTCGAAGCGAAGAATTCTTTATCTTATCTTCCCACATCTTAATTTGATCATCAGTCATTGCTTCTCTTTCTTCATCTGTTAGAGGTTCATATCCTCTTGCAGAATCAGCGTAGTAAAGTTCGTTCATACTCCCAAGAATAGTATTATACTGAGTTATGAATTCCTTAACCATATCATACATACCTTGTGAATTTTTCGAAACTGTAACAGATGTTGGCTTATATTCATCCCCCACTTTACTCGATAGACTAATAGCTTCAAATGTTAATCCATTAACTGATATTGTATTTGTTGAATTTTCCATTTCAACACCATTATAGATTATTTTACTATTTTTTGCCGATATAAGAGTATAGCTTCCTGTAGTAGTAGATGATAAATCATCCGTAACATTATTTATTTCACCTAACCCCAACTTATTTAATGGACTATCACTAGAAGAATATGAATTATCTCCTGATGTAGCATAAATATTCTTAAACTTTGTAATAGCTGAATTCATTTCATTCTCAGCAGACAAAGTCCTTGTTGTTTTATCTTCGAAAGTATATAACTCCAATTCACTAGCTTCTGTAATTCCAAGTTCAGTGGTAACAGTATCATTGTCAATTCCATTTGCAATTGCATCATTAATTTTAGTTTTATACTCTTCTGTATTCAGCTTTTCCGAAATTTTTTGTTCTAATTTTTCTTTTTTGGCTGCATCTATTTTAGCATTACGCTCTTCTTCATCTTCTATTTCGCTATATGTTTCTTCAATTTGAGTAATCTCTTCATCGCTAAGCGTAGTGTTCTTCTTTGCAACTTCATAGTAGAATTTATTAGCTTTCTGTGTAGCCTCTGTGTCTAACTTCTGTACTGCAAGTTTCTTTAATTCTGTTTCTGCATCAGTTGTATCTCCTCCTTGCTTAAGTTTTAGCAGAGCCGTATTCGCTTTAGATACTGCGGAAGATGAGCTTGTATCAATAAGATTCAGAATTCCCTCTCTAGCCGCAGCTCCCTCTGAAGTATAACTTCCTGATGTAATTGTAAATGCGTTATCTGCACCACTTTCTTTCGCGCTTATAAAAAATCTCTTTTGTGTCTCATCATAACTTGCATTTAAACCAGCATTGGTACAAGAAGTTAGGAAGTCATTAACAGTTGTTTTGCTGTCAACATTCAATTCAACTGTTTTTGTACCATTCGTAATCTTAATGATATCTCCTGACTTAAAACCTGCTTCTGTAAGTGCACTTTTTTTATCGAAATTAGCAATAGATACCTGACCACCTGTAACATATTGTGAACTAGCAAGCTGCTTAACCGCAATTGAATGAGTACCTTGTGTCGCTCCTTTTCCTGCTGTAACCTTAACAACAGACTCATCTGCAGATGTTGCCGTATTAATGTTATAATTAGAAACTAGATGAAGTTTAGAAGTTTGCTCTTGATACAACTTATATAACTTCGTATTAAGTTCCTTCCATTTATCCTGTTTCCACTCTAATTTTGTCTTCTTATTCTCTATCTTAGTTAATTTTAAACGATGTGCATCCATCATTGCTTCTACAACCGATTCTGTATCCATATTAGATATCAGACCCGTCATTCTAATTCCAGCCATATCCTATTGCCTCCTTATAATTTTTTATCAACAAGTAAGCCCGTAACCTCCCACAACTTTTCAATCATTTTAATCTTCTTTTCTGGTGGAATTTCTTTTACCACTTCTTTTGTATATTTATCAATTAACTTGATTGATACTCGATTTACATCTTCATGGTAAGTGAATTCACATCTTGTTAGTGGTTGAGATTGCTTTAACTTATTGTTTGCCATATCGATAGCATCTTTAAGTTTCTTATCTAATTGTTCATCTGTTAGTTGTAGGTTTTCCTTTGTGGGACTTGCTGTCCGTGCATTTTGTCCGCTCATGTTGTCAGTAGTTTGAACACTCACTTTTTCTACTTCTGTTACTGCAGGCTCGGATGCAACAATACTTGCTGAATCCCCTGTTCCCTGTGAACCTGGCTTTACTCCGTTAATCGCCATACTATACACCTCCGTGTGCATTTTAATTTTTTGAAATCTTTCCTGGATTTCTAGTTATCATATTTCTTTACTTATAGAATCTATCGGCATGAAAGCTCTAAATATTTATACCTTGAAGAAAAGTTGTGTTTTGCGTTAGTCAAAAAGATTAGATATTTCTTCAACCCCAGCTGTACTATTCGCAGCTTCTTTGTTTGACTCCTGTATCTGAAGGTATAATTCTTTTCGGTAAATTGGTACGCTCTTAGGAGCGGCGATTCCCACTTTTACCTGATCACCTTTAATTTCTAATATGGTTATTTCTATATCGTTATTGATAACGATAGATTCTCCTATTTTACGGGATAGGGCTAACATCTATTCGACCCCCTTATTTTTTTTTCGTTCTTGCATAATATCATACACATTATATCGAACTGTATACTCAGAATTTTCTACAATGATCTGGCACCCTTTTCTTGTATCTGCATTTATTATAATTGGTGCTTTCAAATTCACTGTCGTTTTTTTAATATCACTTGGCACTGTTATTGTTAGAAACACAACCAAGTTCTCTTCTGTTAATTCTCCAAGAGGCTGTAATACTTCATCTTCTACAGTAGGGTTATAGTCTTCTTTGACAACACCTGGTGTAATGATTGGTAACGCTAAACTTGGTTCATCAACAGATTGTAACCATGAAATCTTAGATTTCTCATCTTCAATATTATATAAGATAGTGAATCTTTTATATTGTTCAAATCCCATGAGACCACTTTCAAATGTTACAATTTTATTCTCATCAAGATTAATTTCTCCAAAACATCTAGTCTTTATTAACATATTAAAACCTTACCCTTTCCATAGCTTGCAAATTTTAGGCTGCAAGCACAAAATTGCGTGTGTAAAATTCATCTTTCACACTACGCTTCTTTCAAGAAAAGAGTGGCAAAAGTTTAATCTTTCCACCACTCTGACATTTCTTTTCGCTTATATTTTACCTTAGATAAAATCCAATAGTGTATTTGAAACAGCTTTTGACGCAGATGATAATGAAGCATTGTAAATCAACTGAGCCATTGATAAATTAATAAATGCCTCTGCCATATCAACATCTTCATTGGAAGATAGCAAATCTGTAAAATCTGTCTTTTGCTTGTCCAAACGGCTATCTGTTAATTCAACGCGGCTATAACGGCTTCCTAAATCAGCAATGGCAATATTTAATTTTTCTTGCTGTTTCTGTGTACTTGTAATCGCAGAGGAAAAACCTTTTTGTAAATCGCTGTTTTTTAATACAAGTTCTGTATTCATCTGTTCAAGTAATTTATCAAGTGCCTCATTAGTATCAGGGTCATTGTTTCCATCTTCACGAAGTTTCTTAACTTCTGCAATCTTCTTCTCAGTTGCTGTAACATCATCTGCCAATGCCTTTAGTTCTTCAATATCACGTCCAATATCATGAGAGAACGCATCTCTAGCTTGTACATTAACAGCTATATTTTGACCGAAATTGATTTCATATTCAATCTTTTGGTCTTGCTTTTCATAATCTATATCTGTCTCGAATCCACCACCAGCAGCTGCGATACGATTTCCATTGTCATCTAATTTATAAGTTGAACATTCAAAGAAATTCTCCGGTCTTAAGTCCCCTTCAGCAAATGTTAGTTTATCATAATTCATCGAAATATCAGATGAGTTTCTTAATGTGTTATACACATTCTTTCCCATGATAACCTCACCGGTATCAGCAAGAAAATGTATTTGGTCATCTCCAACTTGGTAAGCACTTGGATCGGTTGAATTCATAATCTTATATGGATTTGGATTCGGAGCATTTACATCTCCATCTGCATAACCTTTAATCGTTACTTCTGTTCCATCTGCTTTCTTAAAGTTTAATTCACAAGAGATATCACCCACATCGCCAAGAGAGCCATAAGCTAATCGTAATCTATAAGCCTCAATCGTCGTTGGCGCTTTATCATAATCACCAGGATTAATAGCTGTCGTATCACCTGGAACACCATATGAACCGATTACCTTCGTTATACTTTCTAAGTCAGTCCCTTTAAAGTCTTCTTTAATTTTATATTGTTGTCTAGCCAAATCATCTGCTGAACTGTATGTCAAGCTTTGATCCGTCTTATATCCAGTAAATACTTGTCTTCCAACGTAGTTTGCATTACCTTCTTGATAAATCTGTGTTCTTAATTCTAATAGGTTTTGAATAATACTATTACGATCTTCAACAGTTAAGTCATCATTGGCACCATCTACGCAATAGGAATTCATATCAGTTAATAACTGATTTACGTTTTTTAATGCACTTTCTGAAACATCCATCCAAGCCAAAGCGTCCGGAATATTCTTATCGATATATTGATTCAACTGCACTAAGTTCGTTCTTAATTTTAATGCTCTGACTGCAACAATAGGGTCATCCGATGGTCTTTGAATTTTCTTTCCAGTTGCATACTGTTCATCATATTTATTCAGATTATATTTATTCTTATTGATGTTACTCATCATGTTATTCGTTAACATTTGGTTTGTTATTCTCATTTGCTATTCACCTCCAGGTGGATTTTATACGCCTGTACCATTAATTAATTTATCGTAGATTTCATTCATTGTCTGAATAACCTTAGCTGATAAGTTATAGGCATTTTTAAATTTAACTAAATTCATTGCTTCTTCATCTACGTCAACACCAGATTCAGATAATCTTTGATTTGAAATTGATTTCATGATACTTTCTTGACTCTTTGCAAACGTTTCATACTTAGAAGCATCTACACCAATTTCAGCAACTAATGTATTATAGAATTGAGCTGGTGTTCCTGCTTTGAATAAAGTTTTATCATCTTCAATTTTTAGAAGCTCTTTTAGATTATCTTTATTCTCAATACCTTGTGTAATATCGCTTGCCGCTGCAAACTTCCTAGGATCACTCATAATCTCTGATGTTACTGTCATATTGAATGCTGTTAAATTATAGTAAGATACACCTGTTATTACAGTACCATCTGCAGCTGTATAAGTTGCTGTGCCATCAGAACTAAACGATGTAAAGTTCTCTAACATATCCGCAGCACCTTTTTCATCTGTACAATTGAAGTAATCTAAACCTTTTTCACCGTCTAAATCTTCACCTGCATTATGCATCTTATTAAATACAGAAGCAAATGTACGAGTGAATTCATTCAATTTTCCCATATAATAAGGAATACCCTTGTAATTAACTGTTTCACCAATTTCACCACGTTTGTTATCTGCCTCTGTAATATCAGTTGCCAATGGCTCATCTAATTTAAAATTATATTGATATGTTCCATCCGCCTGAACTTCTACAGTGAAACCAGTATATTTATAATCCTTACCTGCAATCGTAATATTACCTTCCGGAGGAAGATTTAATTTAGTAATATCATCACAGTTTGTTTTAGTCAATGTTAATGTAGTTACGCCACCTGTTGTCGTTGTTGTAACTTTACCGCCTAGGTTTTCTGCATTGTTACCATCTCTAACATCAAACAACGCTTTCAACTCACCTTTTAGATTTGCGTTGCTTAAAGAGAATTCTTGTCCATCTTCCCATGCCACATCATATAAGCCATCAACATCTGTGGCGTTTACCTTCTCAGTTCTTGGTACTACGGTTAATTTTTTACTAGAACCCGTATCTACTAATAATTGATTATTTATTCTTACTTCATAAACGACTGTACCTGGGTCTGAAGGATCATTCCTTACTACTTTTTCTTCTGTTGTTACATTAACAATCTTTGATAACTCATCTACAAGATTTTCTCTTGTATCACGTAAGTCATTCGCAGTAACTCCTGATACTTCTAATGCATTGATTTGCTTTGTTACAGTAGCAATCTGCTCACCTAATGAGTTTACACGATCGACAAGATTTTTTATCTGAAAGTTTGTATCTTCTTGAATTGTCTGCATGCTTCTATACATATAATTCATGTACTCACTAAGTGTATCTGCATTGTTTCCTACGGTAGTACGTATATCCATACTAGATGGATCATCGAACAACGTTTTCAAAGCACTAAACAAGCTATTATAGGAGTCTGTAAATCCGCCCCCATCTACTTCATTAAAATAGTTTTGCACCTGTGACATATAGTCATTCTTCGTACTATACTCACCATAAAGAGCTGCACTGTTACGATATTTCACATCATAATAGGCATTTCTTTGTTGAATAATATCTACAATATCTACACCTGTTCCAGCCATACCATATGAACTATATACACGCATCGCCTCACCTGCAGACGTTACCACTTTTTGTCTTGTATACCCTGTTGTTTCTGCATTAGAGATATTATGTGCAGTTGTATTTAATGATGCTTGGTATGCATAGAGGCCCGATAAACCTATATTTAAACCAAAGAAAGTTGATGCCATATAATTTGTCCTCCTCTATAATCTAGTAACCAGATGCTCAAGCATTGAATCTACAACATTAAAATATCTTGCAGCTGCATTATAAGCATGCTGATATTTAATCATATTTGCTAGCTCTTCATCTGAAGATATACCCATTACATTCTGTCTTGCAGTGGCTATGTTCTCAACCATTATTTCTTGATTTTCAGCACTAGCTATATACATTTCACCTTTAGTAGCTAGGTCCCCCCAGATGGCTGTATAATATTCATTAAATGTATTAACCTTCAATACATTCGGACTAAGTGTTGAAAATGGTTGATTCCAGATATCTGATAACGCTTTAGCTACTCCGTTATATGCAAAATCGCCAGTTCCGCCACTTTCACTAAGTGGAATTTTTGAATAATCTGCTAATACATCTTTATTAATTTCAATTTCACCTAGAGTATATAGGCTATATTTATCACTTGGATCTTCTTCATTATACTTATACGCACGAAATGCACCATCATCTGTCTCAGCACATTCTTCATACACTGGATTTTCTTCAGTTCCTGTATTCTTCATATAGATAACAGTATCTTTATCATATCTACTAACACTCTTACGAGAGAATAGTTCTGTTCCTTGGGTTTTATCATCATCCGCACCAACTGGTGCATCTGGTGAAAGAATTTTGATTTTAGCACCACCTTTTAATGTTGCTTCAACGTTAGGCGATAAAATATCATTCACAGCTGTTACAATACCATGAATTAATGTATCGAATTGAGCTTGTGTAGTACGAATGACTGAACTTTCAACTTCAAGGTTATATTTATCAACAGCTGCTTGGTAGTCTGCTTCCGTTTTATAATCGCCTTTTTGAGGAATATCCGTGTAATTTGCAGAGCTATTACCTCTCGCCCAGATAAGACCTTTCAGAGAACCAATATTAGTTCCTGCTTCATAACTTGGTTCCTTTGTCATATCGAATACATCTGTGTTTGTGTGATTCCAGACCGGTTTTACCATATCCGTTCCATCTGCAACGCGTACAGTTGACATAGTGTAAGAAGTTGTGCCCGTTACAAATTGTACATTCTCTGCCATAATCGTAACAGATCCATCAGGCTCTTCTGTTGCTTTAATATCAATTAATTTGCTTAATTGGTCAATATATAGATTTCTCTTATCACGTAAGTCGTTTGCTCTTTCTACTCCACCTAGTTCAACTTTTGTAATCTGTTGATTTAACTGTGCAATCTTTTCGCCTAAACTATTTATTTCAGCTACCTTATCATTAATTTGTTGATTCGTATTAACTTGGTATTCCTCTAATTGTTTATAAATAGTTTCTGCTCTTTGGATAAATGCTTCCGCATTCTTTGCAAGAGATGCACGAGCAACTTTATCATCTGGAGATTTAACTAACTCCTGAATGTTATTCCAAAGTTTTTGAATCGATTCTTGGAATGGAGAATTCTCTAACTCTCCCATAATATCTTCAATTTCAAGTACTGCTTGTTTTTGTGAATCATAGAAGCTTAATCGACCTGTTTCTGTACGATATTGTTTGTCATAAAATTCATCTCTTACCTGACGAACAACTTGTGTTGCAGCACCAAGTCCAGTTTGCATGGAACTATATGTAGATTGACCAATCTTGTTATAATGGAAATCCTGAATAATTACTTGCTGCCTAGTAGCTCCATCTGTATCGATATTGGCCAAATTGTGTGCTGTGGTATTAATTGCATTCTGACTAACTGTAAAACCAGATACAGCAGTCCATAAACTTGTCATAATATTTCCCACGGTCTATCACCATCCTTTATCTATTGTTTTGCATCAAACATACCTGTTTCAGGTAAAACGCTGCTGGCTTGCCCAGCTGATTTTGTATAGTTATTCCCAGGTGACATCCGTGTACTTTGAATAAAGTTCATATTAAACTCTATTATTTCAAGGGATTGTTCTATCAACGATTTGTTATGATTATTGAATTCCATTAATTCGTTAATGGTCTTCTTCAGATTTGTGTGAACACTAGAAAGTTTTTCTTGTTCTTTTGGTTGTGCCTCTAAAAGCTTAATGATCTCTTGTATCTTTAGTGTTTTTGCTTCCTTGCAAAGAACAATACCAACATTCGCGATAATTTCTTCTCTCTTCTTATCAAGCATCATAACCTTCTCTACAAATGCTTGCTCTTTATCCGTAATTTCTTGCAATGCTAAGAGGTCATTGTTTGCTATAATACTTGATTTTTCTTTCGCAATGGGTATCATTTCACTATAAACATCATTCTCTTGTTGCAAAGTTGTAATCAATTCTTCTATTAAACTAGCCACGCTAAACCTCTCTTTTCTCTTAAAATAGTCTATACTAATGTATTAAAATAATTATCTAGTAACTTATCAGCAACTTCACTCATACTTACATCATACGTACCAGAAGCCAATCTTTTTTTGATTTCTTCTACTTTATCCATTCGTACTTCCTCAGCACCTGCAACTGCTTGCTTTACTGTCTGATAATCTTTTCCTGTTTGAGAAATCTCTAATTGATCAGATTTTCCCGTTTTCTTTGCACTTTCAACGGTATAAGCTTTGTTTGCTTGATACATCTGACTTACTTTATTATAAGCATCTATTCTCATAACTTCACCACCTTAATTTTATTGCAAATAACTCCCCAGCTATGTCTTATCATCTATAATAATATCATAGCTTGTTATTGTTCTATACTTTAAATATCGGACTTTTTTGAATTATCATTATAGGTAAACGGAAACTTTTTTAAGATTTGTAGAAATTTCGTCTATAGTTATTTTGTCCCATTTCTTTAAATATCATCAAAATTACTATCTAAAGCACAAAAAAGACAATCTATCAAATGATTTTTATATGGAACCTGGATATTTAATATCCATAAAGCCACGTATAATCATGAAGATTGTCTTTTTCAATTCTCTTATTGCCTAATTTCCCATTATTAAAAATGGTAGTCCTATAATTTTTAAGTTCGAGGGTTAAAAGGCCATAAACAACGTTGAAGATGAATTCTATGAACTTATAAAATTAATATTTCATATCCTTCAAGATATCGCAGAAATCAAATGTTGCAAAATAGTCTTCCGGTTTCTCTGCACGTCGAATCAACTGTGTTGATCCATCTTCTTTTAATAATACTTCCGCTGATTTAAGTTTACCATTGTAGTTGTAGCCCATCGAAAATCCGTGTGCTCCTGTATCATGAATAACTAGTAAATCGCCAATATCTACTTTTGGTAACATACGATCTATAGCGAATTTATCATTATTTTCACATAATGATCCGGTTACATCATACATATGGTCACATGGTTGGTCCTCTTTACCCATAACAGTAATATGGTGATAAGCTCCATACATAGCTGGTCTCATAAGATTTACTGCAGAAGCATCTAGTCCGATGTATTCTTTATGTGTATGTTTTTCGTGGATTGCTGTTGTAACTAAGCAACCATAAGGTCCTAGCATGAATCTACCAAGTTCCGTATATATAGCGATATCGCCCATACCAGCTGGAACAAGGATTTCTTCATATACTTTACGAACACCTTCGCCAATCGCTTTGATATCATTTCCTTCTTGATCAGGTTTGTAAGGGATACCTACACCGCCCGATAAATTAATGAATTTGATATCAGCACCTGTTTTTTCTTTTAATTCAACAGCTAACTCGAATAAGATTTTAGCAAGAGTTGGGTAGTATTCATTCGTTACTGTATTACTTGCTAAGAAAGAGTGGATACCGAAGTTCTTAACTCCAAGTTCTTTTAATCTCTTGTATCCTTCAATCATTTGTTCTTTCGTAAATCCGTATTTTGCATCACCTGGATTATCCATAATGCTAGTACTGATTTTAAATACTCCACCTGGATTAAAGCGGCAACAAATTGTCTCTGGAATTCCCGCAGCTTTTTCTAAGAAATCAATATGTGTAATATCATCAAGATTGATGATTGCATTCACTTCTCTTGCCTTCACGAACTCTTCTGCTGGAGTCGCGTTAGAAGAGAACATAATCTCTCCATCACCAAAACCGAGTGCTTCCGATAACATAAGTTCTGTCATTGAAGCACAATCTGTTCCACAACCTTCTTCTTGTAGTATTTTTAATAAGAATGGATTTGGTGTTGCTTTTACAGCAAAATATTCTTTAAACCCTTTATTCCATGCAAATGCATCTTTTAATCTTCTAGCATTTTCACGGATTCCTTTTTCATCATATAGATGAAATGGAGTAGGATACTCTTTTACAATTTCTTTTAACTGTTCATTCGTAACAAATGTTTTCTTCATAATATATGTCTCCTTTTTCTTTGGATTATTAGTTAGTACCAACCATTATCTTGAAAGCAAAATAATTTCATTCTGCAACATTTCCTTAAAGACGGATACAAGATTGTCATTCATTGAATATAGGCATGTGGTATCCGAGGGAGAAGTAATCTCTCCTGTTAAAACCTTCTTTGAGTCAACGATTAAACGTATTCTCTGATCTTTCTTATCTGTTATATATAAGATTGCCTCCTCGTATGGGACTTTCTGATCAGTTATTATAACAAGCTTAATGTGGCGTTTTTGTAATATCAAAAGCTGTTCCTCTACACTTGCAAGCAAAGAACTTGATACAGATAAATAGACTCTTTCTTTTGCCTCCATTAGCATAGTTTTCAATTTATCCATAACATTCTTCTCGCCTTGGATTGTTATATAGCCACTATTCTCCACTTTCTCAATGGGTAATGACTCCATTAGCTTACGCTTTGATTCTTCAAGAGCTCGTAACTTATTGTTACAGAATTCTTCTACACTTACTGGCGTATATTTTGTTACTGTACCCTCAATAATATATGCAGCACCCTTCTCAACTAACCCAGCAAGACCATTATAGGTATTGGATCTTGAAATAGTTGTCTTCTTGGCAGCTTCATATCCTGTTAGCTCACCCTCTGTAAGTAACGTCATATATAAGGTTGCTTCCTGTCTCGTCAGACCAAACATAACAAGCTGTTCAATAACTTCCATGTAATCTGCCTCGTTTCTTATAGTATTACTTTATAGGAACACTATACATCTAATAAAAAAGAATGTCAATCTTAAATCGATTGACATTCTTCCAAATATGTGCTTATGAGATATATTCTCAATAAAGAACACACGCTCTGTGAATTCTCTATTATCATGAACTAAAGTGCTAATTCAGCAACTTTGTCTTCAATATCTCTTAATTGTTCTTTTGATGGGATGTAATTAACCTTAATTGGATCCATGATTGTTTCAATATGCAAAGCTTCAAATTCTTTTTGAAGTTGAGCTGTGCCTTGAGGTCCCCAACCATAAGAACCGAAAACAAAACCTTTCTTTTCTTTTGGTGATAACCCTTTCATATAAGTAAGGAAAGCACCTACTGTCGGTAACATATTTGCATTCAATGTAGGAGATCCTACAACTAGATATTCTGCTTTTAATACTTGTGTAGCAATATCTGAGATATGATTTTCTTTTAAATCATATAGGATACATTCAACTCCCGCTCTCTTAAATCCTTCTAGAATAGCCATTGCCATTTTTTCTGTTGAATGCCACATTGAATCATAAACTACAAGCGCTTTCTTATCATTTTCTCCATTACAGTAGTATCTATATTGACTAAGAATCTCTTTGATATGACTTCTAAAGATAACTCCATGACTAGGTGCAATCATCTCAAGTGGAAGTGTTTCCACTATATCAAGTGCTTGATTTGCTTGTCTACCGTAAGGCATTAATATGTTCGCATAATATTTTTCAGCTTCTTGCATTACTAAACACATATCCACTTCATCGTCGAAATGTTTTGAAGAAGCATAATGTTGACCAAATGCATCGTTAGAGAAAAGAATCTTCTCTTCACTACAATAAGTAACCATATTATCTGGCCAGTGTAACATAGGTGTTGCAACAAATGTTAAGCTTCTCTTTCCTAGTGATAAAGTGTCTCCGGCTTTCACTGTTTGATACTTGTATTGATCTCCATAATGTGCTTGAAGTCCTTTTAAGCCACTAGGTGCAGATGTAATGATAGTTGCATTCTTAGCAACCTCCATTACTGCTGGTATCGCACCTGAATGATCCATCTCAACATGATTTGATACAATATAATCGATCTTTGAAGGATCAATGATTTCAGATATACGCTCCAATAATTCGCCTGCAAAAGGAGCTTTAACCGTATCTATAAGAGTTATTTTTTCATCAATAATTAAATATGCGTTATAAGTTGCTCCTCTGTTAGTTGTATAACCATGGAAAGATCTTACATTCCAATCTACTGCTCCAACATAATAGATTTCATCTCTTAATTTAACAACTTCCATTACAATCTCTCCTTCTTTTTTCAATAACAATAATTATTATCATTATATGTCTTTTATTTATCAATGTCAATTGATAAATACGTTTACGGAATTATATTACGGTAATATTACTATCACCTTCCCTAAAAATATTACCATCCTGACAAATCAAATGTTCACCAATATTTTAATATATTTTCGTTATATTTGTATATTCTTTTATGCATTTTAATTAAAAATATTATAATGAAACTGTATACTACTTTACCACCATTTTTATATTATAACAACGTTTTACAGCGCACTTAATAAATATTATCATTAATTTCATTTCTTCCAATATAACATTCCACATTTATTCTTTTCATCTCACATTTCGTTTTTTCCTTGTATTTACTGTATTTCAAGCAACTATGTACTTTTACTTATCGGTTTATACAAATTATGCTAATATTGACACAATTGTTAAAATAACTATAATTACTATATATGGTATTGTTTTAAGTTCTAATGATATTGGACCTTACTTAATTTCTAGAATTTCCATACAACTTTGATTATGTACATACACTAAAAATTGTCTATTATATACATAGATTGCTTTCTCATCACAATATATAATAAAATATTATAATTTTGAAAATTAGGTTAAGTTCCATCAAATAGCTAATACACTAGGAGGATTTCATGAAAAAAAACAAAGGTAAAGCCAGACCAAACAAACTCGATAACCTCAAATCTAATTTGCCATTAAGCAAGGTTATTAACAACTCTTTTCGTTTAACAAGAACTATCTCTTGTATAATTTGTATTCTATCTATTCTAAGTACGGCTATCTTAGCTAGAGAAATTATTAGTTTTAAAAATGGACCCTATAACTTAGAAAAAAGTATTTCTAAAACGCAATATCTTATGAAGCAATTAGAAAGCAATGTATATCACCAAATTGTGCAGATGACTGCCTCTCGTATGCAAGGTGATACTGATGATACCGAGATTATCGTAGAAGATCTCAATTCGGAATTACAAAATCTCTACCGCCTTGTAAAGAAAGAACATTCTTCTGATTCTAAGATACTAGTTGAATTACAAAGTAAAGTTGATGAAGCTAATCCATATCGCATAGAAATCTATGACTTTGTTAAAAACCGTCGTATGACGAATGCAAACGATGTACTTGTTAAAAATTATCTACCTATAGTAGAAGAGATTAACGTGCTATTAGATACCATCGCATCTGATTCCGAAGCATATGCCAATACTGAAGTTACAAAATACAGTATTTACTCCTCATTAATGATAATAACAATTTTAGTAATGATTATATTAAGTTACATACTGTCTAAGAGACATGCAATAGCCACTTCTGCCCTAATTGTATCACCAATTACCGAAGTGAAAGACGCGATGAACGAACTTGCCAAGGGTAATCTACAAGTTTCTATTAACCCTTCATCAATTACCGAATTAAGCGAATTATCTATCTCCACAACAAAGACAATCAATACACTAACCTCATATATACATAACATTACAACTGTATTAGGTCAACTTGAGAACCGTGATATGACAGTAACTGTAGACATTGATTATATGGGTGATTTTGCACCAATCAAGAACTCACTAAAAGAAATTATACAATACCTCAATGAATTAATTATAAATATTAAAGATTCTGCAATCCAAGTTGCTTCAGGTGCAGAACAGATTTCACATAGTTCCCAGTCAATTGCCGAAGGTGCACAAGAACAAAATAATTCTATTTCTATTCTTGTTGAACAGGTTAACGATATTACTACGGTTGTTCAAAACAATGCAGAGAAAGCTAGGGACGTAAGTAAGATATCTACCGATTCCTTGGATATCGTAGAAAAAGGTAATACCTATATGCACGCATTATTAGATGCAATGAATCAAATCACCAATCAATCAAACCAAATATCTAAGATTATTGAAGTTATTAATGATATTGCTAGCCAAACAAATCTTTTATCCTTGAATGCTTCCATTGAAGCTGCACGTGCCGGAGAACAAGGTAGAGGTTTTGCTGTCGTAGCTGATCAAATTGGCAAACTTGCTACTGATTGTTCCAAAGCTGCCGGTAATACTACAGAGCTTATCCATCAATCCTTAGATGCTATTAAGCATGGTTCTGAACTAGCAGATGATACTGCAAAATTACTACATGATATTGTAACAAGCTCTAGTAAAACTTCTGACTTAGTTGAGGATATAACAACAGCATGTACTACCCAAGCTGAACAACTTAATAATGTTCTAGCATCTATTCAAGAGATTTCTGTAATTGTAGAATCCAATTCCGCTGCATCAGAAGAAAGTTCGGCTGCCAGTGAAGAATTCTTATCTCAATCAGAAACACTTAAATCATTGTTAGAGGGATTTCAGTTATAGGTTTATACTGATTCAGGCTTCGCACCTGAAGATTTCGAGGAGCAGGTAATTGCTATATTCAACGAAAAACCCGCTCCCGCTTAGCTTCACACGTAGCAGTACTAAGATTTCGCGTTGCGAAATTAAGTACTGACGTGTTCAGATAGTTTTTCTTATGAATATAGCAATTACCTACTCTAAATAAAGTTTTTCTGTGCGAAGTGCAAAACAACTATTAAGCAGTCTAACTAGGTATTAGAACCAAATTAATGAAATACTACATAAAAACAACTTTTCTTTGATGTTCCATAGGTGAATATCTATGGCAACATCAAAGAAAAGTTGTTTTTTAGTCTATTTAGATTTCTTTCTATTTGTAACTATTAAAACAACATACACCTCCTATTTTCTATTCACAACTCTTTTAATTGATAGTTGGTAGCGTAAATTTATAATATATGGTATAATCGGAACGATTGGATACCGCTAGGATAATTTGGTTGCAAAAATGCAATAATCTTTTAGGGTATCTATATTTTTTCTAGCTATAACGCAAAGGTATTATCTGAAATTTATTTTTATATTTAAAGAGTTACTATATAAGATTTACACATCAAAAGGTCTTGCCTTTTGACACCAAATCATATTAATTATAAATCGCGTGGTAGATGTTAAATATATCTATGCATCACCCACCTTCGAAAGGAGCACATATTTTACATGGAACAATATAATGGAAGCCAGATTGTTATTCTAGAAGGCCTTGAGGCAGTACGAAAAAGACCTGGTATGTACATCGGAAGCACTGGCACAAGGGGCTTGCATCACTTAATCTGGGAAATACTTGATAACGGAATTGATGAACATCTTGCAGGATTCTGTTCACAAATTGATATTACACTTCGAAAAGATGGAGGTATTACTATTCGCGATTATGGGCGTGGTGTACCTGTCGATATACATCCAACAAAGAAAATTCCAACCATACGTGTTGTATATACGATTCTTCACGCTGGTGGTAAATTCGGCTCTTCTGCGTACAAGGTATCCGGAGGACTTCACGGTGTTGGCGCATCTGTTGTTAACGCTCTATCAAGCCGTATGATTGTAGAAGTTCGCAGTGGTGGACAAGTTTACCGTGATATGTATGAGAATGGGGGACATCCTGTTACAGAATTAGTGGATGGCAATATCCCTGTTGTAGGTAAATGTAATAAATCAGATACTGGTACAAGCGTTACCTTCTATCCTGATGCTTCGATTTTTGAAACAGTTGAATTTAAAGTAGAGACAATTAAAAAGAAATTAAAAGAAATTGCCTTCTTAAATAAAAACCTAAAGCTAATATTTCGCAATGAATATGACAATACTGAAAAAATCTACCACGAAGAATATGGAATTCAAAGCTTTGTTAAATACCTTAATCGTGAAGCAACTCTAATTCATGATGATGTAATCTATGCGGAAGGTACAAGCGGTGATATTGAAGTAGAGTTAGCCTTCCAATACACCAATAGTTACACAGAGCAAATTAATGCTTACTGTAATAGAATTAATGTTGTAGATGGCGGAACTCTTGTAACTGGTTTTAAGACAGCTTTGACTCGTATCATGAACCAATACGCAAGAGAGCTTAATATATTGAAAGAAAAAGATGATAATTTTGATGGAAAAGATATTCGAAACGGTCTCGTTGCTATCATCTCAATCAAACATCCTGATCCACAGTTTGAAGGTCAGACAAAAACAAAATTAGGTAATACGGATGCCAAGAGTGCAGTTGAGGAAGTATTTACATTAGAAGTTCAAAGATATTTTGATAAGAATGTTGAAGTACTTCGCTCTATCCTAGAAAACTCATTAAAATCCTACCAAGCTAGACGTGCAGGTGATAAGGCGAGGAATGCTGTATTAAAACAATTAGCTGATGTGGATACTAGAAGTAAGTTAGCTTCTTGTTCATCAAAGAAACCAGAAGAATGTGAAGTATATATCGTCGAAGGTGATTCTGCCGGTGGTACAGTTAAAACAGCCAGAAACCGTCGTACCCAAGCGGTTCTTCCACTTCGTGGTAAAATCCTTAACGTTGAAAAAGCTGCCCTTGAGAAGATCTTAGTTAATAACGAAATTAAATCTATGATTGCTTCCTTCGGCTGCGGAATCGGTGACGATTTTGACATTAAAAAATTACGTTTTGACAAGATTATTATCTTAACCGATGCCGACGTAGATGGTTCCCATATTAGTACCTTATTGCTTACCTTCTTCTATCGATTCATGCCAGAATTAATTCTAGAAGGAAAAGTATATCGTGGACTACCACCACTATATAAAGTGGAGTATGAAGATACTACAAAGAAAACAAAGAAGAAAAAACAGTCCGAATATATATTTAATGATTTCGAATTAGAGAAATTCCGTAAGAAACAAGGAATCAAGATTCTTAACTTACAACGTTACAAAGGTCTTGGTGAAATGGATGCAGAACAATTATGGGAAACAACACTTAATCCAGAAACTCGTATCCTAGCCCGTGTAGAAATCTCTGATACAGTTGAAGCAGACGAAATCACAACAACTCTTATGAGTAATAATGTACCACCTCGTCGTGCTTTCATAATGGAAGAAGCTAAATATGCTAAGATTGATATCTAATTAAAGAAAGGAATTTATAATGTCAAATAAATCTGATAATATTATACAATTGGACTTTGCCGAAGAGATGAAAAACTCGTATCGTGATTATGCGATGAGCGTAATAATCTCTCGTGCCCTACCAGATGTCCGTGATGGTCTAAAGCCAGTACAACGCCGTATCCTATATGCAATGAATGAATTAGGATTAACACCAGATAAACCACACCGTAAAAGTGCTCGTATCGTCGGTGATACAATGGGTAAATATCACCCTCATGGAGATAGTTCCATCTATGATGCCCTTGTTCATATGTCAGAGGATTACTCTCTTTCAGTTCCACTAGTTGATGGCCATGGAAACTTTGGTTCTATCGATGGTGACGGTGCCGCAGCAATGCGTTATACAGAAGCTAGACTATCAGATGGGGCTATGACATTGTTAAACAACCTAGATAAAGGTCTTGTTCCGTTCGTACCAAACTTTGATAACAGTGAGAAAGAACCTAGTGTACTTCCAGCGATGTTACCAAATTTATTAATTAACGGAACAACAGGTATTGCAGTAGGTATGGCTACTAATATACCACCTCATAACCCAAACGAAGTTATTGATGGCGTAATCGCATATATTGATAATCCGGATATCACTACTGAGAAGCTAATGAAATACATACCTGCTCCAGATTTTCCGACAGGTGGTACAATCATTAATCAAAGTGAGATAGAAAAAATCTATGCAACGGGTGAAGGCAAAATTAAATTACGTGCCAAAACAGAGATTGAAGATGGTGATCATGGCCGTAAGAATATTGTAATAACTGAAATCCCTTATACTGTTGCAGGTAATAAAACCAAATTAGTAGAAACATTAGCAGGATTAATGAAAGACAAAGTCTTTGATGAAATCTATGACGTACGTGATGAATCTTCAAAAGAAGGTATTCGTATCGTTATTGAAGTAAAGAAAGACCGTAATATTCAAAATCTATTGAATGGTTTATATAAAAAATCAGCACTTGAAGATACCTATGGTGTTAATCTACTAGCGGTTAAAGAACAACAACCAATCATATTCAATCTTCCAACTTTAATTGGAGAATTCGTAACATTCCAAGAAGAGTTATACACAAAAGAGTATCAACATCTTCTTGAAAAGTCACAAAATAGACTGGAAATTGTGGATGGTTTAATTAAAGCCACTGACGTTATTGATTTGATCATAGAGATTCTACGTGGAAGTAGTTCCATAAAACAAGCAAAAGGCTGTTTAATAACAGGTGATACAACTGATATTAATTTCAAAACAAAAGCAAGTGAGAAAGAAGCTAAGACATTATCCTTCACAGAACGTCAGGCAGATGCAATTCTTGCTATGCCACTTAGTAAATTAATAGGACTAGAGATTCTTAAACTGCACGAAGAAAATGATACTCTTCTTGCTAATATTGCAGAATATCAAAGGGTACTCTCTGATAAGAACGCTCTCTTTGCTGTAATCAAAGCTAGATTAAAGGCTTATAAAAAGACTTTTACTACACCTAGACGCACTATGCTTGAAAACACTGAGAACACGGGGTATGTGGAAGAATTTAAAGAAGAAGATATCTATATATTAATTGATAAATTTGGATACACTAAATCTCTAGATTCCGCAAGTTATACCCGAGCTTCTGAAGAAACCCTAAAAGAATATGCTCATATTATTCAGATGAAGAATACCGATAAACTTTGCTTGTTTACAGCACAAGGTAACATGTTCCAAATCAAAGCAAGCGCAATTCCAAAGGGTAAAACAAAGGATAAAGGTGCTCTTATTCAGACATTATGTAAAGTAGATAAGGAAGACATTTTACTATATACTTCATTTGAAGAATTATTTGAATCACAACTATTATTTACAACAAAGAACGGTTTCATAAAGCAGGTATCCGGAGCTGAATTTGAAACGAACCGTTCTACTATTGCTTCTACAAAACTAGATGCTGACGATGCTTTGGTATCGATCACCGTTTTAACTGCACATGATATATTATCCAGGTCTATGAAGGTCATCTTATTAACTGAAAAAGGTACTTCACTAGGATTCCTACTTGAAGAAGTCTCCGAACTCAAGAAATCAAGCCGCGGGGTCAAAGCAATTGCTCTAGATAACAACGACTATGTTGTATTTGCAACCGCTCAAGATTCTAATTTGGAATCCTTCTCTTATAATAATAAAATGCTAAGCGCGAAAAAAGTCCGTACTCGTAAGCGTGGGCAAAAAGGTCAGAAAGCTAATCTAGACCTAACTGAATAGACTAATTCTAACTGTACTCATATACACACCTATTTTTTCATATATTATATAAAAAAATCAGGTGTGTATATGAGTACAACTATTTTATCTATTGATGGTGGCGGAATGAAAGGAATCGTATCCGCACTGGTATTAATCGAATTAGAAGATATCATCAAAAAATACACTGGGGCTGATAAAGTTTATCTGGTCGATTACTTTGACCTTATTGCTGGAACAAGTACAGGAGCTATCTTAGCTGCATTATTGTTGTGCCCGAACGATTGTAACGGCCCTAAATATACAGCTTCTGATGCATTAAACCTGTATCTGACTAAAGGAAAAACTATGTTCCAAACAAATCCGTTACATAAAATACGTACTCTTGGTGGCCTAATTGGTCCTAAGTATAAGAACAAAGCACTAGCAACTGAACTAAATTCATACTTTGGTTCCGTAAAAACTGCTGAGCTACTTAAGCCATGTTTACTGACATCATACGATATGACTACTAGAGATTCCCTCTTCTTTAACTCCTTATCTAGCATGAAATCTGAAGACCGTAATTATAAGCTAGCTGATGCTGTACTTGCTTCCACTGCTGCCCCTACCTTCTTTCCTCCTAGTTGTACTAAGTCATATAATTCCTGTGAGGACTGCCTAGTAGATGGCGGGGTATTCGCAAACAATCCTTCTCTATGCGCCCTTATTGAAGCGTTAAAGCTAGAACGTACTAAGAATATTAATGATACGATGGTCCTTTCTATCGGTAATGTTTATAGTGCAAAATCATATGATTACAATAAAGTTAAACATTGGGGTGCAATCAATTGGGCCTTTCCGATTCTAGATATCTTAATGGATGCTAGTGAACAAACAGTTGATTATCAATTAAATAAATTATATTCTACTCTAGGTGTTTCAAATCAATATTTACGAGTGGTGGCTAATGTGAAAGAAAATGTTCCCGCAATGGATAGCACTTCCCCAGAAGCAATTGAGCGCCTCGTTGAAATCGGTAAAGAGTTAGTTATGAAACGACATAGAGATCTAGAACGTTATGCCCGAATGTTGATCGATAATAAGAGGAAAAACTGATAAAAGAAGAAAGAAAGTGCAAAAACTTATATAAGTAATTGCACTTTCTTATTTGTATTAAATACCGTTTTCTATACTGGAAGAATCACCGTATTTTTGCCAACACACACGTTTACTCCACAGGTTTAAGATTCTTAAGAGATAAATCTATAATAGGTGCTGAATGTGTTAGTGCACCTGAAGATACGAAATCAACTCCTATTTCCGCAATTTCACGAAGACGTTCTTTCATAACATTACCAGAACACTCTGTCTGTGCTTTGTTACCTATCATCTCAACCGCTTTTTTCATAGTTTCATTATCCATGTTATCTAGCATAATAATATCCGCACCGGCTTCAATAGCTTCTGCAACCATATCTAGGTTCTCTACCTCTACTTCAATCTTACGAACAAACGGAGCGTATTCTTTTGCCATCTTCACTGCATTCCTAACGCTACCTGCAGCTCCAATATGATTATCCTTCAATAATACACCATCGGATAAGTTATATCTATGATTAGCTCCTCCCCCTATACGTACCGCATATTTTTCAAAAGAACGCATATTAGGTGTTGTCTTTCTAGTATCTAAAAGTGTTGTTTTATACCCTTCTAATTCTTTCGCATATTCTCTAGTATACGTAGCAATCCCACTCATCCTTTGAAGATAATTAAGCGCTGTTCTTTCTCCCGATAACAAAACTCGAATATCACCTATTACCGTTCCAATTAAGGCACCTTTCTTCACAACATCTCCATCTTGATAAGTTGTTTCAAAGATTACCTCATTGTCAAGCAATTCGAACACTCTAGCAAATACAGGCAAGCCACAAATTACACCATCTTCTTTACAGATTAGCTGAGCACTTCCCTTTTTATATCCCTTCATAACAGAATTCGTTGTTACATCTTCGCTTGTTATGTCTTCTTTTAAAGCATTCTTTAGATATTCATCGATATTAATATGCATTGTTACACCATCTAACATAGAATGTCTCATCCTCTCGTTTAATTTCTTTCCAAATAAGTTGTCTGAACAATTCATTTCGTTTATGATCATCTATTACCTGAGTCTCTACCGTTTTCTTTGGTTCCTGTAAATGTAACTCTACATTATTTTCTGTTGTTAATCTCCCCGTTTGGGCAGCTGCAAGTCCATGTAGATATTGCGTCTGTCTATTCTTCTCACTTTGAAACTTCTCTACAATCTTACCTGCAGCTCTCCCTGCAAACACAAGGCTTTCTAATAAAGAGTTACTCGCTAAACGATTTGCACCATGTACGCCATTACATGCAGTTTCACCAACCGCATATAGATTCTTTAATGTGGTTGCACCCTCGGTATCTACCTTAATACCACCCATAAGGTAATGTTGCGCTGGAGCTACTGGTATTGGTTCTTTGGTCAAATCATAACCTTCTTCTAAACATTTCTGATAAATATTAGGAAATCTCTTTACAATCATATCAGCTGGTAGATGAGAGAGATTCAGATAGACATGATCCGTCCCCTCTTTTTCCATTACTTCCTTAATCGCAGCGGCTACAACATCTCGTGGTAACAATTCATTAACGAAACGCTCCCCTTTACTATTCAGAAGAACTCCGCCTTCCCCACGTAAGGATTCTGACATTAAGAATTTTCGTCCCTTTTTCTTTGTATACAATGCAGTAGGGTGAATCTGTATATAATGTATATCCTGCAATTCCACATTATGTCGTAGTGCAAGAGCGAAACTGTCTCCTGTAATATGGGAGAAATTCGTGGAATTTTGAAAAAGGCCCCCTATTCCTCCTGTGGCTAATATTACAGCATCTGCATAGATATTTTTAATATCACCTGTAGACTCCTCAATTACAATTCCCTCGCAAAGGGATAAAGGGCCACCCTTCGAAATTAAATCTATCATTGTGGTGTATTCCATTATTTCAATATTACTGCGACTTTCCACTTGCCTAATTAACTTGCTTGTGATTTCCTTCCCTGTCATATCATCATGACGAAGAATACGGTATGTAGAATGTGCGCCTTCTCTCGTGTATGCAAAACTACCATCTTCATAGCAATCAAATTCTACACCATAATCTATTAACTTATTAATGATTGATCTTGATGATTCAATCATGACATGAACTGATTCTTTATTATTCTCATAGTGTCCTGCACGCATCGTATCTTCAAAATATGATGCATAATCTGAATCATCTTTTAATACTGATATTCCACCTTGTGCAAGGTAAGAATCGCTATTTTCTATAGCATCTTTGGTTATCATTAAAATCTGCATATCTTCTGGTAGTGATAGGGCAGCAAATAGCCCTGCTGCACCAGTTCCAACAACTATAACTTGATATCTATTCTGCAACATATTATAGTCATACTCCTTTCGGACTTTATCTAATATAGGGTGTCAAAACCCTTTCTATATTTCGATTCGTCAATTTACACTGATATAGCCAATAAACTCTGAGGTTAAAAGGTCTCTTCGGTAGTTGTTACGATAATTCAAGCATTCTGTCTAGTGGAATTTTCGCTTTATCCGCTTTTTCAGAATCCAGTTCAATAACTGGTGACATTTCCGTAAGGCAACGAACTACTTTATCTAATGTGATTAATTTCATGTTCGGGCAAAATTGTCTATGTCCAACTGAATAGAATCGTTTGTTTGGATTCTTCTTATTCAATTCATAGAATACTCCCATCTCTGTACAGATAAGGAATTCTTTGGCCTCACTATTCGTTGCATAATCAATAATTCCAGATGTACTACCAATATAATCAGCTAATTCAAGCACTTCTAATTTACATTCTGGATGTACAAGAACTTTCGCATCTGGTCTTGCTGCTTTCGCCTTTTTCACGTTCTCGGCAGTTATACTTGTATGTACATGACAAAAACCATCATTAAAGATAAAATTCTTCTCAGGTAATTTACTAGCTATATATCTTCCAAGATGTTCATCAGGAATGAAGAAAATATTTTTATTCGGTAATGAACTAACAATCTTCATTGCATTGGCTGAAGTAACACATACATCCGCATATTGTTTTAGTTCTGCTGTGGAATTAATATAGCACACTACTGCTACATCCTCATATTCTTCACGAACTTTCTTAATTTTATCTATATCAACCATATGTGCCATTGGGCAATCTGCGTTCTTATCAGGTATAACAACCGTTTTTTCAGGATTTAATAATTTAGCACTTTCCCCCATGAATTGCACGCCACAAAAACAAATGTTTTTTTCTTTTACTGTAGTTGCCACCTTACTCAGATAGTAAGAGTCTCCTATATAATCTGCAACAGCTTGAACTTCATCACTTACATAATAATGTGCCAATATAACTGCATCTTTTTCTTTCTTTAAGATTCTTAACTGATTCACTAACTCTTCCATACTTACTTCCATGCATATCATAAGCCAGCATGTTTGCTGTTAAAATAAATAGGTTGAAATAAAGTAATGCATGGCTCCCTTCATAATATTTGAATTCTTTCAACCTAGCTTCTGCATAAATCTTTTAATTCTTTAACACGTATTGTTACACATTATCATTATTTTGTCAAGATAGCTGTCTTGTCATCTGTAAACATTGTCAATGTAAGAAATTAAAGAAATACTAGTAATTACGCTCAACTTCTAGTAAGAACGAATATTTTTAATTAGATAGTGGAAACTAATAAAGATAATAGAATAAATATCGATTATCAAAGAAAGGAAATGAATGAAATGGATCAGAAAAAAACGTCTACTAATAATAAAATAACTAATTCTACTACAAAAAACAAAGTTGGAAATAAAACAGTAAATAAAACAGGCAATAATCAAGTAGATTCAAGAATGGAAAACTTCATAAGTGCTGCAATTAATCCAGACAACAATGCTTTCTTTGAGGAAAGAAGTAATCCTTTATGTAGTAAGGGTGACTGATAATAATAAACAGTTGCAAATTAATTAGATTTTTTTAAAACGTCTTTAGAATAAATACAATAAAAAACAACATGAAAAAGACAATCTCTCAAATGTTTTGTATAAGAATCGCAGATATGTAATATTCTCGCATCCACATACAAAACATAAAGATTGTCTTTCTATTTCTATTTCTATACTATTCAACTACCTTCGTTCCACAGTTCGGACAGAATATATCATCATGTTCAACAACGTTACCACACTTCAGACAATACTTTACATTCTGAACTTTTGGTAGTTCTTCTTGATTACTACTAACTTGCGGCTTTCCTTGCTCTTGGTTCACAGGTTGAACAGCTGGTCCCATTGTTCCAGTTGTTCCTTGATAATGATTCTTCATTGTTTGCTGTGCTCCCATGGTTTGTTGAACTCTAACAGGTTGAGTTCCAACTGGCTGTTGCGCTCCTACAGGTTGTTGTGCTCCCGCTGGTCGTTGTACGCCCATTGGTTGTGGCATTCCCATTGGTTGACGATTCATTGCCTGTTGTGTATTTGGTTGATGAACGTAAGGTGATTGTCCACAGGATTGCTGCGGTGGCATACTATAACTTGTTCTTCCACCATTCATTGTATTGTTATTGCTATTTTGATCTTTTAATTTACTATTAATCTCTTTAGTATTCTTGCAAAGCATAACAATCATTAATAAACACTCATAACAAATGCGGATTATAACGTTAAATCCAATTAACATTAATAAACCCTCACCAAATGAGTCCTTCATATATATTATTGAAATAATTGATATAAATAACGTTATAAACATATAACAAATTTTCAATAATGCCTCAATTATAAGTTTACCAAAATTCAATACCTCGTAGAGCCAGCCAACAAATCCAGTAAACCGACCTGCATTACGTTTTGATAAGAACGTGAAATAAACAATAATAGCAACTACTAATGATGCAATAACAGCAATTCCTACCACTTCTGAATCAATATTGGAGAGTGAACTTGGATAATCATAATAATAATAGTCGTCATAATACGAATAATTCCTTAATAAGTTAAACATAAACTCCTCCTTCTCCTATGCAAGAATAATATACCATGATTATTAATCATGATATATTATTGACTTTATCGAAGTAATTTTTCTAACATCGCTAAAGTTTCTTCTTCTACAGCCGTAGCCTCATCTGGTTCATCTACTATTTCTTGTCTTATTACTAAAGATTTAGATGATTCCAGAAATTGGTATGGTTGGTCCGTATCTTCTTTTTTAATCTCAAATGCATCATTAAGTGCCTCCACAATAGAATGACCATCGAACTCATTCAAGACTAATCCTTTTATCTGCGCCATAATATCCCCTTTCGAGCTGTCAAACTTCCCCCTTAAAAGAAGTTATACAATATAAATTTGGAGACCCCTCAAGCACCTATAGTTCTCATATAAATAAAAACATACTTATCAAAATTATATTAGGCACATTTTTAAATGTCAAGAAAATTATTCCATCAGGCTTAAGATAAATGGTAGAAAAGTTGGAATAATGTAATATTCACTACATACTTTAACAAACAAAGCCGGTAAGATTTTAATATCTTACCAGCTTTGTTTCTAAAGTAATTATTAAACTAACTTCTCAAACCTTCTATTTCTTAAAAACGTTTATTTAAGATCTAACGAATTCTGCCCCATCACATTATTTTTCTTATAGCGTAACCGTCATAACTCGTCCACCATTAACTTGTTCCATATCATTTACTTTGAATTCTACTACATGGTCTAAATAATTTACACGAATCATCTTATAGATCTTCTCATAACCTTCCTGTACAAGATTGATGGTACAAGTATTATTCTTATCAATTGTGATTTGAAATTCATTAAATTCCCCTGCTTGGTAAGCAAAGTCTTCCCCATTATCTTGATAATGCATATAACTTCCTTCACCAGGATAAACATCAAGAATTAATGTATCTTGTTCTTTCTCTCCAACATAGCTTTGTTCAGTATAATTAGGAAGAATCGTTCCAGCTTTCACATAAATAGGGCAAACATCTAATGGAGCATCACGTAAGATATATCTTCCACCCTCTACTAATTCCTTAGTCCAGTAGTCATACCAATTACCTTCTGGCAGATATACCATCTTGCAAGTTTGTCCTTGGTCTAGAATAGGAGCAACTAGTAGATTTTCGCCTACTAAGAATTCTTCATTCATGTTCTTAGCAACTTCATCCTGCTCGTAATGCATGATTAATGGGCGAACAATTGGTAATCCTTCTCTTTCTGATTGATAGAACAAATCATAGAAGTAAGGAAGTAATCGGTAACGTAATTTAATGTATTTACGGTTGATGTTAAGGGTTTCTTCATCAAATTGCCAAGGCTCTTGAAATCTTGATCCTTTGGAAGCATGATTACGGAATAATGGCGAGAAGCAGCCAACTTGTACCCATCTACATAATAATTCTTTGGTAGCATCTGATCCAAATCCACCGATATCGGTACCAACGAAAGACATACCACTTAATCCTAGATTACATAATTGAGGAACTGCCATCTTAAGATGAGCCCAGATACTATGATTGTCTCCTGTCCATGCTGTAGAATACTTCTGACTTCCTGCATAGCAAGCTCTAGTAATTACATATGGTCTTCTTCCATCTAATCGTTTTAAACCTTCGTATGTTGCTTTTGCCATCATATGTCCATAAATATTGTGGACTTTTGCATGGTTTGCTTTCTTTACTCCATCAGAGAATACAACATCATCTGGAAGTTGTCCTTCAAAACTAGCAGGTTCATTCATATCATTCCAGATACCACGTACCCCTTGTTCTAATAAGAAAGAATGATTATTCCCCCACCAAGTTTGTGCTTCTTCATTTCCGAAGTCAGGGAATACAGATTTTCCTGGCCATACTGAATTAACATAAATATCACCATCTTTATCAGTAGCGAAATATCCATTCTTCACGCCTTCTTCATATACAGGATACCCTTCTTCTACCTTAACTCCTGGATCAATGATCGTTACAATCTTAAACCCGTCCTCTTTAAGATCCTTGAGTAATTTCTTTGGATCGTCATAGCGTTCCTTGTTCCAAGTAAATACTTTGAATCGCTCCATATAATCAATATCAAGATGTATAACGTCACATGGAAGATCATACTTACGTAGATTCGTTGCGATTTCTCTTACCTGTTTCTCTGATTCATATCCCCATCTTGATTGCTGATATCCTAGTGTCCATATTTGAGGCACGAGAGTACGCCCTGTCAAATATGTATAGTTCTTGATGATTGATTTGATACTATCACCAGCCACGTAATAATAATTTAGATTTCCTTGCTCCGCACCGAATAAATAGTACTCGTCATTTTCTTTTCCCATATCAAAATAACTGCGATATGTGTTATCATAGAATAATCCATATACACACTCTTTTCTTAGGGCAATATAGAAAGGTATTGATTTATACAAGGCTGTAAAACTATCAACTTGTGGATCTGGATTATCTGTATTCCACATCTCATATTCATATCCACGTTTATTAAGAAAACCTGTTTTATCACCTAATCCATAAAAAGCCTCATCACCTTGCATCTTCTTTAGAACTTCAATCTTGTAGTGTGGTTTCTTTTGATAGACTTGATGTCCCTCTTGTAATGCCATTTGTATGAATTCTTCACTTACACCTTTACGTACTACTCGTTCTCCTCTATAATCTTCACAGACCAATTTTCCTTCTGCATTATAAAAATCAATCTTGAAATCATCATATATCTTAGCTATAACACTTTTAGTAGCTATCTCAAGATACTCGTCCTTCTTAACAACACTAAATTCTGTATCTCTTTGTTTATTTCCCTCAATGGCAGCAGATGGTTCCTCTTCACTATCAAATGAAGCAAATACATTCCATATCTCATCAGTAATTATATAAATCTTACCTTGTTTTTTCTCGAATTCTAATATAATTTCTTGATCCTTAACCTGGTAGTTCAATAATTTGCCAAACATTTCGTTTCCTCCATTAAAATACTAAAATAATCATGTATTCCCCTTATTTTATCATGTTGCTACCCTAGGTAACTATCACTTTTCTAACATCTCATATCAATATTATGCTTTGTTAATCATAATAAAAAAGGGCTGTTGTGCGCATAAATTTAGTTTCAATAATATATTGGAATACTAATATGCGTTAAGCCCTTTTTGTCTCTATTCGTCAAGATATGCAAGCATATCCTCCATACGTTTATTTGCTATTGTTTTCCCTATCTCATACAAGTCACGTAGTTTTTGAACATCTTTTTCCACTCGAGATACTAATACTGGTTCCTCTGGGCGAATCACAAAGATTCTTTCCTCCTTCTCTAACCTATCTATAGTTTCTTGTAACTCATTATAGTGACTTGGTATCTGCTTTAATTTCTTTATTAAACGCGGATACTGTTTATAAGTTCTTTCATATGCTCGTAACATTGCTTTCGATACAGGAGGTTTCCTATATCCCTGGTGTCTAGTTAGGACAACTACAATCTTATCATATCCTTCATTAATAGCCCACTCAACAGGAATCGGATTTGCTATTCCTCCATCAAGACATTCCATACCTTCAACATGAACAATTGGTGAAAGCAATGGCATACTACAGGAGCTACGACAAGCCATCATCAGATCATTTGTTTTCCCTTTTTCAAAGCTTACCAATTTTCCTGTTTTACAATCTGTGGAAAATGCAACAAATCGCTGTGACGAATTATAGAATGTCTCTTCATCAAATGGTATTAACTCTTTTCCAATATCATCAAATAGAAAATCAAAGTTAAAGATGGAACGATTGCGAATCAAGCTACGGATTCCCGCAAATCGTTTATCTTTGACATAATCTATATTAACTTTAGCCGTTCTTCCCATTTGCTTTGATACATAGTTAAGCCCACTCAATGAGCCTGCAGATACACCGCCTACACAAGGAAATTCAATTCCATTTGCTATAAAAGTATCCAAAACTCCTGCTGTGAATATGCAACGCAAGGATCCACCTTCCAATATTAATGCCGTACTTTCCTTCATGCTATCGTTCCTTTCAATTACATTGTTACTTATGATTCAGGTGCCAAAAGCTCCTTTTATATTTTGATTCGTCAATTTGCACGATACAGATCAGTATGTGATGCAAAACATACTCGCTATTCTCGTGCTTGATTTCATCCAATAAGTTACATTATACACATTAACTTTTATATTTTCCAGTATTGGTAATATTTTAATGTGCTATTCACCAGTTACTTATAAGGAATATAAAAAGAGACTGTTCTCACAGTCTCAACAAATCTTATCATCATCAAACCATCTTTTAATCTCTGTTCTTGATTGTCCTAGTAGATACACAAGGTAATCTATAGCAATTCTCTTAAGAAATTGCTTGTACACATTTTACAATCATATCCTTTGACCAATTATATAGATCATTTGTGTCGTATTTACGATACTCAGTTTCTAAAATCATCACTAAGAACAGATAGATATCATACCATCTTGCACGACGCTCCTGGTCCTTATTCAAATTGGTAATTCCATATCCTTCTAAGAAATCAGCGTTTCTTTCATGGCTTCGGAATCCAACCTCCATAAGGGGGTCTCCCCAGATACAACGTTCGAAATCTATGATTCCTGAGATTTTCTCATTCTTAATAAAGACATTACCAGCCCATAAATCCCAATGCACTAATCTTGGTACCGTTACCTCATCAAAGTATGCTTTATCTCTATCGAGATACAATAATAACTCTTCTTCTTTAATTGGCACATGAATATTAGCTACATTAGCATCATGATACGCTAATTGTATCATGGTACAGAATACTTCAAACCAATTCGTACCTTGTAATTCAGGCTGACCATAATATCCAAACTTTGAGCCCGTAATTTGATTCATAGAATAATTATATTTTCCAAGTTCTTTTTGTATCGCTCTCTTTTCATCTTCTGATAAAGAATCATTAATAAGGTTAAGTGTTTCCCCTTCAATGACACTCATGAAATAGTACTCAAATGAACAAAGCTCATGACTATTATCATAATATATAATATCCGGTACAGGAACATCTGTCTCCTTCTTCACCAATCGAAGGGAATCTACTTCACTAAACATAATATTCTTTTCATAAGACATAATCCTTGAATCAGGATGAGGCGCTATTTTAAGGATTGCCTTCTCATCGTTAACTAATGTAATTAGGTAAGCAACATTAAAATAGCCTTCTTTAAGCTCAATGATTTCTTTACATAACATATTCGGAAATGCTCGCGAAACCATCTGTTCAATTACTTTCTTATCTTGTTTATTCTTTGTTAAACTCTCCATAGTTAATATCCCCCTACACCATATTACTAATTAGGTCAACGGTGCCAATATAACTTTCTCAAATTAATACCGTTATCTTACTTCATATTACCATAGGAGTTTTTCTTTTACTAATAATATTCTCTCAATTTATACTAAGATATTGTCATCTATACTTATAGTACCGAATTTTTATACTAAAACTTATATCATAGATTAATCCCCACCTTATAAAAGTAGAATAAACAGAAAGAACCTAAGAAATATTTCAAAAAACATCTCTTAGGTTCTTTAAATTCTTTTTATCTTATCATACTAACCATATCTCTCTATGTTAATTGTAATACATTAATTAATAACACCCAGGCAACACCATAATAAGTAATAACTGCAACAAGGTCATTCACCGTAGTAATTAATGGACCTGAAGCAACCGCCGGATCGATCTTAATCTTATGGAAGAACATAGGTATTATAGTTCCCACAAAACTTGATATTGTCATTGCGACAATAAGGGCAACTGCAACACAACCTGATATTGAAAATGCATAGAGTGGCGTTTTTCCTTTTAATAAATATATATATATGCCTACACATAAAAACGATAAGAGGCCAAGTATAAATCCATTAGTGAAACCAACTCTGATTTCTTTCCAGACTAATTGTAGTTTATCTTTCATAGTTAATCGCTCATCCATTAGTACACGAATTGTAACAGCCAATGACTGTGTTCCAACATTACCAGCCATATCTAGAATTAATGACTGAAACGAAACAATCAGTGCTATTTGTGAAACGACATTTTCAAACATACCAACAACAGAAGATACAAACATTCCAAGTACTAGTAAAGCCATTAGCCAAGGTAAACGCTTCTTCATACTTTGAATAATTGTCTCATTCAAATCTTCCTCAGCAGTTAAACCTGCTAATTTGGCATAATCTTCACCCATCTCTTCATCTACTACTTCTACGATATTTTGTGAGGTAATTACGCCTAGTAATGTATCTGCATCATCAAGTACTGGTATGGAATCCTCCGCATAGTCCTTCAAACGTTCGATACAATCATCAATCTTCTCATATGCTCTAACATAAGGATATGATGTACTAATTAAAGATTCTAGTTCAACGTAATCTCTTGCACATATTAAATCTTTCAAATCAATTGCTCCATAGAATTTGTCACTATCGTCCTTAACGTAAATAGTAGAGATATTATCGTTCTCTTCTGCTTGTTCAATTAGAGTTTTCATTGCCTGTCTAATAGTTAAATCATGTCTAATTTCAATATAGTTCGTAGTCATTTGACTACCAATCTCATCATCGCCATAAGAACGTATTAACTCAATATCTTCCTTTGCTTCCTTTGTGATGTACCTAATTAACTGCTCTCTCATATCAGAATCCACTTCATCAAGAGCATCAACTGCATCATCGGCATCCATATTTTCAATAATACCTGCTGCCTTCTGCGGATCTAATTCTTCAAGATACATACCAACATCATCTAAGAATGTGAAGATTTCTGAAACCTTCTCAACACCAATTATTCGATAAAGTCTCTTTCTCTCTTCTTCACCAAGGTTCTCTAACGCTTCTGCAATATCATTTTCATGATAATCATCTAACTTTTCTCTTATCTCTTGCTCTGATGCATTACTAGTAATAATCGCAATCAGTTCTTGTAATACAGTTTCCTTCTTTCCTTTTTTAATATGCATTCTGTATACCTCCTTTTCCATCTATAGCTACAGTACTCGGGAGTAAATTGGAAACAACAAATCAATCAACATGCACACTGTCGATCGATCATCCTGCTATATTCTATTCTACTCCGCCTATGACTTCGACCGTCACTGTCCATGTAATCACCGTCCTTTAGAATTTATTTACTGATTCGGGTATCCAAAGCCCATATTAATTTTAATCTCGTCAATTTGCACTTTTACGTCTGAACATGTTATATCAAACGTAGTTCACTCGCAACGCACTCTCGTTTGGATGAAGCCGTAGTGGTACATAAGGCCCTAAAATACAGAGCCTAAGTACCAACGACTTCATACAGTTGCTCATCGAACTACGTTTGGTATAACATTAGTCAAGTTTTTATATGCAAAATGACGAAGGCAAGTTTTATGAAAGGCTTTTGACACCTGAAACAGTTTTTTACTTAGGCTATTATACCACATAAGTCCACATCTGCCTAATTATAACTATTTTCTAAAAGAACATGATACAAAATATTACTTAATGTAGTATCTGTAATATTTGTATGTTCCATTCACTAAACATGTTTATCCATCTGTTAGACCAATATTCATAATGTATCTGTATAAAAATCAACCAGAAAATTGAATTTTAATATTATCAACTTACTGGTTGTTTTCAAGTATCTACTTTTTCATTACTAATATCCTGATACACTAATAACTTAGCTACATCGCATACAACGAATTAGTTATTAAGCATGAGATATTGATGGAAAATGTAGTTGCTCTCTTTCTATTCTCTTAAGCTCTTCCCCAATATAGAATAAAGTGCAATCTTCTTCTTCGAATTCTACTACTTCAAAACCATTTTTATTACTAGGAGTGAAATCAAGTATTACAGTCTCTGCGACTCCTTGGAAAGCCTCTAGAATATCATTCAATTCTACTGCCTTCTTTACTATAATGTAATTAAGATGCAACGTATTATCCTGCATATCTGCTACTACATACGTATCTAAACTTTCACTATAGTATACGTCCTCCATATCATGCAAATAAAATCCCATCAAGCCAACATTTCTCATCGTCATACCATCATTCGAAACTGCACGCCTAACATAATCAAAGAATTTCTTCCTCTCCTCGTTAGATGGATTCTCTATCTTAATAAACTCGCTATATTTTGGGTTTAGTGGCGATTTCTCTCTCATTCCAGCAACTAACAACTGTTTTTTATAGATGTATTCCTTACTAACTTCGAAACCGAATTTGGGATAATAGTCAAGCACACTATCGTTTCCAAAGAGATAGATTCCATCACACACATCTCTATAAGTATTAATCACCTTTTCTATAAGATACCTTCCTAACCCCTGGCCTCGATATTCCTTCGCAGTCATTACAGTACCTATTTGAATGAAATGCTTAATCTCACCACTAATTACAAACTCCATTCGATTGGCTGATACATTGGCTACCATCCTCTCGCCATCCATTAATGAATGGGGCATATACATATCGTCTTTCCAGTAGTCATTCTGATACCACGATTCAAAATCAAATCCAAATGTATCTCTTGTTAGCCTGTTTAAAGCAGCCCTTATAGAGTCATTATCTTTATAGTTTGTAACATACTTATATGTTTCCATGTGAATTCCCCCTTGAATTACAGTTCTTTTTATTAAAAATCTAGTTCTTCTAATCCATTCTCCGTCAATTCATAAATAGTATCGCATACCTCATTCAGATATTTTCTATCATGGGATATACTTATAATTGCTCCAGTATATTCTGACAAAGTTCTTCTTATAACGGGATTAGATAATGGCGAAAAATTACGCGTCGGCTCATCTAATAATAATACATCATACCCCTCCATACTCATCTTCAAAAGAATTAATTTAGCTTTCTGACCGCCTGATAAGTCCTCAATTTTGTGATTCATCTCATCTGCTGTGTACTTCATACTTCCGAGATAGGTACAGATTCTTACGTTCTCTTCTCTATCTCCCGTCCTGGTTAGGAATTCCACCGGTGTTTGATTCATATCGAGAAGGTCCGTATAATTCTGTGGCATGTATGCCGCTTTAATATCTGTCCTTGCTAACATCTGTGCAGTTATTTGTTTCATCAAGGTAGTCTTACCACAACCATTCTTACCGATGATACAAACCTTTCTAGGCCCCTCAATACGAAGATGAATATTCTTTGATAAAACACGGTCTTCAATACTTAGTTCATCTAATGAATAATCAAGTACTACCTTACCATTTGGCATTGTAGCATTATTCGTAAACCTTATAAACATAGCGTCTTCCGTATCTGGTATATCAAGAAATCCCTCTTTTTCTCTTTCAAACCGTCTTCCCATAGCCTTAACCGAATGCATCTTCTTCTTTAACAATCGTCCACCTGCTGGATCCTGCCTGGTTATTGTATTCTGTTGATGCTCCACCTTCTGTTGAATCTGCATATAACGATCCATCTGTTTTTGATAATCGCTTCTTTGCTTTCTTGCTACTTGTTCTTGATGTTCAAGCCCACGAATCCTCGTATCATAATACTCCGCATATCCCATCTTAATCACTACATGTTTTGGAACAGTCTTTCTTCTTACTTGTTCGAGATGAATAATCATATTAGCAGTATTCTCTAGTAAGGTTTCATCATGTGATATATATAATACTGGCTTCTGGCATTTGATTATAAATGATTCTAACCATTTTAACGTATCAATATCTAAATCATTAGACGGCTCATCTAGAAGTAATAAATCTGGCTGTTTCATTAATAACCTAGCCAGTTGTAATTTCACCTTTTCACCGCCAGACATGGTACCTACTCTTTGATCCGAGTAAAAACGTTCCATCGAAAATCCGACTTGTCGTGCAATGTCTGTTAGTTCTTTCGGTGTTAAATCAGCGAATGTCTCTTCCTCTAAACAATACTCATACACAGTCTTCTCCATATCCTTGGCTGGTAATTCTTGTGCTAGATATCCAACATGATTATCCAGGTTAATAATCTCTCCCGTATATTCGATATAATCTTCAATTATATCTGGATTATAAATCAGCTTAATCAGTGTGGATTTCCCATTTCCCTCTTCCCCTATAATTGCCGCCTTATCTCCATCGTTCAAGGTCAAAGAAAAATCAGCTAAAATCGTTCTTAAATCTTTCTTATGTGTCATTGTTAAATTCTTAATCTGCAACATATATTCCCTACTCCTTTCGAATAATTCCACTAGGTTAGGATTTCGGTGTCAAAAGCCCGATTTTTATTTGATTCGTCAATTCGCACATATAGATATCTAAATGTGATGCAGAACATAGTTTATGCGCAACCCGCTCTCGCTTGGATGCAATGTCATTAAGTTAACAAATGCACCTTGAAAATTTAATAGAGATTTTTTAAAAATTACTTGACAAATGAGTAAAAAAATGCGGCGAAGATTTAAATATATACTTTTTGGAGGTGCTTATGAACATTTTTTCATCTGTTAAGCAAAATTTAATTCAACACATTCAGGTCATGGAACAAAACAAGAAAGACTTTGTAAAAAATCCTGATCGTGATTTCACTCGCAACAGAAAATTGACTTTCTCTGATACTATCATGATGATTATTTCTATGGAATGTGGATCAATTCGCAGTGAATTACTCAAATATTTTTCCTATTCACCTGAAACAGCGACTTCCTCCGCCTTTGTACAGCAACGTGACAAGTTAAAACCGGATACTTTTCGATCATTGTTTTATTCATTTTCTGATTCATTTACTTCAGAAACTAAAAATGGCTATCATTATTTTGCTGTAGATGGCTCTGATGTGCTAATTCCATTGGAAGGAGAAAATGAAACCTACAGTTACTTTGGTAGAGATAATCAACGGCCATATCACCAGCTCCACTTGAATGCAGTTTACGACTTGCTTAGTAAGCGATATTCGACAGCTTACATAGAGCCACGTAAAGGTCATAATGAAAGAAATGCATTTGATCTAATGTTTGATGGGCATTCATTTCCCCAAAAATCAGTATTTATTTTTGACCGAGGTTATGAAGGTTATCCTTTAATGGCACATATATCCCAAAAAGATCAGTTTTTTGTAATCAGAGCAAAAGATAAAAGTATAGGTGGTATACTTAAAGGTCTTGAGCTACCAGCCGAAGAGGAGTTTGATATTACTTTTAATAAAATACTAGTGAACAACTTTACATTAAAACATAAACAAAATCCAGATTTATACCACCGTGTCCATTTTACTCACAAATCATACTTTCTGAATAAATCCGTAAAAGAGTTTCCACTTTCGTTCAGAATAGTAAGGCTACGTCTAAATAATGGCTCTTATGAATGCCTGCTTACGAATCTTCCAAAGGAAGAGTTTAACGTAGATGCTTTAAAGGAAATCTACAACTCACGATGGGGAATTGAAACGTCATTTCGACAACTGAAATACGCTATAGGTTTGTTGAATTTTCACTCAAAAAAAATAGAGTCCATCGAGCAAGAAATCTGGGCACGGCTCATACTGTATAACTATTGTATGATTGTTACTGCAAATATCAAGGAAAGAGAAAATAAATCCCGATATCAATGCAGGTTGAACATTACAAATGCAATTCATATTTGCCGTAAATTTCTAAAGTCACTCATAGATGAAACTCTACCGAATATTGAACAGTTAATTTCTGGGGAACTGTTACCAGTTCGAGCAGAGCGGAACGTCCCCAGAAATAAATCGATTCAAAAGCCTCGAAAATTTAATTATCGAGTACTATAAATCTACTATATTATAATTGATTATCGGGCAGATATCAATGTGCCTTATTAAAGTAGGCCTAAAATATGGTTATACTAGTAAAAAATCTTTATAAAAAAATCTCTATTAAATTTTCAAGGTACAAATAACTTAACTTAATGACATTGCGCTTGGATGAAGTTCGTAGTGGTACATAAGCCTCTAAAATACAGAGCCTAAGTACCAACGACTTCATACAGTTGCTCACCAAACTATGTTCTGCATCACATTAGTTAAGTCTGTGAATGTGCAAATTGACGAAGGCAAGCTTTTCAGAGGGCCTTTAACACCAGAACCCTAACCTTTAGAATAAAAAAATCTGCTTTCAGTAAACTACCGAAAACAGATTCTATACGAAAGGATTTGACATCAATAGCGAAACCGCTATTGAAAATATTCAAATAGATGCAATTATTATAATTGCCTACTGATATAATCGATGCATATACTAATCCATAAATCGGTAACAGAAATAAACCTGGCACATTGCAGGTAACTGAAAGCATTTCTGTTGTAACGAAATATTGATTAGTTAATCATCTTATCCCTCTTTTACTATATTCATTTGTTGTAGCTTATTAACTACAAATCTTTCTACATCATAACAAATAAGAACTTTCTTGTAAATACATAATTTAGTATTCCTTTTTTGTTCGAAATAATACTACTGGTTCATACATCTTCTTAATCACCCGGACTACTTGGTTCATATCACCAGGTTCAATAAGCACATCGTATTGATTAGGTATAGTTCCGAATGAAACCACCTTTTCGACACCTATATCTTTTTTCAGATACTCTAACATATTACTCTTACTTGCATTCTTGTTATAGATTTTGATATATGCATAACCAGGATAGTCATCAGAGTTATATTTCATAACTTTAAATCGCTTCGTATAATCTTTTTCTTCTAATTCACTATAGAAGCGTTCAATTGTATCAAGCTTGTCAATTATCATTAGATATACAACTTCTTCATTCTCAGGTAATTGTCTCTTAACATAGTTTCTAAACGGTGAACATCTCATCTTTGTTACTAGCTTCTTCTGGACTTCATCTTCCATATCCTGATAGTAGATTATAAGCATATCATCGATTACTACATTTACAAAATACTTAAGTCCATTTTCTTCGATTAAATCAATTAATTCCTTTGCTTTATCATAATCAATAACATATTTCTTCAGATACCTCTTTTGCTTAATATCAAACAATACCGCACCATCCATAGCTATTACCGGTAAATTCAGATGAATTCCTTGCATTGGTTCCATCATAGAAGCGGGCGTACGCTTTGTTGATATGGTAAACTTAGCACCATCATCAAGTATACGATTTAGTTCAAACCGACTGTAATCTGACATATTATCATTTTTGTTCAGTAAAGTATCATCTAGTCCTGAAAGGAAAAGTATATCTTTGTTCTTTTCTTTTGGTAAATGGAATGCGTTAACTCCTAGTCCAATGATAATACCTATCATGGTATCTAGAAATCGATTCCATACGAATAGATATGGATTCTGATCAGCTAAGTGATTAACTACGATACTCAAGAAAACAACGCATGAAAAATATGATGCTTGTCTTTTATTAATAATGACGGTTGTATAGATAACTACGATAATCATTAAAGTAACTATAATGCTATAGCTTATTGAATGTTCATCTGGCGACATATGCAACTCATTACCAACTAATATAACCACGAGTGCATAAAGTGCCCCTATTATAGTACCAACTGTTCTTTGCTTAGCACTATTCAAACTATTTTTCACATAATGTTGCATACACCATAATGCCGCCAATTGTGAATAGAATACGATACCATTGCCCTCTCGAAACATAGCAACTATATAACACAATCCTACTGCTATTGCAGACTTAATAATTCTCATTCCTAATGGAGGAATTTCCAAGCGATTTAAAGCTTTCATATTGATACCAAACAAATCCAAAAGTGATCTGCTGCTTCCTTTCTCAATAATTTCCTACTTCTATGTACTACTAATGTACACCAATCTTACACTGAAATATACAGGCGTTCACCAAATAATCACATTATCTTCACAGTTCAAATACATCTTTAATTTATAATATTAACATAATATTTTCAATTGGTATTTTTAAACATATAGAAAGGAGATTTTTATGAGAAGAATGTATATACATAAAAAATTATTCATACTTGGTTTATCAGCAACTCTTGTCACAAGCACTTTAGTTGCTTGTAGTAGTAAATCTAATAATGCAAATTCTGAGTCATCTGATTCTATTGAATCTACTGAGGTTAAAGAGGATGTTGAAGCATTTGAATCCTTATATGCTATGGTACAAAGCATAGATGGTAATAGCATAACTGCTATAAAAGGTGACTTAAACACTGATGTATTAGAAAATCAAACCCCGCCTTCTGGCGATGCCTCTTCCCCTCCTGATATGCCTGCTGATAATGGTAGCGGTGATAATAGCAATGCTACTTCTGGTGACACCCCTACTCCTCCTGAAAAACCTGATGAAAGCGGAACAGGTCCCGAGGGCAATACTCCTCCAAGCGATGGCAATGCTCCAACTGATATACCTTCTAAAAATCCTGGCGGCGGAACAACTTTCGTAGAAGAAACAGATACCATTACCTTCAATGTTACCGATGATACTGCAATAACTGTAGAGTTCCTTCAGGGTAGTGAAAAGGGGACCATTGACAATATAACTGTTAATTCCGTTCTAGAATTAACTCTTGATGAGAATAACAATGCGACTTCTATTATCGTTAAAAATCTTCAAAGTGGAGGTGGATTCGGTGGAAGTTCTACTGTGACTAACGGAACCTCTGCCAATACGATTGATTCAGATTCCGAAATTGCAGATGAGAAATATACTTCTTCCGGAGATGATGAGAATGCACTTCGTGTTGATGGAGCTACCGTTAGTCTAGATGGTGTAACGATTGAAAAAACAGGTGGCGAATCCTCAAATACAGAAAACGGTGATTTCTACGGTCAAAATGCAGGTTTATTAGCTCTTAATGGTGCCGCCGTTACTATAGATGATGCAACTGTTAATACAACCGCCGTTAACGGAAATGGCGTATTCAGTTATGGAGAAGGAACTACCGTTAATATCTCCAACTCGACTATTCGAACAACCAATAATAATTCTGGTGGTATTCAAACAACTGGAGGAGGCACAACGAATGCAACAAATTTAGATGTTCAAACGGAAGGTAACTCTTCTGCTGCCATTCGTAGCGATCGTGGTGGTGGTAATGTAAATGTTACTGGTGGTTCTTATGTGACAAATGGAACAGGTAGCCCGGCTATCTACAGTACCGCCAATATCGTAGTAAGCGATGCCACTCTTAACGCTAACAATTCGGAAGCGGTTGTTGTGGAAGGAAAGAATTCTGTATCATTAACAAACTGCCACCTAACTGGCAATATGACTAGTGTTACACAAGATAGTGAAGAAAACATTCACTGCGTAATGATTTATCAAAGTATGTCTGGTGATGCAGCACTTGGCGATGCTACATTTACAATGAATGGTGGTAGCTTGACTTCAAAGATCGGAGACCTCTTCTATGTAACGAATACCAATTGTGACATTACTTTATCTGATGTTGCATTAACATTAGCCAATGATAATTTACTTACAGTTGCAGGTAATAGTTCTAGACGTGGTTGGGGAACAGAAGGTTCCAACGGCGGTAATGTCAACTTTACCGCTGAGTCACAAACAATGGAAGGTAATATAACTTGTGATTCCATCTCAACACTTAACATGACGATGAAGAATGCAACAAATTTCAAAGGCACAATTAACAAGGCGTTAACTACTGGTACAGTATCCGTAACTATAGATGATAACTCTACCTGGACATTGACTGGTGATAGTTATATAACTTCTTTTGATGGTGACTTAACTAATATAAATACGAATGGCTATCATCTGTATGTAAATGGTGAACAAGTGGCTTAATAGTATTTAAATCCTCCTCTCTAACTTCCCTAAAAACTTGAATTCCAAAAACTACTTTGATTATCAAAATATTTTTATTGACACTGGTTTTATTATACGTTATAGTATTTTCAACAAGAAAAAAATCAACTTATTGCACTACTTTGAAAGGAATAAGCTGTATTAAAAGAAAACTTGACAACAATTTAAATTTTAGAATTATTGAAGTAGAAAGGTTAGAATATTATGAAAACACGTATTATTATAGATTCCGCATGTGATATATCAAAAGCCGAAGCAGATCAGTTAGGACTTGATTTTTTACCACTTAAAACACTATTCGGAGAAGTGGAATATCTTGATGGTATTACACTCTCTCCTTTAGAATTCTATGAAAAGTTAGTAGAAGGCGATTGTATGCCAACAACAAGTCAGGTTCCTCCATATGATTTTGAGCAACTATATAAACAAATTAAAACTAACGGGGAAACTGCTGTTGTTATAACCCTTTCAGCCATATTATCAGGAACGAATTCCAGTGCTCATATTGCTTTAGATGGCTATGAAGATTGTATTCATATCGTAGATAGTGAGAATGTAAGTATAGGAGAACAAATTCTTGTACGTGAAGCTGTTCGACTACGTGATCAGGGTCTTAGTGCTTCAGAAATTGCTGATGAACTCAATAAGAAGAAAAAGAAAGTTTGCTTACTTGCATTACTTGACACATTAGAATATCTAAAACGTGGTGGACGTATCTCTAAAACTGTTGCTTTTGCCGGCGGATTATTATCCATCAAACCAGTTATAACAATTCAAGATGGCGAAGTTGCTATCTTAGGAAAAGCTAGAGGCTCAAAAAATGGTAATAACATGCTTATCGAATTAATTAATAAGAGTGGTGGTATCGATTTTACTATGCCACTTACACTTGGCTATACTGGTTTAGAAGATTCACTACTACAAAAATATATTATCGATAGCAATCACATCTGGGAAGGAAATATTGAAACTCTTCCAATCAGTACAATTGGAAGTACAATTGGAACACATGCAGGACCTGGTGCAATTGCTGTAGCATTCTTTCATCAATAAAAATTGATTAATACTTTTTGAAACGAGCATTTCTACTATAAAGGAAATGCTCGTTTTTTTATTTTATCGTTTCATTTATCGGTTATATTATGTACTCTCGGTGGCTCTGCCCCCACTCGCTGATACTCCCTTAGGAATTGCTTTTCATACAAAGACATTGAATCCATGCTTAATTACAACATATTATTTAGTTCCTATTCCACGGTTGTTCTTCGCCCTTCAATGAATTATATAACTCATCAAATGATGTAGAACTTTTCACACTACCTTCATACCAATTACCATCAATACCTATTATATCTTTTTGAAAGTAGATTTCTTTCATTGATGAGTCATTAAAATATACAATTATAGTTCCTAGGATATCTAAATGACTTTCATCCATTACAATGTTTGAATCTTCATTAATTGATACTTTTTTTAAATAATTTACTACATCATATATTTCATCTGATGATAATAATTTTGTAGTCTTTAGTTTATATGATACGACCATTATTTTATCAATTTCATTTGCCTGCATAGTCTTAAATGGTCTAGACTTTCCATTTGCAAAAAAGAATACACAAATCACAAATACCAATATAACTATTATAGATAAAACTATTTTAGATATTTTTTTACGTTTTATCATTGCAATTTCTCCCTTCTTATACCATTGATTGTCACTACATTTTCTTATAAAAGACTATTGAGCATAACCACATTTACAATACTGTTAATAACAGTAAATCCTATCTTTTTAAATTTTCTTATAATATTCTTCTTTGCTAATTTTTACATATATTTACCAATCATACCATACAAAAAACAGAAAATCAATTCAAATCCGTTCTCTCTTAAGAAAATTACTACAGAACACCATAATGCGGAAGAGGCTATTTGGGATTAAAAAATTTGATTTACGTTGGTTGATCTTTGCCATGCTTAAATGGGAATAAAAAAATGAGGCATTGCCTCATTTTTTTATTCTTCCATTTACTCTTAACAAAACAGTTCCACAAGCTGATTGCAATGTTAGACTTCCGTCATCTAGGTTCCAAGCACTTGCTCGCACTTCTTCATTTTGATTTTTATATGCTTCTATTGTCTCATCAGGGTTTCCTAGTGATCCAGAAATTTTGCTTAACCAATCATCATATGTTCCCGACTCTGGTGTGATTGACATATCCGTAACATTTCCCTCTTCCAAAGAAGTAACCATTGATAGTGCTTCTCCAAATAGATTCGTATTATATCTTCTCGATTGTACTGCATTGGTACCATCAATAAAAGTTATTTTGCCATCATCTAAGATCTTAGTAATGTCATAATCTGGTTCACCAATTGTTGCTATATACTTCTCTATCATTTGTGAATCGGATAACTCTTTATTACCTGGAGTATCTATTGCAGGAGCATTACTATCTCCTTCGTTATTGTTAGACGTACAACCAGTGAACACTACAATAACAAACAAGGTTAATGTTAACAGGATAGTTTTATTCTTCATAATCATTACTCCTTTATAGTCAAATATAACAACTTAATCTTATATTCTCCTATACTAGAATAATCTATACGGTGTGTTAGGCCAGTTTATCTTCCCATTCCTGTTCTTTAAAACCAATTAATACAAATTCTTCTGTAATAATAAGTGGACGCTTTACTAGCATGCCATCTGTAGCTAATAAATTGAGCTGTTCGTCTTCTGTCATTGCTGATAATTTATCTTTAAGACCAAGCTCTTTATAAAGATTCCCACTAGTGTTAAAGAATTTCTTGAGAGGTAAATTGCTCCTTGTATACCATGTTCTTAATTCCTCAGCTGTTGGATTCTCAAGCTTAATATCACGATCAGTAAAGGAAACATTATGTTCCTCTAACCATTTCTTTGCTTTCTTACATGTTGTACATCTTGGATATTCTAAAAAAATCATCTTTCGTCCTCCGTTTTCCTATTTTGCTTGTAGTGCAGCCATCGTAATATAGTTATATGGTTGATTAAAATGTGGTAAGAAGAAAGCATCAAACAGTTTCATCTTATCGATAGTTACCTTTTCTTGTACAGCTAAACTAAAGAAATGAATTGCTAAGGAGATATCATGATCTGAACACATCTGCGCTCCAAGAATTATTCTTGTATCTTTGTCATATACAATTCTAAGTTTAACTTTAAAATTATCATGTTCAATGAATAAAGGTTTTTGCCAATCTTCAAAATCAGTTGCTTCCGCATTCAATCCTAATTGTTTCGCTCTTGTAAGAGTCAATCCTGTTGATAACATATTAAATCCGAAGATACTAATACCGTTCGTGCCCTGTACACCTTCTGTCTTAATTGTTGTACCACATGCATTATGAGCTGCAATAATTCCAGAACGTACTGCATTAGAGGCTAAAGCGATATAGTTTGTATCTTTACTTGCATTATCAAAAACTGTTGCGCAATCTCCAATGGCATATACATCCTTAATGCTTGTTTCTTGTTTTTCATTTACTAAAAATGCACCATTCTTATATGTCTCTAACTTACCACCACCAAGTGTAGTGTTTGGTTTGAATCCTATACATAACACAACCATGTCTGCTTTGATTTCTTCTTTATTAGTTATAACAGATTCAACCTTTGTCGTACCAGTAATTTCTTTCACTGATTGGCCAAATGCCAGACGAATGCCATTCTCTTCAAGATGTCTAGACATACGATCTGTATATTCTTTATCATAGTATCCACTAAGACAAGTATCAGCCATATCTACTAATGTTACATCATTACCATTACGTTTGAAAGCTTCTGCTAATTCAACACCAATATATCCAGCGCCTACGACTACTACATTCTTAATGTCACCACTCTGTAACTTCTCAATCACTTCCTGCGCATTTTGATATAACTTAACGAATTGAACATTCTCTAAATCAGAACCTTTAATAGTAGGAACTATTGGCAGAGAACCTGTTGCAAGTATTAACTTGTCATATTCTTGCTTGTATTTCTCACCATTCTTGCCAGTCGCATAGACTACCTTATTATCATAATCAATTGAGTCAACAGGGGTTTCCATATAAACTTTCGCACCCTTGCTCTCTAACTTTTCTTTATCTGAATAAAATAATCCCGATGGACCTGCAATCTGTTTTCCAATCCATAACGCCATTCCACATCCAAGAAAACTGATATTACTATTCGCATCAAAAGTTGTTACTTCTTTATCCTTATAGTTATCAAGTATCGTATTAATTACAGCTGTACCTGCATGATTTGCTCCAACAACAACTATTTTTTCCATAGAATTATCTCCTTAATTAATCTTATTTTAATAATAGTAATCATTATTAACTACTATTTACTGCTATTGTACGACTTTAATAATTTTTTGTCAATGTTACAAGATATGACGTTGCGAGAAAAATATTGACATCTTTTCTACTTAATGATATATTTATGACAGTTCTTGTGTGTTTATGTGTATTTGAAAGGAGTTGGTTGTGTTTGTTTGCTAAACAAAGGCATGAGGAAATACTTTTACTTTTAAAACAAAAGCAATCTGTAACAGTAACTGAACTATGTGAAACTTTTAATACTTCATCAGAAACAATACGTAGAGATCTACTTTTATTAGAGAAGCAAGGACTATTGATGCGAGTTCATGGTGGTGCTCTTTTACCTAAAAATATGATCGGTTCTTCAACAATCCAAGAAAGATTGTCAGAGAATATCACCAACAAGAAACTGCTTTGCATTAATGCCGTAAAAGTTATTGAAGCTGGTGATGTAATTGCCATTGAATCTGGAAGTACAGCAATTGAATTAGCAAAAATGATTGCAACTTTAACATTTAACATTACCGTTGTAACCAACGCCCCAGATGTTGCAGATCAGTTGTATCATTGTCAGAACATAAAACTAATCATGATTGGTGGCCAATATCTCCAAGAAGAACGTGCCTTTTATGGTCAACTTGCACTTGATAGTATTATGAATATCCATGTAGATAAATGTTTTATCTTTCCTACATCCATTTCATTACAGCAAGGTATCGCTACAACTTGTTATGAATTATGCAGTCTATCAAGAGCATATATATCTATTGCTGATGACGTTTATTTTCTTTGTGATAGCAGTAAATTCGAGAAAACTGCTTTTGCAAAAATTTGTTCTTTAACTGCAAGACATACTATTATTACTGATCTAGATGTTAGTTCGGACATTGTAACGATCTATGAGGAACAAGGTATGCGAATAATACCACAATCAAGATAAACAATATATTTATATTAAGATACTAATGAAAAAATGAATATGGAGGCTCTAGACTAGTATGAGACAACTACATAACAAAGGTGAAATCAAACTTTTAGTATTCATGTGCTGTATTGTATATTTCACCAGCTATTTAACTAGGTTAAATTATAATGCTAGTATAAGTGAAATCATTGCAAGTAACACATTAACGAGAGAAACCGCAGGTATGGTCAGTACAGGTGGCTTTATAACATATGGAATTGGTCAACTCCTATGTGGCTATTTAGGTGATAAGATTTCTCCAATTAAACTAATTGCTTTAGGCTTGACATTAACAGCTATTTCTAATATGTTAATACCATTTTTAACAGTAAGCGGATTATTTATACTAGTTTGGTGTGCTAATGGATTCTTTCAATCTATGTTATGGCCTCCTCTAGTTAGAATAATGGCCGAATCACTACCCGCAGATAATTACAACAAAGCAATTGTTCAGATTTCTTTTTCCAGTCTACTAGGTACTGTTGTTGTTTACTTTTTAGCATCTGCATGTATAACTTTGTATAGTTGGAAAATTCTATTCCTCATCTGTTCATTAATAGCAATACTAGTTGCATTCAGTTGGTTACATATTCTAAAGCGACTTGAACTTATGGATTCAATAGAATCCAATGCTATAAAAAAGAAAGATATAGGCTCTTCAACTAGCCTGTCTCCAAAGATCTGGATATACTATTTGCTCCCAATAGCTATAGTTGTTATGCTACAGGGAATTATGCGGGATGGAATCACACTTTGGATGCCAAATTATTTAAACGAGGTTTTTCAGATTCCAATTGCTTCTTCTATTTTAACTGTTATTATTTTACCGTTATTCGCGCTGGTATGTGTTAAACTTACCTCCATATTATTTATAAAATTGAAGGATGAAATTATTGGATCTTTGATTTTATTCGTAATATGCTTATTCACTAGTATTATGCTTTTTGAGTTATATTCAAGTAACGCTTATATTGGAATACTGCTAATGTCCTTGATCACTGGTTGTATGCATGGTGTAAACACTCTACTCATTAGTTATTTACCAGCACGATTTTCTAAAATTGGTAAAACATCAATCGCCTCCGGAGGATTGAATGCTTGCTCGTACATAGGTAGTTCCATCTCATCGTTTGGAATCGCATACGTTAGTAAATTATATGGTTGGCACGTAACCATTCTTTCTTTTATAATTATCTCTTTTCTCGCAATACTATTTTGTCTAATTGCTCGAAAAGGAGTAAAAAACACTGTGGTGTAAGATTAGCATAAGAAAAGACGTAATAGGAACATGAAAACTCATTCATCTTCTATTACGTCATTATTCTATGAATCTATTTCTGATAATGCCTTAAATGTATATCCCATCTCTTCCCATTTGGTTAACAATTCATCTAAGATTTCTCCATTTGTCTTTGAGGTACTATGTAACAATACAATGGCACCCGGGTGGATTCTTTTTAATAATTTACCAAATGCTTCATCCTTTGTCGGTTGAGCATCTACATTCCAATCCACATATGCTAAACTCCAGAAAAACGTCTTGTACCCCAGCTCTTGAGCCATTTGTAGATTGCTTACACTGTATTTTCCTTGTGGTGGACGATAGAATTTGGTGATCTTTTGACCTGTTATTTCCTCATACAATGTTTCTACCTCAACCATCTCTTTTTCAAATTCTGATTTGTCTGAAATTGCCCCCATATCCCTATGATGATAGGTATGATTTCCAACCGTATGACCTTCTGCTACCATACGTTTAACTAAATCTGGTGCAGTCTCAAGAAAATGTCCTACCACAAAAAATGTTGCAGATACATTGTGTTTCTTTAGAGCATCAAGAATTGGTGCCGTATTACCATTCTCGTATCCACAGTCAAATGTTAGGTAAATTACCTTCTCACCACTATTATCCATAAAATATGTATCGTATTTCTTCAATTCATCTGGGGTTGCATTGCCTGTCGGTGGTTGCCCTTCCGTGGAGAATCCCAATCCCCAGTTCTCACTGCCAGCTTGAACGGACTGTTTTTTTTCGCTCCATGTACTAACAACCTTTCCTGCACCTGCTCCCACAAAATACAGCATGACATAAACAATAGCAAGCACAATAAGAGGTTTATAATTTTTCTTCACACCAATAACCATGCCCTTTCCATATCAGTGTCAAAGATTGATCTTTCACACTACTATTTATAAAATGTCTTTTTATAAATATATTAAATTCTTCTGCAAATATACTTATATATGCAAATTAATTTATTATATGACAAGTTATTAGTGTACATCCTTCCTATAATCCTATATGTAAGTAATAATCCTCACGAAGTAAGCCATACCATGCTGCATCACAGACTCCTTGGTTGTTATAATCTGATTGACGTAATGTTCCTTCATATAAAAGTCCACATTTCTCCATAACTTTACCAGAGTAGATATTCCTTGGATCATATCTGGACTCAATCCGATTTACTTTCACTTCGTCCATGAAATAACGAATCACTTCATTAAAAGCCTCAGATGTTATTCCACTACTCCACCATTGCCTACCTAAGCAATATCCAATATGTACAGATTCTACGTCCTCATCTATACGAACTGCTCCTATGCCACCTATTACTTGACCTATTTCCTTTAATTCAATACCCCAATTATAATTATTTAACTTTTTATACCCATGTATTAATGAATCGATATACATTTTAGAAATGTCAGCAGACTTATGCGCAGGCCACATAAGGTATCTTGTAACCTCCTCATCCTTCGACCAATTTTCATACATTGCATTCACATCATCTTCTCTAAACTGACGTAATATTAGTCTGCTTGTCTCTAGTGTTTTTGTCCCCATATGATCCATACACATTCTCCTTTTATTAATTGTTAGTATTACAATTATACCATTTATTAACAATGAATAATATCTCTAATTTCTTCTTGAGTTCTTATCTTCTATCGCTTATATTTAAGGTGTTTTCTGGATATATTGACTTTGATTTAAGTCAGAGAAATATAAGAATCTTTGATATCGCCTACTTTTTATTAGGACTTCTATCCGATAAGGAATATAATACGCTTTCTGAAGATAGCTGGCTTATTATTGTACAGGAAACACTTCGTTGATATGAAGAATATATATCTTTACTAGACTGTGAGAAGAATGCATTCGTGGCGGTTATGAAATGCATTGAATTATTATTTGTTGCATATTTTACAAACGAAAAGGATTCGAGTGCAAAAGCCCGAATCCTATTAAAGTTATACTGTTTTAATTAGTCTGTTGATGTTCTATTTCCAATTTTGTGATTCTCAATATTTCCAAATATTTCTTTCACAGACATAGGTTTTCTACCTGTTAATGTTTCAAAATCATTTGTACAGTTATTCATCTGTTCAAGACGAATTGCTCGTCCAAAAGTAACCATACCATCAGAACAGAATGGGAAATTCTTAGCCGCTTCTGCCCACTTTCCTTCTGTATTACGAGGCACACCTAGTGCGTCAAAAAATGCATACATCTCATCGTCTGTTATACTATTGTAAGCTACTTTTCTTCCAGTTGTATCGCTAGCAATTTGTAAGAATTCTGAAATAGTAAGTGCTTGTGGTCCACTAATATAATAAACAACATTGTTGTCACCAGCTCCTGCTGCTGCATGGGCAGCTGCTTCTGCACAATCATCTCTAGATATAAATGCCATATGTCCTTCACCCATATTGTTAGATAACACACCATTTGTGTTAGTGTATGCTTCTTCAAATGCCGAAACCATTGCTTCTGCATATTGTGAATCTCTTAAAAATACATAATTGATGTCCTGTTCTTTTATATATGCTTCTGTATATTTGTGATCAGTAACCTCATAAGTATCACATTCTTCAACACCAGCGCCAACAATAGAAGTATAGATTAGTCTTTTAACGCCACAAGCTACAGCCGCATCAACTGCGTTCTTATGAGCATTCTTTCTTCTCTCTCCAACGAATGGCATAGATATTAATAATAATGTTTCTCCTCCCTGAAATGCTTCTTTTAACTGATCTAAATCATTAAAGTCTGCATAGCGAAGTTCTACACCTGTACCCTCATAGTCTTTTAATTTTTCCTTGTTTGGACTTGTGAATATTAACTTATCTGCAGGTACTAATTCTAATATTCTTCTTGCCGCATAACCACCAAAATTACCATCTACACCTGTCATTATTATTTTTCCCATAATGTTGCTCCTTTCATATTACCATTTGTTTAGTATGTTATTAATTTAACATAATTAGTTTTTCAAAAAAACCATCAAAGAGTTCGATTTAATGCTCGCATATACAACAAATTGTGGTATAATCAATTAGTAGAAAGGTGGCTATTTATGAAGATAACGTATAGTGATCTCTTAGTATCTGATAAAATATTTAACTTGGATATTCCTGTTGATGAATTGTTAGAGATACAATACATAACAGCGAACACAAGCACAGCAAACAGTCCCTATGAACTTGTTTTAAGTAATGATAAGGATCTGTATATATTGAGTAACCCCTTATCTACTACCACCAAAAATCCAAGCTTTTCTTCTACGCTCTCGATCAGAGAATTACTTTTATTATTGAATCAGAGACTTTTGTATCTTCAACACTGGAGTAATACATTGCAACAATTTGTACTAGAAGAGAAATCCCTACATGAATTGTTTTACCTTGGTTATGAAGAGATTAAACATCCTCTTATTCTTTTTGATCAGACATTTAAAATTATTCAGACAAATGGTACAGAACCTCATCAAATTGAGCAAGCAAATAGACCAGAGGATATATGGAGTAATACGAAAGAGCATGGTTATATCAGTAAAATATCTAAGGAAGATTTCGCTATCTATCAAGAACTTGAAAAAACTAGCTCGACAAATTGGTATTATCATTCATCTTCTCCCAAGCAGTACCCTTCCTTTTTGGTGTACAAAATTAAAATAAACAAAGACATAAGTTTTTACTTACATGTTATGGATCCCACTGGTGAACTAGAAAAACCTCGTCCATTTATGATAAGTGAATTTGTTAAATTTCTAACCTTATGGTTAAAAAGTTCAGCATACCTAAAAGAGCATTATACCAATCCTCTACTTTCTGACTTATTGAATAGTACTCTTACCAAGGATGAGTTAATCCATCGAGCTAACTATCTGAATTGGGATTTATCATTGAGATATAGTATTTGTGTGATTAGTTCTTCAAGCTACCGTATTTCCTATAAGCAAGAAAAATTTTTTATTTCAACTTTCAAACAAGCTGGGATTTTCTTCTCCTATGTAACCTTTGAAAATCATTTTCTTGTTTTATTACATTCGCAAGACTTAAATTATTTGAATCAATCCATTTTTCCAAGATTACCTAGCTATCTTGAAGATAATAGTTTAAGAATTGGGATAAGTGATGAATTAGAGAACTTATTAGAGCTAAAGAAATATTACACGCAAGCTCGTAAGGCTTGCCATTATGCTCTATACAATGACAATCAGTTAATTGTCCGTTATGACTCCATTAAATTATATACATTTTATGAATTTATGAAAGATTTCGAAAAAGAACAGGGATTTATACCAGAGTATATTCAAACAATAATTGAATATGATAACAAACATAAGACTAGGTATCTAGATACTCTTTTTACTTACTTTCAAGAAAACAAACAACAAACATTAGTTGCCAATATTCTTAATATCAATCGTAGCACCCTTTTACATCGGCTGTCACGAATTAAAGAATTATTTCAAATCGACCTTGATAGTAACGAGGTTCAGATAACGGTTTTACTTACACAGATAATACGTACAAACTACTAAGGAGGTTTTATGCTCGACATATTCTCATACTTTATAATTCCTGTTTACACAATATTGTTGGCTAGACAAGATAGCTTTTTTGATGCTAATCTATCCATCATAAGTTCGGACATTGCACACAAAGATGCCTTTATGCTATGGACTTTTATGATTGTAGCCTTTATCTATCTGGTTCTTAGCAAAGTGATTTCGAATCATAAATTACGTTATAGAAAAGTAGATAATATTCTGGTAGTCGTTTCCTGTATACTCTTATTATTATCTGCTACAACACCATACCATCCTGATATATATCCAGTAAAAGCAGAATTACATGTAGTATTTGCATTCACCTCTACAGTAGTTCTACTTCTAGCTTTTCTACTAATTACTTGGGAACTACGAAATCTTGATAAAAAGCAATACAATATATTCTTCATATCGGTCATTATAATTGGCTTCATATCCTTCTTTCTTTTTATCTATTTTGGAATGGTTACAAGCTTCTTAGAAGTTTTCATAACTATAACAGGTACACTTATGGCGAAAACTTTATATGATCGTTCTAAGAAAGTAGGAAGGTGTTCTGTATAAATATACTATGAACGAAATTCTTAGTCACATAAAATTGCTTCTTTGCTGATGTCCTATGACTAGTGTAACAGAGTTTTGCATAAGAAATTGAGAGGATAAAATATGAAAGAAAATAAATATGATAACGAAGAGTTTTTTAAGAAATACAGTGAAATGAATCGCTCTATAAAGGGGCTTGATGGAGCAGGTGAATGGTCAGAACTAAAAAAACTATTCCCTGATTTCAAAGATAAACGCGTTTTAGACCTAGGTTGCGGATATGGTTGGCATTGTATCTATGCTGCTGAACATGGTGCAAAAGAAACAATCGGTATAGATATTTCTAATAAGATGTTAGCTGTAGCGAAGAAAAAAAGTGAAGGGCTGAATATTGAATATCATTGTCTCGCTATGGAAGATTTATCAATGGAATTTGGTAATTTTGATATCGTATTAAGTTCTCTAGCATTCCACTATATTAAGGATTTTGAAAACTTAGTTCAAAATATTAGCAAGTGGCTTGTACCTGGTGGATACTTAGTCTTTTCAGTTGAGCATCCTAATTTCACATCTTATGGAACTCAAGATTGGTATTATAGTGAAGATGGACAAATATTACATTTTCCTGTAGATAACTATTATTATGAAGGACAAAGAGATGCGATATTTTTGGGTGAACATGTTACTAAGTATCATAGAACATTAACGACGTATCTTAATACTTTACTTAAACATGAATTTGTATTAGAACATATTGTTGAGCCACAACCGCCAGAAGATATGCTTGACATACCTGGAATGAAAGATGAGATGCGACGTCCGATGATGTTACTTGTATCAGCACGTAAGATATAAAAAATAAACATGATAGAATTAAAGGAGATTTTAATTATGAAAGAATATCGTTGGGCTACTTTAGGCTGTGGAGTTATAGCTAATGAGTTAGCAATGGCAATGGAGAAACATGGTAGAACTCTGTATGCTGTTGGTAACAGAACGCATGATAAAGCCGTTAAGTTTGCTAAGAAGTATGGTATTGCTAAAGTATACGATGACATCCATGATATATTTTACGATGACGAGGTTGACATCATCTATATCTCAACACCTCACAATACCCATATTTCTTATCTACTAGAGGCATTAAAAAACGGTAAGCATGTATTATGCGAAAAGTCAATTACATTGAATTCAGAAGAACTCAGCAAGGCAGTGGAATTAGCCAAACAAAATAACGTAGTACTAGCGGAAGCAATGACAATTTATCATATGCCCCTCTATAAAAAACTCCACGACATTGTAAGTAGCAACAAATTGGGTCCTCTACGTTTTATCCAGATGAATTTTGGCAGCTATAAAGAATATGATATGGCAAATAGATTCTTTAACCGTAATCTTGCTGGTGGTTCTTTATTAGACATTGGGGTATATGCTCTATCTTTTGTAAGATGGTTCATGTCAGAAAAACCAGATCAAATTGTATCACAAGTCAAATTCGCACCTACTGGTGTAGATGAACAAGCAGGTATCTTATTAATGAATTCTAAGCAAGAAATGGCTACCATTTCATTGTCCCTTCATGCCAAACAACCCAAACGTGGAATGGTTTCATTCGACAAAGGTTTCATAGAAATCTATGAATATCCAAGAGCAGAAAAGGCTGTTATAACCTATACAGAAGATAACCACCAAGAGGTTATAGAAGTTGGTAAAACAAAGGATGCTCTATACTACGAGGTACTGGACATGGAGAAAACGATTTCCAGAGAATCTGATGAAATGCACTTAGACTATACAATAGATGTTATGGATATCATGACTTCAATAAGAAACGATTGGAATATGAAATATCCTGAAGAAGAATAATCTCCATATTGACATTATAAGAGCCTTTGTGCTAGAATGTCATAAAATAATTGAATATATTACTGACTTAACCTTTATCGCCGGATAAAGGAATAAAGCGTCAGACTTCATATCGTAGGCCCGTGAAGATATGAAGTTCTGGCGCTTTTATTTTTATGTATCTAGGTTAGTATGAAAGGAAATGGTTTTTATGAACAACACAAAATATCTTAAAGAATTTGCGAAGTATACTTCGCTAAACGTTCTTGGAATGATCGGTTTATCATGTTATATCTTAGCCGATACCTTCTTTGTCTCCAAAGGACTTGGTGCTAATGGTTTAGCTGCGCTAAATCTAGCAATTCCAATTTACAGCTTTATCAATGGAAGTGGCTTAATGCTTGGTATGGGAGGGGCCACAAAGTACTCAATTTTAAAAAGTCAAGCTAAGGAACAGGAAGCTAATCGCACATTTACAAATACGATTTTGTTTACACTGGGATTAGCCCTTATCTTCTTCTCAATCGGTATATTCCTCTCTGGACCAATTACAAGCTTGTTAGGTGCAGATGAAGCAATTTTTCAAATGAGTAAAACCTATCTACAGGTAATCCTGTTATTTGCTCCTATGTTTATGCTAAATAATATACTATTGTGCTTTGTAAGAAATGATGGCGCGCCACAGCTTTCTATGCTAGCTATGCTTGGTGGAAGTATATCGAATATTATACTGGATTATATTTTCATCTTCCCATGTAATATGGGGATTTTCGGTGCTGTTTTTGCGACTGGCCTTGCTCCTATCATCAGTATGCTCATTCTTTCACCATATTTCTTTAAAAAGAAAAACCAGTTTCATTTTATTAAATGTAAACTTTCGATACAATTACTAGGAAACATTATATCAAGTGGCTTACCATCACTGATTACAGAGGTGTCTTCTGGTATTGTTATAATTGTATTTAACAAAATTATATTAAGTTTACAAGGAAATACTGGTATTGCAGCATACGGTGTTATTGCAAATCTATCTCTTGTGGTAATTTCTATATATACCGGTGTGGCTCAAGGTATTCAGCCAATCTTAAGTAGAAGTTACGGAGCTGGAGACCAAAAGAACATTCAGCAAGTTCTACGTTATGCTTTAATTACTGTGTTAGCTATTTCGGGTATCGTTTACTCCACTGTATTTTTCGGTGCAGATCAAATTGCCAATATCTTTAACAGTGAACATAATGCACTATTACAAAGTATTGCTGTTACAGGATTAAAGATTTACTTTACTGCTTGCGTATTTGCTGGATTTAATATTATCTTATCCGTTTATTTTACATCAACTGAGCATGCACGTCCCGCACATATAATTTCTGTCTTACGTGGATTTATAATTATTATTCCTATGGCATTTTTGTTATCCTCCATAGGTGGTATGACAGGGGTTTGGTTAACCTTCCCTACAACAGAATTCATGGTAGCCGTTATAGGACTTTTCCTATTCCTTTTATCTAAGAGAAAAACTAATTAAGCTTTTCAGTAGTTCTTACGGATTTTCTGAGTGTAGTGTATCTCGACTAAATGTGAAAATTCAGATGAATCAAACGGCAAAAACGGTAAAGCTAGTTTTTCAACTAGCCTTACCGTTTTATCAATTTTCTAAGATTCTTTTCTCTGCCATCTTATCAAGCATTCTGTATATCTAATTTGTATCAATCTCGTATTTCTTGTTTTCAAATGTTATTATAGCTTTAAACAAATCTCCATCTACAACAATCTGGAATTGTCCACCTTGAAGTTCAACTAAACTCTTAACAATAGCTAAACCAAGTCCAGAACCCTCAGAATTTCTTGATTTATCGCCTCTTACAAATCGCTCTGTAATTTCACTTGTGTCAAAGTCTAATTCTTCTTTTGACATATTCTTTACTTCGATTCGTGTATTCGAGTCACTCGTAATAACATCAACATAAGCTTTACGATTTGGCATTGCGTATTTTACTATATTACCAAACAGATTTTCAAATATACGATAACTCTTTTGCCCATCTAGCTCTAAGTATATCTTCTCTTCATTTGAACGAATACAGATCTCGATACCTACTGCCTCTAACTTCTCTCCAAGTTCAAGTTCCGCTTGTTTTATTAAAGATAGTATATCTACCGTTGCCAAACTCACTTCCATATTACCACTGTTTGCTTTACTTACTTCAAACAAATCTTCTATTAAATGTTTTAAACGTTGTGATTTCTTATCCAATGTCTCAATATAGGATTTTCTCTCTTCTTCCGTAATCTCTTCATTCTTTAATAAATCAACGTAAGTTATAATCGCTGTTAGTGGCGTCTTTAAATCATGGGATACATTCGTAATTAATTCATTTTTCATATTCTGACTCTTTAACTCTTCCTCAACGGCATTCTTAAATCCACCTTGAATCATTGTTAAGTTCATCTTCATAGGTTCGAATATCCCTAAATCGCGTTCTTCCGTTACGTTCAGATTTCCTTTTGCTAACGAGTCTGTAATATCCATGATACTGTCATAATCTTCTTTTAATTTCTTTGTTTTATTCTGTAAGAAGAAAAACATAGCGATTGTATACACTATTAGACCAGCGATTCCAAATAACCATATACTACAGAATACAGTGAGAATAATAAAATTAAGTGCAAGTACCTTGAACAGGAATTTGTTCACCGTATCATCTACATTAATTTCTGTAATCTTATTAATGAAATACTTTACTTTCCGTAAGCACCAGTTTATTATTCTTATAATTAACACATTCTCTTTACAATATCGTTTGAATCCTTTTACGAAAAGTTGCTTAATTGATAATGTAATAATTGCAACTACACCAAAGATAACAGCCCAAGCTCCAATATGAAGGAATGGAACTAACTTATCAGAAAATCCGATACTTATTAGATACTCTGCAAGTTGACCTGTATGTGTAAGATATATAATTTCAGACATTACAACAACGAATGTAACATCTATTACTCCTGCAGCCATTAATAATTCAACTGGAATCTTTGATGTAATTCCTGTTCCTACTCTACATATTTTCTTACTTGATAGTAATAAAGCTATAAACATTATGATAACTGCAGCAGCAAGTATTACAAATGGAAATCCTGAATAATTATAAAACAAATGTCTATACCCCATCTGCTGCTGCCAATAGATCGAATCATATGCTTGCAACTCTTTTGGTACAGCATAATAGAATGTCGTATCTACGATTGGGTTAATTGAATAAGAACCCTCCCAATACGAGTCATCGTATTGTATAATAAATTCGCTCAAGCGATGAACTAATTCCGATTCATTCACATTGTAAGCATCTTTAATGCTAATTTTCCCTTGTTCATCAAAAACTACTGTTACATAACAATTATACTCGTCTTTCGTCTTCTTACTAAACGTCCAATCATATGAGGTAACAACTTTTCCTGTCTTATTATCCACTACTTGATACTTTAGATTTCGGTTTCCCAAAATGGTATCATCCTTAATTCCATCAAGCAAGTCATTAAAATCTCGAATCATGCTCTCAGTGGAATACGTATCTTCATAAGTATAATCCACATAATCTTGCTCATTGATAACAGTTGTTTCACTCTGTTCACTGTCTTCTTTTTCTTCTAATGTTTCTTCTTTCTCAACATTCAGATAGATTTCAGAAGGTTTTAAATCCTCGCCCGCTCTTTCTTCGGCCACATCCATATAAAGTGAATATGCACTCCTCTGCAGATAATCGCTAAACCAATATTCCTCATAAGGATTCTCGGTTCTATTATCTACAACATTCCAAAAACGATCATACGTAGTTACTACAATTCCTGCCGTAATAATCACTACAAATATTAAAATAATACTTCCTATAATTCTACTGCTTTTCGATTTTATATCCAATTCCCCATACCACCTTTAAATATTTTGGTTCCCTTGGGTTAATCTCAATTTTTTCACGAATCTTTCTTATATGAACCATGATGGTATCGGTAGTAATAGCCTTCTCATTCCATACTCGTTCATATATTTCATCTGGTGAAAAAACTCTCCCAGGGCTTTTTATTAATAATTGCAAGATTTTAAATTCAAGTGGGGTTAACTTTACTAGATTACCATCAACCCTTACTTCCACCATGTCTTCATCTAATTCAAGGCCGCCAATCGTATGCACATTACTTTTAGGGGCATCTTCCACTACACTAAGATATTTTGCATATCTTCTTAATTGTGAATTCACCCTTGCTAACAACTCCATTGGTACGAATGGTTTCGTCACATAATCATCTGCACCAATATTCAGTCCTGTAACTTTATCCATATCCTCTGACTTAGCTGATAACATAATTACTGGGAAATCAAACTTCTCCCTCAACTTCATTGTCATCGTAATACCGTCCATCTTTGGCATCATAATATCAACTATCGCTAAATGAATCTTCTCACGTTCTAATACTTCTAATCCTTCAAACCCATTTGATGCTCCAAAAACCTTGTATCCTTGATTTCTTAGATATATACTAATTCCCTCTAAAATCTCTTTATCATCTTCAACAACTAATATCTGATACATACTATTTCGCATACTCCTTCCAATCATATCTTCTTCCTTATATGTTAGTATAGTATGTATCAATATACAAGGAACTTCCAAAATAAATTACATAAAACACTATGTTTTTCACCTCCCTATTATTCAACTCCCCTGTGATGTAATCAATAATAACCTTAAAATCTAAATATCAAGTGGTATGATTTCTTAAGAAATTCTAAAGAAGAATCTATAAAAATCGAGTAGGAGGAAATTCTCCAGTAGCCTTTTCTTGTATTCGCTTTAGATTACGCCCATGCTGGGTACAATAAAAGAGGTGACGAACGAATTCGCCACCTCTTTCATTATTTATACTGCTCTTTCACCTCAACTAAAACTCCAAGTGCTTTTGATGTATCAAAATATTCATATGCCTCATAGCCCTTTTCGTGCTTAAAAAGTGACTCAAACCCTGCATTTTTCATAGTTTCTTCGTCATCTTCTATAGGTCCGTCTGACAACAAACAAATAGAGCAAATTGATGTGCCATGTTCTTTTAACCAAGCTGCCCATGGGTCATTATTTCCTAGAGGCTGAATAATTTCAAACCAGAAATTATCGCTGAAAACACTCTCTACCTTCATTGGGGTATCAGTGATGTCGGCACCTTTATACTTCATATAAGGTGTTCTTACCTCTTTATGCTCTGTATTCTGCTCTACAGGCTCTTTCCCTGTTCCTAGTAAAGTTTTATATGCAGAAACTGTTTTTTCTAAATCGTCTGTTACGACAATAACTTTTATTATATTTGTTGATGATAATGCCATTTTTTTCTCCCTTATATTATCTATTAATCTATTTTTATTTATTAGTGAAACCACCGTCAGCAATAATTTCAGCACCTGTCACATAAGAAGATTCGTCGGACGCTAAAAACAATGCAACCGCCGCAATCTCGCTAGGCTTTCCGATATGCCCTATAGGAAGTTGCGAAACTATATTGTTTCGTAATTTGTCATCGCCGTGCACAAAATCTGTAAACCCCTGTGTTTCCGTTGGACCAGGGCTTATAGCATTTGCTCTAATACCCTTTTCTGCAAGCTCTCCTGTGAACGAACGTGCCATAGACCTAACCGCTGCTTTCGCCGCATTATAAACAATGGCGTTTTTCCCCCCCTGAAAACTTGCAATTGATGATATTAAAACAATTGATGATTTATTAGACATGAAAGGAATTAACTTCTGCACCGTGAAAAAAGCTGAAAAAACATTAAGGTCCATTGTCAAGTGAAACTCCTCAGGTGTGATTTCTGAAATTGGGTTTTGTGGTCCGTTACCAACAATCGGTAACACCGCTTTTAATTTACGTCCTGTCCTTTTAACGGATTCTGCAATTTTTTCTAGATCTTTCACATCTGTCGCGTCAACCTTTAGAATATCAACGACCTGATTGTTTCCCTCATATACTTTTTTTGCGGTTTCAATATCATAATCAGCCACAATCAAATCGGCACCTTCGCTTATGAAACGTTCTGCGATTGCTCTACCAATTCCATTCGCCGCACCCGTGACAACGCACAATTCTTTATCCAATAATTTACTCATAATATTCCACCTAAACCTTTCATTAGCTATGCCGCAAAATTGCGTAGACCTAATCATGCTAAATGCTAAACGAATTACGTTAAACTATATACTCAAAAAATTCAAATGTAGCTTTTGATTCGTAGCCAGAATAATCAACTGCAGCCAAGCCCACAAATGCTCCCGTAAAAAAGCCACCATAATGAGAATTCACATAATCATCAGACAAAATCATTGCATCAAGTTTAACAGGCACCCTGTTCCAGTTTTCCCCATCAAATGAATATTCATAAAAATAATCCAAATGATCAACAACTGTCTTGAACCAAACCCACTCCGTGCCTTCAGGAATCCTTACAGCTTTATCTTTTAAAACAGAAGTGTATTTGCTATTGTCGCATTCTGCAACCTCTATAACATCATTACGCTCATCATCTTTTGTGATAAAAATCCATGACCAATGCTCGCTATTATAATAATTTACAAGACCAGCCATTGCCTGATAGTTATATGGATTAAATTTCACCTTTGTCACAGCTGAAAACTCAAAATCTTTCCATCTTCTAGCAATAAACGATTGGTCAAACTTATTTGAAAGTGAACCACGCCCTATCAGTTCAAGTTTTCCGCATCCAACTTTTCCTATTTTTTCAGAAAAAGGAACCCTTAAAGTATTCCACTCGCCATCCAGCTTATCTGATGAAAAATCATCAAAAACGGCATTTGTTTTAGGTGCCTCCGTTAATATGGCATCTTTTGGGGCATCAACCTCTCTCAAACCGCCATGCCCACCTACAACTCTTGGCCAAAGTTCATCATCCCAATAAACTTTCTGAATACTTGTTTCACGCCCAAGCGTACACCAACCTCTTGGGTCATAAATATTCTCGGTCGAATGGTGAAGAGGTCTAGCGCAAAGTGAGGCATAATACCACTCACCAGAAGGGGTTTCGACGAGCGAACCATGCCCTTGTTTTTGAAGATAGTGGTCTGGTGTGTCAAAGTTGGTTATAAATGGTCCGTTCGGCTCAGTTTCATAAGGTCCCAACAGATTTTTGGAACGGGCAACAATTTCTTGGTGTGTCCAACATGTGCCGCCTTGTGCCGCAAATATGTAATAGTATCCATTAAGTTTATATATGTGCGGTCCTTCAACTGTCTTCACATTGGTACCCTTGTATACAATTTTTGCTGTCTCTGGTTTCAACCTTTTATTATCCACATCGTATTCAGTTAATGTAAGCCCGTTGAATGGGTTGTTATACTCACGATGATCCCAAGTTTGTTGAATGATATATTTTTTCCCGTCATCATCATGAAAAAGAGACGAATCAAAACCAACGCCATTTAGCTTGATTGGTTTACACCAAGGACCTTTTATATCATCTGCTATTGTCAGATAGTTATACATATCTTTGAACGCACCGTCTACAACTTTCACATCAGTATAAACAAGCCAATACTTTCCGTCAGCATAGGACAAATCAGGTGCCCAGATACCACCAGAGCAAGGGTTGCCTTTCATATCAAGCATTTCCACGTTGTCAAGAATAGATGTGGTCAAATTCCAATGCACAAGGTCTTTTGATTCATGAACCCTGACACCAGGAAACCACTCAAACGTAGAAGTCGCAATATAATAAGTATCGTCTACCCTAATCATAAACGGGTCGCTATTAAAACCCGTAAGAACCGGATTTATAATTTTCATAATATTTCTCCCTTTTAATTAAAATCAAGTTGTTATATTCTGTTCAGTCTTCTCTTTCGCCAAGCGACCAATTTTCAGCACTGTTTTCAACAACACAAACTAAAATATCATCGCGCCTGATTCCAATGTCAACAAGCCTCTTTGTTAACTCTTTATATGTTTTTTTCTTTTGCTCAAGTGAAAACATATTAACCATTGTAATTCTTATGATTATCAAATCGCGTCTATCGCGATTGTCATAAGTTGGCGAGAAAATGATCTCTCCTTCATCGTGCGGTCTAAACACTTGGAAAAGATCGGTTATATCCATACCTAGACCTGAAACCAAGGAATTATGAATTGCATTTGATATTTCTTTTCCTTTATTCTCAAACACTGACCTTTTTAAGTCAACTTGTATCAACGGCATAATTATCTCCTTATTTTACTATTATTCTGCTCTTGTTTCGATTATTTTAGAGCACCTGCACTCATGCCTTTTTCAAAATTCTTCTGCATGAGCAAATATGCAATAATCTCAGGAATCGCAGTGAGCACAGCTGCGGCTAATATCTTCGTCTGGTCATTTGTAAACTCACCTTGGAAGTATTGTGGAAGCAGAGTTACCGTCTGCATATCGGGGCTTTGCAAGAACAAAAGTGGCAAGAGATATGCATTCCATGAGTTGATAAGTGTCAACATAATAATTGATGATGCAATTGGCTTTGTAAGCGGAAGGATAACATACCAAAATATCGAAAAAACACCCGCACCGTCAATTCTTGCTGCCTCCATTAACTCATTAGGAATTCCACTGTTAAAATTTCTAGCAAGAAGAATTGAAAATGGTAGTTGCAATGCTGCAACTGGTAAAATTACTGCAAAAAAAGTGTTAAATAAATGTAGCTTTTGGAATGTTATAAACAATGGAGATAACAAAATTACTTCAGGTAAAGTTAACGCAGCAAGAATTAACCAGAAGAACACTTCTTTTCCAAATATATGTAATTTTGCAAACCCAAAGCCAGCTGTCATGCTGAATATATAAACCAACAAAATTACGCCAGCTGATATGATAAGTGAATTTCTAAAATAGATTGGAACTACACCAGTGTCCCAAACCGCCTTATAATTTAAAAACCCTTTTCCACCGATAGAGCCAAGAAACATTTGAACAAGTGGAATCGCATAAGGTATCGTTAGTATCAGTAGAACGATTTGCAAAACGACTTTACTTTTTAAACTTCTAATTTCAAACATTTTATTTCTCGTCTCCTTTATTAACTCTATTCATAAGTATTGCACCGCAGATTGCAAGTACGAGTAGCATTACTGATATTGCAGCTGCATAGCCAAGATGAGATTGCCTTATTCCCTGTCTATAAATATATGTACCTAAAAATTCTGTTGCGTGATTTGGCCCACCAGTTGTGATCAGATAAGGAATATCAAATGTTTTCAAAGCACCTATAATTCCAAGCATTGCAAGAGAAGCTGTGGTACCTCTACAGTTTGGCAATACAATGCTCAATAAGGTTCTAATGTTTCCTGCTCCATCTAAGTATGACGCCTCAAGCATTTCTTTATCTATTTGGCTCATTGCCGCATAATATAGTATGAAACTCATTCCTGTGAACTCCCAAATCGCAACAATCATAAGAATGAAAAGTGCCGAACTCGGTTTTGCCAACCAATCAACAGTTATACCCAAATGAAGTGTGTCAAATATATCTTGCAGAATTCCCTGAGGCGAGAACAGTAACCTAAACACTGGCGCCATAGTTGCAGGTGCTAAGATTGTTGGTATAAAAATCACGCATTTGTACAATGTAGCAAACCTTATTTCTGTATGCAAAATTGCGGCAAATATAAAACCTAAAAAGTTTTGTATTAAAAATGTTATAATGAAATAAACAATAGTATTTTTTATAGCTTTCCAAAAAATCCAGTCAGAAAGTGCCTTAGTATAATTGCTTATCCCCACTTTTGTCTGAATTGGATCAAGCCCATTCCAATCTAAAGTAGACAGATTGAATGTATAAAATATTGAATAATATATAATTCCTACAACAAAGACTAATGCTGGAAGAATCCACGGAAGTCCGTTTATCTTCGTGGTTCTCAATGTTTTACTCTTTTTCATGTTCTTAAGTCTCCTAAACTCTAGATGATAAGAGCCCTAGAAAAAATAGAGCCCTATCAAAATATTATCCCTTACTCACTATCTGCTTGAGTCGTTGCAAGTTGAGCAGCGCCATCTTCAGGAGTAATAGTTCCAGCTGCCACGCCAGCCAATACATCCATCATTGCCTGGTTCATATCTGCATTTATTCCTGCAAAACGAGGGTTATCACCACTGTTCATTGCTTTTTCAATATATTCTTTGATTGTTTTGTTTTGTTTATCAGGATTTACAAGTTTTACATTATCCCAATCCGGAGTTGCTGATTTTAGAGTAGGAACAACGTTTAAGGAATCTGCAAGCATCTGTTGAGCTTTTTGAGAGGTTCCAAGCCATACAGCAAATGTAGTTGCAGCCTTAATATTCTTTGATGTTGCAGACACTGCTGTTGAATAGTCTAAATCGCCAAACATAGATCCTGTATTTCCTGTTCCTGCAATGTCAGGGAAATCAATTGGAATCATTGTAAACGGTTCATCTGTTGAAGATGCAGATTCCATTGCAGCCTTCATAGTATCAGGTAAAGCGTTTGATGTATACCAAGACCCCATCATAATCATAGCAGCCTTTTGAGACATAAATAAATTGTTTGCATCTGGGTATTGTTGAATACCAAGAGCACCCTTTTGCATAATTCCGTCATCAAACAGCCCTTTCCATAACTCTAATGCTTTGACAATTGAGTCATCAGTCCATTCAACTTCACCTCTTGTTGCTTTTGTGAAAGTACCAGGGCTTACATTATCAGCGATTGCATGGAAAGTGTCCATGTTAAATGCACCTTGACCTGCTCCCTGCACAAAACCTTCAATACCATTTTCTTCAAAAACTTTACAAGCCTCTTTCCACTCATTATAATTAGTAGGAACTTTTACATTATATTTATCAAAAAGATCTTGATTAATCCAAAGACCTCCTGAATATACAGTTCCGACACCTAGTGCTTTCAACTGACCATTGATAGTCATTGTGGTGATTGATGCCTCGTTGAGCTTGTCTTTATAGTCATCACCTAAAGCCTCTTTTACAGCATCGGTCAAGTCAATGGCTTGCCCTCCAAAAACTTGAATGCCACCATTTCCTGAACCCGCTGAAGTCTCAAAAGCATCAACACCCACGCCACTTGCTAAAGCTGGTTTGATAGCCGCATCATAATCATCTATTGTTGTTTGTTTCCATGTAACTTTGATATCTGGATATTCTTTGTTAAATTCTGCGATATAATTTTCATTAGTTGGTGACCCCGGTGTCCACCCCCACCAAACTACTTCGCCTGACGTTTCAGTTGAAGTATCTTCTACCTTTTTACTACCACCACATCCTGATAGCACAGTTGTCATCATAACCATTAAAGCAACTGCTAAAAATTTTGCTTTTTTCATTTTATCTTCTCCTTTCAAATGAAAATACTCACTATAAATAAACACTTAGAGCGTCATTAGATCCTTTATGTACATGACACTTTTTAAATATTCTTCATCTGTATTAAGATGCTCTATGATAAACGGCATATTTTCATCAAAGGATAATCCTTTTTCAATAAGACGTTTGATATTTATCCCTCCACTTCCAGTACTGGTTTCCCTAAAAAACAGCGTATAATCGTTTTCCATCTTGACATCTTTCAGATGGCAACTTTTTATATGCTTACCTAGTTTCTCGAAGCATTCGCATATAAATTCCTCATTAAAGAAATATCTTCTTGGTGTAGTTATCCAGTTAAAAATGTCCATATGAACAGCAAATCTATCTCTGTCCACAGCCTCAAGTAACTGCAGATATTCATCCGGTCCACTCGGGAACATCCATGGCATTGACTCAATTGTAAAATATGTATTCTTAGGTTTTACCTCATCTATAATCTCCTGAATAGTCTTTACACCCAGTTCCCACGTTTCCTTTGTAAAATTTTCTTTATAAGCACCATCCCAGCGGGAGCCTCTTGCACCTATAATATTCACACAACAGCGAGAACCCATCCTATCAGCAAGTTCAAGTTGCCCCACAGCGTACTTAATAGCCTCTTTACGTGCATCTTCATTTAAATCCAATGTATTGCGCCAAACCCCAACCTCTGCTATCACAAGGTCATTTTTTTTTGCTTCTTTAACATACTCGTCAATAAGCGTATCATCATCTTGGTAAGTGAGTGGGAAATTTACAGTTCCAAGCCCTAAAGTTTTATGTTTCATAGCCCATTCCTTTGGACTGCTGTGTTTTAATGGTGAAGATGTCCCAAGTCTCATATTAATATCATGCCTTTCTATACTATAGTTAGTATGAAACAAAGATTAATTTCACACCCTGATTGGCGGCAGTAAATCATCTGCCGCAGATGATTTACTGCAATGGGAGCTAGTGTTAATACTACTTATTGTAACTCTCAAGAAGCTCAATTACACATTTTAGATCCGGAGCATCAAAATAATTATATTCGCCGCTGCCATCACCATAAACACCCCTTTGAACCAACTTTAATCCAGCAGCCTCAGCATTTGCAACAGCAGTTTTTGAATCATTAACTTGAAATGCAACGTGGTGAATACCCTCGCCCTTCTCCTCAAGATAGTTTCTCCATGTTGAAGGTTCCTCGTTAGGCTGAATCAATTCAAGCTGTAGTCCCGGACCAACGTCAAAGAAAGCCATCCAGCAATATGCATTTGGAGCGGGTTCGCCTTTAAACTCTGTTCCTGTAACCTTATAGTCACCAATAGGTTGCGTCTCAGGGACGTCAACACCTAAAAACTCAGCCCACTTTTTCTTTGTTTCCTCAACATCTTTAACAATAAATCCAACCTGTGCTACTAAATTTGTTCCTAATACTCCAGACATTTTTTTGTCTCCTTTCATGACTCAATCAAATATTAAACTTCGTCTATATATCCACCTGGTCTTAAAGGCTCTGGCCTCTCGCAGGTAGTTTTCATTTTGTAAAACTCGCCATTTTCAGATGAAATCATTATTCCCTCTATGGCTTCGGTAATATGTATTATCAAACTGCCATTTGCTCTATTATCCGTGTTTGATTCTATAGCTTTTGCAAGATCAAGCACGCCTAATCCCCTTGAATAATCTTTAACTCTAGGATAAAGCTCCGGAAGCTCATAGAACCTATCTTTTCGAGCCATAGCTTCATCTGTTTTTTGATAAACAGTTTCCGTGTATTGTTCTTTCCTATACACACTAGGAGTGCCGCCACCAAAGTTCGGATCCGGATAGGTGAGCGTGCCACCATCTCCATAAATCTCAAACATTGGAAGGTTTGACCTGTAAATATCAAAACTTACGTTAAAATTCACAACTACGCCATTTTTCAACCTCAGTATAGAAGAGTAATGAGTAGGTATCTCTACTTTAATATCAGTTTCAGCCTCTCGTCCCACATATATATGTCTAGTATCGCTACCCTTTGCATCAAAAGCAGCAATGCTCTCTATTGGTCCTAACAGTGATACAATTGCAGAGAGATAATACGGTCCCATATCAAATAAAGGGCCACCGTTCTTCGTATAAAAAGGTGCAGGGTTAGGGTGCCAAGTTTCAACCCCGAAGGTCGTCATGTTCGCCGTGACAAAGAAAGGCTTTCCTATAAGATTAGCATCAAGATAATATCTCAAACTCTGAAGACCTGACGCTAAAAAGGTATCCGGTGCACAACCAACTTTAACACCCTTTGCATTTGCTAATTCCAACACTTCCCTTGCATCTTTTAAGTTGGGTGCAAACGGTTTCTCGCTAAAAAGATGTTTACCGGCTGTTATTATCCGCTTACCCAACTCAACATGAAACTGTGGTGGTGTGAGATTTATTACAATCTCAACTTCATCATCATTTAACAATTCTTCCGGCGTATATGCCTTTTTTATACCAAACTCCGATGCTAGTTTTTGTGAAAGCTGTACATCTATATCTGCACAAGCGATTACTTCAAGATTTTTGTAAAATGCTTTAATATCAGCAAGGTATGTTCTGCTTATAATTCCGCATCCAAGTATACCTATTTTAAATATTCGCAAAATACTGCTCCTTTCAACTTATATATACAAACCATTTTTCAATGTGTTTTTCTATTTATATATTACCAATTTTGCATACTATTTGCTCTCCAAAAATTATGTATTACCTATGCATATTTTATTATTATTACATATAATACACCTGTAAAAACAGTGATATTAATCTATTTTATTTATTTTATATGCATATCTTCCCCTTAAACGTATCAAATATTGCTATTTAACATCATAAATGATAGACTAATTGTATACAACTTCACCTATATATCCAGTAAAGGAGATTTCTGATTATGCATACAAATAACTATTTTGAGAGGTTGCATTTTAATAGTGGAAAAAAAATTAATATATCAAATAAAATTGATATGAATTTTTCTGAGGCGATGCATTGGCATCCTTATATTGAAATACTTGTAAGCCTTTATGATAATAATAAAATAACAATTAATTTCACCGAACATGTTCTTAAAACTAATGATCTAGTCATAATCTACCCTGGTGATTTACATTCGCTTAATCATGTAGCTGAAAATGCTTTTATTCTTGTTCAGTTCCCTCTCGATTTACTGATGATTATGCCTGAATTTAATAACAATTTCTCTGTGCTTTACCAGTATCATTACATTCCATATGACCCATCAAATATTGATGCCGACAGAATGATTTTTTTAATAAAAGAATTGCCCAAGCTTTACTATTCTGACATACTTTTTAATGAAGTGCGTATATATTCACTTCTACTTGAGTTTTTTGTAAATCTTGGACAATACTGCGTCAATGCTAAGAAAGAAGAATTCTCTGGTGATGCAAATGTAGAATACAAGTATACTAAGCTAATGACAGATGCTTGCCTTTACATATCTCAAAACTGCACTAAATCCCTTACGCTCGACGATATTTCTCATTACATAGGTGTTAGTAAATCTCATTTCTCGTATTTATTCAAAAAATATACGAATATGACATTTATAGATTTCCTTACTACTGAGCGCATCAAGAGGACAGAATCTTTACTTTCGAATCCAAAAGCACATTTAATTGATATTGCATTTGACTCAGGATTTTCAAGTATATCTTCTTTTAACCGCGCTTTTAAAAAAATTAAAGGGATTTCCCCTAGCGAATTTAGGAAAACGATGATTAATAACGAATTTCAGAATCAGGCACTATCATAGATTTTTTAATAGCACCTTTTTAATAAATTTTCAAGGCAAATATGAATTCTGGTTGCCCTATTAATTAAATTCATGCTGGGCGCACAAAAAAATACAACCTCAATGAGGTTGTATTTTTTGTATATATGCTCTTATAATTGTTGTTCTACCTTAGCTTTAATACCTGCCTTTGGTGTTACACCAACTAGTCTATCGACTACTTCACCGTTCTTAAACACTAACAATGTTGGTACAGATTGAATACCATACTCATTTGCTAATTCTAAACTTTCATCAATATCTACTTTATAAAATCCTGCTTGATCGTGCAACTCGTTACCAACTTCTTCGAATATAGGTGCTAACATCTTACATGGTCCACACCAAGTTGCGAAGAAATCTACAACAGCAACGCCTTCCTTTTTAACTTTTTCATTAAATTCATTTATAGTAAGAACTTTAGCCATAATTGTTTCCTCCATTACATATTGTTTTTTCTTTATGTCTATATTCTATACTATATTAAAACTTAATTCAGTGACAAAGTCACGGAACCAATTAAAAACTTTCTGGGATAATTCCGTACATTTTAATTAGATACGAACGATTTCATCACAGATTCTTTCTATATATTCTTCTTTCTCACTAGCAATTAAAGTGGTATATCCAAGTTTCTTTAGCTTTGATAGAATCTTTTGTATCTCTGCATGGTTTCCTTTGTTTGCTGCTGTAAAAACCCCTGCATCAATTAATAACATGTTCTGGCCTTCCATGATTGCTTGTGCAATACTAAGTTTTTGTCGCATACGATTTGAATATCGTAATACCTTACGATTATTCGTAGGTGATAGTCCTACGAATTTGATTGCCTCGCATATCTCTTTTTCCCCAGCTATTTCATTGATTCCTGCGATGTATTTTAGATTTTTAAACCCAGTATACTCTGTTAGAAAACCAATATCTGTTATATAAACTCCAACATGTCTAGGAACTTGCCCATACAGTCTGAGATTCTCATCTTTATAATATATTTCTCCTTGAGTCGGCGTAATTTCTCCGGCTAACAATTGCATAAACAAGGACACCTTTTCATATGTAGAACTTACAAAACCAACAACGGTTCCTTTTTTTATTGCTAGATTCATATTTTCTACAATGGTATACTCCTCATTTCTTTTTGTCACGTCTTCTAGTCTTAATTCGTATTTCATCTTATCTTCCTGTACCTTTTGTTGTTATAATTCTTTTTTATTTTTCTTTTATTTTTCTTTTATTATTCTTCTTTCACGGAAACAATCTAATCCGACATAAGTAGTTTTTCCATAAAATATCGCACGAACACCATACTTCTCGGTACGTTCGTGCGATATTTTGCTTACTCAAACTTTATTTTAACTTCCATAAAATCGTCTTACTTTGTTTCAATGACTCTTTTACATCGATAATTCTTTGATTTGATGATCCACGGAATGCTAATGTAATATCCTTTAACTCTTCTTTGAATTCTCCATCAACTAAGACATCAATTAAACTTAACATCTCATCCGTATATTCACATCGTGCTCGACTCTCACTTAGCAAATCCTCTTCAAGTGTATATCCAGTATAACACCAGATATTCTTCTGTGGATATTTTTCTTTCACTTTGTGTAGGAATGGTAAAAGTACTTTTTGATTTTGACGTTCAAACGGTTCTCCTCCAAGAAGAGAAAGACCATTGATGAACGAGTGGTCAAGTGCTTCTAATATCTCTTTCTCTGTGTCCTCTGTAAAATGTTTCCCGAATGTAAAATCCCATGTTTCATGATTGAAACAACCTTTACACTGATGGGTACAGCCAGATACGAACAAAGAAACTCTGACGCCCTCCCCATTAGCAATATCGTATTTTTTTATTTCACCATAATTCATTTATAAATGAAGCACCCTTTCATTAATCTCTTGCGTTCTGCCTTGATTCCAGAATTGTGTTCCTATATATCCACATGTTCTACGAGCTACATTCAGTGTATCTTGATTACGGTTGCCGCAATTTGGACACTCCCATATAAGTTTTCCGCTTCCTTCACTTACAATCTTGATCTCACCATCAAAGCCACACTCTTGGCAATAATCACTCTTTGTATTCAACTCTGCATACATAATGTTATTGTAGATGAACTTAATCATCTCAAGAACCGCTGGAATATTATTCTGCATGTTCGGAACTTCCACGTAACTTACTGCACCACCTGAAGATAATGCTTGGAATTTTGATTCAAATTGTAATTTAGAGAATGCATCAATTGGCTCTGTTACATTCACATGATAACTGTTTGTAATATAACTCTTATCCGTAACACCTTCGATTATACCAAAGCGTTTTTGTAGACATTTTGCAAATTTATAAGTTGTACTTTCGATTGGTGATCCATACGTACTGAACGCGATATTCGTTTCTGCTTTCCACTTATCGCAAGCATCATTCATATGTTGCATAACTGCAAGTGCGAATGGTGTAACTTCAGGATTAGTATGAGACTCTCCTGTCATATATTTTACACATTCATATAGTCCTGCATATCCAAGTGAGATTGTTGAATATCCACCGTATAGTAAACTATCGATTGTTTCACCTTTCTTAAGCCTTGCTAGTGCGCCGTATTGCCATAAGATTGGTGCTGCATCAGATAATGTGCCCTTCAAACGATTGTGACGACACATTAGTCCTTTATAACAAAGCTCTAATCTCTCATCAAATATCTTCCAGAACTTGTCCATATCTCCACCTGATGATAAAGCAACGTCTACAAGGTTGATTGTTACTACCCCTTGGTTAAAACGGCCATAGAACTTATAATTTCCATTCTCATCTTTCCAAGGACTTAATGCACTTCTACAACCCATAACAGGGAAACAGTTACCTTCTTTTAATTCTTTCATCATCTTTTCAGAGATGTAATCTGGCACCATTCTCTTAGTTGTACATTTGGCTGCTAGCTCGGTTAAGTAGTAGTATTCGGAACCTTCGTTTATATTATCCTCTTCAAGTACATAAATTAATTTCGGGAATGCTGGTGTAACCCAAACCCCTGCTTCATTCTTAACACCTTGGTATCTTTGTTTTAGAGTTTCTTCTATAATTAAGGAAAGATCTTTCTTTTCTTGTTCATTCTTCGCTTCATTGAGATACATGAAAACAGTTAAAAACGGTGCTTGGCCATTGGTAGTCATAAGTGTAACTACTTGATATTGAATTGTTTGAACACCCTTTGTAATCTCTTTTCTTAATCTCTTCTCTACTAATTCAGTTATTAATTCTTCAGAGGCTTCCGTTCCTAATAGTTCTATTTCTTCAATTAAATCCTTACGGATTTTATCACGAGAAATCTGAACAAATGGAGCTAAATGTGCTAAACTGATACTTTGTCCACCATATTGGCTACTTGCAACTTGTGCAATAATCTGTGTTGCGATATTACAAGCAGTTGAAAAGCTATGTGGTTTTTCAATTAATGTTTCGCTTATTACCGTACCATTTTGAAGCATATCTTCAAGATTAATCAAATCACAGTTGTGCATATGTTGTGCATAATAATCGGAATCATGGAAATGTATAATACCTTCCTTATCAGCTTCCACAATGTCTGCTGGGAGGAGCAATCTTCTTGTTATGTCCTTACTAACTTCACCCGCCATGTAATCACGTTGAACACTATTTACAGTAGGATTCTTATTGGAATTCTCCTGTTTTACTTCTTCGTTATTACATTCAATTAGTGATAGTATTGTATTATCTGTTGTATTTGCTTTACGTACAAGAGAGCGCTTATAGCGGTATCTAACATAAGATTTTGCCACCTCAAATGCACCTGTAGACATGATTTGATTTTCCACCATATCTTGTATCTCTTCTACCGATACTACACGATTCATTTTTAAACATTTATATTCAACATAGTCAGCAATTTCACTGATTTGTTCCCTTGTAAGCATAGAATTTAATGTTGCTTCACTAGCCTTAACAACTGCTGCTACGATTTTATTAAGATCGAAAATTTCTTCTGAACCATTTCGTTTTATGATTTTCATAATGTACCTCTCCTCCAATTAATCTGCAATATTTATTATAATCTCTATGATGGAATTTTTCAATTGTTTCTTGAATGAATTTTTATTTTTTTCACAACATATAGTAGATAAATATATTTATAGCCACATTATAAAGTGTTTTCGACCAATGTTCATCAATATTCATAAGGCGCTATACGGCTATCTTTTACGGCTTTTTTTCATCAAATACATAGACTCATCAGCCTCTTTCAACATATGGTTAACGAATTCTTTTGTTGTCTCGAATGCTTCCGTAAACGAATATCCCATGTCCACTTCTACATAACTTTGTTCCTGTTCATTATAACAAATCTTGTTTATCTCTTTTCGCAATAATTCCATCTTAGATACAATCATATCTGGTGTGTAATCCACTAAAACGATAATGAATTCATCACCACCTAAACGAATAATACAATCTCTTTGCTCTATATGAGCTTTAAGTGTAGATGCAACCTCTACTAATATATGATCGCCGATGTCATGTCCAAGCAAATCATTAATTTCTTTAAATTTACTTAGATCTGCCATAATGAAACCAATTCGCTTTGATACCTCATTATTATTTCTATAGAGAAATATAAATTCATCAAGATATCTTCTATTATAGACCATCGTTAGCGGATCTTCATATACTTTACGATAGATTTCTGTAATTAGACTAACTACACTCTGGTCCATTTGATTATCAAATCCGAACTTATGAAAAAGTACATCATCAGATACACCATTTACAATCTCTAAAACTACCTTGCATTCATTTCCTCGTTCATCCAAAACCAATACCGGTCTAGATGATACGTGATAGATATCACCATCTTGAAACTCATACTTCGTCTTAGCACAGTCATCTAATAGGGCACACATACTCGTACAATTCTCACATCGGCTATCTTTGTTCCATAATTTATAGCACCGCTCTTTTTCTCTAATAATATTCAACTCTTCGTCATAGGAAATAACTGTAGTATTCTTTGTATCCACCAACCGTACAATATCAAAAAATGGTTTCATGGATTCCACTGCATTCTTAATGTTCTGTAAACTTAATTTTTCTGTCACGCTCATAAATTCCCCCATCCAATCATTGTCTCAGGTCTTGACACATCTTCATATTTCTTAACAACAAGAAAGAGTATACATGAAACCATTCTTCTTGTACACTCTTTTCAACAGAATTGTATGTATTTATCTAATTTAGAACATAATACTATACAACTATTACATACGCACTAATAGCTAATAATGCTTGTATAATTAAGAACCGTACAACAACCTGTGTATCCGACCAATGATGCTTCTTTCTCACATGGTCATGTATCGGTGTTAGTGTATTCTTCAGTATTCCAACTTTTAAGAAACGTAATAAGAATACCTTAACTAAACCTAAACCACCATCGATAAGAAATACTCCTGCCAGTAAAATAAATATAAATGGATGTCCCGTCTTAATCGTTACAATTGCAATAAAAAATCCTAATGCCCTTGAGCCGGCATCCCCCATCAACATACTACTCGGCGAAGAGTTAAAGTAAAGATATGCTAATAAAACCGCAACAAACAAAAAGTTAGCCATTGCGTATTTTCCTAGTGTCTGGCTAAAAATAATACTAAATGACATCAGTACAACACTTGCAACACTTGCGCATAATCCGTCTACTCCATCAGAGCAGTTAGTCACGTTAATCGAAACCCAAAACAAGATAATCCCTAATATCACATATAATACTTTAGGAAGTACTAACTCCAATGTTCCTATATAAATTGTTGTTGAGTTGAAATCAATAAATGTTAGGATCGTTATTACTGATAGAATTAAATCAATTAATCCCTTCTTATATTCATTCCAAGGCGTATCAGACGCATCATCTAGATAACCACTTAACATGACTCCAAATAGAAGAATGGAGTAGATTAAGTACTCACGTTCTACTGGCAGAAATATAAAACTGCATACTAAAAAGCAAACTACAAAAGTTAATCCAACACCTCGGATTTTCCCTTTCGATAGATTCCCATTCAGCGCATAGTCTCTCCCCTTGTCACTGGGTAGAAAGGGTAACGGGTGCTTTAGTGCTAGAAATGTAATAACAAAAGCAACAACTATACCTATCATAACAATCTGGTTTACACTCAGATTATCACTTAATATCTTGTACATACTCCTCACCTTCTGCTATATGGCAGTCCCTTCTTGATTATTGCTCTATATAGCTTATCCTTATTACTCTATTCTACTATCAATATTTACCAAATATTCGTCCCATTTGCACTTCGTGATAAAATTGATTTATAATGCAGATAAGGGCAAAGCCAACTTGATAGCTCTTGCCCTTACTATTTTTCATTGTAAAACATACATTACAAATTCTTCAACGTCATCATCATTATTACAATAGGCGGGTGCTACACTGTAACCTCCGCCTAATCAAATATTCTCACACCTCTTTATTCACTCTGCTTCTTAATCCAAAATGTATCCGCTAACAATAGCCAATTGGCACGGAATAATTTCATAACTTGCCAATACCCCATACCTCGTAAATCAAATTCTTTCACCAAATTAAATTTTGCTTCCATACTACGTACATCTTCAAACCATACTTCATGCTCTAATCCTTCTCTAGTATAATGAAAAAAAGGAGTCATAGCGACTGTATCAAACTGAATCTCCGCGTTATTTTCAATAGCAATTTGAATTGCTTCTATATTTCCAATGGTTCTTGCTTTGGATTCTCCTTTTACAAATGGTAAGGTCCAGTCATACCCATAGTTTGGAATTCCCAAATCTATCTTATACTCCGGTATACGGGTAACAGCATATTCTACAACTTCACGTACTTTATTGATTGGTGCTACTGCCATTGGTGGTCCATACGTGTATCCCCATTCATATGTCATTAATAGTACGCTATTTGCTGCTTCTCCAAGTAGAGCATAATCCTTTCCTTCATATAATAAACCAGCTTGTGTATCTGAGGTTTTAGGTGCTAGTGCAACGGAAACTGTATAACCTAAGGCATTCAATTCCTCACGTAAACGAGTAACGAATTCAGCAAACGCTTCTCGATCTTCTGCGAGTATAAATTCAAAATCAACATCTACTCCTTGAAATCCCTTTTCTTGTACAGTTGCTATGATTTGTTGAATTAAATTTTCCCTGGCCTCCCAGTTATTAACTAGTTGAGTTATCAGGTAATTACTAAATTGACCATCTGGCCCAAATGGGGTCAAAGTGAGAATTGGGGCTGCCTGATACTGAATAGCTGCCTCTATCATAAATGTATCGTCTAAAGGTGGGGGGAGCAGATCTCCCTCTGCGGTAAAACCGTAAGAAAATATGGAAAGAGCACTTAGATAAGGCAATGTTTGATTGAGTACGAAGGTATTAATAAACGGGTAAGCATATCCATTCACCGTTACTGTTTTTCGTTCATTCGAAACTGTACCTTTCGTTAATAGCAAAGCCTGACCAATAGCAAGAGCATAGGGGTATTCAATTTGATTATTATATATCACCGAGTCTACCGAAACTCCATTTTCCATAGCAATAGAATTAACTGTGTCTCCTGATTGAACAATATAGATTTCCATAAAGAATCCTTTTCTATTAATATATGTATAAAAGATATTTATGAGATTACTTCTTACTCTTCATCTTGTAATGCATCATAACCATGTTCATTGGTACGAATCTTAATTACATCCTCAACATCATAAATAAAGATTTTTCCGTCTCCAATCTTTCCTGTATAAAGAATCTTTTGGACAGTGTCAACAAGTGTTTTAGTTGGTATTTTACAGATTACAACATCAATCTTAACCTTAGGAAGTAATCTTGTTTCCACAGGTGCACCACGGAAATAGGTTTGATGTCCCTTCTGCATACCATGCCCAAAGACATTGGTAACTGTAAGACCCGTAATACCTAGCTGATCCATTGCATCTTGAAGTTCTGCAAATTTGGTTTGATTTGCAATGATTGTAACCTTAGTCATCTTGGCACCTTCATGTTCTTTGTATAGAACAGGAACTGCAACATCCTCGGATACAGTATCTGATGCTGATGAAGTAGTTTCTTTATCTAACTTAATAGCTTCGATGTTACTTGGTAATTCTGTATCAGTAGCAACTGGAGCGAAGTCTGGATAGGCTACATTGCCATGTTCACCAATATCTAGACCAGAAATTTCTTCCTCACGAGATACACGAATGCCGATGGTCTTCTTAAGAACAAGCCAAACGATCGAAGAAGCTGCAAATACAAAAGCACCAACAGCAATTATACCGATTATTTGTACACCAAGTAATTCGAATCCTCCGCCATAAAATAAACCATTTTTAGTAGAGAGACTTGTAACGCCCTCTTTTGCGAAGAAGCCTACACAGAGTGTACCAAAAATACCGCATCCAAGATGTACTGATGTTGCACCAACTGGATCGTCAATCTTTAAACGGTCAAAGAACAGTACTGCAAATACAACTAGAATACCTGCAATTGCTCCAATTAACAAGGCGATTTCAATACTAACATAAGCACAGCTACCAGTAACTGCTACAAGACCTGCTAGACATCCATTGATTGTCATTCCTAGGTCTGGCTTGCCAAGAAAAATCCATGCAGTTGCAGTAGATGTTAACACAGCTGCAATTGCGGCAGTGTTAGTTGTCATAAGTATGTAAACAACATCGGAAGGATTCTGGAAACTCATCGTAGATCCAGGATTAAACCCGAACCAACCAAGCCAAAGCACGAACAGACCGATAACTGCAAGCGACATGTTGTGACCAGGAATTGCTTTAGCCTTACCATTCTTATCGTATTTACCAATACGAGGGCCGAGAATCAATGCTCCAGCAAGGGCTGCCCAACCTCCAACAGAGTGAACAACTGTATCGCCTGCGAAATCCATAAAACCAAGATCAGCAAGCCAACCGCCACCCCATACCCAGTGACCTACGACTGGATATATGAACAGCGTAAGTACAAACGAAAAGATTATAAACGATATATATTTGACACGCTCAGCAACTGCACCTGATACGATAGTTGCTGCAGTGCCACAGAAAACAAGTTGGAAGAAGAACTTTCCCCAAAAAGGAACATTTGATGTCAATGTGCCATCGTAGAAGGAGAGATCTGCATTCCCTAAAACAAAAAGATGTTGTGTTCCGATGATAGGATTATCACCGCCAAACATTAGGCCCCAGCCAAGCAACATAAATCCGAGGGATGAAACTGCAAATACAATAAAGTTTTTTGACAGGATATTAACCGTGTTCTTAGATCTGGCAAAACCAGCTTCAACTGCTGCGAAGCCAAGGTTCATAAAGAAAACCAAAATAGCCGCAAGAAATACCCATATTGTGTCAATAATCATAGTAGTACTCATATAAACACCTCCAGAAATAATAATAAAAAATAGGGCAAAGACATTCTTTTTAAGAACGTCTCTGCCCTATTTTTTTACAATCTCATACTACCAAACTAATTATTTAATGTCAATATTTTACTGATATTCATGTTTTTTCTTAGCGGTATCTTAACGCTTCACATTTACCTCTTTAACATTCCACTCTTTTATAAATTTTATCATATCTAATTTATTCTCATTAAACTGTGAGAGTCGATTCACATTAGCTCCCGACGGATGAGGGAATCCTCTTAATATCTGGTGTTGTCCAATCCGTCCTTCTACTTCAAGTCTAGCTAATACTTCTTCAACCGCTTTCCCAAGTGGAATAAGTAATACCTCTTCCTTTTTCTCTAGTAAATCATACTCCATTATAAAATTCTCATATACGTACTTCATCAAGAACTCATTCTTAATAAGATTTGGCGTATGGCCTGAGTAATTTTTCTTATTCACGAACACAGAATACGGGATAAGAGAGACCGTGTGTAATAGATAATCCTTTTGCTCAAATATTTCACTACAACTAGCAATCTCTAACGCTTTATTTAGTTGAATGTCATCTAACATACTAATGATATTCTTACGTAGAGGACCGCTGAAGCGCCCCGCTGCTTTGCACTGATATTGAATACTCTCTATCTCTTCTCCTAGTTCAAAACCCTTTCGTGCAGTTGCAATTGCAGTATTCATCTGCTGAAAGCCGGGTGTAATTCCGATGATAAACACTTTCGCCTTAGGATTGATATACTCGTTATGTGGGGCATAATATATCTCTATGGTATCCATTCTCTCAATTAACAGCTCCGGTATGAGGAGTTCTTCTTTTGAATATCTATCTTTTTGTGGTAACCTCTGTATAATATCTTTAAAATCATATAATGTATATTTCATGACATCACACTCCTTCATACTATTGTTACTTTTTTTTATTTAAATACTCATTTCTAATAATTATTCAGCTCCATAATTATCCTAGCACCTGGAGTGCACTTCAATTTAACTACTATAACACCAAAAATTTCTCTTCATTATTGTACCATATCAGACAATAATGAAGAGAAACAATTATATTGGTTAACAACCTACTTAATAATTCTTACTTGTCACCTCTATGCATTTAATAGACTACTGGCTTTTTCACATACTGAATATATTTCATCATACTTCTGATCAATAAGGGGATTAATTTCTTCGGTCGTTTTTCTACTAATCGCTTTGTAAATCCAGTAAGGTGCAATCCATCCTATAAAAGCTGGAATTGCAAGTATTACGCAAGGAACGACCATATTTGCTGTTATCGCAAATACAGAACCTGCCATAAATGCAGTACCAATAATACCAACTACATAAGCAACGGCTGAAGCCTTCAATCCTTTAGAAAACTCTAATGACTGGATATCTGCTATACATGCATTAAATTGTCTCTGTAAACGTGTAAGTTCCGCTTTGTTACGAATCTTCCTATCTCGCTTAAATTTCATAATGATGGAATCAACTTTTGTTGCAGATTTAGTTGTTTCTTCTAGTGTCCAGCCAAAATTCTCATAACCATCTTGATAAATAGAGGCAAATCCTCTCTTTGCTGTAACATCTTGATATTCATATCCTATAAAATTATTTTCATTCATACTAAAAACCATTCCTTTCCATAGCAGTGTGAAAGATTTATCTTTCTTCCTTTCCGTCTTTCCCACACATGTTGTTATTTGTTGTTTCATCTTATGTGCTTATCTTACAGTTCAAATGTTTACGATATACTTGAAAATTGTTTGAGTATTGTTAATTTTCGAAGCACAACCTTTTGACATTCGACTCCTATAAATAAAAAAACTGCCACACTTGTGACAGTCACTAAATCAAGCTATATCCTTAAAGTCCTCTTGTATCTCTCCTTCTAGCTTATAACTCTTAGTTATCATATATATCCCAATAAGTCCTGCCAGTACACCAAAAAGTATTCCCGCCAAGCCATTTGCTGCCGAAGCATCCTGCTCATAAGCAAACGATAAAATCGCTGTTTGCGTTAGCACAAAACAAATCATCGTAGATGCAAGATTAATAAACTTTAATGCTGCTGATTCTAAATCATGTAGCTTCCGTAACCGAATTGCTTCCCGTATATTTATTCCAAATTCAAAGAAAGTATAAAGTGCGATAATAAGTGCAATCATCATTGGGAAATCCATCGACTTGTATCCCATAAATAAACGTGTAGAATACAATGCATAACTTAGGCTGGTTAGAAAAATCACAATTCCAACTAATCGAAAGCTTTTTAATTTTGTACTTCTAAACCCATACAATACAGCCCCCTCCTCTCTTAACACTGTTATTTTTTATTTCAATAAAAGTTTATTCCCTTTTTCACATATTTCAAAAGCCTCATCATATTTATTCTCAACTAGAGGCATTATTTTTTCAGTTCTTGACTTCAATATCATTCTATAGACGAAACAAGGTGCTGCCCAACCGATAAACCCTGGAATTGCACACACTATACACAAAATAATATGTGGTGTCTCACTGGTGACTGCAAAAACTGATAATGCCATAAAAGCAGTTCCTACAAGGCCAACCAAAATGGAAATCATGGTAGCAAATAAAGTTTTCGATCTCTCTAAAGTATCAATTTCGTTCATACACGCTTCGAAATGCTGTTGTAAGCGAGTAAGTTCCATTTTATTAATGATTTTACGATCTCGCTTCAACCTGATTTTAGTCATATGACTCTTAACTTGACCTTGCTTGATACGGACTGTATTATCATAAGAGAAATTATCATCTAACTCCCAGCCAAAATTACTATATCCATCTATATACATAGAAGCTTTATCATCAGACACTACCACTTCTTTGTATTCATAGCCTATGAAGTTTTTTCCACTTCTCACAATTTCACTCATATTAGTTATCCTCAAATCTTTCTCGCATAGTAGGAATGTGAACTTCAAAAGTTGCACCTTGACCAGGTGCACTTCTTACAGATATACTACCATCAGATATCTGTAAGACCCGTAAAACAAGAGCCAGACCAAGCCCATATCCTTCTGTAGAATGGGAAGTATCTCCTTGATAAAACTTATCAAATATATGGTTCAAAGTTTCATCATCCATGCCACATCCTGAATCCGTTATTGTTACCACCACTTCATCTTCGGTAGAAACCTGTTTTAGTTTAACAGTTCCTCCTGGTTCCGTAAATTTAATAGCATTAGAGAGTAAATTGTTCCATACTAACTCTAGCAGATTTGCATCCGCTTGTATCGTAGCTTTATCTTCAATATCAAATTCCAATTCAATTTGCTTGCTCTCCCATAACTGTTCAAATGAGAGTGCGCATTCGCAAAGTTGTGCACACACATCATATTCCTCGGGAATAGGTCTAATTGTCTGTTTTTCTAATTTATTTAGCTTTAATATATTGGTGATTAATCCTGACATTCTCTTAGATGCACCAATAATCGCATCAAGATATTCCTTCTCTTGTTCCCCCGTTAATCCCCCCTTCTTTAACCCTTCTGCATAATTTTGTAGCACTGCAAGTGGAGTCTTCATCTCATGAGAAACATTAGAGAAGAAATCCGTCTTTAATGTTTCAATACTTCCAAGCGCTTCAACCATTGTATTAAAGTCCGAAAACATTACATCTAGATAATCCAACTTATCTGAAGTATGTAGAGGCTTTACATATACTGAAAAGTCTCCATTGGCAACCTTTTTAGTCGCTTCTGCAAACTCGCGCATCGGCTTATCATATTTACTATAAATCTGAAAACGTGTCCAGATAGTGAAGATCGTAGCGATCAACAACCAGAAAATAATAATCAATACAACTTTACTACGAGCAACCTGTGTATAATCAATATATTCGCCTAATATATTCATCTGTATAGTCGTTAAGATGCCCATGCAAGCAAATGTACCGACAAAGATTAGTAACGGAAATCTCCGCCTCCTAACCTTCGGCTTTGACTTGTTCTTATCATGCATTACTGTAACACCGCCTTATAGCCAAGCCCTCTTACAGTAACTATCTTGAATCCATCACAGTCAACGAACTTGTCTCTCAGCTTTGTCACATACACATCAACGGCGCGCAAACTTGTTTCGCTATCTACGCCCCAGAACATATCCATTAGTTGTGCTCTGGAAAATGTTTTGGACGGATATGATAACAGCTTATAGAGTATATTGAATTCCCTAGTCGTAACTTGGATTTCTTCTGACTTATTACCAATCCCATTGATAACAGCAGTCAATGCATCTGCATCTAATTCCAAGTTACCTACGGTAAGCTTGCGATCCATCTCGATATTTGCTCTACGAAGAAGTGCTCTAACTCTAAGTATCATTTCATCTAGTTCAATAGGCTTTACCATATAATCATCGATTCCAAGTCGGAAGCCCTTTTGTTTCGAAGACAAATCATCTTTCGCTGACATAAATAAAATAGGAATCGTTTTATTTATCTGTCTTATTGACTCTGCAAACTCAAAGCCATCAATCTCGGGCATCATAATATCTGAAATGATTAATTCAAACATAGTATTATACATAGCATCGTAAGCTTCATTCACACTTAGACATCCCTTAGCTGTGTAACCACCATCATTTAAATAGTTGCAGACAATCTGGTTTAACTTCACATCATCTTCTACCACTAGTATATTTATCATTTTATTAACAACCTCCTGCTTAGGATTGAGTATTCATGTCTCATTCTATTGTACCTATATACCCCTTCTTTGTTAATACTATATTTGAGAATTGTTTCAGAATTGTTAATGTGCACGAATGCAATGAGCAGTGCAAAAGGATATATTTTAATAGATGCGTCATGCTAGCATGTAAGCATCTATTAAAATATATCCTTTTATAGGGCGAATGCCCGTGACCGAGATTAAGCATATCTTAATCTCGGTGCAATGTGGGCATCACTCATTAAACTTTTTCTATTAAGGCATATTATTCAATCTAAAAACAACTTGGCATTAATCACTTCTCGTCAAACTTAATAACTACATTCAAGGCTTCTTCCACATTCGCTGCTTGTTTAATTGCCTTAGCAATATCTTCGATCTCAAACTCATGCGTTATAATAGAATTTAAATCATATTTTTTACTTTTCATTATATCTATTACATCTTTAACATCCTCTGGGAAATATCCTCCGGATCCAATTAGCGCATGCTGTGCAAAAGTCATCTGCAAAACATTCACAGGACGCATACCTGCAAGTACAGCTACTACTACCATTCTGCTTTCGATTTTCCCTATTGCCTGATATGTTTCTAATATAGATGGCGCTCCCGCAGCATCTATATAGATATCAATATCTGCTGTCTCTCCAATAAGACCTTGGGCTGTGCCAAAGAATTTCATAGCCTTTTCTTTTAATTCTTCCCTTTGGGAGTTACAGGTTTCAAAGCCAAGTCCTCTTGCCTTTTCCAATCGAAAACCAGACAAATCAGTTATCATAACTTTGTTACAACCGAAATGCTTTAATGCAATCGCTGCTGCTATTCCAATCGTTCCTGCACCAAATACAATTGCATTTTCACCTATCTGTGGTTGTGAACGTCTAGCAGCTCTTGTTCCAACTGTAAAAGGCTCTATTAAACAGGCTACTTTTGAAGATATTTCATCATCTATTAAATACACTGACTTGTTTAATTCACAATTGATAACCTGTATATATTCAGAAAAACCACCAATGGTCCCTGCTCTTTTCGTATCATCTTTCACGTATCTTGGATATGGATATACTCGCTGTCCTACTTCAATATCCTTAACATTCTTCCCTACCTTCACTACCTTCGATATTGTTTCATGACCAAACTCACCGCCCACATCAATCTTGTGTCCTTGATGGGGTCCATGACTATATACTGCAACATCTGTACCACATATACTTGAATATATATTTTTAATTAAGATATCATTATCTCCACATTCTGGAACGTCTCTTTCTTCAACCCTTACATCTTCTTTTCCATAATATATCGCTGATTTCATGATTAATCTCCTTTATCTCAACACTTGTCTTCTTTATGTGAAACAAGTATAATATTATTTATATTCGGTTACAATCAACAATGTTTTGTTATGTGTTGGGATAATAAGAAAGGTCTTGATTTATTATGAATAAAAAGAATAATCAACGTTTTAGAGATAACGAAAAGAAAATAGAAGACTGCTTTATAAATATGCTAAACAGTACTGACATCTCCAAAATTACTGTTCGTTCTATATGCGAAGAGGCCGGGATAAACCGAACAACATTTTACGCTCACTATACCGATATTTATGATTTATTAGATAAACTTGAACTGAAGATGAGGGCACGAATGATTGCCCAATACGAAGCAACGAATCCTGAAGAAATAGTATCAGCCACACCTGAATATTTAATTCCTTTTTTGACATTTATCAAAGAAAATCAGCTATTCTATAAAGCCTCTCTCCATAAACGAACTGAATTTCCCATTAAAACTGGATTTGAAGCACTTTGGAATACGGTAGTAAAACCGCGCTGCATAAAACGTGGTATTACGTCCGAAGAAGAGATGATGTACTATTTTGTTTTCTATCAGGCTGGATATACTATGTGCATGAAACGTTGGGTTGATAATGGTTGTAAAGAATCTCCGGAAGAACTTTGTCAATATTTCATTAACTGCGCACCAAGGTATGAAGGTTAGTGCAGCCTAAACTAAATGCCAAATTAAAATCTTCTCTTTCTTTCACATAGAAGATGGGTCTCCACTCGACTTTTGACCTCTTGTCAAAATGTAACGAGGAACAAGTTGTATGTCTACGTACATCTTCTTGATATTTTTCAGCAATAAATATAGGGGTAGGTCCCTCTGCACCACCTATTATTGCTATACTACCCACATTATTTTCTTTTTCATTTTCTTTACAACCCCCCAGCTTCCTTGGTTAGTCACTCTTGCAACAATCTTGTATTCGGAAATCCTCCTGTGATAATTCTGGTGATAAACTATACGAAAGAGAATGATACCTCGTAGGCAATTCCATGTCCTGTAAGTGAGGAATTTCAAATCCACTCATCACATCTGGTTCGCACCCATGAATAGTCAAGGTAAATACTTGTCCTGCCACCTGATGAATTAATTCCAATGATATACCCTTCTCTCAAAATACCAACATTTCGTAAACCCCTCCTATTTAGTTTACACTTTTCCAGGCCCCTACTAATTTTATGCTACACATTAACAAACATAAGTTAATTATAGCATATACTCCTTAAACTCTTGCCCCCATTCGCACATAGCTTGCATGATAGGATATAAAGAGCGACCTTTATCTGATAGACTATATTCAACTTTAGGTGGGATTTGTGGGTACTCCTTTCGGATAATAAGGCCGTCTTTTTCCATTTCTTTCAATTGTGCACTTAGTGTCCGATAAGTTATTGTTCCAATTAACCGTTGTAGCTCGTTAAAACGTACGACTTTATATTCTACAAGCCAATATAGAATTACTAATCTCCATTTGCCGCCTATCATTGAAAGAGTGTAGCCAAATGGCGTATCTGTTAATAATTTGATTTTTCCCTCATATTCTTTCATGCTCATAACACTATCCTCCATGATAGTATGCGTCAAAAATGTGCATACTAGTTTTTTATGTCAGCTCATTATATGATGATAAAGGCGAAATGTAAAGGAGGAACTCAAAATGTCAAATACGTTACGTTTGTTAATGCCCCAATGGCAGGGTGGAAATAATCCTGCATATTCTTTTGGGGCGAAACTTCTAGCTTGGCTGGCTCCCACAAGTGAAAATATTCCCCAAGTGGAAGTACCTATTATATCATACCGCAATACGGAACTCCCAACAGAGAGTGGGGTTGTAGGGCGTTCTGTCCTGTTACAGCAGCTGCAGTCAGCCAGACAAATTATTGAAGAACACCAGCCTGGAAAAATAATTGTATTTGGTGGTGACTGCTTAGTATCTCAAGCTCCTTTCGCTTACCTGAATGAGAAATACAATGGAAATCTCGGTGTGTTGTGGCTAGACGCTCATCCAGATATTTCTACACCTCAGATATTTTATCATGAACATGCGATGATATTAGGAAATTTACTCGGTGACGGCGACCCGCTTTTTTCAGCCGAAGTACAGGTTCCATTGAAGCCAAAACGCGTTATGTATGGTGGATTATGTGAGACAACAACCAAAGAAACCGAGCTAATCAATCATTTTGGACTTCGTACGGCGTCTCCAATTGAATTAAAGGAAAACAGCACTTCCATTAAAGAATGGATAGCGAGCGAGAACATTGAACATTTGGCTATTCACCTTGATCTAGATGTATTAGATCCAACGCAATTTCGTTCTTTGCTGTTTGCACAGCCAGATGGTACTGTCATTGATGCAGCACATGGAGAAATGAACCTTTCTCAGATAGCTCGAATAATTCAGGATGTTGCAAAATTGACAAATATCGTTGGATTATCAATAACAGAACATCTTCCTTGGGATGCAATCAATCTCCATGATTTTCTAGCATCACTTCCTGTATGGGAATAGTAAAAGGCTGGATATATACCACTCCAGCCTGTTTTTTAGTTTTGATAATTATAGTCTTGCTCTGTAAGATATGGAAAAGAAATAATATCTGTGGTTTCAACGTTTTCTTTACTTATATCAATTACATTTATTCTGCTATTATTGTAAGTTCTGTAAAAATAGGTACCCTTGTTTAAGTCCATACAGGAAGAATATAAAGTCAAATCTTCCAGGCCATCTTCAGTCATTACACCACCTCTTACCATTTTTACGTAATCAAGCATGTTAAAAAACTGTGAAACGGCTTCGTTGTCGCTATTGATAGTAGGGGTATTAGCTCTGATGAAAGCAATTCTTATAAATCTAGAAACAGATGCAAAATCTCCAGGTATGCCAAGTGTTCCACTACCGATCCCCAAAGAATGTAATTCTTTTTCACTCCAGACACTCTTCTTATGATGTACAGGGGAAAGATATAGATATTCATTCAAGTTTGTTAGATGCCAGTCAAAAGTCGGATTATTCGTCATTACCCCAACCGGGTTGTCATATACTTTAATGCCTTCAACCGTCTTTTCGACTACAATAGACGCACCGCTTTTGTCGGTCAACATCCAATGTAAGGTTGCCACTGGCGTCTCACTGTTTATGGGTGCATCTACTAACTCTATATTCTTTATTGCTTCTTTAACCTCACTCACTGTTGTATAGTTAGATAACGCCCACTGAATCAAATCATAAGGGGCAATATTTAATTTTCCTTCAACACTCTCCTTTTCAAAGTAAGCATATCCACCAAAATTCAGACCTGCACAAGCTAATCCTTCCTTATTCATTGCTTCTGCAAATGTTGCATGGTTATCAATAACAGTCCCCATACCAATTATAGCTTTATGATTAGTAACAATATTACCTGTAACCTTATCTTCATATTGATAGTTTGGAGGCATAATTAAAACACGTTGATTAAAATTATATGCTAAATCCATGTTTCGACCAAAGAACACTTTATCATCCGTTGTTTTTATATTTAACGCTGTACACATATAGACCATCTCCTTTTGCTTTTAGTCTATTTTGTGCTTTTGCTATAATAATTATTCAAAAGCTTACCTTCCTTCTTTAATGGAGGTGGTTTCTTCCTGCTCCAATTCTTTCAACAGATCCTCAGGTATATCGTCAAAATTTTCTTCTGCAATCTGCACTTCTGTAACACCATTGTTATCTACCTGTAATTGATAATGTTCTCTAACCTTTTTCTCTACTTCCATTAAAAGATCTGAATGCTCTGACAAGTATGTCTTAGTACTTTCCCGCCCTTGCCCTAGTTTGGCACCATCATAAGAATACCATGAACCGCTTTTATTAATAATATCGATATCTGCTGCTAAATCAAGAATATCTCCTTCTCTAGATATTCCACTGCCATACATAATATCGAATTCTGCCTCCTTAAATGGAGGCGCAATTTTATTCTTCACTACCTTAACACGCGTTCTATTACCGACACGTTCACCACCGACTTTAATTTGGTCAATCCTTCTTACATCAAGACGCACAGAGGAATAAAACTTTAGTGCACGACCTCCTGTTGTAACTTCCGGACTTCCAAACATAACACCTATCTTCTCACGAAGTTGATTAATAAAGATAACAATGCACTTTGACTTACTTACAACTGGTGTCAACTTTCTAAGTGCCTGTGACATCAATCTTGCCTGTAAACCAATATGAGAATCTCCCATATCTCCATCAATTTCTGCCTTTGGTACTAATGCCGCTACCGAATCAATTACTAGAATATCTATAGCACCAGAGCGTACCAACACCTCCGCAATTTCTAATGCCTGCTCTCCCGTATCCGGTTGTGAGATATATAGTTCATCAATATTCACGCCTATTTTCTTGGCATATTTGGGATCTAGAGCATGTTCTGCATCAATAAACGCAGCTATACTGCCTCTTTTTTGAATCTCTGCCACCATATGTAGCGAAACTGTCGTCTTACCACTAGATTCCGGTCCATAGATCTCCACTACCCTTCCCCTTGGTATTCCACCGAGTCCCAATGCTATATCGAGACTTAATGAGCCAGTAGGAACTACTTCTACACTACCTATAGAATTTGGATCTCCCAAGCGCATTACTGCACCTTTACCAAAATCTTTTTCTATCTTTGAAATTGCTGATTCTAACGCTCTTTTCTTATTCTCATCCATTTGGCTACCTTCTATTCTTTTATTTGGTAAAACAAAAAAGGATGTCTACATTCAGTAAATTTGAATGAAACAATCCTTCTTATTCACGTAAATTGCTTATGTGAGCCTTCTTTCTTATATTAGTTATCTTAACACTAATAAGTTATTTATGTAAGGGAAATCATCGCATATTGTAATCTTTGGTAATATTGTCGTAAACGGAGTACTTCTTTGTTAGTTAAATTAACAATAGACTTTCATTTACTGTTTTCTCCCCACAATAATCACTTGATTACTTGCTCCCCCTTTAGTTTTAGAAAGCAAAAACGCCCCCTCCTCGGATATTTCAAGGACGAGGGCGTAATACTTCGAGTTATCATCTTATATTACTTTACTTCTCTAAGTTTTGCTTCTTCCTCCAGATCCTTTACATCAATTCTCCGATCCTTATAATAAAACTCCATATCATGTTCATTGATCTCCCTGATTACTCTACAAGGATTTCCTACTGCAATTGAATTTGCAGGGATATCGTGAACAACGACACTACCAGCTCCAATTACAGAATTTTCACCAATTGTAACTCCAGGACAAATAACGGTGCCTGCACCAATCCAACAGTTATCCTCAACCGTTACAGGTGCGGTATACATATATTCTCTCATCTGTGGATTGATTGGATGTCCAACGGTTGCAATTGTTACTGCCGGTCCAAACATAACTTTCTTTCCAATCGTAATCTGCCCATCATCAATAAAATTGCAATTCACATTAACATAAGATCCCTCACCAATTGAGATATGTTTTCCATAGCAAAAGTAAAACGGTGGCTCAATCCAACATCCTTTTCCTTGATCGAGCATTTCTGAAATGAGTTGTGCACGATATTCTACTTCATCTGGAGCAGTATCATTAAATGCTTTCATTAGCTTTTTCCCATGCAAACGTTCCTCCGGTAACCCTTCACACATATCTGTAAATAATTTTCCCTTTGCAATTCTTTCGTGCATCGTCATATCTTAATCCCTCTCTTTCCTACTTAATACATCTTGCCAAGCTTCATCGTCGAATTCTTTATCTCTAAAATAAAATCTTCTGTCCTCTTCCGTTATCTTGCGGATTACCCTGCACGGATTTCCTGCAGCAATAACCCAGTCTGGAATATCCTTTGTCACCACACTTCCAGCTCCAATCACGGTATTACTTCCAATTCGCACTCCCGGACAGATGACTGTATTACCACCAATCCAAACATTATCTCCAATAGTCACGCTGATACCATATTCATATGCACTATTTCTCGTATCGGGATGCACTGGGTGTCCCGCTGTATATATTGCCACGTTCGGTGCAAGCTGACAGTTATCACCGATTGTTACCTTGGCTACATCCAAAATTGTGCAGTTATAATTTGCAAAAAAATTCTTTCCCACTTCAATATGAGTTCCATAGTCACAGTAAAAAGGAGGATTGATAAAAGCTCCATCTGATTTCCCAAGCAATTCCTTTACAATCTTTCCAATTGCATCAAAATCTGAACGATCCACGGTATTTAATCTCTGTGTCAGTACTCTTGCTTTTTTCTGTTCTTCAAAGACCTCATTGTCACTAATGTAAGGCAATTCCAAATCTCTTCTCTCAATATTATTCATTTCATTAACCACCTTTCTAAATTTTATGAAAAATTGGTTTCATATTTTCAAATGTACAAATTGATTCAAATCCAATCTCTTTAACTTCTTTTAGCACCTCTTCAAAATGACTTACTAGCTGTCCTGGTTTATGGCTATCCGAACCAATGGTTAATATCTCACCACCCAATTCTCGATATAATTTTAAGATATCTCTCGAAGGTGTTAAATCTTTTAATCCATAACGGAATGAGGACGTATTAATTTCAATACCCTTTCCATCAGCGATAACCACTCTTAATATCTCCTCTACTCTATCCCTTACTAACTCAAACGGATAGTTTCCTTGCAGATCATACCGCGAAATTAAATCCAAATGTCCTAAGACACTATAGTTCTTATACCTTTTTACCACCGCAAGAAGCTCTCCATAGTAACGTTCATTATACTCTTTTTGGGTTTTTCCCTTTTGAAAATTCTGATTCCAAAATTCTTTATTCTCTACTTGATGACATGACAAAATGATAAAATCCCAAGGATATCGTTTATAGAGTGCCTCAAACTTCGGAATTGTGTGGTTCTGTACACCAAACTCCAAACCTTGTTTGACACATATCTGATTTTGAAAACGTTCCTTTAATTGTGCTATTTCTTTCACATATGAAGAATAGTTGACATTCAATATTTTATCTGCCAGTTCTTCTTCCGTCTTTCCTTCAGGATCAACCTTAATTCCATAGTCTACATGATCTGTGATACAGATTTCCTTTACTCCAAGTGCTATTGCATCTATAATAACTTTTTCCATCGGATACTCACTGTCATCGCTGTAGTAAGTATGCACATGATAATCATAAAACATAATGACTCACTCCTTCGTCAAATTCTTTACCCAATTGTATTTTTTGTAATGATGATAAACCGCTGGCAATTTTATCAACTCATCCAAGTTCAGCAAAAAGTACACAATAATTACTGGGAGTTTTAATACAAAAGCGGCGATTGCCCCCAGTGGTACTATCACCACCCACATGGTCACAGTATCGCATAAGAAACCAAATTTCGTATCTCCACCTGCGCAAAAAATTCCGGATATTACAGTACTATTAATAGATTTTCCAATCATATAATATCCACAGATAAATAACATAAACCGTAAATATGAATATGCCTGATCCGTCAGATTACCAGCGCATCTAAGTATAAGCGGGATTCCTACTAGAATAATCAGATTAGATACAACTCCAACAAATATAGCAACATGACACAGCTTATCTCCATATCGCCTTGCTTTTTCAAGTTCTCCTCTACCTAGTTCATTTCCTATTAAAATTCCGCTTCCTGTCCCAATTCCAAGGCACACACAAGCAATTATATTTTTCACAATATTAGCTATTGAATTGGCAGATACTGCATCACTTCCCAGATGCCCCATGATGACAGAAAACATAGTAAATCCACATCCCCAAACTAATTCATTAGCAAGTACAGGTGTTGTATAATGCAAAAAATCTTTCCAAAGTTTTTTCTCTTGATGCATCAAATAGTTAATGCGGATACGTACCACATCTTGCTTCTGATTTTCCATTAGTACCAGCATCAATTCCACAATCCTTGCAATCACAGTTGCAATTGCAGCTCCGCTAATTTCCAACTTTGGCATACCAAACAACCCAAATATGAGCACTGTATTTAAGATAAGATTTATCACCACAGTAGTAGAACCATAGATTGTACTTCGGGATGTCCTTCCACTATTCTTCATAATACACAGATAAATCTGTGATATTCCCATACATAGGTACGAAACACTTACAATGCGCAGATACGGTATACCAAGTTTAATTAATCCTATATCATTTGTAAAAATTCGCATTAGCGATCCTGGGAAAAACAAAGCAGATACAAAAAACAGAACTGATATCAAAAATGATAATCTTAATGCTATCGCAAGCACTTTCTCCACTGCCTCTTTATTGTCTTTTCCCCAATATTGGGCAGCTAGTATAGTCGTTCCAATCGTTAATGCCGCGAAAAATAGGCTAAGCACAAACTGTACCTGTGTAGCAAGTGAAATTGCTGATAGGGATTGTTGATCCAACATTCCAAGCATAAGCGCATCAGATGCGCTTACAACTGCTGATAATAAGTTCTGCAAAGCAATCGGCAGTACCAGTCCCCATAACTTTTTATAAAAATGCTCCGTATCTTTCATTCTTCTCATTCCCCTATTATTAATTGGCTACATATAAATTCTGATGTACTATCTGCCTCAGTTGTATTATAATTATAGTATTTTAAACTAGGTGATGATATCAATATTATCGCATATTATTATAACAATCGTGTTTTATCAAAGGATTTACCACTAGAAAGGATATAGAAAATATGATTTGTACTGATGTAATGCAAGATGCTTCTGAAATAATTCATTATGATGAAACTGGGATACCAATCTATATTCGAAAAGGTTGTTTATCCTCCTATCCGGATATGCGTGCACTTTGCCATTGGCACGAAGACATTGAATGGATCTACATTATAGAGGGTGAAATGAATTACGAAATTAATGGTAAGAAGGTTTTACTTAAGAAAAATGACTGTATTATAGTCAACTCCACACAAATGCACTTTGGATATGCAAACAAGAAACAAGATTGCCATTTCATTTGCATTCTGTTTCACCCCTCCCTTCTTCACTTTAATACTCACCTTTATGAGAGATATGTAAACCCTTTTATCGAGTGTTCATCTTTAGAATATATTCATTATGATTCTGCATCTTTAGAAGGAAAAGCCATTTCCAAGCATTTGTTAGACATATTTTCACTAAAAGAAAAGGCTTTACCGGCGTATGAATTCGAAGTTTTGGAGCACTTTATTGCAATTTGGAAAATTGTCTATATCCAGTTTCAATCTCAAATTAATCAGGAAAATGAGACCTCGGACACTGATATCGTCATTCAAAAGAGAATGGTTTCCCACATATATCAGCATTATGGAGAACCCCTTACACTTGAGGATATTGCTTCATCTGTCCATGTAAGTAAAAGTAAATGCTGTATTATCTTCAGAAAATACTTACAGCAGTCACCTATTGACTTTTTAAATGCCTATCGTTTGGAAGTTGCATGCAATCTGTTAAAGAGCACGGATTATACCATTACACAAATTGCAACGGCCTGTGGCTTTAATCATCTAAGCTATTTTTCAAAGATTTTTTATCGAAAATATAATTGTACACCAAGAGAATTTAGAATTAATAATACGATACCTTAGACTGCAAAAGCCGCCCGGATAATGGGCGGCCTTTGAACTGTATATGGTATATTACATCTATTAGGGGTGAACGGTTTTAATCATATCTCTTTATCTACTTTCATGTAAAACAATATTCTCTGCTTAATTCAACCGGTTCAATTCTTCTATTAATTCGAGTATCTTCTCTTTTCTTATACCACCGAAGCTCATCATACTCCGAATCGGCATATAAGCAATCATGGCTTCACCCATTTCCGCAGTAACCGCACTCTCACCGTCCGAATCCGGAACAAGTTCTTCCCTCATCTTATCTATCATCGGCTTAACAAGTTCCATCGCCTGCGCATTCTCCATTAGCTCTCCAAATGTTGTATCTACTGTATAAGTAACTGGAATTTTGTCCGTACTCTCTATCTGAATAGACTTTTTACAGCGGATATCCCTGCTGGATGCCGCCGCCATTATCGTATATGTTCCAGTCGGCGCTACCCAATCATGAATGGTTTCGTTCCAGTAAGCAAATGCTCGCTTATCTAACGTAAAGCACAGTGTTTTTGTCTCTCCTGCCTCTAATGCAACTTTCTCAAAAGCTCGCAGCTCTTTTATCGGTCTAATAACCTGACTATTATCCTGTGCACCCACGTATATCTGTACAACTTCTTTTCCTGTCACAGATCCAACATTAGTGATATCCACGGAGACACAAAGTTTCTCAGTATCCTTCATCCTTTCCTTATCCAGTGTTAAGTTAGAGTAAGTAAATTCCGTATAGGAGAGCCCATGTCCAAATGGGAATAGCACCTGTTGCTTTTTCTTATCGTAATAACGATATCCTACAAATACACCTTCACGGTATTCCACGCGATTGCCCTCTCCTCCATAGAATGGATAAGATGGATTATCTTCCATATGCACCGGAAAAGTCTCTGGCAACTTCGCACTTGGATTCACCTTGCCATACAAAATGTCTGCCACGGCTCCCCCGATTGCCTGACCACCTAGATATGCTTCCACTACACCCTTTACCTTTGCAATCCACGGCATCTCTACAGGAGATCCATTGTGTAGCACAACCACAACGTTTGCGTTAGCCTCACATACAGCATCAATCAATGCATTCTGGCAATCAGGCATGCGCATATGCGTTCTGTCATATCCCTCCGACTCAAAGCTGTCCGGAAGCCCCGCAAAAACTACGGCCACATCTGCTTCTTTCGCAAGCTTTACCGCCTCCTGCATAAGGCTCTCGTCCACAATATCCTTATCATCGTTAAAGCCCTGTGCATAACTTACATTAGAATTCCCCTTAAGTACCTCCCATGCAGAGGTGACTTCCGAGCTGTTGATATGTGAAGAACCACCACCCTGGTATCTCGGATTTTTCGCATATTTTCCGATAAGCGCCACTTTCTGTGCATCTTTCAATGGAAGAACCGCTTCGTTTTTTAGCAATACAACAGTTTCCTCTGCAATTCTTTGCGCCTCCTGATGATCCACCCTACGATCAAATACAGCGTTTTCATCCTTGTTTTCCTCATACCTAAAAACAATGTTTAAGATGCGCTCACATGCGGTATCAAGCACTTCTTGCGCAAGTATTCCTTCTTCGACTGCACGGATGATTTCTTTGGTGCTTGAATCTCCCGATGCAGGCATTTCAAGATCCAGACCTGCCAACAAATCTGGCACTCTGTCATTAACCGCACCCCAATCACTCATCACATAACCATCAAATCCCCATTCACCACGCAGTATATCTGTCAAATAAGTTTTGTTTTCTGCTGCATAAACTCCATTAATTTTATTATAGGAGCACATGACCGTCCATGGCTTATCCTTTTTTACCGCGCCTTCAAATGCTGCCAGATAAATTTCCCTCAGAGTTCTCTCGTCTATCTCTGAAGACGAGGACATTCTTCGATGTTCCTGATTATTCGCAAGAAAATGCTTTACGCTCGTTCCAACATTTTTGCTCTGCACACCTTTTATGAGTGCGCCTGCCATCTCGCTTGCTACATAAGGATCTTCTGAATAATATTCAAAGTTCCGTCCGCACAGTGGGGATCGTTTGATATTCATTGCCGGTCCTAGTATTACACTGACCCCCTCAGCTTGACATTCATTGCCTAGAATCTCTCCCATCTGTGTAATAAGCTCCCGATTAAAGGATGCTGCTGTTGCACATCCTGCCGGAAAGCAGACTGCCTTGATGCTCTCATTCAGTCCCAGATGGTCAGCCTCCGAATCCTGTTTTCTAAGTCCGTGCGGTCCGTCCGACACCATCGATGCCGGTATTCCCAGACGTTCCACTGCATCCGTATGCCAAAAATCCGCACCAGAGCACATGGAGGCCTTCTCTTCCAGCGTCATCTTTGCAACCATCTCTTTTACTTTTATCTGTTCCATATTAATCTCTCCTTCCTATGTCTACTACAGTTAAGCAAAAGCTTAATGTTGGATATCATCTGCCATCTCCGCCATCATTGCCATTAAATCAAATTTTGGTGATGCATCGACATATAACTGCAGTAATTTATCATCGAAATTGTGTCTAACCTCACATGTTCTGTCAAATATCATAGTAGCCTCGTCATCTTTCGTCGATGACGGCCATTCCTGAATTTCCGAATGATTTGGATTCCCTGTCTTTGCAAAGCTGATTAGTGCATCAAAAATCTGGCTTTCCAGTTTATCTGAAACTTCCGGTATATTTGCAACTGGAACAAGTTCCGTATTGTGAAATACAAACGGAATGTCAGAACAATGCCATGCCGTCTTCCCATGTTGATAAGGGAACTCTAATCCAAACAAATAAGAGTATACTTCGCCGCCTGCTTCAGCAAATGATCGGATAAACTGCTTAGTTGGACATCTAAAAATCGTATCAAGCGTCAACAAATCTGCCAAACTCTTTCCCGGATATGCCTTTTTAAATTCTGTAACCAGTTCTTCTTTGTATTCACCAAAGCGCTGTGTGAGTACTTCCTGCAATGCAGCCTCCGGCAGCTCATCTTTAACAAAAGGTAGCTCTCCCATAGCGAACTCTCCGAAAACCGTTCCTATTATCAAAGGGATTTCCTTCGCATGTTCCCTAAAACCAACAGCTGGACCTTCCCCTTTATAATATGCGTTTGGCTTTGGTACACAACCTACATAGCCCCCCTGCATTGCAATAGCAGGACTTACTTTGTTATATGCCTGTGCCAGTTCATAATAAGGAATTGTCTCTAACTTCTCTACCTCAGCCTCCGTCAATCCTAGTTCTGTCAAAATTGCCTGCACAACCGGACGGGAATCTTCTGTGGAATATGGAAGCAGGTCACCTGCAACACCGCTCATAATCATCCCCTTATGGAACAATCCGTCTGCTGCCGGCATCTGCAAAAGACTACTCACCTTCATACCACCACCTGACTGTCCGAAGATCGTAACATTTTCAGGGTCTCCGCCAAAAGCTGCGATATTTTCTTTGACCCAGCGAAGCGCCGCAATCAAGTCTTCCTGTCCAAGATTGGCTGAATCCGCATATTTTTCCCCATATGGAGATAGATCAAAGTACCCTAATATATTCAAACGATGATTTACCGTAACGACTACCACATCACCATACTTACTCATGTTTTCCCCATTATATGCCTTCTGCTCAATAGAACTCCCCATGGAGAATGCGCCGCCATGTAGCCATACAAGTACTGGCTTCTTTGCCGTTTCTTCCAACGACTGTGTCCAGATATTAAGGTTAAGGCAGTTCTCATCCTGTGGCCAGTAGCGGTGTGGAACCAAAAGCTCTCCATTTGGGCTATCCTGCTGCAGCATCGGACATACAAATCCGTAGGATGCAGCCTCTTTTACTCCCTCCCATGGTTCCGGTTCCACAGGCATCTGGAAACGTTTCGCTGTTGCATAACGTATACCTTTAAAGATATAAGTTCCCTCGCTCTGGTATCCACGAAGTTTGCCCGCCTTTGTCTGCACAATTGGCAGGCTGTCATACTCAAATTGCTTTGCCATATTACTTCCTCCTTATCTTGATGATGCAATCATCTTTAACTTGAATAACTTTATTCTAACACTCCACTATAGGCATTTTCTTTACATTTCTTATTCAAAAAGAATACATTTCTTATCAAATGCACAAAAACTAGTTGAATTGCTATCATTTCATCAGCAATTCAACTAGTTTTTTATGCACTATATTTAATTTATTAGTCATTCTATCTATTTCTCATCTTCATAGTACAGAACATGTGGGTGGTCTTTGAATCGTTTTTCTCCCCTTGTTTTCATTGATTCCAGATAATACTTCTTATATTGAAACGGCGTCATCCCATACTCCTCCCGAAAAATATTATTAAAAGATCGGACATCGGAAAATCCATTTCGCATAGCGATCTCAAGCATGGAATAATCTGTTTCAATCAACTCCGGAAAAGCTCTGCTCAGACGTAATCGGTTAATATGCTCTTTAAAGGTCTTTCCAGTGTATGTCTTAAATAATTTTGCCAGATATTCCGTGGACATATTATATTCCTTCGCAACTTTCTGCAAAGAAAGCGGTTCCGCATAATTCTGCTCCATATAGTCTAAGACATTGCGAAGCAGATCTATATATTTCTGACTCTTAAGTATTGTATGGCTTTTTTCTTTTTTGAAATAAGAAAATAACAAATATAGCATCTGGTAGAGAACGCTGTTTAACCTCAGATAGCTGTATTCGTCCTGTTCTGACAGATACATGTTTATCATAAGTTCATAAAGCTCCTTCAACTCTCCTATTTTTTCTTCATTATCCTGCAGATAGAATGAAATATCATCAATATCAGGACAAATTTCTTTCAAAAAATCGTAGGAAATAAACAATGATACTCCATGCAGTCCTTCTCCTAATTGGATGGGTTTTTGCTCGGATACAATAGCATGAACATCCCCACTGTTAATCAGCATCATTGATCCTGCCTTTACCAAAATACGTTCCCCATTAACCCAGTAAACGGCATCATAGTCTATCAAATAATTAATTTCAATGGTTCTATGCCAGTGCTCAGTAATGGCATAATTTATATTTCCTTGATGGAGCAGAATCTGAATTGGCTGCTGCTTATCCATATCAAATTGCTCATGATAAAAAGTAATCAATTTCTTACCTCCTCCATATAATCTTTCTGTACACTTCTTGTTTAGATATTATAGCTATTATATAATCACTTCTCTAATTTTATCGATCAAACTTATATCTACGGGTAACCAATCAACAGTAGCTAGTGTATCCTTTGTTAACCACTTAGCTGCTTTATGTTCTTTTAACACCAACTCTCCAGACTTAACTGTGCATAGGAAACAATGCATAGTCAAATGAAAGTTTGGGTAATCATATTCCACAGTATCAATTAGTTCTCCTACTTCAATAAGTGTATCTAGTTCTTCTCTAATTTCACGAACTAATGCCTGCTTAGGTGATTCTCCTTCTTCTATCTTGCCACCTGGGAACTCCCAGCCATCTTTAAATTCTCCATATCCTCGTTGCGTTGCCAATATCTTATCTCCATCTTGTATTATTGCTGCAACAACTTCTATAGTTTTCATCCTCTGTCCACCTCGTATTAAAATTCAAGTGAATCGTAAATCGTTTCACTACTTATCATTATACTTAATTACTGTGTAAAATAATCATAGATATCGTTTCTTACTTCATGCTCTAACTCCATTTTAAAATTCATAATAGGTAACGTATGCCCTTTATCATTTATTATAGTGGTTTCTGTCCATTCAATCGGGTTCACTTTGCCCATATAATAAAAATCCGAACCTTCTCCATCGCTCTTCTTAATAAATAGATAAACCTTAAGACCATTTTGCTTACTGTTGATCAATTCCTGAGCCTCAGTACTCTTTTCAGATACCTTGCTTCTTGTCATCCAACTAAAGATACGATTATTAATAAACTGATCTTCGTATTTCGTACTACTTGAAATATCCTCTTTCTTCTCATACGTAACGAATATAGGGCAAGTATTATATTTAATTCGGTAACCATATATAGTAGAACTATCATCCTTTTCCCAATTTAATATTCTACATACATCTTTTCTTGAATATTTCTGATATAAAACCAAATTATCTTCGTCATGTCCTATATATTGATCCTCGTATTTTCTAAGACTATACTCTATAAGATTGTTTAGTTCTGTTTTAAAATTCATTTCACTTAACTTACTATAGAAGGTAACTGCTCGTGTTATTTGTTTTTGACTATTATGTTCTATATCTTGTTTATCAAGAAATTCAATGTTTTGATATTTATTTTTTTCAGATTGCGTATTAACAAAGTCTTTACCTAGAACACGTAATGCAAACTTGAAATCTTCCTCCTTATATGTTTCTCCAACACTCTCTAATTCCCTAGTAAAGGAATCTTTATTAATCTCCAAACCTTTCATAAGCATTCTTAGCATCAATAATTCATGAGGACGTTTCCCGTTTATTAACAACGATGACACAAATTCCAATATTGCTTCTTCATCAGAATTAAAAGTAATTGTATAATCTTTGTCCACCATTCTCACAAAGCGGTCATAAGTCTTAGCATAATTAATAAATAATATCGGATCAATTTCACCATATTCATAAAAATCTAATATTGATGGTACTCGTCCGATTCGATTCTTAAGAATCATATATTTATCCTGTAATAATTTCTTCGTTGTTGTTACATTATCAATCGATTGGAATATTCTCTTCTTTGATATCTCATCAAAATGTATCGTAGAGCTACCTGGTATTATACACGCCCCTTCCATAACATATCTTCGTATCGTATCTTTATTATAAGTACGATCTCCTGACAATGCTATTGGAATCATAAAATTATTCATATAATTACCGATAAAATCTAAATAGTAAAATTCCGTACCCCAGTAGAATCATCTAATACTTCTCCATCTATCTCTAAATCAGTAATGCCGAAATAATGAAATGGGCATAATAGATTTTCTTCTAATGCCTGCTGCAAACGTATTTCATACGCAATATTATGATCGAATAATTCATAAATATCAAAACCATCGGTACGATCTGGACTAGCTGTCATGCCAAGCCAAAAATTCGGAGTAAAATACTCCATGATTCTCTTATAACTCTCAGATCCTGCTCTATGTACTTCGTCTATAATAATTGTATCAAATTCTTCTCTTGAAAACCGTTCTAACGTCTCCTGTTTTGCCATCATCTGCATCGTTGAAAAAAGATATTCTGTTTCATAATCCTTTGAAGTTCCTGAAAGCAAACCAAATGTCTTTGCATTACCAAATACATTTTTATAGCTTCTAATGGCTTGTTTTGCAATTTGTTCTCTATGTACAAGAAACAATGCCTTTTTAGGATTCTTATCACGAAGTGCAAATGCAGATGCATAGGTTTTTCCAGTACCTGTAGCTGATATCAGAAGTGCCCTTTCCTTACCTTCCTTATATATCTTGCGTAGATTTGCAATAAAGGCTACCTGCATCTTATTAGGTTGTAATTTATATTGTTCAAGTGATGTGATCTCTGCTTGCTTCGCAATAGCTTTTTGCTTCTTTATTACTTCATAATTTACCTTATATCCTTCTATAAACTCTTCAAACTCTCTTGCTGAGCTAGAATTCCATAAATCATTAAATTCCTCTAATATCCGATTTGCATATTCCCCTTGCTCGGTAGAAATAATTTTCGTATTCCATTCTTTGTTCTTAGTTAACGCTCCCATCGTCATATTAGAGCTGCCAACAATAATTCTGTAGACTTCCTCTTCTTTAAAGATATACCCTTTTGTATGAAACCCTTCACCAGCTTCCTTGGTATTATACATCTTTAACTCTATATTCGAAAGGCTCGCTAATTTCTCAAGTGCCTTTGGTTCTGTGAAATTTAGATAATCCGTTGTTAAGATTTTACCTGGTATCCCCTTCTCTTCCAATACTCTTAAGGTCTGCAAAAGTGGTGTAAGTCCGCTCATTGTAATGAATGCAACACTAATAAAGAACGTATCACAACGTAATAACTCGTTCTCTATAGTAGATAGTACTTTTCTTCCCTCTTTATAGTTATTTGAGACAAACTGAGGTTTGAACGCAAGATTTGAATTTGCTTCAAGATTAATAAACGCTGTTTCAAATCCTTGTTTCATCTGTTCGATATGATTATTATCCATAATGTAATCTCCTTGTATGTAAAACGGGTTTCTATTGAATGTTATTTTTAACCTTTTTTTTGATAACTTATGCTCTATTATAGCTTACATAACAAAATATTACCACCTACTAGCAGAGCTCTAAATATACTTAATTTTGCAATTTATGTTCGTGTTAAACATTATCAATGCAGTAATTCCAAGGGCGAAGCCTCAATTTTTAACTATTGTTTAATTTTGTATTTCTAGCTAATATAAAAACAGAACGTTTACATCTGCTTTAACGGATGTAAGCGTTCTATTTTTACTTAACTTAATGAAATTGACTACAGGGATCATATCAACTCCAAGGTTTCTTTTTTTTAGCTACTATTATTTTTTCTGATTTTTCAATCTTTGATAAACATAGAACGGAATTCCAGAAAACATAAGTAGGAATACCCACATCGCTACATCAGCACCTGTTGCATAGATTATATAGATTGAATATAAGAAAGCAACCAGTGATAATCCGTGCTTTTTCACAAATTTCATAAAAGTATAGGATTCATTACTTTTAGCTGTCAAAATTATTTCTGCCGCTGTTGTTAACGCATATGCAGGGATGAATGACAAAGTTGCAAGTGTAACCATAAAATTAAACGCTTGAGTCAAACTTTGTACATAATTTAAAATAAGGAGTAGATTCGTAAATATTCCTGTAATAATAAGCGACGTATATGGCGTTGCATATTTTTTATGCACTTTTGCAAAAAAGTCTGGAAAAAGTCCGTCCTCTCCTGCAGCAAAGGATAGTCTCGCAGTGATTAATACCCAACCAGAAATTGTTCCTAGTACAGAAATAATAATCCCAAGTGAAATGAAGCTACCACCCCATGTGGCACCAGTAATATTATTAATGATACCTGCAAGCGGTGCTTGTGACTGAGCCAGTTCTTCCTGTGGCAAGCCACCCATAGATAATACAGAAATTATTAAATAAATTAACACAGCAGAGATTGTTCCAATCACCGTACTTCTTTTTATATTAACCTCAGGATTTTTAATTTCTCCTCCTGAAACAGTCGCACTTTCTAATCCTACAAAGGACCATAATGTTACAGAGATTGCTGCTGGCAATGAGCCAAGTCCTTGAACTTCTGGAGATGAATAGCTATAAAGATACTCCCCATTAAATCCATAAAAGGCAATCATTACAAAGACAATAATTACACCTAGTTTTAATACGGTACTAACCATACTAAAATATCCTGCCTGCTTTACACCTATAATATTAATCCAAGTAAATAACCATAATATCGCCGATGCAATCACAAATGACAGCAAGTTATTCTCAGCAATGATTGGAAAGAATACCGTAAGATATCGCAATACCGCAGTTATAATTGCAGCATTTCCGATCCACGAGCCTATCCAAAAGGTCCAGGCTACTAAATATGCGGTAAACTTACCAAAAGCTTTTTCTGTATATACAATGGGTCCCCCTGTTTCAGGAAAAAGTGTCCCTAGCTTTGCAAAAGAAAGGGCAAGCAACACAGATCCACTGCCTGTGATTACCCATGCTAAAATAGTTGTCATGGGATTAGCTACCTGTGCCAAACTTTGAGCTGAAGTAAAAATACCCGATCCAATCATATTGCCAACGATAATGGCTATCGCTGCTCCCAGCCCAAGTTCCCGTTTGAGCTTAGTATCCTTTGTAGTTTCATTATTTGTCATAAAACACCTCTTCTCATCAACTTCTGTAGTTGTTTATAATAATAGCAATTATAATATATAACATTTGTAAAAAAAAAGAGCAAGTAGTTTTTTTCTTTTATGAACCTCTGATTTATATTCTAAACGTACTTATTTCTTTTTCAGATAATGCGTGGTAGAATACAACTGTATCTCACAGAAGATATTCAAATCCCCCCTTAAAATAGCACAATTCACTGGTGTCAAATACTTTTTACATGCTCATTTTGAGTAATGTCAAAGCCATTTGATAGCGGTAATCCAATAAATGTCATATCATATGTTCAGATCAAGAGAACAACAAATTAAGAAGGAGGCTTTCTACATTGGAATTAAATACTCAAATAAAAAAATACCGTAAAAGTATGAATTTATCACAAGAAGAACTAGCTGAGAAAGTCTATGTAACTAGACAGACTATTTCAAACTGGGAGAATAACAAAAACTATCCAGATATTCATAGTCTTTTATTGCTCAGTTCATTATTTGACATATCTCTTGATCAATTAATTAAAGGAGATATAGACATTATGAAAGAAGAAATTAAAGAAGCAGAACTCCAAAAATTCAATCATTATGGTAATATTTTTACCGCACTACTTATGATAACCATAATCTCATGCGTACCACTTGCAATGCTTTTGAATTATTATGGTCTGTTAATTACAGGCATCCTATTCATTGTAACTATGTTCTTTGCCGTTAAAGTTGAGAAATGTAAAAAAGAAAATAATGTTCAGACTTATAAGGAAATTGTCGCTTTCACAGAAGGAAAACGCTTGGACGAAATCGAAAAGCATCAGGAATATGGTAAACGGCCTTATCAAAAATTTGTACTGATGTTAGGAAGTGCTTTGATAACACTTATCGTTTGTATGATAATGTATTTGGTGCTTAGTCTTGTATTAAAATGAAATTTTAAAAGAAATGGTATAGTCCCCCCCTAAAGGTTAATTGCAATAATTTAAAATTGTACTCAAATTATATAACAGGAGACATTTGGTCTACTGTCAGTGACTTAATAATATGCTTTATTACAAATGTATCAACTTGGTGAATCTCATCAGAATCTTCATATTGAAATTACCCTAATTTCACGGATTGAATAAAATAGAATCAAAATAGAATCCCACAAAAAAATGCTACAGCCCTTATTAATACAAGGCTATAGCATTTTTCTTATCTATTCAAACTCAATTCACTAATATATAATCACACATATTCTATATGTTTTAATTAATTATATTATCTTAATTCATCTTTTTATTATAAAACATTTAACTAATTAAATTATATAATACCAAATCAATGCCATACTATTAATTTTAAGTTTTATCTTTAAGTATTATGTATCCACTATTTAATTTACTTATTTTTCATATTTTTAATTCCAACCTAAATGTTCATTTCTTGCTAATCTTACATTTAATAAATCATTATCAAATATACATTTTTTTCTATATTTATTATCATGTAAATATAGATTTTTATATTTAATGGTTATATCTTCTTCCGTATTTATTAAAGCTAACTCTGTAACATTATTATATATTTCAACATTATCTAGTAATAATGAGTATGAAACATATATAAGATCAGAATAGCAATTTTTACAATCATGTATTTTTGTATTACTCAATCTTACATTGCTTTCTTCTGACCAAATTGCACCATTGGTACACTCATATATCTCTGAATTATTACACTCATACTCGCTCTCTATAGCATATATACCATAGACTCCACATCCATACATTATATTTTTATCCAATATTATTTTTTCAGAATTATTAATAAAAATAACATTACCACCACACTCTTTAATATCTACTTTATGTCCAAATTTAAAACCACTAATTTTTATATTGTAACAATTTTTTAAAACAAGTACATTTGCATCCGAAAATTGTGAGTAAATATGACTACCATTTCCATAAATCTCAACATTTCTAAGATTTAATAAAACAAGTTCCCAACCATCTTCAACTCTATTAACTCGTACATGTACTGTTTCTTCTACTCCATCTAATACATCTGTTTCTATGTTTGAAAGCTTTATAACTGAATTACTTTTTAAGCATTTACACAACTCATTAATACTATTACAATTAAAGTACTCAATATTTATATTCTCATCGTTATCTTCAAGACAAAATGCAGACCGATAGTTATGCTTTGCTTTAATATATGTCAATAATCGTGTGTAAATAAATGCTATGGAATCGCTGTACTTTACATCATTATTATATTTTTTTGAAATAAATTCCACGTCATACTCCGACAATTCATTACCATACATTTCATTTTCATAAATTTGTTTGTAGTAATATTCAATTAAGTCATATGCCTTTTTTATACTTTCTTTATTTGATAATACACTATGAGATCTAACTTGCATTATTCCAACGGTAGCTGAATGACCTGTTTTAACTTTTATTTTTTCTAGTTCTCTTATAAAAGGACCTCTATTAAAGTTTTCAAAAATCATAATTGCAAATAGCAATATACACAAATATGAATTTTGGGCATTTATATCTAAAGTTTCTGCATACTTTAAATAAAAGGTATCAAATCTTCGTTTAATATATTTTATTAATTGTTCCTCTTTTAATACGTCGTCTTGTTTTATCCTCTTATCCATTAAACTTTTTATAAAACCATAAATTATTAGTATAATAGAAAACCAAAGTTCCTCCTTTAAATCTGAAACAGAAATAAATAATGATTTAGTACTTTTAAGAAAGAATACATTCAACAATATTCCAAGAATAATACCGAAAATTGCAACAGTAAGTTCATACTTAAAATTGTATAATTCTTTTCTACGTAATACTAAACAAATTAATACCATTCTATATATATAGTAAGATACATTGTATATCATTAGTAATGCCATTATATTATTCCATTTTAAGTATGATAAACCAACAAATATGAAAATCATGCATACATTCGGAAAAAATACATTCATTAAAATATTTGTAGTCATTGATTCTTGACGATCATCTGAAAATGTAAATACAGAATACGGTTTACTTTCTACTCCAATTTCATTTATATTTTTCCCACAAGTAGAAACAATCCCATGTGTTATACATGCTAAAAACAACATACAACCTATATGTAATATAACTTCTATATAATTCATTTTTTCCTCCCCCTTAAGTGTTTTTATTATAATAAATATCATAGTATGAGTGACTTAAGCTTGTAATTTAATAATTTCATCCATAAATATCGTTAAAATGCTTTTTACTATTATACTTTCCAAAAAATTTCAAAAGTCACTTATTAAATTAATATACATTATTTTCGCAGAAAAAACAATTGCATAAGGTATTTTATGATAATTTAACTTTTATTTGGAACAAATTTATTAAAACTACCACTTTTACTTAATTCATTTCATGTAACCATACTATTTTTATTATAATCTAGAAAAGCAATCTATAATCTTTTATTTGATTATAAATAATTCTACTTAACACAATAAATACTAATACTAATTATTTTAAGAAAAGAGGAACTCATGAAAATTGAAATTTTAATTCTTCTTTATTTTTCATAATTTCCTCTTTTCCTCACGGTGAGAAATAATCAAACAGGGTTCTAGGGATTTCCCCTAGCAAGCGGATAAATCTCTCACTTTTTTAATTATAGCAACAGCTAAAATTACAAAAGTGGGGGAGTTATGATATGGAACTAAATGATTTTATTAAAGAATGGTACAATAAAAAAGAAAGTTCAAAACACTCTTCAGAAACTTTAAGAGGTTATGAACAATGGAAAATATCTTATCCAAATGATAATTTAGGTAGGATAGCTGATAAATTAAAAAAGAAAAGAGACGAACTTTCTAGAGAAAAAACAAAATAGTCAATAAACAATGCCAAAATAATACCACATAACAAAAAACAGCCCACAAATCCTTATAATTACAAGGTTTGTGGGCTTAATATTTTTATTCAAACTCAATCGTAGCAGGTGGTTTCCCCGTACAATCATAAAGTACTCTATTAACACCCTTAACTTCATTTACAATTCTACTTGATACTTTACCGATTACTTCCCAAGGGAGTTCAGCAAATTCTGCTGTCATGAAGTCTGAAGTTGTTACGGCACGTAATGCGATTGCGTAGTCGTATGTTCTTTCGTCTCCCATACAACCAACTGAACGCATGTTAGTTAATGCTGCGAAATATTGGCCGATTTCTTTATCGATTCCGGCTTTCGCGATTTCTTCACGGTAGATGAAGTCAGCATCTTGAACGATACGTACTTTCTCTGGTGTGATATCACCAATGATACGGATTGCAAGACCTGGGCCTGGGAAAGGTTGTCTGAATACAAGGTTCTCAGGGATTCCAAGCTCAAGACCTGTTTTACGTACTTCATCTTTGAATAATTGACGAAGTGGTTCGATAATTTCTTTGAAATCTACATAGTCAGGAAGTCCTCCAACGTTGTGGTGAGACTTGATTACTGCTGATTTACCAAGACCACTTTCGATTACGTCTGGGTAAATAGTTCCTTGAACTAAGAAATCAACTGTACCGATTTTCTTTGCTTCTTCTTCGAATACACGAATGAATTCTTCACCGATAATTTTACGTTTTTCTTCTGGTTCTGAAACACCAGCTAATTTGTTGTAGAAACGTTCCTGTGCATTAACGCGAATGAAGTTTAGATCGAATTGTCCGTTTGGTCCAAATACTGCTTCTACTTCATCCCCTTCGTTCTTACGTAATAGACCGTGATCAACGAAGATACAAGTTAATTGTTTACCTACTGCTTTTGATAGTAATACTGCTGCTACAGAGGAATCTACACCACCTGATAATGCACATAATACTTTACCGTCACCAACTTTTTCACGAATCGCTTTAATAGATTCTTCCGCGAATGAGCTCATGATCCAGTCACCTGAACAGTTACATACATTATATACGAAATCGTGGAACATCTGTGTTCCTTCTACTGTATGAACTACTTCTGGGTGGAATTGAACAGCATATAGATTCTTCTCTGGGCTTTCCATTCCTGCTACTGGGCAAGATTCTGTTGTTGCAGTTACCTTGAAACCTTCTGGTAATTTAGCGATGTAGTCGGTATGGCTCATCCAACATACTGTTTCTTTTGAAACATTTGCAAATAATTTAGAAGAAGGATCTGTTGTTACTTCTGCTTTACCGTATTCTCTAACTGGTGCTGGACTAACTTCACCACCAAGTAAATATGTCATTAACTGAGCTCCATAGCAAATTCCTAGTACTGGAATGCCTAGCTCAAATAATTCTTTGCTACAACGTGGAGATTCCTCTAGATATACGCTAGCTGGACCTCCTGTTAAGATTATACCCTTAGGATTGATTTCTTTAATGCGTTCAATACTTGTATCATAAGGTAATACTTCACAATATACATTGCATTCTCTAACACGTCTTGCAATTAACTGATTGTATTGTCCACCAAAATCAAGTACAATAACCATTTCCTTATTCACGTGAATTCCTCCTATTTCTTTCATCTGATTCGTATTAATTGCAGTAACTTTTATGGTTATAGCTCATGGCACTGGTACCATAATCTTCACTATCTCTATTCTACTAATCGTCACACAATACTTATATCATACAACAATATTTCTGTTTTAACTAGAGTCAAATGTATTTTTTCATAAAATGTCACATGTACTCTTATTTTATCATAAATGATTGTACTTTTGTCACAACCACATTTGACCAAGGGTTAATATTTACTTATGTTACTTATTCTGTTTACTTATAACTCTTGCAATACCCACATATATTATATACAATATATGTATACAAGCTTTAATTAAAGGAGTTAAAACAATGGAAGAAATGAATACAAAACAATTAGCAGAATTAGTAGCTGTTCTTATTGATAAATTAATGGCTGATAATCGTATGGAAGATTTACAAAAAGCTACGACAGATCCCGCAGAACGTGATCGTTTATTAAAAGAGTATAATTTAATCTAGTAATATTTCGAACAGTGCCCTTCTTAGAAGGCGCGCTGTTTTTTTTTGCCTGTACCATAATTCTATATCCTTTGAATAATCTGTTACTCTGCTGCATATCTTTAAATTTTGGTATATTTTCTATTCATAATTTCTCCTACTTTTTAATACGCTATTAGTAATCGTATTACTTATCGGTAAAAGGAGGACTCCAATGGAGCATCTAAAATCATGGCATGTTATAGGCGCGATTTTCACTTTAATACTAGGTACACTGCTACATTTTACTTATGATTGGTCAGGCGCAAATGATTTCATATCTTATATCGCGCCAGTTAACGAAAGTATCTGGGAGCATCAGAAATTATTGTTTACACCGATGCTTTTGTTTATGATCATCGAGTTATTCGCCTATGGAAAAGACCTTCCTAATTTTATTCAAGTGAAAGTCTTATCTATAATAGTTGGAATCGTAGTTACTATAGCTTCTTATTATACCTACTCAGGGATCATCGGGAACAATTTCTTAATTGCTAATATCGGGACATTTGTAATAGGTACTCTTGTGGCTTATCTGTTTAGCTATCATTTTCTTCAAACTACGTATTTTAATTCCCCTGTATCCCAAATTATAATGTTGATTATCCTAGTCCTATTAATCCTATGTTTTGTACTATTCACCGTGGATCCTCCACTAATTCCTTTGTTTCAAGACTCACCTACGGGGACATACGGAAGATAAATTATTACCTCACCACATCATAAGGCCAATCTATAATTCCACCAAACTCCTTTATGTTCGTATATCCTAGCTCGGCAAGCTGTAATGCCGCTTCCTTACTTCGTACTCCACTACGGCAATATATTAATAATTGTTGATTTTTATCTGGTAAAACGTCTGTTACTTTCTCATCAATTTCATCAAGAGGAAGTAACGTGGCGTTTTCTATATGACTTGCGTCGTATTCTGCCTTAGTTCTCACATCAAGAATCACGTAATCTTCTTGGCTATCAATGATTTTCTTTGCATCAGTTGCAGTAATCTGTTCATATAATATTATATCTTGGCTAGTACTCATACTCTTTTCTTCAGTTCCTTTCTCTAATGTTCTGCGATTGCATGCGACGATAAACACGATTAGTAGTATAATCCAAAAAATCTTCTTCATATGCACCCTCCAATTTAAACAAAAGTTAAGTAGTAGGTTTTTATGCCTACCATAGTAGTTTCTTCTTTTGCTTTGTATTTATACCAATGAACGAATTCCATCTAAAATTAATTACTTCTCCATATAATTTAACTAAACTATTACTTTCGTTATTGTCTCATCAATTACAATATAAATTCTCTTTTATCCTATTGTCAATTATTATATTTGATTCCAGTTGGCAAAATGTCTTATTTAATATTAATGATGGATAAACAAAACTATATATTCATCAAATAATCTGCACTTGTATATCAATAAAGCAGTAACAATATTTACTTACGAAAGTGTTATTTACCCATACTATGCACATAAAAAATTTCCCCATACTTCGCACATAAAAAATTTCATTTAGAATAGATAATTGTTATATTCATAAGAAAAACTATCTGAGCACGTCAGCACTGCACTGATTACGACTCAGATAAGCAAGAGCGAGTTTTTCCTTGAATATATCAGTTAGCTACTCCTCGAAATCTTCAAGTGCGAAGTTTGGGGTAATTATTTAACCTCTATTCCCTTTCAATCTTCTCTTGTACAATCTGAATCGCTTCACCTAATCTTTGATAATGCACAATTTCTCTTGCTCGTAAGAATCGAATAGGATCTCTTACATCAGTATCACGCACATTTGATAAGATTGTATCATATAAGGATTGTGCTTTTTGTTCTGCCACCATATCCTCATGTAGAAGCATAAGAACATTTTCCTTCGTGTTGTAACTAGGGAATTTAAATTCCGGTATACCACAATCCAGCTTTGCGTACATGTCACTGGTTTCCTCTTCTGGTAGATTCTTAGTTAATTGATATAGTATCGCGCTAACAACCTCCATATGGGCTAATTCTTCTGTACCTACAGAAGCATCGGTAGAAACTCGATTTTCTATTCTTTATTTACTAAGTGTACCCTCCAGGCATGGGGTAACCCCTTGTAATATATATCATACGTATCTAACGTAATACGAACGATCTTATCAACTATTTCTTGACAGACCGTCTCATTGAATCTTACTCCATATATTATATCCTTTAAAATTTCCTTTATGGATTCCTCTCTGTCTATATTTCCTTCTACATTCCCTTCTTTCGTAGTTTCTTCACTAACTTTCCCAACCTCTTCAACATCTATCTGTACATTCCTCCCCATAATTCCTTTGTACAATTCTTCTTCCTTATCACATTCTTCCCTAGCTGTAACAAATTCTTCTTCTGTTATATAGTTTTTTCTATAAGCAATTAATAAACGTTTTCGCTCTTCATCTAACTCCACAAGCTTATCTTGTATCTCATTACGGCCCTCCACTCTAGACAAGCATCTTTCCATTAAATTCATCATTTGATTTATAAACTCTTTCTTGTTTATTGGTAACTGTATGGCTATCTTCTTTATCATTTCTACCAACTCTTCATTCTTAATACAAGAGCTGACGCAGACTTTATTTATTCCCTTCTTATCTTTATTAATATCTCCATTATTCTCATTGAAGTTATTTTCATTAATCCTAACCACATCTATTCTATTTGAATCCACACCCTCCCCACCATGATAACATCTCCAAACAAGATACAAGCTTTCATCCTTTCGGATCCTCGACCTTGCTATATAGTATCTACCACAGCTTCCACATACAATCTTTCCTGAGAATGCATATCGATTACTTTCTCTTTCCTTACTGTCCATCTTCTTTGCCCTACTATCTAAGATTACTTGAACCTGATTGAATACCTCTCTAGAAATTATGGGGGTATGGTGATTGGTTACCAGCACATACTCCTCTTCTCCGTAATTATACCGTTTTTCATGCGTCAGATAATCTGGCGTATATGTCTTCTTCTGTAGTAAGTCTCCACAATACTTCTCATTACGCAAGATACGTAGGATTACTGAACTTGACCATTTCTTTGCCCGAAGAGGTAGAATTCCCTCTTCTCGCAATTCATTAGCAATCACGTAAGTTCCTTTCCCTTCAAGCAAGAACTTATCATAGATTCTGCATACCACTTTTGCTCCCTCTTCATTTAGATAGATATGACCATTCTTCACATCGTATCCAAGCATGCTTGAACCAAATACTACACCTTGTTCCATGCGCCTTTTTTGCCCCCATTTGACACGTTCAGAAGTACGTCTGCTTTCCTCCTGTGCAATGGAGGAAAGTATAGTCAGACGTAGCTCTGCATCAGGATCTAATGTATTAATATTGTCATTTAAGAAGAATACTCCCACTCCATATCTCTTAAGCTCTCTGGTATAATAGATACTATCAAGGGTATTTCTAGCGAAACGTGATATTTCCTTGGTAATGATCATCTGAAACTTTCCTTCTCTTGCATCATCAATCATATGATTGAATGCTTTTCTCTTCTTGGTACTCGTACCGGACAGCCCCTCATCCGCATAGATCTTATATAGTTGCCATCCGTCGGTTCGACTTATGTATTCCCTGAAATATCTCTGTTGGCTCTCAAAAGAATTGGCTTGATCTTCTCTCTCTGTAGAAACCCGGCAATAAGCTGCAACGTAGATCATGTTTACTCCCTCTCACAATTTCTACTTCTTCAATTGTTCTAAACACCATTGGTACTCTTCCTTCGTTATCAAATCATTCTTTAAAAGTGCTAACAGTAAGGCACTTTCATATACCTCTACAAAATCAGTATTTTGCTTTTTGGTGTTTTGCTTTTCACCTTCCGGCTCAATAATTACTTTTTTCTTATCCAACGCCTTACTCACTCCTTTTTCAATGCAAAACTACTCACCTTTATATATATGTATTCACCTTTGTCCTGTATTCAGAAAGAGCATTGAATATGCCTTTTGTTCTTTCCTATGAAACAAAAAGATAATCCCAACACTACACCTACACCGTGCATAGTGGGATTATCCTTTAAGTTAAATATTATTTATCCTTAAGTTGTTTTAAACACCTCTCATATTGTGCCTTAGTAATTTTGTTCTGCTCCACCATAGAAAACAGATTTGCTTTTTGATAATCTGATATAAAATTGTGTTTATGTAAAAGATCTTCTCTTGTGATACTCGGGCATGTCTTTAACAACATGTCATGTCTTGTAACATTCATACTCCTATGCATATATCACCACAATCCTTCTTTCTATACAAGACTAACCAGAACTATGACCCTTAGAGGACATAGTACTGAAAAATCATTCATATATATTATATATATGAATGAAATCCCATATGGTATGTTAAAAACTTATTTTTTAATGTACTTTTTATTAAATATATAGAATATAATTAATACAGCGCCAGTCTCTATAGACTGGCGCTGTTTATAATCTTCTCTAATTAAACCAATATCCTTCCATCGTTTGCTTCATTACGCGGTAAGTTAATTGTTTTACATCCATCTTATATCTGCTAATTAATTTGCCTTTACTATCGTACTCTGAAAAGATTCCAGGCACACCCGAACAGATGACACGATTTCCTCCATATTCTTGTACATTACTTACGATTTTTGAATAAGGAACATTGATTTTCTCTACTAACTTATATGTCCCTTTATTCTCATCCACTAGGTACTTATAGTAATAAGAATTCTTTGCTTCCTTATCTGGTGTACCAGCACCGCTAATAAATGACCAATTAAAATTAGGATAGGATAATCTTTGTGCGTAGTTATTATTAAAGAACGTCAAGTAGTACTGTCCAGTCTTTAACGAACCATCCGTTACATAGTTGACAGAATGTTGACCCGCATTGGAAGGAAAATCACCGATCTTATCAAGTACTAAACTACTATATTTCGTTCCTGCATACATTGCTGGATCCGCTATGATATAGGCGATTTTAGGCACCGTATAGTAATTATTAATTCGAATAATAGAACTTAATTCACGAGAACTTAGGATAAGATGTTTTCCATTAATAACTTGAACGGAATTAAAATGTACCCAATCCACTTTTTCCTGATCTGGTGAGTTCTTAGATATTACTGCACCTTTTTCGATATCTGGCATTAATTTGCCAAAGTCTATTATCTCTTCTATATCACCTGAATTCAAATTCAGTGACAAGATAATATCTTGTTTTGTCTTACTCTTTTTCTTAGTTGCTAGAATGATTACTCTTTCATTCTCTTTGTCATAATCAAAGTCGTGATGTGTTGTGTAACCAGTTGTTTTATAGATAGTCTCAGCTTGTCCAATAGTATTAACTAGCGCATAACTAGAATCGGAACAAGCATAGAACATCTTGCCGTCAATCATCTCAATATTCACATCACCATTGGTTACATTCAGTGGTACTTCTGCACGAATAATTCCATCATTATCGTAGAATAACATGTGTTTAGGTTCTTCTTTATCTCTTCTATTGTATCCAAATATTACGAACAACCCATCACTTAACTTCTTGCTATCTTGTTTATTCGTAACCTTTAGTTTCTGTTCTTTAATTGTTCCATAATCGGGTACTTCGATTTTAAATGTATTCTCACCAACAAATTTACCAGCCTCATCATACAAACGGAGTGTAACGGTATTTGTCATTCCCTGAAGAAGGCCGATGATTTGTCCCTCATGTTCCTTCGTCACATTTCTTTCTTCATCGCTATATAATGTTCTAGTAAATTCAGGTATAGATACGTCACCTACTGATATGGTGTATTCAACATTAACCGCTTCGTCCGTAGTAAAATATACATATAATCCTGTCACATTTGTTCCAAATGGGTTCATAACCAATAAAGGATCTTTGAATGAGCAAGCATAATTCGCTTTCAATACATCAAGTTTTGCCTTCGCCGCTGATTGATATTGTTCATCATATACCGTCTTTACTTTGTCCACATTCAATGCTTTCATAACATGTTTTTGTATCTTCTCAGCTGTTATGTAATTTTCATCGCTACCTAAGCTAGCAGATTTCTTAAATCCTGTACCTATGGTAACACACAAAACCAAAACTATTCCAAGTGCAGCAATACTAAAGAGCAGAGATATTAGCAATCCCTTACTTGATTTTTTCTTCTCATCCATGTCATTAATCCTCCTGTATCTATCACTCCAACGAGTGTGTAGCCTTAGCGACGCTTTTTTCACTTTATCTTTTTAATTCGACACTCACTCATTACTATTTTATACATATTTCCACCATCTGTCAAAGAATCCTTTCAATAATTCCTTGAGACTTTTGGCTCATTTTATCAGCATAACAGAACATTTATTAAAAAAAGAGTTATCGTGTTATACAATTAGGAAACGAATCTCTAATTGCACCACGATAACTCTTTCATTAATAACGATACCTTCTCAAAAGTCTGGCGACTTTGTGCATGGCACAAATCGCCGTGTGAAAGATTTATCTTTCACACTATCCACAACGTATAACTATTTTAATACTTTAATCCACAATCACTATAGCTTATCCACAATTATCTAGCTTTTTCGTATGGTTTACCATTTGCAGCTGGTACATGTGATTTACCAACAAATAAGATCAATACGATAATTGTAACTACGTAAGGTATCATAGAGATTAAGTGAGGTGATACTGCACTTCCCGATCCCACGAATACTCTAACACCATTACAGAAACCGAATAAGATACATGCAAGCATTGCACCTTGAGGTTTGAACTTACCAAAGATAACAGCTGCTATTGCGATGAAACCTTGACCGGTGATAACAGATGGACGGAATTGTGATACAGTTGCTAATGTAACCGACGCACCACCGAAACCAGCTAATACACCAGATAAGATAACGCAGATGTAACGAATACGTATTACATTGATACCAAGTGTATCAGCTGCTTTTGGATGTTCACCTACGGCACGAATACGAAGACCGAATTTCGTCTTATAGAATATAAACCAAACAACAGCTACTAATATAAATGCTAAATATGCAGTTGCATACGTATTGAATACATTATCAAGGAATCCACCTTTACGGAATATTCCTTCGGTTCCACTAAATAATCCATTAAGGAAACGTGGCATCTTATGTGCTAAATCAATACTTTGCGTTTCAGTTGAATTATATAACACACGACATAAGAAGATTGCAAAACCTGGTGCTAAGAAGTTAATAGCAGTACCAGAGATTGTCTGGTCAGCTTTACAAGTAATTGTTGCAAATGCGTGTAGCAGACCAAATATACCACCAGCTAAACCGGCAATTAAAAATCCTAACCATGGATTGCTTGTAAATAAAGTTCCGACAACACCTGCAAAAGCACCAATTGTCATCATACCTTCGATACCGATATTAACAACACCGCTTCGTTCTGAGAATACAGAACCAAGTGCCGCAAATAATAATGGTGGAGTGTACATAAGAGTAGTATTTAAAATTAGGCCAAAATTCTTGATAAATTCATCCATATTACTTTGTACCTCCCTTTCTACTAAATCTAGTTTTCACTGTCTTGAATATACTTGATATTGCAATGAAGAAGATTATTGAACCCATGATGATATCAATAACTTCTGTAGGTGCTCCAAGAAGGTTCATATTCTTTCCGCCATATTTCATAGCACCATAGAACAGACCTGCAAACAATACCCCGACAGGGTGAGTCGCACCAATCATGGCAACCGTGATACCTTCGAAACCATACCCTTCTTGTCCAGCAAATTCACTGATACTATAATTGTAACCAAGTACTTGTGTTGCACCAGCTAAACCGGCAAGTGCGCCAGAGATTGCAATTGCTGATACTATTGCAACTTTAACATTGATACCTGCATATTCTGCAGCATTACGGTTAAAACCAACCGCACGTAAACGATATCCAAGGGTTGTTTTATTAATAATAACATAGATAATAATTACTGCGATTATTGCAATAATAATACCCCAGTTAACTTTTTGACCTAAGGTTGCTTTCCAACTGTCTATAGATAACTTAGCAGTATCCGCTACCTTCTTACTAACTTGCTTACCTGAATCATTGAAAAGCTTACTCTTAACAACATAATTAGAGAAGTAATAAGCAATCCAGTTGAACATGATCATACATAGAACTTCATTCGCTCCGATCTTCGCCTTTAAGTAACCAACTAATGCTCCCCATAGAGCACCTGCTAAGGCTGCAGCTATTAAACATAATGGAATATGAATAATTGCTGGCGCATCAACTAAAACACCAACTACCATGGCACCTAAAGATCCCATTACGAATTGACCTTCCGCACCGATATTGAAGATACCAGTTCTAAATGAGAATGCAACTGACAAACCGGTTAATATTAATGGAGTAGCATACACAACAGATTGAGCAATGTTTTTTGGAGAGCCAAAGACACTTTCAATCAATAATCCATACGCCTCAATTGGACTTACTTTAACAGCAAATAGCATAATAGCACCAATTGCAAAACCAACTAATATCGATATTATGGTATATAATGCTTTGCTATCTTTCGCTATCTTCTGTTTTCTAACTGCAGGTTTTGAATTATTTTGATCCATTTGTGTCACCTCCCGCCATCATTAGACCTAATGTATTCTCGTCAGCGTCTTTACCTGGAACGCTACCTACAATCTGACCGTCAAAGATTACTTCGATACGATCAGATAAACTCATAATTTCATCTAATTCAAAAGAAACTAGTAATACAGCTTTGTTCTTGTTTCTTTGCTCTACAATATAACGATGTACATATTCAATCGCACCAACGTCAAGACCTCTTGTTGGGTTTACAGCAATTAATAAATCCTTATCGTTCGTTACTTCTCTTGCGATGATGACCTTTTGTTGGTTACCACCTGATAAATGACCTGCTGGTTTTTCAGCAGAACCAGCTGGACGAACATCGAATTTTTCAACTAATACTTTCGCATGTTCATCAATAGCATCCTTTTTCATAAATCCTGCTTTTGAGAAGTCTGCCTCTGCATAATTTTGTAATACCATATTCTCTGCAACAGAAAACTCAAGAACGAGACCATGTTTTTGTCTATCTTCTGGAATACTAGAGATTCCCTTTAAGAAACATTCTCTTGGTGTTTTATTGAATGTGTTTTCTCCTAATAGAGTAACTCGTCCACTATCTGCACGTCTAAGACCAGTTAGAATCTCTACTAGTTCAGACTGACCATTACCATCAATACCGGCGATACCTACGATCTCACCTCTTCTAACATTGAGGTTAAGGCCTTTCAAGATTTCTACACCACGGTAATCTTTTGCACGTAAATCTTCAACATTAAGCACAACTTCACCATGTGTAATATCTTTCTTATCTACTTTGAATTCTACTGTTCTACCAACCATCATTGCAGCAAGTTCATTCTCATTTACTTCACTTACATCCACTGTATCAATGTATTTACCTTGACGAATGATTGTACAATAATCAGCTGATTCCTTGATTTCCTTTAATTTATGAGTAATTAAAATAACGGATTTACCTTCTTTAGTAAGGTTGTGCATAATCTCTACTAACTCAACTATTTCTTGTGGAGTTAAGGAAGCTGTAGGTTCATCTAAGATTAAGACATCTGCTCCACGGTAAAGAACCTTAAGGATTTCTGCTCTTTGTTGCATACCAACAGAGATATCCTCAATCTTAGCATCTGGATCTACTTTAAGACCATACTTTTCAGAGATTTCAATAACTTTCTTTCTAGCCTCTTTGATATTAACAACGCCAGCACCTTTAACAGGTTCCATACCAAGAATGATATTCTCTGTTACAGTAAATGGAGGGATTAACATAAAGTGTTGATGCACCATACCAATTCCAAGTTCAATAGCCTTATTCGGTCCATCAATTGTAACTTTTTGTCCATTCACGAAGATTTCACCAGATGTAGGTGTATACAAACCGTAAAGAATGTTCATAAGTGTACTCTTACCAGCACCATTCTCACCTAATATCGCGTGAATTTCTCCTTTGTGAACAGTTAGATTCACACCGTCATTAGCCCTAAAATTACCAAACACCTTAACAATATTCTTCATCTCAATAGCCTTAGATTTTAGGTCTATGTTTGAATTTTTTTGCAAGCGAAAACGCCCCCTTCTGCCACATATTTATATTTGGGTGAGCACGATCCTTATGGAATTCACGTAACTCCCTTATATCTCTACTATATTATTACAATGTCTTTCATACCATTATTGTAAGCAATATCACGTAACTGACTCATATACTCATCAGTTGGTGTTTCATATGAACGATATTCTTCTCTTACTCCAATTGGTCTGTACTTAATTAGTTTGTACCGAATAGCTTCTTGTTTTCCAGTACTTTCTAGTAATTTGCTTGTCTCAAAAACAGTATGCTTCACATCAAACAACTCTGGAACTGCTACCGTACGAACTTCAAATAGCTTGTCACACTCAGCTAGATAACGTAGATTCGATAACACCATATCATTATGAATACCCGTTACCTTCTCATGTTCATTTCTATCAAATGCTTTCACATCTAACATAACAGCATCAACAACATCCATTAATTCTTTATCTTTAGAAAAATCATAAGTACCATTACTATCTAACATTGTAGATAATCCTGCATCCTTTGCTAAGGTTAATAACCCAACTAGGAAGTCCCTCCATAAGGTACATTCTCCTCCGGATACCGTTATTCCTCGAATATACGGAATATTCTTCTCAACTTCCTTGAATACTTGTTCCGGAGTCATTCTAGAGGTCTTTGGTGAACTCCTATGAGGGCAGTGATGAAAACATTCATCACAATTCACACATTTATCTCTATCATATACAATCTCCCCATCAACGAAAGATATGGCACCGGTTTTACAATAGGCAATACATTTTCCACATTGCTTACAAGCTCCAATTGTTTCTGGGTTATGACAATATCTACAATTAAAATTACATCCTTGCAGAAAGACAACCGTACGATTACCTGGTCCATCTACAGAACTAAAACGAATTATCTTATTAACGATTGCTGTATTCACTTGCATACTCTTCTCTCCAGTTTAAGAGGTACAATCGAATATATTCGTATTGTACCCCAAAAACAACTCTTCTATCTAACCTTACGTTCTAATATGTGAGAATTATTTGATGCGCCAAGACCAAGTACTGTGGTATCTTGTAATACATTCTCACCTTTCTTTAATTTTTCCATCTCTGATTTCTTAACAAGATATCCTGTAACACGAATTACATCACTATCTTTTTCGTAAACAGAGATATAACGAACTTTGTTATTAAAAGCACCTTTGATAATATCAAGTAAATAATCCATATTCTTATGCACTGTTGTATCTATTGGGAAGATATCGCCTACTCCCGATGGGAAGTATTTGTGGAACTTCGCACAATGTGCTAAGTGATCAATTAATTCTTCTGGTTCTTCACCGATCGGAATTCTACAACCTGGGCTTGAATTAACATCTACATCAAGTCCTACTTGTGCATGTAATAAGAAATGTCCATCTGCACCGTAGCAATATGGGCTTTCATGGTTTTTGTTAAATTCGTCCATAATCTCCATAATACTAATTCCAAGATTGTCTGCAATTTCTGAATGTCCGTATCTTCCTTCAATTCCTTCTTTTTCAAGAAGCGTATTCACGCACTCGGCCATTCCAACCATACCAAACATAGCTGTAAAGTTTTCTTTCGAAATAAATCCTTCTTTTGCCAAGAAGTTACTTTCAAAAAAGCCACTTTCTTCTACCATGAAGCGGATTCTCTCATCCATATATGCAGCCATAATTTCAAGTGTCTCTGGTAACACTTCTTTCTTAAAGTGTTCAATGCTATCTGCCTTCTTAGCAAGATTACCAAGTAACACACGACTTAAAGTGTAAGAGCCACCACCTAATTTAAGTCCATTATAGCAACTAGCAATTACGTAGTCTTCTGTTAATTCCTCAGAGAACATCTTATGATTTGCAAAGCTTGGTTTTGCAGTCTTTAGTGCAGTGTCAATCGCTAATAAGGCAAAATCATCTGGAGTAATGTCTGGATCATATTTTAATGTTAAGTTAGGAACTGCATTCTCAAGTTCAGCTTCTACTTCTAAGATCAATCTTCCTGCTTTTGTCGCTCTAGGTCCAATATTTGCATGACAGAATGAATCAAGAATTGTTCTATCAATGTGCGTTAAGAATAGACGAATTGCTTTCTTCGCTTCTGCTTCATCAACTACGAAAGGCTCTAGTAATTCATCAATATTACCTACATATACTGGAAAATTTGTTACACTTGGTACGTTTTTATAGAAGATTAATAACGAGTTTACTGCTTCCCAAATGTCTGTTGGAGGATCTAGTTGTAAAAACTTACTTCCATTTTTCATAAACTTAGCATAATCAGGTATGATATATCTTGGACGCATTGGTGCATGACCTTCATTCAAGTCACAAATAATCTTATCTGCTGGATCTAAGTTTAAACGTTCTTCTAGACCTTCAGGAAGGTCAAGCACTTCCATTAATGAATCTGCCTTTACTGCTAAAGAGGCAACTTTCTGTTCATGAGTTAATGTTCTGTCTTTAATAATACTTAGAATTTCGTTTCGTGTTGCGTTTACTCTTTCCATACTAATATCTCGCATGCTTTAAGCTCCTTTTCTGAACATCAAACTGTTTAGCCATCTAAACATAACCATAGGTTCCGTGTACATTAGTTTATTTTTCTTTTGTTTTATTTACACTAAAAATACAATTACCATACTTTTAGATTGAAAATTATCACATTATACTATTATTATACAATTTATCGCTTCTGAAAGCCACACTTTTTATTTAGAAACCAGAAATTATATTCTTTCTTATTTGCGTTATTTCTCTATCTTCATAGATTTTTATTATAATAAAACCCATAAGAAAAAATATAGTATTTTCACTGTATTTTATCCGTAAAACAAGGAGGTGTCCATTAATACAATATAGGACTGCCTCCTCGCTTCACATATATTATTAAGAAATAACTATATACTTTTTACTAACCAAGTTATTTTTCTAGTTATTAATCTAATGTATAGATATCACCATATTTAGCATCGAATTCTTCTTGTGTTTCAGGAACTACGATTTCTCCTGCAAGAATCTTTTCTTTTACTTCTTGAACTTTAGCAATAACTTCTTCTGAAAGTAAATCCTGAGTAGGAGCGATATCTACGCCACCATTATCCATACCATAAACATGAGTACCTTGAATTTCTTCACCTTTAGTCATTTTTTCTACTAAATCATAGATTGCGTTATCACTTCTCTTCATAGCTGAAGTAATGATGTTTTCTGGAGCTAAGTGAGCTTGATCAGCATCTACACCAATAGCATATTTTCCTTGCTCTTTAGCAGCTTCAATAACACCATTTCCTGAACCACCAGCTGCATGGAATACTACATCTGCTCCATTTGTGTACATCTGAACTGCTGCTGCCTTACCAGCTGCTGCATCGCCGAATGCGTTTACATTGTATAATTCAACTGTTGCATCTGGATTAGTATCAAGAACACCAGCAACATATCCGTAACCAAATTGGTTCATTACTGGAGTAGACATACCAAGTACGAAACCAACTTTATTTGTTTCAGACATTAATGCTGCTACAACACCTACAAGGTATGAAGCTTCATTTTGTTTGAACATTAAACAAGATACGTTTGGTAAATCACTATTACTAGAGTCATCAATGATAGCAAATTTTTGATCTGGATAAGCTTCTGCAGCATCTTTGATTGCATCAGCCATTAAGAAACCACAAGCAACAATTAAATCATTTCCTTGATCTACTAAAGTTTCAAGGTTAGAAGCATAATCTGCTTCTGTTGCAGATTCAATGTACATAACTTCAGCGCCAAGTTCTTCCTTTGCTCTTTGAAGTCCTTCCCAAGCACCTTGGTTGAATGATTGATCATTAATACCACCTACGTCAGTTACCATTGCGATTTTTAAAGTAGATGTTGTTGTTGCATCATCTGAAGCTGTATCATCAGCATTTGCTGAATCATCTGTTGTGTCTTCAGTAGATGGAGTTTCGTTATTTTTGCCATTATTCTTTGTACTACATGCTGTAAAAGCCATAACAACGACAAGCATAAGAGCTACTAATTTAGATAATTTTGTCTTTTTCATTGTCTTCCTCCTTATTTTTCACCAAACGGTTAATATAATATTAACTTATACGTTACATTACAATTTAATATAATACTATTATATCTGTATTTTTGCAAGCCAAAATTTCTTGGTTTTCCATGGTTTTTACAATTATTAGCATGACTTATATCACTTAGTATTCCACCTTATAAGTACAATTATTTCTTCTCATTTTCTGTAATTATTACCCGGTTTTATGCAAGTTTTTTAAGCTTTTTAAGGTCATCCAGTACTTATCGATACTTCTGTACCTATATCAGTAAGTAGCCCACTGATTTCTCTATAACTAGAGCAATATCTATGCGAGATATACTGACAACTTGCTTTGGTTTCATATGGTGCATTGTTCAGGCACCCAACAATATAATCCGCCAACTTTTTATCGGGGTGCCTTATATATACTGGATACTGTAACCTTCTTTCATATATCCACATTGTTAATTTTCTCCCTCCCAAGGCCAAGGATTGGTATACCATGACCAATACTCTTCTCTCTTTATGTTGTAAGCATCAAGTGGATCAAAGAATCGATTGTACTGATTCACTGACTTTGCTCTAATTTTCTTATACGCGTCATAATACTCATACGCTGCGATATCATCTGGATGCGTGTCTAAGTAGAGTCTAACATCCTCCATCGCAAAGCTTACTGATTGAATCTTATAAAACAATTCCTCCCTATTAATCTCCTTCACTTAGCTCTCCCTCTTTCACCTTATACGGTTTTATTAATTCTGGAAATATGGTTCCTTCCATAAGGGCTGTGTCTGCATCGAATACATAACTCCATTTTTGTCTGGCAACATACGCCGATACACTTACCTTACCTTCTATTCCTTCTAACGAACTATATTTATATGGAGCACCACTCATAATGAATTCCCTCCAACCTCATAACAAATTATTTCTTTTTGATAAGATATATTATGTCTTTTAAACCCAGTTGTTCCTTGCTTAAAGGCTTATATAAATAAATGAAGTCTTTTATGTGCGAAGTTTGAGTTACTTATTCTAAGTTCATAATTTACATCTTTTTCACACAGAAAAAGAGAATTGTACAAACTTATGTAATACAATCCTCTTTTCCTAATTCTATATATTCGGTAAGCAATTGCTTATGCTTTAGATATATTAATCGGTTTCAAAAGATACTCTTTTCAATCCTTTAATCTGTGCTTTCTTTACAGGGTCTACTGCTCTTGACTCACAAATCTTCTGCAATGCCTTCTTATATGTGAATTCATCTAGTTTATTATTCCTTAGATATTCTTCCATTGTTTCTGGAAAGTTAATATAATAGATGGATATTGCCCAAGCGACTGCCATCTTAACATAATAACCATCATGTTCTATCTCATCAAATATCTTACATACAGGTTCTATATATTCTACCTCAAGATAATAGTTCAATAACATGACAACACCAAACCTAACTTCAAATTCACCCTGTTTGTGAAAAAACGTTTTCAGGAAATTCCACATTTCCTCTCTATTTTCTTTCGTTATCTTAAGTCCACTGCAAAAACTATCGCACACGGACCAGTTATCTATCTTATTAACGAACTTTGCTATATAGGGAATGACTTCACATAGAGCCTGCTTAGCATAGCCAATTACCAGCCCCTGTAACATGATTTCTTCAAAGGATTCATCACTTGCATAATCTAGATATGTTCTCCAATCTCCCCCCGCTATCTCCTTTGCCATTTTACGAAGATTAGGTAGCCTAACACCAAGTATATTCGATACTCCAGGTAATAGTCTACTTGTAAATGCTTTATAATCTGGCTCAGCTAAAACCTCGATTTGCTTTCTGATTTTTGAATTTCGCTCATTAATTTCTATATTTTGTTCTATAAATGCTTTATGTTGTTCTTTAATTCCTTTATTTTGCTTTGTATTAATCGGATTTTTCATGAAATTAGAACCCTTTCTTTCATATATATATACATTTCATGCATAATTATTTATTTTAAACTTAAGATAAGCAATAGTAAAGCACAAAAAGAGCGACTCCACTCCTCTAATCAATAAGAGTGGAGTCGCCCAATATCATATATAGAGATTAATTCTTAATCCATTTAATTAATTGAATTACGAAAATATTTACCAATGACAATCCATAGATTATAAGGAATTGAGTAGCTGTTAATGCTGATACTTTGAATATTGATGATAAACCAGGAATAAGAAGAACAGCATTAATTAATATAAATCCAAGAGCATATGCTCCCCAAAGGAACTTATTATCAACGATTCTCTTACTAAATAAAATTGCTTTGTCTGACTTACAGTTAAATCCATGCGCTAACCTAGATAAACATAATGTAGCGAATGCCATTGTACTAGCTGTAGCTGCATCCACTTGATTTCCAACATAAAAAGCGATCATTGTCATACAGCCTATAACAAAGCCTTCTTCTAATATATCTATTAAGAAATTCTTTGTTAATATAGATTCATTTACTCTACGCGGCTTATCTTTCATAACTAAACTCGTATGTGGATCAAGACCTAATGCGATTGCTGGCAAACTATCTGTTAATAGGTTAATAAACAACAAGTGAACAGGTGCGAATGGAACTGGTAATGCCATTATAGATGCATATACAACAGCCAAGATAGCTGCCATATTACCTGATAGTAAGAACTTAATTGCCTTCTTAATATTCAGATATACATTTCTTCCGTTTTCAACTGCCTTAACAATTGTTGCAAAGTTATCGTCCGTAAGAACCATTGCAGAAGCATCTTTGGAAACTTCTGTACCTGTAATTCCCATTGCTACACCAACATCTGCTTGTTTTAGAGCTGGTGCATCATTAACTCCATCACCTGTCATCGCAACAACATTGCCCTTATCTTGCCATGCCTTTACGATACGAATCTTATGTTCTGGTGAAACTCTTGCATATACAGATACCTGCTCTACAAATTCCTTTAATTCTTCATCATCTAATCCATCAATTGCGCTACCTTCAACTGCTATTGTCCCCTCTGTAAGAATACCAATTTGCTTAGCTATGGCTGCCGCAGTTATTTTATGATCACCAGTAATCATAATTGGTCTAATGCCTGCTTCAATACATCTACGAACGGCTTCTTGTGATTCTTCTCTTGGAGGATCCATCATAGCAATTAATCCTAAGAATACTAAATCATTCTCATCTTCTAAACCGACAGAAGTACTATCTAATGTTTTATACGCGATTGCTAATACACGTAATCCATTTTCAGAATATTTCAAGTTAGCTAGTTGTATTCTTTGTTTATCAGCTGATGTAATTTTTACAACTCCTACTTCTGTTTCAATATAATTCAGGCGATCTAATAATACATCAACTGCACCTTTTGTAATCATACGTTTCTCAGAAGATATCATATTAACCGTTGACATAAGCTTACGATCTGAATCAAATGGAATCTCAGCAATTCTAGTATATGTCTCTCTTGTTTTAGTAATATCCATGCGGAATGCCTTAGCGAAATTACATAATGCAACTTCTGTTGGATCACCAATCTCAACTCCGCCTTTGTTAGTTGAATCATTACAAAGTACGCTATACAAAATCAACTTATTATCGAGCTTCTCTTCTAAACGTCCATTATCAAGGACATCTTTATCATAATCATTATTATTCACATAATAACTCATTACTGTCATTTTGTTTTGTGTTAATGTTCCTGTCTTATCAGAACAGATAACAGATACACTACCAAGACCTTCTACTGCTTGTAACTTACGAACAATCGCATGTTCTTTTGCCATCTTACTAGTACCGAAAGCTAATACAATGGTTACGATTGAACTTAAAGCTTCAGGAATTGCTGCTACCGCTAATGCTACTGCGAATAAAAATGCATCTACTACTGCTTCACCACGGAATATACTAATACCGAAAACGATTGCACAGATTATCAATATAAGAATAGACAATTTCTTACCGAAATCATCTAGATTCTTCTGTAGTGGTGTCTTCTTCTCTGTTGCATTGTTTAGAAGACACGCAATCTTACCTACTTCTGTCATCATACCAACACGTGTTACAAGGAAGGTTGCACGTCCATACGTAACGTAACTACCTTGGAAAACCATGTTCTTTTGATCACCTAGAGGAACTTCTTTCTCAACAGTAATATCCTCTTTTTCAACACTAATACTTTCGCCCGTCAAAGCACTTTCATTGACTTTCAAGCTGGCATTATCAAGAATTCTACCATCTGCACAGACATAATCTCCTGCTTCAAGCATTACGATATCACCAACAACAACTTCCTTAGAAGGTAATAAAACTGTCTCGCCATTACGAATAACTTTAGCTATTGGTGCTGCTAGCTGCTTCAAACTATTCAATGACTTCTCTGCTTTTTTCTGTTGAACAGTTCCAAGTATAGCATTCATTGTAATAACTACACCAATAACTATTGAACTCTCTAAATCACCTAGGAATGCTGCGATAATAGCGGATACAATAAGAATGATAACTAAGAAATCTTTAAATTGTTCAAGAAAAACCTGTAATACTGTTTTTGGTTTTACCTCAACCAATTCATTGGAACCATATTTTTTTCTAGCATCCTTTGCTTGTTCGTCTGAATGACCCTTCCACGAGGTTCCAAACTCGCGAATAATCTCTTCTTTGTCCTTTTGATACTCTAACATATCATCCCTCCATTTTTCTAACTCTAATTGTGAATTTTATAAATAAATTTCGGTGTAATTCAGCAATATTGGAGTATTCTTTGTAAATTATGTAAATTTTATACAAAAAAAAGCAACACCTCTGCTGTATTTACCCTACAACAAAAGTCTTGCTATTCAAGTCACATGATCTATGACTTTATCACGATACCGGATTCTATATAAAGTATAAAATCGTATTGACGACATCGCAAACATTTTTCAATGTTAGCTACTCCCTTTTGACCTTACTCATTTTATCAACAAATTAGTATAGATGTCAATCATTTTATGTTTTCTTAATATTTCTCAGTTCGAATCTTAATGCGTTCTTAGCGCATATTATCTAAACATTTGATACTTCAATCTAGATTAATTCCTTTACTTTATTAACCGGGAGCACCTTAGCAAAGCGATCCTTCCATATTGTATAATGAAAAAATTCATTTAATTGTCTTGCTGTTAATTCGCCATTATCCCTAGTTGTAACTGTTCCCTCTGGGACAATCATACGATACCCATATTCGACTCCTGCTTTTAATGTGGCATCTATACAATACTCTGTTTGTAGTCCCATGATGATTAGGTTTGTTATGCGTTTTTCTTTTAAATATTCTTTAAGACCTGTTTTCTTGAATATGCTATTATATGTTTTATCCAATACGATTTCTCCATCTTCTGGTGCAACTCCTTCAAAAACATCATAACCTGGAGCCCCTTTAGTAAGTTCTTTTCCTTCTCCATCATCATGACGTATGTAGATAATTTCTAAATCTTTTTCACGTCCAAAGCGAAGCATATCTTGGATATTTGCGATAAATTCCTCTTTATTATATAATCCGTCATTCACTAGTGCTTGCTGAACATCTACTACCACTATTGCATATTTCATACTTGCTCCTTTCATAATTCAATATCCATTTAGGTAATTGCAAAGCTCTTCTACATATCGGTAATATATCTGTGTTTTAAGGCTGCCTATTCGATATCCATACTTTATAAATAGTTATACCTATATGATACCATACAAACAGCCTTTATTGGTAATTATCTTCAAATATTTCCAATTAAAATTCGAAGATGACTTATATGTATATGTATATGTATATGTATATGTAGCTATAAAAAAATATAACCATGAAGATAATCTTAAAATCCCTAACAAAATGGCTCAAAAAAAGAGCCTTTGCTCCATAGATTTTTCATCTAGAAAACAAAGGCTCCTTCGGTTTTGATATTATTCTACTGTTACGTTAACAGCTTGCATACCACGATCGCCACGAGTTAATTCGAAACTAACTCTTTGTCCATCAGATAATGATTTAAAACCATTTGATGCAATTCCTGAGAAATGTACGAATACATCTTCTCCATTGCTTTCGTTAGTGATAAATCCAAATCCTTTTTGTTCGTTAAACCATTTTACTGTACCTTTATTCATGAAAGATACCTCCTATATTATATTATTTTACTTTAAACGTTGAGGTTACTTACATGATTACTCAAGTAAAGATACTAATAAAAAAATCACATACTTTTGTAAATCATTAAGTGTATAATGACTTGCAAAAATATGTGAAATCAATAAAACATTTAAAATACTTAAACATAGTTTAACACATGATTATCGTATTGTCAATAGCAATTGATACTATTTTTCAATTTTTATTTTATAATAATACACAATAACACCAAAAAGAGCCTTTGCTCCATAGATTATTCATCTATAAAACAAAGGCTCCTCATTCGTTTTGACTTATTCTACTGTTACATTAACAGCTTGCATACCACGATCGCCACGAGTTAATTCAAAACTAACTCTTTGTCCATCAGCCAATGATTTAAAACCATTTGATGCAATTCCTGAGAAATGTACGAATACATCTTCTCCATTGCTTTCGTTAGTGATAAATCCAAATCCTTTTTGTTCGTTAAACCATTTTACTGTACCTTTATTCATGAAAGATACCTCCTATATTATATTATTTTACTTTAAACGTTGAGGTTACTTACATGATTACTCAAGTAAAGATACTAATAAAAAAATCACATACTTTTGTAAATCATTAAGTGTATAATGACTTGCAAAAATATGTGAAATCAATAAAACATTTAAAATACTTAAATTTAGTTTAACACATGATTATAGTATTGTCAACAGCAATTGATACTATTTTTTTAATTTTTTATTTTATATTAGTTGTAGGTGTTTTACTCCTGCTTATACTCATCCAACAATTGCAATATCTTAGGTGTGCATCGTCTTCCTTTACAACTCCCACTTCCTGCTGAAGTTAACTTCTGAACTTTCTCCAAAGTATCTGCACCATCTTTGATTGCCTTTTTCATAGTACTTTTATTAATTGCTTTACATATACAAACTTTCGTGTATTTATCAATAATCTCTTGATTCTCTTCAGACATACCAACGTTATCCTCCTTAACTTATATTATTTTTCATAAATATATAGATGAATTCTCTATTTATTTTTTTCAATTAGGTATCAAAAATTCATAACTTACTTATTAATATAATACTTTCATTATTCTATGTCAACAACGCAAAAAAGGAGCCTTTGCTCCATAGATTATTCATCTACAAAACAAAGCCCCCCTCTTGACCAAAGTATATGCTAAATGGTATTATTTGTATAATGAATTAATCCAATATTGTTAATTCGAAATGTAAATTGTAATAATTATTACCGTAGAAAATGGAGGAATCCTATGGATACACAAAATCTACGTACTTTCTTAGTACTAGCAGATATAAAAAATTTCACACAAGCAGCGGATCAACTTTTTGTTGCTCAATCCACTGTTACTAACCGTATCGCAGAATTAGAACGTCAATTAGGGAAAAAATTATTCCATAGAGACAACAAAACCGTTGTACTAACAGCAGAGGGTAGCCTTTTTCTTACCTATGCAAAACGTATGATTGACTTAGAGGAAACTTCCATTAAAGAGATGAATTCCATAAAACAATACGAATATAATCTCAGGATTGGAACAACGAATACCATCTATGAATGTCACCTTGTAGATACCATTAAACATTTACTTACTTCAAGACAAGATTGTGCATTAACTGTGACAGTAGGTCACTCTATTTCGTTACTACAGATGCTACAAGATGGGCTTCTTGATGTTGTATACTCCTATCTTCCACTTGTTAAGAATGGCTACAAGAGCGATGTGTTTGCAACTGACTCTCTTGTCTTAGTCACTTCACCAAACACCAATCGATATCATAATGGTATACTCAAGGATGAGCTTACTGAAATACCATACCTATTCTGCAACTTTGCACTTCAGGAAGTCGGTTTATTCATCCGGGAACTATTTCCCACTTTCTATCAATTTCATTTTGAAATTGATAATAGTACCAAATTAGTCCAGTTCTTACTTGATGGAATCGGTTATAGCTTCTTACCTGAAAGCCTTGTAAAACCATATATCATGACGGGGGAACTTGAAACTGTACCTTTACTTGATTTTAAAACACCTAAAATTAATTCTTATCGAATCTACAACGAGACGAACGCAAAACACTTATGCACATATGACTTATTATAACTTGCATAACTCTTGTAAATTTAATTTTTACGTTTTATAATAGTTTTAAAAACTAGATGATATAATATTAAAAACGAACAGTGTACTTATAGGCAAATGCGGACACTTTGTACTGCGGCTATATTGATCCGAGGGTCAAAAGGTAAGCAGCAACGTTTAAGATGAATATTAGGAATATTTAATTATTCAATTTTAGAAAGGAGCATGATGCAATTATGAAACGGAATCAATATTGGTATCCTGTAGATAATGCAGGTAAGATATTTCCCGCCGTATCAAAGGACAGCAGAAGCAGTGTATTCCGCCTCTCCTTTTATCTGAAAGAGGAAGTAAAAAAAGATGTGCTAGAAGAAGCTGTTAATCAGGTACTACCAAGATTTGAAACATTTGCAGTTGAATTAAAGAGCGGTTTGTTCTGGTATTATCTATCTGCAAATAAGAAACCATTCCATATTGAAGAAGAGCCAGCTATCCTATGTAAATACTTCTCCTGGCAAAAGAACAATGGTTACCTATTTAAAGTTTACTACTTTGGAAATAAGGTTACTTTAGAGACATTCCATTCGCTAACCGATGGAACAGGAGCTATGGAATTTCTCAAATCCATAGTATATATGTATTATGAATTACAAGGCCATGCTTTAGATCACGACGGTAGGATTCGAAGCCACTCCCCACATGATGTAACTGGTGAAGTGGATATGTTTGTTGGTTCTTATGATAAATCAAACAAGAAGAGCCTTACCGAAGAACCCGCTTACCACTTGTCAGGTGAGACATTCGATAATAACTTTTCCTTGGCTGTACGTGCCCAAGTACCGACTGATGCGCTCCTAGCAACCGCCAAAGCGCATAACGTTACCATCGGACAATTCGTGACGGCTGCGTTTGCCTACAGTATCTATAACTGTAGCCTTGGTTGTCGTAACAGCCGTAAACCAATTAAAATGTTTGTCCCTGTTAACTTAAGAAAATTCTTTCCGTCCAATACATTACGTAATTTTTCTCTCTACATAAAAGCAACATTTGATGGTAGAGAATCATGGACATTCGAGCAAATGCTTGCTTCTACGAAAGAACAATATGCTAAACAGCTGACAAAAGAAGATCTCCACAGGAGGATCAATTCAAATGTAAGTATTGAAAAAAATCCTTTGGTTCGTTTTCTACCACTCCCAATTAAGAATCTTGCTTTTCAGATTGGCTACTTCTACTGTGCGGAGAATATTAGTACCTATTATATCTCCAACTTAGGTAACATTACGTTGCCAACTTCATTAGAGCCATATGTTGAAGATGTAGAATTTGCATTAGGTGGTACTTGTATGGCAATTGCCTCAATCAAAGGGCATACTAACCTTATGCTAAACTCCGAATTCAAGGATATTACGACAATTCAATATTTCCTTAAACTACTAACCGATGCAGGTATCCCTGTGACCATCGATACGAACTATAGGGAGGGATTAGATGAGATATTGTAAGACTTGTGGAATACATTACCGTACTCCTATTAATAATTGTCTTTTTTGTAATAATAGATTAGATGAAGATAAAAGTTCACATGTTGATATGGAATTCTTCTATCCACCGATGAGACGACAACATAAACATAAGAAAACCATACAAAAGATTCTCTATTTTATCTTGTTACTTAGTTCGTTGTGTTGTCTCGTAATTGATTTCATATATATGAATGCCTCTGGTAAGGGCTTTGGTTTATGGTCTCTCTATGTTGTGTTTTCATGTATATTAGGCGCAATTGTTGTTCATACCTTCACCACACCTACTAAATTTTTTCATAAGGTGTATCAGATTGGACTAAGTACCATAGTATTTCTTATAGCAATTGCTTTATTAGGTAATAGTTATCATTGGGCACTTGATTATGTGTTACCATTCGGGCTTCTTGCCCTGAATATTTTAGCAACTTGTTGTATATTTGGCAACAAAGAGCGTCTGTTTGGATACTCGATTTATGTATTTGGCACGAGTATCCTTGCATTCATACCATTACTACTATACTTCTTATCGATTATTACAGTAGGTTGGCCTGCTCTTAGCTGTTGCTTATATGGATTACTTACGTTGTTTGGTCTCTTCTTCTTCTCTACAAAAGATGCTAAAGAAGAATTAAAAAGGAGACTGCATTGGTAGTATTACTGATAGTTAGTGTGTATCCTTTACGATCAATGTTACAACCGCACCGCAATCCTCCACATTGTTTGCAATTATAAGTTTACCTCCATGCTTTTTGGCAACAGATTCAGCAATGAAAAGTCCCATGCCATAATGCTTGCCAGAACGCTCCTCATCTTCAGTATAAAATTGTTGCGTAGCGTTTTTGAGGCTTGCGAAAGAAAAGCCTTTACCACTATCGGTAAAAGTAAATGTGAGCATATCTTCCCTCCCACTAATGCTAATCGTAACATTACCGTTGGGAGGCGAATATTCTATGGCATTGGCTAGAATATTGGAAAGTGCACTGACTAAGAGCACTGTGTCCCCATAGAACACTTCAGGTAGATTACGTATCTCTGTGGTCAGTGTGATATTCTTTGCATGGCAAAGAGCTGTTGCTTCCCACTTAATTTCCGAAATAAACTCGCCTACCAAGCAATTCCTTGTCCGTCTCTGATAATTCGGCGTTCAACTTTTTTCCAAATCACAAGGCTATGACACATGCTACCAAAAGAAAAACAACTCAGCCTTCAATAAACTTCTTCACTTTTTTCTAAACAACCTTACTTAACTCACCGGTTACAGAATCGATTACCAACCCATAAACCATCACAGTTTCTGGTATTAAAGGATGCTTATGTATCAATTCTACTGACTTTTGAACGGAGTCCTCTAGATCAATAAACCCACCCAGCCAAGAGTCAAAGTCGATTCCACAATACTTAATCATATCTATATTATTTTGCGTTATCCCTTGCTCTTTCATCTTTTCTATCATCTTTTTGCTATCTGTATACCTAGCTCCACAATCTGTATGTCCAATTACCAATATTTCCTTAACATCTAATTCATATATAGCTATTAACAAACTTCGTATTACGCTACCAAATGGATGTGAAATAACTCCACCTGCGTTTTGAATAATCTTTGCATCACCATTCTTAAGTCCCAAAGCTGCAGGTAATAATTTAGTTAATCTAGTATCCATACAGGAAACTATGGCTATTTGTTTATCAGGGTATTTATTAGTTATATACTTCTCATAACCCTTACTTTCAACAAAGGTTTTATTATATTGTAAAATTTCATCTAGCATATGTAATCACTCTCCCTGTCTATTCTTGTTGTTATCTATACTGCACGTTCAATTATATCACATTATACTTGGTAGCTAATATAATAATTTAAAAAGAGCCTGTCACACTAATCTTAGTATGACAAACTCAATCTTACTCTATGCCACTACATCTTTTTTTCCAACCGATATTTATACTTAATGCAGCTATAATTAATAAACAAATCATTCCTATAAGAACGATTAGATAGCTTTTTGTCACATCGTACACGAATCCATATAGAGGAATCAGGATAACTGATGCAATTGGTGCACCCATAGATACTTTTGCAAATATTTTTTCATAATCTTTTTGTCCATAAAACTTAATAGTTAAGATTGGAGACAATACCATAATGCTCGAGCTAACCAAACCATGCAAAAAGGTAAAAAGAGCAAAAAGGAAAAAGCTATATGAACTAAAGAAGAATCCCAAAATTGAAAGTATACCAATCCCAATCATTATATAACTAGTCTTAATACTGCCAATTTTGTCACTGATAATACCTATTGCAATCGAACCAATCGCAGTTCCTATGGAAGAAAACGCCAAAGCATTTCCAGTCTGCTTAACACTATAACCTAGCAACGATCCATAGGTTGGAATATGTTGCACAAAAACTCCCACTCCGGTAATGGCAACCATAAACAACACAAGTAAATAAAATGAAGCAGAACGGATTGCTGTCTTTTCTGATATACTCACTGTATTCTCTACTTGATTGCTTTCCACCTTCTTTTCAGATGGAGAATTTCCTCCAAAAGCAGATAGATTTTTGTCTTCAGGCTTATTTCTAAGAAGGAGTAATGAAGTTACTATAACTATGATAAAGGTTACTCCACCAATTATATAATAACCAGCCCGCCATCCTTTGTGAGAAATAATTGAAGATGTTACCGGCTGTAATACAGCGCCGAATAAACCAACAAACGCCATATGCATTCCCATAATCAACCCTTGATTTTTTGAAAACCATCGGTTAATTAAAATTGGCCCCAATAAACTAACTAACAATGTTGAACCCATTGCAAAGGGAATTGCTAGCACATACCAACCGTATACCGAATTCATAAAACCAAGTGCAACAAACGAGAGTGCTTGTAGTATAGCTCCTACTACAGCTATAATCCGAATATCATACTTATTAACAAGTTTTCCCGCTAAAGGAAGCCATAAAACCGTTACAATGGAAGTAATACTTAGATATAACGATAACGTTCCGATTCCTACTCCTATATCATTAGAAACCGGTGATAAGAAAAGTCCTGAGGTTAGGTTAATCCCACCACCAGCGAATCCTCGGATCAAGATAACTCCAAGCAAAATTATCCAAGCATAATGTAGTTTTTTATTTCTCATAGGTCATTCTCCCTCTTGACTTAAATCAAGATTAATTTCCAGACAATATTTATATTTTCAAATTTTAGTATTAATATTTTTAATACTTTTTATTCACATAGCACAATTAACGAAACGTAAACATTGTTAGAAATCCAGGTCAGAAAAAGCAACCAGCTTTCACCAGTTGCTTCATCAGTTATTATTTATTATTTGGTATTCTCACAATAAACCTTGTGCCCTTCCCACATTCACTTTCACATTGAATCGTTCCATAGAGCATTGTTACAATACGTTTTACAATTGAAAGTCCCAGACCATTCCCTTTCTTTTTATGTGATTCATCACACTGATAAAACTTATCAAAAATCTTATCCATCTTATCCGGGTCTATACCAATTCCCTCATCTTTTATTTCTACAACAGTTTCACTGGAATTACTTGATTCTTTTATCCATATCCTTTTGCCTGCATCCGAATATTTTATGGCATTATCAATGAGATTCATCCACACCTGAGAAAGTAAATCCTCATTACTTTTTATATGTTTTTTTTCTAAATCTAGGTGAAACTCCATTTCCTTCTCTTTCCACTTCTCAGATAATACAATAACTGTTTTACGTATCTGTTCATCTACCTGAACTATATCACTTCGTGGAACGATTTCTTGATTATCTAATCTAGATAGTCGTAACATATTTTCACATAAGTTTGATAACCTAATGGACTGTTCATTTACTAAACTTAAATATTCCTTCTGTTCTTTTTCCGATAATCCACCATCTAATAGTATTTCTGTAAAACCAGTAATTGCTGCTACCGGCGTCTTTACCTCATGGGATACATTACTCATAAAGTCTTTTCGCATATAATCCATATTATTAAGTTCTTTAACCATACGGTTAAAATTCTCTGTAAGTTCATCCAGTTCGTTCGAATATTGGTAATTTCCTCGGTATTTTGAATTTCTATCTATAACTACATTAAAATTACCGTCTGTTACCTGACGAAAACCATCCCTTAATTTAATAATAGGCTTAATTAAATAGCTACTTCCAAACCACATAATTACACTTCCAATAATCGCCGTTAGTAAACAAACTAACATGCATATTATAACAGTAACTTTAACCGTTATTTCACCATGATAAAACGAAAGGAATGCAGAACAGACAATCAGGCCAGCAATAAAGCAAGAACAGCACAGAATTATAGTGAATATGAATGCGAAATAATTACTTAAAGGAATTCTGAACTTTTCATTCTTCCTATTTTTCATAATTTTCTCCTTTATCGGTAACCCGCTTTATATCCAAGGCCTCTAACCGTGATGATTTCAAAGTCTTGGCTTGTCTCAAATTTTCTACGTAATTTTTTTATATGAGAATCCACTGTTCTGTCATCCACTTCTGTATCCATTCCCCATATTTCATCAAGCAAATCAATTCTTGTAAAAATCTTATTAGGATTACTCAGTAATTTATATAGAAGATAGAATTCTTTCGGTGGAAGTGTCTTTATTCCTTCTTCATCTTGAACTGTCAATGCTTCATAGTCCAATACAGTATTTCCTACCTTTAATTTCTTTTCATTAGCAATCTGTGCACGACGTAATAATGCTTTTACACGCATTACAAGTTCTTTTAAGTTAACCGGTTTAATCATATAATCATCTGTACCAGCTACAAAACCTTTTTCCATATCTTCTATCTGATCTTTTGCAGTTATCATTAACACTGGAGTTGTATATGCTGCATCTCTTAATTCTTTTGTAAGTTCATATCCATTCATATTCGGCATCATAATATCACTGATTATCAGATCAATATATTCCTGATCCATCAATTTAAGCGCTTCTTCTCCATCAAATGCAGAAAAAGTTTCAAATGCTTCCTGCTTTAGTTTTGCACATACCATTTTATTTAAAACTTCATCATCTTCTACAACAAGAATCTTGAACATACTTCACCTTCTTCAATCTATTTATATCTACATTGTAATTTCACTTCTTCAGCTTCTGTTACAACTGGAAGTAAATACTTTATATCCAAATCATAGCTAATGATTGATAATGCTTTGTAGAAGAAGTTGTTTACCTTCTCATCTTCATATCCAATCACAAGGGCTTGATATGCATAAGCAGCGATTTCTCTAATACTAAAAAGAATTAGGGATTTTATCGAACGGATATCTTCATCCGCATTCCACATCTGCTTCATGTTATACTCGTCTGTGTTACCACAAGGTGAAGCACAGCAACTACAATTTGGTGCAATAATATTCTTTTCTGCGCGTACTTTAGCTATCATTTCCATTAATATTTCATCATTGAAATTCTCGTTCTCGATGGTTGTAAACAAACCTTCAATAATTATTTTCGTGGTATTATCTGTCTTTAGTTTATTCCCACATGCCTTAGCAAGACCAATTAAAGCTCCTGTAAGTTCATCCCGAAGTTCTGCTGTAGATACGTCACTACCACTTACACTTCCATCTCCTACACAGCCAGAGCAGGCCGTTGTCTGCTCACTATGAAAATCTAATCTCTTATTTTCCATCCTATTTATCCTCTTTAACTTTATTTAATCTGCTTTATTATATGATTATACTATAATTTTCAAATCATTTCAGTTGTATTAGCAACATTTAATAAATGATTAACGTAAAGTTCTCCTGTTTGATAAATAATTTTCTTTACTAAAGAGGTGTCTACAGTCTGATAGCCTCGTATAAACGAGGCTATTTTCAATCTACATTCTTTGGAACAACTTTAAGTATTCACCATATCCCTCTTGCTCCATCTTTTCCTTGGGAATAAACTTTAGGGATGCGCTATTAATGCAATACCTCAATCCGCCTTTATCTCTGGGACCATCCTCAAACACGTGGCCAAGATGCGAATCACCTATCTTACTTCTTACTTCTGTTCGCACCATTCCATGGCTCCTATCGATAATATTCGTAATTAAATCGGTATCAATTGGCTTAGAAAAGCTAGGCCAACCACATCCTGACTCAAACTTATCATCTGACATAAAAAGTGGTTCGCCTGTGGTAATATCTACATAGATTCCTTCCTCAAATTTATCAAAATACTCATTCCTAAATGGAGGTTCCGTTGCATTATTCTGCGTTACTGCAAACTGCGTTTCAGTCAATGTCTTTTTCAGTTCCTCGATTGGTTTCTTCACAAATTTTTTACTTATATCCACTGCTTTTATTGCCTTTTCAAATTTATCAGCACCAATATGGCAGTATCCATCGGGGTTCTTATCTAGATATTTTTGATGGTATTCCTCTGCTTTATAATAATTAATAAGAGGTTTTACTTCAATTGCAATCTTTTCCTTATATTTTTTCTGAAGCTCGTCTATAGAACCTTGAATAACTGCTTCATCTCTATCATCAACATAATATATTCCCGTTCTGTACTGGGAACCAACATCACCACCCTGACGATTGATACTTACTGGATTAATTACATCATAATAAAGCTCTAATATATATAGTAATCCAATTCTATCATCATCATATTCAACCTTTACCGTCTCTGCGTGTCCTGTATTATTGTAACACACTTCTTCGTAAGTGGGATTATCCGTGTTACCATTGGCATATCCAACTTCAGTAGTTAGGATACCAGGAATGTTCTCTAGATACTTTTCTGTCCCCCAAAAACACCCACCTGCGAGGTATATTTCTTTTTTCATAGGATCTACTCTCCTTTCTTAATTATGATACTCAGATTCGATTATCAAAACGTCGATATTCTCTTTTAGATGAATACTCAACTAGGTTATGTCTATATATGAGATAAACCTTGCAAGGTATTCTTACCATATCTGCACTTAAGTATCCTTATTCTGTAATCATACTCTTATATTATACTCGTCTATCAAGTTCACCGCTGACTTTACGATCTGTGCTGTCATACCCCATATGGTCCAATTCTCATATTGGTAAAACAAAATTTCGTAAGTACCTTTTGACCAGGGGTATTTTGTTCCTCCCTGAATCCATTCATAAGGGAAATCCTTAGGCGGTTCATGATTCAACTTACTATCATACTTCTCTGGCTGATTATTACGAAAGAAGTCTAATGGGACTTTTATTATTTCGTCTACTTCGTCTGTACTATAGGTATTCTGATAATCTCTTATTACACCGACAAAAGAATGTATCATTAAGTTAAATGGTGATATATAGATATCTCCCGGTCCTATCACCTCAATTTGCTTCCTTTGAACTAGTAGTTCTTCTACTGTTTCGCGAACAGCACACTCCTGCAAGGTTTCACCTGCATCAAGTTTTCCACCAGGAAAACATATATCACCAGGGTGATTCCTTAATTTATTTGATCTCTTTTCAAATAACAAATAGGTAACACCAGATATATCAATCATAGGAATTAATACTGCATACTGTCTGAACTTTTCTTCCCCAATGATACCAGGTTGCCTTACTGAAAATTGTTCTTTCTCCAGAATGATAACCTCCTTTTTACTTATGAATAAGACGAGACTCCACTCTACTAGTCTTACTATAAATACTACACCAACATCTGAATAATAACAATGAGATTTATAAATCTTTAGTTGTTACCAGATAAGAGTCCTTCTAGTGTAATACCTTTAGGATACTCTTCTTCCCATACTTTTTTTTCTGAATAGGTTTGATACCACATGTCAGCAATAACATCTGGATCACCCGCTGTACCCGTACCTGGTTCTGTAATAAATAAAGCTAAAGCACGATGCCCAACAAAAATGCCTTTATCAGATAATTCTGTATGAAGATTTGTAATATAATTTCTTAGAGCCCCCATTCCTACTCCCATATTCCCCATCATAGGAAGTGGATTTATGGATGAGAATCCAGTAGTAAATAGTAGAGCTCCTTCTTGCTTAGACAACATATCCGGCAATACTGTGTTTACTACATTGATGGAGCTTGCAGCAAAAGCTTCAAATGCATCCCTTGCATTCTCTATAGTAAGTTCTAAAACAGAAGTTGGTGGATAGTGAGCTGATTGAGGACTAAATTCTACTACATCAATCTGACCATACTTTTCTTTTATACTAGATATAGCGTGTTCAATTTGTTCTTTGCTGAAAATATCAGCTGTAAAATAGGAAGCTTCAATTCCCATTTCCTTTAATTCAGTTACCAATTTTTGAAGATTCTCTGCATTTCGCGATACTAATGCTACTTGGAAATCTTCCTTACCAAAACGTTTTGCTATGGACAATCCTAATCCTTTACCTGCTCCAATTATTACTAATGTTTTCATATATTATCTCCTTTAATTTTTATTTTTATTGTATTTGACAAATCTTATTGTATAGCATAAAATTAAAGTACTCAATGGTTAATAATCAGCATTATGATTATTAATTATCATGACGCTGATTATTAACCATTAACTTTACTGGAGAGAGGAATTTTCAAATGGATAAAGATAAAGTAGATCTACGTATTTTAAAAACGAGGAAAGCTATTAAAGAAGCCTTCTTGAAGTTAATACAGACAAAGGGTTATGAACGAATAACAATACAAGATATTGCTTCAGAAGCTATGATAAATCGTAATACTTTTTATTTACACTATGTTGATAAACCTGATTTATTAGAAAAATTATGTCAGGAAAGCATAGAAAAATTGAATATTTGTATAAACTTGAAATCTAAAAATATCCAAGAACTTAATAAGAGCATGTTTGTTTCACTTTTAAGCGAAACATTCAAAGTTATCGAAGACGACATAGTTTTCTTTAAAACAATGCTTAGCCAAAATGTTCAAGTTAACTTTTCAAACTATTTAAAAAATGAATTAAAAAGTTTTATGCTTACCGGTATCGGTGATCAGTATGATAATGCAAAAATGAAAATCAGCTTGGAGTACATGATTTCAGGATTAGTAGGAGTGATTTGTATGTGGGTTACAGAATCCGAAAATTTGGTAGTTGAAGATGTCATCGAACAATTGAGCGAAATTCATTTTCATAACGTGTTGGACTTGATAAATACTGGTCAGTTACACGTTTAAGATTATTTCACAACTCACAAAAGGCCATCTGTTCTTAAACAGATGGCCTTTTGTTATAACCTAAAACTCTTTATACATTTCCTTCTTAACACCACAGACTGGGCATCTATCAGGAGCTTCATTAATAACAGTATGCCCGCAAACAGGACAAATATATATACTGGTTAATTCTATATCTTTCCCTTCTCTCGCAGAATCCTGAGCCCATTTAAATAATTCTACATGGATTTTTTCAGCTTCTAAAGAAAAATGGAATGAACGCTCTGCGCCTTTTTCTTCTTGTAACCTAGCTGTATTCAGATAAACTGGATACATCTGCTCTACTTCATGAAGTTCTCCATCGATTGCTCCCTGTAGATTGTCCACAGTCTTTCCAGTACCGAATTCTGCACCAGCTGTTACAGAAGTACCTTGAGTTTCTCCAGCAATTACATTGAAATGATTATTCGCATGAACTTGTTCAGCATAAGCAATCGCATTAAAGAGTTTCGCGATATTAGGAAATCCTTCCTTTTCTGCCATAGTAGCCCAAGTAAGGTATCTCATATGTGCCATACTTTCTCCACCGTACGCCGAATGTAAAAATTCACTTGTCATTGCATTTTTTACTGCCATAGTTTCATTCCTCCTATATAATTATATTTAATCAAGGGCTATTACTTCATAAAAATAACAGCCCCGATTTAACATGAAGTATATTACTCCAAAAACTCTTTATACAAATTCCTGTATTAAACTTTGTATTACCTTCATATCTGTCTTTTGATCAAGTAGAGGCTCTTTTCCTGCTAACACAATATTCTTCTTATGAAAGTCGTCCTTTTCTTCTTTGTAAATTACACCAATAGGTATTTTTTCATCAAACTCCATTGCTCTCTTCATAGCTTCCAATCGATCTGTAGGATCATAATCAGCTTCTAATTTATATACTCTATTTTTATAATAAGCAAAAGTATTGATTTTGTTATACGTAACGCAAGGTTGCAAGATATCTACCATCGCGTATCCCTTGTATGAAATTGCCTCTTTCATAATTTGCTTTAAATGATCCCTATCTCCACTAAATGATCTGGCAACAAAACCAGCTCCTGCTGCGATTGCCAATAATATTGGGTTAAGAGGAGTATTTATGCTACCAGTAACCTGGACACCAGTAATCTGACCTTCTGCAGTCGTAGGAGATGCCTGCCCTTTGGTTAATCCATATATCTGATTATCGTGTATAAAATGAGTTATATCAACATTTCTACGTATATTATGTATAAAATGATTGCCGCCTTCACCATATGAATCGCCATCACCAGTATTAACAATCACTGTTAGCTTTTCATTGGCAATCTTTGCTGCCGCCGCTGCTGGAAGTGACCTTCCATGTAAACCGCAGAAGCTATTTCCACTAAGATATTGAGGCGTCTTTGCTGCCTGACCAATCCCACCAACTAATAGTACCTCATGAGGGTCTTTCCCTAATTCTTCTAAGGTTGCCTTTAAACTAGATAATATTCCAAAGTTACCACAGCCGGGACACCATGCTGTTTGAAAGGTTTGAAAATCTCCCATATTATTGCACACCTCCTTGTTGTATTCTTTCTACGATTTCCTCGCCAGATATCTGACGTCCATCGTATTTTAGAATACTACTATCAAAAACTATTCCAGTTTGCTCTCTAATTAATCCACCTAGCTGACCTGTTGCATTTTGCTCTATATTAATCAATTGTTTAGCCTGATTTGCTTTCTCTATTAATAATTTTGTTGGTAACGGGAATACATCTCCAAAAATCAAAGCACCATACTTACCTGGCTCTTTCTCATTCAGTACTCCTACAGCCTCTCTTATTGGTCCATATGTAGAACCCCAACCAACCAATAAAGTTTCAAAGGTTTCTCCACCAATAAATTCTGGTTCTTGTAATTCTTCCATTAACTTATCAAGCTTTCGCATACGTTTATCCATCATCGCAACTCGTTCTTCTGATGATTCGATTATGAAACCACGTTCATCATGCTCATCACTATCTGCAGAGACAAGATTCTTTGTTTTTCCTGGAATTAATCTTGGAGATATACCATCCTCAGTAATCTTATAACGTAAATATCCTCCTTCATCGTACTTCTCTTGACATGGCTCAGCAACCTGAATATCGCCGAGATCATATGGCTCCACCGTAGCTGTGGAATCTCCTAAATATTGATCACTTAACAATATTACTGGTATCTGATATCGTTCCGCAAGATCAAATGCTCGAATCGTTTGATAGAATGCGTCTGTATGATTACGAAGGGCTATAACCATCCTTGGAAATTCACCTTGAGCAGCAGAAATAACAAATTTCAAATCACTTTGCTCTGTTCTAGTTGGCAGTCCGGTTGCTGGACCAGGACGCTGAACATCGATAACAACCAATGGTATCTCAGCGATTCCTGATAATCCTAGAGCTTCTACCTTTAAACAAAAGCCCCCACCAGAGGTACCAGTCATTGCTCTAGCTCCCGCAAAGGAAGCACCAATTGCCATATTAATTCCTGCAATTTCATCTTCTGCTTGCTCCACAACAATACCAGTTTCAACACTTTTTGATGCTAAAAACTCCATTACTGCTGTAGATGGTGACATTGGATAAGCTGAATAAAATTTCACCCCAGCTGCTAATGCACCAAGTCCAACCGCTTTACTTCCAGATAAAACTATGTACTCACCATTTATGCCTTCAAGAAATTTAAATCTAGTATCTACACTTTCATAACCAATACGTACGGCTTTTAAATTCATTTCCAAATAAGCTTCTTTTACAAGATGCTTCATGGTCTCATCCACATGATCTAATCCGATTCCAAAAAGTTTTAAAACTGCGCCAATTGCTATACTTCCCGAAACTTTTGGATTACCAAGCTCCTTTGCCATACTATCCATGTTTAATTTAATAGCTTTTTCATTTATTGTTTTTAGTTTAGTATCACATAGGATAAATCCATCCTTGTTTAACTCATCTTTATGTATCTCTACAGTATCATCATCCAGTGCTATAATGCCATCCAATTTAGCGCTGTGAGAAAAGATTGGCTCATTCCCAAATCTTATAATTGAAAAGTTATGACCACCTCGTACTCGAGACATAAAGTCTCTCATTGTAAATACATAGTATCCTGCTTTTTTTAAAAGCCTCTCAAGGTTTGCAGCTGTAGTGTCTATTCCTTGCCCAGCTGCTCCTCCTACTAAAATATTATACATCAAAGCACCTCCTTAATTATGTGTTAATTATATTATATTCTTCATTTTTTGCGAAATCAACCTTTAATGCGATATATTTATATAATTATTATTCTTTTTTACAAAAAGATAACAGTTAATTAAACAATCATTAACCACGCTGAAATCCCACTGAGCGATACTATTTAATTCTATATAAACATCTACTTGTTTATGTCAAATATTTCTCTAACAACATTTCTAAACGTCTTTGTAACTCAACGCGAACATATTCGGGTTCTATGCAAGTTAACTTATCTCCTAAACTCATTAGAATACAAGAGCCACCTGTTCTATAAAACAGATGGCTCTTGTAATTCTTTATATTTTATTCAGATCTTAATGCTTCTACTGCATCTTTTTTAGATGCCATTCTTGCTGGGATATGTCCCCCCATAACTGTTAACACTGTACTAATTACAACAAGTAATAAAGCATGTTCCGGAAGTAGCGTTGCTACATTTTCAAGTCCCGTCATGTTGTACAACACGGAGTTAATAGGGAATGTTAGTGCCCAAGCAATTATAATACCAAGAATGCCTGAGAATAAACCTAATATAAATGTTTCCGCATCGAATACACGTGTGATATCTTTCTTTCTTGCACCAAGTGCCCTTAATACTCCGATTTCCTTCGTTCTTTCAAGCACTGATGTATAAGTAATAATACAAATCATAATTAAACTTACAACTAATGATATTGCCGCAAATGCTACTAAAACAATAGTGATTGCATCCATAATACCACTTGTCATACTCGACATAGTTCCTGCCATATCGGTATAGACAATTGCATCATCAGAATCCTTATCTTCATTATATGCATCTAAATATTCTAGCACTTGGTCTTTGGCTTCAAATGTTTCTGGATACACCATAACCATATAAGGAATTGATGTTCCGCCAAGGTATCCCATAAATTGTGTTTTAGCTGTATCATCGTCAAAATTTTGCATTGACATAACATTTACATCGCTGTCTTGTTGTGCTTTAACAATATCTGATTCTTGATTTAACTCAATTAGTTTACCAGCTAAATTATCACTATAAGCGATACCTGTTGATAAAAGCCCTATTGTAACATCTGCTTTCTGTCTAACTACTGCTGAGATTTTAATAGTAATAGCATCTTTAGAATCATACATTCCCTGATAATCAGTTCCAGGAACATAATTCCCCATATCAGTCTTTGTATAATAGTCGTTGTTCGGTATAATCTTCATCTCTGTTCCAACGATATCATCAAAGTTTATGGATTCAACATCTTTTACATCATATCCTAAGGCTTCCATAATGTTCTGTGCTATTCTGTTTTTATCATCTATTACTAATACCACTTCATTATCGTTTGTTGGATACTCTCCTGCCAATACGTCGTAACATTTTTCAAGATAAGATACACCGGTATCTTCTAATTGCTGTGGATATGATGAAAGTCCTAATGATATTGAAGATGATGAAGTCATTGCTGACATTCCATTATCGTTAGAGGATGCGCTCGATATACTAACTGGTATCACTTCACTATCTGTTTTTCTTACCATGTTAAGATTAACTAGCCTAGTATAACCTAAGCTCCCACAGATTTCTGGGTCAATCTTTTCAAGATAATCTATAAATTCATCTGTGAAAACATTCGTATGCATCTGTGTCATCTCAGTTGGATCATACAAATAAACTTCTTCTGTATCTTCAAACTCTGCTGTCCCTTTCATCGACGCCATTCTATCATCTGCTAATTTACGCATAGTTTCTTCATCTATCTGCTGCGTGCTTTGCGAGATAATAATTGGCATATCTGCCATTGCATCCGATTGGAATTGTAATATCTGCTCCTTAAATCCTGATGATAAACTTAAGATAACTGCGATACCTATAATACCGATACTTGATGCAAATGAAGTTAAAAATGTTCTTCCCTTCTTAGTCTTTAAGTTATTAAGAGATAAACCTAGTGCTGTTTTAAACTTCATTGCAGTTTTCTTAAGATGAAACTGATCCTCCTTCGGTCTTTCCTGATGAGGATTTGTATCATCAATTATATTACCATCTTTGAATTTAATAATTCTATCTGCATACTCTTCTGCTAACTCAGGGTTATGAGTAACCATTATTACAAGTCTGTCTCCAGCAACTTCTTTGATAAGGTCCATAATTTGAATACTAGTAGCAGTATCAAGTGCACCTGTTGGTTCATCACATAGAAGTATTTCTGGATCATTGGCCAGTGCTCTTGCTATAGCAACTCTTTGCATCTGTCCACCTGATAATTGATTAGGTTTCTTATGTAAATGTTCTTTAAGCCCAACCTGTTCTAACACTTCTACTGCCCTTTTGTGTTTCTGTTCTTTGGATACTCCACTAAGTGTCATACCAAGTTCAACGTTTTCCACAATACTAAGATGCATAATAAGATTATAGCTTTGGAATATAAATCCAACCGAATTATTCCTATATGAATCCCAATCGATATCTTTAAAATCTTTCGTTTTCTTACCTTTGATTACTAGATCACCAGAATCATATTTATCAAGTCCACCGATAATATTTAGGCATGTTGTTTTTCCAGATCCACTTGTACCTAGAATTGCTACGAATTCTCTCTCTCTGAATGCTACACTAATGTCATTAAGGGCTATTGTTTCCATATCGCCTACATGGTAAACCTTACGTATGTTTTTCAGTTCTAACATATTTACCTCCGTCTACTATTCGCCTGTTATCAAAAGTCTTGATTCGAGTGTCAATGGTATTTTCACATTAATCAAGTTTTATAACTTCGTATATAGTATTCTCAATCGATTGATCTGTCAACGTTATTTATACTAATTTAATGAATTGTTTTACTAATTTTATAAATTTACACTTGGACTTTACAAAAAGCTGCTGCAATTACGGTATAAACCGTTTGCAGCAGCCTTATAATATTTAATACACAGCAAATTAGTATAAAACTATTTAATCATAAAATTAGCTACGCCAACATTTTTCAGAATAATGATTGGTTTGCACTGGAATCTATTGCAGCAATTATCAATTGGCCTTACCTTTAAAATATAACAGCCCTCATATGGAACTTCAAATTCAAAGTAACCACAATCATAAATTTGTACACAGAACAGAAACGTCTTGCAACCGTTGCCTCTCTTGTATAATTCCACCTCCCATTCATGAACATTACCGCAGTGACAACCTAAAATACAGCCCCTAATAAAACCGGGTTTGATCAGGCAGTCCTGACAAACTGGGCAAGCTGGACAAGGTCTTGGCGTTGGACAAGGTCTTGGTTCTGGGCATGTTGGGCATGTTGGGCATACTGGACATACAGGACAAGGTTCCGGTGTTGGACATGGTGTAGGTTCTGGACATGTTGGGCATACCGGACAAGCTGGACAAGGCCTAGGTGTTGGACAAACCGGACATGGTTCTGGCATAGGACACGCCGGGCAAACTGGACAAGGTTCCGGTGTCGGACATGGTGTAGGTTCCGGACATGTTGGACATGGTTCTGGTGTTGGGCATGGTGTAGGTTCCGGACACGTTGGGCATGGTTCCGGCATTGGGCAAGGTGTAGGTACCGGACATGGTTCTGGTGTTGGGCATGGTGTAGGTGCCGGACATGGTTCTGGTGTTGGGCATGGTGTAGGTTCCGGACATGGTTCTGGTGTTGGACATGGTGTAGGTGCCGGGCATTCCGGACACACCTTCTCAGTTTCCGGTAATACCTCAGGTACTTCCGGAGCTGGAACCACAGGGGTTGGTGGTACTGGTGCTGGTGCTATGGCCTGACATACCACTCCTCCAACAAATGGATAAAAATGAAATTCAAATCCACTTGCAGGATTTACTGCAAAACCTCCAAGGGCAGCATTACCACTTACATGGCCACCTGTAGGATGAGCATGGAACATTGCCTGTGGTGCCAGTATACTTCCCCAGATGTCAGAGGACTTTTCCATAAAGATGTTAGTTGCATCCTCAAACACATACAATGTATCATTTACCTTACTTCTTTCCCCATAAACACCGTATTGCAAATGAGCATTTGCTCCTGTCCTTAGCCTTACAATAACTTTACTACCTTGAGGAACTTCCGCACGTATTCCTTTGTTGATTAAGCCATTTGGTCTTACATCGATAAGGAATACATTCTGTACAGGGTCATTTCCTCTTAAAATCCATTCGTAATTATTATCCACCACTCTTCCATTAGGATTTAAATCTTCAATACATTTCTTATAGTCTCCAATGCTTTCCCTAGCATCGTTAAAAAATCTTGGTATGTCAGCACCTATCCTTCCTGCAGGTATATATCTTGGTACATCATAACTAGGAACCACATAGTGATCACCTTTATCTGTTGGTGTCCAATATTGACTACCACCATTGGCCTGGTACAAAAACTTTAGTTCCTTTATCCCATCAGTGTTACCATCTTTTCCTATTAAGTAAGTGCTTCCCTTAGCTGCATGGAATCCACCACCTGCAACCACATGGCCAATAACAACCAAAGGGCCGGTCATAGATACATTACCTCCAGCTAAAAAGCGTACTAAATCTGGTGAGTAATCAGGTTTTCTGTAACCATTTGCTCTAGCGAACCCAACACTTAATCCCCTTTGGCTGTAAAAATTTCTACCTACAGCCACAGGACCTTCAATATCTACAATGTTATTAGCATCATTGAATACAATAACATTAAATCTGGATGCTGAACCAAAAGGCTGACCTTCAATATTATACCAATTTATATTATTATAAGGTAATCCAGCGCTTTCCATTGCTTCATCGCTATAACTGCTACTATCCATATAAACTCCTTTAAATCGCTTGAATTGCAACATTTTATTCTCATTTCATTTTATTCTAATGGAAATGATTCTGTGCAAGTTTCTATGCAATTAGAGTAAATTTTATGATTGATAGATCGCTTTTAGTATAATAAGAATTTTTTAGGGCTGTACGAACTTCCACTCATCATTTGTGTCTGATCCTTCGTAGGTCCACTGGATAATCGGAGCGTTTTCCTCTTTGGATGCATTTTTTACACACAATGCCTTTCCACTGAGTGCAGACACAACTCTAAAATAGCCGCTATCCGTAGGTACAATATACCATCTTTGATTGGTGTCACCATGATATTCATACTGAGTTATGGTATTGCCGTTTGAAGTCACACCCGCATCAGCAGTCAAATCCACATATTTTGCAGTTGCAGTATTCTGCATACAATAAGTTCCATCCTCGTTTTTAGTCAGTCTCCACCTTGCACTGGCACTACCATTGTCTGTGGACTGCACCAGCTGTTTTTTATCCTCCGTGGATGCGTCTGGAACATTTAATACCTTTCCGCTACCGCGGTTTACCAACTGATAAACGCCTTCCGTTGGAACACCTACAAAATCACTATTATAATAAGTTCTCACATAATCAATTAGAAATTCTCCTGGAAGATATGCATCAACCGGTTTTCCAAGGTGTCCCTCAAGACTTAGCACCATATGTCTGGAAAGCTGTACAAAAGAATCTTCTAATGGCGTCTTTTCCCATGCCAATTTTCCATCAAAGTAAAATCTCAGTTTCCCATTGCGACGCTCCAGTCCATATGTATGATAGTCTGCACTAATATCATCAAGGCCTGTTTTCCAAGCGTTGGTCCCCATCTGTAAATGTATAGATGGGTTTTGTCTCCAAGTATGTATTGTACTTGTCATTTTACTGTAATCAAAGGTCTCCATAATGTCGATTTCCGGATTCGGATTCAGTGCTTTTGTCAATGGAGAGGATTGCATCCAGATTGCGCTAAGTACATTAGCAGATTTACTCAATGCCTTTGCTCTTACTTCCACATAAGAATCGGTACCCGGCACTTCGAATTTGGATTCCACAGCACCTGCCGTATAAGACTTGCCATTATAACTTTCCTTTTTTGCAGTAAGGATAAGTTTTCCATCTCTAATACTTACATTATCCTTCTTAAATGCAAGATCCGTACTAACATCATACCAAATACCATTATTCCATTTTTCCGTATCCAGTTCATTCCCATTAAATTCATCTGAAGCCTCAGGCAACAGAGTCCAATTTCCTTCTGGCATGGATTCAGCTTTCACTGAAAGATCCTCCGCTGGCATTTGCAACAACAGTACTGTCCCCATAAATAATACTGCTAATTTCTTTGATATCACTCTTAATTTAATCATCTTTGCCCGCTCCTTCCCAAAGTTAACCATTAAGTAATTGTAAACACCTATATCAAATAATTTGCTCAAACTTCACACATAAAAACTTTAGTACTGCTATGTTCGCCTAATATTACTACTGAAGCAAGGTTGCATAGATCTTATTATTTTCTTCCGTACAATCTGATGCCTTCTCAAACTGAATAATCCCGTGGTACTCTTCACCATAAATCGGAGCTTCCATCGTACTGGATCCATAGTTATGTTTTTCAAGAGGAAGCTTACCTGCATTTACTATCACATTGTCTCGTACAGTCACCTCACGGCATGAGGATAAATACATGGCAAGACGCGGACAGTCAATAAAAGAATTTTTTTCAATTAGGATATTTTCAAAAACACTTTCTTTTGTACGTCCATCTGGCAGGTAAACTCCCATATAAAGCACTGCCATCTGCCAAGCATTCAGGTCACAATGGCGAATTACATTGTTACGAATAATCAGATTCTTTACACCATGTCCCTCGCTCCACCTTGATTCGCACCCTGTCTCGATTTGTATAGCCGCTCCCTGAATGTTTTCAAACACATTGTCCTCTACCAATCCATTAGAACCCTGAAGTAGAATTCCTCTTGCTCGGTTATTCACAAAACGGCAGCCTCTGATGATGTAATCATGTGTCTGAAAACGTTTGTTCCAAAGAACGGTATCTCTAGATAACCCATCTGGTAATTTCTCTTCAAAAGTCAATAAACAAGTACGGTCCTCTGGCTGATAAGAAACTTTCGTGAGCTTGGAGCTATATCCTACCGGAGATAGGTCTGGATTACGCAGCTCAACCATATACCCTGTTTCAAACAAAACTGAATCTCTCATAACCCTTCTAGCAAGCAGAGTATGGGAATCCACTACTTCAATTCCCATAGAGGAATTGTCATGAATGTTAATACAATCATCTCCCGCATAACCAAACTCACAGTTTTCAATAATAAATTTTCCTTGTGAATTACATACATGCAGGCAATCCGTAGCTGTGGAGATACTCCGCGCTGTTCCCGGTCTTACCGTAACCTTGCAGTTTTTAAAATGTAGCCCACAGATATCTCCATTTCCCACAAAACCGCTACCCGGTGAGGAATATAGTGTAATGTTCTCCATTGTGATATCCGTTGCATCCACTATTGGCACTGTCAGAATATCATATTCATAATGTCGAAACCGGAAGCAGTCCCCTCTATGAAAATACTGTTTTGTAAAATCTGGACTTACTGTATAGAACCGAAGCACTCCATTACTAACTTTTTCTTGCTTTGGTAAAAAGACATTGGATAGCTCTCTTACAAGCTCTTGCATTTTACTATCCGATGCCTCATCCTCACTCTTTTTAACATGGTCGTTCTGATAAGGGCGAAACTCGATACCTCCTTTACAACCCGGCGTATAACGCTCTGGATCAAAGGGACCTACAATGGAGAATTTCATATCTTCCGAAACATCCTCATACTCGGGAAAGCTGCATTCGATATAGCCTCCATCCTCTGCTACCTTTGTAATAACACCGACACTTGCTAACGGTGCCTTCTCCCAATTCCAGTCCAAAATCAGATTCTTTACTAGAATCCGCTTGCTGTCGCGAATGGATATATAGGAATGGAGCGTCTCGAAAACAAATTCGCTACCCTCTCCATCCAGTACGAAATTCTCCATACCATCTAACATCAAATGTGCGGTTGTGTCACACTCTTTAAAATAATAGGTCCCCTTTGGCACGGTCAGCTTTCCTATTTTATTCTCGCGGCAATATTCAATAGCCGCCGCAAAAGCCTTTGTATTACAAAAATTAATTAGTGGCTTAGCACCGAAATTATCTACGCTAACCTCAGATACTGCCTTATTCTCTGATAGAGCGGCATCTGGCAGTTGGATTGTAAGTTTGTTTAATTTTAGTTCTAATTCCTTCAAAGTATTTGATTTCATTCTTACATAATTCCTCTCTAATTATTAGTATTTTAAACTGCTCTATATGTGTCCTACTTGCTTTTGTATCGTATTCATAGTACTACCTCCATTTTTTTATACTGCTTACAAGTATAAAGGTTTTCCACCAAAATAAAATGTTTAGAACTAACTTCTGTGTCACTTTTTTTAATTACTTTTAGTAGCTTTTTTTAAATCTTCAAAAAAGTGAACTTTTTATTTGCTATCGGTTAATTTTATTGCATTTTCAATTAACAAATTAATTGTTATAATGATATCGAGGGCAAACTTGAATAATAGTAACTGGTTAGGGTGTCAAAAACCTCTCGTAAACTTGCCTTCATCAATTTGTACATACATGGAGGTACTATGAAACTTATTTCCAAAATCAAACAACTACAGTCAAACTTAAACAATCTTGTCAAAACGCAACTGAGAAGAGTTGGTATTTTTAAAAGATTAAATGTCACCTTCCTGCTTCTTCTTCTGACATCTTCATCTTTTTTAACTTTTTTTTCTTTTTTTAAATATTCCGAAGAAATTAATCTGAATATGAACCGTTACGTATCCCTACTAGTCCAAAATGTTGAGTTAAAAATAAAGGACACCTTGACGGATTATGAAGATGTTTCGCTGCGTTTTTACGATGATAGTCAGGTAATCAAAGCCCTTAAAGAAAATGCCAATCTCTCCCCTCAAGATACAAAAGAAAAGCAGGAAAAGTACGAGGAAAACCGCTTTACAATCGAAAGTAAGCTTTACAATATACGCTCAGGCCGAAAAAACATTGTAAACATTCAGTTTGTGACTCCCACTCATCAGTATCATATGGTGGAACCAAATGGCTACCAGCGAGGCGGAACGATCAAGGATTTGGACAGCTTTTATCAAAGTGAATTTTATTTGCTTCCTCAGGAAAAACAAGGTTACCCTGTGTGGTTTGACAGTACTGCACAGTCAAAAATATTTTACAAGGATGCACAAAATGTATATGGAATGGGCAACATCATCACTCTGGGTGTCGCTGTATATGCACCCGAAAACCGAGAATTCCTAGGGGTATTACTGCTCAACATTGATTTAAATGCCTTTTCTGGTGCAATGGAAGGTTACGAGTCCTACAATGACGGTAACACGTTTATTATTGGTCAGGACGGCGTTCTTACGTGGTTCAACCCTAGCATTTCCGCCCCTTCTTTTCCAACGGATAAGGTACTGTTCTCTGAAATGATGAAAAATGAGCAGCACATCCTTCGGACGAAAGTAGACCACCAGAATGTACTATTAGCCTATGAAAAAATACCTGGTACTAAGATTTTTGTAGCTTACATTGCAGATTTGGCCGTTTTGCTTAAGCATACTTACCAAATCCGCAATCTATGCATCGCGGTGCTCTTTGGAACTGTTATCGCAAGCTTTATCATATCCTACTATGTAAACATTAGTATTTCGGACCCCATTCGCCAATTGGTAAGCGTTTTTAAGAAGTCCGGGGATGGAAAATGGACTACTCGATACTCTAATTCCGGCCACGATGAAATAACGATACTTGGTGATCGATTCAATGAAATGGCAGACAAGACCAACCAGCTGATTGAACAGGTGTATCTCTCTGAAATCAAGCGACAACGGACACTCCTAAGCTGGAAAAATGCTCAGTTAGATGCAATGCTGATGCAAATTAACCCGCATTTTCTCTACAACACATTGGACATTATCCGCTGGGAAGCCATGTATGAAACCAACGGGGAAAGCCACGTTACCCAGATGATTGAACAATTCAGCAATCTTTGTCGAATGGGTATGCGTACTGGCAGCAACACAATCTGCCTACGTGAGGGTATTGAGCATGCAACAGCCTACATAAATGTAATTAATTTCCGCCACAACGACAAAATCAAACTTACGGTTGATACTCAGGTAGACACGGATAATACCTACATACCTCAGTTCATGCTACAACCAATCATGGAAAATGCGGTTGTCCACGCCTTTGGCGATGCCAGCAAAGGCTACTTTATTGAAATATATGCCTACAGTGAAGAAGACGACCTTCACATTCTTGTAAAAGACAATGGTAGAGGAATGACAGAGACTGAGTTGCATACCTTACAATCCTCCCTTTTAAATGAAGATTTAACTGAAAAAAGTATTGGTTTAATTAATGTCCATCAGCGTATACAGCTTTTCTACGGCGAGGAATACGGTATTAGAATCTCCAGTGAACTTGGAAAAGGTTCTCAGATTGAGATTACACTACCACTGCGGAATTTTTCTGAAAACATGAAGAACAATACGAACCTATAAAACAAACCTGGACAATATGGCTATACCATATTGTCCAGGTTTTTCAGTAATTCTTCATATACGTTTTGGAATTCAACCGGGTCATCATTGTATGTATAATTGTTTGTAAACATTTTCCCCAGTAATTCATCATGTAACTCACTGTCTCTTTCCCTTAATAGCTGCCATAGTGCCGCATCTTCAGCACCACGTCGCGAAGCTTCCATCCGCATTCCAAGTTCCGGTCCATCTTCTCCAGGATAAACAAGGAACGAATCACCACACGGGAAGTTTGTTCCAATCCCAGTATGATTTGGACAACTTGTTCCCTCATACGGATTCATCTGCTGTGGAAACTGGTTCAGCCCCCAGTGCAGAAATCCTGAAATCCGGTTTTTCGCACATCCCCAAAACAGTAACCTTCCTTTTATCAGTGCAAAATCCAAAAACCTATTAAGCCAGTACCCTTCTGGACCACAGCAAACATAAGTCCATACAGTTTCACCCAGTTCAATTAATTTATCGAATTCTTCTTTTTTCTTTTCATATCCAGCTGTTCCAGGCACCCATATATCGATTCCTCCTCGAAACTGTGCAGAATCCACTGCCTCGATAATTTTCACACCTGGAATATATTTTCTTAAAATTCCGGCAGCCATATAGTACTGACGTTTTCTTGCGTCCAGAACTTCTTTACTCTTATAATGAATGTCCGGCTCATCATGAATATGAAACAAAACCTTATCTTCCCAACCATGTGCTTTCAGATAATTGGCCAGGCTCTGTACAAATCTAACTGTAATTTCATAACCTTCCAAAGAATCTACTGGAATACCTTTTGCCATAGAACATGTAAAACAGTCTGTATACATATCAGGCATTCCGTCTTCTAACATTCCTCGATCTAGCAGTACACCTAATTCCATATACTGCATTCCTTCTTCAAAAAAGCAGGTAATCATAGGAGTCAAATATTCAAAATCAAACTCATACGGATCTCTAGAAACAACACTCTGTTCATCTAATTGAATAAAAAATACATTCTGATGGATTCTTCTCATTGCCTGTGCGTATTTTTTAAGCATATTAAGATATGCCTCTGTCCCCTTCTCTACATTATGGAACCTACTTATTGCATCTTCGGAAAACCAGTTTGTTACCCAGAATGTATCCTCCGGAATCTTTGTCTGATATACCTGTACTGTAATGCAGCATCTATATACCCCTTCGTTGGAACTTGCATTCACATACACAGTATGTTCTCCAGGCCTTATTCCTTCGTCTGCCTTCAGACAGAAATATACTGCTGCTTTTCCATCTTTTACTTGAATATGTCCATCGGCTTTTCTCTGAAGACAGTCATACACCAAGAAGGGCGCTTGCCGGGTTGCATATCCCGGCTTTTTATCCTGCCTTTCTTTAAAAACCATAGCACCGCCCTGATTTTCTCCGTCTCCCGTATTATATTCTACCGGGATTTCACGCATTTCGTACCATTCTGCCTCAAATCCCTCCCCATCTAGACTCATTTGTACTTCTACCGACTGTGTTTGAATTAAAAGCTGAATTCCTGGCTTACCATTTGCCGGCATAACCACACGTAGTTTTTCCGGGAGCTCTCCAATCTGACTATCCGGATATAAAAATTCTTCTTTACCGGTCAATATTCCGCGGTACTGTTTTTCCATATCTGCATCTCCTCTCCCGTCTTAGCCTAGAAAAATCACACTGCCGTTTTCCTGTCTGGATTTTTCTGCAGCGAGTGCAATATAATGGCTCTCTAACGAAACTTCTAGATCCGTAATAGACGGACTCTCTTTTCCAGTCATAATATAATCCCGGAACTGTTTCACCATTCTGACATCTCCGCCACCATGACCGCTGAAATCTTCTGTCAGTTTAGTAAGATCAATTTCTTCTGTTTCTTTTCCAAATGGGGTATAGTAAATCATATTTTCCCCCATATCACCTTCCAACTGTCCCATTGTTCCCATTATCTTAATCGTTCGGTTACAAGTTGCACTAAATGCACACATGGAAAAAGTAACAGTAATTCCATTCTCCATCTGCAAGTTTACAACCTGATGATCTACCACGTCATTGTCACAATGGTACACACATCTTCCATATGGGCCATTTTGCAATGCTTTTCTCACAGAATCTTCTTCCGGATGCATAACCAACATATTAGAAGGCCATCCAGCACCTGAACGGATTCCTGTGTCTTTATCTGTAATATAAATCTTCTCTGCATCATATGGACATTTCTCTTTTGCAAGACATCCTCCAAGACATCTTTTTGCTGAGCCCTGCGGTGCATTTTCCTCTTTAAACCAAGACAACTCTCCAAAAGAAGAGACTCTTTTACATCGGGAATCAGACAACCATACAAGAATATCCATATCATGACAGCATTTCGCTAGAATCATAGGACTGGTTTCCTCAGAACTTCTCCAGTTCCCTCTTACAAATGAATGTGCCTGATGAAAAAATCCCACGTCTTCTCTTGCCTGAATATTCATCACCCTACCAACAGCTCCATCGAGAATCATTTCTTTAATTTTACTATAGAAAGGTGTATATCTCAGCACATGGCATACACACACTTTGCGATTATGTTCCCGCGCTGTCTTTAACAAAATACTGCACTCGTTGGCATCCGGAGAAACCGGTTTCTCCAGAAGAATATGATATCCTTTCTGAATAGCCGCCACCGCATGTCGTACGTGATCCCGATCCTGTGTACAGATGAACATCACATCTGCAAGACGCTCTGACCTTAGCAAATCTTCCGCATTATAGAAGCAATTCTCTTCTTTTAGATGATATTTTTCTTTTGCCTCTAAAACTCGATCTTCTAGAATATCGGCCACTGCCGTCAATTCCATGTCATTGATATATTTTTGTATTATTGGCGCATATACTTGTAGTCCCCTGCTTCCAAGTCCTAATATTGCAATTTTCATTTTCTCTGACATTTATTATTCCTCCGAAATTCTATTCTGTATCTGCACAAATGTTCTTTATTGCTATCCCATTCTTACCAAATTTCATTGTTCCATTTATTCTCGTTGCCGGGTGTTATCCCTTAACACCGGATGCCACAATACTTTGTTTCAACTGTTTTGAGAACAGAATCGATAACAGAATAACTGGTGTAATCGTAACCACGGCAAGCCCCATCAATGCATTCTGTTTAGTTGCGATATTATTTGAAATATTGTAAAGAGCCACATTTAATGTCCACAGCTTTTGATCCTCTGTAACTAGCCATGCCCAGAAGAAATCATTCCAATTTCCTATAAATGTCTGCAGTGCAATCAAAGAAATAATTGGTTTTGACAGAGGCATACATATTTTCGAATATAAATAGAAACTTCCTGCTCCATCTAATTCTGCCGCTTCAAAATAGCTTGATGGAATCCGGTCAAAAAATCCTTTATACAGATACACATAGAATCCATAAGGATATAAGAACGGTAGAAGAAGTGCCGCATAGTTATTGTAAGCACCAATTTGTTTGTACATAATCAACTGTGGAAGCATAATACTTGCAAAAGGAACCATCATACCACCAAGGAAGAACATAAGGACAAATTTACCTGCTCGTTGTGACAGTTTACGGCTGATTACAAATGCGCAGATTGAGCATAGCAGTACCTGCGCAACCATGGCAAATCCTATTACAATCACACTGTTAAATACAAATGTCATAAAACCAAATTTCTGTATCATTTCACTTTGCGGATAAATATATCCTGGCATCTGTAAGTAATATTTGAAGCTTTCCAGATTCAGAATATTTTTCACTTTATCTACAACACCTACAAGTGTTCCAGTTGTTTGATACTTTTCATCCAGTATTTCGGATACTTTATCAGAAAAGTTACTTACAAGTCCCTGCGGAGCTTTTTGTGAAATTCCATCTATATTAAATTCATATCCGATAGACTCGCATGCACGCACATAACGATCCTCATGAAGAAGAACTTCTTTCTTAATTGCCGTACCATGATAAATTCCGTAGTCTTTTTCCATCTGTAATTTCATCTGATGCGCTCTAGAATAATAGATGGTCTCTCCATCTTTTGTTCCATATACTTTCATTTCCATAATGGAGTCATCTGGCATCTTATAGCTTAACCCCATCATTACTAGAATACTATCCTGCATCAGCTTGTCTTTTAACTGTTCCCCATCTATATCCTTGTCTGAATAGTCCAAAACTACTGATAGACTGTTTGCCTTATCCGGAAGGAGTTTTGGCGGAACATCGTATATTTTTGAGTTATCTTTCATAGCACTGGAAACTGCAAAAATCATAGGATACAGCATCAACGCTGCAAACAGCAGCGAGACAATTACAGCAACCACTTTCAGTCTCTGCTCAGATTTTCCCAGCTTGACTTTTGTTCTCTTTTTGCCTATTAATTTCATCATTCTGCCTCCTATTCCGTTTCTGTCTTTTCAAAATGCATTTGTATCATTGTTATTGCTGCAATCACAAACAAAAGAATCACCGATGCTGCAGAACCTCTTCCATAATTTAAATCCTGATTAAATGCATTGTAAATAAAAATTCCCTGCGTGGTTGAAGCACCGCTTGGCCCTCCAGATGCATACATATATGGCACATCTAAAAGCTGCATAGTTGTAATAACGCACATAATTAACTGAATAAAAATCATAAATGATATATTAGGCAAAATAATATGTATAATCTTACCAAGACCAGTGCAACCATCTAGTGCCGCAGATTCCTGAATATCCTGCGAAACACCTTGAATTGCTGACAAATATAAGAGCACTGTCAATCCTCCACCCAATACCCCGGGGAAGATAATACAGAATTTTACCAGGCTAGGGTCACTTAACCATGTCTGCGCTTCACCGCCAAAGAATTTTACAATCTGGTTTGCAACACCGTAATCCGGATGCCAGATCCATTTCCAGATGATTACATTTACGGAAGTTGGTATCAATGCCGGAAGAATATACAGCGTTGTCAGACATTTCTGAAGTCGAATCAGCTCATTCAAAAGAAGTGCCTGTATAAGTGGAATCAAAAAGCACATACACAACTGTAGTGCCAAAAGTATGAATGTATTCTTCCATGAACTCCAATAATGTTGCATGTGGAATATATCAGAATAATTTGAAAATCCCACAAATTTTCCGGGTGAATTGATTGGATCATATTCAAATAATGAAATAAAAAATGCACTGAATATTGGATAATACTTCAGCCACAATGTAAATGCCATTGGCACAAACAAAATACACCAAGGTGTTATTTTTTTTCTGAGTTGATAGCTGCCTGCTGTTGTTGTTATTTTATGCGGACTTCTCTTCATCAGTAATACCTCCCTTTTTTCTTCTCTCACAAGTATATAGAGAATTATTTCAGAATAAAATATCCCGGACTTACAACTGTGTCACCATTTTTAATCTCTTTTTCATCTTTCTTAACCACCTTAAAAAACATGACTTATTCGGTTAATATAAGGTCATTTTAATTTTTACATATATTTGATATGATAGATACAGCACCAAATGAAACATATAAGGAGGATATGATTTATGAAAAAGAAATTACTTGCCGTAGTGCTCTGCCTTGCAATGGCAGCTACATCTCTGGTCGGATGCGGCGGTTCTAAAAAACCGACACAGACTGATACAACACAGTCTTCAGCAGAAGGATCTGACAAAGAAAAAGTAGAACTGACCCTTTGGGTTACAAGCCGTAACAATGATGACTGGTCCAATTCTATGGAAGAAAAATTCCTGAAGGAGCATCCTTGGATTACTCTGAACAAGGTCGTAAAAGAAGGCGACCCTGGAAATGAATTCTATCAGGCAGTTGCATCTGGTACTGCACCGGATCTTGTAAACTGTTCCTTTACTATGATGGATTCCTACATAACAGCCGGTATTCTAGAACCACTTAACAAATACACAGATGAGTGGGAAGAATGGGGCAATTATACAAAAGAATATGTTGACATGTTTACAAAGGACGGAAATGTTTATGGAGTTCCAAACATAGTTGCACCAATGCTTTTTGGATACAACAAAGCATTGTTTGAAGCAGCTGGAATCAAAGAGCCACCAAAAACATGGGATGAGGCACTTGAGATAGCAAAGAAAATTAATGACCCAGATAATCAGGTTACTGGATATGCAACACTGGCTGCTGAATGGACAGAATGGTTCTTTCAATATTATGTATGGCAGGCTGGTGGAGATCTGACAAAGGAAAATGAAGATGGAACTGCTGAATTAACATTTACCGATCCAGCAGTTATCGAAGCTGCTAAGTATTATCAGAAATTGAAGAGCGAAGGCGTTTTGCAGAGCGATTTAACTTTAAAATTCACTAATCTTGTTACAAACTTTGGTCTTGGCAAAATCGGCATGATGCCATTTGCAGGAGACTGGGTATCAGAAGCAATTTCAAATGGAATTGACCCAGATGACATCGGCCTATGTCTGCCTCCAGTCGGACCTTCCGGCAAGCAGACTACTGCAATCGGTGGTGACTGCTACGTAATCAATGCCAAAGCAGATCAGGCAAAAAAAGATGCAGCTTGGGAATACATCAAATACTACACGGGAAAAGAATACCGTTCTTCTTATTTTATTAACCTTGCAACAAAAGGAGCTCCAAATCCAGTTATCATTCCTAGAGATGATATGAGTATCACAGATTTCTATGAGTTCCCAGAAGAATACGCAAGCGTTCTGGAAAATGCAAAATCTATTGGTCGTCTAGAGTTTTATGGAAAAGCTGATTTTGGTTCTTATGTAGACCGTGCTGTTCAGAAAATTCTAGTTGATCCGAATGCAGATCCTAAGACAGAATTTGCAGACGCTCAGAAACAGTGTGAGAACGAAGCACTTGCTAAATTTAACGAAGCAAATAAAAAATAAGTAATATCAAAAGAGGACATTGCATCATTGCAATGTCCTCTTTTGATATATAACTTTATTCGGCTATCCGGTTACTCTCCCTAAATTCTCTCGGAGTCATCCCCGTATAATGTTTAAATGCCTTACTAAAAGAACGGGGATTGTCATAGCCAACCATTCCGCATATTTCAATAATCTTATAATCTGAGTTTTTAAGAAGATCCTGTACTTTCCTCATCCTTACTTCCGTCAGATAATCCACAAAATTTTCACCTGTTTTTTCTTTAAACAGACGACTAAGATAATTAGGATGCATATAAAACTGTTTGGCTAACATGTTTAAACTGATATTATCACTGTAATGCTGTCTGATATAACTCTGAATTTCTGAGATAACACCTCTGTTCATCCTCAGACTACTGACCTGATCCATTTCTGTGATTATCCACTCTAAATATGAAGACATACAGTGCATAACTTCCTGTCCATTTTCACAGGACAACAGATACTGAAGCTCTTCATTCAATCTATCGTGCAGATTAATCTCCTCAAGGCCTGCCCCCTGAAGGTGTCCATTTACTTCAATAAGAAAACGAATGCAGACTGTCTGGAATTCCAATACACTCATCTGTTCTCTACTTTCCATCGCAGTCAACACACTTTTAATCCAATATATAGCTTGTTTTCTACTTTCTGCTCCATTGAGCTTCTGTAGAAATTCCGTAATAATCTCTTGAATTTCAGAGGATCTTTCAGAAAATAATGTATCTATGGTCTGATAGTAGATAACCTTCTTATGTGTATCTGCCAACAGATACCTCATCGCCTGTTCTGTCTCTTTCCATGCATCCGGCAATGACTGGATCCCATTTTTCTCTTTACTTACCCCCATTGCCCAACGTTCATCTGAACAGCATACCTGCTCCAGAATTGAAACAAAATATGTAAACTCCGAATCCGATTTGACCGGTACTATCGCAAACAGTGCATACACTGAACTGTCCAGTATTATAGAATCCGGAATTACCGCTGTGATGCGGCTCTGCATTGCATTTTTTCCCTGTTCCACTTCCTCTGGATTCAGATTTCTCTCTGTCATAAATATAGAAATTCCATACCATTTTTCCAGAACGGGAAGACAATATTTCTCTATCTCCGCATCTGCATATCCTCTTGCTATAGAAAGAAGTAGCCCTTCCATATGGTACGTATGCATCCGAATCTCTTTCTGCCTGCGATCCAGATCCGCTGACAGCCGTCCAAGCAACTCTTCCACTTCTCCCAGATTCACTGGTTTTGTAAGATACTGCACCGCTCTGTAACGCATTGCTTCTTTCGCATAATCAAAATCACTGTATCCACTCAGAACTACGGTCTGAATATCCGGATAAAGCTCTTGAATCTGTTTCAGCAAATCTATTCCTGATTTCTCTGGCATCCGGATATCCGTAAGAACTACATCAATGTGCATCTTATTCAGCATCAGTAAAGCCTCATCTACACTGGCAGCAATTCCTGCAACCTCAAATCCATGTTCTTCCCATTTTACGAACTGAGCCATACCACGGCAAACGATTTCTTCATCATCTACTATCAGAACCTGATATACCATTTCATTCAACCTCTTCCCCAATTGTATTATATTTACCGAACATAGCCTTATGGGCAAAGTGGTTTGCCTCTCTATTCTAGCCTGATCTCTGCTATTGATTCGAATCCGTAATCTTCCCCATAAAGAAACGGATTCTCTGATTCACATTGACCATTACAATACTCTTATACCTGGAATTTAGTGTAAGACTTCAGATGCCTGTTCGATATTCTCCATAATTATTTCCATTATACCTCTATAGCACGGTATTTACCAGTGCTTGCATTACACAAGAAAAGACTACTGCTATTTGATTGGCTGATCATCATCAAATAAAGACGGATTTTCTTTCAACAGCCCTATAACCCAGTCTGTCATTGGCTTCACTTCGACCACATAGGAAACAGCATCTCCGATTTTTACTTCCTTAGCAATCCCCATATGTAGCATCGGAACAAGCAGCTTGTCATAATTCTTTGACACATTCCCACGGGTGGAATAATGACCATGTAAATCTATTTCACGAATATCCCCATCTTCAAACAGTAGTTTAATCCTTCTTGATTGAGGGTTTATACGGTCTGGAATATTCAGCCATTCTTCAATGCTATGAATAAATGTGTTGGTCTTAAGTGTTGCACCCAAAAATAACAATTGTGCTTCCTCATCGTATAGTCCTGCAAAGCACCCCTTTCTTGGACAAGGTGTGTGAACATCACCGTTACACATAACATCAGTGTCACGCTGAACATAGGCTTGCGCCTTACTTCCCATGGCTGTCACAGAATGGGTAGGGTGCATTGAGCGAATAGTATCTCCTCTTTTCATAAAAAGATTGGGTAGTATTCCAACACAGGCAGGCTCTGCCTTGGGGTCATAAATACCGTCTAGTAAATTTTTATCAGACCATGAATGAGTTGGAAATAACAATAGTCCCTCTTTCATATATTCGATAAAGGCATCTAGAACAGTATCACCTCCACCTTCTACATCTCCAATCGCTTTCATTGAAGAATGGATGAGCAAAGTTCCTGTTTTTCTAATTCCTGTTTGTTCAATATCTTTGATTAAAGTGTTTTTCGTATGCATATGCAGACCCCTCTCCTTCCTGAATTCATAGTCACAATCATGGAATTGAATTCCCATGACATTAGTTAATATAGTATTAAATACAATTAACAACTATAGCCATTGTACTATTACAAGAGGTGCAATACAAGGACAACGTTGAAATATAAACCAGTATAAATTTGTTCTTTAATTTGTAATAAATTTCATACCCATATCAATCAGTGCATAAAATAGTTCATATCAATCTACTTATCTTAGATACACTAAAATATATATTATTTATCAGTTGACTAAATGCAAAGAATAGTGGGGGTTTTATAATGGAATTCATGATTATGGTAGAACCAGGCGTTAGGGTATATGTGAACGATATTAATCCATCAGGTAATAAAACAATTATTTTTCTTCATGGTTGGCCAGCCAATTACAGATTATTTGAATATCAATATAATATTCTTCCACATATGGGATATCGTTGTATAGGTATTGACACGAGAGGATTCGGTAATTCAGATAAGCCTTGGAGTGGCTACAGTTACGACAGCTTAGCAGATGATATTTTACAGGTTATTAAAACATTGGATTTAAATAATGTTACCTTGTTGGGACACTCTACAGCAGGAGCTGTTGCTGTCCGCTACATGGCGCGCCATAACGGTTTTGGTGTCTCAAAACTTGTGCTTTGCGCTGCCGCTGCACCAAGCCTTATAAAGCGTCCAAACTTTCCTTACGGGCAGAATAAAGAGGACATAGAAAAAGTTTTTATTCAGGGCGCATATGATGATCGCCCTAAAATGTTAGAAAACTTCGGTAAAATATTTTTCTATAAGCAAGTATCACCGGCCCTTTCCGATTGGCTCTTCCAAATGGGATTACAGGCGGCTAGTTATGCAACGATTGCGATCTCTAAAGATTGGATTACAGAAGAATTATTTAATGACCTTCCAAAGATACATGTTCCAACGCTAATTATGCATGGTATCCATGACCAAGTTGTTCCGTATCAGTTGGGCGTTGTACAAAATAAGGAAATTAGAAATTCAAAACTGATAACATTTGAGAATAGCGGCCACGGATTGTTCTATGATGAGATGAATAAATTTAATAGGGAATTGATGGATTTTGTAGGATGACTTTTTTAATAGTCAAATTCTTCTTTTGCTCCATATAAACTTCTCCGTAACACCACATTAATTCAAAAAAAGCAAGACCTTCTCCATTGCAGAAAGTCTTGCTTTTTTCTAGTTCTATAATAAATGTTCTATCGGAAAAGCAACGTTAAAAATCAAATTAGTGTGATCATCACATCGCCTGGCGAATTATTTGAAGTACTTTCTCTCTGTCTTTCAAATTTCCCACAATATCATACTTTGCAGCCTCAATAACTAGAAGTGGTGAAAGATTATAATTTGAGAAGTAATCTTCGTACTCTTTATTAAGATTCTCCCAGTAATCTCTTTCAACTATCTGCTCATAGTCACGGCCTCTTTTCTTAATGCGCTCTATTGCGGAGTCAGTATCAATTTTAAGATAAATCATAAGCTTAGGTGCCTCTACATGATCTAGCATATTGGTCAAAAGATCTCGATATAATATAAATTCATCCTTCTCCATATCCCCTTCTTCATAGAGCATTTTAGCAAATATCATATCACCATAGATACTACGGTCCATAAGTCTTGGTTCTCCCGCTTCTGAGGCCTTTTTCAGCATCTCAAACCTTCGATTAAGAAAGTATATCTGAAGCGGAAAGGCATATCTTTTTCTATTATAATAGAACTTGTCCAATAAAGGATTATCCTGTACAGGCTCTTGGAAACAAGGTATCTTCATCTCTTCCGATAACATCTCCATATATGACGTCTTTCCGGCACCGACAACAGCATCTATAACAATTGTTTCATTGGGCTTATTTTTTTTAATCATATTAAAAAACTCCTTATACACGAACAGCCTCCTTAGGTTTCTTCATTTAATAACGCTTCTATTATATTGTATTTTCTATCTAGCAATTTCCTCTAACACTTTCTTGAAAGCAGGCAAACACTCTCCACATGCCCCGTATGCCCAAATTGATCCACTGCTCGTATCTTCTTCAATTCATATCCATTGTCACATAGATATCTACAATCTCTAGCAAGTGTAGCTGGATCACAAGAAACATATACAACTCTATTAGGGTTCATCTTAACAATAGTCTCTAGTAAGGCTTCCTCACATCCCTTACGTGGTGGATCAACTACAACTACGTCCGCCGACATCTGGCCTTCGCTCTCTTCATACTTCTCAGGCATAAGATATTCTGCTGCCCCTACGAAGAACTCTGCATTCTCTATATTATTAATCTCTGCATTCTTCTTAGCATCTTCAATTGCCTGAGGAACGATTTCAACACCATAAACTTGTTTTGCTTTTTTTGCAAGGAATAACGATATCGTACCAATTCCACAATATAGATCCCATACGATTTCATTACCAGACAAATCTGCATATTCAAGTGCTGTCTCATAGAGACGTTTTGTCTGCACTGGATTTACTTGATAGAAAGATAATGGTGAAATCTGATATTTGATGTCTCCAATATAGTCAGTGATATAACCTTGTCCCCATAATGTCTTAACTTTCTGGCCAAGAATAACATTAGATTTTTCCTTGTTAATATTAATTGTAATACTTGTCATACCTTTTACTTCTGTTAGACGATCCACTAATTTTTCATAAGAAGGTAATTTACTACCATTGATTACGATACATACCATGATTTCGCCTGTAACGAATCCTACACGTGTTAAGATATGGCGAACTAATCCTGTATGATTAACTTCATCATAAGGTAAAATTTCTTCTTCCGTCATGAAGTCTTTTATAATATTCAAGAGTTCTTCATTTACCTCTGCTTGAATATAGCAGTGTGAGGTATCTATAATGGAATGTGTTCTGCTTGCATAAAATCCTGTAACAATTTCGCCTTCTTTATTCTTACCAACAGGAAATTGTGCTTTATTACGATAGTAATATGGATCTTCCATTCCGATAATCGGTTCCATCATTGTATCAATTTCATCACCAAAGTGGCCAATTCTTTTAAAGCATTCAGTTACCTTATTTTGTTTGTATGCTAACTGTGCATCATAAGCATAATGCTGGATCTGGCATCCCCCACATTGTCTAGCAATTGGACATTTTGGTTCTACACGATCTTTAGAAGGTTCAATAATATTTATTAATCTTGCAAATCCATAGTTCTTCTTAGTCTTCATAATCTTAACGAGTACTTTATCACCAATTACCGCATCTTTTATGAATAATGCATATCCATCAATATGTGCAATTCCTTCTCCCTCTGAACCTAGAGCATCTATTACTACTTCTAATTCATCATCCTTGTTGTATAGATGAGTTGCATTCAACTCATTATTTTTATTCATTTTACTTTTCTTTGCCATCTTAACCCTCTCTTTATCTCTAACAGCCATTTAAGGCGATTTATCTAGCTACAGTTTTATCTCATTTCTTCATAACTATACCACATTCATAGTTATACATGTAGTAATTACAAAACCATTAATTACCATTTGTAACACGCAACAAGTGCTCTCACCTCTCTTTATTTTAGAGATTAGGTAATTGCGATAGTTTCGCAAACACCTATTTGAGAGATGAGAGCACATTTCAAAATATTATATAGAGACTTTTTCTTTTTTTCCTATTACCTACTACTCGAAATCTTCAAGCGCGAAGTTTGAGTTTACTATTTTTACTTACTGCTTCTTCTTATATTTGATTCAAAGAATTTGTTATAACCTAACCAATCTGACTTTTCATCCGCACCATTTAGGATCTCTATCATCGTCTGTAGCTTAGCGTCCGTATTATCTGCATACGTAAGTGCCACTGCTTCTATTAAAGCTGGCTTCTTAGGTGAACCATATTCTAGTTCCCCATGGTGAGATAATATACAGTGCTTTAACTCATTCTCAAGACTTTTAGGAAAATTTGGTATCGTTCTAATTCGAGCTCCGACTTTCTCTGTACCTATATAGATATGTCCTAATAATTGTCCGTCATCTGTATAATCATTCTCAGGGAATGTTGAGATTTCGTCTAATTTACCAAGGTCATGGAATAGTGCTGCACTAATTAATAAATCACGATTAATTATTGGATAATTAGTTGCCATGTATTCACATAGTTTAGTAACACCAAGTGTGTGCTCTAGTAATCCACCTACAAAACCATGGTGCACTGTTTTAGCTGCAGAGTGGTATTTGAATGCTTTGACGAACTCTTTATCTTCAACAAAGAAGCTATTCACTAATTTGCTTAGATAAGGATCTGTAATCTTAGAAATGATACTTAGAATTTCATTATACATCTCATCAATATTCTTAGTTGTTGTTGGTACGAAATCACTTGGATCGTACTCACCTTCTTGGCTTTTACGAACTCTCTTAATATTGAGTTGTAGCGAATTCTGAAAGCTTGTAATTTGTCCATCTATATGAATGTAATCCATAGAGTCAAAGTTCTCTATTCCATTGGACAATTCCCAAACTTTCGCATCAAGTGTACCAGTCTTATCTTGTAAGAGCAACGAGTAATAACTTTTACCCGCTTTTGTCTTTAATGTTTGTTTTGATTTACAGAGATAAGTTTCTGATAACATCTCACCTTCACGTAACTCATTAATATATCTCATCTAACTACCTAGCCTCTCTAAATATCTTCATAAATTCATTTATTCTGCTATTATAACCTAATTCTTTTTCTTATGCAACTGTACACGGAATGTCTTCTCTTTGTCTTCCTCTCCATTGGCATTGGTTGTTCGTTTTACTACTATCGTAATTTCATCTCTCGGCTGATAAGACGAGATTATAGTATTAAGCTGTGCCATTGATATAATTGTACTATCATCGATCTTAAGAATGACATCCCCTGCTTGTAATCCTGCTTCCAGTGCAGGTGATTCTGTTTCTACTTCGTTCACATAAACACCATTACTGACACCAAGGTCACTCACACTTTCTTTTGATAAATCCGTTCCACTTATTCCAAGATACGTTCGATCACGCCCAGATACAAGATCGTCTATAATTGATTTTATTCTTGATATTGATAGCACTGTATTTATATTAGCATTCAGATCATTCTTGAATTTGTGCGTAATGATTCCAATAACTTCCCCACGTAAGTTTATAATAACTCCATCTCCGTTAGAATTATCCGTAATATCTGTATTGAATAAGTCAATTCTATTATCTGTAATATACACACTAGTTGTTTTACCTGTTATAATTCCATATTCTCTCGAATATGGATAACCATTTGGGTTACCGATTGCAATTATTGGATCCCCCACTGAAGAGCTTACAGATTCTCCAAGCGTTGCCACTTTGATTGTATGCTTGACCTTCTGTGATAGTTCAGATGTTTCAACTTTAATAATAGCTAAATCAAGTTTACTATCATAATTCGCTAGCCTTGCTTCAACAACATTATCCGTATCAAATGTTACTCGTATCTTATTAACTTCTTTAATTTTACTATAGCGTACTAATATCGATAGTGTCTTCTTATCCGCTGATTCGTTAATAATAATTCCAGACGTTATATCAGCCGTTTCAGATGGATTTTGTAACCAATCTACACTATTTACAATACTTGTTACTGCAACAACGGAGCGATTCATCTCATCGGCAATCGCATCTAACTCCTTATAGAGAGTCTTATAATCCTCAAGCGTAAGGTCCACGGCGTTTTCCATGATAATTGTATTAATCGGCTGTTCCGCCTTAAACTCTGGTATTATTGATGCAATTCTAATAGGATTCAGATTCTTTGTAAAACTCGATAGTCTTCCCTCTTCATCATCCTCTAGCACATTCTTAATATAGGGATAGCTAACACAAATAGCAATACTACTTATAATTCCAAATAGTATCGCTAATAATATTGTTTTCACTATGCTTCCCATTACATTTTTCCAAGTCTTTTTGGGAATAATCTGTTCCTGAATGAAATTAAACTCCTTTTGTTCCACAATGGGGCTAATTCTTTTATCATTTGGCATATTACTTCTCCTTAAACTCCCGTTAAAAGTAGCAAATTCATCATTTTGAGTTTCTATCCAGCGACACTTGGTATCCCTATTTCATTAAAACCGTGTTTCTAATATTTTACCATTTTATCATTCACTTGTGAACACTCTATGAATAAAATGTTAATTGATTCCCTAACTTTATTATAATAACTTAATGATAAGGTTTTTTAATAATTTAATAGTTTTAATTTTGTTCCACATCATGTAAAATATAACTATTCAGGACTATATCTTTCCTAGTTCTGAATAGTTATGAAAAACCCCTATCCTATATACATACAGAATACCTGTGAGTTCTGTAAGGAATACTAACACTAACACCAAAAGATTGGAAGAATATTTAGAGAGGAGCCATGCACTGCGATCTTTCAATCTGTTTTATAGAAGCAGTAAGCAAGCTTGCTTGCAAGATGCATGGATATAGTTTTGAATACCAAAGCAATAAAAACATTAGAATATAATAAAATTATTGATAAATTAGTTCAGTATGCTGGTTCTACTCTTGGTAAAGAAAGATGTAGTAAACTGCTACCAATGGACAACCTAGAAGATATTACACATGCACAGAAGGAAACTTCTGATGCGCTTACAAGAATTCTCCAAAAGGGAAGTATCTCTTTCTCTGGATTAAAGGATATTCGTGGATCTATTAAGAGATTAGAAATTGGTTCTACCCTTGGAATGGGTGAGTTATTGCAGATTAGTTCCGTTCTTGATGTGGCATTACGTGTAAAAGCTTTCTCAAGAAATGAAAATGACGAAACTGCCTCAGATTCGCTTGATATGCGTTTTTCCTTACTTGAACCTCTCTCTCCTATCAATAATGAAATCAAACGTTGTATCGTTTCAGAAGAAGAGATGAGTGATGATGCTAGCTCTACACTTAAGCACATTCGACGTACTATCAAAAATACGAATGAAAAGATTCGTGAACAACTAAATTCCATCGTTAGTTCTCAAACAACGAAATCTATGTTACGAGAGAATATTATCACTATGCGTAATGGTCGTTATTGTTTACCTGTTCGTTCCGAATACAAAGGTCAGTTTCAGGGTATGGTTCATGACCAATCTTCAACTGGTTCTACCTTCTTCATCGAACCAATGGCCGTTGTTAAATTAAACAATGATTTAAGAGAATTAGCCTCCCAAGAACAAGATGAGATTGAGCGTATCCTAGCGGAACTTAGTGCTACTATTGCCACTGAAACCGAAAAGCTTACTGATGATATCAATATTCTTGCTGAGTTAGATTTCATCTTTGCAAAAGCATATCTATCGAAACAATTGAAAGCTTCTGAACCAATATTTAACACCAAAGGATATGTTAATATCAAAAAGGGCCGTCATCCTCTAATTGATCCTAAACAAGTGGTTCCAATTGATATACACCTTGGTGATGAATTCAATCTATTAATTGTAACAGGTCCGAATACAGGTGGTAAAACAGTTTCCCTAAAAACAGTAGGCCTATTCACTCTTATGGGGCAATCAGGTCTTCATATTCCTGCCTTTGATGGCTCCGAACTTGCTGTATTCGAAGATGTATATGCTGATATCGGCGATGAGCAAAGTATTGAACAAAGTTTAAGTACTTTCTCCTCTCATATGACGAATACTATTAATATTATTAAAAATGCAACTCCAAACAGCTTGGTATTATTCGATGAATTAGGTGCTGGTACGGATCCAACTGAGGGTGCTGCACTCGCTATGTCAATTCTATCTTACCTTCATAACCAAGACATTCGTACTATGGCTACTACTCATTACAGTGAGCTTAAGATCTTCGCTTTATCTACACCTGGTGTTGAGAATGCTTGTTGTGAATTCAGCGTAGAAACCCTACGACCAACTTACCGTCTATTAATTGGTGTTCCTGGTAAGAGTAATGCCTTTGCAATCTCTAGCAAACTCGGATTGCCTGATTATATTATTGACGATGCCAAGAGCCGTATCGATAGCCAAGATAAGAGTTTTGAAGATGTTATTAGTGATTTAGAGCAAAGTCGTATCACAATTGAAAAAGAACGAGAAGAGATTGCACTTCTAAAAGAGGAAGCTGCAAAGTTAAAATTGAAATTAGCCGAGAAACAAGAGAAACTCGATAATGCTAAAGAACGTATCCTTCGTGAAGCCAATGAAGAAGCACGTAATATCCTTGCCGATGCGAAAGAATTTGCTGATGAGACTATTAAGAAATATAACAAATGGACAAAAGAAAGCGGTCTTGGAAAGGCAATGGAAGAAGAACGTGGCCAGTTACGTGATAAATTAAGTGCTGCTGAATCAAAACTTGCACTTAAGAATAAAGCCAAACCATCTAAGGTACACAAAGCGAAAGATTTCCGTATTGGCGATTCCGTTAATGTCCTTAGCCTTGGTCTTAAGGGAACGGTTAGTACTTTACCAAATGCCAAAGGTGATTTATTCGTACAAATGGGTATCCTAAGATCACAAGTTAATATTAAGGATCTTGAGCTCATTGATGAACCTGTGATTACAGCACCTAATCTTAAGAAAACTGGTAGTGGTAAGATTAAGATGTCAAAGAGCTACAACATTAGCACAAGTGTGAATCTAATTGGTAAAACAGTTGACGAAGCAATACCTGAATTAGATAAATATCTTGATGATGCATACCTAGCTCATCTTCCTCAAGTAACGGTAATCCACGGTAGAGGAACTGGAGCACTTAAGAATGCTGTTCATCAACATTTGAAAAAATTAAAATATGTAAATTCCTATCGTCTTGGTACATTCGGCGAAGGTGATCAAGGTGTAACTATTGTAGAATTCAAGAAATAAATTGGGGGAGATTTCATGGCAGAGAAACAGAAGATCTTAATAGTCGATGATGATGCAAATATCGCTGAATTAATCTCACTATATTTGCTCAAAGAGTGCTTTGACACACTAATTGTTAATGATGGGGAAGAGGCAATCGAGAAATTCCATTCATATCAGCCTGGATTAATCCTCCTTGATTTGATGCTTCCAGGTATCGATGGCTACGAAGTATGCCGTGAGATACGTAAGACCTCTAATGTGCCTATTATAATGTTATCTGCAAAGGGGGAAATCTTTGATAAAGTTCTTGGTCTCGAGTTAGGTGCTGATGACTATATGATCAAACCATTTGATTCCAAAGAACTTGTCGCAAGGGTTAAGGCGGTTTTGCGCCGCTTTCATCCTGTTGTTACACCTACACCGCAGGCTGCATCTCCAGTCATTCCATTGACAGGAAATTATGTAGAATATCCCGATTTGTTAATTAATCTATCCAATTACTCTGTTACTTACTATGGTAACACTATTGATATGCCTCCGAAAGAATTAGAACTTTTTTACTTCTTAGCCTCCCATCCAAATCAGGTATTTACAAGGGAGCAATTACTGGATCATATCTGGGGATATGAGTACATCGGAGATACTCGTACGGTTGATGTGCATATCAAGAGACTTCGTGAGAAGATTAAAGATCATACAAGCTGGAGCCTCTCCACTGTTTGGGGTATTGGCTATAAATTCGAGGTGAAGAACTAATGAAGCGAACTTTGCTGTTTAAGCTATTGGTCTGCTATTTTGTAGTTGCGATATCCATGTTCACACTGCTGAATACATATGGAGTTAATCGCCTAAAACAGAGTCTTGTAGAACGTCAGAAAACAGTTCTTCACAACGAAGCTTCTACCATTGCATCTGAATATATGGGAAGTTATTACTACAATTCTTCACCGCAACTAACGCAGGGTGTATTAACACAGCTTAAATCCATTGATACCTTCTTGAATACTCGTATCTGGGTTGTTAATAAAAACGGAACAATCACAATGGATACCAGATCTTCTTATTCAGCTGATACAGACATCAATTTGAATGAACTGGATCCTAACTTCTTAACAAAGACGTTTTCAGATAAAACATATTTTAAAGGTATTTTATCCGAACCAATGTTAAGTGTAGTGTACCCGATTTCTTATAAATATCAAATCCGTGGTTATATTGTTATGCTTACTCCATTATCTTCAATAAAGCATGATAGTATTTACTACATGGATATCATTAATATCTGTTTCTTACTCTTTTTGATTTTGATGATTTTTGTATTCATGTACATCTACTACTTAACCGTACGTCCATTAAAGAAGGTTATCAAAGCAGCCGTGGAGTATTCCTCTGGTCACTTTGATTATCCATTGAATATACAAACTACCGATGAATACAAAGAACTATCAGATGCTGTTACTTATATGGCTAGTGAGTTAAATAGTCTTGATGATTATCAGAAGAAATTCGTTGCAAACATCTCTCATGATTTTCGTTCTCCATTAACCTCAATAAAAGGTTATATCGAAGCGATTCAAGATGGGACAATCCCTACTGAGATGCAAGATAAATACCTAGGTATCGTACTGTTTGAAACCGAGCGATTAACCAAGCTTACAACCAACCTACTGGCACTTAATACCTTCGATAATAATGGAAAAATCCTTGAGATTACTTCCTTTGATATCAATCTTATCATTAAACAAACAGCAGCTACCTTCGAAGGCATATGTACCAAGAAAAAGATATCCTTCAAGTTAGTATTTTCAGACCGAGAAACATTCGTAGACGCTGACCTTGGCAAGATCCAACAAGTCCTTTACAACCTAATAGACAACGCAATTAAATTCTCTCATCAAAACTCAAATATTAAAGTCTCCACAGAAACCAAAGGTGACAAAGTATTCGTTGCAGTAAAAGATCATGGTATCGGGATTCCAAAGGATTCTATCAAAAAGATTTGGGAGCGTTTCTATAAACTAGACTCTTCAAGAGGTAAAGACAAGAAAGGCACTGGACTTGGCTTATCAATAACCAAGGAAATTATTAATGCCCATAATGAAAACATAAATGTAATCAGTACAGAGAATGTCGGCACAGAGTTTATCTTCACCTTGCCGAAGACAAAATTATAGAGAAATTAGTAAGCAGAACGAACGGTTACATTATACATTAATTATTGCATTTCAGTGAAGAATATTCATCAATCATAAAAAACAACCTCAAGTAGCTGGATTGAACAAATTTTTAAGAATATATTATGCAAAAGTACGTGATGCATATCTAGCTTAATATAAAGTTTTGGCATACTTTTTAAAAGGGCGTTTTGGGCTCTTTTAGTAGTTGTTCTTTGGGCATTCCCGTGCTATTTTACTCCAGCACATATGGCTTACTCCAATTTTACTCCAGCTAATTACGTATTACTCCAATGATTACTTAGCTACTTTAAATTCAACAATATTAGATTTTTCCGCCGTCATTTTGTTGTAACGTTCCAAAATCAGGGCACACTACGGTCTTTCACCGATTAGATTACGCCCATGCTGGGCGAACCAATTAAGAAGAGTATGACTTAACTAAGTCATACTCTTTTTGCTCGATTAATCTTACAGAACTTCTTTACCAATACGTTTTCCAATCCTTATGAAGTCTTACTAGTGCCTCAAGGAAAAAGTAATCACCCCATGTATTACATTCATCAACACCACGATTGCTACATGGATTGTTAGGAGAATCTTTTGCATAAGTACCATGAAGAAGTAATCCATTTGATATCTTTGCATCGACTACTTGACAACGATCTACTAATGCTTTTAATATTTTTTTAGCCATTTCAGTGTAATATATGGCATCCTCATTCGCCATATATTTTGCCATTTCAAGCATTCCACAACAAGCTATGGCAGCGGCAGAACTATCTCTTGGTTCATCACTTCCTGTATCAAAGTCAAAATCCCAATAAGGTATTAAATCCTCTGGGAGATGTGCTAAAAAGTAATCCGTTACCTTTTTAAATACTTCTAAATACATTGGATCTTTCAATTCCTTATAACTAAGTGCCGCGCCATAGATTCCCCATGCCTGACCTCTTGACCAGGCAGAACCATCTCTATTACCTTGGTGTGTAACACCTTTCATAGGTTCTCCAGTCTTTGAATCAAAATAATAAGTATGATAGGTAGAATTATCTGGGCGTATCACATAATTCATGGCTGTTATTATATGTGCTTCTGCTTTTTCCCTATATATACTATTACCTGTTACTTCCGATGCCCAGAATAGTAATGGCATATTTAATAGACAGTCTATGATTAGTCTAGAATTATCACTTGCTCCAATTTCACCCCATGCTTGAAAATATTGACCATTTTCAATAAAACGTTCCATTAGATTATCTGCTGCCATTATTGCTGCCTTCTTAGCAGTTTCATTACCTGTTAACTGGTAAGCAGCCACACAGGAAGGGGAATATAAGAAGCCCATATCATGATGATTTACATCTATTTTTTCTGTTATTCTATTAAGGAAGCTTTCAACTTGAATATTGCCTGCATGTTTTAATTTCTCATGTCCCGTCATTTCGTATGTTAACCATATTTCTCCCGTCCAGAACCCTGTAGTCCATTCCACATTTTCTGTTTTTTGATAAAACATATTATTACTATTAGAATCTGGGAAATGATTCGTAAATTCATCTAGGTTATGTAGTACTAATTCTACCGAAATATCTAAAGACTTTTTCACCTCATCCATTGTAATACTTGGATATTCATCTAACTTCTTTAAAGTTTGCATTATATTTAACTCCTTTTTATTAATGTAAAAAATCCAAAATCCTAAAAAGCCTTGGATTTTGGATTTTACTTATAGACTATTTATTCTTAAGTACTTCTTCTACTCGCTTATTCATGTTTGCAATACCAGTATCAATATCTGTTTCGCCAATCATAATTAAGTCATGTTCTTCTTCAATTACTTTACGAATAGATGCCATATTAGGATTTAGTGGACGATCAAGATAAAGCGTTTTAACTGTTAAAGCTTCTTTACTACCTTCTGGCATACCATCTACTTGAGTAAGTATGTCAATAATTTCATCAGATTGTGATGCTGAGAATATACCTTCTTTCGCTAGTAATTTACCTGCTTCAAGGCTAGTAGCATATTTTACAAATTCCCAAGCAAGTTCTGGTGAATCAGTTGCTGAATTAATTGCAATTGGTGTTATTGAACCAACTGTATTTCCTGCTTCTACTCCTTCTGGATGTGGAATTGTTGCCATTCCCCAATTAAAATTAGCATCACCACTATTAATAGCAGAAATCATAGTTCCAATAAACCAAGAACCCATTGGAAGCATAGCGCTTTGTTGTTGTTGGAATGCACTACTATAATGAATATTCGCTGTCTTTAGGTTAGCATAACTTTGAACAATTCCATCATCTTGTAGTCTTAATCCTTGTTCATAAGCTTCTTTTAAGAAATCGTAATTACCATCTGCTAAAGTATGTTTACCATCTTGTAATGCCCAATTAGCAATTAAGCCCATCCATGTGTGGTTATGTGTACCATATATTTTAGAGCTACCTGAACCACTTGTCATTTTTCTAGCAAGTTCTTCATATTCAGCCCATGTCATATCATTACTTGGATACTCTACACCTGCTGCATCAAATAAATCTTTATTATAGAATAAAAGATACCAGTCAGAACGATATGGCATTGTATAGTTGCTTCCATCCATTTGTAATTGTTCTGCACCACCGTTATAGATGGATAGGTCTACTCCATCTCTTTTAATGTATTCGTCTAGATTAAGTATTTGACCTTTTTCTTTCAACGTGGTTTGCATTTCTGCATTTTTTACGAAAACTATATCTGGATCGGAATCACCTGTTGCAAGCATTATTGTTAATTTGTCATCATATTCAGCTGCTGCTGTATCTACGAATTCTATTTCTACTTCTGGATGAAGTGCTTTAAATCCATCTACAACAATTCTAAACTGAGGTGATGTAGTATTATCCCATACAGTAACTGTTAACTTCTGAGGTTCTTCTTTTTCATTCGTTCCTTGTTCCTGTTTTGATACACTTGTCACTTCTCCCTTACCTGTTTCTTCACTGCTTTTTGCACAAGCTCCTAACATCCCCGTTACCATAACTACTGCTAATGATAATGCTACTACTTTTTTTAATCTCATACCTTCTCCTCCTTTATTTCTGATATATTGCAAACCCTATTTGCTTTATTATCATGAAATAACTATATCAAATAGCCCTATCACATAAAATGGAGAAAAGCCATAATTATAGTACTATTTTTACATATGAAAAAAATAAAATGTAATATATCCTTCTTTTTGTACTTTTTTAATTCATATGACTTTATCTATATGCTAAAAATACATGTTTTTTTATTATTACTTAATTAGATTCGGGTGTCTAAAGTATATCTGCAAATATCACTATGAATATATATGCGCTCATATTCATTCGATAATTAAAATAAGACTTTTGACACCCGCATCTCAGGAATCTATTTATTTAAAAGAGTTTTCTCAAACTCTCTAGGCGTCATTCCAGTTACCTTTTTAAACACTTTACTAAAGTAATATGCATTATCAAATCCCAATTTATCTGATACTTCATATATCATGTACTGATGGGTAGCAATGTACTCTTTACTCTTTTCAATCTTTATCTCAGATACATAATCTGAAAAATTACTTCCAGATTGTTTCTTAAATATACTACTCAAATATCCTTGGCTAATTCCCATCTTATTAGCAACATGACCAAGGGTTAATCTTTCATTTACATGTTCTTCAATATATTTTTTTACCATATCAATCATCAAATCTGCTTTTGTTATTTCTTTTGATTGTCTTCGTATGTCAAGTACATTACATACACTTTCTGTAAAATTGCTTAACCAGTCTATAATGCCTTGTAAACTACCGATACGATTTAATTTGCCCATTACATCAATTGCATAAGGGAAGGTTGCTTCTTGTATACTACTTTCATTTTCATAGAAGGATGAAATAAAATAGTATAAATTGATGCACCCATTAATTGCCTGTTCTTTTCGTAGTTTATACTCTGTAAATATACCTACTATCTGCTCTAATATTTTTCTTAATTCATCACTATCATTCTGCAAAATGGCTTCTGCAATATCTTTCTTTAAGAAATTTATATTAAAATTATTATTATGTTTTTGTGTTATCTCAAGATCGTGACTATAAAAAATAATAGAACCATTTGAATCATAATAATAATAATTCATAGCACTTGTTACTTGGTAAATTCCCTCTTGTATATTCGTTATACCATCTATCTTTTGACTTACAGCAAAAACAACGGACATTTCAAAATAGTCCAGTAAAACAGTTTGTACCTTTTCATATAATCCTTGAATAGTATCCTTTACTTTATCCATAGCATCTAGTGATACAATGAGTAAAAATTTATTAATATCCCAGTTTAGTAAGCAACATTCTGCAAAGTATCTTTTCACCATCTCTAAAAGAATGCTCTCTGCATAATTCATCACTCTTTTAATATCATCTTGTTGCGAAGTTGTTGAATAGGATGATTCATTTTTACTAAGATGAATCATGATTACCATACATTCTTTATATCTTTCTTCAATCTGATGCTGAATTTGTTCATCTATTATTGGTCCCATTGTATCTTCATAGATTAATTTCTTTTGAAAAAAGCGTTTAGTCATCTCTTCTTTCGGCATCTCTCTATTATGTATGTTTGAAGTTTCTATTAATTGTTCGTCTTTTTTACAAGCTTTTATTGCTTTGCTTATAGCTTCTGCAAATATATTACTATCTAGTTCAATCTTCACTAAATAATCAATAGCACCTAATGATATTGCCTGTTTTGCAAGTCCAAATTCTTCAAGATTAGTTAATATAATAAACTTACTTGTATATCCTGCCTTTTTACATTCACTTAATAATTCAATTCCATTCATCACTGGCATCTTAATATCTGTTATTACGATATCTGGTTTGAGTTCATCCATAAGATGAAAGGCTTGTTGTCCGTTAGTAGCTTTTCCAACTATTTTGCATTGGTGTTCTTCCCAGTTAAGAAGAGAGATTACTCCTGCTAATATTAAAGGTTCATCATCTACAATTAAAACCCCATACATTATAAATCATCCTCCATTTCTAAAGGTATTGTTATCTTTATTTCTGTATATTCATTTAATTCACTACTGATATGTAAACCGTACATTTCCCCATATACTAATCTTAATCTACGATCTACATTAGGTAATCCAATGCCATTCATTGTATAGCTTTTCATACCTTCTGATTGATTTAAAATTGTTTCAATTTTATCTTTTGATATACCTACCCCATTATCTCTTACAGTAATAATTAAATTTTTGTTTTCTTCGTAAACGTGAATGGTAATGATTCCATTTTTTCCACTTGGTTCAATCCCTGAAAATATAGCATTTTCAACAATTGGTTGAAGTGTTAACTTCACAATTTTAGCATTGTAGAGATTAGGAGTCTCCACATTGATATGAACATCAAATAATTCTACATATTTTATTTTTTCAATTGTTATATAATCTCTTAAAAAGTCTAATTCTTTCCTAACGGTTACTTTTTCATTAAACCCTTTTGCCATGTTTTTTAATAAACTAGATAGGGCAGTTACAACCTTTACAATACCACTATTTTTTTGTATTACTGCAATCCACTTAATGGAATCTAAGGTATTATACAAAAAATGGGGATTGATTTGAGCTTGAAGCATACGAATCTCAAGATCTTTTTTTTCTTTTTCGCTATTAATTCTAAAATCTAATAGTTCCTCCATCTGAATCGACATTTGATTTATGACTTTACCAATTTCCCCGATTTCATCTGAAGTCTCGATCTCTTGATTATGTTCAAAGTTTCCATTAGCAATATTTTTCTTAATATGAGTTGACAATCTGTCAATTGGTTTTTTTATTTGATTTGTAACAATTATGGATAATATAAGACCGATAACAATACAACCCAAAAATATTAATATCATAGTCCATACAATTACTTCTTTATCATTATTTAACTGGCTAATTGGCAAAATTTCATATACCAATATACCGCTTTTTTCGCTTCTCTGATAAGCTATAATACTTTTTATACCACGGACTTCCCCAATATAATTTCCCTTAAGATTATCTTCTGCTAATAGGGAAGTAAGTAATTCTTCATTCTCTTCTTTCTCATGAAATTTTGTAATCCGTTTACCAGTAGCAGTAACTGCAACAAATTCATTACCCATGTCAGAATTCTTTAATATACTTTCAAATAATTTACTTGAAACACTGACAAAAACCCATCCTTTTGGCTCTGTGTATGATCCATCATACATAGGCTGAAGAATAGGTAAAATATTATTTTTATTGTCTCCATAAAAAGGAGATTCATAGATTTCTAATGTATAATTTCGAATGCTTTTATTTTGTTCCATCACTAAAAAATCTGAATCTATTAATTTAATGATATCATTGCTACTTCCAGTGGAATTCCCCGCTTGTATAAACGCTCCATTGTTATTGTATAAAATTATTCTATTAATATAATCACCATATTTGGGAATGGAACAAAAGCTATTTAATAAATTACGAATAGAACTATTTTTCTTTCTAGCTTTTAGAGTATCATTATTTTGAATAGAACTAACATTAATAGCACTGCTTTCGGAACAATTAAGCACAATATTTACCACTTCTTGATAGGCAATATCAAATTGTGATATCACATTTTCAACGTGATGTGACATGGATAATCTTGCAACTTCAACAGTATTTTTAGTAGAGACAATATAAGAAAAGAAGCTCATAATAATAGCTATTACACTAACAATACACATATTATAACATAATAACCTAGCTTTAATGGTACTACCTATGAACCTTCTTTTCATATATTACCTCATTTCTTGGCTGCTGTTTATGCATATCAAGTTTGTGGACACAGCCAATAAACAAACTTGAAGAGTGAAAAATTCGACAAATTTTCCACTCTTATTTTATAAGAACTATACATTATCTATGTTTTAACCTTACCAGTTTAAGTTTTATCTCATTACAATAACTATATTATATTATCTAAATTATACCATAATCAATCAAAACAACCAAGTCAAATCTAATATTTCAGTAATCTACCTATATTTACTTTTGATGAAAATTAAGAAAGAAACACACTACCTCCTACGGTTTCCTCATCTCTAAATATAACGATACTTCCCATTCCCTTGCATAGTTTACCTTGTAAGTTTTTAGCTACCATTAAATCGCTTGGCTCTGCAACATCTTGATGACATATTAAAATCAGATACTCATGTTCATTGGTCTTTATACTTATTCCACTAGCATACTTTTCATCCAATACATTAATACCATCTGATTGCAATACACTTACTTTACTAGCCTCATAATTCTCACCCATAACCATTATCATAGTTCCTTGGTCTTGTATCTCTTTTTCAATTATAATCGTGTCTTTTTCCGTTTTTTTATTATAGTTTTTTGATAAAGTTGTCTTTTCCTTTTTAATATGAAACTCATCGGTTAATATGGTGAACTTAGCACATACATGGTCCCCTTGATAAAAAATCTTATCATTATTTACGCTTACATTTCCCTGGTCATTAAAATGAAAATGCCCTGCATAGGTATGCTTACTAGCTCCATAAAATTCATCCACTAATATAAATACCTTACTATTAATGGCAATCACCTTACGATTTACATAAGCCCCTAACTTTGGTATATAACCTCCATGTCCTCCTTGCACTACAACATATTCTTTTTGTTCTGTTAATGTATTGTTCCAATAAGGAGCTAAACCACGAACTGCCCAAGAATCTAAATAGTCCAAATAATCGATGCCATCTACCGACACTGTATTATGTGCTAAAGAACTCTTTAATTCTACCCTCGTCTCATCGTATACATAAGAATAACGCCCTGAGTCAACTAGGATGTCTTCTCCATTTAATACAAGATCAATATGTAGCTTATCATTATGTCCATGTCCATTACCAAGACTTCCATTCTTAAAGTGAAGTACATTGCCACTTTCATCCCAACTAGAACGAATGTAATAATTACCACTTTCTTTTAAAGAACAATGTGTGTAGTTAGGCTTTACCCCACGTATCTTTTCATAAAGTAAGGCACCAACTTTTCCAAAACTCCATATTCCATCATAATCCATTTGAGGAAAAGAGGCGTATTTTAAAACACCATCCATAAGTAGATAGCTACTATGTGCTAACATATCTCTAAGATCTGTTTCGTCACTGTCACCTGTGGTAAATTGGCAATGATTTGGTTTACTCCAGTATAGATTCACATAAGCTAATTTTTTAATTTTATCTATTAATTCATCTGGCAACTTAAAATCTAAAGTTTGACTAAACCATAGCAAATCTAGATAACAATGTAATACCTCATTATGATACATAGGTGATTGTTCCCAATGAACACCATCCGGTAATATCTGTACCTTAGCTTCATCATTCAGACGTTCAATAATATAACGATAATCTTCCTTTTCATGTCCTAATAAACCCGCATAAAGATACAATAATCCTGTATTCTCAATGATACCCCAATTACTTTTTAATTTGAATAAATTGTCCGATTCATTAATATAAGTACCATGCATTTCTAGACTTTCACATATAGTATTAAAAACTTGTTCCGTAAAGTACTCGCTATCTTTGAAATACCCCATGGTACGTATCCAATTTGCACAACGTATTCCAGCATCTAAACTTCTCCACGAAGTTTTTTTCTTTTCTTCTGTTAAAGGGTTCTTCTTTATCCAGTCTATTATTTGAGTTACGTAAGCAAGAGCATACTTTTCATCTTTCGTTAATACATATGCTTGACCTAAGATAGCAAAATAACTATGGCGATTAAATTGGAAAGTAAATTCCATGTCAGAAGAGGGTTTATACTCCCAATCAATCTCACCTTCAAATATCACAGGTTCATAAGTTCTCTCCATATCCCAAGGCAAATCAAATAAAAATGTTTGATGAACTATCTCTTCTGCTCTAAGTATTCTCTTCTCCACTTCTTTCGGCCATATCTTATTACAATATTCTATACACCAATACTCATCTTGCTGCCAAGGATATAACTTTGCATTTGCAAAATATTGTTCTTTTGAAATCATCCTTTTACACCTCCTGCAGTAATACCTTCAACGAAGAATTTTTGACAGAAAATAAATATAATAATAACAGGAATTAGAGAACAAACAGAAGCCGCCATAATCCAAGCATAGTTCGCTCCATATTGAGATATAAACATACGAATACCAAGTTGTATCGTTTTTAATTCAGTACTGTTTAAATATATCATAGGCCCCATAAAGTCATTCCATACATTTACAAATGTAAATATTACCAACGTAGCTATTCCTGGTTTTGCTAGTGGCATAATAACTCTTAGAAAAATACCATATTCATTTAATCCATCAATTCTTGCTGCCTCAGATAATTCTTTTGGAATCCCTATGAAAAACTGCCTCATCATAAATACCCCAAAAGCAGAAAATGACTGAAGAAGTATAAGACTTAAATGAGTATTGTTTAAGCCTAATTTTGATACAAGTGTAAACTGAGGAACCATGTATACTTGCCAAGGCACTGCAATGGTAACTACATATGCTAAAAATAAAGTATCTCTTCCTTTAAAATCAACTTTTGCAAACCCATATGCTGCAAAGCAACTAGTAAATACTTGTATTATAGTTGTAAACACAGTGATTTTTACAGTGTTTTTAAAGAAAGTAAATAGGGGTATCTTTTTCCATATTTGAATATAGTTTTCAAAATGAAATGATTTTGGTATCCAGTTCATTGGGATACTAAAAACCTCATTGTTAGTTTTAACCGAAGAGATCAACATCCAATAAAATGGTATTATCATAGATATTGCTAATATGGTTAAAATAGTATATATAGTCACTTTTTTCAATCTTGATATATTGTTCATATAATAAGTCCCCCCCTACACAAAATCCGTAAATTTCTTTTCAGTTCTAAATTGAATTAAAGTAACTACCAATACAATGGCAAAGAGAATTAGGGCACTTGCACTTGCATATCCAAATTTATAGTCGACAAAAGCTGCGTTGTAGATATGATTTACTAGTACTTTTGTAGACTGTCCTGGTCCTGGCATAACATAGATTAAATCAAACACCTTAAAACATTGAATAGTTAGCATAATAACGACAAAGAAAGTTGTTGGTTTTAACATAGGCACTGTGATGTATCTAAATTTCTTAAATCCAGTAGCACCGTCAATACTAGCCGCTTCATATAAATCCGCAGTTATTCCTTGGAGAGCTGCTAGATAAACAATCATATAGTATCCCATGTACTTCCATATACTAACAATAATTACTGCTGGCATAGCCCAATCTACAGAAGCTAACCATCTAGGTGGATTTACAACACCAATTGCTTTTAGCATCTCATTAATAGGACCAAATTCTGGTTGAAATAGCATATTCCAAACTGCTCCAACAGCTACTAATGAAGCAATATATGGAAAGAAAAAAGCAGTTCGATATACAACTATCCCTTTAATTTTACTATTTAATAAGACAGCAATTATCAAAGCAGCAACAACTGTTAAAGGTACCGTAAATACTGCATAGTACAAAGTATTTTTCATAGATATTATAAAAGAACTATCCGAAAAGAGACGCCTAAAATTTTCAAGTCCTACAAATACCATTTTAGTATTGGCGCTTCCATCCCAACTCATTACACTTAATATGAATGAGAAACAAACTGGTATAAAAATAAATAAGAAATACCCAATAAAATTCGGTATGATAAATGAATATCCTACTAGATTGCGTTTTATAATCTTCTTTTTTTGACTAGTCATAAATCTAATCCTCCTTGTTAATTCCTAATATTTCAACAACAATACTGAGTAAAATTGATGTTCTAGGTTCGCATGGCTTGCTCGCTGACCTTAGCACTTTATCTAAATTAACAATACCAAATTACATTAATTGATAAAATGGAGAAAAACCTTAATTCTAATACTATTATTAAATCTACAAAGTAAAAAATATAATATTATACACTTTATGTATTATTTCAATAAAATTAAAGAAGCTATTGCAAGGCTAACTTATCAGTTAGTTTTACAACAGCCCCACGATGATGGATGTAGAATTTATGTTAAACATTCGCTCACAACAATTAAAAATTATGCATCGAAAAATGGCTATGGCGTTTTTAATGTGTCTGGAGATGCTTGTGTGGTTAAACAATTCGCAATAGATGATTATGCGGAAATAAAAAAGAAACTCGATAGAAACAGTGAAAACAAGGGGAATGAGACAATGGATAAGATCTGCTCGGCGGTACTATCAAAGAAATGATGGAAGTTGAGATGGATGATCATCTTGGCTATAGCAAATCCGAACGTTCAGATTGTGATGATTATCGCAATGGCTATAAGAACAAAAAAGTAAACAGCAGCTTCGGAAGCATGGAAATAGAAGTTCCACAAGAGCATACTTTTTAAAAGGGAGTTTTGGGCTCTTTTAGTAGTATGCCTAAATAAATATTTTTGTAAATAAGGGCTTGACAATCCTTAGCAGGTTTGACAAAGGGCCAAAATACAAAAGCAAAACTCTCAATATATTCACTTGCGTCAGCTTAGACGCCTTAAAGAAAGTAAATTGAGTTTTGCTTTTATGATTACTTGGAATGTCTATTCTACCTCACTCCATGAGTGGTGATGAAGATGACCTTCTAACTGCATGTGTGAGAAATTATTCTGTCGAACCGCTTCATATAATACAATTGCTACTGAGTTTGAAAGATTAAGAGAACGAATGTCTCCAATCATCGGAATACGAATTGATGTATCTTTGTGCTGCAATAAAATATCTTCAGGTATCCCTGCGCTTTCCTTGCCAAACATAATAAAACAGTCTGGCTCATAATTTACTTCGCTATATACATGTACAGCTTTCGTTGTAGCCATATAAATTTTTGCATCAGGATTCTTCTTCATAAAATCATCAAAATCATCATAAACCGTTACATCGAGATCTTTCCAATAATCCAGTCCTGCACGTTTTAATTGTTTCTCATCTAAACTAAAACCAAGAGGTCCAATAAGATGAAGTTTGGCTCCTGTAGCAACACAGGTTCTACCTATATTACCTGTATTCGCAGGTATTTCAGGTTCATGTAATACTATATTAAACATAAAAAACTCCTTTTCGCTATTATTAAAACTAACAAGGAAATTGCAAAACTCTTTGTATGACACAGATATGTTGTCGCCATGGAGAAGAGTTTCGCAATTTCCTATTTATTAAGCTCTCAATATTCAGAAAGAATAGTAATTCTTTATACAATACCGATATTTAATTCAATTACTTTATCGTCATCATAGGATAATGGTACACAGATCGATTTGCTTGCATTCATGAATGCCATTTTTCCTATACATAATGATGGTGGTGTAATATCGATTGATAAGCCCTTTGTAGAAAACACGGTGGCTGCATTACCTAAAATCATATTTCCAAGTTCACAAATTGCACTTCCTGAAAGTTCGTCAATTTCTGATACTGGCATCATTATCATCCTACTTGCTATATCACAGGCTGCTAATTGATTTAGCAAAATCACAACTTGTCCACGTAGTTGTCCTGTAATACCTAGCATAATAATTACACTATCATTATCTATATTATCCCTAATATAAGGCTTACCTATCTTTGTATCGACAAAACACATATCTTTTAGTATTTTGGTAGCTGATATCAAAAATGGATTGACAAAATCTGCACTCAAATCACCCATATAAATTCCTCCAAAGTTAGTACTTTAATATTATCATACTTAAGTTGCATAATTCAAGTGTTATCAACAATATCAAAGAAAGAATTCGCAAATTCTTTACAATTATGAATAATTTGATATTAAATTCAATTAATTTGTTTTATGGTTATTTATAAAGTTTTCGATTCTCTCTAGTGCAATCTTAAGGTTTTCAATGGAATATGCATATGAAATACGCAGAAATCCTTCACCGCAATCACCAAAAGCAGTACCCGGAACTACCGCAACTTTCTCTTCTCTTAATAACGTTTCAGCAAATTCATCCGAAGTCATACCGAATTTTTTAACACTTGGGAATACATAAAAAGCACCATAAGGTTCAAAGCAATCAAAACCAATTCTTCTTAACTCATCAATTAAAAAACGTCTTCTAGCATCATATGCTTCTCTCATCATTACAACATCATTATCTCCATTACGTAATGCTTCAACAGCCGCATATTGGCTAGTAGTTGGAGCACACATAATAGCAAACTGATGAATCTTAATCATCTGTTCCATTATAACGTGAGGTGCGCATGCATAACCAAGACGCCATCCAGTCATTGCATATGATTTAGAAAAACCATTAATTAATATCGTTCTTTCTTTCATGCCAGGAAGTGATGTTATAGATACATGCTGTCTTCCATAAGTAAGTTCTGAATAGATTTCATCTGACATAACATATAAATCATGCTCTCTCACGACCTCAGCGATATCAACTAAATCCTCATATTCCATAATTGCACCCGTTGGGTTATTAGGAAATGGTAATATTAATACCTTAGTCTTATCCGTAATTGCATCTAATAATTCTTGCTTCGTTAACTTGAAGTTATTCTCTTCTTTTAATTCTATGATAACAGGAACACCATCAGCCAATGTAACACATGGAACATAGGATACATAACAAGGCTGTGGAATTAGTACTTCATCCCCTGGATCTAACATTGCACGGAGTCCTATATCAATTGCCTCACTACCGCCAACGGTTACCATAACTTCTTTATTATAATCATATTGCACATGACATTTGCGATTTATGTAATTGCATATTTCTATTTTTAATTCCTTCAAGCCTGCGTTCGATGTATAGAATGTCCTCCCCTTTTCTATGGAATAGATACCTTCTTCGCGAATATGCCATGGTGTATCAAAATCAGGTTCACCAACTCCTAACGAAATAGCATCTTTCATCTCACTTACAATATCGAAGAATTTTCGAATGCCTGAAGGTTGAATATCAACAACTTTACTTGATAATGGATTTCTCATGGTGTCACCAACATCCTTTCATCGACTTTCTTATTATCCAACTCAATACCATGTTCTTTGTATTTTTTAAGAACAAAATGTGTTGCTGTACTAAGTACGGAGTCCATTGGTGCAAGTTTACTAGAGACAAAATTAGCAACTTCTCTCATACTTTTACCGTCAATAATTACAGTTAAATCGAATCCACCAGACATTAAATATACAGATTCTACTTCTTCAAACTTATAGATTCGTTCTGCTATTCTATCAAAACCTTCGCCTCTTTGTGGTGTAACTTTAACCTCAATTAAAGCGGTAACACGCTCATTATCCGTCTTATCCCAGTTAATAAGTGTTGGATAACCACATATAATAGATTCCTTCTCCATTGCTCGAAGTTCCGCGTCTACGATCTCCTCTGTCATGCCAAGCATGCTTGCTAACTCTTTACTTGTTAGCTTACTGTTCTTATCAATTGCTTTTAAAATTTTTTGTCTCATAATAATCACCATACCCTTTCAAAAGTCTGGCGACTTTGTGCAAGTCAACTTGTTGACTTTGGGCACCAAATCGCCGTGTAAAAGATTTATCATTCACACTAAACTCTCCTTCATTCTACTTACCTAAAACTTTATATAGTTGATCGGTCTTAGGTGGTTCAAGATAACGTCTTTCATAATCATTAATCACAATTCTTTCATTGTTATCTGTTATTCGTCCAATAATAGTTGCTGGAATTCCTTCTCTTTCTAGATGTGAAATCAGTTCATTCGCACGTTCTGTTACGATCAAGAGACTTCCACTTGATATTAATAGATATGGATTAACATCAAAGAATTCACATATTTCTACTGTTTCTTGTTTCATTGGGATCTTGGTTAAATCGATTTCCATACCTACACTACCTGCTGCCCCAATTTCCCATAGGGCACCGAATATACCACCCTCTGTAACGTCATGCATCATAATAGCATTATGTTCAGAAGCAATCTTCGCTTCCTTTACAATTGATATATGTTTGATTAATTCACTAGCTCCATCAATAAACTCGCTAGTATATCGTGTACATAACTCATCTTTCTTCTCACTCGCTATGATTGCTGTACCTTCTAATCCAGCCCATTTCGTCATAACGATTTCATGACCTTCTCTCATTCTTTGTGGGCTTGCTAATTTATCTTTCGCAATCTTACCAACACCTGTAACAGTAACAATTATTTGATTTACTGCTGTAGATACCTCTGTATGCCCGCCCATAACTTCTATATTCAATGAAGCACAACATGCCTCGATCTTTTGCATCATTAACCTGAGATCAGATTCGCGACCTTTTTCAGGCATGATAATTGTTAACATAACTCCAATCATCTCAGCACCACTCGCCGCGATATCATTAGCTGTAATATGGATTGCCAGATCACCAATATTATTTGCTGTACTTGTAATAGGGTCTGTTGATAGAACGATTGCTTCCCCTTCACCAACGGTAAATGCAGAACAATCAAGCCCCACACCTGGTCGAACTAACACTTCTTCTCTTCTGTGTCTTATTTGTTTAAATACCGATCTTTTCAATACGGTTTCTGGTATCTTTCCTACTTTCATTATTATATCCATGCATATCACAATCTTACTTGTGATACTGCTACATAAAAAGGTTGAAATAAAGCAACGCATGGCCCCTTTCCTATTATTAAAACTATTTCAACCTTACTCTAAAATATAAAGAGGCCTTTACACAAAATTTTCAAGTGATCATAACTTTAGAATCGTTTGATTTTCGAAAAACATTCGTGTAAAAGCCTCCATATCAAAGTCGATGTTTCTACCGACTTAAACAAGCCTAGTTATTCCTCTCCGCTTACATCTTCATCTTCAGTTTGTGAATCATCCTCCTTAGTAGGAGCTTTTTCATCTTCACCTGTAACGTCATCTGCAGCAGGTTTATCTACCTCAGTCTTGTCTTTATCTTTGTCTTTATCTTTATCTTTATCTTTGTCTGTATTCTTATCTTCTTCCGTAACTTCTTCGTCCGGAACTTCCTCTTCTTTTACTTCTTCCTTACCAATCGTAACATATCTAGGAGAAGCATTATAAGAACTTGAGTTGATTTGAATACGTTCAGTTTCTACACCATCAATATAAATAACTTTCCACAAACGCGCTTTATATCCAGTATGCGCTGGTGAAGTTACTTTAAAGTATGAAGATGGTAATGACTCATCAACTGTAATTACATCTTTAGGTGGTGGAGTTGTTTCTAAAACTTCTGATACATACTCAATTGTACGATTAGAAGGTCTTGTTTCTTTACCATATATTGTAAATGTAACATTTCTACCAACAAGATATCCTTCAATATAGATTGGTGCATCTGTATTATTCTTAAACTTAAGATCTTTATAAGTTCCAGCTATCGCAGCATCTGCTGAAGGTTTTACATACGATACTATCATCGAATGTGGTGCTCTTTCCACAATTTCTAATTCCGATTTCAATACCGTATTATATAAGGTTGAAGAAACTTGGCAAACACCACCGCCTTCACTTTCTACAACAAGGCCGTTCGAATAAGCACCAGCTTTCATATATCCATTTGCAATAGTGATTGGTGAGATAGATTCATACACTGAAAATGTCTCACCTGGATATATAATCGATCCGTCAATAAATTTAGTTGCAACTAATACATTGTTAACACGAGCTTCTTTGGAATCTGAGAAGTTTGTTGTAGCTGTACCAAGAACATCTGTACTTTCTCTTAAATCATCTGCTGTATATTCTGGAATATCTTCTATTACAGAAGCTGTAATTACAATATCCTCACCAGACCAGTTATTCATAATTGCATCATTGATAGCTTGTATAGTTGCATCAACATCAATCTTATGCCCAACTACATGTTCTGTAAAAACAAACTGACCATTCTCACGTTTCATAGTGGCGTTCTCAGCCGGAATATCGTACTTCGTACATTCCTCTTCAACTAATTTACGGATCACATTTTGATCCATGGTAAATTCTAAGTTGAAAATTTTGTTTTCTTTCTCAACGTCTTTTACTTCTTTGTATCTTTTAATAATATTTCCTGATTTACCTATCTTCATCGCCTCTGCTACTACATCATTCTCATTAACTTGATAACCAAGTTCTTGAAGTGTACTAGACACAGACTCTTTATCTACTTGTATAGTAATTTTCTTTGTCGCTCTATCAGCGATATAATTATCAACTGCTTCTTGCGCTTGTTCCACTGTCATTCCGCCTACATCTACGGAGTCAATGAATACTCCCTTACTAATGGTATTGTCATCAATGGAAGCGGAAATTGTTATATACGCTCCAGTAATTATAATTGCCACCAGTAGTACCGCGCTTACCACTATTAGGGTAATCTTTTTCTTATTCATTTCCATTATCCCCTTTATAATACGCTTCTAATAACCTAGGTTACATTTTAACATAATTCATAAATTTATCAAGTAATTATTCATAGCCCAAAGCGGCTCATTTATACTCAATATTGCCTATTATGGATTAATTGACAACTTTATAAATATTATGTATAGTTAAAACACAATAACCGTTATTTTACTAAACTAACGTACAAATATATCAAGTACAACTGGTGCGACCATTGATAATACTAAAATTATTATGATAACTGTCGAAATGGTTTTTCTTGTTTTTTTGTTATTAAAATTAATCACTTTATCACCTCTTTACTTATTTTACTTAACAAATTCATTCTATCAGAAAGGTAGGTTAACATATGCTTATTATATCAATATTCTTTATCCTTGCTTTTATCTCTATCTTGATACGTACTGCATCTGCGAAATCAAACAAAAATATAGAGGATTCTGCTAAAAACTTCTGGGCTAAAGAACGAGATGCCAATTTTGTTCGTAAAAAAGATATCTCTCATCTTCCCTATATATTAATACCTATAGAGTCTCTTCCATTCAAAGATACAGATAATAGTGTTATTAATCGTTGTCAAGATACAATCAAAGCACTTGCAGATAGGAAGTTATTAAATCTTTCAAATCAATCGAATACCGATCTCAAACTAAACTATGGTGCTGCAAACTTTCCATTTCTTATGGACTGTGATACTGCATATACTGAATTGATTAAAACTCTGCAACAATGGGCAAAAGCCTTATATGATTCAAACAACCTCTTAGATGCTAGAACTGTCCTAGAGTTCGCTATCACTTGTAAAACAGACATCTCTGCTTCGTATACTTTACTTGGTGAAATCTATTCATCAACAAATGATACAGAACAGATCAAGTCCTTACTTGAATCTGCTAAAGATATGAATAGCCCACACAAAAATACTGTAATCACTTATCTCGAAAATATTCTTTGTAAATAGTATTGACCAAAACCTTATTATTTAAAAAGAAATTCTCCCATAATTTAATATAATTTTATCAATTAACCTTGAGGCGTCACTTTTAGTTAAACTATCAACCGACATTTCAAGGTTTATTTTATGATATTTCATTAAATCATTCAAGTAGAATTTTTGCCTACTTGTGATACTTTCTTCCTTTTTCACTTTGTAGATAATCGTCTTCGCTAGGAATAATTCTGTATTAATTTCACCAAATTGATTATACATCTTTTCATACAACTCTGCACATGCTTTTGCGTCGTCATATGCCCTATGTGCATGCTCATTGATTATTCCATAATATAAACACATCGCACCTAATGCGCGACTTTCAAAATCTGGGTGTAATTTCTTTGCAAGATAAAGCGTATCAATTGCTTTATTATCAAAACTTTTCTTTTGCCTATAAGCATGCGCCTTTAGAAAACTATAGTCAAAACGAACGTTATGACCAATAATATCTTCATTTCCCACAAATGCAAGAAACTCCGGTAGAACTTCTTCGCAGGAGCGCTCGTTTTCCACCATCTCGTTGGTAATTCCTGTTATCTCGGTAATTCTTGATGATATCATAGAGTTTGGCTTAATTAAAGAGGAGTACGTCTCAATCGGTACCCCCTCCCTATATCTTACAGCTCCAATTTCAATAATCTCATCTTGCTCAGGTCGTAAACCTGTTGTTTCTATATCAAGTGCTACGTAATTTCTACACATGTTTTACTCCTTTGCACTAGTCTTAGATTGACGTTTTGTTTTAGTGGCGCCGCCAGCCTTACATAAATCTTGTAGGAAACATTCACTACATTGTGGATTTCTTGCCGTACAGAGGCCTCTTCCATGTGTGATGATTTGTATATTATACAAAATCCAATGGTCCTTAGGTAGTACCTCCATAAGGTCAAATTCAACCTTCTCTGGATCTTCTTCTTTCGTAAGACCTAATTTCTTAGAGATTCGTTTTACATGGGTATCTACAACAATACTTGGTTCATTGAATATGTTACCACGTATTACATTGGCTGTCTTTCTACCAACGCCTGCAAGAGATGTTAATTCTTCCACTGTTCTTGGTACTTCACCGCCATACTCTAAGATAATCTTATTGGCACAAGCAATGATATTCTTCGCTTTATTATGATAAAAACCTGTAGAATGAATATCTTTTTCGAGTTCCTTCAAGTCTGCTTTTGCAAAATCTTCCAATGACTGATATTTCTTAAATAAATCTTTTGTGACAATATTTACTCTTTCATCTGTACATTGTGCACTGAGCATAGTGGCAATTAATAATTGCCATGCATTCTCATGATTTAGATAGCACTTATACTCTCTCGTATACGTCATATCAAGCCTATCGAGAATCTGCCTAATTCTTTCCTTCTCCGCCTTAGTAATTCTTCTCTTTGCCATAAACATTCCCTATCTTTCTAACCCTTATAACATTACACTTTACTTGTTACCTATATAATATAATTCTGTTTCATTTCGCTTCTCAAATATGAGGGTGCTAGCTGCATGATCAAGAGGATTTCTATTCTTATAGTCGAATAAAATGTACTTATCTTTTACTACTGCCTGTCCCGTACTTGCCGATTCAATAATATCATAAGCAAACTTCTCCATATGAGTCAATCTACTAATTTGCTTTCCGGTATACTCCTCATAGCCCCTAAGATATGATTTTACAGACTCCTCTTCTACAAAGAAATGGTGATAGATCTCACGTTCTACTTCTCTTGATTGTAAGAAATCTGGTTTGCTCTTAAGATTCTCTCTCAGATATAAATCATATAATAAGATCGCTTCTAGTACTTTCTTATCGAATGTATATCCGCCTTCCTCATCTGTAGCCTTACTAAGAGTTCGGTCACTCATAAATCGAAGTAATATTTCATAACGGCTCATTCTCGTATGACTCATGCTATTTAGTTTCTGTTCTTCATAATAACGACCGATTTCTTGATATAGATCAAAAGGTGTCTCAAAGAAATGTTCCAAATACTGAATACTGTACGTAAACTGCCCACTATTATGATAAACCTCAACCATATCTTCGACCTGTTTTAATTGTAACACTTCGTCATAAGATATCCAATCTGTAAATAATACCTCATATGGTGCATGGTTCTTATAAGTGATGCACCCCTGTTTACTAAACGAGTGCATTGCAGAACCCTTTAGAACTTTCAGAAAACCTAGCTGTAGTTGATTTGGCTTCATCGAATATACTTCATTAAAAGAATTGCGGAAGGATTCATAATTTTCATATGGAAGACCAACAATTAGATCAAGATGCTGATGAATATTCATTCCTCTATTCACTCGATCAACTGCTTTTCTTAATTTATCCAGATCCATCTTACGATCAATTGCCTGGATTGTCTCTTCATTAGTTGATTGTACTCCAATCTCTAATTGTACTAATCCTTGTCTCATATTAGATAAGACTTCTAATTCCTCTTCTGTTAAGATATCTGCTGAGATTTCAAAATGAAAATTCGTGATTCCATTATCATTCTCATGAATAAATCTCCATATTGCTAACGAATGAGCACGGTTACAGTTAAAGGTTCTATCTACGAATTTTACCTGTGGCACTTTAGAATCAAGGTACACTTTTAATTCACGTAATACTAAGTCAATGTTACGTAGACGAACTTTCTTATCAATAGATGACAAACAATAACTACAAGAATATGGACAACCACGGCTTGATTCATAATAGATAATCTTATTCTTAAATTCATCTATATTCTCATAAGGAAATGGAACAGTACTCAAATCTAATTGACCTCTCGGTGGTGTTACCTTAACCCCTTCTCCTTCGGACAAGTTTTCGCGAAATGCAAGTCCATTTATATCTGCTAGTTCGCCTTTCCCATCTACATAATGTTCCATCAACTGTAAGAAGGTTTCTTCTCCCTCTCCAATCATAATTCCGGTAAGATAAGGGATACGTTCCATTCTCTCTTTCGCATCATATGAAACTTCCGGTCCACCTAACCATATCTTCATATCTGGTAAAAGTTTATGCAGCTCAACTGCAACCTCCTCTACCATCTCTATATTCCAGATATAACAAGATAACGCTAAGACATCTGGTTTTCTCTTATATATCTCCTGAATAATGTAATCCGTATAATGATTTATAGTAAACTCAGCTAGTTCAATATGCTCTTCGTATTTCTTTGCATACGACTTCAAACAATAAACTGCTAAGTTAGAATGTATATATTTTGCATTAATTGCTGCTAATAAGACTTTCATAGCTAAAACCTTACTCCTTCCAATAAGTTATACCCTAGTTAGGCAATTGTGAAACTCTTTGTAATGCCTAATGACATACCAATGTGTCTTAGGCATGGAGAAGAGTTTCGCAATTGCTAAGTTATATCCTAGTAGTATAGCACACTCTATTAATAGTTGTATAGATAAGGTTTTCCCTAGTAACACTTGTATTACCAAGTAATTATGTTATAATAAAAAAAGATTATGGAGATTTTGTGGCAAAAGTGTCAAAAATACTTAATATTATTATGTTAAAGGAGTTATCTAAGATGAATCTAGTAACAATTAGAGAGTTATACAAAGAAAAAGAGAAATTCATTGGCCAGACAATCGAAGTCGGTGGATGGGTAAGAAGTATTCGTGATTCTAAAACATTTGGATTTATTGTTGTTAATGATGGAACATTCTTCGAAACATTACAGATCGTGTACAGTGACAAATTAAGCAACTTTGCCGATGTTTCTAAATTAAATGTTGGTGCTGCTATCATTATTAAAGGTCAACTTGTAGCAACACCACAAGCAAAACAACCTTTTGAAATTCAAGCCGAAGAAATCGAGATCGAAGGCGCATCTGCTCCTGAATATCCACTTCAAAAGAAGAGACACTCAATGGAATACTTAAGAACGATTTCCCACTTAAGACCAAGAACAAATACATTCCAAGCTGTATTTCGTGTACGTTCTCTTATCGCATATGCAATTCATCAATTCTTCCAAGAAAGAGATTTCGTATATGTTCACACTCCACTAATTACAGGTAGTGACTGTGAAGGTGCTGGTGAAATGTTTAGAGTTACTACTCTAGATATGAATGAAGTTCCTAAAACTGAAGATGGCAGTGTAGATTACACACAAGATTTCTTTGGTAAAGAAACAAATCTAACAGTAAGTGGACAGTTAAACGGAGAAACTTATGCTATGGCATTCCGTAACATCTATACCTTCGGACCAACTTTCCGTGCTGAAAATTCTAACACCACAAGACATGCTGCTGAGTTTTGGATGATCGAACCAGAAATCGCATTTGCTGATTTAAAAGATGACATGATTCTTGCTGAGAACATGATCAAATACGTAATTAATTATGTACTTGAACATGCACCAGAAGAAATGAACTTCTTTAATTCATTTATTGATAAAGGATTAATCGAACGTTTACAACATGTAGCTTCTTCTGATTTCGGACATGTTACCTATACAGAAGCAATCGGAATTCTTGAAAAGAATAACGACAACTTCGATTACAAAGTATCATGGGGATGTGATTTACAAACAGAACATGAAAGATACCTTACTGAACAAATATACAAAAAACCAGTATTCGTAACTGATTATCCTAAAGAAATTAAAGCTTTCTATATGAAACTTAATGATGATAACAAAACAGTTGCTGCTATGGACTTATTAGTACCTGGTATCGGAGAAATCATTGGTGGTAGTCAAAGAGAAGACAACTACGATAAATTAGTTGCTCGTATGAATGAATTAGGATTAAAAGAAGAAGATTACGACTTCTACTTAGATCTTAGAAAATACGGTTCCACTAGACATGCTGGATTTGGACTTGGATTCGAAAGATGTGTTATGTACTTAACAGGTATGACAAACATCCGTGACGTAATCCCATTCCCAAGAACAGTTAATAACTGCGAATTATAAGATATAGGATTTATATCATAATAAACAATATAATGTAAGATATACAAACTTATATTATCATGAAAATTAAGAAGGACAATTGCTAACTATTCTTTAGTTTACAATTGTCCTTCTCTTATTAAATACCTGATCCATAAGTATTACAAAGTACCACTATGTAGAAATGTATATTCAAGAGTATTTATTCATCTATATCTTAAATGTACTTGTGCTATAAAAGTATATTATTAGCAAAACGTCTACAAACTACATAGGTGCATAGCATGTTTTGTGTCATTGTACACAAGCTATGAACCTTAATAAAAGTTTAAACGTTTTGCAATTTTTTAAGCACAAGTACTCAACCACATAGATAAAGAATAAATACTCTTGATTAACCAATCTACCGATAACCTTAGTAATACTTAACAGACACCTCTTTGCCCATTTTCGTCATATAATCCGTCAATTGTTCAATTAGATGCATCCGGATACTAAGATCAAAGGGTAAGCTAGGATTTTGATGTGCCACATTAATTGCTTTACCTACATACATCTTTAGGGTTGTACATTCCTCAATTAAGATTTTAGCTAACTTTGACCCACCATTCTCCTTATCTAATTCTATAAAGAAATTCTCATCAATATTTTCTTCCACATACTTCTTCAAAAGTGATACTGCTCGGTTTAAGGTTAATACTCCTTCCGTCACTAATTTGAATCCATCAATATTGGCTATCGGTGGTATATCTGGATCAATATAATTTAGAGAAGTTATGATCTCTTTATTCAAAACACGTGATACAATATTGGCGCTTGTACCGCCACAAACAATTCTTTGTGCATCTCCACTCATGAAGTCCTGCATTAAAGTCTCGTCATCCTCTTTTCTTCTTGGCGGTCCTGTGAATATATGAACAACCTTTTTATCAATAATCCTAGCCACAGCTATGGTTGTATCATCACCTGGGGTTTGCATATACAAATCATCACATGCTTTACTAAGAATAGAAGCTAATCTTGATGCTGATAACGTCTTCTTTGTTGATTCAAGAGTGAACTGCGCCATATGCTCCCAAGTCCAACCAAAGTTCAGCACCTGTCCAACGCCAGCATGTATAACTCCATCGCTCATAAGTACCAAACAATCGTTTAGCTTAACATCAAACCTACATTCTCGGATCTTTTTATCTGCAATAATTCGCTCTGTAAAAGGAAGACGAATCAACTTCTCATCCCTAACAAACACGCAACTTGGATTATCAAATTCAACAAGATATGCTTTTCCATCTTGAAAAATCTGCAGAATGCTAAATGTTGAATACGCCACTTGTCTAACTTGACATACCGGTAATGTATTAACAATTGTCTCTACACACTCATCAATCTTCGCACCATTCAAAAACATTGTTCCTAAAATCTTAGATGTTAATGTAGCAAGGATATTTGCCTTTACCCCACTCCCCATTCCATCGGCTAAGATAATAATATTCGAGTTCTCAGTCTTTAAAATCTCCACTTTATCACCACAAAGCTCCTCGTGATGCTTGTTTAAACTCTTATATGATACATCTATACTAATACCCATATCGTTCTTCCCTCCTGCTGCAAAGCCGGTGATTACATCGACTTACTCTTCTCCGTCATTCAATATGGTATCTCTTAATTTCGTTAGTGTTACCTTTGTCTCCGCTGTAGTTTCCCCTAATAATCCAGCAATTTGTTGTGCCACTAACATCTGTTTGTCTATTACTTTTTGCGCCATCTCAATTGTCTCTACTTTCACTTTATAAGCTTGCTGTTTTTTCTCTTCAACACTAGTAACATCTTGGAAAATTCCCAATACATTGTTCTGCTCCTCAATATATACAATATTCTGTAAGGTAGCTAGCTTACGATCGGGATAATCTACCTTCTTACCATAGATATTATTATGAGTCAACATTACCTCTTCAAAGTCAGTATGGTCAATTAATTCATATAGATATTTATTAAGTGCTTCAGACCTTGTTATATGAAAATAACTTCTAGCAGCCCCAGAGAATTCCACTATTTTCATATCTGCATCTACAACAATAATTATATTTGGGGTAGTATCTAATACAATGTTTGCCATAGACTGCGCCTTCTCATGCATATATGGTATACACATCGTTAATTCTGCTTTCCCTTGATATACGGCAATCGCCTTATCCCTGCACGTTGGATAACCGCAAGCACCACAATTAAGTTCTTGATCCTTCTTCACCTTTCCAGTTTTCTTTAATATCTTCCTTAATTCCTCTTCAGAAGGCAGAGGTTCGTTTGGTGAACGATTTTTGAAAGTTTTAGACAAAGACTCTCCACTCATACTATGAAACTCTTCTTTTTTTGGAGCTTCTTTTTTAATGGATTCTTCCATATCTAACTTTACCTTAAACCTTGAAATTTCTTTCCTACTCACTGCTGGCCCCTTAATACAGCCGCCGTTACATACATTAGCCTCAATAAAACAACCTTCTACTTCTCCACGCTCCATACTTGCAAACAATTCCATACAATTCTTAATACCATGTACATAGAATTTACGGTATTGCTTTACATCTTTGCCCTCTTCCATTGCTATAACCGAACTAATTACTCCGCTACTAATAGGATAAAGCCGATTCACAGATGGATTACTATTATCAAAATTCATTGATTCTAAATCCATGATGTTAATCTCTTCATATGCTAACCACTTCTCTATTTCCTCAAAATTAATTACTGCATCTATATATCCCCTTGTCCTTTCATCCCCTTCTGCTTCTCGTTTCTTAGCTATACACGGACCAAGGAATACAATCTTAACATCATCTCCTAAAACCTCTCGAATCATTTTCCCATGCGCAATCATTGGTGAAACAACAGGTGCCATCTCATCTACTAAACTTGGATAATAGATTTCAATTAAATCATTAACACTAGGACAGCTTGTAGTAATGATATTGCGCATCTTTCCTTCTTTGATTAATCTCTCATATTCATTCGTAACATAGACTGCTCCCTCCGCTGTCTCACGAACTTGATAAAACCCAAGTTTTTTAAGCGCTGAAACAATCTGACCTGGGTCACGGTATCTCATAATACCTGCATAAGAGGGTGCTATGGATATAACAGTTTTATAACCGTTTGCAATGTAATCCTTTACTTTCTCAAGATCACTTATGAATGTCTTTGCATTCTGTGGACAGGCTTCTAGACAATGTCCACAGAGAATACACATATCATTCATGATCTGTGCCTGTTCATTCTTAACTTGTATTGCTTTCACTTCACAAGTTCTAACACATTTGTAGCAATTCTTACATTTTGCTTCTTTAAAACCAATTACATTCATAGCCCCATCCTTTCTTATGTCAGTCTACTAAGAATTTTCTCAGAGAAAAATTGATCCACCTCCAACGGACTAAGCGAAAACAATTCTTCCTCGATTTTTACACATACTCCATTCACACATTCACCCATACAGAATGAACCGCGAAGTTCAACCTCTTTTTCTAAACCTTTTTCATGTAGTAATTGTTGTAACTTTTCTATAATTTCCCGTGAACCTTTTAGATGACAGGAACTTCCTATACAAACGGTAATAATCATATTCCTACCTCCTAGGTTAATTGGTAACAACAACTTGTCATCAATATCTTTCACGATATGTATAGCGCGTGTGCAATTGATGATGTGCAATTTCACTGCCTGGTTCTTCATAATACTCTTCATAAAGTGCCTTAATTGCAGGATTCTCATGAGATTTCCTAATTACCTTCTCCTCATCAATCTTGTAAGTTGCATTGGTACGTGCCTTCAATATATCACCATCGCCATGATGATAAGGTTGACCTCCGCCGCCAATACAGCCACCTGGACATGCCATTACTTCAACTGCATGCAGATTTCTTGGATTACCATTTTTAATCTCTTCCATAACCTTTCTTGCATTAGAAAGGCCATGTGCAACTGCAACATTGATATCCTGACCTGCAATCTTAACCGTAGCGACTTTCAGACCATCGAATCCTCTAACTTCTTCGAACTTAACACTTGGTAAAGTCTTCTTCTCTAATACTTCATAAACAGTACGCAGAGCTGCCTCTAATACTCCTCCAGTTACACCAAAGATAGCTGCAGCACCTGTTGACTCCCCTAATGGGCTATCATAATCACCATCTGGAAGGTTCACAAAATCTATATTTGCCATCTTAATAAGACGCGCTACTTCTCTTGTTGTAAGAACTACATCAACGTCTGGATTACCATCTTCTTTTAATTCTTCTCTGTCTGCCTCGATTTTTTTGGCAGTACATGGCATTACTGATACAACAAACATCTTCTTACGATCGATGTTTAATTTCTCCGCAAAATAATTCTTTGCAACCGCACCAAACATACCTTGAGGAGATTTCGCTGTAGATGGTAAATCTAACATATCTGGATAACTAGTTTCATAGAAATTCACCCAGCCTGGGCAACAAGAAGTAAGTAGTGGTAACGCTGCATGCTCACCTTTCAAGAACTTTTGTAATCTATCAATTAACTCTGTTCCTTCTTCCATAATGGTTAAATCGGCAGCAAAATCAGTATCGAATACATAATCTGCTCCTAGATTCTTAAGTGCAGTGACCATCTTGCCTGTTGCATTCGTTCCTGGTTCCATACCAAACTCTTCACCAATTGCTACTCTTGTTGCTGGTGCTGTTTGGAATACAACCGTCATATCAGAATCAGCAAGTGCTTGAATTACTTGATCCGTATCGTCTTTTTCCATAAGTGCGCCAACTGGACAGACTGCAACACATTGGCCACAGCCCACACACATGGTATTATCTAGGTCTTCGTCAAATGCAGTGCCCACTACAGCTTCAAAGCCACGATCTACCCCTGATAAAGCGTGAACAGATTGAATATCCGAACACATCTTTTCACAACGACGGCACATAATACACTTGGACATATCACGTACAATCGCTTTATTTCCCTTTATTTCATACTCAGATTGTGATTTCCCTGATAAATGAACATCCACAACACCTGTTTTTCTTGCCAAATCCTGAAGTTCACATGTTCCAGATTTAGTACAGGTAAGACAATCATTCGGGTGATCGGATATCATCAATTCAACAATCATCCTGCGCGCCTTAAGAACACGCATACTATTTGTCTTAATAACCATTCCCTCCATAACTGGTGTAGCGCATGCAGGACATAGATTTCTTCTTCCTTCTACTTCTACTACGCATACACGACAGGACGCTGGTTGACACTTATAATCTGTGTTATGTAATTTCATATAACAAAGTGTCGGTATATCGATACCTATACTTTGTGCCGCATCTAATATCGTACTATTAGAGTCAATACTTACTTTTTTATTATCTATTACTAGGTTTATTATTTTATTTTCTGCCAAAAGAATCACCCCTTTCCCTTATCAGCCTTTTGATATTGCACCGAATTTACATTTTTCCATACAAGCGCCGCACTTGATACATAATTCATCGTGAATAACATGCGCTTCCTTAACTTTACCTTCAATGGCACCATTCGGGCAACTTCTAGCACACAACGTACAACCTTTACACTTATTCACATCAATCTTATAGGATAGTAGCTTACGACATGCTCCTGCTGGACATTTCTTATCAACTACATGAGCTAAATACTCATCATAGAATGCATCAAGCGTTGATAATACAGGGTTTGGAGCTGTCTGTCCTAAACCGCACAATGCAGTATCTTTAATAACCTGACTAAGGTTTCTGAGTTCATCAAAATGTTTCATCTCACCTTTTCCATCACAGATTAAAGTAAGCAATTCTAATAATCTTGTAGTACCTACACGACATGGTGTACATTTTCCACAAGATTCTTCCTTGGTAAACTCTAGATAAAACTTAGCTACTGCTGGCATACAACTGTCTTCGTCCATAACAATCATACCACCGGAACCCATCATCGATCCTTTAGCTATTAAGTTATCAAAATCTATTGGAGTGTCTAAGTCTTTCTCAGTTAAACAGCCACCAGATGGACCACCCGTCTGAACGGCTTTGAATTTCTTCCCGTCCTTAATACCTCCTCCGATATCAAAGATAACTTCACGAAGGGTAGTACCCATAGGCACTTCAATTAAACCTACATTATTAATCTTACCTGCTAATGCAAACACCTTCGTACCTGCAGATTTTTCTGTACCAATTGATCGATACCAATCTGCTCCTTTTAAAATAATCTGGGTAACATTGGCATAGGTCTCAACGTTATTTACATTGGTTGGTTTCCCAAAGAATCCACTCTCCGCTGGAAATGGTGGTTTCGTTGTTGGTTCTCCACGACTTCCCTCCATAGAGTGTAACAATGCAGTCTCCTCACCACATACAAAGGCACCTGCACCAAAAGTAATTTCAATATCAAAACAAAAATCCGTTCCAAGAATGTTATCTCCTAATAATCCACATTCTCTTGCCGAATTGATTGCATTTTCAAGTCTTGTAATTGCAAGTGGATATTCTGCACGGATATACACGCGACCTTTCGTTGCATTAATTGCGTATCCACAAATCGCCATTGCTTCAACAACACTGTGAGGATCACCTTCCAGAATAGATCGATCCATGAACGCTCCTGGATCACCCTCATCTGCATTACAAACAACATATTTTTCATCTGCGTCATAACGACTTGCAATCTCCCACTTAAGACCTGTAGGAAAACCAGCTCCTCCTCTACCACGAAGTCCTGAATCCTTTATAAGCTGGATGACATCTTTAGGATCCATCGTCGTTAAACATTTGGCAAGAGCCTGATATCCATCTTCCCTTATGTACTGCTCTATTACCGCAGGGTCTATATAACCACAATTTCTTAATGCGATACGCATCTGCTTCTTATAAAAGTCCATATGCTTTGAATCCGGTATAGATTCATTAGTATTCGGATTCTTATATAGAAGTCTATCTACCTTCTCACCATTCACGATGTGACCTTGAACAATTTCCCTTGCATCTTCTGGTTTAACTTCTGTATAGAATGTATTATCAGGAAGAAACTTAACAATTGGTCCTTTTTCACAGAAACCAAAGCAGCCCGTCATAAGAACGGTAACGCGATCCGTAAGGTTTTCCAAAGCTATTTCATCTTTAAGATTTTTAACAATTAAATCAGAGTTAGAAGATTTACAACCTGTACCCCCACAAACTAAAATTGTTATTTTTTGATTCTTCTGCGCTTCTAATGCTTTGGCCTTAACTTCACAAAGTTCTTCAATAGAATTAATCTTTGCCATATGAATATATTTACTCCTTTCAAAGTCCTTTTCGTGCGATTACACAGCACAAAAAATCGCCGAATATGCTTATCTTAATATTCAGCAAATGTCTTGCTTATTCAACTTGCTAAACCATATATTTTCATTCTACAAGTAAGCTAAGTGACATGTAACAGATGCTACAAAGATTACAGCTTAGTTAGTAGATAAGAAAATAAAAGTTACAGTTTGCCTAACTCTGAGTAATGCAAGATGCTAATATGTCTTTTACCATATCCTTTGTTACTCTACCATAAACCTCGTCACCAACCATAACTACTGGAGCTAATCCACAAGCTCCAACGCAACGAAGTGCATTTAACGAAAATTTACCATCTGCCGTGGTTTCATTACAGGATATACCTAATTGCTTTTTGAATTCATCTAATACAGGTTCTGCTCCTCTAACGTAACAAGCAGTACCAAGACAGACAGAAATGTTATGTTCACCCTTGGGAATCATTGAAAAATACGAATAGAATGTCACCACTCCGTAAACTTTAGACGTTGGGACATCTAGCCTTCTTGCCACAAAAAACTGTACCTCTTTTGGGAGATACCCAAAAATACTCTGTGCACGATGAAGAACTCGAATTAATTCTCCTTTTTTAGAAGGAAGCGAATCTATGTATGCGCCTAATTCTTCGAACTTTTCTTTTGACAAATTATCCATTGCCATGTTGCTTACACCTCCTAATAATAGTACAATCAAACTCATTACTTTTTCTTCGGAAACAAAGAGTCACAACAACTAGTCCATCAACTGAGAATATTATAGATATTACTTTACGGCTTAAACTTCAATTTTATGTATAGTTCTTATTCCATCTTCCACTCCCCTTTGTTTATTATGTATTAATTGTTAAACTTTTATCAATCATGTTTAATATATTTATTATACCAAACATTCCAAACAATGTAAATACAATAGTGATTTGTTTTACTTTATACCTATTACTTGTTATCTTTTTGTCTATTTTGTCGATATTTAAAATATTAACTTGATGTTTTTATATTTATTCCGTTTTGCATAAAGTACTGTCTTGTTTATTGATTATAATCTTTTGTTATACCTTGACAATTTCTACAAGCTAACATATAATTAATAATGATTACTATTATCTAGAGAGGAGGTTACTATGACTAATCTAAAGTACAGTAGACAGCGCGAAGCGATTAAAGAGTACCTTGCAAACACTACCTGCCATCCCACTGCCGATACGGTTTATATGAATATCAAGAAATTATACCCTAATATCAGTTTAGGTACTGTTTATCGTAATCTTAATCTCTTAGCGGAACACGGTGAAATCACGAAGATTTCTTGTGGCGACGGAAGCGATCGTTTTGATGCAAACATTGATCAACATTATCATCTTATCTGTAGTCATTGCGGTGAAATTATTGATCTTCAAATGGACTCTATTGAACACATTAATACAATTGCTAACGCATCATTCCCAGGTAAAATTAGCGGACACACTGTTTACTTTTACGGAACTTGTGAAAATTGTTTAAAAGCAGAGAATTATTCTTAATTCAAATCTTAGTATAAAACGGCTATAAAAGACCATATATATGATGTAGCTCTATTATATATGGTTTTTTACAGCCGTTTTATCTATGCCAATCTGACTCCCCCGTTCTGTTGCATATCAATAACTTTGAATAAAAATAAAATAATTGAAAAATATACTTGACAAAGTTTCTCATTTACTGTATCATAACGATATCAGTAATGATTACTATTTTTATTAACAAGAAAGTTTAATAACTTTCTAGAACATAAAACTAACTATTAAAAGGAGAAAATTAATTATGAAAAAATTTGTATGTCAAATCTGTGGTTACGTTCACGAAGGTGATTCTGCTCCAGAAAAATGTCCAATCTGTGGCGCAGGCGCTGATAAATTCACAGAACAAGCAGGAGAAATGACTTGGGCTGCTGAACACGTTGTTGGTGTAGCACAAGGTGTTAGCGAAGATATTATTAAAGACTTAAGAGACAATTTCACTGGTGAATGTACAGAAGTTGGTATGTACCTTGCTATGGCACGTGTTGCTCACAGAGAAGGATATCCTGAAATCGGTTTATACTATGAAAAAGCTGCTTATGAAGAAGCTGATCATGCTTCAAGATTTGCTGAATTATTAGGTGAAGTAGTAACTGATAGCACTAAGAAAAATCTTGAATTAAGAGTTGCTGCTGAAAACGGTGCTACTGCTGGTAAGTTTGATCTTGCTAAACGTGCAAAAGCTGCTAACCTTGACGCTATCCATGACACAGTTCATGAAATGGCTAGAGATGAAGCTAGACATGGTAAAGCATTCCAAGGCTTATTAGAAAGATATTTTGGCAAATAATTTACTATAAGTACCAAATAATATATAACTCCCCCCTTAGCTTATATATATAAAAAGATTATCATATGAAGTGTGTTTCCCCAAATATTACAGCAATGTAATCCCTATCACTTCTATGGTAATCTTTTTTAGTTTTCCTATAATTTATGTGTCACTTTACTCTAGGGTAGCCAACTAGATACTATGCAATATGTATAAGTCTTACCCTTATATTCATTGACAAATCGTCAGATTTATAGTATGTTAAGTATATAGTTTAATGATTAAACAAATACTGCATAGCACCAGTACATAGAAAGGACGAGGTATTTACATGTTATATATTGGTATTGATTTAGGCACATCTGCCGTTAAACTTCTTCTTATGGACGCAACAGGGGATATTAAGAAAATCGTTTCAAAAGAATATCCACTCTTCTTCCCACAGACAGGCTGGTCCGAGCAAAATCCAGAGGATTGGTACAATGCAACAATCGCTGGTTTGAAAGAGTTGACTGCTGAATGTGACACTACATTGATTAATGGATTAAGTTTTAGTGGCCAGATGCATGGCCTTGTTATCCTAGATAAAGATGACCAAGTTATACGTCCAGCAATCTTATGGAATGATGGTCGTACACAAAAAGAATGTGATTATCTAAATAACGAAATCGGAAGAGAGAAGTTATCCGGGTACACAGCAAATGTAGCACTTACTGGCTTTACTGCTCCTAAGTTACTATGGGTTAAGAATAATGAACCTGAGAACTTCTCTCGTATTAACAAAATTATGTTACCAAAAGATTACATAGCATATCGATTAACTGGTAACCACTGTACGGATGTATCAGATGCTTCTGGTATGTTACTTCTAGATGTTAAGAATAAATGTTGGTCAAAGGACATGATTGAAATCCTTGGTCTTAATGAGAACCAATTAGCTGAGATCCACGAAAGTTCTGATGTTATTGGTACAGTTAAAGAATTTGTTGCTGCAGAATTGAATTTCCCTACTACAGTTAAGGTTATTATTGGTGGCGGAGATCAAGCTGTGGCTGCTGTTGGTACCGGTACAGTTGGAGATGGTATGTGTAATATCTCACTTGGTACATCTGGTGTTGTATTTATAGCAAGTAAAAACTTTGCCGTAGATGATAATAATGCATTACATTCTTTTGCCCATGCAGATAGAAAATACCATCTTATGGGTGTAACGCTAAGCGCTGCCGCTTCAAACAAGTGGTGGATGGACGAAATCATTGGCACAAAAGATTACGCTACTGAGCAAAAAGAGATTAACGAACTTGGCAAAAACAATGTATTCTTCTTACCTTACTTAATGGGAGAAAGAACACCACATAACAATCCTGATGCCAGGGGAACATTTATTGGAATGACAATGAATACAACTCGTGCAGATATGACACAAGCAGTTTTAGAAGGTGTTGCTTATTCCTTGAGAGATTGTCTTGAAATTGCACGTTCACTTGGTGTAACAATTGAACGTACTCGTATTAATGGTGGTGGAGCAAAGAGCCCATTATGGAAGAAAATTATCGCTAATGTGATGAACGTTACTGTAGATACTATTAACAGTGAAGAAGGCCCGGCTTTCGGTGCTGCTATCCTCGCTTGTGTTGGTTGTAAAGAGTATGCTACAGTTGAAGAAGCAACAAGCACACTAATTCAAGTGGTGGATTCTGTTGAACCAGATTCTGAACTAGTATCTGCATATGACGAGCAATATAAGAAATTCGCTATGCTATATCCTGCACTTAAAGATGTATTTAATGTAATTAAATAAAACACCGAGCATCATGAAGAGCACGGTCATTGCGGCTGTCGTGGCCGTCACTGAGGTTTTCGTCATTAACAAAAAGAAGCTGCCATTTGACAGCTTCTTTTTTTATGCAAACGTAACAAACGGTACACGCTTATTGTTTTGATACGCTCAGTTTATAATTTCGTTCATATAACTTAAGTCTACCTTGTTTTCCTACAAGGTTAATTGCTCCAACGCTACACATTACATTCAAAGATACCTGCGCTAGCGCGACAGGTACCTTTGCAATCTTTGAATAATCCTTTGTTGTAAATTGTCCTGGTAATTCCTCCGGAATCATCTTATTATAATCAGATACTGTATCAATATTGATCTCATCATCTAATCCAATTGGTATTCGATCACTGCAACTAGAACCTTTCTTTCGGTCCTTACTCCAACCATTAAGTAAGCGGTATTCTTCTACCTCTACCATAACGATTCTCAAACGAAGATTGGGATTATTTAAAAACTCTTTAATCTTGTATAATTCCACAAAAATCTGCTGAGGCTTTCCCTTTTTAGGTGATTTTCTTCTCGGCGTTACTTCTCCCGTTGTCTCATCTATCCAGCATAGCCATTTGCATGAGGCAATTGGGTATACAATAGTAACCGGATGTTTAGGTAAGAAAACGCCTAACTTCCCTCTAAGTTTATTGAATTGTCGTGTTTGTATCTCTATAACACCAGTTTCATTCAATATATCTGCTACTTTGGCTCCAATCTTAATCTCCTGTTTGCTACTATCAGGTTCATAATAATTCTTTAATACAGAGTGTAGCGTTTTCTCACTCAGAGTTCCTATCCCATCTCTGGTTGCAACAGAATTCACCACCATATCACAAACTGCGTCAAACCGTTCCTTATCTAACATGTACTTTACTCCAAACTATACTCTATTCCATATAAATTACTACTTCTTATCGTATAATAATTGTAATAAACTTCTCTTATAATTGCAATACGGTACATTATGTATAACTACTCATTACTATTGACGTATAAGATGAACAAGTGTTGACTGATAATCTCCCCACATCTGCGGAATTAATATCCCTGCATTCATATAAGCAGCACCTGTCATTACTAAATCAGTTCCTTCCCATGCATATTTTGCATCTTCTTGAAGGCCTTTTAGACGGATACGTCTGCTATGTGAGTTTGCAAGGTTCATTACGTTAACATACGTAACTAGTGCTTCGCTCTTGTCAGCAGCAACTACAGCATAACAATCAAAATATTTCGTGTCTGCAACATTAGCTATTCTATAGTAATCTCCACTTTGGATTAATTTAGCATATTGATGATACATAGCAACCTGCTCTGGAATCATGTCTCTATCTTCTTTTGATATCTTCGTTACATCTAACTCATATCCAAATGTTCCTGCTAATGCAACATGGCCCCTTGTTTTGAATGGTGTCACTCTACCAGTGGTATGATTTGGACAATCACTCACATGTGCCCCCATTGTAGAAAGAGGATATACCATGGCTGTACCACGTTGGATCTCCAATCGCTCGATTGCGTCTGTATTATCTGAACACCAAATTTGTGGGCTATAATACAACATGCCTGCATCAAATCTAGCTCCACCACCAGAGCAATTCTCTAACAATAAATCTGGGAAATCAGTAACCAGACGTTCCATCATCTCATAAACACCAAGAACATAACGGTGCGATAACTCACCCATCTGTTCACTATTTAATACACTACTACCTAGATTCGTTAATTGACGATTCATATCCCATTTAACATATTCAATATTGGCACTTGTTAAGATGTTTTTTAACTGACAATAGATATATTCACGCACTTCCTCGCGTCCAATATCTAGAACGTACTGATTTCTACTTAACGTCATTGGCTTTCCTTCAATTTGGATTGCCCAATCTGGATGTTGTTCATATAATTTAGATTCCGGTGATATCATCTCAGGTTCAAACCAAATACCAAACTTCATACCAAGGGCATTTACTTCATCAACTAATGATGTTAATCCACCTTCGATCTTCTCCTCATTCACAAACCAATCCCCTAGAGCACGATTATCGTCATAACGGTTTCCAAACCAGCCATCATCCATTACTAACATCTCAATCCCTAACTCAGATGCCTGTGTTGCTATAGAAACAAGTTTTTCTTTGTTAAAATCAAAATAGGTTGCTTCCCAGTTGTTAATTAAAATCGGACGTTTTTGATCCTTATATTTACTACGTATCAGATGTCTTCTATATATATTGTGAAAATTACGGGTCATCTGTCCGATTCCATTGCATGAGTATGTCATAACAACCTCTGGAGTTTGGAACTGCTCACCAGCTTTTAACAACCAACGAAACTCTTCAGGGTTAATACCCATCAACAATCGAGTGCTATTAAATTGAGATCCTTCAGCCTGTGCATTAAAGTTTCCTGAATACACCAAACTAAAGCCATATACTTCGCCAAAATCTTCTGTTGCCTCTCTCTTACATAATGCCATAAAAGGATGTTCCTGATGACTCGATTCGCCGCGTACCGAATTTACTCCTTGCTTTCCAAGCGAAAGGGGTGCTCTTTGAACATGTCTCTCTCTTGCCCAAGAGCCATGCAACGTTATCACATCATAATCTATACCATCAAAATCCAGACAACAAGAATACGCCTTTTCAATCATAATAGACTTATCCGTCTTATTAATAAGCTTAACATCTCTTGTTATGACATCTTCATCCTCGAATGCACTGTATGACAATACAACCTGTACTCCTGTGTATACATCTTCACATATAATGGACAATGTCATACAACTAGAAACGTCTCCAAATGTTGCTGGCAATCCCTCTAGTCCTACTTTCCCCTTACTTATATCATGACTTACATACTGTAATCTACCTGCTGTATGCCCCTCTTCACTGCGTAACTTTAATGCAGAATCTCGGTAATCTCCTATTCCAAATGTGGAATATTCGGTAGGAAATGTATCATAAAATGAGCCACGGTCTCGATTATTCTGAGTCGGAACATAAGGCGGCTCATAGATTCTGAGTAAATATGACATCTCCTCATCTTTTATTCTCTTCCCATAATATACGTGACCAATAAACTGCTCTTCATCCACAATCGATATCATATACGTTGAGTTTTTAGTGTCAAGCTTAAATGTTTTGTTATCTTTCAAATATGTAATTCCCATAGTCTCCTCCTTCATTTTCTATACTATCATTGTAACTTGACTTTATGTAATAATCAATTAACTTTTTACTTATTTAAATTAAATTTAACCAATATATAGCTCGGTAAATTAACTGACCTTATGACTGGAATATTACTGGAAATTATAAAACACATATCGCCCCCATCACTTGACGAAGAGCCAAATAAAAAAGACTGTCATGTTTATTAATACAGACAGTCTATCAAAATATTTTATTTTCTATTAGCAGGTTCGATGTTGATGCTCTTACCTTTAATCTTAGCATCCTTCATAACTTGGATTACTTCACTAGCATATTCTTTTGGTACTTCAACAAATGTATACTTGTCAAACATATCAATTGTACCAATTAATTTACCTGGCATTCCTGTTTCACCAGCGATTGCTCCAAGAATATCTCCTGGTCTTGCATTTTGTTTTTTACCAATATTAATGAATAGACGAACCATTCCTTCTCCAGCACCAGTATCACCAAAGTCAACAGATTCAGGAGAAATCATTTCATTCTGTTCATTATCTCCCATAGCTAACTTTAAGAAAGCTGCAGCTACATCAAGTGATGTATAGTCTTCTTCGTTTACTCTAGATTCAATCAAATCTACCATCTTACTTAGATCTTCGTTCTTAATTAAATCATCAACCTTATTAAGAATCTTCTCAACCTTTGTATTAGCAACGTCATTAACTGAAGGAATTGGTTGACATATAATCTTAGTTTTACAATATCTTTGAATATCTTTTAATTTATATACTTCTTTACCTACAACAAAAGTAAAGGCTTTACCTTGTCTTCCTGCACGACCTGTTCTACCGATACGGTGAACATAGAATTCATCATCTTGTGGTACATCATAGTTGAATACTGCTTCAACATCATCAACGTCAATACCTCTTGCAGCAACATCAGTCGCAACTAAGATTTCAGTTTTACCATTACGGAATCCATTCATAACACGGTCTCTTTGTTGTTGTTTCAAATCGCCATGAAGACCTTCTGCAAAATATCCTCTACCTTTTAATGAAGTAACTAATTCATCTACCATTTTCTTCGTATTACAGAATACTAATGATAATTTAGGGTCATACATATCAAGCAATCTTGATAGAACTTCCTCTTTATTCTTTGGCTTACATTCATAATAATACTGTTCAATCTTTGGTACTGTTAATTCCTTCTTAACAACCTTGATTATAGTCGCATCTTTTTGGTAAGTACGAGCAATATCCATAATTGGTTTTGGCATAGTAGCTGAGAATAATACTGTTTGGCGATCTTCTGGCATTTCCTTAAGAATTGTTTCAATATCTTCACGGAATCCCATGTTAAGCATTTCATCTGCTTCATCAAGCACAATCATCTTAACTTCATTGAACTTAACAGTCTTTCTTCTCATATGATCCATAACACGTCCAGGTGTCCCAATTACAACTTGTGTTCCGGCTTTAAGAGAGCGAATTTGTTTTGTAATATCTTGACCACCATAGATTGGTAGTACTTTAATTCCATGAAGGAATTTCGATAATTTACGTATTTCTTCAGCAACCTGAATTGCTAATTCTCTAGTAGGACATAGCACTACAGCTTGTAGATGTTTGCTCTTTGGATCAATTGATTCAAGCAGTGGAATACCGAAAGCAGCTGTCTTTCCTGTACCAGTTTGCGCTTGACCAATAATGTCTCCTCCTTCTAATACTGCAGGTATGGCTTTTGCCTGTATTGGGCTCGCTTGTTCGAAGCCCATCTCAACAATCCCTTTTAATAGGGGCGCTGATAAATTTAACTCTTCAAATCTAATTGTTTCCATTTCTATAATTAATCCTTTCTGTTCTTACTGTGTATAAGAATCAGCGTCGAAGTAGATTCCCACAAAAAAACCCTTAGCCTTACAACCCGGGACTAAGAGTACCTTAATTAAGTGAAGCATCGCATTTATATTATTTCTTATCTGTAACTATTTTATAACTTCTATATCGAAGAAACAATCCATAATTTCTCAAATTTTTCTAATAAAAGAAAACAATTACGTACAACGAAATAAACAACCAATCCTAATACCACTGTTAGACATTTTGCCTAACTTTCACATTTCGTTCTTGTGAAGTATAACATGTACCTATGTAAATGTCAAGGAAGCATACTCTAATTTTGTATAAAAACTGCAATAAAATTTGTAGAAATAAACTATGCAAATTTGAGAACTCTTCCCACTACAACCATCTTATTGCTCCATAATTTTCCATATAAAAGTTGCTACCTCCGTACTATCCCTGAATATCTTGTAGCAACTTTTTCGTCTTTTGTTCTTATATCTCTTTAACAGACTTACCAAGTTGAATCTTTCCCGCAACAAGGACACGCTCAATTAAAGCAGTTCTTGGTTTTTCAATTAAGTTAACCAAATGTGTTGCTGCTTCTCTTCCTAATCGTGATGTATCTTGTTTCAAAGTTGTTAACTTTGGTTCTAATACATCTGAGATTGTAAGACCATCGTAACCTACAACTGAAATATCTTCAGGAATTCGATACCCAAATTCTTTAATTACATTAATACCGCCTATACAAGCAAAATCATCAGGATAGAAGATACAAGTAGGACGATCCTTTAACTGTAATAACTCTCTTGTGATTTCTTCTGCTTTCTGCGTGTCACGATACGCTGCTTCTCGTATATACTCATCAGGAACTTGCACATTCAACTCTTCTAATCTACGATAAAAACTTGCAAGACGATCCGTTGTAACAGAAGAATCAGCACCATGTATATATGCAATTTTTCTATGCCCTGCTTTATAAACATAATCAACTAAGTCATGCATTCCTTTGACATTATCTGAAATAACAGCAATTCTATTATTGAAGATATGGTCAATAGTGACCACAGGGAGATCGCTATTGATTAATTCAATTATCTCTGGATGACTAAAGTTCACACATGCGATTACAACACCATCCACACCACGATACATACAATGCTCATAATAAGACATAGTACGAACCCCAATACGGTGATTTATAAATGTGATATCATAACCATTCTTCTCAGCTTCAACTTTAAACCCCTCTAATACATTAGCAAAATACTCATGTGTAAGTCCACTATTAGCGTCATCAACAAATAACACACCTATATTATAGGTACGATTAGTTTTCAAAGCACGAGCTGCTGAATTCGGAAAATACCCCATCTGCTTTGCTGTTTCTTTAATTAACAATTTCTTTTCTTGACTTATGTCACTGTGATCATTTAAGGCTTTACTGACTGTTGCGACAGAAACCTTACACTTTGATGCTATATCCTTCATCGATACCATATATGTATTCCCCCAAATAACAACTATGCTCTTGCCATTATACAACATTCGCTACAAATACGCAAAAAAATGTTGAATTTATTAAAAAAACTTATTTACTAGTCACATTCGCTTAAACGATTTCGTAATTAACTATAACATATTTTTCGTACTATTGCAATATATATACGTTTTTTTGGCTGCTTTTTTATATAAAACATACAAAATATTGTATGTGCTTTTGCTAATATCTGCAAATTCAACTTTAATATTTTCGTATTTTTTGTCTTACAACTTAATTTTACGTTTTTTTAGATTAATTGTATATTTTAGTATACTTTGATTTATTTATTTAGTATGTTTACTTTACTATCCAAATAATATAATTAATCATGCATTTTGCACACATTTCAACTGTTTATTTGTAGATTAGCTACAAAAATTGGGTTATATATTGCTTTTATTCAGAATGTAATATATACTTATTTTATAAAGCACATAAGCTTATTTTGTTACTTAATCGTTTTCATAACTTTGATTTCTTATCCCCTCTCTTGCTTATTTAAATTAAGCAATTGACTGTTATCTAAATAGGATATCTAATTATGAACTTACTTTTAAAAAAGAATGGAGAATGAATAAGATGAAATTTGGTTATTTTGATGACGCAAGACAAGAATACGTTATTACCTCACCAACTACACCACTTCCATGGATCAACTATTTAGGATGCGAGAACTTTTTCTCTTTAATCTCTAATACATGTGGTGGATACAGTTTCTACAAGGATGCAAAATTATTACGTTTAACACGTTATCGTTACAATAATATACCAGCCGATACAAATGGTCGTTATTACTACATTAAAGATGGCGATACCATCTGGAATCCAGGTTGGCAACCAGTTCAAACAGAACTCGATACATATAGCTGCCGTCACGGCCTTGGATATAGTGTATTCACATCGACTAAGAATGAATTAACGGCTGAATTAACTGCGTTTGTTCCATTAAATAACAACTGCGAAATCAACCGCTTAACGCTTAAGAATACTAGCAACCAAGCCAAAGATATCTCTTTATTCTCGTACATAGAATTCTGTTTATGGAACGCTGTCGATGATATGACAAACTTCCAAAGAAATTTCAGTATTGGTGAAGTTGAAATTGAAGGTTCTGCCATCTACCACAAAACTGAATATAGAGAGAGAAGAAATCATTATGCGGTATACTCAGTAAACACTACTATTGATGGTTATGATACAGACCGTGATTCTTTCCTTGGTGCATATCGTGGCGTTAACCGTCCTATCGTTGTAGAACAAGGTCAATCTACTAATTCAAAAGCGAGTGGTTGGGCACCAATTGGTTCTCACAACATTAATGTAACTTTACAACCAGGTGAAGAAAAATCATATGTCTTCGTATTAGGATATCTTGAACTTAGCGAAGAAGACAAATGGGAAGCTCCTGGTGTAATTAATAAAGCCCCAGCAAAAGAAATGTTGGCTAAGTTCGAAACAAACGAACAAGTTGAAACAGCTCTTTACGAATTAAAAGAACATTGGAAAAATCTATTATCAAAATATACGGTAGAAACAAGCGATGATAAACTAACAAGAATGGTTAACACTTGGAACCAATATCAATGTATGGTTACTTTCAATATGTCTCGTTCTGCTTCTTATTATGAGTCAGGCACTGGACGTGGTATGGGATTCCGTGATTCTTGTCAAGATTTACTCGGATTCGTTCATTTAATTCCAGACCGTGCTCGTGAAAGAATCATCGATATTGCTTCTACTCAATTCGAAGATGGTAGTGCATACCATCAATATCAACCACTTACCAAAAAAGGCAACATGGATATTGGTAGCGGTTTCAACGATGATCCATTATGGTTGATTGCTTGTGTTTCTGCATATATCAAGGAAACTGGTGATTTTGGAATCTTAGAGGAATCTGTACCATTTGATAATGATGAAACAAAAGCACAGACATTAATGGAACATTTAAAACGTTCCTTTGACTTTACACGCACAAACCTTGGACCACATGGTTTACCTCTAATCGGTAGAGCTGACTGGAATGACTGCCTTAACCTTAACTGTTTCTCTAAGACACCAGGTGAGTCCTTCCAAACTTGTTCAAATTTCGAAAGCGGTAAAGCGGAATCTGTATTCATCGCTGGTATGTTCGTTCGTTACGGAAAAGAATACGCCGAATTATGTAAGAGAACAGGAAATCAAGCAGAAGCTGATCTTGCACTCGCAGCTGTAGATAAGATGTATGCTGCTGTTCTTGAAAACGGTTGGGACGGCGAATGGTTCCTTCGTGCTTACGATGCATTTAGCGAAAAGATTGGTTCTAAAGAATGCGAAGACGGTCAAATCTTCATCGAGCCACAGGGATTCTGTGTATTTGCTGGAATTGGCGTAGAAGAAGGTCTTGCTGAAAAAGCTTTGAATTCAGTAAAAGAAAAACTAGATACAAAATATGGTGTAATGTTATTACAACCTGCATATAAAGATTATCACGTAAATCTTGGTGAAGTATCTTCATACCCACCTGGATACAAAGAAAACGCCGGTATATTCTGCCATAACAATCCATGGGTTTCTATCGCTGAAACTGTAATTGGACGTGGTGACCGCGCATTCGAAATCTATAAAAAGACTTGTCCTGCCTATATAGAAGACATTAGTGAAATTCACCGTACAGAACCATATGTATATTCTCAAATGGTTGCTGGAGCTGATGCTCCTCGTCATGGCGAAGCTAAGAACAGTTGGTTAACTGGTACTGCAGCTTGGACATTCGTTAATGTTTCACAATATATTATTGGTATCCGCCCAGACTTCGATGGACTAATCGTTGACCCTTGTATCCCAAGCGACATGCCAGGATTCAAAGCAACTCGTATTTTCCGTGATGCAAAATACAATATTACTGTGGAAAACCCAAGCGGCGCACAAAAAGGTGTTGCTAAATTAGTTGTAGATGGTCAAGAAATGAGCGGAAATATGATTCCTTTCGTTGACGGAAAGAAAGAATATAACGTATCAATCGTACTAGGATAATAGGTCTCTTTCCATTAAAGAAGCCTTATACCTATTACCTATAAACAAAAGCCCTGTAAGACCTCCTAACAGTCTGACAGGGCTTTTTACTATGTTTCTATACTACAAATCTGCATTCCCTTAACTTTTCTTATCTCTTCATTTAAAGTCTCAATCTGAGCCAATTTTGATAAGCTCTTTTCCATAATCATTAAGTAGTCCCTTAGCTTTGGTAATATCCACTGGTATAACCAATGGACCAGCTACGTAAGGTGCGATATCATATGTGTTAAACCCTATGTATAAGTTCCCGTCGAGAATCCACCAATTCTTATCCCAATTCTTAAATGCTTCCTTATATCCATTTTCACCAAACAAATAATCACTGCATTTATTATCCACTACATATGCATTCAGGGCATCTTCAACAAATTGTTTGAATTCTTTCTCATTCGTTGTTATTGACCCAATATCTAATCTCTTCCCCTCTACCGGATTATATGATGTTACTTGCTTATATAGATTAGGATGGGCACCACCCGCATAAGAATATATGGAGCTTACTATAGTTAACATCTTCTCATCGTTTCTTATCACTTGCCAAGAATTATCAAACTCATACGGAGTGATTTTATTAGGTTCCTTATTAGCACCCGGAATAACGCCTTGTACATCACTATTTGCCGACTCTAGAGCTTCCTCCACTTGAGCATCAAACATATCCTTAAGCCTCTTATTCTCTACCTCTATTGCCTTCTTAATTTTACTATTAGAGTCTTCTACAACATCAGGATAATTAGCTTTCTTCTCTAAGATTATAACATCTGTCTTATCATAGTAGTAAGTTTGATTTTCCACATTCTCACTTAACGTTACATACCCGTGTAATAATAGTGGATTTACTTTATCTTCCCATACATAGAGACAATTCTCAAACCTGGCATAAGGGATCTCCTTTTTAGTTTGCTCCGATGTATCTGATGTTCCCTCAGTGGTATCTTGCTTCTGCCCAGTAGTGTCTTGCATTTGCTCTGCTACCTTCGCATTCTCGCCACCACTACTCTTTCCGATAGCCTCGTCATTCTCAACCTCTTGTTCCTTTTCGTTTGTCACTGTATTAGCTCCAGTATGATAATTTGACCTACAACCAGTTAATAGGATCGACATAAGTATCAGCAACAATATCAGGCTTTTTGACTTCTTCATAACGCCTCCTATATATTTACCATTTTTATACTATCTTACGTAAACGTAATCTAACTTCAAACTTTTGTCAACTATATGTATTGTACATTTAATGAAACGTGCTATAATATACTAGAAAATATCTCGAAAAAATATACCACTAATCACTCAGTAATGATTTATTTACTGACAAAGGAGTAAGTACATGGGGAAACAAAATTTAACATTATTAACTGATTTTTATGAATTAACAATGATGCAAGGTTATTTTAAGAATAACACCAATGATACTGTTATTTTTGATGCTTTCTATAGAACAAACCCCTCGGGAAGTGGCTATGCCATTGCCGCAGGTCTAGATCAAGTAATTGATTATATTAAAAACTTACATTTTAACGAAGAGGATATAGCTTATCTTCGTTCTTTAAACTTATTTGAAGAAGATTTCCTAGCGTACTTAGCAGATTTTAAATTCACTGGTAGTATCTATGCTATGGAAGAAGGAACCGTTGTATTCCCAATGGAACCTCTTGTGAAAGTAATTGCTCCTATTATGGAAGCTCAACTTATCGAAACTGCATTACTTAACATTATTAATCACCAAAGCTTAATTGCTACAAAAGCATCTCGTGTTGCATACGCAGCTGGTGATGATGGTGTTATGGAATTCGGACTTCGTCGTGCTCAAGGTCCAGATGCTGGAACATTAGGGGCACGAGCTGCTGTAATTGGCGGTTGTATTGGTACAAGTAATGTGTTATGCGCCAAGGAATTCGATGTACCTGCTCTTGGAACTCATGCACATAGCTGGATTATGAGCTTCGAAGACGAGCTTACTGCTTTCCGCAAATACGCCGAATTATATCCAAGTAATGCTACGCTCTTAGTAGATACGTATGATACGTTACGTAGCGGCGTACCTAATGCAATCAAAGTATTCGACGAGTTAAAAAGTGCTGGTAAGATGCCTAAAAAATACGGTATTCGTCTTGATAGCGGTGACCTTGCTTACTTATCTAAGAAGGCTCGTAAAATGCTTGATAATGCTGGTTATTCCGATGCTATAATCTGCGCTTCAAGCGACCTTGATGAATACCTTATCGACTCACTAAAGACGCAGGGGGCTGCTATTACATCATGGGGTGTAGGTACTAATCTAATAACAAGTAAAGATTGCCCTGCTTTTGGTGGTGTATATAAGCTTGCAGCCATTCAAAAAGATGGTGTTTTCATTCCTAAGATTAAATTATCTGAAAACGAATGGAAGATAACAAATCCAGGAAACAAGACAGTATATCGTGTTTACGAAAAAGAAAATGGTAAATTAAAAGCTGATTTAATCGCTTTAGTGGACGAGAAGTTTTCAGAAGAGAATCCTTTAATGCTCTTTGATCCTATCTCCACTTGGAAGAAAACATATCTAGAAGCTAATGAATATACTCTCCGTGAACTTCTAGTACCAATATTTATCGACGGTAAGTGTGTATATGAATCCCCAAAAGTTATGGATATTCGCTCATACTGTCAAAAAGAATTATCTACACTTTGGGATGAAACAAGACGTCTTGTAAATCCTCATAGGGTGTACGTTGACTTATCAAACGAATTGTGGCACCTAAAGAATCAATTGTTAGACAATTATAACTCACGTTCACATAGCCATAAATAGGTACTTACAGAAAAAAATGGAGTTTAGCTAGAGATTAAACTCCATTTTTTCTTACTATTTTATTAATATTTACTATAAATCTAGTATTTTCGATTTATTATGATATAATGAAATTATTGTGTAAGTGCGAACAAGGTGATGTTTGCATTCTAACATTTACTCTACTATTCATAAATGATTATAGGAAAGGCTGATACTATGAGTAAGAATAAACTTGTTATAGTAGGAACCACACTTCTTCTTTCCGTTATTGTATATTCATCAATTACCTCTATGTCTAAATCTAACGATAATTCCAAAGACTATGAATACTATTATAATGAGGAGGAAGCAAGTAAGAAAGAGGAGCCCGTGAGTAATGAAACCGTTCCAGCTCTTTCACATGATACTGATGGTACTACTACAATCCAAGTAAATAAAAATGCACCCATGGATACAGATCCAGAGAGCTTAGCCGTATTCGTAAACAAAGAATACTCATTACCAGCGGATTATATCCCTCCCGATTTAACTGAGCCTAATGTCAAGTTCAGCTTTAGTTACTCTGATGAGAAACGCCAATTAAGAGAAGCAGCTGCACGTGCTCTTGAGAACTTGTTTGGTGCAGCATTAGAAGATGGCTACACTTTATGCGGTGTATCTGGCTATCGTTCTTATGAGCGACAAAGTTCTATCTACAATAGGAATCTTAGTACCAAAGGCGCAGATTATACCAATCGTTATTCAGCGAAACCAGGGTTTAGCGAACATCAGACAGGTCTATCAATTGATGTTTCGTCTCCTTCCATTGGAAATCGTCTTAGCGAATCCTTTGGAGATACCGAAGAAGGCAAATGGCTTGCCGAGAATGCCCATGAATATGGCTACATTATTAGATATCCTCAAAACAAAGCTGATATTACAGGTTATGCATATGAACCTTGGCACATTCGTTATCTCGGTGTAGAATTAGCTACATATCTCTATGAGAATAAGCTAACTTTAGAAGAGTATTACAATTATACACCTCCTGTAAAAGATGAGAATTCAACTGATAACTATGACAATGCTATTGACGTAGACGATCCTGATGATATCCTTAATGAGATTCCAGAATCTAATAATTCTAGTCAGGATACTGATTCAGACAAGGCAGAATCAACCGAGGATAAAGACACAATCAAAGATAATGATACCTCAAAGGATAAAGACACTTCAAAGGATAAAGACACTTCAAAAGATAAAGATACTTCAAAAGATAAAGATACTTCAAAGGATAAAGATACTTCGAAAGACAAAGATACTTCGAAAGACAAAGATACCTCGAAGGATAAAGATACTTCAAAAGACAAAGACACTTCGAAGGATAAAGATACTTCGAAAGACAAAGATACTTCGAAAGATAAAGACACTTCAAAGGATAAAGATAAAAATAATAATAGTTCCAATAAGGGAGAATCTGATAAGGATTCCACTACAGATAAGAAACCAGGTTCCGGTAACAACGGATCTAGCAATCTAACCCCTGATTCAGGATCTAACGATTCAAACACAGGTGATTCTAATACCGATAACGGGGAAACAACACCTGACATACCTACCGATGGAGATACGGACTCTTCTGAATCAGGTAATACGAATACAGATCCAAATACTTCATCTAATACCAATACAAATCCAACGGATTCTAACACAAGTGGATCTACTGCAACTCCATAGAACACTGCTGTTCTAGGAATTACAAGCTTGTTTTGTATGGTTAATATTAGTTTTTTATGATATAATAAGAGTATTGCGAGTATATCTTATATTTAGAATATTCCCAATACTCTTATTATTTTACGCGAAAGGCATGGTACTATAATGAAAACACTATTTGTTGCTTTATTCTTACTTGTTTATTTTATACTAAGCATCCCTTTATTATTTATTGAGTTTATAATCGGAAAGTTTGATAAACAACTCAAAGTACGTAGTTCACAAAAAATCGTTGTTACTGCTTTCAAGATGATTTTAGCCGGATGTGGTGTTAAGAAAACCGTTCTTGGTTTAGAAAATATTCCAAGTGATCAACCAGTTTTATACGTTGCTAATCATAGAAGTTATTTTGACATATTAGTTGCCTATACTTCTGTCCCAACACTAACTGGTTTCGTAGCCAAGAAAGAGATGCGTAAACTTCCGTTTATCAGTAGTTGGATGAAAAATCTAAACTGTCTTTTCCTCGATCGTGACAATATACGTGAAGGTATGAAAACAATCCTTGAAGGTATAGACTTAGTTAAGAATGGGCATTCTATATTTATCGCTCCAGAGGGTACGAGAAATCAAGGGAAAGAAATGCTTCCATTCAAAGAAGGTAGTTTTAAAATTGCCGAAAAATCAGGTTGTCCAATTATCCCTGTTGCAATGAATAATACAGATGCTATATTTGAACAACATCTACCATGGATTCGAAAAGGCCATGTAATCATAGAATTTGGAGAGCCTATCTATATTAAGGAACTCCCTGCTGAAGATAGAAAACACCTTGCCCCTTATGTACAAGGCATTATTAAGGAAATGTTAGATAAAAACGAGCTTCTTGTTTAGTCTATAAAATTCCTTCTGGTTTTCCAGAAATCTATTTTCATTTGTAATAATTGATGATATAATAAGACAGTATGACTAGTCCTCATACAATCAGCTTCACAAAGAACGAAAAGCAAAACAAGGCATTTTAAAAACTAGATTAAGAAAGAAGGAGGTACATAAAATGTCAACATGGCTTATTGTATTGATAATCGTGCTCGCTGTTGTTATTGTTGCGTTAATCGCACTTTATATATTCGGTAGCAAGATGCAGAAAAAATCAGAGGTTTCTCAAGCACAGATGAAAGAAGGTGCTCAGACAGTCTCTTTATTAGTAATAGACAAGAAACGTATGAAATTAAAAGAAGCCGGTCTTCCTAAAATAGTAGTTGACCAAACGCCTAAATATCTTAGACGTTCTAGAGTACCAATTATCAAAGCCAAAATTGGTCCAAAAATTATGACATTAATTTGTGACGAAAAAATCTTTGACCATGTCCCAGTTAAAAAAGAAGTAAAAGCTGTTATGAACGGCATCTACATTATGGACGTTAAAGGTCTTCGTGGAAATCTTGAAACCAAGCAAGAAAAAGTTGGATTTTTCAAGAAAATGAAGAACAAAGTTACTAATAAAAATAAATAGAACCTATAGTAATACAAAAACCCCTTAGTTTTTGAATTCTCGCAAAAACTAAGGGGTTTTTATTATATAATAACTACATCTATCTCTTTATATATTTGCATTCATTGATGACTTCTTCGGTGCAACTTTAACCGTTATACTGCAATCAGATACATATGAGTAATTCACTTCTAATCCGTATTCGATATTCAATTCAATTGCTTCCTCAGTTTCACTGCATACAATTTTCGTTGTATCTATACCAATTAGCAGACTGCCAAAAGGTGTATTATAATAAGTCAGATTCTTCTTTCCAAGCTCAAACACCATATGAACATTACTGGCACCTGTTTTCAAGATCTCAACAGTATCTCCACTAATCTTAATTTTATTCTTGCAGACCTCTTTCATCTCATCCAAAATCTCATCATAGAGAACATAGTGTTTTTCGTTTTTATAGAAGTATTGACCCGCAGTTATAACTTCAATAGGCTCTTCACTATCAATCTCATATTGAAGTCCCGCTATTGTTACTAAGACATCCTTTGTCATACTTACTCCTTGTATTTTATTATTCTAATATTGTTCTATGTTAATATCCTTTGTCTCTTCTACATCACACGGTAAAATTGTATTAGCAAATACTTTGAATTTCTCAGCACCATCACTTACAAAGAACTTGTGATCCGTTACTGTTTCTATTCTATCGCTTTCAATACCGTATTTCTCTAACATAGCCTTTAATGATTTCGCGGTTTCGAATGCAGGGTTTACTAGGGTAACATCATCACCTGCTACTTTTTGTAGCGTATCCCTAATTAATGGATAATGTGTACAGCCAAGTACTAACGTATCTATATTATATTCCTTTAGGGATTGCAGATATCTACCTGCTATCTCTACAGTCACACTATCATCTAACAATCCTTCCTCAACTAAAGGTACGAATAATGGACATGCCTTACCGTATACCTGAACTTCTGGATTTGTCCGACTCAAAAATTCTTCATAAATTCCACTACGTATGGTAGCTTCTGTTGCAATAATACCGATTTTTCCGTTTTTCGTTGAAACTGCAGCCGCTTTCGCACCTGGCTTCACCACACCGATTACCGGTATATCACTCTCTTCTTTCACGACATCAAAAGCCAATGCACATGCCGTATTACACGCTATGACAATAGCCTTTACTTCTTTTGTCTTCAAGAACTTAACAATCTGTCTTGCATAAGTTATAACCGTTTCTTTTGACTTACTACCGTAAGGAACGCGAGCCGTATCACCAAAATAAACAATTCTCTCATTAGGTAATTGTTTCATTATCTCACGTACTACAGTCAATCCACCTACGCCAGAATCAAATACGCCAATTGGAGCATTCTTATCCATGATCTTTCCTCCTAATACCAGCCTTAACAACAGCCTGCAAAATTTGGGCCGTAAGCACAAATTTGCGTGTGAAAGATTTATCTTTCACACTAGTCCCCTTTTCTCGAATAAGCAGATTGAATGATTTTCTCAACTAATGTCTTCTTACTAATACCTCTTGCCTCCCATAACATTGGATACATACTAATTCCAGTAAAGCCAGGTAATGTATTAATCTCATTGAAGACAACATCATTCGTATCTTTCTCAACAAAGAAATCAACTCTAGATAAACCATATCCATCAACTGCCTTGAATATGCTAACTGCAGATTCACGTATCTTTTCTTCCACTACTTTTGGAAGATCCGGTGAGATTATTGTTTTTGACTCTGCATTATGATATTTTGCTTCATAATCATAAAAGTCCGCTGCTGCGAGAATCTCTCCTAGGCCAGAAGCTTTCGGTTCATTACCACCAAGAACCGCACATTCTATCTCTCTACCTATGATTGTTTCCTCAACTAATACTTTACGATCATGTTTGATTGCTTCTTGTAAACCAGAAACTAATTCGTCGCGGTCATGTGCCTTAGACACTCCTTGTGAAGAGCCCGCATTAGAAGGCTTCACAAATACAGGGTACTTAAGTTTCTCCTCAACGCTTGCTATTACCTTATCGATATTCTTCATGTCACTCTTTAATACCGCAACATATTTTGCCTGACGAATATTCAATGTATCAACAACTATCTTTGTATATAATTTATCCATAGAGATGCTAGATGCCAAAACACCGCAACCTACATATGGAATGCCTGATAATTCAATTAACCCTTGTATCGTACCATCTTCCCCATTAAGACCGTGCAAAACTGGGAATACTACATCAATAGTAATTTTCTCTATTTTATTATCTTTAATAACTAATATACCTTTATGTGAAGCATCTGGAGATAATACCGCATTTTCTTTACTGTTATACCATTCACCAGATGTTATCTGCTTAGTAGAATCTACTTTTAACCATTTTCCTTCTTTGGTTATTCCTATTAATACAAGATTGTAGGCATCTGTATCAATATTTTCAATGACTGTCACTGCCGATACACAAGATACTTCATGTTCTGAGGATTTTCCGCCAAAAATTACTGCTATGCTTTTCTTACTCATATGCCTTATCCCTTCTCTTTTCTATTTATTAAACTTAAGATATCCGATGTCAAACTACCACAATTAGTATTATACACTATCTTACTACAGATATATAGTGTTTCTACTTGTTTATATTAAAAATATCTTCGATTATTTCAACTATTTTAAACTGATACGTAATTTTCGTTGATTGGTCTGAATACAAGGATTCGTATTCCCTTGTAGTTAATAAATCTTCCAACTGCTTCTTAGAGTCATCTGGGACAACTGAATATGTTTGGTCGACAAAACATAGTGGAGGATACATCACGCACCACCAATTCTTTCCTTTCGCCGTTCCGATATCAATTCGCAACGCTTCATACAGCCCAGCCGGGAATGTTAAATCCTTATATACTTTCGTCGGAAACATACAATCCGCAAGATACACACGTACGTCATAATCATAGCCTTCTTCCTCTATGACCTCCAATGCTACTTCACGTATGTTATCAAAATTCTCTTCAATTAATTTCACTGCATCATCTTTATTCTTAGCACTTGCGAAAGTATTACCAAACTTTCTCACGACCTCATCTTTAACCTTCAATTTCAAAGCCTGATCAGTCTCGCTATCACTATTAGCCAATACATGTAATCGAATAATCTTATCTGAGATTCCCTCTGTAATCTCCTGTGCACTCGTTGTATGTATAGAGAAATCGATCACAACGAATACCAAATAGCACAAAAGAATTAATACTGCATATCTCTTTATTGTATGTTTCTGTGTTTTTTGTTTTTTACTCATAATACTCCTCCAATATATTTCTATATTCAGAGTATTACCTTACCGAAATGTTATATACATTATTTACCAGTTATTTATCTAAGAAAGTTTCCCTGATGAACTAATGATTTTACTGATTGTCATTGCTTGATTATAGATGTGATCTTTCACATTTTCCTTTGCTAAGTCTACATTTGATTCCAATATATTCTTTGCTATCGACTCATGTTCCACCACTAGTTTACCATATACGTCTTTGTCCTTGAGATATTCTACACGATAACGATACATCTGTTCACGTAGGTTATTCAATGTTTGGATCAACCTAGTATTCGCTGTTGCTTCATATATTACCATATGGAACTTTTCATCCATCTCTGCCATCTCAGTTAGATTCTTGCCATGAATTGCAACCTTGAATGTTGCTAATGTTGACTCTAATTTCTCAGCCTGTCCTTTAGTTATCTTCTTACAAGCAAGTTCAACTGCAAGTTCTTCAAGTGCACAACGCACCTCAAGTACATCGTTTAAGTCTTTTTCCGTAATTCTTGCTACTTCTGCACCCTTTCTAGGTACCATAATTACAAGCCCTTCTAACTCAAGCTTACGGATTGCCTCACGAATTGGTGTTCTACTAACCCCTAGACGTTCTGCAAGCTGAATCTCCATTAATCTTTCACCTGGCTCTAATTCACCTTTTAATATTGCTTGTCTTAATGTATTAAATACCACATCTCTCAGTGGTAGGTATTCATTCATTGTAACTTTTAAATCATTCATCTGGATTTACCCCCTTTTTCTATTGAATATATCCGTCAAATAAATCTGTTTCGCTTTTCCTTGTACCTTTAATTGATAAAATGCCTTCTTTGCTAAATTCAAATCATCAAAAATACCAAAAACAGTCGGTCCACTCCCGCTCATTAATGCATTCATTGCACCGAATTCTATCATCGTATCTTTAATTTCTTGTATTACCGGATATTTATCTATCGTAACACTTTCAAGTACATTGCTTAACCGATTCGTAACTTCGCATAAATCCTTCGAATTAATCGCTTCCATTATTCCATCAATATCTGGGTGATTCGTCTTTTCATCCAGTATTAAATTTTCATATACATACTTCGTTGATACGTTAATTGGCGGTTTTGCTATTAGAATATATGCATTGGGCATTGGAGCTAATGGTGTAAGTACTTCTCCAATTCCTTCTGATAACGCAGTTCCCCCAAGTATACAATAAGGTATATCCGCCCCCAACTTTACTGCTCGTTGCATTAAGTCAGTCGTAGTTAATTTAAGTTGAAACAACCGATTCATGCCTATAAGAGCTGCGGCGGCATCCGAACTTCCTCCAGCTAAACCTGCAGCTACAGGAATATGCTTTTGCAATTCAACATATACCCCCTGTTTTATATTGAATTCGTCCTTAAGCATTTGAATTGCACGGTACACTAAATTATTTTTATTGGTTGGTAGATACGCAAGATTGGTTTTGATTACAATTTCATCTTTGTTTAACTTCTTCATATTGAGCTTGTCATACAAACGAATAGTTTGCATAATCATACGTACTTCGTGATAACCATCCTCACGTTTTCCAAGGACATCAAGACCTATATTTATTTTAGCGTAAGCCTTTAACATTATTGTATTCATATCTACTCCTCAGCAGTTTAGTTAACTTTCTTCACACTTACTGACATGCCGGTATAACGGCAAAAACAATTCATGCTTCTCGCACTTGTATCTTGTATACATAGTATTATACACATCAGTAAATAAAATTGCAAGCGCCATCAAACGCCCCTCAAATAATACAAAATTATGCCGATATTATTATTATACACCTAATAATATAGCTTATTGAGAGGAAAACATACACGTACATACCAATAATCTATTATTTTAATCAAGGAGGAATCTAAAATGAGTGTAAATGGAATTACAACATCATCACAAACGTATTCAGCTATGACCACTTCTACTGCTTCAACATCAAATACAAGCAAAAAAGTAAATGACTCTAAAACTGGTCAATCTAAAGACTCTGGCGTTGTATACGAAAGCGTTAATTTATCAGAATCAAAAACCTATGCCGCTGATATGGATACAGTCTCAAAGCTCAAGGCCGATGCTGAAAGACGCACCATGCAGCTTCGCTCACTTGTAGAAAAATTATTATTAAACCAAGGTAATAGCTATACGATTGCAAGCGATGAAGATATGTATAAACTGCTCCGAGAAGGTAATATCGAGGTAGATGCAAAGACAGCTGCACAAGCTAAGAAAGATATCGCAGAAGATGGATACTGGGGAGTTGAACAAACTTCAGATAGAATTGTTTCTTTTGCGAAAGCATTATCTGGCGGAGATCCTGATAAAGCTGACGAGATGATTACCGCATTCGTCAAAGGTTTTAAAGCTGCTACAAAGGCATGGGGTGATGAACTTCCTGATATCTGCCAACGTACGTATAACGCTACGATGGATAAATTAAACCAGTGGAAGAGCGGGAATATTAACTCTTCTGAGGAGTAATTTCATAAAAGTACATGATCATACAATACAAACTGTACTTAAATAATATACAAAGGCTTTTAGATCTAGGTTAATTAACCTTCTCTAAAAGCCTTTGTTATATTTCTACTATAAAATAGCATCTACTGCCTTTACAATCAAAATCTTATCTCCTACTTTAATACTATCTTGCTCTAATTGATTGATTTCTTTAATTGTATCAACTGTCGTATAGTATTTCTTAGCAATTGACCATAAAGAGTCATTTGACTTGGCAATATAACCAACTACGCTTGGCATCTCTTGTAACTTAGCAAAATCAATATCATGCTCTACAACTTCAGTTATTATAGGCTCTACAATGCGATCAAAGGCAATTGTAGCTAGGTTAACGCCAGCTTTAACCTCTACCTCGTCACTATCAAGAAGGATAACGCTTATTGACTCAAGATTAGGCTTAACATCAAAGTAACTGTTATTCCCCATCTGTTTTACTTCTATTGTTTGTGTAAATGGTATCATACCTTTTATAGAACTTAGTGGTCTACGATCTTCGTCAGAAATATACATTACTTGAACTTCAATTACACCATCTACTTCAATGCCACCATCTACAACTTGCAACTCATCAACCTTCACACTACCGTAGGCATTGCATATCTGCATAATACCTGGCTGTGCATCCGACTTTTTGATACGATCTGTGATTCTAGCTTTGCTGTTATTCTTAACAAGGAGATTTTCATAGAAAGCGTCCTTAAACGTAGGAACTACATCTTTTGCTGTAGAATAAACATCACATAATATCTCAACTTCATCTTCTTCATAAGCCTTAATATCCAGATTTAGAACCACTTCAAGATCGATAACTCTCTCTTCTCCATCTGCATCTGGCTTAACCTCGATGTCCTTACTATTGATCGTAATATCAATATCCGGAATCATCTCTTCTAAACAACCGTTACAATCAATACTACCACTGAACGGCACATCTGTTTCTATGTATTGAATTGGATGTTCCTCGTCCTCAGAAGCATATAGAACGAATAACATCAATTCACCTTTCAAACTAATCTTCTCATCTTGCATGCGGATATCTGTATTCCTTAAGTCAACTTCACTATATAGGATCTCAAATATATTTGGCTTATTCGACGGAATAGAGATCTCATCCTTAATCCTGAATGTATCTTTTTTATTTACTGCGATTTGAGTTATATTCATCTGTTTCGTCTTACTCTGCAAATTACCATCGCCTTCTACAGCAATTGCAGTTTCTTCATCGTATACATCTTCGGCAGCGAATACAAAAGATACGATTGCCTTAACACTTACTTTTCTAGAATTAATAAGACCTGTATTCAAATCTTCTAATTCCCATTTCACGATGATATTATCTTCGGCACAAGCCTCATCCATATTAATACTTTCTTCAAATGGAATCTCTCCAGAAAGGTGATGTACTGGTCTCGTATCCTCTTCACTAATATAGAGAATATTAAACTGCAAAGCACCTTTAACAGCTAATTTACCATTCATGGGTTTAATATCATAAATAATTATATTTCCTTGCTCTTTAATCATGCTTGAAATATCTGGTTTTACATCCGGAACATTAAAATCATCATCCAGTGTTAACTGAACACTGCTTTTACACTTTAACTTATTCATATGGATATTCTTTTTTAGTAACTCCACAAATAATCCCTCCTTGCCTTCTATCACTAACATATGTTATCAATATTTATAATATAACTGCTTAACTTATGTATTTTATTAACCTATGTTATTTGAATACTACTCTTTTATCAATTCTCTCAATCTTAACTACTATATATGGATATGTTACAGCTTCTGATACAGCTTTTGGTTCTTCTGGGCCAATTAAGTCTGTATCAAAGTAAATTGCATTACTTGTTAGATATACTTCATTCACTGCAATACTATATCCTCCTGTTGGTTTCGCTCCATAACCAACAATTATATAGAGATAATCCTCAGTCTTGAACGTCATCTTAAATGCTTCTGCTTTTTTCTCATTAATCATGGCCATTAACTCTTCTGGCACGTCAGCATCTTCGACTACTGTAAATTCCAGATCTTTAATCTTCTTAACATCCGCTTTCTCAGATTTACAACCTGTTAATATAATTGTAATTAGGCATATCAAAAGCAAACTTAGTCTTTTCATTAATATACCTTTACACTGGTTTCCTTTCAACCATGTCCTCATAAATTATCTCCTAGGTTTATCAGTTATTATATCTTATGAGCGTATCCTGAAAAACATGTATAATTTTTGTTTTGTTTAAACTTAATTAAGAAAGAAAGGGTTACTCCACCCCACAAGCCAAACAAAAAAAGACAACCTTCGATGGTTTATGTGTGGAACACGAATATATTCGTGAACCCACATAAAGCCATGAAGATTATCTTTTTTGTGATGTTTATTATATTTATAATTCCATTAATGAACGTTTTCCTCAGTCCATCTTTATTACATGCGGTCAATCATAGCTAATACTTCTTTACCTAATGCTGCTGATTTTGCATTGGCATCTTCTAAGGAAGTACCTACAATGCCATAGTAGAATTTAACTTTTGGTTCTGTTCCTGATGGTCTTACACAAAGCCAAGCGTTGTCACTTAAGTCATAATATAATACGTTAGAAGAAGGGAGTCCAGTTGGTTTTACTTCTCCTGTTGTTAAATCTTTAATTGTATCTAATTTATAATCTCTAGCTGATAATACTTTGTATTCGCCAACTTGTTTAGGTGGATTTGTTCTTAAAGTATTCATAATTTGCTGAATCTTCTCTAGGCCTTCAATGCCTTTCATAGTTACAGCTTGTACATCATCTTTATAGTAACCATAGCGGTCATACAATTCTATTAACGCATCCCAAAGTGTCATGCCTTTTGTCTTATAGTATGCTGCTGCCTCACAAAGTGCCATTGTTGCTACAATAGCGTCTTTATCTCTTGCATGAGTACCAATTAAACAGCCATAGCTTTCTTCGAAACCAAATAGATACGTTCCGTTATTGTTATTTTCAAAGCCAAGAATTTGTTGTCCAATGAATTTGAAACCAGTTAATACTTCAATTAAATTGATATCATAGTATTTTGCAATTGCATCTGCCATATTAGAAGTTACAATTGTCTTGATTAACGCACCGTCAGCTGGAAGCGATCCATCTCTCTCTTTTCTTTGACTGATTTCATAATCAGCAAGTAAGCATCCTGACATATTACCTGTCATAGGAATATACTCTCCTGATTTTGTATCTTTAACATATACACCTAGACGATCTGCATCAGGATCTGTTGCAAGTACAAGATCAGCATCTTTTTCCTTTGCAAGTTTTAATGCTAATGTAAATGCTTCCTCAGCTTCAGGATTTGGATAACTTACAGTTGGGAATTCACCATCTGGTAATTCTTGTTCTGGTACAACATATACGTTATCAAAACCTATTTCCTTTAATACACGTCTAGCAGGAATATTACCTGTTCCGTGTAAAGGTGTATATACGACTTTAATTTGATCTGCAACTTCTTTTATACAGTCTTCGTGGATAACTTGTTTCTTTAATTCAGCAATATAAGCATCATCAATCTCAGCACCAATTACTTCATATAATCCTGCTTCCATTGCTGCTTTTTTATCCATAGTCTTAACCGTACTATAATCTGTTACCGCCTTCACTTCATCCATAATACCATTATCATGTGGAGGTGTGATTTGTGCGCCATCCTCCCAGTATACCTTATAACCATTATATTCTGGTGGATTATGACTTGCTGTTATGTTAATACCTGCAATACAGCTTAACTTTCTAACTGCAAAAGATAATTCTGGAGTAGGTCTTAAAGATTCGAAAACATATGCTTTTATTCCATTAGCACACAAGCAAAGTGCTGCTTCATCTGCAAATTCTGGTGACATACGTCTTGAATCATAGGCAATTGCAACACCTTTATTAGCAAAGCCAGCTTTAATTATGTAATTTGCCAACCCTTGCGTTGCTTTACGAACTGTATACATATTCATGCGGTTTGTACCTGCACCAATAATTCCACGTAAACCTGCTGTACCGAATTCTAAATCTGTATAGAATCTTTCTTTAATTTCTTTCTCATCCTCTTTGATAGAAAGTAACTCTTCTTTTGTCTTTGCATCAAAATAAGGGTTGTTTAACCATTCTTCATATAGCTTCTTGTAGTCCATATCCATCCTCCTATAAATATATGAAAACCTCATAATTCGTTGTGTCACCTGTTCATAACTAACGATGGTATAGTGGCGCAAAGGTATCGTCAGTGCAAACAAGTTATATTTTTAATTAAGTTCTTACGTATTTTCGTAACATTTTCAAATCGTAATGATTATATCATGTTTTTTCACAGTTTTCTAGACGTTAATCCTGATTTTTAAAACTATGTCTGGCGTTTTCTGTGGCTTTACACTCACAAGAGTACATCTGTTATCGATTACTGAACTGTAACAACTACTTCTCTGTCAGATTTGGAAAATTCAAGTAAACATCTTCACCATCATCCGCAATTATTACGGGATAACTTATGGTTTCATAACCATCTGCTGCTAGTGAAATTGTGTAGCTGCCAACTTGCTTTGTAAAGTTAACCGGTGCGGTACCCATAAGTTGTCCATTCCAGTAAACGGAAGCACCTATTGGGGTTTGCACATAGATCTTGTGTTCTGAATCTACAGAATTGTTACTTGTATCAGTATTCTTAACTTCCTCTTCTAGACTATCATCATCACTAGATGAATTCAAAGAATTATTATTACTATTACCGCTTGTACTTGATGAGTCAGCAGAATCCGATTCTTCCTCACTAACTGTCGGTTCTACTAATGTTATAAAGAACTGCATACTTGATTCATCTATAGTGATCGTTCCTGTATAATCCTCATACCCGCTAAGTGAAACCGTAACGGTATGTTCTCCATATTTCAGTTCAATTGATTCTGAGTAATCCACTTCTTTTCCATCAACATATAAATCAGCACCATCTGGGAGCACCGTGAATTCAACTTTTCCCACTTGTGGAGCTTCTTTTCTAAACTCGCCCATATCAACCACGATTTCTTGGTCCCTTACTACACGAATTAATTTACTTCCCGTTAGGCCTTCATTCTCCATAGTAAGTTTGTAGTCACCTTCTCTAACAACTACGAGCATATCTTTAGATATTGCTATCATATTATCATTACCAATCTCTAGGTTTCCGCCTATAAAGTCATCGTAATTCGAGAATCTAACATAGCCATGCCCCTTGGTTACAATAATTGAATATACCTTGCTATTAACTCCCTTAAGTGTTAGTTCATCCTTATCGCTAAGGTCAATAAGATTAATTAATTGATTTGCACTCGATATAACAAGATTTTCTGTAAACTGATAATTTCTTGCTGAGATACTTAACATCTTCTTATCGTTATTAATAACTAGGTTGCTAACTTTCTTGTACTCCCAGGCTTCCTTTGATATGCTAATCTCTATTATATTATTATCAAGTAAATAATATACATCTACCATCTCACCCACTGTTAATTGTGACATAGTAATTTCTTGGTCATATTTGTCTTTAACACTTGTCGTTCCATCGTAGTATAATTCAATCTCATCGTTACCATCTACGTTATATAGAGTAATACTCTTTTTATTCGTGTCAATTGACTTGACTACTCCTAGTATTTGTCGGTCGTATGCCACCTGTTCTTGCGTAGCTAATCCCGCTGCAGTCGCCGTTTCTGTCTGTGTCTTATGTCCACCATTCGTATCAGCTTCGCCAGTGATAACAGAAAACACCAAAGCTAGCATAGCTATTAGAATAACAAACGGTATGTACTTTCTATATTTATCATAATCATTACCTTGTTTGTCATTTTTCAAGGCACACACCTCCAATCTACTTTACATAATAAATCAAATTTTCCCTTATGTAAACCTTATCTTTCATAATCTAGCACTCCCTTTTTTAATATTATACCTAATTATACAATTATTTTAATGTAACTTGATAAATCGACAACAATAAACAGCAAAAAGCTATCGTATATTACTAATTCCGATATACGATAGCTATACAAATCACCTATATTAACTTTTCTAATTGCAATAAGAATGCATCTTTATCTTTGGCTTGCTCTGATAAGCTCACTAGTTTTTGTATGTTGCGTCTCGGAACCCATGATTTACGTGCATTATAATAAAAATTAGTTACCTTCCAGAATTTTTCCGGATATAATAGCAATACATACAATATCTTCAATTCTTCCTTTGATATCGTCTTTATCTTATCATACTCTTCTATAATTAGGTTACCATATTCAACATTCCAATTGTTCTTCTCCATAACCTTACGAATAAAACAATATAAGTCAAACATCTGGACACCTATGCAAACCTTATCAAAATTAGTCGTAGCAATACCGCCTGGTAACATTAATATATTATGATAAATATAATTACCATGGCACATTGTATTCTTTGCAACACATTGTTCTAACAGTTTTCCATAATCAGACTCTCTTAAAATCTCTAATGAATTTATACCCTGCTCATAAAATTCGTTATAGACATTAAGAAAGCAGACTTCAAATTCATTCTTCTGCTTCTTATCACGAATATAACCTCTGACTCTTTTCAGTTCCCTATTATGCTTCTCAAACTGAGTCTCCAAATTACTAATATACTTAGCATTCTGCTCATCCGAGTTAGTTTGAACACTTTCCATATAATTATGTAAGTTGGCTAGGTTTCTAGAAGCTGCTACAATGTCACTCACCTCACGAAGATTACACTCTTCTGCGTTAAACCAACTCTTAATTATGTACTTCGTTCCCATCGAATCAGCTGTAATAAGCTCTCCATTTTGATTTCTTAGATATAAATCAACTTTTGAATATCCCGTTTTGTATAGATGCTCCTTGACTGATTGTTCAAATTCAACTTTATTCTCTGAACCTTCATAGTTCCTATATAATTTCAAACCTTGGTCGGTTTCTAATATATATGCACCCCTTACACGATATACATTACGGATTGCCATATTGTATTGCTTCCAGATCTCCTCATGTCTATCCTCCACATTTAGCCCTCCTAACCAATTAACTAAAACATCCGTTAGTGGATGTCTATCTTGTTAATCTTATGAACCAAATAGTTATTCTAGAAGTTGAATTTGAAATAATTCTGAAAGTTTCTAGACATGATTAATAAGAAAATCCTGCGACATTAATCGCAGGATTTTCTATTCCATTAATTCCTTAGCATAATCAAGTAAGAACTCTTTTTTGTTATCTTGTGGGTTTTCAAGCACATGTTCCAACAATTGCTTCAATATTATACCTAACCGCTTTCCTTGTTCAAAACCTATCTCCATTAAATCTTTTCCTGTAACAGCTAAATCTTTTAATTGCAGGCAATCATTTGCTTTGCAAATTTCTCTGTACACTTCTTTGACTTGATATAAGGATTCCAAACGAGCTTCACAAGCATCCTTAGCATGTGCCAAAGCATCTGCTTCCTTTACCAAGAAAAGTAGTTCCATCAAGTCTATCCCTATCTTATTTGCCGCTCTGCGGAGCCCCGTCTTATCCGTTGTTAGTGGATAATCATGATATTTGATCAATGCGGTAGCCGTATCAATTGTATAGTTATCATACTTTAGTCTACGGAGTATCTTCTTGGCTAAGTCTGCACTCTCCTGTGCATGTCCATAAAAATGATCCACGCCATCTTCATCTGCCTGCCTCTTACTTGGTTTACCACAATCATGAAGTAACATAGTAAAACAGAGGATAGCTTGTAGTTTATGGTCCAGATAAAATGTATCTTGTTCCTTAGCATCTTCTACATACGGAACATTGGCAAATAATTTTTGCACTGCTTGGACTGCCGCGATGCAATGTTCTCCAACTCCATAGATATGATATGGAGAATTCTGTGGAGTTACCATCATCTTGTCAAACTCTGGTATAACAACCTCTGTTATACCCAACCTGTAGGCATGAATTAACTTTTCAGGATGTTTCGATACCAAGAGCTTTTCTAATTCAACACGAATTCTCTCTGCACTTATATTTCTCAAAAAATCTGTCTTCTTCTCAATAGCAGCTTCTGTCTCTAATTCTATAGTAAAATCCAATTGAGCTGCAAACCGAATCGCACGTAAAATTCGTAGTGCATCCTCATCGAAACGTTCATCTGGATTACCAACGCAACGAATAATCTTACTCTTAATATCTTCTAAACCATGGAATTTGTCCACAATTCCCTCATGATCATTATACGCCATCGCATTGATTGTAAAATCACGTCGCTTCAAATCCTCTACTAGATTCGAGGTGAATTCAACATTCTTCGGATGACGATTATCCTCATATTCTCCATCAATTCGATAAGTTGTAACTTCAAATCCATCTTTATCAAGCATGATAGTTACAGTCCCATGCTCAATTCCTGTGTCTATAGTCCTTCGAAACAACTGCTTTACTTGCTCAGGCTTCGCAGAGGTTGTTATATCCCAATCTCCAGGTATACGTCCTAATATACTGTCACGAACACAACCGCCTACTGCATATGCTTCATAACCATAATCCACAAGAGTCTGAATAATCTCTTTAACCTTATCCGGCATCTGAATTATCATATCTTATCCTTGCATGTCATAACTATATTAAATGGTTAAAGTGTCAATAGCCCTTTTATATTTAGTCTCGTCAATTTGCACTAATTTATGTGTGAACATGTTATACCGAACGTAGTTCAATCGCAACCCGCTCTCGCTTGGATGAAGTTCGTAGTGGTACATAAGACTCTAAAATACAGAGCCTAAGTACCAACGACTTCATACAGTTGCTTATCGAACTACGTTCGGTATAACATCAGTCAAATTTTATATGTGCAAATTGACGAAGGTAAGTTTTTCAAGAGACTTTTGAAACCTGAAACAGTTAAAAAATCTTTAATCATCTACTTCTTTAAAATATAGTCATTCTACTGCCTAAAAGCTTACTTATGATGTAGTTAATGTCTACACCTTCAGCTGGTAAGTAGGACAGTTTGCACGCTTCCTTTCCTAAAAATATTATTACTACCAAATATGCATATAGCCGCTAAAATGTGATTATTTTTAGGACTATATGCACTTGTACCTCGTTACATTTCCTTGTAAAACTCTTGATAACTAATCACAGCTTCTTAGCCTTTACACTATGACTAAAAAACGATAGCGTAACATCTATAGTGTTTTCTTAGTGTGTGCTCAATAACCTAGGTCGGTGAGGCATGGACGCCGAACCAGCCTGAACATGACAGGATGTCATGTTGAAGGCGTGGCCATATCCTTTGCAAACCTCACGCACACTCTTAGAAACACTTAGATGTGTAGCGTGTTTTGTGACATAGTGTTAAGGTTAAGAAGCGTCTTAGATACCTAAATGAGTTTTGCCCCGGAAATTAATATGCTTTGCCCCAGTAAACTAAGGATTTGGCTTTTTTACCACAACATACACAAGTATCGCTAATGTGTTCTTGTTTGAATGGCATACAACGTGATGTTGCTCCTGTCTTTTCTTTGATTTCATCTTCACAAGCTTGGTCTCCACACCACATAGCTTTTACGAAACCTGGTTTGTTAGCAATGATATCTGCGAACTCTTCTGTAGAATGTGCTTCATAAGTATGAGAATCACGGTGTTTTCTAGCACGTTCTAACATATCGTTTTGCATTGTTTCTAAAACCTCTGCTACCTTGCTTTCGATTTCATCTAATGATACAACGATTTTTTCTCTTGTATCTCTTCTTACGATAACAGCTTGGTTCGCTTCGATATCTTTTGGTCCAAGTTCGATACGAATTGGAATACCACGCATCTCTTGTTCACTGAATTTCCAACCTGGTCCTTTATCAGAATCATCAACTTTAACAGCAAAGTTGCTTAATTTCTCTTTTAATTCTGCAGCTTTTTCTAATACGCCCTCTTTGTGTTGAGCGATTGGAATAATCATAACTTGTACTGGTGCGATTCTTGGTGGTAATACAAGACCACTATCATCGCCATGTACCATGATAACAGCTCCAATTAGACGAGTTGTCATCCCCCAAGAAGTTTGGTGTACATATTGTAATTTATTTTCTTTATCTGTATATTGAATGCCAAATGCTTTAGCAAATCCATCTCCAAAATTATGGCTAGTACCTGATTGAAGTGCCTTACCATCATGCATTAATGCTTCAATTGTATAAGTAGCTTCTGCTCCAGCGAATTTTTCTTTATCTGTTTTACGACCTTTTACCATAGGAATTGCTAATACGTTCTCACAGAAATCTGCATATATATTAAGCATTTGAACAGTTCTTTCTTCTGCTTCTTCTGCAGTGGCATGTGCAGTATGACCTTCTTGCCATAAGAATTCAAGAGAGCGAAGGAAAGGTCTTGTTGTCTTTTCCCAACGTACTACGGAACACCATTGGTTATATAATTTAGGAAGGTCACGGTAAGATTGAATGATGTTTGAATAGAAATCACAGAATAAAGTTTCTGATGTTGGTCTTACACATAATCTCTCTTGTAATGGTTCTAATCCACCATGAGTTACCCAGGCAACTTCAGGTGCGAAACCTTCTACGTGATCTTTTTCTTTTTGTAATAAACTTTCTGGAATAAACATTGGCATATAAACATTCTCAACGCCTGTTTCTTTAAAACTTGCATCTAATTGTTTTTGGATATTCTCCCAGATTGCATAACCTGCTGGACGTAGAATCATACATCCACGAACACTTGAATAATCAATAAGTTCTGCCTTCTTAACGACATCTGTATACCATTGCGCAAAATCTACTTCCATAGAAGTAATTGCCTCTACTAATTTCTTTTCTTTAGCCATATTTCATTCTCCTTTTTTTGTGTTTGTAGCACTTCTCAGCCAATTGTAGTTTTTTTAATTTGCCACACTACTGCAACATTACTTAAGGACTTATGTCTATACTATTAACATATTTTTCTTTGCCAAACCAACATTTAATAAATAGGTATTTCTTATCCATCACTGGCAATGAGGAAACCAATTTACAGATGTGGATTTTTGAGCAAAGAAAAAAGCCCTTAAGTCCACAAGGGACCGAAAGACTTCGGCGGTACCACCCTAATTAACAACCTTACTGGTAAACTATCTATTACCATTGTTGTTCTCTTTTACACCCTTTAACGCAGCGATTACGCCATACTTTCATATGGAAACTCCAAGGTAGGTTCTATTGAAAGAATATAAGAAAGTCTCACCCATCTTTCTCTCTCTGTGATATCCGTTCCAATATACTATTCCTCTTCACGGTCTTAAAGTCAATGACTTAGTCAATAAACTCATTGACTTACTGTAACTTTGATTGTAAAAGAGTTTTTTTAATTTGTCAAGCCATATCGGCTTCTGTAAGAATTTAAACTTTGTGATAATTAATTATTCTTGTACTGCTGTAAATCCAATATCGTCCATCTCTTCAATCGCTTGCGCTACATTACTAGGATCTTCAATTGTTACAGTCTTATTTTCTAATTGAATTGTATGTGCAATCCCTGCATCTGTTAATACCTTACCAATTCTACCTACACAATGGTCACAGCTCATTTCTTTAACTTTTAATGTTGTCATCTTTATCATCCTTTCACTACTGTTATTTCATTACCTTTTGTATTGTAGATAATAATTCATCAATAACTTCATCATTACCCTCACGAATATTATCTACAACGCAAGATTTAATATGATTGCTCAATAAGACTTTATTAAAACTATTGAGTGCCGCCTGTATAGCTGTAACTTGTGTAAGAATATCTACACAATAGGATTCCTTTTCAACCATACCCTTAATTCCACGGATCTGACCTTCAATTCGATTTAATCGATTCATCAGATTTCTATATTCTTTCTCGTCTCTGTGCTTTGTCTTACAGCAACCACATTCTTTGTTGCATGAACCAGTTTCGTCCATCCTATATCTCCTTTATAGTTTATTCATTCTAAGTCTAAGTGCATTACCAACTACACAAACAGAACTTAATGACATTGCAAAACCTGCAAACATTGGACTTAATAGAGTCTGATTCAATCCATAGAATACTCCTGCGGCAATCGGAATACCTATTAGGTTATAGAAAAATGCCCAGAATAGATTTTGCTTAATATTACGTATTGTTAATTTACTTAGACGAATTGACTTATATACATCTCGTAAATCCGATTTCATTAATACGATATCTCCAGATTCAATAGCAACATCACTTCCGCTACCGATAGCGACACCTATGTCTGCTTGAACTAAAGCTGGTGCATCATTAATTCCATCACCTACCATCATAACAACTTTGTTTTCTCTTTGCAAGTTCGTAACAACGTCTGCTTTATCACCAGGTAATACTTCCGCAACCACCTCGTCTACTTGAACTTGTTTTCCTATATGCTCAGCTGTAAGCTTATTATCACCTGTTAACATATAGACTTTAATACCTAATTTCTTAATTTGCTTAATCGCTTCTACACTTGTATCTTTGATCGTATCAGCGACACCGATAATTCCAACTAAAATTCCATCAATCGCTACATACATTGGAGTTTTAGCTTCATTTGCTAAACGATCTGCTTCTTTCTTATAATCACCAACTGCAACATTGTAATCTGTAAGGATTCTTGCATTACCAATAATAATCTTCGAATCATTCACAAAACTTGCTTCTAAACCTTTACCACTTAAGTTCTGGAATTCCCTCACGATAAAGTTTCCTGATTCTAAGAATGATTGTAGCTGTGGATTATCCTGTTTTAATTCATTAGCTCTTTGTACAATTGCCTTTCCTAATGGGTGATCAGAAGCGGCTTCTACTTGTGCCGCAATTGACAACAATTCATTCGGTTTATAGGTATTGCTAATAATATCTGTAACTTGTGGCTTTCCATTCGTAATAGTGCCTGTTTTGTCAAGTACAACCACATCTACTTTATGTGTTGTCTCTAATGCTTCACCACTCTTAATTAGTATACCGTTACTTGCTCCAAGACCTGTTCCAACCATAATTGCTGTTGGTGTTGCAAGACCTAGGGCACATGGACAAGCGATTACTAATATAGATACAAATATCTTTAATACAAATGCAAATTCATATCCAAGGAGCAACCATACGATTGCTGCTACAACTGCTATTCCGATAACTGCTGGTACAAAATACCCCGCAACTTTATCTGCAATCTTAGCAATAGGTGCTTTCTTACCTTGTGCATCTTCAATCAGTTTGATAATCTTTGATAAGGTTGTGTCTTCACCCGTTCTTGTAATCTCTACATACAATACGCCGTTATAATTGATACTTCCACCAATTACCTCATCGGATACTTGCTTTTCTACTGGAATACTTTCTCCAGTTAACATGGATTCGTCTACACTGCTATTACCAGATGTAACAGTACCATCCATAGGTACTTTGCTTCCTGGTTTAATTACAATAATATCACCAACTCTTAGCTGTTCAACTGCTACAACTTCCTCAACGCCATTTACGATTCGGCAAGCCGTATCCGGAGTTAACTCTAATAATTTCTTAATAGCTCCAGAAGTCTTACTACGACTTCTCTTTTCCATATACTTACCTAACATAATTAAAGTTACTACAACTGCTGCAGATTCATAATATAGATTGTGTACAGCATGATCGTCTGTTGGTATCATAATTGTCATAACCAAACTATATAGGAATGCACTTGTTGTTCCTATGGCAACAAGGGAATCCATATTTGGATTTCCTTTAAACAAAGTACGAAATCCTACTATATAAAAATTACGTCCAAGATAAAGAATTGGTACTGTAAGTATTAACTGTGCAATAGCAAAGTTAAGAGGTCTATCCATACTGATTAATTCAGGAACATATAACTCAAACGGCAACATATGTCCCATAGAAAGATAGAGTAATGGTATTGCAAAAATAATTGCTCCTATTAAACGCTTCTTCGCAACATGTAATTGCTCTTCTTCCTGTTCAAAAGCCTTTTCCTCACTATTTTCTTCTATATCTTTGGGTTGAAAACCTGCTTTTACAATTTTTTCTTTAATTGTATCAATTGAAATCTGGTTTTCATCATATATAATTCGAGCTCTACCCGTTGTTAGATTTACCTCACATGTATCTACACCCTGCTGTTTATTAACGGTACGTTCCACCCCGCTACTACAAGCAGCACATGTCATTCCATCAACTTGAAGTGTTATCTCTCTCATAATATCACCTATGCTCTCGCATAATATCCTTTCTCTCATTTTTACATACCCCTTGGGGGTATATTCATAATACATCAATATTTAGTATTCGTCAACTACTAAATATTTAATAGTTAGAATACTAAATGTGGATTAGTTACAATAGTATAAATTTCCTATGCTTTATAATTCGATTATAATTACCTTATATTGACTTTTTCTTTTATTATTTTTATACTATATATAACAATTTTATACATAAACTGACCTGGTATTAACAACATATAAATCCTCAAGGAATCTTCATTGTTTATATAAATTATATTATTCCCCAGTTGTTCCACCAATAATTCTCCAGTATGAGAGGTGACAAATAATGAACTCTAAAAAAATATTAATAAACAAAGCAGTACCCGGTATGATTCTCGCAAAAGATATTATAGACTTTTCTGGCCAAATATTACTATCCAAAGGCACGATATTAACTGATCACATTATTTCTAAACTACAATTTTACTCTATCAAAAGTTTAATGATTTGTCTTAATAAGAATGGGGAGTTTAGTAAGAATACTCCTCCGGCATCTACATTAGATAATATAGAACAAGAATCACATCTATCTAAGATCCGTAATACTAAAGAATTCATTACATTTAAAAAGGATTTCTACAATTGTGTAGAACATTTTAAAAAATGTATAAACCAAGTAATTACTCATGATGATCCTCTTGATGTAACAAACTTACTTTGTTCCATTAATGATGTTATCAATAATTCGAGAAATGCTATTCACCTATTTGACCTAATAAACTCTATGAGAAAATATGATGATAATACTTATACACATTGTGTGAATGTTGCTTTAATTTGTCACATATTTGGTCAATGGATTCATCTCTCTACTTCCGAGGTTGAAATTCTTACTTTATGTGGATTGTTCCATGATATTGGTAAATTAGAGATCCCGCAATCAATTATTATGAAGCCGGATAAACTTACAGATGATGAGTATAGAACGATAAAGAAACATACCCTTATTGGGTATGAATTACTAAAAGATAAAATGATTGATGAGCGAATTAAAAATGCTACACTTATGCACCATGAGCGATTAGATGGCTCCGGTTATCCCCACCAGTTAACAGGCGATGAGATTGACGATTTTTCTAAGATTGTCGCAATTGTAGACGTTTACGATGCCCTGACATCGAAACGTGTGTACCGGGAACCCCTATCCCCTTTTGAAGTATTACTTGTGTTCGAAAGAGATGGTTATACAAAATACGACCCTAGCTACTTAATTGTTTTCTTTGAGGAAATGTTCCAAACTTATGTAATGAATACTGTACGCTTAAGCGATGGTTCTGAAGGTAAAATAATCTTGCTAAACAAGCACGCTTTAGCAGCCCCGGTTGTCCAGGTAGGCAATAGATTCATAGACTTATCAAAAAATAAATCACTATTTATTCAAGCAATTATATAAAAAGATAAAAGCTGTTATCTTAAGTATCCCTTAGAGAGATTGCTCAAGATAACAGCTTTTCAATATTAATTAACCTACTTTAAGTTTAAATTTTTGTATTGCTTTATCATCTTCTACATCTACTTTTTCCATCTTAGCTCCGAGGCTTTGCATCTTATATTCAAAACCTTCGTAACCACGTTCAATGTACTCAATATGATCAACTATTGTAAATCCGTCCGCTACTAATCCTGCTGTTACTAACGCTGCACCAGCACGTAAATCAGGTGCGCTAACAATTGCACCAGTGAATCCTTCTACACCAGTTATAATTGCACTATTACCTTCTACCTTGATTGTTGCACCCATACGTGCAAGTTCATCAACGTATTTTAAACGATTCTCAAAGATACTTTCTGTTACAATGCTTGTTCCATTAGATAATGCAAGTAATGTTGCAATCTGAGGTTGCATATCCGTTGGGAATCCAGGATATGGTAGAGTTTTTACGTGTGTATTACCTAAACGAGAATCAGCCTTTACTAAAACAGCATCGTCAAATTCTTCTACTGTAGCACCTATTTCAATAAGTTTTGCTGTAATTGCTTCAAGATGTTTAGGAATAACATTCTTAATAAGAACTTCACCCTTTGTAGCAGCTGCTGCTACCATAAAAGTTCCTGCTTCAATTTGGTCAGGAATAATAGAGTACTCTGTTCCATGTAATTTCTCAACACCTTTGATTCGAATAATATCTGTACCAGCACCTTTGATATTAGCTCCCATACTATTCAAGAAGTTTGCTACATCAACGATGTGTGGTTCTTTTGCTGCATTTTCTATAATTGTTTGTCCTTCAGCCATACAGGCAGCAAGCATGATATTAATTGTAGCACCAACACTAACCATATCAAGATAGATATGATTTCCAACTAATTTATCAGCCTTTGCATGAATCATTCCATATTCAATCTTTACAGTAGCTCCAAGAGCTTCAAATCCCTTGATATGTTGATCAATTGGTCTACTTCCAATATTACATCCACCAGGTAAAGCAACTTGTGCTTGACTGTATTTTCCTAGTAATGCTCCTAATAGATAATAGGAAGCACGAATTTTACGAATGAACTCATAATCAATGTTAATTCTACTTATATTACTTCCATTGATTTTAACAACGTGCTCATTAACTCGTTCAATTTTAGCTCCGATTCCCTCCATAGCTTGTAGTAAAACATTTATGTCACGTACATTAGGTAAATTCTCTATTGTAACTGTCTCATCTGTCATAATTGCTGCTGATAATATCCCCAAAGCAGCATTCTTAGCGCCGCCTATTGTCACTTCCCCATGAAGCGGTTTCCCACCTTTGATAATATATTGCTCCATCGCACACCTCTATTGTTTCCTATAAAATACCGATAAAAGGTAATTTTTCGGCACAGTTTCCCATTCTTAGTTTTTTCAACATATATGATTATACCATAAACTCTTGATTTGTAAATATCAGATTATTAATTGCTTCTACTAATCCTTCTGCATCCATACCTTCTGCATCAATTGCATAATGGCAATATTTCTCGTATAATGGACATCTTTCCTCATATAACCCTTTTAAATCCTGTCCCTTCTTGAGCACCACACCCCTTTGTTTTATATTGCCAAGCCGTTTTGTTAATGTTTCATAGCTTAGCTTTATGTATATTACAGTACCGATTTTTCTTAGATGTTCCATTGCATCTTTTCCATAAATTACACTTCCGCCGGTTGCAATTACAGATTCTTCGGTTTCTATAGAGGCATTTACTTGGTTCTCTATCTCAATAAAGGCATCAAGTCCATCTGTGGCAATAATTTCATGTAATAATTTCTTTTCTCTTTTTTGTATAAGTAAATCAGAATCAATAAACTGATAACCTAAAACCTTCGCTAATATAACACCAGCTGTACTTTTTCCTGCTCCTGGCATCCCTACCAATATAATGTTACTCATATCTTCCTCCAAATATTGTTTCTACTGTTTTTATTGCTTCTGATTTCTCTTTTGTATTAGTAATACTAGTATAACCATAATCAAAACTTGCTATCGCTATTATCTATTGTTAAAAATCCTATTTTTTTCTATTTTCAAAATATACGAAAGAGTCGATAGCATCCATGATATCCTTAAATGTTTCTCTAGGTGCATAATCAATATATTTTTTCAAAATCTCGATTTGAGCGTCACCACGATAACGACCGTAGAAGATATCGAATAAGTTATGTCCACGGACATATGTCTTTATTAATTCCATGTTCTGTTTTAAATCATTTTTATTCGTAATACGAAGGTTGTAATTCTTAATCAATCGCTTCGTACTTCCAAGTTTGTATAAATAATCTTTCCATTTGGTATATAGTATATTATAAAACTCTTCCTCACTCTTAACAACACCTATTTTCTCCATGATCTTTGGATCCAGGAAATAATTCTCAAATGAATAATATTTTAATATTAATACATTCTTTGGTGTCACATGAGGTAATTTATCAACATCCTCTTTTGCTCTTTGACTATAATAACTACATAATTGTTTCACTAGATGTTTTGGATTTTTACCATCACTATCTCTAATCATAAGGAATTGATCCTTTAGATATAATTGGTTAATATATTTTAAATTGGCATATGTCTTAATGTTCGTACAGCTGTTGGTCGTAATAATTGATATTCTTTGTAATTTCCCACTGTCATCATAGATTTCTGAATAATATCTTTCTAAAAGCAATGGCAATCTGCTGCTATCTTGTTTTCCTTCTACGATGAATACAAAACTGACATTCATTAGGTCATTGGCCGTATAACCAAGATCATCTAGTATCTCATCAATATCTGCATCTTCACGTATAGTCGTATAATGTTCTTCATCAAGTATAACTTGCTTAATCTGTTTTTGTGAAAAATTAAATATTAGATTTGGCGAGTGCGTTGAGAACATGATTTGATTCTTCTTCGATAATTGAAATAAGATCTCACTTGCTTGTTTTTGTAATTGAGGGTGGAGATAAATCTCTGGATCCTCAATCATGATAATGCATGGAAGCGTAGTTGGCTCATCTATATACGCTTGTAGAAGAGAAAACGCATAGATGCTCTTAAGGCCTTCCCCCAGCATATTAAGGTTCCCCTGTGTGTCGCGTTCTTCATTAAAGATTTGTGTCTCAATCTTTAACATGTCTTCCACATTAAAATTAATTGCATAGCGAATTTTCTGAGATACACTACCATTTTGGTAAAAATAATGGTTTACCTTATCAGAAAATTGCTTGAGATTCATATTATATAATTTATATTCTAGCAATCTTGCTGTTTCATATATAGTTAAATCTACAGGGTTTTTCTTGGATATTACTCCAATACACTGAAAACAATTATTACAAGACTTTGCTGCATCAAACATACAGATCTTATCTCTTAGATTTGCTAAGTCTTTTTGGTCATAAAAACTAAATACATCATTCTGGATCAAATCCGTATTCCTGCTATGATCAATATAGTAAATCTTAGGGAATACAGCCTTTATATATGTATTATTTTTCTTGACTCCATCGTTGTACTTAACCATTCCACCAGGTGTTATTACACATTGGAAGGACAAAACCCCTTCCTGATAAGAAGGTAGTTTTGTCTTGAAATCTTTCTCCCATAGGTCATAGCGTTTGTACCTGCTTACAAGTCCCTTTTCGCAGAAGATTTGTAAGTCTTCCTCTGTAAATTCCACTTTAATATCAATTAAAATCGGCTTGTCAGGTTGCAAAAAATTAGGCTTCGTCACTACATAATCACCTGTTATTGCACGTATTGCATCTAGGACTACTGTTTTACCAGTGTTATTCTTACCTACTAAGATTAAGGCATTTTCAACTTCATTGATGGTCATATCTTTAATTACTTTAAAATTACGAATTCTAAGATAGCTGATTTTCATTAACCTAACACTCCTATTCTATTTTTATGCTTTTTTACTCTTTCTTGGCTTTTTCTTTGTCTTTGAAGCAGTTGATTTCTTCACAGAATAACCGAATGTTCCAAGTAGATTACCCAAATCATAGTACTCTCCATGGGAATATACTATCGGTTTAGATTTACTTAGTTCTAGTTTTCCTTTTTCATTCAATAAGGAAGACTCAATTTGGATTGCCTCAACATTAGCTAAGAACATATCATGAGAACCTAATTTAATAATCTCCTTCAATCTACATTCTATGTTAACAGGGCTCTCTTTAATTCCAGGTGCACTAACCTTACTACTTTCACTAGGTGTTAACCCCATTTCCTTAAATTTATCTACATCTCTACCAGAACGTACACCACAGTAATCAGTGGCCTTTACTAAGTCCTTAGTAGTTAGATTAATAACGAATTCCTTTGACTTCTCTATAATTGCATAAGAATGACGCTCAGGACGTACCGATATGGATACCATCGGTGGATTGGTACATACTGTACCTGCCCATGCAACTGTAATAATATTCGGTTTTTCCTCTCCGTCTTTACAACTTACCATTACTACAGGGAGTGGATAAAGCATATTTCCCGCTTTCCAAACTTCTTTTGACATATTAAATTACATTCCTTTCTAAAGTAGGGCTTCTGTATTAACACAGTTCTCTGACTAAGAACAATTTTTCAGCCTGTTGATATTTTTTAACAAATCATGAATTACTTTTAAGAATTATATACGATTGACTTTTCAATTCAAAAAGATTACAATTTTATTAACTATTTTAACACACTATAATACATTTTTACATAAATTTTTATATAAAGAGGTGATACCATGGCTTCCAACTATTTAGAAATTGAGACAAGCTCGGAAGAACTCCAGAGAAAAGTTCGTCAGGACATTCGTTTTCGAACAAATATGTTTGTATGGAAAGTAAAATTCAACACCCCATTAAATTCAAAAACCGTGAATAATGTAAATCTTTTCGTTACTAATCAAAGCCAAATGATGTTACGTTCCTCTATACGTTATGACGCTGCCAATAATACTATTGAAATAGAGCCCCTAGAGCCTTATTCTTCGACTGAAACATACACTCTTAATGTCACCACAAAGGTTCAATCAAAGGGTGGTAAATATCTTAACGCTCCCATTAAAATTAATTTTAAAATGGGATAATATTTACACCTAATTTCTTTGATAATTCTAACTATATATGGATACAATAACCGTAGATTACTATAACAAACGACAAAGTTTGAGGAGGAAATCTATGAAGATTCGAAAGAAATGTTATTGTATCCTTTTTCTTATTTTCTTATTATTCTCCCTTTGCTCTTGTTCTAATACAGATAAAGACAATGGAATAAATAATGACGATGGAAAAACTAATATAATCCCCGAAACAGACATTAATAACAATGTAGATACTACAGACAACACTTCACCTGCGGAAACACTTCCAGAAGATGATAACAAGGTTCTTATAGGAACAAAAGATAATCCGCTTCCTTTCAATACCACAATTCTCTTTAATGGTAGTGAAACCATGTATGATACGTATCGTGCAGAACTCACTTTATTGGACGTCACGCGTGGCCCCGACGCACTTGCAATAGCATTGAACGCAAATCAGTTTAATACAGAACCAGACGAAGGAAAAGAGTATCTATTAGCCCGATTCAAAATTCGAGCCTTATCCTCAGAGAATGATGCAATGATTGGAATCAATAATTCTTCCTTCACTATTGTCAGTGAAGATGGGAATGCCTATGATTCTTTTACTACAATTAGTGGAATTCAACCAACCTTGCGAGAAATGTATGCTGGTGGCTCTCAAGAGGGTTACGCCTGCTTTGAAGTTAATAAGGACGATAAATACCCTAGTATTGTCTTCCTAGAACGTAATAATAATGGAATCTGGTTCTCAACGGACCCAGATACCAAATTAGAAGAAGGTAGTATTGTATATGTCCCTGCAGAATCTATACCAACTCCAGATGCCACTAACGCAACTTTGGGTTCAAGGTTAAATCCTTATTCTATTGGAGAAATAGCAACTTTTGATGGTACGGAAACTTTGTTCGATACGTACAAAGCAAAGATTAAGTTGAAAAAAGTAATTCGTGGCGACTCAGCCATGGATATTATAGCTAATGCCAATAATCTGAATGCGTTACCCACTGATGATCAGGAATATTTACTTGCCAAATTCGAAATAGACGCACTTGAATCCCTCGATGATGCTAAAATCGAAATTAGTGCGGCTAACTTTGAATTAGTTAGTGAAGATGGCATCAAATACGATAACTTTGTTACTGTTGCAGGATTAGAGCCAAGACTAACAACCATGTATCCTGGTAATAAGCAAGAAGGTTATGCCTACTTTGTTGTTAGTAAGAAAGATAAACACCCTAAGATTGTTTTCCTTGAACGTGATTTCAATGGGTTGTGGTTTGCTACTAGTAGATAGATTAGGTGTAGATATGTAAGAATGATTACAAAAAGGCAATCACTTAGCATGTTAATTTTTGCTCGGTGCTTGCCTTTAATCCGTAATTTGACTTTATTGTTATTTCGTGCTACTAATATATACAATATACCATACTGGAGGTACCAATGAATAATTTCATTTTTAGCTTAAACGCTACTGTTCCTATATTTTTAGTTATTTTATTAGGTTGGATTCTCATGCAAAAACACATATTAACCAAAGAATTCACCACTGTCGCAGATAAATTTGTTTTTAAAATCGCACTCCCCTGTTTACTTTTTAAAGATATCGTTACCGCAAACATTAAGGAAACCTTTGATCTAAGATTTGTGCTATTTTGTATGATTACAACTACAATCATGTTTCTTACAACCTGGCTATTAACCGCTCTATTCATGAAAGATAAATCCATGGTAGGTGCATTCATTCAGGCTAGTGTACGTGGTAGTAGCGCAGTTCTAGGAATTGCATTCGTTCAGAATATCTATGGTAATTCTGGCATGGCCCCTATGATGATTGTTGCATCTGTACCTCTATATAATATCTTCTCTGTAATCATCCTTACCTTCAATTCGAATGAATCTACGAAGGACACAAATAAGATTAAAACAGCATGCATTAATGTTTTAAAAAATCCAATTATAATTGCTATATTCGCTGCATTAGTTGTGGCACTTTTAGAGATTCCTATTCCAACTATGGCACTTAAAACTGTTAGTAATGTCGCTGCAACAGCAACCCCACTTGCCCTAATTGTTGTGGGAGCAACCTTTGAAGGAAAGAAAGCAATTAGTAAAATCAAACCGACAGCACTTGCAACTTTCATTAAATTGATTCTTCTGCCTGCTTTGTTCCTTCCAATTGCATACCTCTTTGGTTTTAGGAATAGCGAGATGGTTGCCATCTTAGTAATGCTTGCCTCACCAACAACTGTCACCTGTTACATAATGGCTAAGAACATGCATAATGATGCTATATTATCTTCTAGCATTGTCGTTACTGCAACTCTATTCTCATCAGTTACACTAACTATGTGGGTGTATTTATTACGTACTATAGCGTTAATATAATAACAATAAAGACAATCTTTCAAATGACTTTTGCCAAGACCAGATATGTTATATCCGTGAATCTGCAAAAACCATAAAGATTGTCTTTTTAATAAACATTTATAATCCATTAACATCAAAGGAACCATTCGACAATAGTCCATTCTTTTATTTTGCAATATAATCCTGGAACCCCGAACTAAACTTCTGTTCTCCGTCTTTAAAAACCCATAATGCCTCTGTATCTGGTAAACTCTCTACAAATTCCTTACCCTCTTCATAAGGCATATTAAATACAGCTGTAGATAGTGCATCAGCCATTCCAGAATTTTTACACAGAATAGTTACCGCTGTAAAATAATCAGATGGCATTAACGTCTCAGGGTCAATAATATGATGATACTGTTTGCCATCAACTGTATAATATCTTTGATAAACACCACTCGTAACAAGAGAATCTTCTTTAAAGTTTAAGATATATAACTGTGAATTCTCATCCTCTAAATCAGGATTTTGAATACCAACTTTCCAATCTTGTTTGCTATCTCCCTTGCTACCCATTGTACGAACGTTTCCACCCACACTAAGCATTCCACTCGTATAGCCTTGTTCATATGCAATATTGCTTACCATCTCTGTAGCATAGCCTTTTGCAATGGCTCCAACGTCAAGTGACATCTCTGGGTCTTCTAGATACACCGTTGAATCCTCTTCGTTAATAATTACCTTATTAATGTCGGTATGTTTCGCTTTTTCTTCTAATACATCCATTGGTGGCAAAGCAGCAATGTCAGGGTTTTCTATTCCCTTTTCTCTATAATCATGCCAAACTTCTAACACTGCACCAAAGGCAATATTCACTTTTCCGCCCGTCAATTCATAGGCTTCCTTTGAGAAAAGTATTAAATCTATAATTTTTTGATCTACTTTAACTGGCTTGATTCCAGCGTTATCGTTAATTGTTTTTATATTATTTATACCATCGTAATCATTATAGATATCATAAAGTTCATGATATACCTTCAGATTATCGTAGACAAGCTGAGCATATTCCGAGAAATCTTCTTTGCTATCAGCGTATCCAACAATTTGAGTTACCGTATCAAAGAAAAGCAAAAATTCTGCCTCATAACGTTTTTCTTTATTAGAACTACATGCAGAAAGATTAACACTCATTGTTACTATCATTAGTATTATTGCTAGTATTCTTTTATTCACTCTAATTACCTCTTTAAAATAGGGAGGTAGTAAACTACCTCCCTTAATGTAGGAAAATGATACACATATCATTATTTGATTATTATACTTCTATTATACCTACGTGGTTATTATTTAGCATTTGCTACAGCTTTATCAATAACTGTAGTATAATCACCAATATGAATTGTTACAGAACTTGCTAAATCAGCATCAGAAGGTACACCTTCTTCAGTAACTGCAATACCTTTTACTTCGTCTATTGTTTTTCCAACAACATATTGAGCAAGTGCATCTGCTTGTTCAAACCATTCTTTACCGATTGAAGATGCTGTTGCCATTCCATAATTAGCACCCAATTCTTGTTTCGTATGTGGTGCAACAGCTAAATCAGAAGTAATAGCACCAGTAGCTGAGAATTTTACATCACTTTGAGAAGCATCAATTATAGAGCTTGTGATTTTACCATCTTTATCTGTTGTAACTACTGAATAGTTAGTGTATGCTTGAGCAACTCCATCTTCTTCACCAGCGTCAGTTGATTTAGCGATGTTAGTTGCTACACCAAGACCAAGTTTATCATCAGCATTAGCACCTAAATCTTTTGCATTGTTAATAGCTTTTTCAATACCACTGATGAAATCTGAAACGTGAACTGTAACTGAAGATGTTAAATCAGCATCTGAAGGTACACCTTCTGTTAATGCAATACCTTTTACTTCTTCAAGAGTTTTGCCTACAACATAATCAGCAAATGCATTTGCTTGTTCAGACCATTCTTTACCGATTGAAGATGCACCAGCCATTCCATAGTCAGTTCCTAATTCTTGTTTAGATTTGAATTCAGTAGCTAAATCTGTTGTGATTTTACCTTCTGCTGAAAAGTTGATTTTAGTTTGTGCTGCATCAATAGCGCAATCTAAGATTTTACCATCTTCTCCAACTAAAACTGCAACGATTGTAGAATCAACTTGAGCTAATCCTTCTGCATCTGCAGTTGCATCTGCTGAAGAACCAATTGAAGTAATTACTGCAAGACCTGTTTTTGCTCCACCTTGTGCTGCTTCTTCTTGAGTTGCATCTTCTTGTGTTGCATCTTCTTGTGTTGCATCTTCTTGAGTTGTTTCTTCTTGTTTTTGTGTTCCCTCATTTGTGTTCTTTTTGCCACATGCAGTAGCCATTGTGAGAACTAGTGTTAAACTAAGTAATAAAGCTATTTTCTTTTTCATAACTTTCCTCCACTGAAAAATTTTTATTTTTATTTCAAACCAACTCTTTGTAAGGCTGGTAGAATAAACTTAAGTAATATAGATGTTGCTATCCCTGCCAATATCCCACTAAATAAAAGAACTGGTAGATAAGCCCATATATAGATTGATGTGAAAATAAAGGAAATGGCAATCAGCTGTCCTATATTATGAAAAACTGCGCCAAAAATACTTAAAACCAAGTATGATATCCTTTTCTTGAAGGCAATCATTAAGATCACCATAATTGTTAGGGATAAGACTCCGCCACACAAACTTAAAAGACTTGATGCAGCTCCTCTTGTAAGAAATACAAACCCCGCTTTTAAGATAGCAATGGTGTATGCCTGCCGTTTGTTTAAGAAGAACAATGCGTACATGACTGCAATGTTAGATAACCCCATCTTTACACCAGGCACTGCTGCCATAATAGGTGGAAAGGAGCTTTCTACTATAGAAAGTACCATGGCAATGGCGAATAATAAACCAGTTAAAACTAATCTTTGTGTTTTTTTCAAATTTCGTGTTGCCAAATCTTCATTAATCTTGTTGTCCATAACAGACCTTTCTACTTTCCAACTATAATATCAACAGTATCATCAGTGCGTCCTGATTTCTTAACGATTTTTACTACAATACTATTAGGCAGGCAAGCTGCACTTTCTCCAACCATACTAATTTCCCCAGTATTGATGCAAACTTTATCAGGACAATCAGACTCTTCAAATTCCAGGGTTCCATCTTCATGTAGATGAAAAACTACATTGTTGTTTTGTGGAATCGAAAATGTTTTATCTACTTTTTCATCCAACCTCACTGTTTCAACTAACTCCGAGTAATAATAGATCTCTGCCACTGCCGGCTGATCCGAAAACTTGGTTCGGTAAAGTACCATGAATATAACTGCAAAGACTAAAATTACGCCTATAATAATCATATCTGTCTTTTTAAAAAACTTCATCTTAAACCATTGCCTTTCTAATTTGAGGGTGTACCCCTCCGCGACTCGTCAAATCGAATCAATTTAGCTAAATAAAGCACCAATAAAAATCAATAATGTATTGACACCCATAATGATAACATAGTTTTTAATTGATAATATAAACGTAGTGGCTTTATCTTGCTTCTTCATAAATTGTTTAATATTCTTTTGTACAATAAATAGTGTGAGTAAAGATAACAAGCAAATAGGTGAAATCATTCCTAATGCTACCATAGCAACCATTGCTACGTAGGTCATATAATATAAACCAGCATAGAGATAAATTGATTTCTTCCCTACATAATAAGGTAATGTATGCCTTTTAACAAGGATATCTTTCTCAAGATCACACATATTATTCGCAAGCATAATATTGGCTGTTGTACAAAAAGGGATAATTGCAAATAACAATAACGATGCTATGGGAACTATCATTAGTTCCACTGAAACAGATTGGCTATTAATATCAAAATTTAAAAAGGTTCCTTTTGGAGTATTCACATACATGATAATAAATGGTATGAATACACCATAGAATAATCCCGAAAAGAATTCGCCTAAGGGCATTCTTGAGATTGGTAACGGTCCATATGTGTAAAAAACACCACATATAAAACACAATCCACCAACTAATAATATAACGATATCCGACATAACAGCCAAATATAAACCTAATGCAGTACTTATACCAAATAACACATAGATAATAATTAGAGCTGTTTTTCGTTCAAATTGTAGCGTTTGATCATTCGTTTTAGTATCTATATAATTGTTAATAGCCGTAGTCGTTAAGTCAAATAAAAACATAGATGTAAAGAATACTAACGTCAGTTTCCAATCAATGCTCTGTTTTTGATATACAAGAAGTGCAATTGTCATTAAAAATGCAAAAGTACTTGTAATTTTGGTCCTAATTTCTACGTAGTCTAAAAAGCGTTTAACCATGTTTTGTACTTACTTTCTATTATAATTTTCATATATACGAATCAAAACGCCAATTATTATAAATGAGAAGCCTTGTTTAAAATCTCTATTAAGTTGGCTTTTTTATTTTCTGTTAAATCTAAATCCTTAATAATTCTCATAGATTTTGTATGGTATTTCTTTACCATCCTATGAGTAAAGGATAAACCTCCAGTTTTAGCAACTGCCTCATTGAGATCCTTACGAGTCACCTGATTGTTCCTTGCCATCTCTTTTAAATCACTCATATCTTCTAAAGCTTTAATTAACGGTAAGGTAATAACACCTTGTTCATAATCCGATTGGACAGGCTTTTTTGCCACATCAACTGTATCTTCAAAGTCAATACAGTCGTCAATCAATTGGAATATCATACCGACATAATGTCCCAGTTGTTTGTATTTTTTACATTCATCTTCCTTACATCCTGCGAAGATCGCTCCCGCAAAGAATGAAGCTTCAAACAATGCTGCTGTCTTTCCAGAAATAATTTTCAAATATTGGTACATAGACAAGTTCAAATTACCATTATTGATGTGCTGATTTAACTCTCCTATACAAATCTTACCCATGTAATTTGGCATATCTACATCCAAATAATCTTCTTTGTTAGAAATATTCATAGCCAAATTAAGAGCTACGCAAAATAGATAATCCCCGCATAAAACTGCAGTCTTTCTTCCATATTTCTTTTGTAAAGTAACATCACCTCTACGTAGATCGGCATTATCAATTACATCATCATGTACTAATGTAGCTAAATGTAAGATTTCAATTGATGCTGCTATTTTTATAGCATTCGGATGAATAAGTCCATCTTTATCCTCAGCACATATTAATACTGATATTGCACGTATAAACTTACCTTTCGATTCCGTTAAATGTTTTGTATAACCTCGAATGATAAGTGGTGAAGTGGATAATGAATTATCCACTTCACTTATAACTAATTCTAATGCTTCATCAAACTTAACAAGTTTGGTACAATCTTTTACATTCATATTATTATTAATCATTATAAATATACAACTTTCTAACTAATGGTATACGTTTCCAACCTTTTTTAAGTGCAGGCATTGCATAGTAATCAAGTCCTAAAGTTCTACCAGCACCAATTAGTACTGCTACTCCGGCAAAAAGCATCCATACAGTATTTAAATATAAACCTGTAGAGCAAACAAACATAAATTGTAATGCTAATGATACCCCTGAAGCAGGAGTAGTAAATAGTCCACCGATCAATGCAAGACCAATTAAAATTTCCGCTACTACAATAATGATTTGCATAACAAGTTGAACCGTATCACTTGGTAAAATCAAGTTATCCATAAACCAGTTTATAAATGGTACATCAAGTTTAAACGCAAAGTCACTAATTGTTGATTCAGCAAGTTCCTTACCAGAAACAAAGATTACTCTAAATATGCCTAAGAAATCAAAATTAATTAACACGTGTCCAATAGCTCCCGCTACTGTACCTGCTGCATCTGCTACAGCTCCAGTAGCTGATGAAACAGCATCTGCTACCTGAGTAGTTGCTTCCGCTGCACCTGTTGCTGCAGCAACTGCATCTGCCGCTCCGCCAGCTGTAGCATTAAGAATACTGTCATACCAAGCATTAGCTCCACCAAAGAAGCCTGTTAATTTTGGACCTGTAAACCAACCTTCAACGATCTTCATAATTCCTTCAAATAACCAAACTGCGCCAAGCCATACTCTTAATGGTACTAACAAGAAACTTGGAGTTCTGTTTGAAAAATGTCCACCTACAAAACTTCTGCAATTTCTGATAGTGAAAAACTCATGTTTAATATAGCTAAAAATCTTGTTCCAGCCAAGTACCTGTATAAAATAAACAATATTGATAAAATGCTTTGCGAACATCGCTAAGAATGAAGGAAGGCTGAACATGTGATTTGGTAAACCAACATGTGCTACACCATAGCGACCACCAATACAAACCATAACGCCGTGGAAAGAAGGCTTATACTCCTTCATTTCTCCTTTTCCTGTAATGGCACAGAATATATTATGTGAAGCTGTAGCGGCAGATTGTTCCGCATTTTCAACCATCTGAGGAACAGGACGTTCTTCTCCTTCTGGTATATAATACATATTATCGCCAACAACATAAACATTTTCGTCTTTTGTAGAACGAAGATAAGTATCTACTTGAATTCGTCCACCACGATTTAATTCTAACTTCTCACCAGATGCTTGTGTAATATCAGCACTTTGGATACCTGCTGCCCAAATTACTGTAGCTGCATCATAGTGTTCAATCTTATCATTTTTCTTAAGTTCGATAAAATCAGTACCTATAGCAGAAACTGTAGCGTTTAGTAAAAGTTTAACACCCATTTTTTCCAGACGTTTTGTTACCTTATTCGATAATTTTTCTGGTAAATTAGGAATTGGTCTACTAAGTCCGTCTACATTAAACATACTTACTTCGCTTCTATCAATGTCATATTTTTCACAAAGAAAAGGAACATACTCTGCCAATTCACCAACCATCTCAACGCCTGTAAAGCCGGCACCAACTACATAAAAAGTAAGCATTTTCTTACGTTTTGCAGCATCAGGTTCGCAAGATGCTTTCCTAAACATATTATGTATATGTTCTCTTAAATTAACAGCATCTTCATATGACCAAAGCTTATGTGAATACTCTTCTGCTCCAGGAACACCATAAAAAGTAGGTTTAGAACCTGCTGACATCACTAGAATATCGTACTCATATGTTTCCTGATTACCAACAACAGCTTTATTGTCATAGTCAATTGAAGTAACTGTATCTAACTTAATATCTACTCTTCTACCTGCAAATACTTTCTTTAAGCTAATTTTGATACTATCCTCATCAACACGATTTGCTGCAACTTCATGAAGTTCAGTAAGCATGGTATGAAATGGATTTTTATCAATAATAGTTACACTAACACCTTCGTGTTTTTTAAATTTTTTTGCTAATTTTTTTGCGGTCAGAATTCCTGCGTATCCTGCACCAACAACTACAATTCGTTTCTCCATTGTATTCTCCTTTAACTTTCTACAAGTACCTAATCGGATGCATTATAACAAACCCTATTAACTTAGTCAAGAATTTATCAAAAAACACACACAAGAAGAACTTTCTCTTACATGGTTTTAAAAGTTTCTTAGTAGACTAAAAGATTGGGGCTTATGTTATAAATATATCACAAACTAACTCTTTTGAAAAGCTAGTATTTTTTGGCGTTTTCACTAAATCGACGGTGCTAACAAGAAATGTGATTTCTAAATCAGCACCGTCGGTTAAGGATTTGCTTTCTTAAGCTTAGTTATTATCCTGTTGTAAAGACATCATTAGTAATGGAATCAATTGTTTCTTTCTTGATACAACCCCTTCAAGAATAACCTTCTCATCTGGATTACTTACTTTAAATGCATTTGCCACAACTTCTTTGGCACCATTACCTTGGAATATAAGTTCGGTAGACTCTTGTAAAATATTCGTTAACATAAAGAATATCATCTCAACGCCATGATCTTTGTAAGCCTTTTCTATATAAGGTACTAATTTGTCTTTGATCTTCTCCAATTCTTCTTGGTTCATAGCTGTAATTTGACCAACACCAAATGTTAACTCACCTGCTGTAAATTTCTTAAAATCCTGATAGAAGATTTCTTCAGGTGACTTACTTAACAGGTTACTACCTGCTGTAAACATCTCTTGTGCATAAGATTCAATCTCAATTCCAGCAATCTGAGCTAACTTCTTAGCAGCCATTTCATCAACTGGTGTACAAGTTGGTGAACGGAATACTAATGTATCTGATAAAATCGCAGAGCATAATAAACCTGCAATATGTTTTTCAATTGGGATGTTATTCTCTTCAAACATCTGATATACGATTGTTGAAGTACAGCCAAGTGGCTGATTACGGAAGAATATTGGGCTCATCGTCTCAATATTACCAATACGATGGTGATCAATAATCTCAAGAAGATCTGCCTCTTCTAAACCATCAACTGCCTGAGAACGTTCACTATGATCCATAAGAATTAATTGTTTTTTCTTCGCATCTAATAAATTACGTCTAGAAATCATTCCAATAAATTCGCCAGTCTTCTTGTCAAGAATAGGGAAATCACGATGTCTTTTCTTAGCCATGACAGCTCTGATATCATCAATAAAGTCTTCTGTTGTAAATGTTATCAAATTATCTTGTTTCATAAAGTGACTGATTGGCATACTTTGGTTTACCAAACGTGCAACTGTGTACGTATCATATGGTGTCTTAATTATGATACATTCTTTATCCTGAGCTAATTTTGCGATGGTTCTTGATACAGGTGCACCATCACATACAATTATACATTGTGCATTCATCTCGATGGCACATAACTGTGATTCATAACGGTTTCCTAAGATAACGATGTCATCTTCTTCAATATAGCTTTCCATAAGATCTGGATTTGCTGCTGCAATTAAAGCTTTTCCCGATTCAATAATTTTCTCTGGATTTCCTGCAATCAATTCACCTTGTAACGTATCTAGTATATTAACAACAGGTGTCTTAGCTGTAGCTAAAATCTTGTTATCGTACACATTCATATATGATTTTGTGATATCACCGATTGTAATAAGTCCAATTAATTGTTTATCAGCCTCAACAATTGGCAATGTTACTACACTGTTTTCTTTCATTTTCTCCCATGCACGTTTAATTGATATATTACGATCAATTGCTGGGATTTTTCTAATCTCCATATCCTTTACTTGAGCACGTACATCAGGAAGATATCCTGGTGGATTAACTCCAAAATAATGGAGAACAAATTTAGTTTCTGAATTCACTTGCCCCGCACGTTTTGCTTTATATTTTTCTCCAGTTAATTTACATTTTAAATCTGCATATCCAATGGCCGAACAAATTGAGTCGGTATCTGGGTTACGATGTCCTATTACATATACTGTGCTGTTCTTTTCTTCTTGACTCATAAATACTCCTTCTAATTACGCAAAATCTTATAGTTTCATTTTTCCATTGTTATGTTTGCATTATGCATTAAATATGGATTATTATCAATAACTACCATCTAATTGATGATGTCATCGATTGTTATAACATTGGTTACTTTTTGCGAGAACTTTCCTTCTTTTGCTTGTTTCATTATTATAAACATGTTTCTAGTTTCGGCTTTCTTAATTAATTCGCCTACATAAACTTTAACTTTTGTAAGTTGCTCTGTATTCGGTGTTACACGACAGATTTGCTCTATCTTATCTGCAAAATATTCTCTTGAATCTTCTGCCACTTCATATTCTTGTTGTTTTACCATGCTATAAGCAAACTCCGTTATATCCTGTGCATTATAACGTGGTATTATAATTCGATGTGTGAAAAAGGTACGAAGCTCTTCTTCTCTCATCATTAATTCTTCCATATTTCTTGTAGTGTCCTCAAACAACACAAGAATTCTTCCATCAAAATGTTCAATCATCTGAATAATTGATTTAACCGTACCAGCATTCAATAAACTTGCATTCTCAATAACTACAGCTCCATCTTTTAATTGATCCATCTTCTCAATCAAATTAATTTGATTTAACTTCGATGCATTAATCTTAGCAACTTTCTTCGTAGGAATACGGTTTAATTTCCACATTACAATGGCGATAGCTCTTGCTAATGAAGTTTTACCAGTTTGAATATCTCCACAAACCATAAAGTTATTGCTTTGCTTACTATTATCCATGTTTTCTAATATAGAGATCAGTTGTTGTTTAATTGATTCATTCTTAATGAAGTTTTGGAAAATAGTATTCAAATTAATACCATATGCATATGTGTTTTCACCATCTTCATAGATATCATGTGAATCATGACGATATGTCTTAGCAGTTTCATAATCTTGCAATTGTTGCATTCTGTTCTTCATCTTCTGCAACTCTTCTTCAGTGAGAGTACCTACCGCTTCGGTTTCTTGTGTCTCCTTAAGTTCTGATGTGACAGAGGCTTCATCTGTTAAGCCTTCCCTTAATTCTTCAGCTTGTTCTTTTGCGGATTCTTCTTTTTCTTCTTCTAGTAGTTTTTCTTCTTTAGTATTAATCTCATTAAGTTTCTGCGATTCTTCTGTTTCTTCTTTTACATCTACTTTCGCTTCAGTTTCAATCTCAGTTTCAGGTTCGTCTTCCACCTTCTCAAGTTCTTGCTCAGATTCATTAACTTTTACAACTGAATCATCAAGCACATTCACACGAGCTTTAACCTCTTTAACTATCTCTGGTGTGAGAAGATAATTTGATTCCAATGAAGTTTCTGGCGATTCTTCTATTACTGGCTGTTCCTGATATATAGGCTGAGTTTCTTCAGTCGTGGATTCACTCTCCACAGGTTTTGAATCCTCTACATCTTCCTTATCCAAAGGTTGTATTTCCACTTCTGCGGGTTCTGCAGTAGTCGACCTCCCTACACCCCTTTGCCTTTTCACTTGCTTAATTACTTCTTCTAGGCTTCTAGTAGCATCAAATTCTCCAGCCTTCAGATTTTCCGTAATATTAAATCCACTTGTGTAATGTTCCTTTAATAAACGTGCTTTTTCAACCACGATTCCTTGCCCAAACCATAGAATGATATCACTACATTCCTCTACACATTTATCTACTTGTCCTGTTTTATGATATAATTTAGCAAGTTCATAGGCCCACTCTTCCATATAATCTTCTTGCTTAAGCTGTTCAAGTGTTATGATTCGCTGTACATAAGGCATATGATTCGCTTTTTCTATTTTATAGCGCAATACCAAACGATATGGATCTCTAGGAGCAATTCGTAGATATTCCTTATAAAACTCCATTGTTTCTTCCATGTTCTTCATCTTAATTGACAAATCAATTAACTGTTCAACTATTCTTCTCGTACAGGATTTCTCGTAGATTCTTAATAAAATCTCCATAGCATCTTCATATTCATCATTGTGAATAAGAATTTCTGCAATAACAGATAAATCAGAAATGTTCCTAATCTTATCAACATTCATAGATCCAAGAATCTTTATTGCTTTAAGGTACTGCTTATCCTGTGCAAGCCTCTTTATTTCTTTCATCTTAAGACCGGAAGCATAACGTTCCATTTACCGCACCTCCATATGCATACCGCAGAACCTCCTACCAGCCAACTAGTATATTCACTATACCCGTTCCACGTTGTTACGTCTATTCTTGTATAGTAGTAATAACGCTACTATTTTACATATTTCATAGTTCTCCTTTTTATTATAGCATTTTTATTCTATATAAGACAAGATACCATTTTATTCGAATAAACTTGTCTGTTCATATTGAAGTGGAATATATTCCATCTCCGTCGTATCTACATTGCTATGATAATCCACTACTACAGTCTGTTGTTTCTTATCATTTAAACATTGTCCTAATATATAATTCACATCGAACTTACCTGTTATAGCAGGGGTTGTTCCTCTGGCAGGTACGATTAACTGTACTTGATTCATCTTCAATAACTCGAAGATTGGTTCCCAGATGTAAACGTCTTTTGCCGCACCGAATGGGTTATCGATAAAGATTACTTTTCTAAGCCCTTTATTATCGATATTACCTGAATTCATATACGTAATGTAGTTAATGATTGCAATTAAGAACTGTATATAGATACCTTGAGATTGTCCCGTACTACCTACGGCTTCTTCATAACGTAAGTGTCTACTTTGTTCTTTAATACGCTCCCTCTTATATAACGTCAACTTAATTCGATTCATGTCCGTTACTATAACTGCAAAGAGGCGTTTTAGAGATAAGGAATCTCTAATATATTTAATCTTTTCATTTGGTGTCTCATACTTATCAACACCAGAAACAATTGTATCAATATAGTCCGACATTCTCTGACCTTGTAATTCCTCATTTACATATGGGATACTTAGACCAATCATCTGAATCTGTTCATTATCCAATATAATCTTCGAAAGTTTTGGTAGGCGTTCTAATGCCGCTTTCACATTATCACAACGTTGTAAACATTGATTTTCAAAGCTTTGCTTAATTCTCTCCATATCCTCAAGACCTTGTTCAATACGCTGTCTCTCCAAACGAATACAATCACAAACCCCCGTTAGATTCTCTTCTAGCTCATTCGACTCCTCTATGGTTTTAGGTACCGTAACTGCAGTACGTAACTCCGAAGCAAGTTCATAGGCCTTGAGAAGTTCTAATGTCTGAGCAGTCTTTTGTAATAGCTGATAGAATTCATCACGTTTTCTATTCGTGTCTTTTGATATGGACTCTAAATCTTTTGAAAGCGTCTTCACAAAACCTTCTATATCATTGATTTCAAGACTTTCAACCTCTATAGCTTTAGCAAGTTCCATCTGACGATAGATTCTCTCCATATCATCTTTAGCATTCTCACAAATCTTGATCTCTCTTTCACTAAGAACGAACTCTTCTTTCATATTCTGCTTTTTCTGCACCATAACCAAAAGAGCAGCTTTTTGTTCCTCGATGTTCGTATCTGCTGTTACTCTTAGAAGCGTCTCTTTGAATACATCACCGAATTTTTCTTCTGCTACATTTCTTGCTTGTTCTACTTTACCACCTAATTGATGCATCAACGCTTTCTTTTCATCCATTCTTTCACGTAGACTACTAAGAATCGTTTCCATATGAACGTAATCAGCATTCTCGCTCTGCATGATATCATCACTTATAGCTACTAACGAATGATTATTCTTCATCTCTTCTAATGTCGCTAAACTAATCTTACGTTTTGCGATTGCTTTCAAGCTTCGATTCATGGCATTGATATACGAATTAAGAAGACGTTCTTTATCTCCCAAATCACTATATTCTTTCTCGAATGCATCTTTCTTGCCCAAGAATCTTGCATCTAATTCCTCTTCTGATAAGGAGAGCATATCGAATTCTCCCTCTTTGTAGTACGGAAGGAAGAGAGTTGTCCACTGCTCTTTGCAAAATTCTAGTTGTTTATCCACAGAATCCACTTGCATTGCCCACTGGTCGTGTTTTATCTTCCACTCATCACGTAGGTGACAGATTCGTTCGTAACGTCTTTGTAATTCATCGCACTCATTGCGTAGTTCTATACTTTCCTCTTCTAGTTCACGCTTCCTTGCATCTACTGCTGCGATTTCTACTAGACGTACACGCTCTTGTTCATTCTCTTCCATCTTTGCAGAGATGGAAGAGATTTCATCAGACATCCGCTTCACTGATTGTTCTCTCTTCGTATAATCAGCCGCAAGCTCATGAATTTCCACTAATAAAGAAGAAAGTTCTAACTTGCACTGCTTATGACTCTGCTCTACTTCCACGCATTTTTCCCTATCTTGATTAAGATAAAATCGAATTTTGTCCATATCCTTTTTGAGGATTTCTTCTTGCTGTTCTAACTTTCTTAGAAGTTCTTTTTCTTCTTCTACTTCCCCACGAACAATGCTCTCTTCCCTTGCCATACGCTCTTCACGGTAGAATAGCTCTTCTTCTTTCATGGCAAAGGTTATAGACTTCTTAGATAAGCTAATACTTCCTTGCTTGATTTCCTCTAAATTAAGAATCGGTATTGCATACGCACCAAAATCCTTACGACTAAAATAACGGTCTTCTAATAAAGACTCATAATCTTCCATAATAATCAATGCATATGGTAGAACCGGAATCTTACGTAAGATACGTTCTCTTTCCTTTTCAGGTAATGTGTGAAGGTACGCAGTTCCCGTCATTACCTTGTCTTTGTATCTTTTCTCTAAGTATTCTTTTACCTTAGTTAAACCTTCACTCTCTACATCAAGATTTCTCTCTGCAAGTTGTGTCATATATCTTTCATTAATCTGAATACGCTCTTTACATTTGAGCAGCTTTGTTATAAGTTCCCTATACTGCTCCTCTAACTCATGCAAACAATTATCTTTGGATACAATATGATATACTTCTAATAACTTCTCATAATTTACCTGACGTACGTTATAACCTTCAATCCAGTCCTCGTATTCCTTAATTGTCGTAGTCAGCCTTGTCTTCTTCTCTTCTTTTATTTGTAGGCTCGTTTTAAGCACACGCATTGTTTCTAAACAATCGTCTAATTCTTGTTTGACCTCTTGTAACTTTTCTTCAGAAGTTTTGTTTTCTTCTTCTACTTGCTTAATCGCCTCTGTAATCTCCTCAAAGAATAAGAGGCTTACATTCTTACGCATCTGGTTCAACTTCTGTTGTAATAATACAACCTTATCTTCCGCCACTGTAAATGCATTCTCTTTGATAGCTTTTTCAATATCAAGATTTCTTTCCTCTTCGGTCGAATCAGTTAAAATTTCCTCTGCTTCTTGCAGCTTATGCAGTAGTTCAACCTTTGCAGTTTCTAACTCCTCAACCTTCTTATCCATGAGAATCTTTTTATTAAAAGCTAGTTGATTCAGTTCCTTAGTCTCAACTTTACTGCCACCTTTAATTGCCTCTAACGACTCCTGCAACTCATCTCGATTACTTTTCTCCCTTAAATACTCAAGATAATCGTTCATACTCTCTTTTAACGAGATTTCATCTTGCTTACGTACTAACAGATCTTCTTGTAACTGAATTTCCTTTGTTAGCATTGTGATTTCTTGATTAATCTGTTCTAGTTGGGTTTGGTTCTTTTGGAGTTTCGCCGCTTCTACAATAATCTCAAGTTGTTTCACCTTACGATCTAATTCATCTGCTTCCTTACAAAGCTTTTCAAAATGTGCTTGTTTACTAGCGATACATTTCTCATTATAATTATAAGCTTGGTGTAACTTCGTCTTTAATTCTCTATCTCTTGTATAGACATGGTCAAGTATACTTAGTCTCTCTTTTAATCCATCAATAATCTCAGTCTGACGGTCATAGAGATTAACTGCCGCCTTCTTTTGTGATAACTCAATTAATTTGTCTTTGATATTGAGCAATGTGGTTGCCATGGAGTCATCGCTGTTCTTTTCACCACCAGAGCTGTCATTCCCACCATCTAAATAACGGTTATAGGATTTCTGGATTATCTCTTCAATCAGAAGGTCTTCTACTACCCTACGAGTTGTCTTATAATTTGTCTCAAAATACGTACGAACGTGACCTTCCGTCTTATTAATTCCGCGAATAATCTCCCATTCACTTTCATAGATTCCATAATTACTAATGAATTGTTGATATTCTCCCTTTCGATCAAACACTTCTACACGAAGTCCGGGATTTCTCTGTAACTCTTTTAGATACTGCTTAAGCCCAGAATACGTAACACGCTCGTTCTCATTAATAAGCGGCAAATTACGGATATCATTTTCATTGTATTCGCGATAGAAGATACAGTAGTTGAAATAATCAATAGACGCCGTATCCTTTTCCTCCTGCGCTGTACCTTTTTTCGCACAGAAACCCGTTGTCATGTACTGAAAACCATCTTTTATGTTATTATCATTGAGCTTCCACTCAATTAAGGAATGAATTGTTGAACTTCCCCCTGCGGTGCGAAATAGCTTCTCCACCGGTTGTTTATCATCTAACGTACAATTTGGTATTACAGTCTGCAACAATAGTAGCATAAGTACACTTTTACCACCACCATTTGCAAGATCATATAACATATTCTTGCCGTATGGCTTCATCATAAAATCATCATAATACTGTGTACCAAAATTATATTTAACATTGTTTACACGCAATCTATTTATATGAGGCATTGTTGTCATCCTCCTTTGTCAAAATATCATACAAACGGCCGCGCTCTTCTTCAAAATATCTCGTTATAATAACGCGGAAACGATCGGTTATATAATAACGTTCTTCCATCTCCAAAAATAAGGATTGAGACAATAAAAAGTTGAATACAAGCTTCATATAGCCATATCTTGATCCTCTTGATGCCTTCCCACTCATATTCTCTTCATTAGCCACACTAGGAAGTTCATCCCATAGATTAGCAATTGCTTCAAAACTATTCTCTTCTATTTCATTCAAGCGGAAATTCTCCATGCCATCTATTACATTATGCAATCCTGCATCGACTGCTTTCATAATGTCTTCAATTTTCACATACTCCGTATACGTATATGTTCCTGACTGGGTATAGAACTTTGTAATAATCTGATAAATAATAAAATAGCATAGGTAAAGTTCCTTATTCAAACGCACACCAATTAAACGGCGTAACTCCTCATTGGTATATCCGAACACTCGATTCTGATTCCCTGCTGTAACGAATAAGGTCTCATTATATTCATAGAGTTTGAGATTCATCTGGGTTAACATCATATCTAATAGATTAGCTACTTCAGCATGATCACGGTATTCTTGATATAGTTCCACGTTCTTCGTTGTTCTCATACTAACCTCTTCTCCGGCGATTAGCTTTCCAAACAACTCCATGGCTTTCTCTAAACTACGGTTATCCATATTAGTCAACCTACTCCTTCCTTACAAATTCAATATTCGAAGTAAAGAAACTAGCTTTATCTCCACTTGAAACAATCTGAACATTCTCTATCATTTCTTCACTTAATTCCTTTGACATAACGATTTCAAAATGTAACTTCCTATACTTTTCATTTTCCGGTAACCGTAACATATCCGATATAATACCTTCAAGAAAGGTGTCGGGTTCTTTCTCAATTTCCCATAAACGATATTCTTTCTTCTGGCATAGATGCACTAAGAATGAATAGTAATCACTGTTCTTGAAAATCTCATCAAAGTACTTCACTTCAAGCTTTCGATTAAACGAAATTAAATTAAATTGTTTCTTTGCAATTAGCATATCGAATAATGTTCTAGCGATTGACATAAAATTGCCTCTGATTCGTTCGTCTTCCTTCTCATCTTCATATGCATACATAGTTATTTCAGCTTCTTCTACCTTCTCTGCTTGTTCTTCAGAATTCTGTGGATACGTAGTAAGCTCATCTATACTAGCTAGGTTCCATGTCTTTCGTATATTTGGTAATAACAAAGGTTCGATCATGGCTTTTAGTAGATTCGTATCTTGCTTCAAGCGAATCTTAGATTCATAATCTTTAAAATCAAAAGAGGCGCGTAATCTACCTAATTTAGCTGTTTTTAACATCTCGTCGGCTTTCTTTTGAAGATCCATGCAATCTACTAATAGCTCATTATGTTTTCCTATCGCTTTTAACAATTCCTTTTCTAGCTCATGTATATCTTGTAGGGACTGCACATAAGAATCTGACTGTCCATCTGAAGCATTACTTAACTCCGCTTTTTCCACTGCTTTTCGAATCAATTCCGTATTCTTAGAAAAAAGGTTTTGTTCTTCTTCAAACCATTTCATTCCTGTCTTAACGAAACTGTCATATGCCTTCATGCCTTCGAATACATCATTACTTAGTACTTGAATTACTTCATTCTTTCGAAGTCTAAGCATATTCACCTCATGATTAATACGACGAACTACTTGAATTCCTGATTTAAAGTCCCTCGAACGAATCATCTTCTCTAATAATAATTGCTCTATATTAATCTTACTTTCGTCTTTGATTTCTTTTGTATCGAGATAGAATTCAATGGCATCAGAAGTTAGGGTATATGTAACTTGATCCCCATCTAACTGACTATTAATTAGTTTCACGCGAGTTACATTCTTCTTACGCATGACTGGATCATAATAATCCATATAAAACGGCTTTCCTTCATTGTGAATCTTATCAAATATATATCCGATCAATTCCTTAGTCTCATCAGCGGAAGAAGGAATACCGAAATCTCGTTCCAATAATAAAGATAAAAAAGCAGCGTATTTTGCATACGTTACTTCCATATTATTAAAATTATTCTCTTCTATAAAAAAACGTAATACTGCCATTAGCACATAGCCCATGTCAATATCAGCATACTTTCCTTCTTTGTACTGTGTGAGGGAGGAATCTTTAATTCTAAAAAACGGGTAGTATTTCTTTAGATTTTGCATACGTTCATAATGAAAATCTACAACTTCTTGGATCATACTTTTCCCTCCTTATCTAAAATGCTGCCATCTATCATACCATATTTCTTACAAACTGCATATAACAAAATGTGACAAGACCTAAAAAAGACAACTTTTACGTATCGCTATCGATAAAAGTTGTCTTTTTCTGGTGAACAGATATTATAACTCATTATAAAATGTTCTTGTTGTAATTAACTCTTCTGTTAATTCTATGCCTTCTTTTTCTAACGCTTTATATCGAAGGTCTATTTCATGGATTCTCTTATGATTCTCTTTGTTAAATCTATTCATTGCTTCTGCAAATAATGGCTGGTTCATAAGACGATCGCGAATTGGCTTCTTAAATGGACAATACATAGCAAGCAATTCTCTTACATATTTATTCAAACGAATTGCGCCTTTTGATTCATTCTTGATCCAATTCACATAATCAATTACGAAGATTTCCCTAGAATTACTCTTTCCCTTTTGAATCTGAAGTTTAATTCTCTCTTTTGTTTCTGGGGATAACTCACGATTCTTCTTATAAAACTGGATATAGTCAACATATTCTGAGGTAAGGGACTTGTACTTAATATTGTTCCATGCAGTACCTTGAATACTTCTGCAAAGTTCCCAATGGAATCTGCCCAAAACCTTAATTAGCATATCTTCTAATTCAACTTCAGCAAAACATGGTAATAAGAATCGTCCACTAGAGTCTCTTTTCTTGCCTGAGATTTCTTGCCACATAACACCGTTAATACCCGCTGTAGGCAAAAGAATTATATCAGGAAAAACTTCTTTTTGGATGTATTCCTTCTCAATATTCTTTTCTTTATCATAATAAAGAGATTCACGATAGAATACGGAATAATCAATCTCTTTTATTTGATTAATTGCATAATTAACCTTAGCTGCTGTCACGAATGTTGTGCGTAAGCTCTTAACAAACAAATCTTGATGTAGAACTGGTATGAATGAATATACTTGCCCGTTCACAAGGCGATTATTGCATTGGAACATGTTAATGATTTCATAGTTTAACTTCTTATTCGAATCATTTAACAATGCTCTCTCTTCTTCCACAGACATACGAACAGATTTCTTCATCTCACGAATTGATTCTGTATAATCTAAATCGAATTCACTCTTTGATGGTTCTCTACGTCCTTCATAGATCTCAACCAACCAATCTCTAATATTATAAACCTTGCATGGAATACTTTCATCTACTTGAGTATCTAGATAATACAATTCTACTAACTGTTTTTTTGTTAATAATGTTTCATCTAACAAACCATAACGTAGGAAAAGATCAATTACTTTATCTGTATTCTTTTCTTTATATGCCCTTAAAAACACAGTTTGATATAACGGATAAAACAATTTTGATATACCTCTACGAATTGCCCTTGCTTCATCTGAGGAATCATATTTGTCTGCAAGATTCTTAAACATGGCAATATATTTCTTAAGTTCAGTACTTTCATCAGGTCCAAGCTGTGCGTATTCAATAATTTTTCTCATGGAGTCTTGTAGCTCATTCATTACCTTTGTTTCATCGAATTCTTGAAGCTGATCGTCCGTATCCTTATTATCGATATCAACTAAAGTTCCTGTAAGTAAAACAGAATATAGCTGCTCCATTCTATCTCGATTAATATATATTGCTCTAGCAGTTTTCGTTGTAAGTAATTTTTCTGCACTATTAATCTCTTCGATTATCTTATCAATTAGCGCATCTAATTCCTCATTCTTTTTTCCTAGTTTGTGCACTTCGATTGCGATGTTAATTGCTTGGTAGAAAAGGGAATCTCCTGTCTCACTAATCATATATTCAAGTAATTGACTAACATAACCCGCTCTTTCTCTTGTTTCTGAAATATAAGCCATGAAATCAGTAACGATTTCATTCACATGGCGTGTTGTAAGAGCCTCACCACAGGAAAAGAAGGCTTTTTGTATATCAACAGGCACTTTACTAAGTGCACAGTAATACCCCATATTCACACGATTTTGTAATAGTTCTGCAGGAAATGGTTCAAGTGTCTCTAACGAATCCATTGGATTGACACGATATCCTACTTTCGCTGCTAATGTCTTGAACTCTGTATATGCATTACTTAAAAACTCATATAGCTTATTAACCTTAAGGTCAAATTCTACATATGTCTTACTTACTTCAACTAGATATCTTGACAAACTAGCTATTAACAATCCTGAATAGTCTTTGTTTGCTTCTATAATTACTTTAATACTGTCCTTATTCGATACTTCAAAAGGGAACAATACTACATCATCAAAAGCTATGTAACTACTAACAAATCTCCCAGCAAATAGGTCGGTAACCCCTATAAAGCTTCCTGAACCAACCATAACTCTAGAGCCATCGTTCTGGATTAGTACTCTCCCCTTAAGTACCAGACATATGGTAGACAGACTCTCGTTTTCTCCATAGATCTCTGTCCCTTTTATTAGTTGGTTGACTTTGTGTGGATTAAGACTCACTCCCATTATATCACCTCGAACATTCAAATTTTGTGCCTAGCATCATAGTAAATCTGCACATATTAAACCTATTATAATGCAAAATTCCCAGAACATCAAAGTAAATTTCTTTCATTTTGTAGAAATAGCGCGAAATCAAGGCGTTTTGGGACTATATTCCCAATAAAAACACAAAAAAACCATTCTATTAAGAATGGTCTGATTATTATCTATATTATATTAATCCGTGCGCCTTGCTTCGAATATTCCTCATAGACGTTACCTTTCTAGTTAACTCGGCCCAGGCACCCTTACGGCACACAAGAGGTTTCGCTTAGTGCTGCTTCATTCCTGACCTGACACGGTTCACGAATTCCTGTTGCGTAAGACCCAGACGTCAACATCACTTTTAAAGGGCAGCTCTACAAAAGAATACCCTCGGACAAGACATCACCCCTGCTGTAGCGGATTGCAGGTACAGGGCACCGCTATCTCCCCGGCTGCACGGAAATTTTATGACAAATTAATTATATATGATATGAAATTGTATGATTCACAGTAACAATTTGCACTGCATTTAGATATTTAGTATACACAAATCCATTGCGCTTGTCAACACATTTTACTTGCTACAATTATCCTTTTTTCTTCTCTTCTCGTAGTCGTTTAAAAAATTCCTTAAGCATTCGACTGCATTCTTCTTCCATTACACCTATCTCTAATTCTACCTGGTGGTTGAACTCATCCATCTGTAAGAGATTCAGTACCGAGCCTGCACATCCAGCTTTAGGATTCATACTACCAACAACTACTCTCTTAATTCTTGCCTGCACTATGGCACCTGCACACATCTGACAAGGTTCAAGGGTAACATACATTGTACAATCTTCTAATCGCCAATCGCCAAGTACCTTACTAGCCTTTTTAATTGCTAACAATTCTGCATGTGCTAGAGTATTCTTATCTATGTTCCTTCTGTTGTAAGCTCTCGCTATGATTTTATCTTCATATACTATTACACAACCAATTGGTACTTCGTCAATCTTATCCGCTTTCTTCGCTTGTTTTAAAGCTTCTTTCATATATCTTTGGTCCATATTTAGCAAACATGCTCCTTTTCAATCTATTCTACTAATGCTGGTGCTATCATTAATCAAATTTGTTTATTTGATTTATATATGCTATTATAATAACATATAATATACTATTGCGAAACTCTTTGTATTGTCTAATATAATGTGTTTTGTGTCATAGAGCGTTCGGCAAGAAGTTATAAAAAACATGGTAGGAGTTTTGCTTTAACAATATTAACATACACAAGTGTATTTATCCTACGAAAGGAGCATGATGGCAACTATGAAAATACATGGTTTCAATAAAACTACATTACTTGATTATCCAAAACATTTAGCTGCGACTATTTTCTTAGGGAACTGCAATTTTCGCTGCCCATTCTGTCACAACTCCTCTCTTGTTTTGTCTGCGGATACACAACCATCACTGCCGGTTTCTGACGTATTAGATACCTTGAAGAGTCGTAGTGGCATCCTAGAAGGTGTATGCATTACCGGTGGTGAGCCAACCTTATCTAAAGATCTACCCGTATTCATTCAAGCAGTTAAGGATATTGGATTAAAGGTTAAACTAGACACAAACGGTAGTAATCCACTTATGCTACAATATCTATTGTCTCATCAATTACTCGATTATATTGCTATGGATATCAAAAATTCTCGCGAACGGTACATAGAAACAATCGGCATTCCAGGATACTCCCTTAATGCCATTGATTCATCAATCTCAATTATTCAAAACAGCGGTATTCCATACGAATTTAGAACTACTGTAGTCAGGGAATTTCATAACTTAGATGATATACTTTCTATAGGCAGATGGTTAGAGGGATCAAGCCAATATTATCTTCAGCTATTCTTAGATAGTGGAGATATTTTATTACCAGGTCTCCATGCACCTACCCATGAAACAATGTTAGAATATCACAGAGCGTTACAACCATATTTTAATACGGTTGGGATTCGTGGAATGGAAATGAATTAAAAAGGAGCAGTCAATTACAATGAAAACATATTATGAAACAGATCGTCTACAACTTAGAATACTAACAAGCTCTTACGCAGCTGAAGTACTCAATTTTTATGAACGAAATAAAAACTTTTTTAATTATTGGGAACCAGATCGCGTTCGCTTGTTCTATACGAAAGATTTTCAAAGAGCAAATCTTGTTTATGAGTATAATGAAACTGTAAAGTTACATTTTCTGCGTTTCTGGATCTTTGAAAAATCCAATCCTGAACATATAATCGGTTGTGTATGTTTTCAGAATTTTCAGAAGGGCTCTCTTATGACTTGTACGGTTGGTTATAAACTAGATCAAGATTATGTTAGACATGGTTATGCATCTGAGGCTTTAGAAAAAGCTATTGATGTGGTATTTAATGAACTAGATTTTCATAGAATAGAAGCACTTATTCATCCCATAAACGAACCCTCCTTTCGTTTAATTGAAAAACTAGGTTTCGAATTTGAAGGTATTGCAAAATCCTGTATTCGTCTAAACAACAAATGGACTGACCATTTGCGTTACGCATTGATCAATCCATCCCATTAACTACATATTAATCTTGAGATACCAATACCCGAACTCGCCAGTTTTTTGCTCTATATTCTTAGAACATTTGAACTGTGCAAATCCGAACATCTTCGCCATAAACTTTTCACGGTTCTGATAAACACCAGGTACACCTAGAATAAATTCTTCACCATCTAGCACTTTTCTCTTAGCAAAAATTAGGTGCCGGAAGTTGTAATATCCGTGAAGCAAAAAACTATTATTACCAAGAACCCAATTTTCTATTGGAAATAATCCAATATCACCTGGCTCTATTCTGACGCATGCAATAATTTCATCGTCCTCGAAAGGATAAATTGCTGGATACTTCTGTAAGATTCTTTCAGCTGTTGATGTTTTCTTCTTAGCTACCTCTTCAAGGTGCTTATTCCATTCCTTTTCAGTGTTTGCATCATAGAAGGATTGCTCCTCTTCAAACAGAGTATTCTCATAATCCGTACTATTTAATGTGGCTGCAACTTCTTCCCCGCCTTCAATATCGTCTTGATTATCATAATCTTCTAGTTCAGCCAACTCTGTACCACTATCTCGAGATTCACTGACATCTTCATTAATAAAAAGTTCTTCGTCTTCTTGTTCTGCATCTAATTCTTGCTCTATAATCAATTTTTGTTCCGAATTCGATTCTTGATAGTCAACTTCTTCTATCTCGCCTGTTTCCTGTTGAATGTCTCGAGTATCAACATTAGATGCATTAACCTTTGCTACTGCCGGAAATCCAGTTTCTCGACTTCGGTACCAATTAATAAAGCGATATCCCACTAATTTAGCTGTCTCTGGTGGTATACTATTCTCTAGCTCACTATATACATTTGTAATGGTTTTAGACCCATCCTCGAGTTCCGCACCCTGTAACTCTAACTTCTCCGGTTTCGTTTTCTTCTTTGTGTTTGTCTTCCGTTTTGTTTTTGTATCATTTTTACTATTACAAAAAAGCTCCCAACCTGAATCAATACTATTCAATATACTTTGAACGATTTCTTCTTGACTCTTACTAATTGCTTCTTCGGCTGCTTGCTTTTGCTTAATATATGTAATTTCATCTCTTGGAATCTCAATAAACTTAGGGTCTTTGCTTTCTGCCGCCTTGATGGTTTCTTTGCTTTCTTCTTGGACGGTTTCTTTGCTTTCTTCTTGGACAGTTTCTTTTATTTCCTCTTTAACTTTTTCTTTTACACTTGCTCTTACAGTATCTTTTTCTTTGCTTTTCCAACTTTCCTTTTCGTCCCATTCATATAAGTGTGTAAGCATTATAGGTTGGTCGTCCCATTCAGTCGCGAAATACTTATCCATCGAGTAATATAAAAGCACCCCGCCTAACTGATCAAAATTGTGTCCTGTATTCATGATATTACTTGCATTCGTGATTCCCTTCCACTCAAATGCTCCATTCTTAACGCTGCTTTCAGCTAATAGAATTTGAATCATTTTATTATTCTCACGATAGAATACATATGTCCGCAATTTCTGTCCATTTAGGCTGGCTGCCTTTATGTTAATTGAAATCTTACACTGTCCGTTCCGAAGTTCAACCTTGGCAAAGCCAATATTATTCTTTTTTATACCCTTTTCATAATTATAAATATACGAAATCAGTCGTTTATATTCTGACATCCCACTCATCCTTCCTTTTTGGCCATCATAAAGAAAAGCGCAATTGCTTATGCTTTATATATATTCAAAAAGGTTGTCCTTTATGTTAGGAATCTATTAATTAACTACGAGATAGACGGCAAATTATATTACTTAATTCTGCAAATTGTTTCAAATCAAGCGCTTCACCACGAATTGTCGGTGAAACTCCCAATTCTTCAATGGCTTTCGCGATGACATCTTTTGATAAATGGATCTCAGGTGAATTGTTAAGACCATTCACTAGCGTCTTTCTTCTTTGATTGAATGACGCGCGAATTAGGCGAAACATTAACTTCTCGTCATCTACTTGTATTGGTACCTCTTTATGAGTTGTAAGACGAATTACTGCCGAACCAACATTAGGTCTTGGGATAAAACAGTTAGGTGGAACGTTGGCTACGATGTAAGGTTCTGCGTAATATTGAACTGCGAGAGACAATGCGCCATAATCCTTTGTTCCTGGACCAACTTGCATACGGTCCGCAACTTCCTTTTGTACCATTACTGTGATATTATCAATTGGTACGTGACTTTCGAATAACCCCATAATAATTGGTGTTGTTATATAATATGGTAAGTTCGCTACTACCTTAATTGGTCTTCCTTGATTTCTCTCCACTGCAAGTTCTTTAATATCAACCTTAAGGATGTCCTTATTGATAACTGTTACATTATCATAATCTGATAACGTCTCTTTTAGAATAGGAATTAATGCTGTATCGATCTCAACAGCAATAACTTCTCTTGCATATTCACATAGATACTGCGTCATAGAACCAATACCTGGTCCGATTTCTAATACCAAATCGTCTTTTGTTACACCTGCAGCTGTCACTATCTTTTCTAATACATGTGTATCAATTAAGAAATTCTGCCCGAATTTCTTCTGGAACGCAAAGTTATACTTCTTAATTGCTTCTATGGTATTCTGGGGATTTGCTAATTTGTTACTGTGATCCATTCAATTATCCTCTTAACTTTCTTATAAACGATATAATTTTGTTGCATTTATCTTTGTAATCTCTATTATTTCTTCTGCATCAAGACCTTTAATTCTTGCAATCTCTTCTACCACACTAGGTAGAAATAGAGAAGAATTTCTCTTCCCTCTGTTTGGTTCTGGTGCAAGATAAGGGCAATCTGTTTCTAGTACAATACTTTCTATTGGTGTATACTCTACAACCTCTTTTAATTTCTTGGCATTCTTAAATGTCACCACTCCACCAATACCAAGGTAGAATCCCATATTAAGATACTCTCTCGCCATTTCTACGGAGTAAGAGTAACAATGGATTACACCTGAAATATCTCCCGCATGAGCCGCTTTCATCATATCTAAGGTATCTTTTGCGGCATCTCTACTATGAATAATCATAGGCAGGTCCACTTCTCTTGCTAGTTCCATCTGACGATCAAACCATCTTTTTTGCGTATCATGATCTGGTTCATCCCAGTAATAGTCTAATCCGATCTCACCTATAGCTACTATCTTAGGCTTGTTAGCCAGTTCCTTCAACCGTTCTATCTTCGTCTCATCTAATTCCATTGTACTACTAGGATGTACGCCAACGGCACCATATACAAACGGAAATTGTTCTGTAAGTTTAAGTGTTTGCTCTGAAGTCTTCATATCTGCACCTACATTTACTATCAGCTCAATCCCATTCTCACCCATTTTATTCAATATTTCTTCTCTATCTATATCAAATTGCTCATCATCATAGTGTGCATGTGTGTCAATTATCATTATTAGCCTCCATTATCTTAAGTTGTCGACGATTTACTTCTCTAATCACCGTCTCAGGTCAATAGTTTCGTTGACCTTTCCCACGTAATTTTCATTCCTTATTATAACCAAGTAACCTATAAGTTACAAGTAAAATAGGCAACAAAGAAGATTAACAGCAAAAAAGAAGAGACCATTTATAAGTCTCTTCTTCTATCAGTAGTAACTGTTTTTAGCAAATCTCTGCTCCAGATGGCATCTTCTTCTCAGGTATCATAAGTGCTAATTCACCGTTCTCATCTTCTGCACATAAAAGCATACCTTCTGATAACACACCTGCTAATTTAGCTGGTTTTAAGTTTACTAATACCATAACTTTCTTACCAACCATCTCTTCTGCAGTGTAGTGCGCTTTAATTCCTGATACAATTTGTTTTACTTGGCTACCAATCTTAACTTGTGAACAAAGTAATTTCTTTGATTTCTTCACTTCTTCACATGCAATGATTTCTCCAACTTGGAATTGCATCTTCATAAAATCATCATATTCTATTTCAGCTTTTGGTTCAATATCAATCACTGGTTCTTCCTCTTTCTGCGGAGCAGCATCTTTCATCTGCGCTTCTTTCATCTCTTCCACTTTCTTCATAACTTCTTCAAGATCAAGTCTCATAAATAAGATTTCAGGAGTCTCTGTAACCTTATTACCTGATGGATATTTACCGTACTCATTCATCTCTTCCATAGAACGCGCACTTGTATTCAATTGACTAAGAATCTTTGACGATGTTTCTGGCATAAATGATTCTAATAAACTTGCGCCAATACAGATTGATTCTACTAAGTTATATAAAACTGTTTCCAGTCTTTCTTTCTTACTTTCATCTTTCGCAAGTGCCCAAGGCATTGTTTCATCAATATATTTGTTACAACGTTTGAATAAAGTAAAGATTTCTGAAATTGCATCAGCAACACGTAATTTATCCATTTTCTCCACAACTTTATTTGGTGTTTGTAAAGCAAGAGCAATTAACTCATCATCAACGTCTTCTTTTACGTTTGTATTCGTAACTACACCACCAAAATATTTGTTTGACATGGAAATTGTACGGTTAACTAAGTTTCCAAGTGTATTGGCAAGGTCAGAATTCATTCTCTCAACCATAAGTTCCCACGTAATAACACCATCATTATCAAACGGCATTTCATGTAAAACAAAATAACGAACCGCATCTACACCAAAGAAATCAACTAAATCGTCTGCATAAAGTACGTTTCCTTTGGATTTACTCATCTTCCCATCACCTTGTAATAACCATGGATGACCAAAGATTTGTTTTGGTAATGGTAATTCAAGTGCCATTAACATAATTGGCCAATAGATTGTATGAAAACGCAAAATATCTTTACCAATTAAATGAAGATCTGCAGGCCAATACTTACCGTAGTTTTCTCCATTGTTACCATCTACATCATAACCAAGTCCTGTGATATAGTTGCTTAGTGCATCAAGCCATACATATACAACGTGTCTATCATCGAAATCTACTGGGATACCCCATTTGAATGATGTTCTAGATACACATAAATCTTGAAGTCCTGCTAAGATGAAGTTGTTCATCATCTCATTCTTTCTTGATTCTGGCTGAATGAATTCTGGATGTGTATTAATATGCTCAACTAAACGATCTGTGTAATTGCTTAATTTTAAGAAATATGCTTCTTCCTTGGCTGGTTGACATTCTCTTCCGCAGTCTGGACATTTCCCATCTACTAATTGAGAAGAAGTGAAGAAAGATTCACATGGAGTACAATACATACCTTCGTAGAAACCTTTGTAGATATCACCTTTGTCATATAATTTCTTGAAGATCTTCTGTACTTGTTTTTCATGATCTTTATCCGTTGTACGAACAAATTTGTCATAAGAAGTATTCATAAGATCCCAGATTCCTCTGATTTGACCAGCAACTCCATCTACGAATTCTTGTGGTGTAATACCAGCATCTTCAGCTTTTAACTCAATTTTTTGACCATGTTCATCTGTTCCTGTTTGGAAGTACACATCAAATCCCTGTGCACGTTTGAATCTTGCAATACTATCTGCTAATACGATTTCATATGTGTTACCAATATGTGGTTTTCCTGATGTGTACGCAATTGCGGTACTAATATAATACGGTTTTTTACTCATGTAATCATTCCTCCTGTTGAACGCTATAAAAGAGATTTTTAATTTTTGATTCGGGGGTCAAAAGCCATCCAGAAAATTTACCTTCGTCAATTTGCAACCCGAATCATTTTAGGCAAAAAAAATTCGCCCTTAAGGAAATCCTATGATTTCGTTTAAAGACGAGATGAAGTCTCGTGATACCACTTTAATTCTTCTATTTTTCACAAAATAGAACTTAGCAACTGCTAACTGAGCTATAGATACATAGATTTGATTTCTCAAGGAATGTCAAAACTATCGTCTACGTCTTAGTAACAGTCTTGCATGGTAACGGTTGCAGATTCCCGTCATTTCCTAAAGAGTATACATGTAACATTGTATCACTCATTCAGAAACGAAGCTCCAAGACCATCTTCCATACGCTTAGCAATTACCCCTTCTCAGCTAACAAGGCTCTCTGTTAATTCTTTACGCATGTACTCTTCTCTTCACAGCATTTTCATATTATTAAGTAGTATAGCATTCCCATACATTAATGTCAAAATAATTTTCCTTACAATTAGTATCATACCAAATCTAATAATCTATTCGACTAGTTTCTATTTACTTTCTTTTACTAATATATTAATATACACTATGTGTGTTAAACTATTAATGAATATTCAGCTTGACATTTCTTAAAAGTTTATGAATAGCATGGTTTTAGCAAAATTCCTGACATACAACACTCAGGAGTGGATACTATTAATAGTAAGATATTAAATAGTTAATCAAAACGGACATTGTCCTAAGTTGATGTTTATCAAACAAGTTTGTGTCTACGCCGCAAGCTTGTCGAGAAAAACTGCGTATGTATGGAGGTAACTATGAAGAAATACAAGAAATTGTATCTACTACTCTCACTTATTGTCCTTTTATTAGCCTTGACAGGCTGCGATAAAGGTAAAAGTGCTGCTCAAACTCAAGAGGAATTTGACGTTTTAACGAAAGAAGTCTTTTTAGATAATGTACAAAGCGACAGCATAACTCTCAATTATACGTTAGCAAATCCTGAAACTTACGGTATCACCGATTACAAGCCAACTCTTGGCGATTTTTCATTAGACGCTATGAAAGAGAATCTTGCTAAATGTGAAAATTACTCAGCACGTTTAAAAGATATTAATTATAAGAAGCTTACTGATGATCAAAAACTCACTTACGATATTATGAAAGACTATTATAAGGTTGATGAAGGTGCAGAAGATTTACTTTTGTATTATGAAATTTTAAGTCCAACTGTTGGATTACAAGCACAACTTCCTATACTGTATGCCGAATATAGTTTTTACGACAAAGATGATATTGACGCATACCTTGAATTACTACCATGTACATATGATTACTTTAATCAAATTATCGAATTTGAGAAAATGAAATCAGACGCTGGTCTGTTCATGAGTGATCGAAGTGCAGATGATATCATTAAGCAATGCGAATCATTAATAAGCGACAAAGAAAGCAACTTCCTTATTACCGTATTCAATGATAAGGTTGAACAATATGAAGGCTTAACGAAAGATGAGATCAAAGCTTATCAAGAGAAGAATAAAGATGCTGTTCTAAACTATGTAATTCCAGCTTATCAACTACTTATTGACGGATTAAAAAGCCTAAAGGGTACTGGAACAAACGAAGGTGGTTTAAGTAACTATGAAAAAGGAAAAGAATATTACGAATCATTAGTTCGTTCGGAAACAGGTTCTGATCGTAGCGTAGAGGATTTAATCAAGCTTCTCGATAAGTACATGAACAAGAATATTGCAAATATGCAAGTTCTTCTCGCAAAAGACGCTACTCTTCTTGATCAAGCAAGTAATCCTTCTTATCCGATGACGGACCCTGAAGAGATTCTTACTTATCTTCAAGATGCAATTAAAGATCGATTCCCTGATATGGATGACGTAAATTACACAGTTAAATATGTTCACAAATCCCTGGAAGATTTCATAAGCCCAGCATTCTACCTTACTCCTGCTATTGATAATTACGTGGAAAATTCCATCTATATTAATGGCAGTGACAAGTTCGACTTATCACAAATCTTCACCACATTAGCACACGAGGGTTATCCTGGCCATCTATTCCAGAACGTATATTACGCACAACAAAATCCTAATCCTGTTCGTAGCACTATGAACTTTGGTGGATATTCTGAAGGTTGGGCAACTTATGTTGAGATGATATCTTATCATATGGCAGGTATTGATGATAACTTAGCAAGCCTTCTCGAACAAAACAATGCTGTTATTCTTATGATGTATGCAAGAGCTGATATCGGTATTAACTATGAGGGTTGGACTAGACAAGATTCTGATAATTACCTTAAGAGTATGCTTGGCATAACAGATGAGGAAACATTGGACCAATTCTATATTGCTATGGTTGAAGAACCTGCTAACTATCTCCAATATACTATTGGCTATATTGAGATGATGGAATTACGTAACAAAGCGGAAAAAGCATTAGGTGATAAATTCTCAGAAAAAGACTATCATGAATTCATTCTTAAGACTGGTCCTAGCCAATTTTACGTAATCGATAAATACCTTGATAAATGGATCGATTCAATTAAGTAATAATTATATTATCGATTTCATTAAAATATCTCAAATAATTAAAGCACTTAAATTGTTAAATTAGTATTTCTTTTTCAGAATACAATATTTGCATTTTAAGTGCTTCTGCATTTTCTACACCTTTTATCTCTAAATATCCCACTATTTAAGTTTGAACTTCTTTGCTATAACTAGTATACAAGGTAAAGAGTTTAAGTTGATGTTGTCACTCTACTCTTTTACCGGTTACATATTAAGGAGGTATTATACTTATGGGATTTAAAAACTTTAGTTCAAGCGTGTACTGTCCTGTCTTCTCTATTGCAGATGTTCAGGATTTTTCAGTATTTGAACAACACTTTGATGAGCTTGTAAAACATACTAACGTAGGTAAAGTCTATCTTGAAACCTACCGAGGCGGCAGCATGCTAACAGAAGAAGAACTCCAAACACTAAAGTCCTTTTTTGAATCAAAAGGTATGAAAGTTGCAGGCGGTATCACCACTGAAGATGAAGACCATGGTGACGGCGGATTTCATCCTTTCTGTTATACTTCAAATCGAACAAGAGAGAAGCTCAAAACCATTGTAACACTTACTGCGAAACTGTTTGATGAATTCATCCTAGATGATTTCTACTTTACAAACTGTCGTTGTCCAAGATGTATTGAGTCAAAAGGGACTCGTTCTTGGACACAATTCCGTTTAGATTTAATGAAAGATATCTCTAAGAATGTTATCGTTAAAACAGCAAAAGACATTAATCCGAATGTCAAAGCAATTATCAAATATCCTAACTGGTATGAACATTATCAGGATGCCGGATATAACCTAGAAGATGAACCACTTATCTTCGATTATATATATACTGGAACAGAAACTAGAAACCCTATGTATTCACAGCAACATCTACCTAAATACCTTAGTTACTTCATCGTTCGTTACTTAGAACATGTAAAGCCTGGTAAAAACCTAGGTGGATGGTTTGACCCATACGAATGTACGTATAACCTAACTTCCTATCTTGATCAGGCTTATCTTACATTGTTTGCAAAGGCAAAGGAAGCCATGTTATTCAACTTATCTTCCTTAACGAAAGATCCCACTTTCCATAACTTTGCGCCCGCTGTAGGACGAATGATGGATGATGTTGATGGATATCTTCAATTATTAGGGACGCCAACAGGTGTAGCTACTTATCTCCCATACCATAGTCACGGCGAAGACTTTTTACATAATTATATTGGTATGTGCGGTATCCCTCTTGATCCTTATCCAACGTACCCTAGCGAATCTAAAAACATTCTATTGACAGCAAACGCTGCTTGCGACCGTGATATTGTAGAAAAAGTTAAGAAAAGTTTGATGGATGGTGCAGATGTTATGGTGACTTCTGGTTTTGTTGAGAGACTTGGAGAAGACTTCCTTGAATTCATGCATGTTAATCATACCTGTAGGAAAGCACTTGTGAATTCCTACGCCTATTCACCAAATGGTGGTGTATCTTACGGAGGACATGTAGAAGTTGCTAACAAGATTTTAATACCTCAGCTTGAGTTCTTTACCAATGATGTATGGGAATTAATAGGCGGACTAGGAACAGATAACAATTTTCCAATCCTATTGAAGACCACATACGGTAACGGCCGTATGTTTATAGTAACTATTCCAGATGATTTTGGTGATCTGTATAACTACCCCGAGACAATTCTTAATACAATACGAGAATCCATTCAGGATCATATGCGTGTACGTCTACAATCTCCATCGAACGTAACGCTCTTTACATATGATAATGATACTTTCATCGTTCGTTCTTTTAATCCATTCATACATAACATCTCTATCGTTATTAACGAAGAAGATGTTGTCCTATATGATATAGAAAGACAACATGAAGTCACTGGTACATCACTTAATGGAGAGACAATCTTCACTGTAGAGGCATACCCATCAACCAATATGGTATATCAAATTAAAAGATTGAATACTCCATCGTAATCGACCAAGACTTATGTAATAAATGTATTACGAAAAAGACAATCTTCAAAATGGCTTGTTTGGCTCCGTGGATATACAATATCCGTGAAGCCACATATAAACCATGAAGATTGTCTTTTATAGATATATGAATAGATTTATGCTAATAATTAACTACAGCCGAATCGACAAATCCTGCCTTTGCTTTCCATTTACCTCTTGCAAATCTCCATACAAAGAAACATGTACGGAAAACCCAGTCCATGACCATAGCCATCCATACACCTATTGCGCCTAGCCCAAAACCTACTCCTAATATATAGCTGAATAGAACACGGAACATGCACATAGAGAAAATGGACAAAATCATGGCAAATTTCACATCATTACATGCCCTTAATGCATTCGGTAATGTGAAGGAAGCTGGCCATAGGAATATCGCCATACCATTATGAATGAATATTAATATATACGCCAATCTTCTAGTCTCTGGGGATAACGAGAACAACTGTAAGATCAAAGGTAATGCAAGTAAGATACATGTATTCGCAACCGCTGTGATTGCATATGTAATCTTTAATAGCTTCTTCGTATAATACTTAACTTGTGCTTCATCATTAGCACCTACACATTGTCCAATTACTGTAATCATTGCAAGACTCATAGCCTGCCCTGCTATACAACCCATACTGTCAATGGTATTAGCAACTCCATTAGCAGCTATCTGAATCGTACCAAAACGTGCAATTATACTAACAACTATAACTCGTCCAAACTGAAATAATCCACTCTCTATACCACTTGGTATTCCAATATATAAGATTCTCTTAATCATGTGTACGTCAGGTCGTAAACTTCTCCCCTCAAGATGCACCTCATTCTTCTTATTACATAACAGGAAGAGCATAATACCTGCTGCCACTGCCCTAGACACTAGTGACGGTATTGCTACCCCCGCAACTCCCATCTTGTATCCATAGATAAGGATTGCATTTCCCGCTATATTAATTATATTCATAAGAATAGATACTTTCATTGATAACTTCGAGTTACCCATGGCACGGAACAATGCGGCACTAGAATTATAGATAGCTAGAAATGGGAATGATAGCGCAGTTATTAAAAAATAGGTTGATGCATTGCCCATGACATCTTCCTCTATAGCTCCAAACAATACCGATAGTATAGTTCTCCTGAATAAAATCGACAGGATCATTACAACTGTTGAAATTGTTAGGGCAATCAACAGTAATTGTTTTGCTGAACGACATGCCTTATCTTTCCTCTTAGCACCAATAAACTGCGCTGTTACTACAGCTCCTCCTGTGGCTAATGCCGCGAAAATCGCTATAATTAGGTTATTAATCATATCAACAAGCGAGACACCTGATATGGCTGCCTCGCCTACTGATGATACCATGACTACATCGGCCATTCCAACCGTTACAGCCAGTACCTGTTCAATAATCAATGGTACTATTAACTTCTTTAATTTACTATTTGAAAACAACATGTTATCTCCTACTGGCGCTTTCTTACGTCATTTTATTTTAGGTCGACGGCGCCGTCGATCTAATACTAGAATATACTAACGCTTTTTATTCTAGTCGCATTAGGTCGATTTCACAATAGTAATTCAATATTTTCTACCAAAATTTATGTTCACTGGGGCAATAATTTACTTTCTTTGCTGCCCTTACTTCAACAAAACATCCGCATTTTCTACACATTCCATTCTCTAGGTAATCACATTCCTTGCAAAGTGAAAGCCTTCTTTGGTATTCTTTCTCTTCTGTCTTTATATCGGCGGGTAGTAATTCAATATATTCATACATGTTTGCATAATATCGGTCCTTATCAATCTCAGAAAGCAAACATTTCTTACATGCCCAGGCCATTATTTCACCTTCAATGACACTACGCTACAAGCAGGTACAGTAAGAATTAACTTTTCACCTTCTACTCTATATCCATCATAACTTACTGGCTCTACTATATGGCCATCTTCAAAGGAATTATAAGCATCAACCTTCGACTGCAATAATTCAGCAGTACAATCGCCTAACTCCTTACCTACTAGGTCTACTGTAACCTCGTAATCTTCTTTCAAATCGCAATTTGATATGGTCAAAAGCATACTTTCATCTTCTCTTATAGAAACTGATTGTGATAGTGCTGGAACAATTACCTCCTCACCCGCTTCACTATTCTCCACATAACTATCAAGTAATGTAGCTTCTTGGTGATCACGGTACATACGAAATACATGGAACGTAGGAGTCTTGATCATCTTATCACCCTCTGTGAGAATTACAGATTGTAATACATTAACTACTTGAGCGATATTAGCCATTACCACACGATCAGAATGTTGATTAAATATATTTAGATTAATAGATGCAGTAATAGCATCTCTCATTGTATTCTGTTGATATAGAAATCCTGGGTTCGTACCTGGTTCTACATCAAACCAATTTCCCCATTCATCAACAATTAAACCAATTTCATGATTTTTGTCATGCCTACTCATAATTTCAGAATGTTTAACGATGAGCTCTTCTATCTTGTAAGCTCTATGTATTGTGTCGTAATACTCTTCTGTGGAGAATTCTGTAGCACTACCCTTCTTAGCCCAATCGCCCGTTGGGATTGTATAGTAATGAAGACTAATCGCTTTAGTGTGCCATGTATTCACCATAGACATCAGCTTATCCGTCCAATTATAATCGTCTGAGTTAGGTCCACATGCTATCTTATATAATTCGTTACCACTGAAATTCCTACAGAAAGTTTGGTATCTTCTATATTCATGAGCATAATATTCCGGAAGCATACTTCCACCACAGCCCCAGTTTTCATTCCCAATGCCCAGATACTTTAACTTCCATGGCTTTTCTCTTCCATTCTTCTTACGTAAATCTGCCATAGGCGAAATACCATCGAAAGTCATATATTCAACCCATTCAGCAAGCTCTTGTACGGTACCACTTCCTACATTTCCAGAGATATATGGCTCACAACCAATCTGTTCACATAACTCCATGAATTCATGAGTACCAAAACTATTATCTTCTGTTACTCCACCCCAATTAGTGTTAACCATCTTCTTTCTATCTTCTTTTGGACCAATACCATCTTTCCAATGATATTCATCTGCAAAACAGCCGCCTGGCCAACGTAAAACTGGTGTCTTAATTTCTTTTAATGCTTCTACTACATCATTTCTCATACCATTGGTGTTAGGTATCGTTGAATTCTCTCCTACATAAATCCCATCATAGATACATCTCCCTAGATGCTCAGAGAAATGTCCATAGATTTCCTTGTTAATTTTACTTTTACGGTTTGCTGCATTTACATATAGTTTTGCTTTTTTCATCTTATACCTCCTATTGTATCTCCATATATATTCCATGAGTTTTTATATTTCATATGTTACATAATTGACAGATCATTTACAATGATATATCTTATTATAAAACTGATATATTCTACTTTTTATTAAATATAAATAACCCAGAAAACGGAGTATCTAAAATGAAAATACATAGTATAGGTTATCACTATCAAGAAAATTCAAACTTTTGTATTAATCGCCCACATGGAACAGGGGATTACTTACTTCTGCTCACTTTAACACCTGGTGTCTTTAAGATAGGCGGAGAAACTATCTTAACAAAGCCAAACTGTTTGATCTTGTTCAATAAAATGTCACCACAATTTTACGGTACAGTCAATCAACCCTTTTGTAACGATTTCATACACTTTGACTTTGAAGACGAAGCTGAACAATCCTATGTTTCTTCAATTATCTCATACGATACTATATATGAAATTCCAACCATGGAATTGCTATCAAGGAAAGTACGTGATTTGAGTTTTGAACACCTCTCAGCTAACAGTAGAAAAGAAGAATCTATGCAATTAATATTAAAGCTCTTATTTTTAAAGATAGAAGAGCAACTGAAGGCGAATGAACAAAGCACTCCTTATTCGCCATATTATCACGATTTGCTATCATTACGTTCTTACATATATAACTCCGTAGATAAGAAACACACTACCCTGGAATTGGCTAGTAGATTAGACCTTAGTCCTTCATATTTTCACGCATTATATAAAAAAACCTTCGGGATATCTTGTATTCAGGATGTAATTGTGAGTAAGATAGAATTCGCCAAATATCATCTTACTCAAACCAATTATCAAATCAAAGAAATTGCTACCCTATGCGGTTATGAAAACGATGTACACTTTATGAGACAGTTCAAAAAACTAACTGGTTATACACCAACAGAATATAGAAACAGGGTTCCACATAAGGAATCACCTTAGTAGAACCCTGTTAATTATTTATTTGGTTACAGTAACCTTTGTAGTTAATTTTTTCACTGTTTTATCAGGCAAAGTAACAGTAGCCGTTATGGTCGCTGCTCCTTTTGACTTGGCTGTTATCTTGCCTGCCTTTGACACTGCTGCAATCTTTGTATTGCTACTCTTCCATTTGACACTAGCCTTTTCAGGAATTGGAAGCGTAATTTTCTTACTCTTGTCTACCTTCAATGACAACTTCGACAACATCTTAATATCAGATGTTGTTACTTTATAATTCTTTTCTGATATTGGATATTGTTCCAACATCTCTTCTGTAGCAAATTGATCCGTAGCAATGTGTTCTTTATCGAATACCTTACTACCTTTTAGAAAATAATCATAATAGATTCTAGTTCCTCCAATGGGATCATCCCATGTGGGATCAACCAAATACCACTTATTCTTTAACTTAACTATATTCCAAGCATGCATTGTCTGCACACCATCTACTTCTGCTATCCCTGTGATAATCTTACAAGGTACACCTGCTTCTGTTAGCATCTTATAATATAACAGTGCATAGCCATTACATACTGTACTCTTATTAAACAAACCATCATATGCGCTGAACTTTACTAAGTCTGTATCATATTCCACTTGATCAATAATGTAGTCGTGAATTGCTTTCGCTTTTCCATATGCGGACATGCTACTTACCCCAAGAGATTTCAGTATCTTCTTAATCTCAGCATCAACCTTATTGGTTTCTTTTAATGATTCATAATACTGGAACTTTATAATGAATAGACTTCCATTGGAAGATACGGTATATGATTTGAGTAATCCCTCTATATAATCTGCATCACTTGATGTGTTTTCATCGTCTATCTGGTAAACAGCCGCTAGTAAATCATCAAAATCTTTAAAGACCTTATCACCATCTTTACCTGTATAAGTTATCATTACTTCTTTTTCACGCTTTGTAACTGCGTTATACAATTCTCTGGTGAATTCATCACGGTTCTTTGTTGTTGCTGCTGTTACAACCTGTGGAATGATAAGTGAAAACATTAAAAGGATACATAATAAAAACGTTCTCAGTTTTTTTACATACATCCTGTTTTCCTCCTACTTATTCTTATATTAATGGGCAAGTTACTTTTTTCGTTTTTTCAAGAATTTTTTCCATTTCTTCTTAGTCGATTTACTTATATGATGCTCCATAAGATCGGCCTCGATGTCGGCAGTTTCTGCGTCAACCTCTAAGACTTCTATAAGAAATTTACGAATCACCTTATATGATTCATAGATATTATTCGCCGCCTTTTCACCTTTTGGAGTTAACTTTAGTGTCCCATAATGCTCATGAACTATAAATTCGCCTTCTTTTAACGTATTAATTGCTCGATTTACACTTGGCTTAGATAGCCCCAAATATTTTGCTACATCTGTTACTCTTACCTCTTCTTGCTCTCGTCCTAGAAGATAAATCTGCTTAAGGTAATCTTCTTGGGATGCGGTAAGCGTATATTTCTCTTTCATTTTACCTCCAGATTGTTATTTATCACTCTGGTAACTTCTAAAGAATTGATTCAGGTTCGTTAATGCGTTTACTAAAGTATTCGTTTCCTGCTCATCAAGTCCTTCTATCATAGCTCTAATCATCTTCTCATGGAAGTTCTTATGATGTTCATATGCCTCTTTACCAAGTTCGCTTAGTGATATCAATACAACTCTTTTATCTTTCTCACTGCGGATTCGATTCACATACCCTTTTTTAACAAGACTGTTAATCGCAATGGTTAACGTCCCAACCGTTACTTTTAATGTTTTTGCTATAGAAGACATATTCTTAGCTGCTTTGTCTCCAATTGCTTCTATGATATGCATGTCATTATTTGTAATATTTTTAAATCGATCAGTAATAATAGCTTTTTGTTCCAACTCCATTATATCGTTAAACAAATTGACTAACGTTTCATGAAACGTACTGTATGCATCCATATTATTTCCTCATTTCTATATCGCCTAGGTTAACGTAAGTGTATGCCACGTTTCCCCCTAGCTACCATCAGTTTATTTAGATGGGACAACTTCTAACCAGTAACCATCTGGATCACTGATAAAATATATTCCCATATCAGGATTTTCAAAACATACACAATCCATTTCCTTGTGTTTCTTTAAAGCTGATTCATAGTCATCTACTTGGAAAGCTAGATGGAATTCGTTGTCTCCTAGGTTATAAGGACGATCCCATTCTTTTAACCAAGTAAGCTCTAATAAATGAGGTGTTGTTTCATCACCAAGATACACAAGAATAAAACTTCCATCTGGTGCTTCGAATCTTCTTGTTTCTACAAGTCCTAAAGCTTCTTTATAAAATGTAAGAGATTTATCAAGATCAAGTACATTAAAATTATTATGTGCAAATGTAAATTTCATATGCTTCCTCCGTTTTAATGAATATAATATTATCTTAACATAGCTTTTCCTTGATTTCAAATAATAACGTCAAAACATAGCGAAATATATAAGTACTAGTTATCACATTTCCTTGTATTGACATTGCATTTTTCGATAAAAAGTATTATAATAGAACAAGATAAAGATAGCAATATCACAATATTTTCTGTGTGATGCATATAAGCCACAAAAGATCAAAATACAAATGACAAATAACCAAGGTACATAGGAACCAAAAAACAAATAATACTTATACTAAAGAAGAATTGTTAACTTACGAAAGATTCTGTAACTACAAAAGATAACTATATGCAAAAGAAGATAACACATAATACAACAAATGGAGCTGTTGCACTAGCTGATTTAAATCAGCAGTGTACAGCTCCATTTTTGTAGATCCATTTCATCATTAGGGCCAGTTTTTAAGCATTACTAAGGGCATAGTCTAGTCTTTCTATTAAGAAATCAATATCAGACTCTTCAATTACTAGAGGAGGTTGAAAAGCAAGGACATTACGGTAAAGTCCATTCTTTCCTAGAATGATTCCATCATCCTTTAGCTGTTCTAATACTGCATCAGTTTTTAAAGAATTAGGCTCATTATTTTCATCTAGTAGTTCCATACCTAACATTAAACCTTTACCACGCACCTCACTAACAATGGAATGTCTATCCTTCAATTCATTTAACTTTTTATAAAGAATATCACCAAGTTTTTTGGCTTTGTCACATAGATTATGATCTGCGATATAATCAAGTACAGCTAATGCAGCGGTACTTGAAACAGGATTCCCACCAAGTGTAGAGGCAGATGGGCTTGTAAAGCTTGCAGCGATTTCCTTTGTAGTTGAAAATGCAGCCATTGGAATACCATTCCCTAAAGCTTTTGACATTGTCATAATATCAGGAACGACATTATATTGTTCAATTGCAAACATAGTTCCTGTACGTGCGAAACCTGTCTGTACTTCATCACAGATGAATAATACACCATAGCGTTTTAGTAGGCGACTGATCTCGATATAGTACCAATCAGGAGGGGTAATGATACCACCATTTCCCTGAATAGGCTCACATATAAAGGCTGCAATATCATTATCTTTTTCTAAGATTTCTTCTAATTCTGAAAGAATTTGATCCGGTGAAGAGGATACAAAATATATATCATCAGAAAGATACGGATCTGCACGCCACATAGGTATATCAGTAGCAGACATGGTTAGATATGTTCTTCCATGAAGGCTATTATTTAGAGCAATGAATTTTCGCTTGCCAGTATAGATTCTTGCTAATAACATAGCACCTTCGTTTGCCTCAGAACCAGACATACAAAAGAATGAATTGTGCAAATCACCTGGTAAAACTTCACTAAGTTTTTTTGCCAACTCTACAACAGGACTAGTTAAGTAAACGTTAGTTAGATGCTGTAACGATGACAATTGGTTGGTTACCTTATTAAGTATCTCAGGGTTACTATGTCCACAGTTCATAACTGATACACCAGCAAAAAAGTCTAAATACTTCTTACCCTTATCGTCATAGAGATACTGCATCTCACCTTTAACAAACACAGGTGGATTTTTGTAGAAATAGCCTAGACATGGCATTAAATAATCTTTTCTCATTTGTAGAATTTCTTCTGAGCTATACATAACTTTCCTCCTTATAATCCTAAAGTAGCAAGCGTGAAACCTGTTCCTTCTTGTTTAAGTTCTTCGTATAAAGTTTCGCAAGCGTTAAAGTCTTTTAAAGCCTTTTGGTATACAGTAACAATCTTAGTGAATTCCGCTTCATCTAAATGGGCGATTTCTAGACGGAAATGTGATAAGCCAGCTTCATAAAGTCCTTTTAGGATTGGAAGACAGCAGATATTCTTGTATAAAAGCATATGGTTTCTACCATGACAATCTTTAAAAATCGGATGATTAAAACCAGCTTCATCCTTTAGATATAATAAAGAATCATGCTTTTGATCCACATTATCATAAAGATCATGTTCCATGTACATGACAGTTGGTGAACCATGTACAATCAATTCTGCCTTTGCTCCTGTAGTATTTAATAACGAAATTGTTTCTGAAAGATTCGCTTCTGGTGAAATAGTATAACGATTAAGCCCTAAATCCTCGTATAAACTTACTGCCTTTTTATTAAGTATATTCAAAGGATAATCACCAATTAAGTTATTATCATTAAAGGCCCATACACCACCTATATTGGTTGCTAATAGACCATCAACCTGGAGTCCCTTCGCCAACATATGTCTATATTCATCGAATTGGGTATCAAAGGTCATGTGTGGCATACCAAGATAGATATTAGTGTCACCTTTTATCTTCATAAGTTCATTGATTTCTTCTTTGGTAAATGGTTTATCATTTAGAAAGACATCACCTGATAAGTAAATATCATCTACTTTTAGATTAAGACAGATTTTCGCCTGTTTGATATTATTTACTTTAACACTTAATCTTGGTTTTGCCGTTTGATTGATACGGTGTTCATTTAATTGACTATTTATTTTTTGAATTTTCTCATTGGTTATATCTCTTTCTTCAGTTGCCGTACTAAATACTTTTCCACTGCTATAAAGGGTACCTGTTCCTTCGTATCTACTATTGATGTTGCTAAGTCCTGGTTTACCAAATGCATAGGCCGTAGAAACATCTCTTTTACGGTTTTCATAGAGAAGGGAAGAGTCTTTTGTTCGGTCATAAGAAAGCGGATCATCAATATAACGGTCAATTGCATCTGCATATGAATTAATTATCATTGTAAGATAATCCAGATCTCTCATACGTCCTTCAATTTTAAATGATGTAATTCCACCATCTATTAATTCGGGAATATTCTCATACATAAACATATCTTTTACCGCAAGTGGGAAATGTGGCTCAGACTCTTTATCCTCTTGTTTAACTTGGTAACCCCAACGGCAAGGCTTTAAGCAGCGTCCTCTATTAGAACTTTGCCCAAACAACATACCACTGTAAATGCATTGACTACCGTGAGCAACACACATATCCCCATGTATAAAATATTCTAATTCCATATCTGTTTTAGCAGATAGGTATTTACTGTAATTAAGGGAAGCTTCTCTTGAAAGTACTACTCTTGTTACACCTAATTCCTTAAGAGCGTATATACTATTAAGATTATGCGTATTCATCATAACAGAAGAATGTACTGGAATATTCACATTAAGTTCCTTAAGTAGTGGAATAACACTTAAATCCTGTACGATTAAGGCATCTGGTTTCACTTCTCCTAGTAATAGAAGAAACTCTTTTAACTCGTCAAGCTCTTCGTTATTATACATATTATTTACAGTAATATACGCTTTTTTTCCGCATTCATGGGCCATTTTCACTGCTTCAAATAGTTCTTCATCAGAAAAGTTATAGTTCTTTCTGTGAAGACGCATGTTTAAATTCTTACCACCAAAATAAACTGCATCACAGCCTAGATTTATAATACCCTTGAAAATCTCAAAGTTACCAGCAGGAGCCAGTAATTCTATCTCTTTGTTGTTAAAATATCTTGACATTTTTATACCTATAAAGGGAAAATCCCCCTGTCACTAAAGCTCAGTAAATAGTACTAAAGTGTGACTACCTTTCCATAATATATTTCTACATATATAGTAGCATTTTGTCGAAATTGTTTCAACCTTTAAAGGCCTATTCGGCATTAGTAGAAGCATGTGTACAACAGCGCCTTTTGTTATTATCTTACTATTGTGTTATTATTGGACCGATTAATGCAAGAAATTATCCTGTATTTGTGTTAGTATTATTATTGGTTCGCCTATTCAATTCCACTTATATACTTTTTTCCTCTTTGGTTTTGAATAGTAATATTAATGAATATTGGAGGATTCTTGAATTGAAAAATAAATACCAAAAAACCTTATATGCCTGTTTTACAGGTTATATTGTTCAAGCAATTGTTAACAACTTCATTCCTTTGCTCTTTCTTACCCTACAATCCACCTATGAGATTTCTTTATCCAAGATAACCTTTCTAGTAACTGTTAACTTCGGATTGCAGCTCTTAGTTGATCTGCTATCCATTGGATTTGTAGATCGAATAGGGTATCGCGCTTCGGCCTTACTTGCCCACATCTTCTCTGCAACCGGATTAATTTTGTTAACAATTCTTCCAGATCTAATGTCCGATGCCTACATAGGAATTTTGATCTCAGTTATGGTCTATGCAATTGGTGGAGGCTTACTTGAAGTTCTAATTAGCCCCATTGTAGAAGCTTGCCCTACCGATAACAAAGAAAAAGCTATGAGTTTACTTCATTCCTTCTATTGCTGGGGTCACGTAGGTGTTGTTCTACTTTCAACTTTATTCTTTGCCATATTTGGCATACATAACTGGAAGTTCCTTGCTATCTTCTGGGCCTTCATACCGATTGTTAATACAATCGCCTTTACTAGGGTACCAATTGCCCCACTCATTGCCGAGAACGAAACTAGTCTCAAATTAAAAGACTTAGTTTGTAAGAAAGTATTCTGGGTACTAATGTTATTAATGGTTTGTGCAGGAGCATGCGAACAAGCAGTTAGCCAGTGGGCCTCTACCTTTGCAGAAAAAGGGCTACATGTTAGTAAAACAATTGGCGACCTTGCAGGCCCAATGTTATTTGCTATTCTTATGGGAACCTCTCGTGCCATATACGGCAAATACGGTCATAAGATAAATCTAGATCGCTTTATGTTATTCAGTGGTTTCACTTGTATCGTTTCTTACTTAATTATATCACTTTCTCCATATCCAGTCCTTGGACTTATCGGTTGTGGTTTATGTGGATTATCAGTAGGCATATTATGGCCAGGAACTTTTAGTATTGCTTCTGCTTCTATACGAGGTGGCGGAACTGCCATGTTTGCATTCCTTGCATTAGCTGGTGATCTTGGCTGTTCTGGTGGACCAACCTTTGTAGGACTAGTATCAAGTGCTTTCTCTGATAACTTGAAAGCAGGAATTTTAGGAGCAATTATATTCCCGGTTTTATTAATTCTTGGCATTCTGATACTAAGTCGCTTAACTAGAAGTAAAAATGTTAATGCAATCAATGGATAAGTTTAGGGAATTGTAACGGCAGACATACAACAGATTGATATTTTTGTCGCCACTTACTAATAAGTATAATTAAAAGAAGGAATTCGTGAATGACATTAAATAAAATCAATTTCATCTACGAATTCCTTCTTTTATTATATTCGAAACTAGGTCTATGTCAGCAATTCCATTACTTTTATATTAACATTGTTTAAAGAACTCTTCAGCATCTTCCAAGAACTTCTGAATATTCTCTTCCGTATGAGCTGCAGACAAGAATATCGCCTCGAATTGGCTTGGCCCAATATAATGTCCTTTATTCAACATATGATTGAAATACTTACCGAATAAAGCCGTATCAGAAGTTTTTGCTGACTCATAATCAACTACAGGTTCCTTCGTGAAGAACATACAGCTTAAGGAACCTATTCCGTTTACAACACATGGAATTTGATATTTCTTGGCTAAATCACGCAGTCCTGAACGTAATCTCTCTCCATATTCGTTGATTTGGCTATAGATTTCTGGGTGGCCTTTCAGTATTCTAAGTTGGGTAATCCCAGCATGCATCGCAACTGGATTCCCACTTAATGTACCCGCTTGATAGACAGCTCCAATTGGAGATACAACTTGCATCACCTCTTTACGTCCACCATATGCGCCAACTGGCATTCCACCACCTATAATCTTACCATAAGTAATAAGATCAGGTTTGATATCAAAGTAACCTGATGCACCCTCTAATTGCAAACGAAATCCCGTAATTACCTCATCAAAAATCAAAAGTGCTCCTTCTCTTGTACAGATTTCTCGTAATCCTTGTAAGAAACCTTCCTGCGGTAAAACAACACCCATATTAGCTGCAATTGGTTCTACAATTAAACATGCAATTTCACCTTTATTCTCAGTAAATAATTTCTCTACACTTTCAAGATTATTATATACTGCAGTTAATGTATCTTCTGCACAGCCAGCTGGTACGCCTGCGCTATCTGGTACACCAGATGTCATAACGCCAGACCCCGCTTTCACAAGCATAGCATCTGCATGACCATGGTAACAACCTTCAAACTTAATTACCTTATTACGTCCTGTGTATCCTCTTGCAACACGAATTGCACTCATGACTGCTTCCGTACCCGAATTCACCATACGTATCATTTCAATAGCAGGCACAATATCACAAATCAATTTAGCCATCTCTACTTCGATTTGTGTCGCTGCACCAAAGCTAAGACCTTTATCAATAGCTTCCTGCACCGCAGCTTGTACCTGTTCATTCTTATGTCCAAGAATCATTGGCCCCCAAGAACCAATGTAATCAATATATTGATTACCATCTACGTCATAGATGTATTGTTTCTCTGCTCTATCTATAAATCGTGGACTTCCACCAACGGCTTGAAAAGCACGTACTGGGCTATTTACACCACCTGGGATTATCTCTACTGCTTCTGTAAATAAATGTTCTGATTTATCTGTCTTCATATAATTAAACTGCTCCTTCCATTATTGAACTTGGTACTACCCTATTCTTCCTTCTTCAATATACCCTGCAATTTCCTTCGCATAATAAGAGATAAGAATATCTGCACCAGCACGGAACATACTAACCGCTGATTCAGCAACCACTGCAGCCTCATCTATGTAACCTGCCATTGCTGCTGCCTTAGTCATAGAATACTCTCCACTAACACTATAGACTGCACAAGGAACTGGAAAACGTTCAGAAATCTCTTTAACTATATCTAAGTACGCTAGCCCCGGTTTCACCATAAGAATATCTGCACCTTCAGCAAGGTCTAATTCTGCTTCCTTAATCGCTTCTCTTTTGTTGTGATAATCCATCTGATATGATTTACGATCACCAAAGGCTGGTGCTGAACCAGCTGCATCACGAAATGGTCCATAGAAAGACGATGAGTATTTCACTGCATATGACATAATTGGAGTATTGATATATCCTGCTCCATCTAATGTATTACGGATTGCTAAGATTCTACCATCCATCATATCTGAAGGAGCAACCATATCTGCACCTGCCTGTACATGAGATAAAGAAGTCTTGGCTAACAATTCTAGTGTACTATCATTATCAACGGTTTGGTCATGTAATAAACCACAGTGTCCATGGGACGTGTATTCACATAGACAAACATCCGTAATAAGATACAAATCAGGAAACTCTCTCTTAGCAAGTTCAACTGCCTTTTGAACAATACCATCCTGAGCCCAAGCACCACTACCACATGCATCCTTGTGTTCTGGAATACCAAAAAACAAAACTCCACGAACCCCTGATTTTTGTATACGTTCTAATTCATACGCTAGGGTATCTAGACTATAACGATATTGACCAGGCATTGCTGAAATCTCTTCTTTAATCTTTTGCCCTTCTTTGACGAAAACGGGGTAGATTAAACCGTTCTTTGAAACTCTCGTCTCTCTTACCATATCTCGAAGTACTTGGCTTCCTCTTAACCTTCTTGGTCTATTTAGTAATTCCATACTATGTCACTATTCCTTTCATAATCTGTCCTTAATACCAGTGACAAAAGGATCATCAAACCTATTGTCACTGGCATTCTATTTAGGTAATTATAACTCCCTTATCTACTCAAACATTCCACCATACTATCAATAGTAGCTTCTCTAGAAACACAAACTTGCATTCCATTCTTAGCAGCTGCCGCAGCTGTTTGTTCTCCTATGCAAACTGCCTTAACCTTAGTATAGTCCATATCTGTAAGACAGGCTGTAAAAGCCTTAACACAAGAAGCGCTTGTAAACATCACATAGTCTATCGTTCCACTTTCAACACCTGTATCAATTCGAGTTGCTAACTCTTCATCAACACGGTACATGGTACGATATACTGCAACATCTTGATATGCAATCTGGTTGTTTTCTAAAACTTCTACTATTCCTTCTGTGGCATCCTCTGCACGGTACAACGTTACATAAGGGTTTTGACCAAACACTTCAAGTAAACCGTTCACAAGTTCTTTACCACAAAAGATATCCGGCATGTAATCAGCTTCGATACCATGTAATCGTAGCTCTTTTCTTGTAGCATTTCCAACCACACCAAACTTAACACCCGTGCTATACAGATGACGTATATCTCTCTTAGTCACCGCTAATAACGAGAAGAAACTCTCCACACCTTTTGGACTTGTAAACAGAATCCATTGTTCACCTTTTACTTCACTAACCTTATCAATGCTCCCGGCAAATCGATCTAACTCTTCTTGCTCTTCTATTGTTATTGTTTTAATAGCAGGCATCTCAATAACATGTGCACCCCTTGCACGTAATTTTTCAGTAAGGGACGAACTCTTCTCTTTTGGTCTTGTAACTACAACCTGTATACCTGCAAGAGGCTGCTTTTCCATCCATGCGAAGGAATCCGACAAACTACATACCTCACCAACTACGATAATAGCCGGAGTTTGAATAACCGCCTGATCTGCCTCCTCTTTAAGCGTGGCTACCGTTGCTATAACTTTTCTTTGTTTTGCACTTGTTCCTCTTTCAAGGACAGCTGCTGGAGTGTCAGGATTCATACCCGCTTCAATTAATGACTTACAAATCTCTTCAAGTGCTCCAATACCCATGAGAAATATAAGGGTTGCATTCATCTTAACTAAAGCATCATACTGTATCCTAGATGCTCCACCCTTTCTTGCATGCCCGGTAATAATATGCACCGAAGAGGTATAGTCTCTATGAGTAACTGGTATCCCCGCATAAGCCGGAACGGAAACAGCAGAAGTAATTCCAGGTACTACCTCATATGCAATGTTATGCTGTACTAACAACTCTAACTCTTCACCACCTCGACCGAATACGAATGGATCTCCACCTTTCAGACGAACTACTCTATTTCCCCCTAAAGCTTCTTCAAGTAGAATCTGATTAATCTCTTCTTGTGGAACTAGATGATGGTTCGCCCGTTTCCCTACATTAATCTTCTTTGCAGAGGATGGAATCAAACCCGCAATCTCATCACTCACAAGCGCATCATATACAACCACCTCTGCCAACTCAAGTACTTCTTTCCCCTTCACGGTTAATAATCCGATGTCACCGGGTCCCGCTCCTACAAGCCATACCTTACCTTTTCTATTTATCATATAAACAGGCCAACTCCTTCCTAACTAGCTATTCTGCGAGAACTGCTTTCTACATGAAGAATAGTTTCGTGATTATCTACCATCTCTTAGTTGTCTCGCTAATGTTTCTCCTAGTTTTGCTGCTTTCTCTATCTCACCGTGAATACTTCCAATACGAATATCTTCACTATCCTCTTCACAATATAAACCTTGCAATCTTATCTCATTACCTTGGATCTGTGCATAACCAGCTATTGGAGAAGAACATCCTCCATCAAGCGTTGTTACGAATGCACGTTCACAAGTCGATATAATTTCCGATTCTTTATTAAGAAATGTGTCTAAGAAAGAATAATCGAAATCTCTTCTTCCTTGAATCGCTAATATTCCTTGTCCTGCTGCTGGAATCATCTCCTCTGTAGACAATACCCTCGTAACTATACTCTCTAAGCCTAATCTCTTAATTCCTGCTAATGCAAGAACAATTCCATCATAGTTTTGTTCCTCCATCTTTCTAAGCCTAGTCTGTACATTACCTCGTATCGTCTCAAATTGTAAGTTCGGATATAGCTTCTTTAATTGAAGCACTCTTCGCTTGCTTGAAGAACCGATTACTCCACAGCCATCCTCAATTTGAAAGCCATCTTTTAAGATAAGAACATCTCTTGGGTCTTCTCTTTTTGAAAATCCAATCAATGGCAAATCCTCAGGTATCTCCATTGGCATATCTTTAAGACTATGAACAGCCAAGTCGATTCTTCCTTCTCTAAGGGCGATATCAAGTTCCTTTACAAACAACCCTTTTCCTCCAACTTTATCAAGACTTGTATGTAAAATCTTATCCCCTGTAGTCTTCATGGTAACTAGCTCTAATTCAAGTTCTGGGTGAGCTTTCCTAATAGCTTCTATAACAATCTGTGACTGTGTTACCGCCAGCCTACTTTCCCTACTACCAATCCTTATCCTCTTTCTAATTCTTCCTTCCATATACACGCTCCTTACCCATTCATCAATGCACTATGGATTTTAATGCACTCCTTATTCCATCTGTGACTCTTTTAGCTAATTTATGATCGGTTCCACTGGCACTTACCCCAACAACAACAGCATCTTCTACCGCTATACCAGGGAAATAGAAAGTGGATTCCTCCTTACTATCTGCTACACTAACTGGAATCGATAGCTTCACACATTCCTGGCCAACTTTATGATTGACCATTCTTTGATTCGTTGCAGTTACCACAATCGTTGCCCCAATAGCATCTCCTTCTTGATAGGGACGTTCATGCCAAATAATTTTCTTTTCATTCACTAAATTCTTTAGTGACTCCGAGACCTCTGGCGCAATTACTTCTATATTACACCCAAAGGAGCATAATGTCTGTACCCTTCTCGTAGCAATCACTCCACCACCAATGACAACCACTCGTTTATTTATTAAGTTAATGAATATAGGAAAATATGCCTTCTCCATACTTAAAATTCCTCATTTCCATTCTTACTAGATGCATTTTCAATCGCCTCAAGACAACTACTCCACTGTTCCTTATCTAGACTCTCTTTCAAACCATATAATAGATTCGTTACCACACGATTCGATGCAGCTTTCACAAGCTTTCTGATCTCCTCGGCAGATTCTTGATCCTCTATAATCTTCTTCATCTGTTTATCGATACGATTCAAAACACTAACTGCAGATGTTCTACCAACGCTTTGGATTAATGGTATGTATTCTCTGAATAGGTACCATGTATTAAATTCATTTTCGTATTCCTCCAAGATTTCCATAGCTACCGCAACGGATTGGTTATTGATTGTATCTGTAGCTACTCCGCCTAAACTATCAATATTATATAATATGATATTGTCTAAGTCCGATAATCGTAATGAGATATCACGTGGAACTGCCATATCTACTAGGATTCTCTTCTTTTCATCATTTAATATTTCACACGTCTCTTCGTATCGTATCGTATGATGAGGACTTGTTGTGGCACTCACTACAACTGACATATCCGAAAGTACGTCATATCTATCTTGATAATCAATGCAGTGAACTCCTAGGGGTATATCCACTTCTCTACTCTTATATTGACGTAATGTCATAGTAACCTTTGCACCAATTTGTAGTAGTCGTGAAGCTGCCAATCTACCAATTTCGCCGTTACCGATCACTAAACAAGGTACATCTTGCATAGTATTAAATTCCCTTGTTAGCACTGATATCATATTCTCTACAACAGAAGCATTCACCGCTGTAAGATGTACACTTGCTTTTACCTTCTTCGCTGCTGTTATTGCAGTCTGGAATAGTTTCTCTAGCACAATATCTGTCGTTTCTACTTCTCTAGCATTCGTCAATGCATCCTTTACTTGCGTAATGATCTGATCTTCACCGAATACCTTTGACTTCAGTCCACACGCCAAAGAAAATAAATGCTCTACTACATCGCCACCTTCTCTTTGTGTATTGAAACTTTGATATGCATCTGAATCTATACCCTTAACACGACAAAGAATCTCATAAGGATCTACACTCTCTTCTTCACAGCTGATGTATAATTCTGTCCGATTGCATGTAGATAATAATACGCAACCTGCAAGTTCTTCTTTATACCAATCCATAATTTGATTCATCGCCATCGCTGCTTCATGACGAGTAAAACTAAAATCTTCTCTATATTCAATGGAAGCCTTGCTATGGTCTATTCCTACCATTTGAATGTCCATGCTGACTCCTCCTATCGTTCGTTATTTATCATATATAATAGTGCATTGCAAATCGCTGCAGCTACATTACTGCCACCTTTTCTTCCTTTCGCTACTATATAAGGGATATCCGTCTTCATAATTAGTTCCTTAGATGGAACTACATTAACAAATCCTACAGGAACACCAATAATCAATTTCGGTGTAATCTTATGCTCGTTAATCATTTCATATAGATGAACCAACGCTGTTGGTGCATTCCCTATCGCAAAGATTACATCCTTATCTAATCTAGCAGCCTTATTCATACTTGCTGTGGCTCTTGTTGTTCCCAATTCCTTCGCTTCTAATGCCACGTCCTCATCAGACATGAAACAGTATACTTCACCGCCATGCTTTGCAAGTGACTTCTTGTTAATTCCAGCCTTCGCCATCTGAGTATCTGTAACAATACAAGCTCCTGCCTTAATTGCCTCAATTGCCTTGCTAACGGCACCTTCTGAAAACTTAAGATTATCAGCATAATCAAAATCAGCAGTTGTATGAATTACTCTCTTAATAATCATCTCCTGGTCTTCTAGAAATGCTCTTCCTTGTAGTTCCTCTGTAATAATCTCAAAACTTCGTTTCTCAATCTCTGCTGGTAACACTTGTTCTAATTCTATCTTCAAAGGTATTCCTCCTTACTATCTATTTGTCTGCAAAACTTACGCCCTGTTCCATGATTCGATAGATTGCCTCCATATCTAGGTTCTTACGAATTGCGTCTGCTAGTAAATTATATTGCGTCTCTTTATATTCCTCTATATTCAGTGCATGAACATCGCTTACATCATACCCTTTTTCCTTTAACAAGGCTTCTACTATACCATTCACCACACCTGACATATCAAAGATTCCATGTACATAAGTTCCATAAACATTTCCAACATTATTACCATCTTCTTTCACGTTATCACTCTTCGTTATATCCGTCAAGTTTGTCAATGGAGTCCCTTTACAATTCGTATCTCCCATATGAATCTCATATCCTTCAAATTGGGTTCCACATAGATTACTTAGAATGCCTTCCACCTTTGTGAATGTTCCATGTACCCTAGTTCTTGTCTTTTCGGATAGGAACACTGTATCGATTGGAAGTAGCCCTAATCCATTTACCGTCTTCAATTCAATCTTATCCGTCTCCATATTGTTAGGGTCTGCAATCGTGTTTCCTAACATCTGATATCCTCCACACACACCAAAGATTACTTTACCTCTAGCGGCATGTTGAAGAATCTTTGCTTCTAGGCCTGTTTCACGGAGCCATAATAGATCCTCAATTGTATTCTTAGTACCGGGAATAATAATCATATCAGGATCCACCAATTCACTTGGTTGCGTAACGTAGCGAAGAGATACCTCTTCCACATATTCAAATGGATTGAAATCTGTAAAATTAGAGATTCTAGGCAAACGTATTACTGCAATATCAATTAATCCAGTTGTAGGTTTCTTCGTAAATCGTTCTGACAAACTATCTTCATCATCAATATCTAGATGGCAATATGGCATAACACCACGCACCGGAATACCAACCTTGTCCTCAATCATACGAAGTCCTGGGTCAAGTATCGTTTTGTCTCCACGGAATTTATTAATAATTAGACCTTTTACCATAGCACGCTCTTCTTCTTCAAGAAGTAAAATAGTACCTAATAATTGTGCAAATACTCCACCACGATCAATATCGCCTACTAATAATACGGGAGCTTTTGCCATCTTAGCCATTCCCATATTCACAATATCCTCGCTCTTAAGATTAATCTCTGCTGGACTACCTGCACCTTCAATTACGATAATATCATGCTCTTGTTCTAGTTTATGATAGGCTTCTAATATAGCTGGGACAAACTTTTTCTTACATGCAAAATATTCTCTTGCCGACATTGTTCCCACAACTTCTCCATTTACTATGACCTGTGATCCTGTATCATTGGTAGGTTTCAGTAAGATTGGATTCATGAGAACAGAGGGTTGAATCATTGCTGCTTCTGCCTGCATAACTTGTGCTCTACCCATCTCAAGACCTTCTTTAGTAATGAACGAATTCAACGCCATATTCTGTGATTTAAATGGAGCTACTTTATATCCATCCTGCGCAAACACGCGACAAAGCCCCCCTGCTAAGATGCTCTTTCCCGCATTAGACATCGTTCCTTGAATCATAATTGATTTAGCCATTGTCTTTACCTCCTAGTCCTCTCCCATACCTGCTTTATAGCAAACTTTTGAATTCCACTTCAGTACTTGCTTGTTTGTACTCAAATTTAATTTTTCTCATTGCCTTAATTAAGGCTTCATTTTCAACTCTAGTGCGTATTGCAATTCGATAATATCCCTTTGACAAGCCTCTATAATTACTACAATCACGAATCAATATTCCTTCTTCTAATAATTCCTTGTACCAATCAATTTGATCATAGAACAATATATAGTTTGCTTCTGGCTCAAAGTACTGAATTTTCAAAACCGATAATGCCTCACAAAGGAATTCCCGCTCTTTCCTAATATACGTTTTTGTTGTAGCCACATACTCCTCTTGATTTATTGCAACTACACCTGCTGCTTGTGCTGGAACAGACACTGACCAAGGTTGACTCACACTGTTCATCTTAGCTAACAGTTCTACATTTGATGACATTAGATACCCAAGTCGTAGGCCTGCCATTGCATACATCTTAGTAAATGCACGTAGAATTACAAGGTTGTTATTTCTCGCTAACTCTGGTGTTAGCGTATGGTATTCCGGATTATCTAAAAAGTCATTAAAACATTCATCTACGACCAATATAATATTAAATTCAGCACAGCGATTAAGGATTCGAAGCAGTAACTCATGCGATATGGTATTGCCAACAGGGTTGTTAGGGTTACATAAAATAGCCATATTAAGGTCAGGTGTTAGAGCTCTTAGATAATTCTCTGCAACAGAAAAACCATTAGCTGAATTAAGTTCATAATAAGCGATTTCACAATCGACAGATTGTAAGGCCTGTTCATATTCTGCAAATGTTGGACTAACAAGCAACGCTTTCTTAGGCTTACTAGCTAATACCAGTGTGAATAGCACATCTGCAGCTCCATTTCCAAAGTAGAGGTATCCCCCTGGAACATGTAGTTTAGAAGATAGTGAGTCTCGTAATCTTCCACAACGAACATCTGGATAATTCGCAATGTCTCGTAAACTATCTCTTGCTGCTGTTAATATTGCTTCATTGACCCCTAATGGATTAATATTCGCCGAAAAATCGTATTTAGGTTTATACTTGTAGATATCACCGCCATGTATATTCATCATCGGACTTCCTCCCTTCTTATGTTTAAGATTCGCCAAATTATTTAGTCATTATAAGATTCTAGATAGCCACACTAATGCCTATCTTGATTCCCATTAATAAAACAAATGATAAAAACGCACACATGTATAATAAACGATTTGCCCTCTTAATATCTTCTATCTCGATTTCACGGAGAGCATCGCCTATATATTCTTTCTTATGAAGCTTTCCAAAGTAATACGCATCACCTGCTAACCTAACACGTAATGCTCCAGCGCACACGGACTCTGTGTGGGCCGAATTCGGGCTGGCATGTTTGTAGCGATCTCGCTTATAGATTCTATACGCGTTCTTTCCATCCATTCCAAGTATGTAAGCACTCAGAATCATCATATAGGCTGAAAATCTTGCAGGAATATAGTTAACGATATCGTCAAGTTTCGCTGCAAATCTACCTAGATTAATGTATTTATCATTCTTATACCCTATCATCGAATCCATTGTATTAATTGATTTATACAAAAATCCGAGAGGTGCTCCTCCTATAATGATTGCAATCAACGGTGCGATACTTCCATCCGAAGTATTTTCAGCTACCGTCTCTACTGCCGCCTTAGTTATTCCAACAGTATCAAGACTCTTCGTATCTCTTCCTACAATCATAGACACTGCATATCTTGCTTTCTCTATATCTTTGTCTTTTAACGCACTATACACTTTCATGCTCTCGACTTTAAGAGACTTAGTAGCCAATAATTGATAACAGAAGATACTTTCAATTATAAATCCTAGATAGACATTAGTCTTATAACAGATAACCAATATTCCTAGTGGAATTCCTGTTGATATCACCATTACAATAATCGCTAATATAATTCCCCCTATTCGTTCTCCTTCTTTTGTCTTCGGAAAACAGCGACGAATTAGTTTTTCCGTATTATTAATTAATTTCCCGATTAAGCGAACCGGATGATAGAGCCAATGTGGATCGCCTACTATCAAATCCAGGATAAAACCTATGATACACGCATAAATACTATATCTCATACTTTCCATTCACTCTTTTCCTTTACATCTAATATTATTCGAATGTCAAAAGCCCATTTTATACTTTGATTCATTAATTTGCAGGGCTTTTGACCCCCGAATCCTAGTAGGCCATTCCTAACACTTCCCCTTTACAGTTACATATCGATCAACATCTTTTCCAAACCAATTAACCTCATTAATCTCAACCAAATAACCTTCTCCATTCCCCACTTTCCAATGGTAGAAGTCTTCTACCGGTCTAGCATATGCCTCAAGAACGGACATTATCGTTCCCCCATGTACAATCATCGCTGCACACGATATGTTAGAATTATGAATATATTCAACTGCTTCTTCAAAGCCCTGAACACATCTCTTACGAAATTCAATTTGATCTTCGCCTTCTGGGAATGGAATTTTGCCTTCTTTTGAAAGCCATTCCTGATAGTTGGCATTTTCTTTGAGTTCTTCATAGGTCATTCCTTCGAATGCTCCAAAATCACACTCTCTTAAATCATCTATTACATAAGGGTTCTTATCTGGATAGATGCACATCGCCGTTTGTATACAACGTTTCATAGGACTGGCTATAACCATCTGAACTTCAGGGTACGTACGATTTTTAAGCAATTCAATTCCTTCCTCACAGAGGGATTCATCGGTAGCACCAATATACGCACGCCTCTTATTACCTGGTGTCATGGAATGTCTTATCATATAGATTTTCATTCAATCGAACCTCCTCTTTACTTGATTCGTGTTGCTATTCCACATAATACACGATATACTTCATCTGCTTTTACCGCTATCTTACAGCAGATACGACCAGTACGTTCCCTATATTCTCTCTCAAATGAATCCATAGGAACAATTCCATATCCAATCTCTGTACTTACAATACAAACATCGGGATTCTTTTTAATTATTTCTTCTATTACTAATTCAGGTTCTTCGTTCTCTTGTAATATTCTCTTGATTATAAGGTGAAAATGATTGATTATTGTTGCACTGTATAACTCCTCTATAAGGTTATAATTCTCATCAACAACCACAACTTCTTTACTTACATTTTCTATAGTAAGTTCTCCGTTAGCACTCTTAACACATTGCTTTGCTGCTTCTAATTTCCCTTGTGCTACACCGCCTATTATAAGTTTCATAATCCCCCTCCAATCCTGCAACCAATTGCAATCCATATTAGAATCGCTAACTCATTCAATTGAAGGAAATATCCTGCCAAATCCCCTGTAATTCCACCAAACTGTTTTTTGCATATATAATAATGATAAGCAAACATAAGTAGGGACACGACGATGACACCAATACCAAGGAACAGGTTTATCCACAATAAGGCTATGAAACACGCTAAACTATACACAAGCATCGTGACTTTTACACGACTTTTGTGGGACATATCCGAAAATGTAGCTGCCAAACCGGTATTCTTAGCAAGCGGGAATGTTACAATACTCAATCCACTGAATGCTCTTGTTAATACATAGCTGACTGCTATAAGTGGAAGCCCCTTAATAGAGATCTCGCTCCATACTCCAAGCGAAATAACAAAGTAACAAACTGCTCCAATAATAGCAAACGCACCTGTATGTGGGTCCTTAAGAATCTCTAACTTCTTATCTCTGTCTCCATATGAATGTAGCGCATCTAGCGTATCTAAAAGCCCATCCACATGAATTCCTCCCGTATAGAAGATTGGAAGAACGGTCATTAATGCAGCAAAGCAAAGATTGCTAATATGGATATGAAAAAGCAAGGTCCCAATTCCATATATAAGTGCTCCTAACACTGCACCTACTAAAGGAAAGAAACAGAATGCGTATTTCATATTCTTTTCACTCCAATCTACTCTTGGCATAGGTACCTTCGAGTACATGGAAAATGCAATAATACATGATGCTAACATCTAACTTCCTCCCTTCCCTTGTGATAGATTGGTATGGTATAAACCACTTCTATTACTTCGTCAGACATTTCGGCTAATACTTTATTAATAGCTCCAAGATAGTTTATATATCTTTTGGTTTCTTCATCATAAGTAATCCCATCACTGAATACTTCATTCGTTACAATTACAAGGTTTCTAACTTGTCTTTTAATCTCCTTTATTCCTTCAACGATCTGTTCCACTGTATGCTCATGTGCACCGTTTTCTTGATACATCTCATTCGCTACTAGATTAGACACACAATCAAGCAATACCGTATTCTCACTCTTAAGTTCTAATGACTTCAAATCTACAAAGCATTCTCTCGTGTCGAAATTTTTCTCTTTTCTCATCTCACGGTGTCTTGCAATCTTACGATGTGCCTCTTCATCAAAAGCAACCATTGTTGCTATATATATTAGATTTTCTCTACTATATACTAACGTTCGATTCTCCGCAAATTCTGATTTACCACTACCGCTTCCACCTGTAACTAGTGTCATCATTCGTCAAACACCTCGTAATTATCAATATTAATATCTGCAAATGTGCTCATCTGACGATACACTGCTAATCCCATATCAAGTAACGGTAATACTGCAACTGCTCCAGTTCCTTCTCCTAGACACATATCACATGTAATGTAAGGTTCTAACTCAAGTTCCTTTAAAAGCAACTGTCCTGCAGGTTCTTTCGAAACATGAGATGGCATCATATAGTCTCTAGCTACCGGGTTAATTCTTGATGCAATCAAAGCTGCTACGGCGCAGATGAAACCATCTATTACAATAGGAATACGATATCTTGCTCCTCCAAGGAATACACCAACAAGCCCCGCAATATCTAGTCCTCCCACTTTAGCAAGTACATTAATTGGATCTGAAATATCTGGCTTATTAAGCGTAATTGCTTTCTTAATTGCCTTAATCTTTCTCTCTAGTCCGTCCCCTGTAAGCCCTGCGCCCTTTCCCGTGACCAATTCCACTGGTTTCTCTAACAATACCGCTGCAATTGCACTACTTGTTGTGGTATTTCCAATTCCCATCTCGCCAGTAGCCAAGATCTCATAACCTGCTTCTTTGCATTTCTTAACCGAGTTGATTCCAATAAGAATTGCCTTAATAGCTTCTTCTCTTGTCATAGCTGGTTCCTTGGTCATGTTCTTCGTTCCATATGACACCTTTAATTCTTTCTTTGTGATACTTTCAACATCAACTACCATACCAATATCGATTGGTATCACATTTGCCTTAGCAATACGGGCCATCTGACATACGCTAGTAGCATTCTTTGTGAAATTATCCGCTACAATCGCTGTCACCTCTTGACCTGTTTGAGTAACGCCTTCCTCCACAACGCCATTATCTGCACAGAATACCAGTAAACCACGTTTATCAAGTCTATAATCACACGTTCCTTTCATACCGGCCATATCTATTACAGCACTCTCTAGCTTCCCTAAGCTAAATAACGGTTTTGCTATATTCAACCAGTGCTTTCTCGCTTCTTCCATTGCTGTCTCATCTTTTGGTTCTATCTCTTCAAGAATTGCTTGTAATGATTTTTCTAACATACGATTTAACCTTCTCCTCTCTATTGTCTCTTACGACACATCTCTATAAATCGCTTCACAAAATCTGGATTACTATAATAATATAAATGTGGATATCCAGCTAACAAGCTCCCCTTAGCATGCGTTGTTGGATAAGATATAGCTGATGATGTCTTAGTTGCAGTATAATCAGATCCTTTATCAGTACTATCCCAGTAATGGAATTCATGTCCTCTTAATACTTCATCTTTAGTGGAATACGTTGTCTCTTCATTCGCTGTTAATGTTACATATCCAAAACGTACTAATCGACTTGTTTTAAAAGATTCCCCTTTAATTGATCCAACCATCTCATACCATTCCCCATCTTTGCCCTGCATTCGTTCATGCAGATACATAAATCCACCACACTCTGCAATACATGGCATACCTGAGCGTATTGCTTCTTGTACCGACTTACGCATACCTATATTCTCTTCTAATTCCTTCGCATACATTTCTGGATAACCACCACCTAATAGTAAGCCAGTCAGATTTTTCGGAATTGTATCATCCTTTAGTGGTGAGAATGGTACTAAGGTAGCTCCCATCTTCTCAAGCAAATGGAGGTTTTCTTGATAATAGAAGCAAAATGCTTTATCATAAGCATAGCCGATACGAATCTCATCTCTCTCATCCATAGTATTAGTAACTATCTCATCTACTTCTCCTACTATGAGTTCTGGTGCATTCTCAGCTATTTGAAGAATAGAGTCAAGGTCAATACTTTCCCTAGCGATTTCACTAAGATAATCTAGTTGTTCTTGCAAATTCGGGGTTTCATCAGGTGTTACTAACCCAAGATGCCTACTCTCTAATTGAAATTCTGTTAAAGGAGGTAAAAAACCGACTACAGGAATCTTCGTTTCTTCTTCAATAACAGGTTTAATTCTTTCGTACATACCCTTACCGATTCCATTAAGAAGAATTCCTTGAATATTACTATCCTCACGAAACTCCACAACACCTTTAATAATTGCAGCAAGGGATAAACTCATACCCTTACAGGAAACAGCTAATATCACCGGCGTCATTGTTTGTTTTGCAACATCATACGAACTAGCAGTATCTTTTCCTAGCTGCATTCCATCATAGTATCCCATAACACCTTCGATTATTGTTATCGCTGTATCAATACTATTCTGATAAAGTATCTCTCGTACTACTTCTGGTGGTGTAAAGAACAAATCCAGATTTGCTGTTTTCGCACCTGTAATTGCTCTATGGAACATAGGATCAATATAATCTGGACCACATTTGCATGCTGCAAGTGCTAGGTTACGTCTCTTAAGTTCTTGTAGGATTGCACAAACCATTGTTGTCTTCCCACTACCACTGGAAATACCTGTGATCATTACCCTTGGGACCTTAACCATTCTTTTCATTGTTGTATTCAATATAAGGACCTCCTTTCTGTTATTCTGCTTTACAAATATAAACTAAACTTACTTCTGCCATGTAATAATATAGATTGGATTTTGTCCCGTCATCATATGGTAATCCCCTAAGGTTCTTGCCTTAGACACTTGAAGTTGAACTACTTCACTTTGCATCTCTGGGTGCTGCTTCTCAAAAGCAATGGCTTGTGCTACCGTCTCGAGCGCAATCGCGTTAAGCACAATACGGACTGTCGGATTCTTCTTCCATATCGTATTGATAATACTTTCTAAATTCCCAGTGGTTCCTCCTAGAAAAACATGTGTCGGCGCTGGTAGTTCTTCTAAAGCTTGCGGTGCAAGACCTTCTATTACACTTAAATTATCAACACGAAACTTCCTCTTATTCTGTTCTATCAACTCTACTGCTTCTGCATTCTTCTCTATGGCATACACCTTAATATCTGGTGATTGGCAAGCAATTTCAATTCCTATAGACCCAGTACCTGCCCCTACATCGTAGCAAATTGCATCTTTCGTCAATTTAAGTTTGCTTATACTGACTTCACGGACTTCTGCCTTCGTCATAGGAACTTTACCACGAATAAAGTCCTCGTCATCTATGCTAGAATTAATTTCTTTACATGGATCAGGGTTTTCGATAATAACCGCTGCTAGTTCTTGTTGCTCACCCATATATCCTTCCTCAGGATTAATTGTCTGTAACTTTTCATTGGCATAGGATAAGCACTCTCCAACGTGAAGTTTAACCTGCTCCATACCATACTCCACCAACAAATTACAAAGCTGATTCACACTGTCCTTGCCGCCTAACAATGTAAATGTATAAGAATTGTGATGAATTCTATTAATAATTGCATTGGTCGTCCCATGTAAAGACGTCAGATTCATATCCTCCCACGAGAGGTTAAACCTTGAAGCCAAGTATGATACTGTAGTAATTCCAGATATCATCATAACCTCACAAAACTCAAGCGCCTTCAATAGCTTCTTAGCTCCGCTACAAAAACCTACATCACCCGAAAGAAGAACCGCAACCGGAGATTGTTCCAAATCCTCTATATACTCTGCAATCCTAGTAGAATGGTATTCAACATAAACTTCTGGTAAATCCCCCATCTCTTCTCTCTTAATCCATATAGATGTATTTCGAAAACTATCAACCATACGCTTGGCCCCAACCACAACTGCCACCTGACTAAGAATATCGATTGCCTCTTTGGTCAAAGAACTCTCAGAACCCATACCGATTCCTATTAGATAAACCTTCTTCTTATTCATCTAGTAATCCTCCTTTCTTAAATAAGAAATTTAGCTAGATATACTCAATAAATTGCGAAACTCTCATAACTTTTCTACGTGGAACTAAACTATCATTCTATGAGTAAGAAGCGATAGCGCAGTAGCAATAGCACTTCTTAGAGTGTGCTGAACACATAGGAAGGCGAGGCATGGACGCCGAGCCAGCCCGAACCACGGCAGGATGCCGTGTTAAGGGTGTTTCCGTCATACATGTAATCATTTCGCACACTCTTAGAAGTCCTCTGCTACGTAGCGTGCTTCGACTCATAGAATGATAGGTTAGTTCAGCGTTCGACAAACCTCCATGAGTTTCGCTTCTTTTGCTATACCCCTGTATAACCTCTTGGTGTTACGATTTTACCTGCAACTACTTTCGTTTGACTATTCCCAATAAATACCGTCGTGAACATATCAACAACAGAATCTCGTAACTGCTGTAGTGTAAGTACCTCAGATTCTTCTCCTTCTCTTCCAATGTTACGTACGATTCCGCATATCGTTTCTGGTGATTTGTACTCTAACATATAATCACAAGCTTTCATAAGATAATCCGCTCTTTTCTTACTTGAAGGATTGTATAGACAGATAGAGAAATCCGCCTGCGCAGCTGCCTTCACTCTTGCCTCAATCTTCTCCCATGGAGTAAGAAGATCACTCAGACTGATTACCGCAAAGTCATGAATTAACGGAGCTCCAAGTACACTCGCACCAGAAAGAGCTGCCGTAATACCTGGGATAATCTCCACCTCGACTTCAGGGTAGGCTTCTCCTACTTCATAAATTAAGCCTGCCATTCCATAAACTCCTGCATCTCCACTACAAATCATGGCAACAGTCTGTCCCTTCTTTGCCTCTTCGAATGCCAATTCACAACGTTTTACTTCTTGTTTCATTGGCGTAGTTAGGAACTCTTTACCTGCAAAATGTTCTTTTACCAAATCAACATATACCGTATAACCTACAATTACATCACAAGATTCTAGGACTTTAACCGCCCTAATTGTCATCTCTTCATAAGCACCAGGCCCAATTCCTACTACATATATTTTACTCATAGTTGTCTCCTTTTAGATACACAGATTTTCTTAGTCAATTACTTACTTGCTTCTCTAAACATTGTTGTAAATGCGGGATTATATAATTCCGAACGGTCATACTCTCCATCTAATACATTCCCGACAACAATAAGCGCTGTCTTCGTTACGTTATTATCTTTAGCGGTCTGTGCCAATGTCTCTACTGTACAACGATATACTTTTTCATCTGGCCAAGTAGCTTTATACACAATCGCAGCTTTTGTGTCAGCTGGATATCCACCTTTCATCAGTTCCACTTGTAGTTGTTCTAATAGACCTGTGCTTAAGAATATTACCATCGTCGCCTGATGAGAGGCTAATTTAGCTATTTCTTCTTTTTCTGGAACTGGGGTTCTACCTGCCATGCGAGTTATAATTACAGATTGAGATACATTCGGTAAGGTATATTCTGCTTGTAGAGCTGCTGCCGCACCGCAGAATGAACTAACTCCCGGGCATACTTCATATGGAATATCATGTTTCTCAAGTTCATCCATTTGCTCTTTAATTGCTCCATATAGACAAGGATCACCTGTATGAAGTCTAACAATCTTCTTATTCTCTCGATGTGCACTTACCATCACTTCAATCACTTCTTCTAATGTCATATATGCACTGTTATAGACTTCTGCCGACTCTTTCTTATACTGTAATAGCTCAGGATTTACTAATGAGCCAGCATAGATTATCACATCAGCTTCCATCAATAATTTTTGTCCTCTAACTGTAATAAGGTCAGCCGCTCCTGACCCTGCTCCTACGAATTGAACCATTATTTATCCTCCTTCACAATCAACAGCGAATAATAGCTTGCATCATCTGGTATGTCCTCACAACTTGTATAGATGCATTCACCTTCCATACCACAATTTTCAACCATAACAACATCATTATGATGCTTGCGAATATATTCCTTCACCATAGGCATCTTACTTGCAACCTTCATAAAAACCTTAGTACCTTTCAATGTTAATGCTTCCTCTACGCCGTATGACCCTGGAATAATATGTAACTGTTCTGACCGTTCCACTAATCCTTGATTCATTCTTGCTGATGCCGCACAAAAGGAGGGTATTCCACTTATGATTTGCGTATCAAAACCAGATTCTTTAATAAGTGCATGTACATAAAGATACGTTGAATATATCGTTGGATCACCTAATGTAATAAAAGCAACCTGTTTTCCCTGTTCGAGTAAATCCTCAACCGCCCTAGCAGCTTTTTCATATCCTTCTTGCAATTTCTTCTTATCCTTGGTCATAGCCGTTGGTAGATGTAGGATTGTTTTATCTGCAATTTCCGGTACACTCTGTACCGCTATGCAATATGCAACACAACCTTGGCGGTATGAATCACAAGCCTTATTCTTTACGGATTCTTGTACACTATGTTCTAAATATGGTTCCTCTAATGTATTATCCGTAACCGCAATGGCGATTACATCACTTTCCTTTAATACTCGAACAGCCTTTAATGTTAATAATTCAGGATCTCCTGGACCCGTTCCTATTCCATATAATATACCTTTCATTTTATATCCATGCTTATGTCATACTTACTTATTGTTACTGCTAAAACAAATAGGTCAAATATAACGCATGGCTCCTTTCATGATGATTATAGTCATTGTAAAACTCTTAGTTGTTTTGTATTACAGTATCAAATCCTCTATTCCCTCCGTCTGGCCAAGTAGACCATATTCTACAGAGAATACCATTATTCCGAGTTTGATATCCAGTCCTACCCTATGTTGTACATAAAATTGTATGCGCTTCATAATTCTCTTCATAACACCTTCTAGATGACCTGATTGTTTTAATATAGATATCATCTCATCTGTGGTAATCGCTTTTTCAATCGCTTGTAATATCTCTATATTAGCTCCTTCTAATGCGGCATTCGCTAGAAATATTTCCATTCTGGCATCCGCTTGCCTTGAATGTGTATTCATAATCCCTGCCGCAAGCTTCACAAACTTGCCGATATGTCCAACCATAAGGATCTTCTTATATCCAATCTCTACCGCCGTATCTAAAGCCTCACCTACATAATTGCTACATTTCACTGCCTTATCAATATCTATATGTAGGGTCTCGTTCAAAAAATCTGCGCCGTAATTACCTGGTGTAAGAATGAGTATCTCCTGACCATTTGCCTTCTTTACCTTAATCTCTAGTGCAATAGAATCAATTAATGCACTCTCACTCATAGGTTCCACAATTCCTGTAGTTCCAAGAACTGATATACCGCCTTCAATTCCTAGTCTTGGATTGAACGTTCTTCTGGCAATCTCTACACCTTCTGGGATCTCAATAATAACCTCTATTCCACCATCATATCCCTTTTGTTCACATACCGTGGCAACTTCCTGTAAAATCATCTGCCTTGGTACCTTATTAATTGCCGCTTCTCCGATCTTTTGCCATAATCCTGGTAAAGTAACTCTTCCAACTCCTATACCACCATCTAAGGTGATTTGATTGCCCTGTACCCGTCTAACTACTGCATAGACCAGCATTCCATTAGTCACATCAGGGTCATCTCCACTATCCTTACGAATAGCACACCTTACAAAATCCTTAGACATACTGACATCTTCAATTGATAGATGTAAGGTCACACCTTTGGGAGTCAGCAAGGATACCTTATTAACAAGGACACCATCTAATAGCATACTCGTTGCTGCTTTTGCTGCTGCCGCTGCACAACTTCCTGTTGTATAGCCACTGCGGAGTTTCTTTTTATGATTAACTCGTGGTGCTGTTTCCATAGACTTCCTCCCTTATCTACTTGCCATTGTAAGAGATACGAATAAGTTTCATTCACTCTTAGCTAATGAACTTACTCTGCTTCCTTTATATGTCGAACGAACATATCTTGTACTACTTGTAATTCTCCTAGTCCTTGCAACTTACAATCCACTTCGTATCCTGCTTTCTCAAGAATTGATTTCCATGAATCTTCCTCGTCTCCAGCCATATCATTCTTAGCATGATCTCCCGCAACAATCATAAACGGAATCAATAATACTTTCTTATAATTACTCTTCTTCATAAGCCCCATAGCATCTTCTATAGTTGGATATCCTTCCACTGTAGCCATATAAATGTTTGAATATCCTTCCGCTCTGAATGTATAATCAACTGCTGGATAAACTGCATTCGCATGATGACTGGTTCCATGCCCCATTAACAGTATCGCTTCATCTTCTCCAACATGATTTTCCTCAACGATACAGTTTACTAACTGCTTATAGTCTTCAGTATCAGATAATAGTGGTTTTCCAATACGATTACTACTGAATCTCTTAGCATAGGGTGAAAGGTCTTCTAACATATTCTCATTCTCAATTCCGTTGATAATATGTGTTGGTTGAATGATTACATCTGTATATCCGCCTTCGACCAATTGTTCCATCACCTCTTTTACTGTTGGTACAATTAGGTTCTCATTCTCACGTAATTTCTTAATAATAATCTTGCTTGTGAAAGCCCTGAATACTTCATAATCACTAAATTCTTCCGAAATCTTTCGTTCAATTTCCTCAATTGTTTTCTTTCTTGTATCTTCGTGACTCGTACCAAAACTAACTACTACGATGGCTTTTTTCATTTTCTTGCATGACTCCTTTCTCAAACTTATAACCCTTTAATCAATTGCAAAACTTCTCCATGTCGGCAGCATATCTGTGTTTGCCGCGATTACAGAGAGTTTCGCAAATGACTATCTACACTCATTCCAATAGTCTTACTAATTCATCTATAGATTTGGGGCACACATGGTCATTTTCTGGTTCTATCTTATGAGCCTTACGCAAACAATTATACATCTTTAAAACTTTGGGCTCTTCAATGTATGCCCGCTTTCTTAACTCTACATTCTCAAATACCTTCTGCGGGGTATCCTTTACTAATACCTTCCCATCTTGAATAACAATAATCTGATCTGCCCATGCCATGGCATAATCACTGTCGTGAGTTGCCTGAATCACTGTAATTCCTGATTCACATAATTCATCTACTAAGTCATTTACTAATTGACTATGATAAGAATCAAGTGCAGCTGTTGGTTCATCGAACAAAATCACTTCAGGCTTCATTGCCAAGATATCCGCTATCGCAACTTGTTTCTTCTGTCCCCCACTTAAGAAATGTGTCGGTCTTTTTTTGAGATGTTTTATATGAAGAGATTCTAGCACCGATTCTACCCGTTCCCTTACAACATCTTTATTAAGCCCTAGATTCATTGGCCCAAATGAAATCTCTTGAAAAACATCAGCACTAAATAATTGATTATCTGGATTTTGAAATACAATTCCAATGGTCTGTCTTAATTTCTTGAGTCCGTTTCTATTGTAAGTAATAGGCTCTCCATTCACATGAATACTACCATTAGTCGGTTTATAAACTCCATTCAAACAGAGAAATAAGGTTGATTTTCCTGATCCATTAGGACCCATGATAGCTATCTTCTCACCTTTATTAATTGTTAGATTCACATTCTGTAATGCTACAGTTCCATCTTCATATCGATAATCCAGATTCTTTACTTCTATCATTTTATATCCATGCATATCACAATCAAGTTTGTAATATTGCTCATCTAATAAATTAAAAGTACGCAATGCATGGCCCCCCTTGTTATTTTAATTTCTTTAGATTTCGTCACCAGTAAACCTGGCTCCATCATTACATATTAGCTAAGAAATAATAACAGACGATTCCTTCTATTATAATAATACTAAGCATTATTATCTCTTCCATAATACGCGGACGTTCTATTGTACTCAGTACACATAGGTCGCCATCATACCCTCTTGATTCCATAGAACTAAATAATGCATTTGCTTTCTGATAAGCACGTATGAATAATACTGCTGCCATCTTACTTGTGGACCTCATTGACGTCTTTCTATCTTTATATCCTAATCTACAATCCTGTGATATTACAATTGCATTTCCAGTCTCTAATAATAAAAAGATAAAACGATAGATTAGATACATTAACTCAATCATTATCTTAGGAAGATGCAAGCTTCTAAGCACTTGGATTAAATCAATCACAGGAGTCGTTACCGCAAGAAAATACAAGCAAGTAACAGATGCAAAAGATGACAAAAACAACTGAATTCCTCTAGTTAGAGACCATTCGGTCATATAGATATGGCCGCCAGCCAAGGATATAAGAACCTTGGCTGACTCCACATGACCGAATTCAAATATAACTGTTATTGTACTAATAACTAAGAAAACAAGCGGTATACATAACAATCGTAGGTATACCCGAAGCGGCATCTTCCCTACGAAAACAACCAATGCAAACATCATCAAGAATATGCATAGGGATACCATATTGGACCTGCATAAAACACATATCAATAAGTTCCCTACTCCAAAGAGTAATTTGCTATATGGATTTTTTTCTCTGAGCTTCGAGATGTATGCCCATTTATCCATCATGATCATGCAGACCTATTCTCCTTACGGTTTCTTTCTTTTAAAACACCTAGACCATATCCAAAAACACCTGCACCAAGAGCTGCTTGTAAACAGAATAATAACGATTCTGTTTCCCCACCTGGTGGTTCCATAATAGGATCTGCCCATGCCTCATAATCTGGATTAATCTCCGAAATTAAGTCTTCTGCCTGGCCATCTGCTCCGCCAAACTCACTGTCTCTATGCATAAGTAATGGCACTATAGCTATTAAGACACAAAGTACTAACAATATAACAACAAGCTTTTTCTTACTCAACTTCACGCACCTTCTTTCCAAAACCAAGTTCTGCTAATTCCGTCTTTGCAAATGATTCTAAGGCAATTACAACAATAACAGTTAAAATACCTTCTATTATAGCTAATGGAATCTGAGTAATTGCAAACACTCCCATGAATTTACCAATAGAAGCGAATACACCGCCATCTATACTTGGGAAAGCAAGACCTAACTGCAATGAAGTTACGACATATGTGAATAAGTCTCCAAGAGATGCAGCTAAGAAAATTGCTACATAACGGGATCCTTTACATTTTAAAACTAATTTATATACAAGAAATGATACGATTGGGCCAGCTACGGCCATAGAGAATGTATTAGCACCAAGGGTTGTCAAACCTCCATGAGCAAGTAATATTGCCTGAAATAACAATACAATAATACCGATTAAGGCAGTTGCTCCTGGGCCAAATAAGATTGCACTTAATCCCGTTCCTGTTGGATGCGAACTACTTCCTGTTACAGACGGAATCTTAAGTGCTGATAGTACGAATGCATAAGCACCTACCATCGCGAAGATGAGAAGCAATCTTCTGTTATCCTTTAATTGCTTCTTGATTGAAAATACACCATAAACTAAAAATGGGAGACACAAAACGCCCCACATAACACAAAAGGATAGCGGGAGATACCCCTCCATAATGTGCATTGCTGATGTTACTGGTGCAATACCTAGACTGAGAGCTACTAATATAGATGCTCTGAATACAAGTTTCTGTCTTTTCGACATAAAAAATCCTCCTTCTCTTTCTATTTCTTACCTTTTTTGATACAACAACAGGTACGAAAAGAAAGAGAGGAGGTATTATTCTTTTTCCTTACTCTCTAGTTTACTACCTGGTTATATCCCCGTAACCTCGTAAATTCGTTCTCAGTCGGGTGTTCTGGCTTAGGCGTCAAACATAGCACTTCGTCTTCCCGTTATTCACAGTGACATAATGAAGTACTACTATTCCCTTACAGCAGCGGGTACTGCGCAGGATTCTAACCTGCTTCCCCATTCATGGATAAATCCATGAATAATCCTGAAAACAAAAACAATATTGAATTTACTTTAATAAGAGTAGCATGTGTATGTATACTTGTCAATCATATGACGTGTATATTATCCATCATACAGTTACTATTAAACCTATGTCCTCTAAGCAATAATCATGCATATAATTTATTAATTATAATTGAACTGTTATAGGTATAATTGTTGTCCATGTAATTTGCTTCCACAATTTTTGCTCTGAATAGACACATGCCAGATATGGTTCTTGTAAGCTCTCTAACTGTTTATCTGAATTCACATAAAACCTAGACTTATACGTTCCCTTCTCATCTGGAAATCCGAAACCGATAAGGGAATATACCCCCTCATCCTCATCATTGGAATGAATCATTAAATCGTTTTGTGATAATGATATTCCATCTGAGCCAATAGAACCTGGTATATAGGGACTAGAGTCCTCATCCTCCGAATAAGTGAATCTGGCCTCATCTTCGATATACGGATAAAGCGCGATATTCGCATCTTTATTCTTTGTGATGCTAACATCTAATATATAGTCGCAGTCCACATATTTGTCTGAATCATTCTTTCTTAAAATAGCTTGAATAGATACGTCGTCCGCCGTTGAAGATGCATGTAAATTATAATCGATAATCTTATAAGCAACTCCAAGTAATAACATTACTACAATAACTTCCAGTATTACTCTTATAATACGTTTCATCTATTCATATCTCCTTTACATATAACATATAGTACCACTATTTGTTAATTTAATCCAGTAAATGCTTGGATTTAATTTTATGCATATACATTTTATAAATACTAGGCTATACTTAAGTCAAATAAATCAGGAGGATATATTCATGCGTTACGTACTATTTTCATTTACAACAAAGGCTGCAACACTTAGTAGCCAATTGCATAGGCACATTATCAATAACAACAATAGTTGTACTTCTTATACAACCATTAAGGCTGAACTACCTCCTTACCTTACAAAACTTAATCTCCCACTAAAAGAACAAGTGAAAGAAATCTTTCATAGCGTAGATGCCATTATCTTTGTAAGTGCTTGCGCAATAGCTGTTCGCTCCATTGCACCATATCTCGAGAGTAAAGCAACTGACCCTGCTGTCATTGTCATAGATGAGCTTGGCCAATATGCAATCTCTCTATTATCTGGTCATATTGGTGGTGGTAATGAATTAACCAAATATGTGGCAGGCCTCATTGGTGCTACACCAATTATCTCAACAGCTACTGATTTGAATAATCTCTTCGCAGTTGATGTTTTTGCCACTAAGAACAATATGTATATTGATAATATGACCCTAGCCAAACAAGTATCTAGTGAATTACTTGATAATAACGGAATCGGGATAAGCAGCGATTTCCCAATTAACTCCCAGTTACCTAAACAGTTGGTTCTAATATCAGATAACTCAAATGTACATTCACAAACCAGGCTATCGATTGAACCACAAAATGGTCTTTCAATACAATCACCAGACGAGTTCCCCTTAGGTATTTCCATCACTCTAGATGAATATAAATCTCCCTTTGATAGAACACTTCATCTTATTCCTAGGATTATCACCCTAGGCATTGGTTGTAAAAAAGACACTCCTATGAATGTTATAGAATCTATGGTACTCCACACACTAGCTAGCTATCACATATCTATACATGCAGTGAAACAAGTGGCAAGCATTGATTTGAAAGCTAATGAAGTAGGATTATTAGATTTCTGCCAAAAATACAATCTTCCATTCGTCGTGCATTCAGCTAAAGAATTGTCTTCATTAACTGGAGACTTCACACCATCACCCTTCGTAAAATCTGTTACTGGGATTGATAATGTATGTGAAAGAGCTGCAATTTATCAGGAGCCAACCGGTTCTTTACTTATAAAAAAAACAGCAGCAAATGGTGTAACCATTGCCGCCGTTATTTGTCCATTCACTGTTTTCTTTGATTAGAATCAGACTTAAATAGTAAGTCTCAGTTACTGTATACAATCTGGATTTTACCGTTTATACTAATTCTAATGTCAGTTGAATTGCATGATAAAAAGGAGGTATTATGAAACACATGTTACTCTTTGCCGGAACAACTGAAGGACGCATTCTGGCTGAATATCTTAATACATTAAAAATAGCTACACATGCATGTGTAGCCACTGAATATGGAGAACAACTTTTATTAAATCTAGAATATGTAGAAACTACATCAACTCGCTTAACAGCTGATGATATGATTTCACTTATAAATAAGAATCCTTTTTCAATTGTGATTGATGCTACACACCCTTACGCAACTGTAGTATCTGCCAATATCCAATCAGCTTGCAAAGCAACAAATACAAAATACTACCGTGTAATACGTGAATCTTCCGAATTGCTTACCAAAGATACTAATATGGTGTTCGTTGAATCCGTTGAAGAAGCTATAACTTATCTTAAGGAAACAACCGGCAATATCTTCGTAACCACAGGTAGTAAAGAATTATATAAATACACACAGCTTCCTGATTATGAGAATCGTGTCTATGCCAGAACACTATCCTCGCCAAATGTGGTAAAAGAATGCTATGAACAAGGAATTCAAGGGAAACACCTTATCTGCATGCAAGGACCTTTCTCCGTGGAACTTAATTATGCCATGCTTCTACATACGAATGCCAAATATCTTGTAACAAAAGAATCTGGCTTACCAGGTGGTTTTGCCCAGAAGATTGATGCTGCCAAACAAGCTGGCGTGACTTGTGTTATTATCGGTAGACCAGAGGATGTCAAAGGGTATACCTTAGATGAAATCAAAGAAGTTATAGATGGACTTAGTTCTTGTTAATCATAAGCGAATTTTTCACTCAAGGGTGTGCGCCTCCCGATGCGTACACCCTAAAAAAAATTGAGCCTATACAATTACTTGATTGAAGTAATTGTATAGGCTCAATCTGATATAATACGATACCCTTAAATATTGTAAGTCTTTTCAGCCAGTTTCAATCTTGTCATTGCACGTGCTAAAGATGCACTAGAGTGATAGTATTCTTGCATACTCTGTTTTTGACGTAGCTGTTCTTCCGCACGTTCTTTCGCTCCTCTCGCTCTTGCAATATCTATTTCTTCTGGATGCTCTGCAGTCTCAACCAGTAATGATACACGATTATTAGCAATCTGAACAAATCCAGTTCCAATTACAGCATACTGCCATTCTTCACTATCCTCTGGTAAAAAACGCATCTCGCCTTCACATACTGCAATTACCATGTCTTCATGGTTTGCTAATATTTCTTTTTGTCCATCATACTCTGGAATAATTAGTGCTTTACACTTTCCTGTAAAAAAGACTCGATTTGCAGACAATACTTTCAGATAAAAAGTATGTTCCATATCGATACCTCCTAGGACATCACATACATCTTATGATGCCTGTTTTGTCATATTCTCAGCTTTCTTTTTCACGTCTTCAACTGTTCCAACGTTGAAAAACGCAGCTTCTGGATATTCGTCCATATCACCATCTATAATTGCCTTAAAACCACGAATGGTCTCTTTTAATGGTACATACACACCTTGGATTCCAGTAAAGTTCTCTGCCACATGGAATGGTTGAGATAAGAACTTTTGAATCTTTCTAGCGCGGAATACAGTAGTTTTATCCTCATCAGAAAGCTCTTCCATACCAAGAATTGCAATAATATCTTGAAGTTCTTTGTATTTTTGTAAAAATTCTTGTACCTTTCTGGCAACATTATAATGTTCTTCTCCTACAATATCTGCTTCTAAAATACGAGAAGTTGACTCAAGTGGATCTACCGCAGGATAAATACCCTGTTCTACTATCTTTCTAGATAATACCGTAGTAGCATCTAGATGGGCAAATGTTGTAGCTGGTGCTGGGTCAGTCAAGTCATCGGCAGGTACATAAACTGCTTGTACAGAAGTTACAGAACCATTTCTAGTAGAAGCAATACGCTCTTGTAACTCACCCATCTCTGTTGCAAGTGTAGGCTGATATCCTACTGCTGAAGGCATACGTCCTAAAAGTGCCGAAACCTCAGATCCTGCTTGTGTAAATCTGAAAATATTATCGATAAACAATAATACATTTTGATGTTTCTCATCACGGAAATATTCAGCCATAGTAAGTCCAGATTCTGCTACACGCATACGTGCTCCAGGTGGCTCATTCATCTGTCCAAACACTAATGCTGTCTTTTCTAGTACTCCAGATTCCTTCATTTCGCACCAAAGATCGTTTCCTTCTCTGGAACGTTCTCCAACTCCAGTAAATATAGAATATCCTCCATGCTCTGTTGCAACGTTACGGATTAATTCCTGTATTAATACAGTTTTACCTACACCAGCACCTCCAAAGAGTCCAATCTTACCTCCCTTGGAATATGGTGCAAGTAAGTCGATAACCTTAATTCCTGTCTCTAGTATTTCTACTGCAGGGCTTTGCTCCTCAAAAGATGGAGGGTCTCTGTGTATAACCCACTTATCTCCTTGAAGTTTATCGCCTCCGTCAATTGTGTCTCCTAAAACGTTAAATAATCTTCCTAATGTTTGCTCTCCTACAGGAACCTTGATCCCCTCTCCAGTTGCAGTAACTACCATATCTCTATGCAAACCTTCACTTGAAGCTAACATAATGCAACGTACTGTATTATTTCCGATATGTTGAGCCACTTCCATAACGCATCTCTTATCGCCATTTTCTACTTCTAACGCATCTTTAATGCTTGGAAGATCCTTACTATCTTCAAACTCTACGTCCACAACAGGTCCTAAAACCTGTATTATCTTTCCTGTTTTCACTTAATATCCTCCTTTCTATGCCGCTAGACTTTATCGCTTTTTCTTCTTCTTTTGTGCTTTTGCACCACCAATTACCTCTGTTATCTCTTGGGTAATTGCTGCTTGTCTTACACGGTTATAAAGAATATCTAATTCATGCAATATATTTTTCGCACTATTTGTGGCCGCTTCCATTGCCATCATTCTAGAATTCTGTTCGCTACAATAGGATTCCACTAATGCACCATAGATAAAACCTATGACATAATTCGGTACAATTCGGTCTATCACCACATTAGGAGATGGGCGAAGAATTAATTCACTTGTAGGTATATCAGCAGGAATCTCTGTTTTGAAATCTGCTTTTTTTAACGGAAGCAACTGTACCTGTTCTGCTTGCGATTGAACTGCATTAATTTGTTTTGTATATATAATGTAGACTTCATCTAATTCATGCTTCTCATAACAATCTAAAATTGTCATGCCAATCTTTCTCGCTCTATGTAGCGTTGGATTTTGCACTGTATAACGAAATTCCTCATCAATATTCACTCCATGCTGTTCAAAATAATGGCGACCTTGTTCTCCTACAACAAATAATTTCGAGTTATTATTTTTTGCTAGCTGCTGCTCCGCTAACTTCACTACATTATGATTGTATGCTCCAGCCATTCCTTTATCAGCAGTTACCACAATATAACCAACCTTTCGGTCTTTCCCGTCCTTATTTGACTCAAAATAGATATCTTCAATATCTGGAATATGTCTTAAAATACGAGCCATGGTTGATTGTAGAGTATAAAAATATGGCTCTGTATCTTCTAAACTTTTCCTTGACTTTTTCAATTTAGTAGATGAAATCATGTACATGGCATTGGTAATTTTCATTGTGTCCTGTACACTCTTCATCCTCTCCTTAATTTCCTTTGCATTTGCCATATTAACACCTGCTTATTTTTCTACAATTCTTATTTATTTCCCTGAAATTCCTCAGCCGCATTTAATATCTTAGCTACTAGTTCATCTGTAAGTACCTTTTCATTATCAATCGCTTGGCAGATATCCTCATGATGAACATCCATATAATTTAAGATATCCTTTTGATATGATTTTACTTGTTTTGTTTCCACACTATCAAATACGCCATGATTTGCAAGGCATAAAGTAATAACTTGCTCATGTAATGACATTGGATTACAAAGAGGCTGTTTTAATAACTCCATTAAAGCTTTTCCGTGTTTCAACTGTGCTTTGGTTGTTTCATCAAGATCTGATGCAAACTGAGTAAACACTTCCATTTCACGGAACTGAGCCAAATCAATACGTACACTACCAGATGCTTTCTTCATCGCTTTCGTCTGCGCTGCTCCACCTACACGGGATACAGAAAGACCAACATTTACCGCAGGACGTGTACCTGCGAAAAACAGATTACTTTCTAAGAAGATTTGTCCATCTGTGATAGAAATAACATTGGTTGGAATGTACGCTGATACATCTCCTGCTTGTGTCTCAATAATTGGTAATGCAGTAATAGAGCCACCACCTAATTCATCACTTAATCTACTTGAACGTTCCAATAATCTAGAGTGTAAATAGAATACATCTCCTGGATATGCTTCACGTCCTGGTGAACGCTCTAATAAAAGTGAAAGGGCACGATATGCTACTGCATGCTTTGATAAATCATCATAGATGATTAATACGTCCTTACCATTATGCATAAAATGTTCCGCTAATGCTGTTCCTGCATATGGTGCAATATATTGTAAAGATGCTGGATCGCTTGCTGTTGAAGACAACACGATTGAATATTCCATAGCTCCATGCTTCTCTAATGTTGATACAATCTTAGCTACGCTAGATGCTTTTTGTCCAATTGCTACATAGATACATACTACATCTTTGCCCTTTTGGTTAATTATTGTATCTGTTGCAATAGAAGTCTTACCAGTCTGGCGATCTCCAATAATTAACTCTCTTTGTCCACGACCAATAGGGAACATAGAGTCAATTGCTAATATACCTGTTTCCATTGGTGTATCTACGGATTTACGATCTACGATACCTGGTGCCTCTTGTTCAATTGGACGATAGTCTGTAGAAGCTATCTCACCTTTTCCATCAATCGGTTCTCCTAAAGCATTTACGATTCTACCTATAAAAGCATCTCCTACTGGAATACCTGCTTTTTTCTTTGTTCTACTTACTTTTGTACCTTCTTTGATTCCAGTATCCTTTCCGAATAAAATACATCCGATTTCATTCTGACGGATATCCTGAACCATTCCTTTTACTCCATTATCGAATATTACGATTTCACCATACATGGCATGGTCAATTCCGTATACGGTTGCAATACCATCACCAACCCAGATGACAGTTCCCGTTTCACGGCTTTCCATATCCCAATCATAGCTCTCTATCTCACTTCGGATAATGGAGATGATATCTGTTGCACTTATTGCGCCCACAGTATTCACCTCCCAGTTAATTTTCTTTCAAGCTGTTTAAGACGTCCTTCATAGCTCCAGTCATACTCTTCCAAACCGACACTAATGCACATTCCGCCAAGAAGATTCTCATCAATACAAATTTCCGTTTTTATTTCTTTATCTGGATGTTTCTTTTGTAGAAATTCCATGACCTGAACTAGCTTGTCATCCTCAGGTTGTTTTGCGCAAATGATCTTGGCCTGCAATATATTATGCTTTTCATCCCAATATTCATCAAATGCTTGAAATATATCTTCTAATTCATATGTTTGTCCATAGTCACACAAGCGTTTTAAGAAATTCTTAAATGTATCCGGATAAGATTCCACCTCAGCGATTTTATCAATTAAATGATGTTTATTCTTAAGTGGAATTACTGGATTGTCTAATACTTCCTTAAGCTTTGGTGTGCTGTTATATAACACCTTAAAAGCCTCCATGGTTTCTCTTTGTAGAGACAACTCATACAATACTTTTGCATTATTAATTGCTTCCTGTGTCATGAACATCACCTGTTTTCATAATCTTTCTAGCCGCTTGAATAGCCAACTTAGTTATCTCATCTTGTGCTTCCTTCTTGGCCTTTTCTTGTTCATTCATAATATCCGCTTTTGCTTTAGAAAGCAAATGCTCTGTCTCTTCACGCGTCTTCGCAATTGCGTTATTATATTCTACTTCTGCCCTCTTTTTAGCCAAGACAATAATCTCTTCTGCCTGATCGTGGGCTGTTGCCAACTCTGCTTGGTATTCATCTTTTAGCTGTTCTGCTTGTTTTTTAGTCTCTGCTGCATTTGTCAACTGGTTTTGTATTAGTTCTTCCCTTTGACTAACAACATTCATTACTGGTTTTAGTAAAAACTTTTTTAAACCAAGAAATAAAACTAAAACATTTAGAACAGTAAAGAATAACGTCCATCCATTTAAACTTAACATATTCTCACCTGTCCTTGATTATCCTAACATTAAGATAATTAACAATGCTATAACGAAACCGTAAATAGCTGTTGCTTCTGCTAATGCACAACCAAGTAGTAATGCTTTACTGATTTTACTTTCTGCTTCTGGTTGTCTCGCAATTGCATCTGTTGCTGCTGCTGTTGCTTTACCAATTCCAAGTCCTGCTCCAATACCTGTTAATACTGCGATTCCTGCTCCGATTGCTACTACTGTTGCTGACATAATATATATCTCCTTTTCTTTTCGTTATTAATTTCAACTATTCTTCAGTTGCTTCTTTTACAAATAATGCGGTTAAAAATACAAAAACGTATGCCTGAATTAATCCATCAAAAATATCAAAATAACTGCTAAATACCACCGGTATAACTGCCGGTACTATTATCTTAATGAGTTCCATGATAACAAATGATCCTAAAACATTACCAAACAAACGCATACATAATGATAATGGTTTTATAAACACCTCTAGGATATTAATTGGTAATACAATTGGCATTGGTTCCGCGAAACTTTTGAACCAGCCTTTGACTCCCTTTTTCCTAAATCCTGCAACCTCAATTAAAATTATACTCATAATACCGAGCATAGCTGTTACATTCAAATCCTTGGTAGGTGGCTTAAAGCCAAACAAACCAATCAAATTGGACATTCCAATATAAATTCCAACGGTAATAAGATACGGTATGTATTGTTTTCCGTTTCCTCCCATTACATCGTCGAAAAAATTATGCATGCCTGTTACAGCGGTCTCTAAGATTACCTGCTTCTTTCCTGGCTGCACTACACTTAAATTTCTTACAAAGATAATGCATGCCAAAAACAGGATACACATAATAATCCAGGATACTACAACAGATTCTGTTATTGGAATTCCTCCCAGAATCGGAATTGTAAATACCGTTTCACAATTCAACTCTTCCATTAATCGTTCCACGAGTGTATCCATTTAAACTTTCCTCCTTAGGTCCTTCCTAAATAGATCAAACAATTCCTCTAAAATTATTTTAAAAAATTATATTTAAACATTAATCTGCTACACGGGACTGCCAAATAAATCTTAGCCATATTACGTTGTCCTCCCTTTCTTCCTCTTATAACGATTAAATCTTGAGTTACTCCTTTACTAACTTTATTATGGTTATAAGCATATACTCAATTTGCCCCATATTCTAATTTGGTTATATATGGATGCCTTGTTTATTCACTATATTATAACTCAAAAAATTATGGTGAAAAGTCTTTTTTTCTTTTTCTACCTTTTTAAAAAAAACGACGTATTTCAACATATATTTTTATGTGTTTTTACCACAAAACCACATACAGCTCCGTAATATTGACCTAATATTTGTTTGTAATATAACAATTATTTATTATATATCCACAACGCTTTGACGATTCATGTCGAATCTAATCATCCAGGTTTTTCTACTAAAATCCATGAATTTTAGCGCAATATTTACACGTTTAGTGTTAATTTTGTTTTATGTAAATGCTCCTTAAATTCTAGGAAAATATCCCTTGCATTATAAGTAATCCAATCCTATTTATTTCCTTTTTCGAACATAAAAAAGGATCAAATTAGCTCTGAAAATACAAGTTCTATCAAAGTTAATTTAATCCCTTTTTGATATATTTATTACAAGCTTTTGACTCCCGATAAGTTAGATCACCCAGTAGTTACCATGAAATACTACCCAGCGGTATGTATCGAAGCAAAACCACTTATTCAAGAATGCAACCTCTCTTCTCTCATCTAACTCCTGATATTCCCGTAAGAATTGTTTTAATTCTTCCTCTGAATTCACCTTAGCTGCGAAGCCTCTTCCGTTTGTAATTGAATGACCTGCATAACGATATTCTTGTAACGGGAAAATATCTGCGGTCTTTCCATCTCTGATTTGAATTGCTACTTTATCCCGTAATTCTAAGATATCAAAATACTCTGGATATTCGTAGCTCTCACCTTTTAGTGGAATGGCGTCTCCGATTGTATATGTATTTGATGATACTCCTGTCTTGTTTACTGTAAATTGTTCTACATTATAGTAAAATTCTTCGAAGATATCGCCTCTAGCCTTCAACTTACCATTACGGAAAGTTTCTAATTCCTTGTTCTCTTTCTCTTCTTCTGCTTGTGTTATAATTCCACCACCTGCAACATCATATCCATCAACGATAACAAATCTTCCTGTGACCTGACTATGAGCGAATTGATCAAATGCTACGGATTCTTTGGTGGTTATAATAACCTCAGCAACATCATTGAGTGTAATCTTTTGAACCTGTTCGCTGGAATCCAAACTAGAGGCATCAATTACTTTAATAATCTCTTCTAATTCCCCTTCAATCTCCCTCGTGGCTAACTTTATCTTGTATTTCTTATTCTTGACAAGATTGTTCTTTCCCATCCAGAAGATACTTGCCCTAAAGGAGTTAGTTACGAGCGGTTTGTTATCTTCAAATGCAATTATTTCTCCACGTTTATTAAAGAATTCATCGCTTACCGTAATACCCACTGCCTGACCCGCCGATACGACAGCTGTCTTATCCCTGTCCGCCCAGTATTCAATTGTCTTAACCGTCGTCTTCTTACCTTCTGGATAAATTGTAATCTTGTCACCTACCTGTAGAGTTCCTGCCTCGATACGACCCGCGATGATTCGTCGATCATCAAACTTGTAGACATCTTGAATTGGAAAACGAAGTGGCTTCCTGTCTAATCCCTTCTCTTTCTCTATACTGTCCATAGCTTCGATAACAGATTTACCAGTGAACCAGTCTAATTTGTCTGATTTCTCTAATATATTTTCTCCGTAATATGCCGAGATTGGGATATAATCAATTGGTTTGATGTTGAGCGTATCAAGAAATTCTGTCATGTCTTTCTTAACCGATTCATATACCTCTTTCGAATAGTCAACCAAGTCCATCTTATTCAACACTATATATACTTTCTTGATTCCAATTAAGGATAGAATATATGCATGACGTTTTGACTGTTCCTGTACACCTTCTTTGGCATCAATGATAAGAAATGCCGCTTCTGCATTGGCTGCACCTGAAATCATATTCTTAAGGAATTCCTTATGGCCTGGAGCATCAATAATTACATACTCTCTGTTCTCCGTCTGAAACTGAATCTGCGTTGTATCAATAGTGATCCCTTGTTTTTGTTCCTCTTCAAATGCATCCAATAAATATGCATATTCGAAAGGTTTTCCTGTCTCCTTAGCAATCCTTTTAACCTTATCAATCGTTCCTTGTGGTAACGAATGAGTATCATATAATAAGCGACCGATAACTGTGGATTTACCATGATCGACATGCCCTACAACTACTATCTTTAATCTATCAATATTTTCAATTTGAGCCATATTAATAACCATACCCTTTCCATCGCCTGCTTTTATAAGCAGAAACATTTACGTTATAAAGATTCCTATCTATATCTATACATAAAACACGTTTACGTGGATACTGCTAACATATAGGTACTTCTACATTTACAAGTCACTTTACATATATCCATCTTTACGTAACTTTTGCATTGCATAGGAATCTTCCTGGTCTTGCGCTCTTCCAGCGCGTTCACTTACTGTTGTGTGCTTCAACTCTTCTATAATATCTGCAACTGATGTTGCATTCGATTCAATCTTACCTGTACAAGGCGCACAACCTAAACTACGATAACGTTTGCCATCTTTCGCAAAGTACAAATCTATAATAGGAATTTCTTCTCGTTTTATATATTCCCAGATATCAATCTCATTCCAATGTAATAGAGGGTGTACTCTGATATGATTTCCTTTTGGGAAATCGGTCTTAAATTGATCCCAAAGTTCAGGTGGTTGGTTGGAATAATCCCATTCATCATTCTTATTACGTTCCGAAAATACTCTCTCTTTCGAGCGGGAACCTTCTTCATCACGACGAACACCAACAATCAATCCATCGAACTCGTATTTCTTAACTACTTGTTGTAATCCCTCTGTCTTCAATGCTTTACAGCATACTAATCTACCTTGTTCAGGTCCCATACCAGCATTAATTGCCTCCCAATTTGTATGTACAATTAAGTCTAAGTTTAATTCCTTTGCTACCTTATCACGATAAGCAATCATCGCTGGAATCTTGTAAGTAGTATCTACATGTATGAATGGAAATGGACAATGTCCAAAAAATGCTTTCTTCGCTAACCATAATAAAACTGTAGAATCCTTTCCGATTGACCAAAGCATACCTAACTTACCTAGCTTCTTATACGCTTCCCTTAAAATAAATATACTTTCTGCTTCCAATGTATCCAAATGATCCATACTATTCCTCCTCTTTAATCCATTATCTAATACTTATTAGATTCCTTACGATTGATTATAATCTCCTGATTCTCTCCATTAGGTTTTTCAATTAACCAAGTTACAATATCTTCTTCACATTTCGTTGAAAGATGGCTCCCTCTTCCTCCAATATCAGCTCCAAGATATAAGGAAATAGCTCCAAATTTGCACTCTTTCACGCAAGAGGCACATCCCCAACAATCCTTCGGATACCTAATATATGCTTTCTTATTATCATTCAGTGATAGTAAACTCCCTGGACAAACCGCAGTACACATCTTACAACCAGTACATTTATTCTGATCAATTGCTATGCTCATAAGTCTCACCTCGCCTTACCAAGTCTCGATAGATTATCTTAAGCTCTCCGTCTTCTCGTTTGGAATTCACATATCGTAACCAGTTATCACTGCTATCTGGATAATCAAGGTTCTCTGCAAAACTATGCCATCTCGTTTCTTTTCTTGCTTTAAGATGCGCAATTACACTTTGACAAACTACCAGTCGCTCTCTTAATTCATATACAAATAGCAATTCATGCATATCCGCAGCCTGTAGGTGTTCACTTAATTTAATAATCTGTTCGATATTTTCTTGCGCTAGGTCTAATTGCTTCTCATTATATTGATAGTGACTGCCAATTCCTCCTGCATAGGTGTCCATAACCTTTTGCATCGCCCCTTCTAATTGCTCTGTTGTAAAAATTGCGCCTTCACGGTTGAGAATTGATTGTATTGCTTTTTTCTTATCTCGAATCAAATCCTCTTCCATAAAAATAGGATCTGCGTCTTCACTTTTAACTTCTTCTAATAATGCCTCTACGGCTGCGTTTGCTGCAATCTCTCCTTCAACTAAAGCACCGGTAACATATTTCTGAGGGCAACCACCTGCTACATCACCTGCGGCATATAATCCTTTTATAGTGGTCTGTCTATTGGTATCTATCCAATACCCACTAGCTGTATGCCCACCAACGATATATGGTTCTGTCCCTTCTATCTCAACATTCTGCCAGCTTGGTTTCTTGCCAGATTCGATCCACTTAAGTGTCTGGCTTGGTGCCATGTTAAGATACGCTCGAAGTAGCTCCCTATCTTGTTCCTCCGTTATTCCTTCGGTTCTTAGATAACAAGGTCCCCGTCCCTCAAGGTTTTCTCGTATCGTTCCATATACTCTCTCTGACGTTGTATTACCATATTTGTCATCATAAACTTCTCCATGGGAATTTACCTGTTTCGCCCATACTCCTTGGGCAATGGTACCTGTTGGAGCAATGGTATCCTTACAACGTAGAGCAATAAACCGCATCTCAAAGGTAGTCATCTCTGCTCCTGCTAGAATCCCCATGGCATAACCTGCACCCGTATTAAACGGCGGGTACCACATCTTATGCCTTGAAAATCCCGGATTGTTTGGTCTATATAATCCTGCCGCACCACCAGTAGCACAGATTACCTTCTTTGCATAAATCACATAAAGTACATTCTCTTCGATATCAATGGCTAACGCCCCATAGATTTGGCTTTCTCTTACTAGATACTCCGTAACAGCAACACGATTTAACACAGCCACATTCTTTAATGCTTCTACCGCATCAGCAAGAATTGGCTTAATGTTCTCTCCATTAATTTTAATATTGCGATTACCTCTGGCAACATATTCACCATTCTCATCTTTCAAAATTACTAATCCCAGATCCTCTAACTTTTTTGTTACCCTATTAAGTCCTTCTGACATAGTAAGTAACAAATCATCTCTTACGATACCTGCCGCATCATTGGTGGCATACTCCACATAATCTCTAGGGGTTCTTCCCTTCACAATGTATGCATTAATAGCATTCACGCCGGCTGCCAAACATCCACTTCTCTTAATATTGGCTTTCTCAGCAATAATCACACTTGCATCAGATTTCTCCCGAATCGTAAGCGCCGCAAAACAACCAGCTGTCCCACCACCAATAATTAAGATATCCGTATTATAGGTTTTCACTGTAATTTCATTACTCATTCATACCCTACCTTTCTGCCCCCAATTCTTTAACTGTATTCATCTATAAACATATACTTATACACAGACTTTTCTATTTACATGTATTTTATCCACATGCATTCTATATCTATATACACATATTTATTAATCATATAATTTCTAATTTCTCAAACTTGTTATTATAAGTACAGATACTTCAATCTCAGGTAATTACGAAACTTCTCATAACTTTGGCAGTCATACTTCGTGGCTTACAACTATGGTAAGAAACGATAGCGAAGTAACTATAGTACTTCTTGGTGTGTGTTCATCAATCTAGGAAGGCGAGGCAAGGACGCCGAGCCAGCTCGAACCACGACAGGATGTCGTGTTGAGGGCGTTTCCGTACACTAGTAACACTTACAATCACGCACTCAGAAGTACTTAGTTACGAAGCGTGTTTCGTGCATAGTTGTAAGTCACGAAGTATGCTCTATAACTTAAATGAGTTTCGTAATTACCGTCCGATTTATATAAACACAGGGTTGTTGTCTTGCATTGCTTGATTTTCTAGTAGATAGGTTTTATCCTCATCGCATATATACAATCGATAAATCAATACATCTACCTTCTCGCCTACCTGAATGCTTTCCTTCTCAAGAGATCTTGTTGCAGTGAAACTCTGTCCTTTCATCTGCACTTTAACTTCTAAGTTATTGCCTCTGAAAGAAATGCTTTCTACAATACCTTCCTCAGCCGCACTAAGGTATTGCTTTAATTCTCCGCGTTTTGCTATCCTTATAAACTCTGGACGAATAACTGCTTGATTCATAGACTCTATCTTATCGAATCCAACTAAGCTACTGTAATCCTCAACTATACTAGATTGACCGATAAATTGTGCAACAAACGGTGTTTCAGGTTTCTTATAAATCTCAAGAGGAGACCCCATCTGTTCAATCCGACCTAGATTGGTTATAATGATCTCATCGGCAACTTCAATGGCTTCATCCTGATCATGTGTAACGAATATGCTAGTAATTCCAACTCGGCTGATCATCTCCTTGAGCCAACTTCTAAGCTCTTGCCTTACCTTGGCATCAATCGCTGCAAATGGTTCGTCTAATAGCAGTAACTGTGGATTTGGTGCTAACGCCCTGGCAAATGCAACTCTTTGTCTTTGTCCACCCGATAACTGATTCGGATAACGGTGCTCAAGCCCTTCTAACCCAATTAATTTGATCAATTCTAATACACGATCCTTGATTTCTTTCTTATTCTTTTTCTGAATCTCCAAACCGAATGCAATGTTATCGAATACGTCCATATAGCGAAACAGTGCATAACTTTGGAACACAAATCCTATCCCTCTCTTACTTGCAGGGATGTCATTTACTCTTTCCCCATTAATGAAGATATCTCCCGACTCTGGTTGTTCCAAACCAGCAATCATACGAAGAATTGTTGTCTTCCCACTCCCACTGGGTCCTAACAAAGCAATTAATTTTCCCTTTTCAATACCAAAAGAAACGTCATCAGATGCTTTATAATTATGAAAAGTTTTATTAATATTCTTTAGTTCTACGTACATATTACCGTCCTCCCCTCTTCGCCTTATATTCCACTATATTTCGCAGTATTAGTATAATTACCGCCAACACCACTAAGATTGATGACACAGCAAATGCAGCTGATAATTTGAACTCATTGTAGATAATCTCAACATGTAGAGGAAGTGTATTGGTTTTTCCACGTAGATGACCTGACAAAACAGATACCGCACCGAACTCTCCCATAGCTCTTGCGCTACATAATACAATTCCATATAACAGTGCCCACTTCATATGAGGTAGCGTTATTTTCCTAAATATACTAAATCCACTTGCTCCCATAAGTGCTGCCGCTTCTTCCTCATCTCTTCCTTGCGCATTCAAGACGGGAATTATCTCCCTTGATATGAATGGAAATGTTACAAATATCGTAGCTATAATGACACCTGGAACCGCAAAGACAATTTGAATATCATGGGCTTCAAGAAATCCATATGCCCAGCCAATTCGTCCAAATGTTAGGATGAAAATCAAACCTGCTATAACTGGTGAAACAGCAAAAGGAATATCTATTAATGTAAGTAGTAATTGTTTGCCCTTAAAATAAAACTTAGTAACCGCCCAGCTCGCAAACAAACCAAAGAACGTATTAATCGCCACTGCTGTAATGGTTGCTATTATTGTTAACCGCAGAGCCTTAATCGTGTATGTATCTGTAATCGCTTCTATGTACTTAGTTAATCCATCTTTAAAGGCATAAACTATTAATACAATCATCGGGATTACAAGCATAGTAATGATAAATACCAAGCTTACGGTAATGAGTACTCCCTTTGTAATCTTGGCTCCTCTTCTTAAATCAGCTGATTCTTGCTTCATAATACCTCCCCTTACGTTGTTCTCTTTGTCGAATGAACTTGAATAATATTCAGCATAAGTAAAATCAGAAAAGATACCACTAACATAACTAGAGCAATGGCTGTTGCATCGGCATATTTAAGTTGCTCTAGTTTCGACATAATTAATAGCGGTGCAATCTGCGTCTTATATGGAATATTCCCCGCTATGAACACAACACTTCCATACTCACCAATTCCCCTTGCCAAAGCTAACCCAAATCCGGTTAGCATGGCTGGTAAGATCTCTGGAAATATTACTCGGAAGAATGTTTTACTACCATTCGCTCCTAACATTGCAGCCGCTTCTTCATACTGCTTATCGAACTTCTCTAAAACTGGCTGAATTGCTCTAACTACGAAAGGAATTCCTATGAAAATCATAGCAATAGTAATGCCCACTTTCGTGTACGCAATCTTAATTCCAAACTTAGCAAATATACTGCCAATCCAACCTTGGTCTGAATATAATGCAGTTAGTGAAATACCAGCTACTGCTGTGGGAAGTGCAAAGGGAAGCTCAATTAATCCATCAAGGATTCTCTTTCCTGGGAACTCATATCGAACCAATACCCAAGCGAGAACAACACCGAAGATACAATTTATAATCGCGGCTATAAGTGCACAGGAGAAACTAACTATATATCCCGATACTACATCCTTTGCAGTTACTATCTGTATAAACTCCCGTATAGAAAGTTCGGAAGCACAGACTATAATAGATGCCATAGGAATCAACACAATCATACTAACCATTGCTAATGTAATCCCCATTGATAAGGGGAATCCAGGTATTACCCTTCTTCTCTTTATTCGTTTCAATTTATACTCCATGACTGATTTCTCCCTTTCTATGATAATTCTATATTCCCAATTACCTAGGTAAATTTGTGCTTTTACTGTGTATAGATTTCATCAAATATACCACCATCCTGAAAATACACTTCATAAGCTTGATTCCATCCACCAAAATCATCTATGCTAATCATATTAATATCTAAATTAAATTTAGCAGCAAATTCTTTCAAAATATCTGGATTTGTAGGACGATAATAATTTTCTCCAGCTATTCTTTGACCAACGTCGGAATAAAGATACTCAAGATATTCTTTTGCCACTTCCTCAGTTCCACGTTTTTTAGCTACAGAATCAACAATCGCTACAGAAGGCTCAGCTAGGATACTGATACTTGGTGTCACAATCTTGAACTCGTCTGGATGTTCTTCAAGTGTTAAATAGGCTTCATTCTCCCAAGCGATTAATACATCTCCCTGGCCATTCTCCACAAATGTTGTGGTTGCACCTCTTGCACCAGAATCTAATACACTTACGTTCTTGTATAACTTGGTAACAAAATCTTTAATCTGGGCTTCATCTCCGTTATATAGCTTCTTAGCATATGCCCAAGCGGATAAGAAATTCCAACAAGCTCCACCTGAAGTTTTTGGATTCGGAGTAATAACATTTACACCGTCTTTAATCAAATCTGACCAGTCTTTAATATCTTTATCATTTCCTTTTCGTACAAGGAAAACGATGGTTGAGGTATATGGAGAACTGTTCTTTTCGAATTCATCAATCCAACCTTCCTCAATTAATCCTGCTTCTTCAATTGCTGTAATATCATGCGCTAATGCTAGTGTGACAACATCTGCTTCATTTCCCTCTATAACGGAACGTGCCTGTTTGCCAGATCCTCCATGGGATTGGGTAATAGTGACGTCTTGCCCCGTCTTATCCCTCCAATACTTTCCAAACTCCGTATTATATGCTTCATAGAATTCTCTTGTAGGATCATAGGAAACATTGGTTATTTCAATAGAACCATCTGAGGAAGAGGAATCCTTTTTGCATCCTGATAATCCCCCAACTGCTAACAACGTAACAAAACCTATTGCAATTATCTTTTTGAATCTCTTTTTCATATAACTACCTCCTTTTTTCTCCATCTAACTACATCCCCTGTGTATAAATTGATGTGCAAATCCGATACTTTATATTTCATATTGGATTAATATGAATTAATTTTCTAAAATATACCACTTATTCCATACTATGTCAATAGGATTTATATAATAAAATAAAAATAAAAAAAACAAATTTTACAAAGCTATGTGCCTTATGTAAACTTCTGTATTCACATAAGCATTTAGCGATGAAAATTTGTTTTTTACTGGTGTGTAAATGTTTTTAGTTTTAATAACATATTGGAATACTAATATTGCAACGACCTTTATTTGTGAATTCTCTAAATAACATAATGGTCTGCTTTAGCTAATTCTAGCTCTACTAGATCTGCTAAAGTAAATCCATCTACTACATCGTTTATAGCTGCATATAATTTTTCCCAGATATATATTGTCACGCAATCTTCTTGCCTACTACAATTATTCGGATCATCATCTAAACAAGCAACTGGTGCAAGGCTTCCCTCAGTTAGGCGTAAAATCATACCAATGGTATAATCTTTTGGCTTTCTAGCTAAACGATATCCTCCTTGTGGGCCCCTTACACTTTTAACAAATCCTGCTTTATTTAAAACTGCAATAATTTGTTCGAGATATTTTTCTGATATCCCTTGACGTGCAGCTATATCCTTTATACGGATAGTTTCCCCCGTATCATTTAGTGCTAAATCTAGCATAAGCATTAACGCATATCTTCCTTTAGTGGATATTTTCAATTATATCTCTCCTTTTTCACTGTATTCATATAAGAATAGTATAATATAGTTGTATCATAATTTCAATATTTGTCAACTACTTTTAACTATTTTCTTATTACAGAGAAAGGTAGATTAAAAACGGGACTATTGCAAGCGTTCACTCTGCAACTGCCCCGTCTTTATCTTTATCTTTATCTTTATCTTTATCTTTATCTTTACTCATTCTTTATTTTTTTCAAAATTCATACACTGAACAAACTCTTCTTGGAAGGAATCATGCATAGACAGTTCCACCTGTCTTGTGGTTTGTGCAATTACCTGACATTCCTCCTCGTATGGCTTTGCAAGGACTGCCATACTCGCCCCTACACCAGCTGCATTTCCCACTGAATGAATCTTCTCCAATGGCACATTCGGTAATAATCCAATTCTTCTAGCACTGGAAATCTTGAGGTAGGAACCAAAGGCACCTGCTAGGAATATACGATGAAGGGAGTCTTTCGTAATTCCCATCTCTCGCATTAGAATCTGCATACCTGCTAAAATCGCACCTTTCGCAAGTTGAACTTCACGTACATCTCTTTGAGTTATAACAATTGGTTCTTTCGCATATCGATATTGTAATACAAATTGCATACCTTCAGAGGTCTTTTGTAGTCTTGTAGCAATCACTTTTGGAACTCCTGCTGCCACAGCCTCTGGTAATTCGAGGATTCGGCCAGTTTCATCTATAACTCCGATGTTTAACATAGCTGCTATAGCATCTATTAAACCTGAACCACAGATGCCCTCTGCTTCTGCCTCCTGAATAATCTGTAACTCAATACCCGTGTCATAAATCGTAACACCTTCTATTGCTCCTTTAGCTGCACGCATACCCTGTCTTATACTAGCACCTTCAAATGCAGGGCCAGCCGCGGTTGAACAAGATACCAATTGTCCATCTTTAGCAAGTACGATTTCACCATTCGTTCCAATATCAATTGCTAATGTTACTCCCTCATAGTTTTTGATATCCGTGGCTACGATCATCGCTGTAATATCGGAGCCAATATGTCCGCCTATTCCAGGGAGATAGGTAACAACCGTCTCATCAGACACAGAAAATTCAGTCTCAGCACCACTATACTGTTGTGCTTTATATATTCCTTGTGGAAAAGGTGGTTTTACAAGTTTACTAACATCCATATTTTGAGCAATTAAACTCATTGCCGTATTACCAACTACACATACTCGTTTTATTAATGAATGATCTTTAACTATCTTATCAAACTCGTGTAGCATTTCATTAAGACCTTCAATAATTAATTGATGAAGGTGATTTCTATCAACCTCTGATTTCATACTATACTGGATTCTAGATATTACATCCGCTCCAACTACTCTTTGAGGATTAGTCTTGGCAATTACATGGATCAATTCGCTTGTTCTTATATTCCACAAAAGTCCAACAACTGTGGTTGTTCCTACATCAAATGCTACCCCAAAACCATTATCAGAATGCTTATCCATATAAGTATTAATAGTATCTATGCTCCACTGAGGAAGTTTCATTAGCTTACTCTTTCTATCTGTATCCTCCGTTTTTCCAAACAAACGGATTCTCATGTCACTTTGTACATTAAGAAGACAAGCAAATCGTACTCCACTCTTTATTTCTGATGGCGTAAGACGCTCCATTTCTTTAGACGTTAATGGTGTAGCATCCCCTGCAACAATTTGTACTTTACATTTGCCACAAGTGCCACGGCCACCACATATTGCAGGAATATCAACATGTTCATCTCTCAATATATCTAGAAGATTTTCACCTTCTTTTGCATGAATTATCTTATCTGACCCATCAATTTGTATTATCATATAATTCCTCTATCTTGTCTTTATCTAATTGTTAATATAGGGTATGCGATTTATAATTATAAACTCAATCTTCACACTTGAAGATTACGAGGAATAGCTAACTTAGATAACATAGTGATCTGCTTTTTCCATTTGCCAATCTACTAAATCAGCTAATGTATACCCATCTACTACATCTTTAATAGCATCGTATAACTTTTCCCATAAGATTAATGTTGCACACTCATCTTGTCTAGAACACAGATTTACTTCATCTTCCAAACACGCTACTGGTGCTAGACTACCTTCTGTTAATCGTAAAATCATTCCAACTGTATAATCCTTTGGATCTCTTGCTAACTTGTATCCACCTTGTGGTCCCCTTAAACTTTTTACATAACCCGCTTTATTAAGTACTGATATAATCTGCTCCAAATACTTATCAGAGATTTCCTGTCTACTAGCTATATCTTTAATTCTAACTGGTTCTCCCGTATTATTTAGCGCTAGGTCGAGCATAAGTCTTAACGCATATCTACCTTTTGTTGATATCTTCACAAATATTCCTCCTCAATCCCTTGTATTCCAATCTGAATATGTAATTATTTACTTATATTCTACACGCAATACAGCTAGTTAGTCAACCTGAATATTCAAGTATGCAAACGCTTACGTAGGTGTATGGTATATTAATAATTTTTTATATTTCATATACGTTACATATTGGGATGTTATTTTACTAAATATCTTCTAGTGAATTTGAGATACAGACTATAGAAGAAATAATAATATTGAGGTAATAAGTATGTTAAGACTAAAAAAACTAAAATTATTAACGATTGCGCTAGCAGGAACTATGATTTTGTCACTAGGTGGATGTTCCTCTGCAGGTAAAACATCTACCGAAACAGCTGACAATTCTCCTTCTGTTTTTCAGGAGATGAAGACCACTGACATCGATGGAAATAATGTTGACAGCTCCATTTTTAAAGAGAACAAACTTACCGTATTAAACGTCTGGAACGAAGGCTGTACTCCGTGTATTGATGAAATACCTATACTTGACCAGTTGAATAAAGAGTATGCAGAAAAAGGCGTTTCAATTAAAGGTGTCATTTACGAATTACAAGCAGGGCTCTCCGATTCCAGCAAAAAAGCAGTGAAGAATATCCTATCGGACGCCAAAGCAGACTACCAACAACTCACTGTATCTGAAGAAATGGCTGAATCTGATCAGTTTAAGAATATGGCTGCTTTTCCTACTACATACTTTGTAGATTCTACTGGAAAAATAGTTGACACAATAGAAGGCTCTAATGACTATGAGGGTTGGAAAGAAGTGATCGATAACATTTTAAAAAAGGTGGAAAGCAATGAATAAACACAGAAAACTAATAAAGCCTCATATCTTAGGATGTGTTCTTCTTCTGACAGGTTGCCTATCTCTAGCTTATGGTGTTCACAGAAACGAGCACTTGACCGTAGAGCAGAAATCTAACATAATCTGCCTTGAATGTATCGGCATTGGGTAGGTGGTATACATGAATATATTCAAGAAATTTGCTGTACACAGTCGACTCTGTGTGCAGGTCATCTTTACCGCTTTGACAAATGGCTATGTTCTAGGATTTATGGAAGGCAAAATCTACCGTGGAAGCAGCAAGAAAATCTGCGTTCCCGGACTTAACTGCTACTCCTGCCCTGGGGCTATAGGCTCCTGCCCCATTGGTTCCCTCCAAGCCGTTATCGGAAGCAAAAACTATAATTTTTCATTTTATGTAATTGGATTTCTAATGATCATCGGCTCTCTCATAGGACGTTTTGTATGCGGGTGGCTATGTCCATTCGGACTTATACAGGATTTACTTTATAAAATCCCTTTTATACGCAAGATAAAGAAAGTACCTTTTGATAAATATCTTCGATACCTAAAATATATCATATTGGGAGTGTTCGTCTTTGCAATGCCTCTTTTGATCACCGGTTATTCAGGCTATAGCAGTCCTTGGTTCTGTAAACTCATCTGCCCATCTGGTACACTGCTTGCTGGAATTCCCCTTGTATCTTCCAATCCAGGCCTTCAAAGAATTGTAGGTTTTCTCTTTGTATGGAAACTGACTATCCTAATTTTAATCTTGCTTCTGTCCATTATGATATATCGTCCATTCTGCAAATATCTCTGTCCTCTCGGTGCTATCTACGGAATTTTCAACAAATTCTCTTTGTACCGATATGAAATTGATGAGAAACGATGCACTAAATGTGGTCTATGCCACAGAAAATGCGACATGCAAGTAAAGGTTTATGAAAATCCTAACAGTGCAGAATGTATTCGCTGTGGAAAATGTATAAAGGTCTGCCCTAAAGACGCTATTCATACATCTCTCAGCTCAAAAAAGCAACATTCTGATACAGATTCAAAAAACATCTGCACCAAATAAAAAATCCTGCCTTGGCAGGATTTTTTCTATCTTACACAAAATTATCAAGTGCGAAGTAGGTCTTGAAACCTTATGGTAAAGCACATTCCATCTTCATAAGGTTTAAATTCATATTCTGCTTGAACAGCCTCTAACATCTCCTTTACAATATACAATCCTAAACCATTACCACTTGTATGCTGGCTTTTGCTGGATTCAGGACGGTAGAACGCATCAAAAATATGATTCAGTTGTTCATCAGGAATCGGTTCACAAGTATTCTTTATAGAAAGCTCCGTGCCTTGTCCTATAATTAAAATGAAACCTCCCATGGTGCTATACTTAATAGCATTGCTAATAAGATTTGACCATATTTTGTGAAAGGCCTCTCGGTTCATATAGACCTGCATGTCCTCTTCTATTTGCATATCTATACTTAGGTTTCTTGTCTTTGCAAGTATCTCGTAATCTACATAGACCGCTTCAATTTCTTTTTTTGCTAAAAACATGGTTTTCTCTTGTTTATTCAAACATTCCCGTATCCCCGATGCTTCTAGTATTCCTCTCAACATCTCTGATACTCTATCCACGGTTTCTACACTGACAGACAAATATTTCTCATGGTCCTTATATTTTCCTACATTATACTGCATGTTTTCCAACATAATACGAAGAGTTGTCAACGGAGTCTTTAATTCATGGGAAGTAGAACGGAGGAAGTTCACCTTTTCTCTCTCTAATTGAGCTATATATTGATTATCTTTTTCTAACACATGAATCGTTTCCCAAAGTTGCTTATAAACATGATTGATCTGCTCTGCTAAAATTCCTATTTCATCATAATCTCGGATTTCAAAATATGCATCCGCTTTCAATTGTTGCATATCTCTTGTTTTTTCTACCATCTGCAGAACTGGTCTTGTTACTTTCCTAGAAAAGAGGTAGGAAAAAGCCAGCGAAATACAGACTGAAATTCCAATAGTAAGAGGAAGCAAGGATAAAGTTACTAATTTTGCTTCTTTCACAGGCCGAGTATTAAGCGTCATTTGCAGAGAAAAATTCTTTCCGTTTTTATCTACAAGATCCTTTCTCTTTATCAGAATAGATTCTGCCTCTTCTAATCCACCAATCTTCAATTCCTGTCCTACATCGGCATCGATATCTATCTGTATATAAAACCCCTCATAATATCGCTCTAATCCATCGACCTTTACTGCAATATTCACATTATTACGCTTTGCATAACTCTCCAATATATCGTCCATAGAATCTGTATCTACCTGCTTTAGTGTATCACTCAGTACTTCCATCTTCTCATCTAGGTCCTTTTTCATACTTCTCATATAAAAGTGAGGAAGAAAAAAGTACAAAGAAAGATGCGTAATTAAAATTACAATACCAAGTAGGAAAAGCATATAACAAAATGTTTTCGGAAATAACTTCATCTTCTTTAAAATCATAATTCTATCTTATACCCCACATTCTTAACAGTCACGATGCAGTCCAAATGCAGTTTTTTTCTAAGATTTTTCACATAAACATCAACTACACGGTCATATGGTGCCTCTTTCTCTCCCCATATATGATTTAGAATCTGCTCTCTGCTTAAAACCTGTCCTCTATGTTCTAAAAGAAGTGCCAGTACCATAACCTCTTTTGGTTTCACTTGTGCATCTGCACCATTGTAAGTAGCATGGTATCCTGTAAAGTCAACAATCGCATCTCCATATTTCCATATACTGTGGACATGATAATGTCTTCGAAGCAGTGCGTCGATTCTTTTCTTTAGGATTATCAATGAAAATGGCTTGCATATATAATCATCTGCTAATTCATCAAAACTTTGGACCTGTGTTCCCTCATCACCCATTGCTGTCAACATAAGTATAGGAACCTCGCTGGTTCTTCGAATCTCTCTTAAAACCTCAATTCCATTCATTTTTGGTAGCATAATATCTAAAATAACAAGCTGAATATGATTTTGCCGGAACTTCTCTATACCTTCAAGTCCATCTGACGCACAATATACTTCATACCCCTGCTCTCTCAAAAATTCACTAACGCCTTCCTGTATCATTATTTCATCTTCTACAATTAAAATATTCATACTTTCTCCTTGATTAGCTACTTGTATTCTCATTTTCCCCTTTACCCTTTGTACCTATACTTAAATCTATATTCAACATAATATCATATTTTTTTACCCTCTGTAACTACGTTTTCAGGGGATTTAGTTGATGCACTTGTGTATTATTATTTTTCGAACAAACTCTTATAGATTTTCAATTTGCTAAGAGTTTTGCTTATTTACGATAACAATACACAAGTACAGTACCTAATTAAAGATAGGATTCCAACTTCAAGAATCTAATCACATTAGATTAGCAAGAATCGTACTAATAACTACACCTGCTAAAGTTGCTACCAAGGCGCCTGCTAATGTATATCTAGTTTTCTTAACCTTAGCTGCCATAAAATAGACTGCCATTGTATAGAAAATCGTCTCTGTGCAACTCATTAATATTGATGTAAGTGTCCCTAAATAGGAGTCTGGACCATACTGTTTGAAGATATCAATTACCAAACTGGTTGCCGCCGAGGATGAGAACATCTTCACGATTACTAATGGAACTAGCTCCGCTGGAAATCTTAGAATCGACATAAGTGGCTTTAATAAATTAGCTAGCATATCAAACGCTCCAGAGGCACGCATAATACCAATACCAACCATTAGCCCAATTAAAGTTGGTAATATATCTAGTACTACCTTAAATCCATCTTTTGCACCTTTTGCAAATTCATCAAAGATTGCAGTTTTAGTGAGGAGACCATATCCTACTACATAGAAAATCACAAATGGTATCATATAATCTGAAAGATATAAGAGAAATGTCATCTGCTACCTCTCTTTCTTGCAACAATTGAAAAGATTACCCCAACAATCGTTGAAAACAAAGTTGCTACAATTGCGAGCCCTAATATCTCCGTTGGTCTAACCGAACCATATTGGCTCCGGTATGCAATAATATTAACTGGAATTAGCTGCAATGATGATATGTTAATAATAAGGAATGTACACATATCGCAACTGGCTCTCTCTTTGTTATCATTTAATGTCGCTAATTCCTTCATTGCCATTAGTCCCGCTTGTCAGGTGTTAATGACCAAATGCTTTTATGTCTTATATGAATAACCAGCCGGTTCTCTGGATATACCTCTATTGTTTCAATCAAGTCTTTAATAAGATCTTGTGTAAGTAACTTAATATTTCCTGAAGGCTCCAACATATCTAAAAATGTCTGCCTTTTATTAATATTGTATAAATTATCTTCACTACCGCTATATCCAACGATTTTCTCCTCTAGCAGTCTTAACTGTTTTTCATTATTATCCCTTGAAGTTAGATATATCTCTTTCTCTATCTCACCTTCTCGATATAATTCATACCAACGGAAATTATCCTTTTTTAGTTTCTCCATCTCCTCTTCTATCTTATGTCTACTCTCCCTCCTTGCGCATTCTCTAGCTTGCTCCAATTGGCGTTTTACATCTAATAGATAATTAATATTGCCCGCCAGTAGTATCTGTTTTCTAAATGTCTCAAGTACAATTTCTTTTATTTCCTCCTGATAAACATTACCTCTTATACAACTTTCATTATGTAATTCATAATAATATCTGCAATAGAACGAGACTTTCAACCGACTTCTTTTTGTAAGCTTATGCTTGCAACCTCCACATCGTAAATATCCATTTAGCAGGGAATCGCTAATTTCCCTATTATAATTATTTTTCTCTTTATTATAAGACACTGGTTTTCTATAGTTTTGAACCCTTTCAAAATGTTCCTTACAGATAATCGGTTGATGTGTATTCCTGATAACACACCATTCTTCTTCACTTTTGTATCTTACCCGTTTTCCGCCGATTTCTATAGCTTCTGTTTTCCCACTTACAAGCGATCCTGTATATATTCTATTTTTTAATACTCTTCCAACAATAGCTCCACACCACTTACCTTGTGATTCTTTGTACCTCCAATTATAATTACTTCCTTTTGCTGTCATATATTCTGCAGGAGTAGGAACCCCTCTTGCATCTAATATCCTCGCAATATCTGCTTTTGTCTTACCTTGTAGATACCACTCAAAGATATCACTTACATACTTAGCAGCCTCTTCATCAATTATCAGGTGGTTTTTGTCATGTGGATCTTTCATATATCCATAAGGTGCATAGACCGACATGTATTTACCTACTTGCCTTCTTTTTTCTTTTACCTTTTTAGTTTTAATTGAATTCTCCACACTATAATAATCATAGATCAGATTTTGGAAAGAGAAATCCATATCTGGAACCTCACCGGCCTTCAGGGTAATGCTATCAAAATGATTATTTACTGCAATGAATCGAATCCCCATAAAAGGAAATACCTTTTCAATGTAATTACCAACCTCCACATAATCCCTTCCGAATCTCGAAAAATCTTTGACCATGATACACTCTATTCTGTTTCTACGAGCATCCTCTAGCAATCGTTTAATCCCCGGTCTATCAAAGTTCTTCCCACTATATCCATCATCTACATACTCAATTATCTGAAGATCTTTTAAATCATCTCTTGCTATAATATAGTTATGCAAAAGCAACCTTTGGGTACGTATACTATTGCTCTCGCCTTTTTGATCATATATGATATCATTATCCTCTTTTGACAACCTCAAATATATTGCTAATACTCCCGTTATTACCTCCTCCTTTACAGGGCTATATTATAAAGTTAGGGGATCAAAAGCCCTCCAAAGTCTATATGATTTAATTTGATTACAATTCGTTTCCGTGAGTACACTTCAATCCTCTTAACGAATAATCCAATGACCTCTTTTGTTATCTCCGGATTTTGTATATATCTAAGCCATGCCTCCATTAAACTACCATATGAATTTTCTAATCCATCAACCCTTAACAAACGTTCTTCAAGTAATTTATTCTGTTCATTACACTGTCTAATTATATCTTGTATCTCGTCTCTTCTCGTCATTACTTGGTATTTATCAATCTTTCCTTGATGATATTCCTCTAATGCAGCTAATCTTGTCTCTTCGTATTTTTTAATTCTTGAGATAATAGCCTTTCTATCTGAGGTAATTAAAACTCGTTCTTTATTAAAGATATCTTCCCCATTTCTTCTAATTAATGAACGAATCCCCTTATACAGATTAGCTTGATCGACAACTATTCTATTGACCAGGTTACACAATACATCTTCTTCTATTATTTCTCTATGACTACATTTACTTATGGAATTCCTATGTAACCCACAGGAAAAACCTTTATATATGCAAGCATCTTTATTAACCGACTTTTCAACATTTACCCTAATCATAGCCGCCTTACATTCACCACAGAATATCTTTTTCTTAAATATATTATCATCATAGCTATATTTCTTACAGCTTGTAGGAACTCTTATATTTCTAGACGCCCTACTTTTACTTTGTATGGATATACTTTTCATGGATTTCCTCTGCATGGTTTCACTTTGCATGAGTTTTTCCTGCACTTGTATAAATACTACCTGATTTATAATAGCCGGGTGTGTATTCTCAACTCTTACCCAGTCCTTTTCCTCTACCTGGGCTGCTTTCGTATTACTATAAAATTCTTGCGCCCACTGATGTCGAACCATATTCCCTATGTACACTTCATTTATTAACATTCGTTTAACAGTAGAGACAATCCAGCATGAATCTGTACCCTCCTTCGAATATAATAATTTGTTTGTAGCATATTCTTTGGGAGACGCTACTCCTTCATTATTTAAGACAGCGCATATATGATATACCGTATCACCCGAAGCGAAACTACGGAATATCCTTCTTACCACAGCTGCTGCTTGTTCATCAATCTCATAGACTGACGCTCCCATCCTATAACCATATGGGATAATTGCTGTCCGATAGAATTCTCCTGTCTTTTGCTTTATCTTAATGGCACTGGATATCTTCTTTGATACATCTCTTGCATACATCTCATGCATAAGATTCTTAACTGATAATAATAACTGATCCTTATCACAATCTGGGTTAAAACTATCATACGCATCATTAATAGCGATAAATCTTACTCCTAGAAAGGGAAATATTCGCTCAATATAATCTCCAACCTCCACATGATTTCTACCAAACCGGGATAGATCTTTAACTATGATACAGTTAATGATTCCTTCTCTAACCGCATTCATCATTCGCTCAAAAGCAGGACGTTCGAAGTTCGTACCAGTCTTCCCATCATCGATGTATTCTTCATATAGAACGAATTCATTATGTTTTTGTAAAAAATCTTCTATCAATAATTTCTGATTTTCTATGGATTCACTATCGGTGTAATAACTCTCATATGACAACCTTATATAGATGGCTGCGCGAAAATAGTTGCAGCAATTTCCTATTTTATTACTATCTACCTGCTCCATTCCTCTATTAGAAGGCCTCGCCAATTATATTACCTCCTCTAGAATTATTCAGCCCCTTCGCCATTTATAAATATATCCTGATACCTTAGCTTAATTAGGATTTGTTTATCCTCACCACAATATATTCTATCTACTAGACTAATAAGAGTGAGCCTACTTAGTTCTTTCATATTACCTATGTAGTACGCTTTGCTTAACCATTCTTTTGATTTCCTTTCATTCTCTATAAGCCTTTCCCTCTCTTTTTCCAGTGAGACAATCTGCCTATCTAAGAACCGTAACTTTTCCTCATAGATCCCCCGGTAGCTAATGTACTCCTCCTCTGAAATAATTCCTTCTTGTAGGTCTTGATATAAGGAAGATATAATTTCAGAGTACCTATTGAGTACTTTAGTTTTTTGCTTGATTCGCTTATCATTAGCTATTAGATCTTCTTTAATTGAATTGGTGAGATCTTTACTCAAACAGGTCTCATCTAACACTTTCTTAATCTTACCCACTAATTCGATATGTTCTTGTAGTGATTTCAATACAATCTCTGTTATCTGTTCTTCCTTAATACTATGCCTTGTACAGCCTTGTTGCTTATTATAAGTTGAACAAATATAAGAAATATACTGCTTGCCTTTATAATGACTACAGCGTCTTGTCATCTGCTTATTACAATCCTGACAAAACAACATTCCTGAGAATAGGTAGACGGTTTCCTTATCTTTGGAGCGTTTTGTATCTCTCTTTGATAATTGCTCTACCTTCTTAAAATCACGTTTCGATATAATCGCTTCATGATTGTTTTCAACTACCGCCCATTCTTCACTTGGTACACTAACTGTTTTCTTAACTTTATAACTGATTCTACATTTTTTCCCCTGCTCTAATACACCAATATATATCTTATTCTTTAGTATCCCATACACGGTACTGTCGCACCACAAAGTCTCATTTCCTTCTGTAAATCCTGTCTTAAAGTTAATCCCTTGCATTCTCTTGTATGCCATTGGTGACGGAATTCCAAGTTCATTAAGCTTTGCAACGATAGAGTATACATTCATTCCACTTAATCGCCACTGAAAGATCTTCTTAACAATATCAGCTGCCTGTTCATCGATAATAATCGTATTCTTATCATTAGGATCCTTCTTGTAGCCAAACGCAACATAGGCACCAATATATAAACCGTTTTTTCTCATAGTTTTTTGGTGCGTTCTTACTCTTTGAGATATATCTCTACAATAATTATCATTCACAAAGTTCTTAACTGGTACTAGTAGATGCGTATCATTGGTAGTTGCCGCTATAGAATCAAAATGATCAATTACAGAAATAAATCTTACACCTAGGCTCGGAAAAATCTTTTGAATATATTTCCCGGTATCAATATACTCCCTACCGAATCTAGAAAGATCTTTCACAATAACCATATTTACTTTTCCATCATAGATATCTTCCCGCATTCGTTTAAAATCTGGCCGTTCAAAATTAGAACCACTATAGCCATCATCAATATAATAATCATATATCACTACCTCAGGCATAGTCTTAAGAAATTCTTTGATTAATAACTTCTGATTGGTAATGCTGTTACTTTCCTTCTTATTGTCATGCCTTGATAAGTCACTATCCTCTTTGGATAACCTAAGATAAACCGCTGCACAATACGTTTAAGTCATCCCCTCTGCAACTTTTTTAGCCAATTCCTCAAGCAATTCTTCCAATGGAATTCCTGATTCATTATCAAATTCAAGCTTTACTATGTAATCACCACATTTATAAACATATGGATTTTTTATTTTCTCTATGTAATCCTTTATCTTTTCCACGTTATCAAGATTCTCATCAATCTGTATATCCCTTATATCAACTAACTCATCTGGATTCACACTTGTCACATCTAGTCTACTCATTCTTTTAAGTTCTTCAGGTAATAACATCAAATCCCCCCTGATTTAAAGACCTACTTTCTTTCCAATCTATTAATTGCTCCTGAATATTATGCACGTCCCCTTCCCTGTTCCTAGGTCAGATTATAGAGGAAAGAACGCAAAAAAAGCCCTTGTTATATACATGAACTCATCATCTATAATGCAAAGACTCTTTATCTTGATCATTATTTCTAGTTTTTTATTAAAGTTTGGAAGTCTCAATTCCCGACCAATATTTCTCTCTTTCGGAATCAGTTAATCCCTCCGCAAATCTTTTCTTGATTTCTATAAATTCCTTTAATTCAGTTAATATGTTATAAAGTACTGCCCTATTCTCAAATTCAATTCTTGATACAGGTAGCTTTTCGTTTTTATAGAAATCAAATAACTTATTCAATTCTTCTAATAAGCTCACTGCATTATTGGCTTCACCAAACTCTTCACAGATTTTGTATAGATACTCAGATAGCTTTTCTGCTTGAGTAGTAGTATATTCAAGACTCTTAATATCAGTAAATATTCTCTTCAATGATAGACATTGAACCATTCTCATCTGCATGTATTTATAGAAATAATCATTTGTCCCTGTAAAATGATTATTCATGTAGTTTATGGACTCTTTCTTCATCTTTTCCAATAAGTCTTCCAATTCTTCAAAGCAGTTTCCTGTATATTTGCTTTTGTCTTCCTCTTTAATATTAATCGACATTCTACAAATGATACTAGAAATAATTCTATCAATATCCCTTTGTATACTTCGTATCTGCTTATAACTATTAACCATAAACAGGTTTAAGATAATACCAACGCCACAACCAATTACTAGAATTAACAACTCATTAATTATCATCTTAGGAGAACAGCTCTCTGATGTAATATAATGTGTGCATAGTACTGCTATAGGTGCAATGGCTTCTTTCATATTTAATACTAGGCAGAAAAACAAATATGGGAATAGAATAATTCCTAATGAGACTAGATTGTACCCATATAGCGGTAATATAATTGCAGATAAAGCCGTCATTATAAAAAATATTATTATTCTTTTAAGTGCAATAGTAACTGTCTCTTTTTTAGTATCCTGTATCGTCAGAAGCGTAATGATTCCTGCCGACAAACTATACTGGATATTAAGAGCAGCCGCTATGGCAGAAGCCAGTAAGGCTCCCACTCCATATTTTAATAATTTTATATAATCCAAATTTTTAATTCTATTCATTTTAAATTCCCTATTCTAAACTCACCTTTTGATTTTTCCAATCTATCTATAACATATCATATTTTTCCTAATTTTTAAACCACAATCGTGGTTTTGTCATTATAATCCTACAATCCCCCATTGGTGTTGCCGCCCAACCAAGTCCTAATATATTCGCAATCATATTAGAAGCGATATACTCATTGACTACATGATCCTTTGGTAAATCAGGAAATAAAAGTCGTATGATTGGCCGTATACCTTTTGTGAGTGAAGCGATCAACCCTGTTGCACGTGCTATCTGCATAATTCCAGTCCAAAGAGCCATAATTCCTAACATCGTTATGGCAAGTGTAACAGCTTCCTTACTTGAACTTAAAGCAGCTTCACTAACTTTCGCTATGTTACCCGTGAAAACGCCAACAACAATTCCGACTATAACTAAAAATCCCCAAATATAATTTAACAAGCACCCTCCTTATCCATATTGTTTCATAAGTCTACAAAAAATAGTAAAACCTTTTTGTGACCCATATAACCCTTGAAAACAAAATATATGTATATATGATTGATTATAATTAATATATTATTAGATTCCATTTTTTATTCCATAGCATATTTTTCATGTAAAAATTAAGTTTTTATTAAATCTTTAAATAATTGTGTGTAAATTTTGGTTCAATTACTACAACTATTATAAAACAATTTATTACTTTATTTTACTGAATTATTGTGTGTAAACGCATGACAATTACTGTTTCTCTATAATTTTACGTTTTTTGTATAAATCATTATTAATAAAAAAATTAAATTTTTTATTATTCTAGAATTTTACATATTAAATTTGTGCTATAATTTGATAATAATATGAATTGACATTATCTAGGTGGTGTGTTATTTTATATTAGTATCCTATATAATTTTCCATGAACAAGGAAAATATTACATATTTCGGGGTGCAAATTACTTTATCAACAAAACAGAAATACTTGTTGTAACATACAGTAGAGCCACATTTTTTCTATTGTCAACGAGAAAAGCAAAGGAGAGATTTATTATGAAGAGTACGGGAATAGTAAGAAAACTTGACGAACTTGGTCGTATCACACTTCCAATCGAACTTAGAAGAACTCTAGGAGTTAGCGAAAGAGATCCACTAGAAATCTTCGTTGAAGAAGACAGAATCATTCTTCAAAAATATGAGCCAACTGATATCTTCACTGGCGAAAAGAATGAATTATTTGATTTCTGCGGAAAGAAAGTTTCTAAAGAATCAATTTCTCAACTTGCTAAATTAGCAGGAATCATCGAATAATACATCTAATGTATTAGATAAGCAACTCCCAAGCTTATAGATGAAATTTGAGATTATGTTCCCCAAGGAGCAATAAAAAAGAACCGATACCTTCTCCCAATGTATCGGTTTTTTTTTATATTAACTGCTGATAAATATCTCTTTTTGATACACCACGATCTTTTGCAACTAATTTCATAGATTCTTTCTTATCTATTCCTTGTCGTAGATAGAACTCCATATGCTCTTGAACGGTCATCTCTTCCCATTCTCTTTGTTTTTCCTCTGCAATCTGCTGATGGCTAATTCCTTCCATTACAATAACACATTCCCCTTTTGGTTCCTGTACTTCATAATGAGCAATAGCATCTTCTAATGTTGTTAAGAATGCAGTCTCATACTTTTTCGTTAGCTCCCTACATATTGTTACCTTACGGTTGCCAAGTGCCTCTAATAGCTCTCTAAGCGTACGTAACAGTCGATGCGGTGCTTCATAAAGTATCGTTGTTCTTGTTTCTTTTTGTAATTCTTGCAATATAATCTGTTTTTCTTTCTTATCAGATGGCAAAAATGCCTCGAATGCGAATCTTCGTGTCGATAATCCCGACATTGTCAAAGCCGTTATACATGCTGCTGGGCCTGGTAGTGAAGTAACTGTAATTCCAGCCTCATGCGCCTGACGTACTAATTCTTCACCAGGATCAGAAATCCCAGGAGTACCTGCATCGGTAATTATGGCTATATTTACTCCTTCTAGCAACTGATTTACTAGATATTTCGCTTTTTCTATCTTATTGAACTCATGATAACTTGTCATCGGAGTTTTAATATCAAAATGATTCAGTAGTTTGATACTATGCCTTGTGTCTTCTGCTGCTATCAAATCTACTTCTTTCAATGTACGAATTACACGGAATGTAATATCCTCCAAATTACCAATTGGAGTCGCACACAAATATAGTGTTCCTGACATGTATAAATGTTCTCCTTTCAATCTATCTCTTAGGGCGAAACTCCTATATACCTTCAGAGCTCCTTAACTGACGTACTATAACACGAAACACGAATCATTTGATTCACAGTCACAAATAGGTTAATAAATCATTTAATACCCATATATATCATAAATCTCGTCTGTATACACATTCGGTTCTTTATAAACAATTAGCGGTGCTTCCACTTTTACCATAGATTTCGCACCTTTAATTGCTTCGATCAAGACCATATTGGGTTCCTTGTCTACATAGGGATATACCAATTTCATTCGTTTTGGCTCCAGTTTATATTTTGTCATACAAGATATAATTTCAACCAATCGGAATGGTCTATGCACCATATAGAATCGTCCATTCGGCTTTAGAACTCTTGACGCTTCTCGTACTACATCTTCTAGTGTACATAACACTTCATGTCTAGCAATTGCCTTAGGTAGATCTGGATTCTGTAATCCATGTTGATTTGTCATATATGGTGGATTTGATGTAACCACATCAAAGGAAGCAGCTCCAAAAATCGAAGATGCTTCCTTGATATCACCAGTTACAATCTGAACTTTTTCTTCTTGTTTATTAAGGAGAACACTTCTTCTTGCCATGTGAGCGCTCTCTTCTTGTATCTCCAGGCCAACAAATTGTTTGCCTGGAGTCTTAGCTTCTAATAATATTGGAATTATGCCTGTCCCCGTACCAAGATCGAGACATGTTTCATTCTGTTTTACTTTTGCAAATCCAGATAGTAAAACGGCATCCATTCCAAAACAGAATTTATTTGGATTTTGAATAATTTGATATCCATTTCGATGTAATTCATCGATTCGTTCATCTGGTAGTAACTGTTCCTTATTCATCATCTAATAGAGACTTTCCTTCCTTTTTCTCAAGTAGCTCTAATGCTCTTAATTCATCATCAATAGCTATCTTTTCTTTCTTCTTACGTGGCTTAAATTTCAAGTCGTCAACTTTGTAATCTCTAGCTTCTTTTTCGTCGTTCTCAAGAGTAACGATTACACGAACAATTTGTTTTAGTACATTAACACTTTGTACTTCTCCTTTAAGACCATCGTTTGTTGTAACGAAATCACCAAGGTTAGGAAGCTTGCTATTTGCCTCTTCATATGCTTCTTCTTCATTCTTAAGACAACACATTAATCTTCCACATACCCCTGATATCTTGGTTGGATTTAATGAAAGATTTTGCTCCTTTGCCATCTTAATAGAAACAGGGGCAAATTCAGATAGATACGTATGGCAGCAAAGTGCTCTACCACAAATACCGATTCCACCTATAATCTTAGTTTCATCTCTAACGCCAATTTGACGTAATTCAATTCTTGTCTTGAATACACTAGCTAAATCCTTAACTAATTCTCTGAAGTCAATTCTTCCATCTGCAGTGAAGTAGAATAATACTTTATTATTATCAAAAGTATACTCTGAATCAATCAACTTCATCTCTAAGCCATGTTTCTTTATCTTCTCTAGGCAGATTCCAAAAGCCTCTTTTTCCTTCTGTCTGTTCTTATGCTCTATCTCATCATCTTCTGGTGTTGCGATTCGTATAACTGCTTTTAATGGTTGGACAATCTTACTTTCTTCAACATCTCTTGGACCAATTACAACAGATCCATATTCTACGCCCCTGGCAGTCTCTACAATTACATTATTTCCTTGCTCAATTGTAAGCCCTGCTGGATCAAAGAAGTAGATTTTCCCCGCTTTTCTAAAGCGAACTCCTATAACTATCATATGCCTCTCCTTTAATTCTCTCTTAATTCTCTTTTAGTGTTAGCAACATAAGTTCCATAACGGTATCGAAGTTAACATTTGCATTTAACCGGGTCTTCGCTTTACTCATCGCATTAATTATGTTCTCAATACCTTCATAGTCTTTCTTTCTTGCTTGTTCTGATATAAACTTATATTCTTCTTTAAACAGTAAGAGATTCGGATTCTTTGTTACTTTGAACATAAGAATATCCCTATACCACAATACCATTAAATCTAGATAATCATTAATCTCAAGCTTATGTGTCGACAATCTTTTAATTGCCTCCATAATCTCATATAGTTCCATATCATCGATATATTTTAATAGATGAAGTACTTCTTCTTTTGACTGGGTAAATTCTTCGGAAGTTGCATAACGGATTGCTCGTCCTAAGATACCTTGTGAGAATGTTGCACTCATACTAGCCATATAATCAGGAATGTTATATTCCTTCATTAAATACTCTTTACTTGCATCTGATGATACTGGTTTTAAGTTCAACATTACACAACGAGATAGAATTGTTGGTAGTAGTTTACTACTATTCGTAGTAAGTAAGATAATAATTGCATAGGCAGGTGGTTCTTCTATTGTTTTAAGAAGTGCATTCTGAGCTTGTTCCGTCATCTTGTCTGCATCATCAATGATATAGATTTTATACGGGCCACTATAAGGCTTAATTGCTATATCTCCATTTACCTGTACACGAATATCATCAACACCGATGCTTATCTTCTCATGAGTTACTGAAATGACATCGGGATGATTACCTGACTCTACCTGTAGACAAGATTTGCACGTATTACATGAATTCGTTGCATCTTCTCCACACTGCAATGTCTTCGCAAATGTATACGCAATGGTTTTCTTACCCATACCTTTCTCACCGTTAATGATATATGCATGTGAAACCTTGCCTAGTTTAATTGCACTTTGTAAATGTTCAATAATCTGTTCATGCCCAACTATACTATCAAAATCGTACATCATTCCTACTCCAATCTGCCACTAAGCCAATATATCTAGTAATAATCCTCTTATTTCATCTATCTTGTTAAGAATAGTAATATGATCTAACTCATCTTTAATTAATTCTGTAGCTAATTCATCTAATGTTTTGTCCACAAGTTTAACCATACCATAGACACGGTGTCTACCTCTTTTATCAAGGAAGTTCTCACGACTGAATTTATGTGACCGATTAACGATTTCATTCATAAATTCTTTGATTAATTGGCGATACTTCCTCATGTCACGAATGTCCATGTGCTTGGCCAATTTGTTTCCATGCTGTATAATTTCTCGCATCATGAAGTGTAGGCGAGACTGTAAATCTTGTTCCTCTATATTACTAATCAACGTAAATTTGAAAGATCCATCATTCTCTGTAATCTGGTTTCTTGTCTCTACTTGATTTATATTTTGCATTTGATTTACCTTAATGTCCACTTCTTATCCCCCCTGACGCAGTTTAAAAATCTATAATGTAACTTATGGCTCCTTCAAGTCTAGTCTCTTGACTTTGATACGGTCTTTCACTCCGTTCAAGCCCTAAAAGTAGCTTCGCTACTTTCATAAGTTACATTATACCATAATTCTTTACATTATTACACTAAAGTTTTTCTTTCTTTTGGTCATCATGAATATACTTTTTTATTGCTTCGATACATTCTTCCTTATCGCTATTCATAAATCTTTGCTCTATTCCACTCTCTCTAATCTTCTCTTCTGAAAAATCTTCACTGTCCGCAAGAAATCTTCTACATACCTCAGCATAATTAGGAGTTAACTGTTTCTTTTCTCGTTTAAGTGCTCTACTCAAACGTTCTCCATCTTCTACTTCAATATATATCGGTACAACCTTGTCTTCTCCAAAGTATTTTCTAATTTGATTATACGCTTCTAGTGTATTTATGAACAAATAATCCGATTTTGATAGCTCAATCTGTCCATCATTAACGGTAAAATAATTCCAAGGTCCATTGATTGTTTGATACGTACGGTATTCAATAATCTTTCCCTCTTCTTTTAAGTTTTCGAACTTATTATCACTAACGAAGAAGTATTCAACTCCATCTTGCTCACCATGTCTAATTGGTCTAGTCGTATATCCTACTACTGTCTTTAGCCCAAGAGTATCATCTTCCCTTAGATATTTAAATATTGAATCTTTACCAGAAGCACTTTTACCAATAACTACATATATCTTACCCATTTTTTTCTTCTCCTACTACAAGAATCGTTTCATTATTATGATCTTTCATGCCCTTTATATTCAAACCTGCTTGTTTATACTCTTTAATCTTATTAATAATTTCCTTTGTTATCTCTTCTCCCGGAACCACAAGTGGAATTCCTGGCGGATATAAATAGACGTATTCACCTGCTATATTACCAATACTGTCCTCTATTTGCACACTATCTTTTCTAAGATTATAAGCTTCATATGGTGTTAAGGCAAGGTCTAAATTAGTTACATAAAACAGGGAGGTTAGCTTTTGTTTTTTCTCACTTGAAATATTTCTATCAATATCTAAGAGTGCCTCAATCAGGCGATTAAATCCCTCTTTCGTGTCAGCTATACTAGTCATAGCTAATACATAATCCTTAGAAACCATCTCACATTGAATTCTATAACGATTCAATAGCAAATCATACAATTCGACTCCATTTATAATACAATGATGCGTAAAAATCAAAATCTTAGATGGATCAAATGCAAATGGTCGCTTCTCTTCTTCCAATTTCATTGGATGATACACTTCTAAATTCTGTAATTTATTACAAGCCTCATAAAATTCTTTTAAATTTCGATCATATTCTTCGAATAGCTGTGCCCCTTGTTCTTTCATGATACGTAGACAATTACTGATTCCTGACATTAGCACGTATGAAGGACTGCTTGTCTGATAAATCTGTAAATACATCTTTACTTTATCATAATCTACTAAACTTCCATTACTATGTAGTAACGCTGTCTGCGTAAATGCTGGAAGTGTTTTATGAACACTATGAATAACAAGATCCGCTCCACATGTCACAGAGTTCTCAGGAAAATTCTTGCTAAATCCAAGATGTGCACCATGCGCTTCATCTACAACCAGAGGTATATTATAAGAATGGACTACGCTGGCGATCCCCCTAATATCAGAAACGATTCCTTCATAAGTTGGGGAGGTAAGAAGCACCATCTTTATATCAGGGTTTTCTTCTATTTCTTTCTTAACTTGCTCTGCTGTAATACCCTTATGGATTCCGTACTCCTCATCTACTTCTGGATATAAGTAGATTGGTACTAACTCATTCAAAAAGATGGCATGATAAACAGCCTTATGACAATTCCTTGCAACAAGGACGGTATCCCCCTTCTTTGTACACGATGCAATTGATACAAGCAATCCACTGGTACTTCCATTAATCAGATAATGTGTATGATCAGCATGATATAACTGTGCAGCTTCCTCCATTTCATTAAGCAATATTTCTTCTGCATCATGAAGATTATCAAATCCATCAATTTCCGTTATATCAATGGCATATGGGTTCACCATATTCATTAATTTAAGGTTACGCTTATGACCAGGCATATGCATAGGATAGATATCTTCTTCTCTATATTTAATTAATTTATCATATAAGTACTCCAAAATGAGCTCCTTTCATCCTGTTTTTTCAGAGGGTCAACACTATAAATACGTTTGACCCTCTAATAAAAATAATTACCAAAAGTGATACCTAGGTTTTTTCTTTCCCATAAGCAGGTAGCGAATATAGTCGTCCGCTATAATAGCTAAGGGCGATAAGAAGAACCAGATAAACACGTATAATAAACAGATTTGGCCTAATACATTGTATGGTTGATCAGAATAATCCCAAACATTTAAACCTAACCATACATTAACAATTAAACCAGTTACAAATTCTACACCTGTTATTATAGCAGATGAAACTACCATTTGACTAACAAATGACATTCGATAAGGAGATTTTTCATTCAATAAACCAATTAATATAAAGCAAACTCCTCCTGCAATTAACATTGAAATATGAGAATACCCTCTAGATAAAATTTCGATGCCACAATATGCATAACCACCAACAAAAAATAGAAGAATATACTTTATAAAATTATTTTTTATTCTTACCATCACAACCTCCTTTTGAAAAGGCAAAATGCAGTTCAAAATTTGATATTCAAGTTAGGTCAACGGCGCCAAATCAAACTCCGTCCCATACTATTAACATGCACATTATCATAACAAATATGTTGGTATGTTTCTTGCACTGCGTGATAAAGTTGGTAAGTTATAAAATATTTGATAATGGGAATAGTGGAATCATTTGATTCTAAAGAACTTTAAGATAACTTAGTTGAATCAGAGAAAAAAGATATAACTTAAAGTATTTTACAAATTTTAAATTTTTAATTTTATAGAAGCATACCCCTCCTCCATCGTATAACCTTTTGGCACTCAAATAATAATAAAAAAAAGGCGTTAACCTAGGTTGACGACGCGGTCGACCTTGTTAACGCCCTATCCAGATTACATTATTATATCTAATATTCCAAACGCTTTAAGCTGCCCTCATCAAATGAGTACTCACTTGTCTGGAAAGGATATTTAACTTCCTTCTCATAATACCAAGGATCTGAATCAGATGTTTGGTTATTCAAAACATGAAACTCCTGAGCTGGCATAAAGCCTTGAGCTAGCAAAAACGCTTTTTCTCCCCTCTCATTCTCGCAGATATCTACAACCATAACAACGTGCCCTGGACTTCCCCCTTTTAAGAAGATATCGCCAATCTGCAATTCTGCTATATCAATACGTGAGGACTCCTTATCTAAAGAAAGTGTGCTTGCATAAGAAAACACAGTATCAAGATACTTTTCAAATGTTTCATAAGTATCATCGTACCCTTTCGTTTTTTTCCAGCTAACATCATTCCCATTTACCTTAACGCGGTATCCAGCTTGCCACTTTTCATATTCGCATAAAAATCCGCTCACAAAATGGAACTTAATTTTATCATACTGCTGATTCGCATAATAATATTCCGCATACATACGAATAACAGAGTCTGCACACTGTTGCAGATCTTTGTTCGAGATCTTCATATTAAAAACCGCTATATGGGCTGACTGATTTCTCTTCTCACTTCCATCATACAGTAAGACTGGTGACCCATCTTCCTTAAGTTCAAAGTTACGAAGATAATCACCAAAACTGTTGTCAGCAACATCAACTCTAGTATATCCTTCTGGTGCTCGTATCCTAGTCTCTATTGTATTACCATTAGAATCAATAAAAGAAATACCTTGCCCTGCACCATCCTCATATAAGTTCTCTTCCCCTTGATGTTCCACAGATTCCTGTTTATCATTTTCTTCCGTTGTAGTTTCAGCATAGTTAAGCTCTTCGTTTTCTTGTTGATTCTCCTCTTTTACGCCCACTTCGTTTGCATCTGTTATTATCTGCTTTTCACATACATTCAATTTCTCCGATAATATATTCTTATCTTTCGTACAGCCAGAAATACTAACTACAATTAGACCTATAATGAGTAAAGTACTACTTACTTTTCTTTTGTCAATCATTCCTCCCCCCCTTTCAACAATTAATGTCCATTACTGTTCCTAAGAAAATTGGTAGCTTTGTATTATTATCAATAATCGCATATACAAAAGGCCGATTCAAAGATACCTCATATCCTGTTACCATAGCAGACTCCGTTACCATCTCAACTTTGGTGGCAGCCCCTGCTTTCGTTCCTAGTTCATCAACTGAGATATAGGACTTGTGAAGAACCTCACCTATATAGATATTTCCATCAGCTGAACTTCCTAACTTTGAGAAGTCTGCTGTATCTGGATCAAATGCAGTCTGTAAACCGAGTTCCTTTAACGCATCGTTCATCTTTATTGTGTAGTCATAGCTAAATTTAGGAATCCTTGTTACTACCGTAGCTGACTCTGCATTTTCAATTATAGAAAGTAAATGTTCACCTGTTAAGGATTCTAGATAATCATTCACATTGACTTCTTCATTTGGTAACAATGCTACAAAACTATATTGCCCACCTTTATAGTTCTTAATAACTCCTGTAGCATTTCCATCATCTAGATATAGCCCCTCATCTGAACCCATCATATCAACACTTCGTATTGTTCCGTCCCAGGCAGTAAATTCACCGCTATAAACCTCATTTTTTGTGTATGGTTTTTCCCATTTTGCATCAAAAGCTACCGCATTAAGCAGATACATAACTGAATCTTTATTAATCGTATCTACCATATTGTCAATCATACCATCTGTATGATCTTTTACCCATTGATTAATATCATCTACTGTTGTTTGATCGAAAGGCGATTCATATGCTTCTGCCCCATAATAGTTTGCATTCTTTTGTAAAAAATCAGGTTCTACCTTTAATCGATCTTTATCATCTCGAAACCATATTGCATTAGCCAAACTAAATTTATTATCTGAGTCTGATAATAATTGATTTTTATAAGCATATAAATATTCATTCAATTCATCAATAGCCCCTCCACCAGCCAATAGTTTCCCCATCTCTTCTTTCGTAGCAGTATCCGCTCCATTTGCCGTCATAGATAACGCCATCATAACAGAAATAGGAGAAATTAATGAGTTCTCATTCTCCTTTGCCGATTTTTGAAACAATTTCACTGAAAAATTTGCTGTTTGTTTGATAAAATTTTCATCAAGCTCTTTTTTTTCAATAACACTCGCTTTCACATTCTTCATTAAATTCGTACTCTTAATCTTGTTAGAACATCCTGTCATAGAGAATAAAACTCCTGTCATAGCTATAATAGATACAATCCTCTTTACGTAAAACTTATTAACCTTAATCATATTAATCACCGTACCCTTTCAAAAGTCCAGCCACTTTGTGCAAGTCAACTTGTTGACTTTAGGCACCAAATCGCCGTGTGAAAGATTTTTCTTTCACGTTTTATTCTGTTCTTTATAATAGTTACTTTCATAGATTAGACGACATAAAACGAAAAAGGTTCCATTATAAACTTATATTACATTAATTTTATAATTGCATCTGCTTTCGAACAGAACATAAATCTCTCCACTCATATCCTACTTAACTAAAAATTAGAAACTCGGTATTGTTTTGGCGTACAACCAACTATACTAAGAAACACTTTATTGTAATAACTAATATTATTAAATCCAGATAGATTAGCAATCTCCGCAATCTTCTTGTTAGTCTCTGTAAGAAGATGACAACTCTGCATAATACGGTAACGCATTATATATTGCATTGGAGTTCGATTCATCGTTTGTCGAAATACCCTACAAAACTGCCCTTCACTCATAGGAATCAAAGCCGCCAATTCTGCTAACGTTACTTCATAGGAGTAATTCTCTTCAATATAATCAAGAACAGGCTTTATTCTTTCTTGATTCAAGGAACTGTCCTCCTCCATAACATCATTTAACTTCGCGTGCTCGTAGTATAGCTCCCAGATTGCATACATACGCGTCTTCAACATTAATTCACTATCTAGTAGTTTAAGATGATCCAACTCATTGATCTCATCTAGAAAATCAAGAATCTTTGATTGCCAACCGCCATCCCTACGAATTACAGGTGTAAAGAGTAACTTACCTTTTAAAACCGGTCTTATATAATGCTTACTAAAATGTGTATGGGGGTCATTTTGCAGAAACTCATAAGAGAATACCACAGCATAGAAAGCACAACCATTGGTATCTAACGCTCTTGCACTATGGTACATATTTGAATTAATGAAGATGCAATCTCCTTTCTCAAGAACGTATTTCGTTTCTTCTACTTGTATCTCAATTATTCCCCTGGTCACAACCAATATCTCTATCTCTCTATGCCAATGCAGATAGAATACAGCCTCTGTATCTTTTGGATACACCATCTTATGAAGCGCTATAGGTATCTCTGCTGTTCCATGACTTATTTTCTCTTCATAATCTTTGGATTTATCTTGCAGCTTTATTTGATTATTTTGTATTGTACCCATTATATCACCCCACGCTTCAATATCACCATTATTTTATGTAAATTCCTAATTTTTCTCATTTTGTGTTTTATAAATTAACCTTTCATCCCATAATTTACTTTAATTCACTCAATTTACTTAACAGCCAATAAATCATCAATATAATGTTATAAATTGTTCATTTAGTTAAATATTTATCGCGTTTATAATAATATAATACTATTATAACAACACAAAGTAAATACAAAAAACCAATATAGATTGAATATAAAAAAATATACAATCATTTAAAAGGAGGCTATAAATCTATGAAATTCGCAAATGGATTCTGGGTTACACAAAAAGGTTACGATGTAAAATTCGCATCTCAACCATATGAAATCACAACTACAAAAAACAGCATTACTGTTCTAGTGACATCTGCAGTAATTGAAAATCGCGGTATGACTCTTCAAGGTCCAAATCTTGAGGTTACATACTCATCAACTTGTGAAGATACCATCAAAGTACATACAGTTCATTATAAAGGTGGTCTTGATAACTCACCTCATTATGAATTAAATGAGGATGCTAACTTCCAACCTATAATTAATGATACTGAAGAATATATTGAGATGATCTCAGGAAATACAAAAGTTGTTATAAGTAAAAGTGCTTGGGACGTACAATTCTACTATAAAGACAGACATTTAACTGGTAATACATGGAGAGCTACTTCATATATTACAGAGAATCAATACAACTTAGACGCTAGAAAAGAATTAAACAAAGATAATGACTTCTTCGACTACCCAGTAACTGATAACGCTTCATATCTAAGAGAACAACTAAAGACAGATATCGGCGAATGTATCTATGGTTTTGGTGAAAAATTCACTCCATTCGTTAAAAACGGTCAAAACGTTGAAATCTGGAACAGCGATGGCGGTACTTGTACTGATCAAGGCTATAAGAATATTCCTTTCTATATCTCATCAAAGAGCTACGGTATATTAGTAAATAGTTCTGATAAAGTATCCTTTGAAGTAATGTCTGATACTGTATCTCGTGTTACTTTTACCGTACCTGGTGAAGAATTAGAATATTTCGTAATCGGTGGAGAAAACCTTGAAGATGTATTAAAGAATTACACAAACCTAACTGGTAAACCAGCACTTCCACCAGCATATTCATTTGGTTTATGGTTATCTACTTCATTTACAACTAATTACGATGAAGAAACAATCAACTCTTTCATCGACGGAATGGCTGATAGAGATATTCCTCTCCAAGTATTCCACTTTGACTGCTTCTGGATGAAGGAATTCGAGTGGTGTAACTTCGAATGGGATACAAGACAGTTCCCTAACCCACCAGCAATGCTTAAGAGACTTCATGATAAAGGCCTAGAAGTATGCGTATGGATTAACTCTTATATTGGCCAACGTTCTAAGTTATTCGATATTGGTAAAGAAAAAGGTTACTTCATTAAAAACCTTGATGACAGCGTATTCCAGACAGATTTCTGGCAACCAGGAATGGCAATCGTTGACTTCACAAATCCAGAAGCATGCGACTGGTACAAAGGTCTATTAAAACAATTATTCGAGATGGGTGTTAACAACATCAAGACAGACTTTGGTGAAAGAATTCCAACAAAGTGTAAATATCATAACGGAATGGATCCTGTTAAGATGCATAACTACTACACTTACCTTTACAATAAATGTGTATTCGAAGCATTAGAAGAATTCTACGGCAAAGACAAAGCTTGTCTATTCGCAAGAAGTGCAACTGTTGGCGGACAAAAATTCCCTGTACATTGGGGTGGTGATTGCTACGCTGAATACTCTGCAATGGCAGAAACAGTTCGTGGTGGACTTTCTCTATGCTCAACTGGATTTGGGTTCTTCAGCCATGATATTGGTGGATTTGAAGCTACTGCTCCTGCTGATGTATATAAGAGATGGTGTGCATTCGGCCTTATGTCTACACATAGCCGTTTACATGGTTCAAGTTCTTATCGTGTACCATGGAACTTTGATGAAGAATCATGTGATGTACTTCGTTTCTATACAAAATTAAAGGGTAGACTAATGCCTTACTTATGGGCACAAGCAATCAAAACTCACGAAGTTGGTGTACCAATGATGCGTTCTATGGTTATTGCGTTCTCTAATGATCCTGCATGTAAATACTTAGACGCACAATACATGTTAGGTGATAATCTTCTAATTGCTCCAGTTATGAACGAAGAAGGTATTGTAGAGTTCTATGTACCAGAAGGAACTTGGTATGATATCATAACTAACGATGTATATGAAGGTGGCAGATATTACACAAGAACATGTAACTACTTCGAGATGCCAATCCTTGCAAGACCAAATTCAATCATTACCTTGGGTGAGTTTGCAACAAATAATGTTGTTTACGATTACCTTGACAATGCAGAAGCTACTATTTACAACCTTGAAGATGGCAAAACTGCTACTGCTACTATTTACGACAGCGAAGCAAACAAACTCACAGATATCACTGCTTCTCGTAACGGTAATGTTATCGAAATATCTTACACTGCAACAGATAAATCATTCACTGTAGCTGTTGCTGGTACAGATAAGAAAGTAACTGCATCTGCTGGCAGTTCTTCTGTAAGTATTACATTATAATTATAGAAAAAGAGGAAAATCATTGATTTATAACCAAATGATTTTCCTCTTTTTCTATAAACATTTACGCCTTAATGGCCCATCTCATCTTAGTTGAACGAGCACGGCTATTTATATTACATTCTTCTAAAGACGGACGAATTACATCCTTTGCAATATCACTGTATATTCCTTCTCGATAAAAATGTTTGAAATATTGTTTTACAAGGCGATCTTCGCCTGAATGGAATGTTAGTATCGCAACACGTCCACCTTTTGCTAAAACATTAGGGAGTTTCTGCATAAATTGTTCCAATACTTCAAATTCACTATTCACATCAATACGAAGTGCCTGGAATGTTCTTTGGCAAGTCTTCTTTACAACTTCTTTTCTTTCAGCCGCTGGAACTGATGTAAGTACTCCTTCAATAACTTCCTTTAGTCTGGTTGTTGTATCGATTGCTCTTCCTTTTTTGATTTCTGAAATAATTGCTCGTGAGATCTCTCTTGCATATGGTTCATCCGAATTCTCAATTAACATTCCTTCTAATTCTGGTTGCGAAATGTTCTGCAATCGTTCAGCTGCTGAGATACCTTTACTAGGATCTAGACGTAAATCAAGTGGTCCTTCTACTTTGTAAGAAAAACCTCGATCAGGATTATCAATTTGCATAGAAGATACACCTAGATCAGCTAACACAAAATCAAGTGGTCCCGATTCTGCAACTACTTCATCAATATTGGCAAAGTTTATTAATTTAACCGTTAATATATCCGGACCATAACCCTGACTCTCTAGACGTTCTTTCGTTTTTGCAGATTCAATAGGATCAACATCTAACCCATAGATATGGCCTTTTCCTTCTAAGCATTTTAGCATATGTGAAGTATGTCCGCCATAACCAAGTGTGGCATCAAGTCCGATTTGTCCAGGTTTTATCTGTAAAAAATCTATGATCTCTTTCACACAGATTGACAGATGCATGCCCGCTGGCGTACTTCCCTTACTAATTACTTTCTCTATTGTATCCTTATACTTCTCAGGTTGGTGTTCTTTGTATTTTTCCTTATAATTTCTTGGATGTGTTCCTTTATAACGAACACGTCTTTTATGCTGTTGTTCTTGATTATCCATTGCTTACCTCACTATCTTCTATTAAGATGGGTAATCACGAAACTCTTCTCCGTTCATAAAGAATTTCGCAATTGCCTATTCAATAAGACATTTTACAAATGCCTAATTAATTGCATATGCTTAATCATAGCATATTTTACATAAAATGAATAGCGTACGATATTGATACTGACACTATACACCACTATTATTTAATAGTAAATTCTGCTGTCAGTGTATATACATCATAATCACCAGTATCTCTAAAATCCATAATGTCTTTGACAATCCGATATTCCCCGATTTCTAATGATCCATATAACCAATTCCAATCAATCGTAAATTCACTTTTGCTATCCTTTTCTAGGCCATATACTATATCTTCAAAACCGAAATCTTCAATAACATAAGGTACTTGATACCATCTGCCATCTTCATACTTTTGTATAAAATATTGTTGCCCGTATTGGTAGTCCTTATCTGCCTTGTTCAGCAAAGTAATTACAGCACCATTGGCAGTTACAGAGTCCTTCTTCACAGACATCGATACTCCCTCTAGCACTATACTCTCATTATCAAAAGATTTGAATAAACTAAACACCATGTCATCCTCGACATATGTAAGGTCTCTAATAGTTGCTTCTCCACCAGCATATAGATATCCATAATAAGTGAGATCATTTGTCTTAAATACAACTTTTTGAATCGAATAAAAACCATTTCCACTACCAGCTAAATCATAATTATCTTCAAGGTCATCAAACAATGTTATACCATCAAGATTATGAGCTGTCTTATATAATTTTCCAGATGGTATATCAAATACATACATATCCCTCTCACTTAATGGATGCAGATATACAGTAGTTCCCTCCTCAGAAACAGATACCTCACAGTAATTATCCCCTTGTGTATAGTTACAACCTATCGCCTCTAAATCAACGGCTCTGACAAATTTCTGTATATTCAAATCATAGACGAAGAGTCCAAAGTATCCATGGAAGATAGCAATTTCGCCATCTGCATAATCAAGGATCACTCCATCTGCTCCCAGATTTGCACCTAAATCTATCGTAGGGATAGTTACTTCAACCTCTTCCATCTCTAGTTGTGTATTGTCTTTTTGTGTATTGTCTTCTTCAGTTAATAATGTATCTTCGTCTGGTGTAACCTCTTCTACGCTACCTAAAATTCTCTTGATAAATCCCTCTACGTCACTCGCATCAACAATTCGATACGTATAGGAAGGTTTCACCCCATTATCATACCAAATCTGGTCATCCGTAATATATGCAGCATAGCTTATATCACCATAAGTAATTATAATACTAATATCTTTATCTCGATCCTCGCTACGATCTTTATTGATCTCCTTCTTCTCTACCTTAAGTGTCTTGAAGAAATCAATAACTTGATTTCCATACGCTGCCGGAAAAGTCTCTTCCCCATCAGAAATACGTATTATTATAGATTCGATTTGATTCTCATCTATATTATTAATTTCTTTCACCACTTTATTAAATGTAGTTGTCGATAGGGGGCTTGTTAGCAGAGCAATCGCTAATATAATACATCCAATCACAGTACAGATCGCTACTGAAATCAAAGGCTTCTTATATCTGGCTACATTCTTAATCCGTCCCTTTACATCGCCCTCTCCAAACGCTAAAGGCACTCCTAATATCAATCTTCTTCCTACTGATAGATTCAGTAAAGATGTTGCATATTCCTTTCGGATATCTTCTTTATAACTCTTCATTACATATTCATCGCATGACATCTCCATATCCCGATTCATACAGACATATGCAATTAGGGCAAGAGGATTAAACCAATGAATAACTGTGATACCGAATACAACTAATTTAATCATATGGTCTTTTCGCTTTACATGAGCTTGCTCATGCATCAATATATAAGAGATCTCTTTCTCGTTAATTATCGATGGCAAGTAAATACGTGGTTTTAGAAAACCTAATACGAATGGTGTGGCAATATGATCGGATATGTATATATTATCTGAACCACTTTGTTCACTGGATACTATGTTAAAACTTATACTTCCAATTAATCTTTTCTTCAATCTAATATATGATACTAAGCTATAAATTAAAATTATCCCAATCCCAACTAGCCAAATAACTTGCGCAATAGCCATTATTATCTGCATAGGATTGATACTAGCTACCGGATTTGCCTTCGGAAGTACGTTATTCATAACTTGATTAATTGTGCTACTACTTGTATGAATCTGCGGTACCTGTTCATATACAATTGCTTGCTTAACCGGTTCTGTCTCCCTCGGCAAGATACTTAGCTCACTCTCAAAAGAAAATGGACAAATTAAACGTATAAATGCTATCAACCAAAGATAATATGCGTATCTCTTAGGAGCTTTTATCAAGTGTAAGATATATCTAGCTAATAGTATAAAACATATGACAATACCGCCTTGGTAGCTCATATTCATTAGCTTTATAAAGATACTCTGTTCCATAAGCTTTCCTCCCTGTTATCTTCCTTCATCACTCTTCATTGCAATTCTCAATAATCTTCTTCAAATTCTCAATTTCTTCTTTACTTAATTTTTTTCGTCTTGTAAATGCTGCTAAAAATCCAGGTAAAGACCCTCCAAAACTATTCTCTACATACTGTTCACTTTGACGTGCATAGAAATCTTGTTTTGATAATAATGATGTTACAGTCCCTTTATTGTTTTGAAAAATTCCCTTTTGACTCAAACGCTTTAAAACCGTATAGGTAGTAGTTCTTTTCCAGCCAAGTTCTTGCTCACAAATTTTGATTAACTCATTCGTTGCTATCGGTTCTTTTTCCCAAATAATATCTGCAAATCTACCTTCAATTTGTCCAAGTGAATACTCTTCCATCCCAATTTTTCTCCTTAATCAAGTCAATCTCAACGATTTTATCCGTTTATTCAATCCCAATAATATTTTTACTACAGCGCAAAAGACTACAAGGTGTAGACACTTTGTAGTCTACACCTTGTAGTCTTGATTGTCAATATCAAATGCTTATCAATACAATTATTTCTGCCTTCTATTCGAAGACGGAAGAACAAGTTTTTATTTTTCCCCTTGTATAATAGCCTCTTCCTGTTCCTTCAATTCCTCATAGGTTGCGTTGCTGTTGTTTTTCCACGTATCCTCTATTTTTGCTTCTGACATAGGAACTAACACACAACTTGACTGAAGCTGTCCACGGCTGTTTGCCCGAACAGAGACAGGATCACCGGCTTTTGGTGGATTTTCTAACATTTCAAAGTTTTCTGCGTTTTCCTTGTGAAATGCTTCGGTAAAAAAGGCGTCCACACCCTCATAGCGCTTGGCTACCTCATCGTTCCATACAATGTTGGTAAAATCTAAATGCTCTGTCATTTCCTTCGCTTTGTCAGGTTGGTCTTTACCATCCATGACTACACCAACGACTTTATAGCCACTCTTTTCGGCTGTGTCAAGCATACCATTTAACTTCTCAAGCTCTGCCATTGTCTTGTCATTATCTGTCTGCCAGAAAACTATCCACACGCCCTTATCTGTTCCGGAAAAGATTTCATTGGTCACTGTATTTCCTTTTGTGTCGGTGGTGGTAAAGCTCATATCAACCGTAGTATCGAAGCCATCTGCCATTACAGGTGGGTTTCCTGCTACGCCTGGCTGTTTGCCTGGACAAAGTTCTTCGTCGGTCTTTTGTTGTTTATTCCCACACGCCATAAGGCTCAGCGCAAGCATTGCTACAATGGTAATTGAAAGAAATTTTTTCATGTTTTGATTCCTCGCTTTTCGTTATGATATTGTCATTGTAACAAGGGGGATATAAAATCCGTGTTAAGCGGAAAAATCAAATTACTTAACAATGAATTTATGTAAAATCGGTATAATAATGGTATACTAAAAAATGTAGGAGGAATAAATATGCGTATTTTAATTGTAGAAGATGAAATTGATTTATGTGACTCCATTGCGGAGGGATTACAGATAGATGGCTATGCCGTAGATACTTGTTATGATGGTGAGGAGGCCTTTGAGCTGATATCTACCGAAATCTATGACCTGGTAATTCTTGATTTGAATCTGCCGGGTATGGATGGAATTGAAATTCTCACAAAAGTTAGAAAACAAAATAAAAATGTCAAGGTACTGATTCTATCAGCTCGAGGGAATGTATCTGATAAAGTGTTAGGGCTTGATACCGGTGCAAACGACTATCTTACCAAACCCTTTGACTTTGAAGAATTGGAAGCGAGAATCCGCAGTCTGCTTAGGCGTTCCTTTATACAGGAAGATACAATTCTGAACTTTAATACGCTTTCTCTTGATACAGTAAAACGTACCGCCTCGGTGAATGATATCCTTTTACCCTTGACCAAAAAAGAGTTGGCTCTGCTAGAGTATTTCATGCTAAACCCCGGTAAGGTTATCAGCCAGGAAGAGTTGATGGAACACGTTTGGAATATGGAAGCGGACAGCTTTAGTAACGCCGTGCGTGTCCACATTGCGTCTTTACGCAAAAAGCTGAAAGCAGAGCTTTCCTTTGACCCTATTGCAACCAAAATCGGTGAGGGCTATTATTTATACGGAGGTGAAAAACCGTGTTAAAAAAGATGCCTATACGGATGAGACTCACGATTTTAAGTGTTTTATTACTAAGCATTTGTTGTATAGGACTAACAGTCATTCTCAACATTTCCGCAAATCGTATGGCCGACGTGATTGAGGCAGCGCCAGTTATGCCGTCAACTTATGTGGGCGAAACGCCGAATAGCGAGGGTATGGATATCTCTATGCTGTCACTTACACCCTCGGAAAGCTCACAGGCTGCTCGGCAGGATTTTTTAGGTCAAAGTATTTTATATATGGTCGTGATTGTCATAGTTGGTGGCGGATTAACCTATGTAATTTCAGGAAGGGCGCTCAGACCACTGCAGGAACTTAGCAGTCAGATGAAGAACAAAACGGTACACAATCTTTCCGAGGAATTAGAACTGCCGCCCGCGAAGGATGAAATTGCCGATTTAACTTGCTCTTTTAATGAGATGAGTCGAAAATTAGATGAGGCCTTTTCTATGCAGAAACGTTTTTCTCAAAGTGCTGCCCATGAATTACGCACACCGCTAGCGGTTTTAAAAACCAAGGTTGATGTCTTTAAAAAGAAACCATCGCACACCCCTGAAGAATATGACCGATTGCTTACAGTAATTAGCACACACACGGATCGTCTTTCTCATTTGGTAAAAGACCTTTTAGATCTTACCAACACCGATGCACTAGAATATGATGAAACAGTAGCTCTAAAGCCTTTACTCCTTGAGATTATTGATGAGCTATCTCCACTTACAGTGCCAAAGAAGATCAACGTCACCATGTATGGAATAGAGTTGACGGTACAGGGCAACAGGAGCCTACTCCACAGGGCGTTTTATAATCTGATTGAAAATGCAATTAAGTATAACCTTGACAACGGCAGTGTTGATATTACGCTTGCTATAAAAGACGGTTGCAAGGTTGTCACAATAGCTGACAGCGGAATCGGTATTCCGCAGGAAATGCGAGATCTGATATTCGAACCGTTTTTCAGAGTGGACAAGTCTCGTTCCCGTCAGATGGGTGGTGCTGGACTTGGACTTTCTATGGTGAAAAGCATAATTGATCAGCATCACGGTGAAATTATTGTCACCGAAAGCAAAAATGGCGGCAGTAGCTTTCAAATTACATTATAAAAAGAACAGCATTGAGGTTTTCAACTCAATGCTGTTTCTTTTTATAAAAATCGCTTAACACGAATTTTATATTGCCTTTGATACAATGGCATTATAAAAACAAGAAGCGAGGTATTACGATGAAAAGACCAATTGCTATTCTGCTTTTGGGATTGCTTACGCTTTCCCTTGCAGGTTGTGGCTCTAAGCCATCAGAAAAAGAAATTAAAAAAGCCTTGGAGAATGGCATCATTACAGTGGAGGATGCAAAGTCAAAAGGGTGGATTGACCAGGAATGGATTAAGGATAATTTTGAGCCCATAGAGGCAAAGACAAAAATCTACATGTTCGACCCATTTGAAACCACCTATCTAGATGGCACAGAGGCTCCACAAAATATCATACAAGGAAGAATGTGCCTTGTATTTTTCAATACCCAGGGCGAAAAAACAATGAAAGAGCTTGAGATATTTAATGATGCTTATGAACAGATGCAGGAAAAAGGGATTCCAGTCCTTGGAATTGTAACTGATGAAGATTTGGAATCGGCCAAAGAAAAGCTGAAAGATATCGGATTTCCCATTATTGTTTACAATGATTCTATGAAAAAGTCACTGGAACAATATGATGAAATCATCAATAGCGACATTACCTCTGTTTTTACAAAGGACGGTGGTATTTATACGGCTTGGAGTAGTTCTAGCACGGTAGAGGGACTCGTAAAATATGCGGAGGATCTTGCTAATGAAGAATAAGACATCCTTACTATTTCTGCTAGTTGCAATGCTTTTGATAGGAATCGGTATCTTTCGCGGTGAAGTACAGGACGTACTAACCAAGGCAACAAATCTTTGTTTGGAGTGTGTTGGTATTGGCTAAGAACAAGAATAGGTGGAAAATACAAGCTGCCGCTACATTTTTAACAAACGCAAACCTCGTGGGATTTTTCACAGGAAAAATATATAAAGGAAAACTGAAAAGCATTTGCGTACCGGGCCTTAATTGTTATTCCTGCCCCGGTGCAGTAGGCTCTTGTCCAATCGGATCCCTACAAGCGGTCATTGGTTCGTCAAAGTTTCATTTTGCGTACTATATCATTGGTTTGATGGCATTATTCGGAGTGCTTTTAGGCCGCTTGGTGTGTGGATTTTTGTGCCCCTTTGGCTGGTTTCAGGAGCTTTTGCACAAGATACCCTCCAAAAAGTTCAGTACCAAAAAGTTTCATATCTTAACATACTTGAAATATCTGATTCTAGTACTATTTGTTATTGTCCTACCAATGACTGTTGTCAATGAAGTAGGAATGGGGGATCCATGGTTTTGCAAATGGCTCTGTCCTGCTGGAATATTGGAAGGAGCAATTCCGCTATCTATTGTTGATAGTGGCATCCGCTCAGCCCTTGGCGTTCTCTTTACATGGAAAAGCTGTCTGCTGATTGGAATTGTTACCCTTTCTGTATTCTTCTATCGCCCTTTTTGCAAGTGGATTTGCCCCTTGGGTGCGTTCTACGCTCTGTTTAATAAGGTGTCATTTTACCGATACCGCATCGATAAGGATAAATGCACTAACTGCGGAGCTTGTGCCAGAGTGTGCAAAATGGATGTGGAGGTATATAAGACGCCGGATCATACCGAGTGTATTCGATGTGGAGACTGCATAAAAACCTGTCCGCATCATGCAATCTGTAAAAGTATTAATTTAAGGAAAGAGGAAAAAATTTATGAAGCGAATCATTAGTTATCTTTTAATTACCGTTTGTATTTTCTCGCTTACCGCTTGCGGTAAACAAGACATTGAACCCACATCAGAGCCGTTTCCAGAGTTTGAGGGTATGGATTTTGAGGGCAATAGCATTAACAACGATATCTTTAAGGATTACGATGCAACTATCGTGAATTTCTGGACGAACAGCTGCGGTAGCTGTATTGCAGAAATGCCGGACCTGGAACAGTACTATCAAGATTTTAAAGAAAAAAACATCAATCTTATTGCAGTTGCCGCCAGCGCCGGTGACTCGGAGGAAATGCGAGCCTACGCCGAGAATATTCTAAAAGAGAAAGGCGTCACCTTTACCAACATCATTCCAGACATTGAAAGTGATTTCTACAAAGATTTCATCTGCGAGATTATGGGATTTCCAATGACCTATCTTGTTGATAGTGAGGGAAACATAATAGGTGCACCACTGGTGGGTGTTGTGAAAAATCAAGAAGAGAAGCTTATGGAACGGATTGAAGCTATAGTAAATCAATAAACGCCTTCCAATCAGCATAAAACTCAGGAATATTTCATCTTCTGTCTACCTATGTTTTTTCAACAAAAACAAACGGAAGAAGCTCTGTAAGCTTCTTCCGTTAATAATTATTATGCCTATTGATCTATCATCTTCATACCATCTATATTATAACTCTACCATCTCTCCATCTTTTGTATAAGTAATCTTCATTTCCTTATTCTCAAGATTTACAACAAGATTAGCTTCTTCTTCACCACATCTTCTTGTAATGCTGATGATATTGTCTGGACTTTCATTAAGAATGAATTCTCCATCGAATGCCTTATGGCTATTACGGAATTTCATTAACTCAAAAAGACGTTTTACAACGGGACGTTCTACTTCTCTGGCTACTTCTTCTACTGAATAGTAGTGACGGTTAATATTGCGTCCTACCTTTGTCTCTTCTAATAATTCAAGATCGTTCTTACCTGCTAACATACCTACATAGTATACTTGTGGGATACCAGGTGCGAAGAATTGGACTGCACGTGAACAAAGATAAGCTGCATCATTATCACCGAGTGCTGAATAGTAAGTACAGTTGATTTGATAGATATCTAAGTTATTGTAAGCTGCTGTGTTGTATATTTTCTTAACATTAGCTCCGAACTTGAAGATATCCTCTTTTGTACGATCAATTTCTTCATCCGGAAGTAGGTCACGAACATCAACTACCCCAATTCCATCATGTGTATCTAATGTAGTAAATTGTTTTCTTGGACAGATGTTTAACCAATTCTTTAAATATGAGCCATTTCCATAATATAATGCATTGATTAAGAGCATAGGAAGAGCAAAGTCATATACATAGAAATCTTTCTCTTCAATCTTTTGTTGCATTGTATAATGTTCATGAATTTCAGGTAAAATAGCTACTCCATATTCTTTAAGAATATCTTCGCATTCATTAAGCAAGTTCCATACTTCCGGTTCAATAAAGAAACAGCTTGTACCAGCTTTCTTCGTTGCATATGCAAATGCATCTAAACGAATAATTGCAGCGCCATGTTCACATAAATAGCGAAGATTTTCACGGATAAACTTCTTAGCAGATTCATGTGGGCAGTTGATATCGATTTGCTCTTCATCGAATGTACACCAAACTTTTTCTGTTGTTCCATCTGCAAAAACAGCATCTACATAAGGTGCACGAGGCTTTCTCTTATAGATAACGTCTACTTCTTTTTGTGTTGGCTCTCCATTTTCCCAGAAGTCTTTATAACGAATGAATAAATCTCTATACTCAGAATCATCTTTCTTAGCTAAGAAGTCTTTATAATATTCACTTTGCGCAGAGATATGATTAATCATATAATCATACATAAGATAATAATCATCAGCAAGACTCATAACATCTTCCCAACCGCCAAAAGTAGGGTCAACTTCACGGTATGTCATAGGGGCGAAACCACGGTCCCCACTAGATGGGAAGAAAGGAAGTAAATGAACACCTCCAATTGCATCTCCAATATGATCTTTTAAAACTGTTTTAAGATCATTAAGATTATTACCCATAGAATCTGCATATGTGATTAACATAATTTTATTTTCTATTTTTTTCATACTAACTCCTCTTATACTGCCTTATCTATAATCATAGCAGCCTTTCATTTATTTCTCTTCATCATGTTTTTTTCAGGCTAATGTATTGATTTATTAATCTTATACTCTGTATTTATACTTAGATTCTTTATATTTTATTATTTAAATCTCAGCACTTTTACACCAAAGTCTACCGTATATATTGCGAAACTCACATAGCTTATAACCCATGCTTCTGGTTTTCGTACTATGATTAAGAAACAATAGCGTAGTAGATGTAGTACTTCTTAGTGCATGCCAAACAACCAGGAAGGTGAGGCATGGAGTCCGAGCCAGACCGAACCACGGCATGGAAGCCGTGTTGAGGTCGTTTCCGTACACCTTTATCATCTTACGCATGCACTATAGAAGTACTAATCTACAAAGCGTGTTTCGTATCATAGTGCGAAACCAGAAGCATGTAGACACCCCTAAGGAGTTTCGTAATCCATAATAACCTTCACAAAAGTGCGTCCCTTAATCTAATCACAAAGTTCCAATTCAATTTGGACTGCTGTATAATCTCCAAATTGCTCTTTTAGATGATAACCAGCTTTCATTAATGTTGCACCTGTGTAACATTCATCTGTACCAGCTACACGGTACTTACTATCTGCATGCAATCCTTGTAATCTAATATTGATTATTGGTGGATTATGTTCTGGTTTTGTAAGCACGAAGTTTACAAGTGATCTTGATCCATCTTCGGCTACGAATTGCCATGCTACAAATCTTTCTTTTGAATAAGGATTTGTTAAACGATAATATTTACCATAATTGATGGTGTCATAATTTCTCTTGTAAGTTGCAACTTGTTCTTTAACAACTTTTTTCTCTTCTTCTGTCATCTTATTCATATCTAACTCATAACCGAAGGTACCAGACATTGCAACAACACCTCTCGTATTCAATGGTGTAATTCTACCCGTCTGATGATTTGGAATAGCAGATACATGAGACCCCATAGATGATACTGGATAGCAAAAACTTGTTCCATATTGGATACGAAGACGGTCAATTGGGTCTGTGTTATCAGAAGTCCAGATTTGTGGTGAGTAATATAACATTCCCGCATCAAATCTTCCACCACCACCTGAGCAACCTTCGAATAGTACATCTGGATTTTCCGTTGTAAGACGTTCCATCAAATCATACAAACCAAGTACATATCTATGATAAACTTCGCCTTGTCTATTCGCTGGAAGGTTAAGTGAATAGACATTAGTTAAATGACGATTCATATCCCATTTGATATATTCGATATTGGCTTCTTTAAGAATTGCTGTGATACTTTCATATAAATATTCACGAACATCCTCTCTACTCATATCAAGTACGTATTGGAAACGACTACGATTTCCTTCCCTTGTAGGTGTCTTTAAACACCAATCTGGGTGGGCACGGTATAAATCACTATCTTCATTTACCATCTCCGGCTCGAACCAAATACCGAATTTCATTCCATATGAATTCACTTCGTCTACTAATTTTTTAAGTCCACCTTGTATTTTATCTGTATTAACAAACCAATCTCCAAGACCTGAATAATCATCGTTTCTTACACCAAACCAGCCGTCATCCATAACAAACATCTCAATTCCTAGTTCACTAGCATCTTTTGCAATGCTTGCTAGTTTCTCAGATGTAAAATCAAAATATGTTCCTTCCCAGTTGTTAATTAAAACAGGTCTTCTTGCTTTCTTGTATTTACCACGGCAAATATGCTCCTGTATTAAAGCATGATAGTTTCGGGACATTTCGCCTAAACCATGCTCACTATAAACCATCATTACTTCTGGCGCTACAAAATGTTCTCCAGATTGTAATAGATATCTAAATCCTGAATCATGAATACCCATAACGAATCTAGTCTGATTGATTTGATCCACTTCTACTGTTGCTTTGAAGTTTCCGCTGTATACCAATGAAAAACCATAACATTCTCCATGCATTTCATTCGCATCTTGGTCACATAAGATTACGAAAGGATTCTGTTGGTGACTTGAACAACCACGAACACTTTCTACACTAACTTTACCGTGGCGGATTGGTGTACGTTCTACTTGTCTTTCTAAGGTATGTTTTCCGTAGAATGTCATGTAATCAAAGTCGCTTCGATTCATAAAATCAATACAACATGACATAACTTTTTCTAGATAAACATCGCCCTCTCCACCATTTATAATGGTAGCACTTCTTGTAATCGTATCTAGAGCTTCAAATACAGAATAACTTAAGTCTACTGCTACTTTCGTTACTTCATCCTCAAGATGAATCACAAGTGTTTCCACTTCGTCTTCTGTACCGTAAGAAGCAGGAAGCCCTTCTAGCTTACGTTTTCCTTTGTATATCTCATGAGATGCATATTTGAGTTGTACATCAAAACTACCGTCTGTATTAACAAGTTGTAATGCACTTTCTCTATAGTCTCCCATACCGAATACACTAAATTCCTGAGGAAGAAAATCTAGTGAGTAGGTACGGTCTTTAAAGCTTTCCGCTGGATTACTTGAGAAACCTCTGTCATTATATTGAAGTAGATAAGACATATCCTGATTCTCAATCTTACTTCCATAGTATAGATGTAATAGATAATCATGCTTATCTGCCTGCATCTGATACGTCGAATTCTTTGTATGCAACGTAAATACTCTTGTACTCTCATTAAACTGTATTGGCATGGTATCTCTCCTTTTGCTTATGGGGTTATTGATTTAAAACTAGATAAACTCTAGCTTCGTAAGGACTTAATGTGCCTTTTATCCACTCTGTGTCATTATGAATCACTAATTGATCCTTATCTTCTTCATATCCTGGAATTTCAATCTCAACAGACTGATCTGTAAAGTTACATAATACATATAATGCTTGCTCTCCATAGCTTCTCTTATAGGCAAATACATTCGGATCATCTGCTAATAATAATTCATAGGAACCGTATACGACGATTTCATGGCCTTTTCTAAATTTAATTAGGTTTTTGTAGAAATGTAAGATGGAATCTTCGTCTTCTATTTGTGCTTCTACATTGATATTTGTGTAATTAGGATTTACTTCAATCCATGGTGTTTGTTCTGAGAAACCGCCATTTACTGATGAATCCCATTGCATTGGTGTTCTTGCATTATCACGGCTAGATTTCTTAATTCTTGCAAATGCTTCTTCTTTGTCCATTCCAATCTTATTAACAAAATCATCGTATTGATTTAGGCATTCGATGTCACGGAATTGATTAATGGAAGTAAAATCAACATTTGTCATTCCAATCTCTTCACCTTGGTAGATATATGGAGTTCCTTGCAACATATGAAGACAAGTTCCTAACATCTTAGCTGATTTATTATGGTACTCACCATCATTTCCCCATCGGCTTACGATACGTGGTTGATCATGGTTATTCCAGTAGAGACTATTCCAGCCAACTCCATCAAGTCCTGTTTCCCATTTTGTTAATATTTCTTTTAACTTCACTAAATCAAGTGGGAGCTTTGTCCATTTACCATATTGTCCTTCGTCAACACACATATGCTCGAATTCAAATACCATGTTAAGTTCGCCGGAATCAAATCCCGCATATTTCTTTGCTTCTTCTACAGAAACTGATGGAGCTTCCCCAACTGTAATTACATCGTAATTACTTAGAACCTTCTGATTCATTTCCCTAAGATATTCATGTACGTGAGGTCCATTCATAACATAAGGAGTGAAGTCACCATATAAACGACCTTCCTTATCTCCATCAGGGAATCCTGGCACCTTAGAAATCATGTTAATTACGTCCATACGGAATCCATCAACACCCTTATCTAACCACCAACTCATCATATCGAATACTTCATTACGAAGAACTGGATTATCCCAGTTCAAATCCGGTTGTTTCGGTGAGAAGGTATGAAGAAAATACATATCTGTCGCTTCATCATACTTCCAAGCAGAACCTCCAAAGCTACCGCCCCAATTGTTTGGTTCTTTACCATCTTTACCTTCCCTCCAGATGTAGTAATCACGATATGGATTATCTTTTGATTTACGACTCTCCACAAACCAAGCATGTTCATCAGAAGAATGGTTAACAACTAAGTCCATCATAATCTTCAATTCATGTTTATGAGCTTCCTCTAATAGTAAATCAAAATCTTCCATTGTACCGAATTCCGTCATAATATCTCTGTAATCACTGATATCATATCCATTATCATCATTAGGCGATTTGTACACGGGGCTTAACCAAATTACATCTACCCCTAACCATTGTAAGTAAGGGAGCCTTTTTATAATGCCTTGTAAATCTCCAATCCCATCTCCATTGCTATCTTGATAACTTCTTGGATAAATCTGATATACTACGCTTTCTTTCCACCATGACTTCCCGGTTTCATTCTTCTGTCCCATATATGAATCCTCGCTTTCTTCTTCTTTTTCGACCTTCGCTATTTCGTTTACTTTGTTATCTGTGAAACGATACGATTAACCAATTACGCTCTTAACATCCTCCCAAGTAGGTAGCGCTGAGATTGCACCTCGTTTTGTTACTGTTAAACTTCCTACTGCGTTACCGATTTCTAGACATCTTTTAATCTCTTCTAATGTCATTTCAGTGTAGTTCTTGTTATAACTTGCTAATGTATTTAAGAAACCACCTGTGAAAGAATCCCCCGCTGCTGTTGTATCAACTGGCTTTTCAACTGAAAAACCTTCATGTCTTACAATCCCTTTATCTGTATATGCAGTGCATCCGTTCTTACCTTGTGTAACTAAAAGAATTCCAATATTAAATTCTTCTTTCATCTTTATCGCTGCTTCTGATAAGTTATCACTATCCATTAGATACTCAAGCTCTTCGTCAGAAACTTTCACGATATCTGCATATGTTAATGCTTTCCGCACACACTCTTTTAATTCATTATGGTCTTCCCACAAGTTAAAACGAAGATTTGGATCAAATGCAACTGGTACGCCAATCCTCTTTGCCTCTTCTAAAATCTCAAAACTTGTTTCACGGCTTGTTCCCTCAGCCATTAAAACACTGCTTAAGAAAAAGTATTTTGTATCTTTTAATACGGATAAATCATAATCTTTCGTCTTCATCATTGTGTCCGCACCGTTTTTACGGTAAAAGCTAAATGAACGCTCTCCTGATTCATCTAAGCCAACGAATGCTAATGTTGTTTTATACTCATTTGACAATCTAACTTGCGTACAATCTACGTTCTCATTTGCAACGATTTTCTTTAATGCTTGGCCAAACATGTCGTTACCAACCTGAGAAAGGAATGCAACCTTTCCGCCTAATTTAGCTACTGCACACGCCATATTAGCTGGACCACCACCTGGATTTCTTTCAAAGCTTGGATTTTCACTCTCAGTGATACCATTTGGTGTAAAATCTACTAATAATTCTCCTAAAGTTACTACATCATACATTCTAAACTTCCTCCTTAAACCAACTCTAATGTGTACTAAAAAGAGTCTATAGAGCCACTTCTATGTAAAAAAACAGCCTATTCTCTTTAACTATAAGAAAATAGACTGTTTTACTTATTCTATGTTGTTTCTCGCTTAATTAACGATACAGGTAATTGAATTCGGGAAGGAACTACACTGTTTTCTGAACATTTAATCAGACAGTTTATAGCTTCCTGTGCCATCTCTTTAATTGGCTGGTGTATGGTTGTAATAGTTGGACTAACCAAAGAGGCAATACTAACATCATCAAATCCCACGATTTTTAATCGATCAGGAACTTGAATATTCATCTTTCTCGCTACTTGAATTACTTGCGCTGCAATTAAATCACTACTAGCAAAGATTCCATCTACCTCTGGGTTCTCTTTAAGAACACTCTCTATTAACGAATGATATTTCATATTCAGATAATCATCAGCTTTACTTTCTACCTCTTTATGTAAGATATTGTTCTCTTCACATACTTTAACAAATCCCTTACTACGAGCATCAGCTGGCATTGCTTCATTCTCAATACCTGAGAAATGAACCAAGTGCCTACATCCTTTTGCAATAAGGTGTTCTGCAGCTAGAACGCCTCCCTGATAATTATCACATTCCACACTTGTCGTCCCTACATCAACTAGTCTTTCAATGCTCACTACAGGAATATTTAAGGACACAAACTTCCCTATATCAACTGATCTTGAGCACAAAATAATTCCAGCAACTCGATGCGATTGAAACATTTCTAAATAGTCTATCTCTTTTTCAAATTTTGCATATGAATTACAAAGTATTATTTTATAATTCCTTTTTGCAGCTTCTCTTTCCAAATACCCAATTAATCTTGCAAAATAAGGGTGTTCAATATGAGGAACAATAATCCCAATATTGTTACTCTTTTGCTTTGAAAGTGATCTTGCAATCTCATTTGGTTGATAATTAAGTTCCTTCATTGCTGCATGTACTTTATCTCTAGTTTCTTCACTAATATAACCGCGATTATTAAGTACCCGAGATACCGTTGTGACAGTAACTCCTGACTTTGCGGCTACGTCTTTTAACGTTGCCATCTAACTCCTCATTTCTGTCTGATATAAGTTTACTTTATAATGTTTCTTAGACGTGTTGGAACACACCTCTATTTTACCAGTAAAAATTTGTTCTGGCAATTCATAAACTGCATATATAGTAGAATTTTGAGTTGTTATTTCAACCAATTCCCCATCAATAATAATAGATACTAACTCTCCTGTTGAACCATTGAATAAGAAGCTAGTCTCCTCTTGGTAACAGAGTTTTCTATCTGCAAAATCAACTTTAATGATTTGTTCTCCGATCTTAATTACCAGTTCATCACTACATTCACCCTCCCATGTAATTTCGATCTCCATAGGACCTTGAGATCTGGTAATATCTATACGCTCTGTAAAAGAAGTTTTTTCAATCAGGTGCCTAGCATCCTTATATTCTTTGCAAAGATTATGTTGTAAACGTAATCCTTCATTTGTTCTTAGTAATGAAAATTCCCTCGGAATTCCCATTGCACCTGTGTAAGGTTTGTCTTCAAATCTAGCACGAAGCCATGGAATTGATACATGGCGGTTATCCAGCCCCGAAATTGTCTGTGCTGCATATGGCATCTTGCTTGCATAAGATACAAGTTTATCTGAATAATTTGTGAAAGTATATCCATCAAAATCACCAACATAATAATACCCATCTGCACACCAGAATACCCATCTTGTTTCTTCTTCTCCCACAACCTCTAGTTCAAATAAGTCCGGACACTCAAACGCATCTGTTAATCTAAGTCTTTGGCTAATTGTAAAATCCTTAAGATTTGTACTTCTTAGTATAGCGAATTCATCTTCTTGTAGCCACAGAACCATAATATAGGCTTGGCTTTTCTCATGCCAGAATACTTTAGGATCCCGATTTTCTTTTTCTATAGTAGGAATGTTTATATCTTTCATCTTTGTTAGATGTTTCCCATCATCTGTACTATAAGCAACCCCTTGGACAAATTCTCTGCCTTTTGACCAAGTTGTTGTATCACCTGCTGCAGAATAATAATATAGTAAAGCATCTTTGGGTAAACCAAGTAATTCTTTATCATTTCGTAGCCCACAACCAGAGAACATCATACCGTATTCATCTGGCCACATTACCGTATCTTCTTGTTTCCAGTTGATTAAATCTGTACTTGTAGCATGTCCCCAACTCATATTCTCCCACTCAACGTGGAAAGGATTATATTGAAAATACATATGGTACACACCATCTTGATACACGAGACCATTTGGATCGTTAATCCACCCCGTATCTGCTGTAAAATGTATCTGAGGTCTAGTAACCCCTTCCTTTTGGTATGGAACATCCGCTTGGGATATTCCATCATAAAAATGCATTACATCCGTTCCTGAAAGTAAGAGCGTCCTACCTTTGAAATTATCAATAGGAATAGAGGCATAGAAATCTATATTCGAATCAGTTCCAATGGGAATTTTAAATTCCATTACTTTTTCATTATCAATTTCAAAAGTAATTTCTGTTTGCTCCCCATGCACTTGCACAGGTATCCAAAGATAGGATTTATCACAATTAATCTTATACTTCATATTTAACCCCCCGCTATTTATTCTATCTATTATGATTTAACTGCACCTGAAACAACACCGCTAATAATATATTTTTGAAGGAATACGTAAAGGACAAGGATTGGTGCAACAGTTAATACAAGCGCGGCCATAATCGTACCTAAATCTGCGGAATACGTACCATAGAATTTATACGTTGACAATGGCAATGTTAACAATTTTTCTTTTGTTAATACAAGTGATGGTAATAAAAAGTCATTCCAGAAAGCCAATACATTAAGGATTACTAATGTTGCAGTTGTTGGCTTTAATAATGGGAATATAATTTTGAAGAATGTCTTCGTTCTTGTACAACCATCAATGTATGCTGCTTCTTCTAATGCTATAGGTATATTACTCTTGATAAATCCATGAAATATGAATACTGACATACTGATGGAGAATCCTACATGCATGAATATTAATGTTACACGACTATTTAACATACCTAGTTTCGCACCATAGATTGAAACTAATGGAATCATGATTGCTTGAAAAGGAATAATCATGGAAGCAACCATTAATGCAAAAAATACTTTAGATATTTTATTATTAATTCTAACGAAATAATATGCAGTCATTGCTGCTAGGGTAATTACAATAACTGTAGATGATACAGTGACAAACATAGAATTGGTAAACGCTTTCGTAAAGTCCATCTTTTCATATGCTTTTATAAAATTATCGAAGTTAAAACCAGCATCACTTAATAGTTTTAAAGGTGTTTTAATAATTTCTTTTTTTGTTTTGAATGCGTTAATTAATATAAAGATAAATGGAAACATGTATAGAAGAAATACCAAAGTAAGTCCTATATACGCACCAATACTCTTTATCTTTGCTTTGGTTCCGCCAATGTTATTTGCTGCCATTATGCCTCCACCTCTTTTCTCTTACCTAAATAAATCTGTACACTACTTATAATTGCTACTAGCAAGAATAATATTAGTGCTTCTGCTTGACCTACACCGTACTGTCTAGATGTAAACGCTTTATTGTATACATGCATAGCAGCCATTACTGTCGTACCGTATGGTTCTCCTCCTGTCAATGATAAGTTCAAATCGTAAACCATGAAACTTCTTGATAATGTAAGGAATATACAGATTACAAATGATGGCATCATTAGGGGTACTGTAATGCTCTTTAATTTTTGGAAACCTGTTGCCCCATCGATACTTGCCGCTTCTAATACATCTGCTGATATTCCAGTAAAACCAGCAATATAAATCAACATCATGTAACCAGAAGTTTGCCAAACTGTAACAATAACTAATGCCCAGAATGCTTTTGTTGGATCTGCAAGGAAAGATTTTGATAGAAAACTAATGCCTGTTGTACTTCCAATATTAACAAGTACTCTTGAGAACACAAATTGCCATATAAAACCTAATACAACACCACCGATTAAGTTTGGTGTGAAGAATCCCGTACGGAAAAATCCAACTCCCTTAAGTTTACTAGTTAACACATATGCTAGGAAAAATGCTACAACGTTAACTAAAGCGACACTGCACACTACATATTTTAATGTAAGAAGTAATGATTTCCAGAATTCAGTATCTTTAAATACATTAACATAGTTATCAAATCCTACAAGATTTGTCGCACTTGAGATTCCATTCCAATCTGTGAATGTCAAATATAGTCCATATAGAAATGGAATAATTACCACTGCCGCGAAAACAAATAATCCAGGCAATGCAAATATACCAAATACCTTGAGCCCTTCTTTCTTACTTTTAATTCTCATTGTTTTCTTCCTTCTTTCTTCTTAATTATCAGATCCACTTTAAAAGAAACCTATTCCTAAAACAGAAAATGGGAGTGCTCAAATTCTTTAAGCCCCTCCCCATCTTCTGCCTAATTTATTATTTAATACCTACTTTGTTAGTTTTGAGAAGACCAGTAGTCTTCCATTGATTTCGCTAATTCGTCTTTAGTACTTTCTCCTGCAAGGTACTTTTGCATTGCTGCTCCAAGAACTGACCAGTGATCACCAGGAACGATTGCTGCTGCAGTGTATACTCTATCTTCAGCCATTGCTTCTTTGATTGCTTTTCCAAGTGGATCAGCTGGTTCATAAGCGTTGTTTGAAGCTACAGGAATTAGACTACAATCTTCTACTAAAGCTTTTTGACCTTCATCATCGTATACTAAGTAGTTTAAGAAATCTTTTGCTGCTTGAATTTGTTCATCAGTAGCTTTTTCTTTATCGATCATAACTTGTTTTGAAGCACAAGCTTGAATACTTGTGTTTGCAAAATCGGATGTGTCATTACCGAATACATATGGAATAAATCCATATTCATTATCTTCTCCACCAGCTTCTACAATGTTTGGCCATGCCCAAGAACCGTTAAACCAGAATGCTGCTTCTCCTTCAGCTAGGAATATTGGATCTTGTTCATATGTTGCTGCTAATGGTTCTGGATTATTGATATTGTATTCTTTTAATAAATCAAAAGTTTGAACAAATTGATCAAAGCGATCGTAATCTGCAAGTTTTAATTCTCCAGATTTTAATTGGTCAATTACCTCTTCCCAACCTAAGTTACCGTCTTTTACTTCGTATACATATTGTAATTGGTGAGCACCTAAAGACCAATCTTCTTTCGAAACTACAATTGGATATTCCATACCAGCTGCTCTTAACTCTTCAAAAATAGCTTTTAGAGAATCGTAAGAATTGATTGTTGATGGGTCAAATTCTCTACCAAGTGTTTCTTCAATTGCTGTCTTGTTGTAGATAATACCTCTACCTTCGATACATAATGGGAAACTATATATTTTACCATTTACATCTGCTGTAAGACCGTCCATTTCTTTAACCCAGTCTTCATTTGATAAGTCAACTGCTTTTTCTTCTGCTAGTTGTTTAACATCAGTAGTATCAAGAATTGCTAATGTTGGTGGATTTCCTGCACTATACATACTTGATATCTTTTGGAATGGTGATTCACCAGAAGCGCAAGCCATAACTTCGATGCTAACACCTGTTTTTTCTTCATATCTTTTTGCTATTGTTTCAAGACCTTCTTGAATTTCACCTTTTGAATTTAGTAATGTGATTGCTACATCGCTTTTTGCTGTTGCACCTTCACCTGAATCTTTTTTTCCACAAGCGACTAATGATGTCATTACCATTGAACCAATAAGTAATGCTGAGATAACTTTTTTGATATTTCTCATAACTTAACCCTCCAAATAAATTTCTTTTTCAATCAACTTACTAATAACTAATAGACTCTTTATGTATATACCCTGTCTGCCATGTCGGATGGTCATTTGTGCAAGTTGACTGTTTTTTTCCTTTGTTCGTTGCTATGTATGTATAATATCATATGTTGTTTTTTATGTCAATCGGTTGATATACATTTTTTATATTTTTTTTGATAATATAAGCTTAATCTTATTGATATTCTATAAATACCCTTTGCAAAATCCCTTATTTTATGCGCTTTTATCCGTTTTTTTTATGCATTCTTTAATTGCTTTATATGTTATCAACAGGTATAGATAAGCTTCTTTATTATTCAATATGATAACCGTTTATCATATTGAATTGTATAATATCACCAAGAATTTACTAAAATAGAGTACTGTCTTGTTGAAAACTTCTTAAGTGTTTTCAACAAGGCAGTACTCTAATATATTTATATCAATTTTTAATTTTATTAAATTAAATCAGTTCGCCATTAGCCCATCAGTTTGCCATCAGCCCTATAGATTTAGTAAAGAGTCACATTCTCCAATACTCATAATTCCTCATAAAGCAATCTACTCCCGCCATAAATACAGCAAATAACGTCAATAGAATTAGTAATATAATTGCTGCCTTATCATATACAAAAGTTGTATCTTCTTTGCGAGATCCTACAATTACTTCAATACCTAATGAAATAAATGTTAGCGGCCATAATCGAAAGATAAAATCATAGCTAATTGCTGGTGCAACTATATGCACTAGGAATAGCATTCCGTATACAATCAACGTTAAGCCGAAGGTATAACTACCAATCCTATGTTTTCTCTGCTCTCTAATTTCCCCCATCTTTTCCATCTTGAAACCCTTCCTTCTTATCTTCAATCGAATTCACATGAACCGTTGAATTATTGTAACTGTTTTCAACATTGCTATTCATGCCTTCAGAATCACCACATCTTACTTGCTCATCAAGTTCTACTTTCTTACCACGAATCATTACTACTCCAAGATAAACAATAGCAATTCCAACTACAAGTTGTGGCAAGCGATAAGTCATATTGGACAATGCATTATATAATTCATAAGGAATGATTCCATAGATCATCGACATACATGTTTTCCATGTTAATAAAACACCTGTAAATATTAGTATTACTGCAAAAGTTTTTCTATACGTACGAATCAAGTCTCTGCCTTGTTTTGCATCTGCAATTGTAAACAGATACGTATCTTCAACTTCATAAAATTCTTGTTCTGGTATACTAGCTAAGTTATGTGCATGGAAAAAGCTATAAAACCATGATACTGCTACTAAAACTATTACCGGCCCTAATTCCAATATAGAACTTAACGCTATTAGACCAAAGAATATTGTCATCAAACTTAATCCCATCTTCATGAATCCCATATACATCTCTGCTGCTCCTGGAATAAACGAAAACCAAAAGGTCCAAAACTTACTTTTTTTACGAATCATTATTTATCCTCCCTACTGAATAATTTATTTGTTTTTTCTAATATTTTGCTACAAATCTCGTTTGTTGTATCATATAGGCTTTTATTTTCCTTATAATACTCAGTCCTTCCCTTATCCCATGCTTTCTCATATCTTTCTTTATCATCTGTAGGATTCTGGTACTCTAACCATTCTTCATACTTTGCTTCATTATCTGGAAAGCTACTATAATCATTAACTGGGATTAATACCAAGAGAACAATCGCCGCCGCTGCTGCAACTCCAACTTTCATTGCATACGTAATCAGCTGTACTTTACTGGAGCGATGGGTACTAATAGCATTGATACGCTCTTCACTCTCAACCTGATCTAGGATAGATTGCTTCATATAATGGGGTGCCTGAATCGACTCTTCTTGTTCAATGCTTTCAATCAAACTCTGTAATTCTTCATCTGATAGATAATTTATGTTTTTCAATCTAAACTCGCTCCTTTCCATACAGCTTCCTCAACATCGCCCTTGCACGATAGACTTGTGTCTGGATCGTTTTAAGATTCTTCCGTTTCATCATTGCAATTTCTTCTGGCTTTCTTTCTTGACAAAAATATAAAATCGCAATTTCATCATATGGCGGCTTTAGCTGCTCACATTTACTTCGAAGTTCATTGATTACTTCCTTCTCCATAATCATCTTCTCTGGTAAACCGCTACCAGATTCTATATGTTCAAGTTCCACATCTTCATCCGGCGTGATCCTTCTTGCTGCTTGTCTTTGATAATCAATACATTTATTCGTTGCGATTCTACACAGCCACGCTTTCACATTCTCTCCGTCAAAAGAATCTGCGTTTCGGTAAGCGGATAAAAACGTTTCTTGTGTCAAGTCTTCCGCTATAAAATAATCTCTTGTCATCTTACAGCAGATTGAGAAAACCAAATTCTGATACGTCTCAATCCAATCTACGATATACTCCTGCGCACGAATTTTATCCACCCCCTGTGTTTATTCTTATGAATCGTTTTGAGGGAACGACACCAACCTTTTCTCGCGAGAAATTAGGTAACTTTTTGACTTTTGATTATCTCTTTGTTACCCTTCATTATCTATAACGAATGTGCTTTCAAAAAATCTTCAACTTTTTTAACTTTTTTATTTTATTTATCTATTTGCTTCTTAGTATGACTCCTATCTATAATTCTACAAAGATCGGTTCATGGTGAACATCTGGTAAAAAGACCTCCAAGACATCCTTGCATCTTAACTTAATGCTAGATGTATTGATACATGGGTGACACCCGAAAAACTCAGGTTCCATAACTTCACTATCTATTAATAATTGTACTTGATTATCTGTATCATTCATTAACCCCATAACGCTTACTGATCCAGGAGTTATATCTAGAAACTTTTCCATAAATTCTTGACTAGCAAAAGATAATCTAGAACTTCCTATCTGTTTTGATAAATCCTTTGTCTTGAATACCTTGCTTCCCGGTAACAGCAATAGATAGAATTTGTTCTTTTGGGAATTACATAAAAATAAATTCTTGCAAATACTTGTCTCCTCACCTAAGACCTCATCGATCTCTTTACATGCCTTAATCGTATTGGCTTCCTCATGGTCAACTCTTTCATATTCAATATTCAACCTATCCAGTAAGTCATATACTCTGATTTCTTTTGCTAATCTACCTTCTTCGTTAGAAGGTCTACCTTTTTCTAGTTCGTACATGTTGTTTACCTCTTTTCTTTAAAGGTTGTCCCTTTAATACATCTGTTTCCTTAACCCTATTCTATCAAAGCTCTTGTTATTATACCCTATCGCCCCAATTAATTCCACACAGAAACTTAATACAAAAGGACAACTCAACCGTCCATACAATGGAAGTATGGACGGTTGAGTTGCCCTCTAACAATTGTCTATATGTAATTACAAAAATAGTTTCAGGTGTCAAAAGCCTTCAAAAAAACTTGCCTTCGTCAATTTGCACATTCATAAAATAAACTATGCTCTGCATCACATACTAATCTGTAAATCGTGCAAATTGACGAATCACAATATAAAAGAGACTTTTGACACTAGAATCAGTCTACTTTCTCTTCTTAACTGCCGCAAACAAACTTTGCATTACGATGAAGAAACATAATAATGCTGCAATCGCAATCTTCGTCCACCATGAAGACAATGTACCTTGGAAGGTAATAATGGATTCGATCGTTCCTTTAATCAGAACACCAAATAAACTACCAATTACATTACCCACACCTCCAGTTAGAAGCGTTCCACCAATAACGGAAGATGCAATTGCCTCCATCTCAAACCCACGCGCTTGTTCAACGAAACCACCACTGGAATTAAGACAGAAAACAAAACCAGCAAGTGCTGCTAAGAAACCATTCAAAACGTAAACTCGTAATTTGACTCTCCTAACATTCAGCCCCATAAGTAATGCGGATTGTTCATTACCGCCAACCGCATAGATGGAACGTCCAAACCTGGTAAATTTAAGGAACAAGAATACAAGAATCAAGACTGCAATGGCTATGATTACACTCACATAGATATATGGGTGAATTGCCATACCTTTCTTATTATATGTAGTAATAAAGTTAAAGTTAATCTTCGTTCCTGCCATCTTAAGAAACGTTTCATTCGTTATGGTAATCATATCTTTACTAATAATGGCTGTCATGCCTCTAGCAAAAAACATACCTGCTAAAGTAACAATAAACGGTTGTATCTTAAGATATGCAATCAAAAATCCCTGTACAAGTCCGAATACCGTACCCACTATTAATACAATCGCAATACTTGCACCAGCACTAATTCCCTTCTTTTCCATCATCCATGCAAGTAGCATACAAGTCATACCAATTACAGAACCAATGGAAATATCAATACCTCCTGTAATTAGTACCATCGTCATACCAGCAGCCGCGATCAACAAGCCCGCATTACTGATGAATAGATTCAAGAAAACCTGTGGCTTACCAAACCCTTTATCATGAAATGCAACCATTCCAGCTAGGTATAATGCAAAAAATAGAAGGATTGTGATCATCAATAAAAAGCTATTACCGTCCAATTTTCCCTTTGTCTTTTTCGCTATATTCATTATGCCACCTTCTCCCCTATCTTCTCGACTCTCTTATGTTTTAGATGTTTCATGAACTTCTTAAATTCAGATGATTGCAAAGTAACAATTAGTATTACTACCACTGCCTTATACACTGGTAATTGATCAGCGGATACTCCCATTGCATATAGTGAAGTCGATAATGCTTGGATCGTAATTGCACCAATTACACTACCTGCTAAAGAGAATTTACCTCCACCTAAACTGTTTCCACCTAGAGCAACTGCCAAAATCGCATCCAATTCCAGATTTAAACCAACATTATTAGCATCGATAGAATAGATTCTAGAGGTGGCAATTACTCCTGCGATTCCAGCACACAAACCACAGAACATATACGTCAGGAATATAATGAATGTTGAGTTTAATCCTAATAGACGACTGGCTTTTGAATTAATTCCAACGCTTTGTATGTACATATTCAAAGCGGTTTTCTTAAGTAGCAGATAGGTTAGTATAACAACAGCGATAGCTACGAATATTGGAGTAGGTACAGGTACTTGAGGTAGTGTTGAGCCGAGGTATTTGAAATTATCTACTTTAATGTATAAGATATTTCCTCCTGTAATCAGCTGCGCAATACCACGGCCCGCTGTAAATAAGATTAATGTTGCTACCATTGGTTGAATCTTTAATTTTGCTACAAGAAATCCATTCCATGCTCCACACAAAACGGAAACTAATAGTGCACCTAGAATGCCTACTATATATGGAGTATTATAAGCCTCTCCACATCCTAAGATAGAGCAGCATACCGCACCTGCAACCGCCATAGTTGCTCCCACTGATATATCAGTTCCTGCAGAAGATGCAACACATAATGTCATACCAACTGCCAATATAATTAATTCACTAGAACGATTAATAATATCAATAATATAACCATACAATACTCCATTGGAATTGATCGATACTTTGAAGAATGTTGGTGTCTTAATAAGATTGAATAACAATACAAGTATCAAGCAAACAATCGGCCAGAATAATCGATATTTTGTAATATGTTTTAATTTCTCTCTATTCAACTGTCTCACCTCCTGCGATCGCCTTCATAATATTATCTTGAGATAACTCCTCTTCCATAAGCTCTCCAACCTTACGTCCATCACGAAGAATTGCCATTCTATTAACGGTACGTAACATCTCTTCAGTCTCTGAGGAGATGAACATAACTGCCATTCCTTCACCCGCCAACTTAACCACTAACTTCTGAATCTCCGTCTTGGTACCAACATCAATCCCCCTTGTCGGTTCATCAAGAATTAAAAAATCTGGATTTGTCATTAGCCAACGACCCAGTATAACCTTTTGTTGATTACCACCACTTAACTGCCTGATTGGTGTTTCTCTGCTTGCAGTCTTAACTTGTAAGATATCTATGTAACGATCCGTTAATTCCTCCTGTTCCTTCTTACTAATTAGATGAAAGATTCCACGTTTTGCTTGTAGTGCAAGAATCATATTCTCCCTAACAGACAAGTCCGCTATAATACCTTCTTCTTTACGATTCTCTGGACAAAATGCCATTCCTACCTTCATTGCGTCAATCGGTGCTTTTACTTCCAACTTCTCCCCATTCATATACAAAGAACCCTCATCAGGTTTATCCGCTCCATAGATTGCTCTGGCAAGTTCCGAACGACCTGAACCAAGCAGTCCTGATAATCCGATTACTTCACCTTTATGAATCGTTAGGTCAAAAGGTTTAATCGTTCCCGTATGCCCAAGCCTTCTAGCATCAATTACTTTTTCTTTTTCCTCATTCTCTACTTGGTTTGAACTAGACTTTTTAATAGATGCTAAGTCATCGAATTCTTTTCCCATCATCTTTGCTACCAATTGAACTCTTGGTAAATTATCAACCTCATACTCTCCAACTAACTTCCCATTCCTAAGTACGGTAATACGATCACATACTTCATATACCTGCTCAAGGAAATGTGTTACGAATATAATACCCGTTCCTTGTTCCTTTAACTTATTCATAACCGCAAACAATTTTCCGATCTCTGTTTCGTCTAAACTAGATGTTGGTTCGTCTAAGATTAATACCTTTGCAGAAATATCAATTGCCCTTGCAATAGCAACCATCTGTTGAATTGCAACAGAATAGTTCTCGAGTGCTCTTGTTACATCTATCTCTATATTGAGGCTATCTAATAATTCTTTCGCCTTTACATTCATCGTCTTCCAGTCAATCCGTCCGAACTTCATAGGCTCCCTTCCGATAAATATATTCTCTGCAACAGATAAGTTCGGGCAAAGATTTACTTCTTGATACACTGTACTAATTCCATGTTTTTGCGCTTCTTGTGGCGAACGACTAATAACCTGTTCCGCTCTTCCATCGATATGGACTTCCCCTGTTTCAAACTCCTCTACACCAGTTAGTACCTTAATTAAGGTTGATTTCCCTGCACCATTCTCTCCCATAAGTGCGTGTATCTCTCCTGAACGTAACGTAAAATCCACATCCGATAGCGCAGCTACCCCAGGGAAATTCTTATTTATATGCCGCATAGATAACACAATGTTTTTTTCCTTCTCCATGTGGACCATCCTTTCATAATTAATAAAAAGTCAGGTATGAGGCACGGCCACTTGGTGGCATTCCATGGCTCACACCTGACTATATATTGCTAAATATGATTAATTCAAACTTCGCATATAAAAACTTCATCTTGAGTAGGTAATTACTATATTCGTAAGAAAAACTATCTGAGCACGTCAGCACTTGATTGAGCAACGCGAAATCTTAGTACCGCTACGTGTGAAGCTAAGCGAGAGCGGGTTTTTCGTTGAATATAGAAATTCCTACTCCTCGAAATCTTCAAGTGCGAAGTCTGAGTAATTAATATTGACGGTTTGGTAATTCTTTCTCTGCTGTTTCTGCAGGATATACTCCTTCGTCTACATACTGAATCTTCTCAACTGTCTCACCAGCCATTAACTTCTTAGCAAGTTCTGAAACTCTTGGTCCATGTAGTGGATTACATTCAACAGATACGTTCATATCTCCTGCGATCATGGATTCGAATGCTGCCTTTACAGCATCAAATGATACAATGGTAACGTCTTTACCAGGTGTCTTACCTGCTGCTTTTAATGCATCAATTGCACCAAAAGCCATGTTGTCGTTTTGAGCTATGACAACATCAATGTTGTCATATTTCTTTAAGAATGCTTCCATAACTTCTTGACCTTTTGCTTGTGTGAATTCACCTGTTTGCTCTTCAAGAATCTTATAATTTGCATGTGCTGCAATTGTTTCATTAAAACCTTGTGTACGACCGATTTCTGCTGATGAACCAATCGTTCCTTGTAGAACTACTATATTATGTTCTGCATCACCAGTACCTTGTTTATCCATATATTCTACTAACCAGTTTGCTGCATCAACGCCTTCTTGTTTGAAATCTGAACCAACCCAACAAGAATATAATGTATCATCAGAGACATCGATCATTCTATCTACGATGATTACTGGGATTCCTGCATCTTTAGCTTCGCCAAGAACTGTCTCCCAGCCAGTTTCAGTTACCGGTGCGATTACAATAATGTCAACTTCTTGTGAAATAAAATCTCTAACTGCTTTTGTTTGGTTTTCTTGTTTTTGCTGTGCATCTGCGAATATTAACTTAAAACCATTTTCTTCGGATAAAGCTGATTTCATAGATTCTGTATTCGCAACACGCCAATCACTTTCAGCCCCAACTTGTGAGAATCCAATTGTAATTAAATCTCCACTTGAACTTGAATCGGAGGAAGCATCCGTAGAAGTATCCTTTGAATCCGAAGAATTCTTATCCTTACTTCCACAACCTGCTACCATTGCACCAATTAATAGTACACTCATTAGTAACGCAAATAATTTTCTTTTCATGACCTATCTCCTCCTATTTTTGCTTTATAACACTTGTTATGAGCTCATTATAAAAAAAATAATGCAATTTAGAAATGCATTATTTTTTATTTTTTTTAACTTTTTTACGCATTTTTAAACCAGATATTAAAAATCTCGTTTTTTCGTAAAAAGTTATAATAATTTTGTTAAAAAGTTAGTTTTTATTTGATTTAGCAGGAATACATACCGTCATCGTTGTTCCTTCCCCATATGTGGACGTAAACGAAATTCCATATTCTAGTCCATAGCTTAGCTGAATACGCTCATTTACATTGGACAATCCAAAACCTGTCTGCGTTTCTTCATAGTCCTTCGCTCTCTCGGTTAGTAATGCACGAACTCTGTCTTGCTCCTCTTCCTTCATCCCAATTCCATTATCCTCAATATAGAAGTATAGATTATCCCCCTTTTGTTCCCCCCACACTCGAATCATACCCATTCCTCGTTTATTCTTAATTCCATGGTATAAAGCATTCTCAACAATCGGTTGTAAAATTAATTTTAGAACAATACAATCATTAAGTTCCTCTGGGATCTCAATGGAATATGTAAGTATATCTTTGTATCTAGTTTGTTGAATCTGAAGATAACTCATTACCTGCAGCTGTTCTTCTTTCAATGTAATATAGTCTCTTCCCTTGCTTAAACTAGTTCGAAAGAAGTTAGATAATGAACTCACCATATTCACAACTTCTTCATTCTGTTTATCTTCCGCTAACCATATGATTGTATCAAATGTATTGTACAAAAAATGAGGATTAATCTGTGCCTGCAATAATCTAAGCTCCATCTGTTTAAGATTCATTTGCTCCATCTTCACATCCTCAACCAGCCCTCCAATCTTCTCCGTCATACTGTTAAAACTCTGAGTTAATGTCGTAATTTCATCAGCCGATGCAAGCTCTGCTCTGGCAGTAAAGTCACCTGTTCCTACTTTCTTGATTGCCCCACATAATTTCTTTATTGGTTCCGTTATAGTTCTAGATATAATCTCTGTACAAAGTATAATAATAAGTAACATAATTCCTAAGATAGTTAATCCAAACTTGATCGTGGTATAGATTTCATGAACATAATTTGAACGTAATTCTTTCATCTGAAGCGTTTCGTAATATACATATTCTTGTGCACTCTCAACCACCAAAGTTGTTGTTCCGTATATGTCATTATCCAAAATAGTATTATTCACATCATATTTCGGTCCATCTTTACCTAAGTTATCCTCTATAATCTGAATGCTATTATGTAAACTATCTAAAAAGCCAATTAGTTTCTTAACTGTTCGCTTATTATCACTCAGTTTTGTTCCACTCTTCATCTTTGCTACCATGTCTTGTGCAGCTTGAATTTGATCATAAGGTTTTTCTTCATCATAATTACTTGATCCAATTACGATACGGTACATGCTATAATCTAATTCTTGCTTAAAGTTTTGTCCTAGAATATTAGCAACCGATATGTTTTGATATATCGCATCGTAATAGTTCGCATAAGAACTCATTCGATATAACAGATAAGTACTGAATATGGTCAATGGGGCTAGCATAACAAACATCATCATACGAATTCTAGATTTTAGTGTTCCCTTCATAGGTCCCCTTCTCTCTATATTCTTTTGGTGAACAGTTCTGTGTCTTCTTAAACAAGTAGCTAAAGTAATGTGGATCTTTATAGCCAACTTCATATCCAATCTCAGAACTTTTCATACTGGTACACTTTAATAATTCCTTTGCACGTTTCATACGTATTCTTGTTAGATATTCAATAAACGTCTCCCCCATATCTTGACTAAAAATATTACTAAAATGGCTCGGACTAACATTAACATGGGAAGCAATCATATTTAACGACATATCTTCATTGGCATAGTTTTCATGAATAAAATCCTTAGCTTCCTTTATTAACAATCTATATTTCCCCTTTGCTGACTCGTTTCTTGCTTGAATCGTTAGATGAAATATCTGACTCATATACGCAATCGTTTCGTTCACAGACAGAAAAATAATTGATGATTCTTTCAATCCCTCCCCAAACTCTTTCAATATATCTATATTTATCCCCAATTGCTCCAATAACGATCTACAACAAAAGTACATATCCATTGCAATATATTGTCGAAATAGAAGGGAAGCAACTGAACTCTTACCCAGACTAGCAAAATACTCCTCTATAAAATGTTCCACTTCCTCTTCTTCTCCACAAGTTAAGAAATTCATTACGATTGCTTTGTCCATCTTATTCACATCTAGTGTACTTATATCAATTCCAGAATCCTGCATAATCTGATAATTTACTAGCTTATCACTATCTACTACTTGATTCTTACTAAGAATATATCGATATGCAAAAGCTTTGCATGCCTCCTCATAGGATTTTGATAGTTCACTTAATCTCTCCACTTCTTTACCTATAGCTACAAAATATTTTAAATTAGCATCAGACGCCTCGTTAGTAACCATACTAACAATTTGATTCACATATGCTTCTATATTATTATGTAAGTTCTTTCCTTCTTCTTGCATCACCACAAGTACTGTTTCTTCGTTTTCTCTTTCAAACAATGCAATGGAGCTCTCATGTGAGAAGGCTTCATTCAACTGGTTCTTAATTTCATTTGCAACCTTTGAATAATTATGATTCTCCTCTTCTCCTTCGTAGAGTTTATATAGAATAATACTATATCTATTGGAGGTGAGTTTAATCTCTAAACTTGCTGATAATTCATGAATCTCCGATAAGGATAATTTTCCCGCAACTAAGTCGTAAAAAAACTTCTGTCTCTTAATTACTTGAATCTCCTGCATATCTTTTTGCATCATAAGGATTTGCTTATCCTTTTTCTTTTGACTTTCTATAATCTTTTTAACACGGTCAACTGCCTCTAACAACTCATTTCCCGTCACTGGTTTTGTAATATAATCCGTTACTCCTATAGTAATTGCCTGTTTTGCATATTCGAACTCATCATAGCCACTAAGCACGATAATCTGAATCCAAGGCATCTCCCTCTTTATTAACTTACTTAACTCCAAACCGTTCATAAAGGGCATCTTAATATCTGTAATTACTATGTCGGGCTTTAGTTTCTGAATCATAGGATATGCTAATTCCCCATCACTAGCTTCACCTACGAATTCATACCCCTCCCTGTTCCAATCTATATTCCTCTTAATTCCTTCACGTACAATCACTTCATCTTCTACCAAAAACACCTTCATATGATTCCTCCAAAGATTATATGACTTTTCCAATTAGTACCTATCTTTAATATTAAGCAAATTGCTTGATAAAAGCAATATATTTTTAACTTGTCGCATCGTCATACAAGTTTAGAAATAACGAAGAACTATAGATCATGATTGGTATAAATCTGATTTTTAGAAAAGCTGAGAACAAATAAAGAGTTAGTATCCAATTCAACTATAACCTCATGGAATATAACACGAGGTTACACTATGAGAAAGGAACTGCGTAAACTAAAAAAACCGGCTCCTGTACAGTACAGAAACCAGTTTTATCTGATTAGCTTTTTTTATGTTCATGATTTAGGATCCATCTTATTTAATAGAATAACCCTTTTCTAATTCCTTTGCTAATTATAATTTATTTGAAATAGTCTTGTCCTAATAAATCTGTTGTTAATAATGCATCATATAGTTGATCCGGTGTGACATCTCCAGCCATATTATGAATACTCTCACCAGGAGCACATGCTTTCTCTGCAGCAATCATAACTCTTGAAACATCTGTAACACCCATTTCTTTTAATGTTATTGGTAAACCAACACTATAGCAGAAGTCCATAACTTCTTTGATTTCTTCTTTAGGTGCATTCTCGATTATCAATTGTGTGATCGTTCCGTATGCTACAATAGAACCATGCATTGCCTTTTCACATTCTTCCAGTGCAGTAAAACCATTATAAACAGAGTGTGCTACTGCCAATCCACCATTATCTGCACCTACACCACTTAAATATGTGTTTGCTTCAATTATCGATTCTAAAGCTGGAGTAACTAAGTTGTTTTCGCAAGCCTTTTTTGCTTGGTAACCACATTTTAAAAGTGTTTTATAACATAATTCACATAATGCCATTGCAGATAGAGAAATACCGCCATTTTCAAGGCTTGGAGAATCTGTTCTAACACATGCTCTAGCTTCAAAATATGTTCCTAACGCATCACCCATACCAGCAACAAGGAATTTCGCTGGTGCTTTTGCGATAATTTCTGAATCAACAAGTACCGCATCTGGATTCTTAGGATAGAATATATATGTATCGAAAGTACCATCATCATTATAAATTACAGAAAGTCCAGTACATGGCGCATCTGTTGCACAAACAGTAGGAACGATGGCTACTGGCAATTTTTCATAATACGCACAGGCTTTTGCTGTATCAATAGCAGAACCTCCACCAACACCAACTACTACATTAATTTTCTCGTCTTGTATAATCTTTCTCATACGGTTAATCTCACCGTTAGAGCTTATACCTCCAAAGATTTCAAAGTGAAGCTTACAGTTACTTCCTTCAAAACTCTTTTCAATTTTCTCCTGACACATCTTATAACCACTATTACTACAAATAAATAGATAAGAGTCTCCTAAATACTTGGTTTCCTCATAGAATTTTAACAATGCACCTTTCCCTTGTACATATTTAGATGGTGCACGGAGTAATTTTAAAACTGCCATAATAGTACCTTCTTTCGTAATCGTCTGTTTACATTCTATTAATTATACTCTCTTTTGTATATTGTACAAGAACATTTGTTATAAAAATAACAATGAATTTTAGTTAATTTTTATATTGCAATTTTCTATTATATTGTTAAAATCTATTATTGGTATGATTTATGACTATAATCGACCTATTGTGTGTATAATAGGAAAATTCTATCTAATACATTTACTTAAATTTAGATATGTCTTACTACGAGAAAGAGGTACTATGAAACCAGATCCCTACATAAATTATGACAATCAAACATCTACTACTATATCACCCAATTTATCTTTATTTAATAAAATGAAAGGTATTCTACTATCCTTAATCAAAACCCAAATGGTTCTTTCCATTTCAATTATAGCAATGGTGATCACTTGTTTTTTCGTTCCTATTGATAGGGAGTATCTTGGCTACTTCAATCTTAGAACTTTGGCTACCCTTTATTGTACCCTTGCGGTAGTAAGTGCCTTCTCACACATTCATGTATTCGAAATTATCAGCAAGAATATTGTTCTAAAACTGCATAACTTACGTAATGCCACCTTAGGTCTTATCTTCATTACCTTTGTTGGTTCTATGCTATTAGCCAACGATATGGCCTTGCTTACGTTCTTGCCCTTAGGATTTTATGTACTAAATAGTACCGATAATAAACAGGCGATGGCATTCACCTTTATTATGCAAAATATCGCAGCCAACCTTGGGGGAATGGTAACTCCTTTTGGAAATCCACAGAATCTGTATCTGTATTCCTTCTATCACATCGGTAATGCCGAATTTGTTAAGATTATGCTGCCATCCTTCTTAGCTGCAACGATTCTAATCATTTGTGTATGTTGTTTTGTAAAACCAATACCTCTTACTTTGAAAAAAGATGATGATTACGTACTTAATGGACAACGCACATTTATATACTCCGTATTATTTATCGCTAGTATATTAATTGTATTTCGTATTGTTCCTTATGTAATTGGTACCGTTGCTATTACTATCACCTTATATCTCTTAGATAAGAAAGCAATCAAAGAAGTAAATTATCCTTTGCTTCTAACCTTCTGCGCGTTCTTCGTATTTAGTGGTAACCTCGCAAGAATTCCTGCAGTTCGGTCTTTATTTGGCACTATATTACCTGTTAATCCATCGCTATTTGGAATTTTATCTTGTCAATTAATTAGCAATGTACCTAGTGCAGTGTTATTATCCCATTTTACAACAGATTACAAGAACTTATTACCTGCGGTCAATATTGGTGGATTAGGTACTTTAATAGCATCTTTAGCAAGTTTGATTACATTTAGTGAATATAAGAAACATAATCCAGGTAAAGAGAAGAACTATATTATAAAATTCTCTGTAATTAACTTTGGCTTCCTCATAATACTATATGGAGTACAGTCAATACTTGGATAGTCAATGTTCCGTCAAATGTTATGTTTATCACAAAAGGTCTTATGTGTTAATGATACATCACACATAAGACCTTTTCTATTATCTTAAATCATGTCGTTTTATTATCTCTTCAATAGCTATTATGATAATGTCCCTTTCTTCTATATTGGTATATGGGATATTAACGCACCCTTTTCCCTTTCCCGGTTTTGCAAGTTTTTCTTTTAATAATGCAATATATTCAAAATCCATGGAATGTACCGAAAAATGATTTTTAGCCGGAGAAAATGCTATATAATTGCGCAGTTTACCCGTACCAAGTTTATACGTTGGTATTTGATAAGAGATTACTTCTTCAAGTTCAGGATGTTCTTTTCTCATATAATCTACGAAGAACTCCATCCATTCTCTCTCATTTCCTATTAATTTCTCCATATATGAATTCACTTCATTCTTATTAGACATTCTTTCACCCCGTATATATAATTTACTATTTTTATCTATACATTCTATTTTAATCCCTATAAAGCGGTATTACAATTTATTTTCCTGGTTCGCTGGTTCCAATTTAACACTTTTTATCCCATCAACCTAGAGATACAATTGATTTAACAACCTTTGAAACTCCGATATACTCTTTGAATACTCTTTAACATCCTTACCAAGTGCCTTAGTAGCATCCTCAGTCGTTACCGTCTTAGTTATAACCTTACTTCCACTACTATACTCCCACGATACTTCACCAAGGTTATCAATTAAGGATAAGATTACATATGCATATTGTGACATGCGTTCATTGAATATAGTATCATTTATTATAGAATCTGTAAACTCGATTGTCCAACCATATGGCTCCTCTGTCGTTTGAAGAGAATTAAGAAATTGTCCAAATTCCCCAATCTTTAATGCACCTGCTGTTCTACCATTTGCTGACACATCACCAATATATGCATGTTTGGTTTCATAGATATCATTGGTTTCCCTCGTAATTACTACGCCTTCTTCCCATATAATATGTTCATTCAGTATGATTCTTTTTACTCCACTAGGAATTTCATAACCCACATAATAATCGTTATTATCCTCCCATGGTAGCGCAGCACGCTCGATTAGTTTAATCGTAGCTGTATCATCTTCAATAGTTACCGTGTACTTTTTAAAGACTCTTGCACGATTGGCTAATTCTCCCTGCAAGCTTAACACGTCTTTCCCTTCATTGGTAGTTGACATAGACGGATAATAGTTTGCAACGCTATTAACACTGCCTCCCACTATATACATGCGTATTCCTATGAGAAGCAAGAAAAGTCCTGCTATCAGCGTAACCCCTGTGATAATTTTTTTATTAGTTTGTTGCTTTACCTTTTTTAAGTAATCCATTTCCTTAGTTTCCATAGTAGGTTCTATTGGTGTTTTCATTTCGTTATATAACATCTCACACTCTTTACACTCAGATAAATGTAACTCAATCTCTCTATTTGTCACTTCACTAGTTAACCCTTCAATATAAGTTGGTAACAAATCACGAACTACTTCGCATCTTACTCTACTATCCATTATTTCTTACCTCCTTTAATAACTTCTCCTTACCACGGTAATACGTTACTCTCGCCCAATTCTCTGACTGTCCCATGATTTCCCCTATCTCACGAAAGGAGAGATCCGCAGATAACCTCAGATACATTACTTCTCGCTGTGGCTCCTTTAGCTCATGCAATGCTTTCATAAGATCCATCTTATTCATATTACTTATTACAATATCTTCAGAAGACGGTACTGGTTTATCTATTAGTCCTTGCTCTAACGATTCTTCAATATGATGTTTTTTGCAGTAATTACGCCATTGATTTTTTGCTATTGCACATAACCAAGTGGTAATCTTACAACTCTTATCATATCTGGAATAGCAACGAACTGCCTGATAGAATGTCTCTTGCATCAATTCTTCCGCTATACTCTCGTTATGTGTCATAGAGAAAAGATATTTGAATATCATCTTTGAATATTCCATGTAAATCTGTTCCATGGAATCCTTGTTATCCTTCAAACTGTATCTCCTCCTCTCCTTATATTTTCTATAATTAGCTTTTCTATAATTAATAGTATAATTTCACGTTTCGTTACAGAAAATTATAATTTATTTCACTTTATTTTACTTATTATTTATCTATATCATCAAGGCCGTTATTTTATAAGAAAAGACAAAAAAACAACTGCCCAAAACGAGATGGGCAGTCATAGCTCTTAACAAATTTAAATTCTATATATTTTCTAAACGACATTATTTAAAACGTAGTTAGTATTGTTATAAAATCTATTTTCTTGATACTCAAATAGCTTACTCATGATATTTATTGCAACTTCCTTCATATAAGTAATATCGTTTTCAAAGCCTTTAAATGCCTCTATATACTGGCGGTGATTCTGAAGAAAGTATTGATATAAATTGCATTCTTTACTAAATTTATTCTCTATGCTTCTATCTAATAGTGTCTTTCTTCCTATTGGGCTAACTAAGTACTGATGTAATTTTACTTCATATAGGACATGCCTCTTAATACTTCCAACGAATTCTTCGTTATGAGGAAATGTGAATGCATCTGTTATATAATGAATCATCTTTCCCATACGATAATATTCGCTTCCTCCCCAATTGGATTTACCAGCCAACAACTTAATGCTTCTTCTAATTACACCCCTAGTATTACCGAAATTATGTCCCTTAAACATCTTGCATTTTACGGAACCTCTCATGTAGGTAAATGGATTTCTATCTGGTGCAGTACAACCCATTAGGAATTTTGGTGTATACTTTTCGTCAAATCTATCACCCATTACATCTATCAGATATCTTCCTAATAATTCATGATCTTTTTTCTTCATTTGCTTTTTGCTCTCCTTCTAATCTCTCTACAGGACAACATATCCACTCCTTTTTCCCTATTACTATTATTAAAAAACACTACCATTAAATTTATATACATAGATATGTAAAATCTTCGTAATTTAAATTACTAAAGTACACCTATAGTTAAAACCTCTTTAAACGTACAAGGCATAAACTTCCACTTTATGTAATATTTTTTATTCTTTACTACACTATTATAATCTGTTTCAAACAAAAAAGATAGAGCATCCACCTTTTTTTAGTAAATGCCCTATAATTAACCTTTTTCTATTGTAAGAAGAATGTTAATTCTCCTTCTGCAACTAGGTCCTCGCCTACATATGCTTTTGCTTCTCCGACACCAACAGGCCCCTTCATCTTCGTTATCTTTGTAATTAGCTTAAGTATACAGCCTGGTTCCACTGGTTTACGGAACCTAGCTTTCGTGATTCCACCAAAATAAACTAATTTACCTTTATACTTCTCACAACTTAAGATTGCCACCGCTCCCGTTTGTGCAAGTGCCTCGATAATTAATACTCCTGGCATAACTGGTTTCTCTGGATAATGTCCTTGGAAAAATGGCTCATTGTACGATACTGCCTTGTAAGCAGTCGCTGTATCTCCTGGGATTAATTCCTCTACTCGATCCAATAATAACATTGGAAATCTATGTGGAATGATCTTTTTGATTTCATTAATTCCTAGTATCACTTTTAAGTCCTCCTACTCCTAGCTTGCAAGGAATACGGTTCCAAACCGCATATCTATGCACTTATCAATAGTCAAAAACGTTTATTCGCTATATTTCTTTACTAATATACTTGCATTGTGACCACCGAATCCTAATGAGTTGGAGATTGCATAGTTTACTTCCATATCTCTACCTTCACCAGCTACATAATCTAGATCACATTCTGGATCTGCTATCTTTAATCCAGCTGTTGCATGTACATAAGAATCATCAATTGACTTCACGCAAGTGATAAATTCTACTCCACCTGCTGCACCTAGTAAATGTCCAATCATTGATTTTGTTGAATTGATTGCAAGCTTATTTGCATGATCACCAAAAGCTAATTTAATCGCTCTTGTTTCAAACAAATCATTGTATGGAGTACTTGTTCCATGTGCATTGACATAATTAACTTCTTCTTTTTCAATTCCAGCTTCATTAATTGCTTGTACCATAGCTTTGGCTGCACCGCTACCATCTTCCATTGGTGAAGTAATATGGAAGGCATCACAGCTTGAACCGTATCCTACGATTTCAGCATAGATCTTAGCTCCTCTTGCCTTTGCATGTTCTAATTCTTCAAGAACTACAATACCAGCACCTTCACCCATTACAAAACCATCTCTCTCAGCGTCGAATGGTATAGAAGCACGATTCTTGTCTTTTGATTCACTTAATGCAGTTAAGTTCATAAATCCCGCTAAACCAAGTGGCGTAATAGCAGCTTCACATCCTCCTGCTAACATTGCATCAGCCTCACCGTATTGAATTGTACGGAAAGCATCACCAATTGAATGTGTACCTGTCGCACACGCTGTTACAACACTTGTACATTTGCCTTTTAATCCATGACGAATTGCAACATTTCCTGCTGCCATATTTCCAATTGCCATAGGAATCATAAGAGGAGAGACTCTACCCGGTCCTTTTTCTAATAACTTCTTATTCTCAGCTTCGATAGTACCAAGGCCACCAATACCAGAACCAACGATAACACCAATACGATCTGCATTCGCTTCCGTAACCTCAAGACCGCTATCGTTCATAGCTTCAACAGATGCAGCAATTGCATATTGACAGAATGGGTCCATTCTTCTTGCTTCTTTACGATCCATGTAAGCAGTTGGATCAAAGTTTTTTACTTCTGCTGCTAACTTAACCTTATAATCTTCAGTGCTGAATTTAGTAATCTCATCAATACCAACTGTACCCGCTTTCACATTAGTCCAGAACTCTTCAACAGAATTACCAATCGGTGTAACGGCACCCATACCTGTAATCACAACTCTCTTTTTCATTGTATCTACCTATTCATATCGCCAAGCGATATGGTCACATACAAAAGACTTATCTAAGCCCGCGTGACATCCTTTCTAATTTTTTTATATTTTATTTCATTTTTAATCTATCTGAGATCTTTCTATCTGAAATCTTTCTATCTGAAATTTTATCTATCTTTGTAATTTTTTCTTTTAAGTATTACCCTTGAACTTATTACCTTAAACAAATAAGATACCTTCTATAACAAGCCGGTAGAAAATAAATAACTTCTTATGGACCTCAAAAATGAAAGCTACTCTCAAATATAAGTGTAGTACCTACACCCATCCATACATAAGTAGCAACTTATTATCTCACCATCTAGCTAATCGCCAACTCTACGATTCTTGTAAGACCAGCGAAACTCCTCACAACTTTGCTTCATACATCGAACGCTACGAACTATAATAAGGAAACGATAACGTAATAACTTAGTACTTCTTAGTGTGTGCTCTAGACTTAGGAAGGCGAGGCATGGACGCCGAGCCAGCCCGAACCACGACAGGATGTCGTGTTGAGGGCGTTTCCGTACCTATTGAACTTTTCAAATGCACACACGCTAGAAGTACTTAGTTACGCAATGTGTTTCTGTTTATTGTTCGTAGCTTTCGATGTATGTCTAAAGCCCCCGGAGTTTCGCGTCCCCACACTCAATCTAGATGGCGATTCCGCCATCTACCTTAAATACTTGGCCGGTTACGTAATCACCTTGGCTTGAAGCTAGGAATGATACCATCTTCGCGATATCTTCAGGTTGTCCCATCTTCTTAAGAGGGATTGCATCTGATACTTTTTCTTTCATTGCGTCAGGTAGAGCATTTGTCATATCTGTTTGGATGAATCCAGGTGCAACTGCATTCACATTAATATTTCTTGAAGCAAGTTCTTTGGCAACAGCTTTAGTCATACCGATGATACCTGCTTTTGCTGCACTATAGTTTGTTTGTCCGGCATTTCCAGTAATACCAGAAACAGAAGAAATGTTAATGATCTTACCACTACGTTGTTTTAACATATAACGAGAAGCATGTTTAATGGTATTAAACGCACCTTTTAAGTTTGTTGTGATAACATCATCAAATTCTTGTTCAGACATCTTAAGTAATAGGTTATCTCTTGTAATACCAGCATTATTTACAATAATGTCAATTGATTTATGTTCTTTTACGATTGTATCTATCATCACTTTTACTTCTTCATAGTTTCCTACATTACATCTATATAATGAAGCACGTTTTCCCATCTTTGTAATTGTATTAAGCACTTCACTGGCAGCTTGTTCATTACCACTATAATTGATAATAACATATGCACCTTGACTAGCTAACTCTTCCGCAATTGCTCGCCCTATACCTCGGCTCGCTCCAGTAACTAACGCAACTTTACCCTCTAACATACGATACCCTCCAATTTTTCTAAATCTTCAATCTTCTCTATATTAATAACCGTTACGGTTTTATTAATCTTCTTTAAGAATCCACTTAATGTCTTACCTGGTCCTATCTCAATAAATGTTGAGACACCATTAGCAATCATAAGCTCCATTGTTTGTTGCCAACACACTGGTGAATATACTTGCTTTTCAAGCAATTCCTTCGTCTGTGCAACATCTGTAACGATCTCTGCTTTCGCATTGCAAACATATGGAATTGTCATGGGATTCACTGTAACATTATTAAGTTCCACGCCAAGCTTGTCTCCTGCGCCTTTTAATAAAGCAGAATGGAATGGACCGCTTACATTAAGTTCTAATGCCCTCTTAGCACCAGCTTCTTTTAGTTTATCGCAAGCTGCTAATACGGCTTCTTTCTTTCCAGATATAACAATCTGTCCTGGACAATTATAGTTTGCAGGTTGTACACACATATTTGTCTCAGCTTCTACTTCTTTGCAGATACGTTCAATTGTCTCCACATCAAGTCCTAAGATTGCTGCCATACTTCCCTCGCCATTTGGAACTTCATTTGACATGTAGATTCCTCTTTTACGAACTAAGGTAACAGCATCTTCAAAAGAAAGTACGTCGTTCGCTACTAATGCAGCATATTCTCCTAGAGATAAACCGGCTGTGATATCAGCTTTCATGCCTTTCTTCTTAACGGCTTCAAGAATACTTACACATGCAGTAACCATTGCCGCTTGCGTATATTCTGTTTGATTAAGTTCCTCATTCTCTTCGAAACACATCTTAATCACGTCAAAATCTAAGACTTTATTAGCACGTTCAAAAACTTCTTTACTCTCCTCAACTTGCTCATAGAAATCCTTAGCCATTCCCACATATTGTGCTCCTTGGCCAGGAAATAGAAACGCTGTCTTATACATACAAACACCCATATGCCCTTTCTATTATACTTAATAACATATCTATTACTATAATTTGCTTATAAAAATGCCCTAGTTAACCAAGTAAGTCATATACTCCATCCATCAGACGGAATATCTTTCGTAGACTTATATTGGTTATAGGGCAATTTCATCATTTATTATGAGTACAATCCTTATGCTAATTTAGCTTCGATATATTTAGCTGCTTCTGCAACAGTTCTGATTTGTGGTAAATCTTCACTTGGAATTTCAATATCAAATTTTTCTTCCATAGCCATTGCTAATTCAAATAAATCTAATGAATCAGCTCCTAAATCCTCAATAAAGTTTGTTTCATCTTTTAATTCTTCTACACCTACATTTAATTGGTCTGCTACTAATTCCTTTAATTCATTTAAATCCATTATTAATTCCTCCTAAATTACCATTCAATTAATATGGTCCCCCAAGTAAGACCACCGCCGAATCCTGATAGGATAATTTTATCTCCTCGGCTCAACATGTTTTTTTTATTCATCTTGTCGAGTAAAATTGGAATACTAGCTGCTGAGGTATTGCCATACTTGTCAAGATTCATTGGGAACTTCTCGATTGGTTCCTTAAGTTTCTTTGCCACTGACTCTAGTATTCGTTGATTCGCTTGATGCAATACATAATAACGAATCTCATCCTTTGTATAATTGTTCTTTTCAATGACTTGTTGTATCGTTAATGGTATGGTTCTGATAACAAATTTAAAAACTTCTTGTCCTTCCATCTTGATATAATCCAGCGATATTTCGTCAGAAATTATATCTCCTCTAGAAACTAGTGGATTGTTTATATATCGACTTGCACAAGTCAACGCATCTTTTTTAGTACCATCTGAACCCATTATTGATTCAAACACTCCAGTTTCAGAGGCTTGTACAATCGACGCTCCAGCTCCATCACCAAAAAGTACACAGGTTGATCGATCATTCCAATCAAGCATCTTAGATAACACCTCAGCACCAATTAAAAGTGCTGTCCTATAGATTCCTGCTTTTATAAATGCATAAGCTGTATTAAGTGCGAATACAAAACCAGAACACGCGGCGCTAAGATCATAGCAAACTGCATTCATTGCACCAATTTCCGCTTGAACTTCACAAGCGGTATTCGGCAGAAAATTATCTGGCGACATTGTTGCGACAATTATGATATCGATATCCATAGGATCGATATCTGATTCCGCAATTGCTTTTGCTGCTGCTTTCGCTGCCATACATGCTGTTCCTTCACCTGCAGTAACTCTACGTTGTCTTATACCGGTTCGACTACTAATCCACTCATCACTTGTATCAACGATTCGAGACAAGAACTCATTATCAACCACATGCTCTGGTAGATAACTCCCTGTACTGACAAATCTCATCTCCATGCCATGTACCATGCCTTTCCGCCATCGCTTAATAGATATCCTTGTTTCGATACATTCCCATTATGACAGTATCCTTCTATTAAGTCAAAACATTTTTTACAAATTACTTTGATATCCAAAGTATATTGGTTGATGTGTTATTTGTCAAGAAAATTTTTCAATAAGGTGTAGTTTTTTACTTACATTATTCGATACATAATTCACGCTCAGCCAAAATAAAAAAAACCATCTGCTTATTTAACAGATGGTTTTGCTCTTCTATTCTCTATAAAATTAACGGTTACTCCATACCGATTTTATCAAATGGTGAAATTCTGTTACATCAATGGTGCAAATAATCTTAGTACTGCTTGTACAAGTCTCATAGGTAATCTCCTATAACAATTCTCAGTTGTTATCTCTTTACTAACCTTGAATACTTCTAGGGCATCTTCTTTCACTTGTTGTACTACTTTAGAATCATATAAGAATACGCCACACTCAAAATGAAGATATAAACTTCGGTAGTCCATATTAATGGTACCAACCGTTGCGACTTCATCATCACATACAAAACATTTAGAATGTATGAACCCTGGCGTGTATTCGAATATCTTTACTCCATTTCTTACTAGCTGTCCATAATATGACTGCGTTAACCAGAATGCATATTTCTTATCTGGGATACCTGGTGTAACAATATGGACATCTACGCCCTTCTTAGCAGCAAGACAGAGCGCTGTCATCATCTCATTATCAATAATTAGATATGGGGTATACATATAGATGTAATTCGTCGCTGCATTAATCATATTAATATATACATTCTCTCCAACGACTTCCTGGTCAAGGGGAGAATCACCATATGGTTGAATGAAACCATCTGACTCAAATACATTCTCGAAATGTATATGTGGATAGAAAATTGATATATCCTCATCCGTTGGACACATTGCATTCCAAGTCTGCAAGAACATGACTGTGAAATTCCAAACAGCCTCTCCCTTTAACATTAATCCCGCATCTTTCCAATACCCAAACCGTTCAATGTGATTAATATACTCATCAGCTAGATTAAGCCCACCAGTAAACGCTGTATGACCATCGATTACAAGTATTTTTCTATGGTCACGATGGTTCATGGCAACTGAGAATATTGGTATATATGGATTAAACGCAAAGCATTTGATCCCCATTTTCTGCATCTTTTGATGGTATGGATAGGGTAAAGTTCTTAAACAGCCAAAATCATCGTAAATAAGACGAACGTCAAGTCCTTCTTTAGCCTTTTGTTCGAGAATTTCTAATATACTATCCCACATCTTACCTTCCTCGATAATAAAATACTCAAGAAAGATATAGTGTTTTGCCTTCTTTAGTTCCTCCAGTATAATAGGGAAATTCTCTTCACCAGACTTATAATATTCTGCAACTGTATTCTTATAAATCGGAAAATCGGTAACTTTATGAATGTAGGCAGATTGCAATGCAACCTGTTTATTCGAATCTCTTAATTCCTTGATTACCTCTTCCGATTGTATTAAAAATGGCTTCGTTGTCTGATATTGTTTATCTAACTTTGCTCGCATCTTTCTAGAAGGCTGTTTATTCCCCATTGATGCATAAAGCAATCCACCTAGTAATGGAAAATACAAAATGGGTACAACCCAAGCCAACTTATATGCCGGATTATCCTCTTTATTGATGATGTATAACACAGCAATAATACTTAGTATATTAAATAGCAAGGATATAATTGCACTATATTGACTTAGTTTAACAAGAAACAACACAAACCAGCCAACTTGAAGCGCTAGGATTATTCCAACAATAACAAGTCTGCTAAACATTAACTTTAAAAATTTAACGCCTATCTCTTTTACTCTCTCCATATCCACACCCATGCTAGCGCATTTACCCTTCATCCCTTATTCTATATAGTATCTTTAATACAAAATAACACGATTTTGATCTTCCTATTATTTTATCGTGTATTATAAGGGTTGTCTAGTAAAAAATTGTAATTTAGGGTTTTATAGCAATACTATCTATGTTAATTAACTGTGTATAAGGAATCTAGAGGTTATAAAATACTTATTGCAATTGCAATTCATATAACTTCTTGTAAATCCCGTTCTCTTGTAATAACTCTTGATGCGTACCACTCTCTCGAATACGTCCCTTATGCATAACCATAATCTGATCTGCATGCTGAATGGTAGATAGACGATGAGCAACCATAATGGTTGTTCGATTTGTCATTAGCTTTTCTAATGCCTCTTGAATCAACTGCTCAGTCTCCGTATCAATATTAGCAGTCGCTTCATCCATAACAAGAATTCTTGGATTGAATGCTAATGTTCTTGCAAAGGATAACAATTGTCTTTGACCAGCCGACAACGTAGCTCCACGCTCCGTTACAGCTTCATCGTAACCATGACTTAATTTCTGAATGAATGCATCAGCATTAACATATCTCGCAGCTTCCATAACAGTTTCATCACTAATCTCTTCACTTTTAAGACGGATATTACTCTTAATATCTCCTGTGAATACGAATACGTCTTGTTGCACTTGGCCTATGGCTGCACGTAATTGATCTATACTTAATTCTTTGATATTCACACCATCTATTAAGATTTCACCCTTTTGGATATCATAGTATCTACCTATTAGATTTAATATAGAAGATTTACCTGCACCTGTCGCACCCACGAAAGCTACCTTCTGGCCTGGTTCTATTACAAAACTAACATCTTTAAGAATCCACTCTTCTCCAATATAGGCAAACCAGACATTCTTAAACTCAATGCGACCTTTGACTTCTGGTAATTCAACTGGTAACTCTGGATTTTCCACTATAATTTCTTCATCTAAGATTGTGAAAATCTTCTCTGCTGAGGCCATAGCTGATTGCAGAGTACTGAATTGTTCCGCAATCTCTTGTATCGGTTCGAAGAAAGAACCAATATACTGGATAAATATATATAAAGTACCCATGGATATCATTCCACTAAGATATGAATTACCACCTACCCAAATAATAATTACCAAAGCAATAACAGATAGCATATAGATCGATGGTCTAAATATTGCAAATACCATCATTTCACGATAATTTGCACGATATAGTTCCTTGCTCTTACCTTCGAATTCTTTGAGCTTTTCCTGTTCTCTTGCAAAGATCTGAATCAGTTTCATACCCGAAATATGCTCTGATAGATACGTATTGATTGCCGTTAACTTTGTTCTTGCAATACGATAAGTAGCTCTTGATATCTTCTTGAAAAGGAAGGTTAAGAAGATAATGAATGGCAATAGTATGAAAGCATACATCGACATACGAATGTTAATGCTTAACATAACTACTGCAAGACCAATAATCTTTACTATATTCTTAAACAATTTAACCAATATATTCGTATACATCTCATTCAAAGATTCTACGTCATTGGTAACTCTAGTTACGATTCGCCCAACTGGGGTTATATCAAAGAATCGCAACGATAGATTATGAATATGTTCGAACACTTCCTGTCTAATATTATAGATAATATTCTGACCAGTTAATTGTAACAACCATGTCTGCAAGCAGTTACATACAAAACTCGCCAATAGTACAATCAAATACACGATTGCAATTCTCTGAATACCAGTGAAATCACTTTTACGAATTAATTTTAATTCGTCTTTATTCATTAAAGTACCTGTATACTCATTACCTTCTACGGTTACGCCAATGGATTGTCCTCCCTGCATTACTTGAACAGATTTCACTAATTCTTCGGAACTATCCATCAGTTTTTTTTGTACTGTTTGATCTACATCTTCAAACATATAGTAATTATCCTCATATAAGAACAACTGATAATACGAATCACTATCTTCACTATCTTTACTATCTTTACTTAGATAGATCCCATGATATGATACTGCTCCCTTGCTTCCTTCTTCGACTTGTACGTAAGGAATATCATAGCCATCTATAAAAGTATCAATTGCATCTCCCACTAGTATTGGTCGTAATAATTCAAATCCCGTAATTGCTAATACTAGCACAAATACAACCATAATTAAGTGAACATAAGGTTTTGCATAGCGAAGTAACCTTCCTAATACATTTCCTTTCATCGACTTTTCATAATCTTCTTCAATTATCTGTTTCACAAGGTCACCTCCTATTCTTCAGCTACTAGCTGTTTCTCTAATTGTTGTTTTCGATACAAGTTTGCATAGATACCCTCATGGGCGATTAATGTATCATGAGTGCCGTACTCTGCCATTTTACCTTCATCAAGCACAAGAATTTGATCTGCACTTTGTATTGTCGAGATTCTATGAGCGATAATAATTGTTGTCTTATCTTGGCGATTATCCTTAAGATTTTTAAGAATTCTCTCTTCTGTATCGGTATCAACCGCTGAAAGCGCATCATCTAATATTAGGATTGGTGCCTCTTTCATCAATGCTCTCGCGATAGAACTCCTCTGTTTTTGCCCACCTGATAAGGTAACCCCTCTTTCACCAACAATAGTTTCATATTGAAATGGAAAATCCATAATATTATCATGGATACATGCTTGCTTTGCGGCTTCCTCGATTCTACTTTGATCAGACTCATCGGCACCAAATGCAATGTTATTACCTAATGTATCTGAGAACAGGAAATTATCCTGCGGAACATAAGCGATTCCTTCTCGTAGTACCTTAAGCGGAACTTTCCTTATATCTATACCATCAATGGTAATCATACCGTGTTCTGTGTTATACATACGAAGCAGTAGGTTAGCAAGAGTTGTCTTACCACTGCCTGTTCTTCCAAGAATCGCAAGTGTACTTCCCTTATTAACTGTAAGATTAAGATCCTTCAATACCTGATTATCTTGGTTATTATACGCAAAGGATAAGTTATGGAATTCAATGTCTCCCTTAATTTCCACTTCACCTTTATTGGCTTTAATGAACTCATCTAATGTTGCCTCATCAAAGATCTCCGCCTCTTCCTTGAATACGCTCTGAATCCTCTTATAGGATGCTCGTCCTTGTGAGAAGAATGTAATACTATCTCCAACTGCAATCATCGGCCATACCAACATGTTGATATATTGATTGAAGGCAATAAATCGTCCCAAGGATATTTCCCCTATCATAGTTAAATATCCTCCATAGAATAATGTAATTAAGCTACTTAGTCCAACAACAACGTCAAGTAAAGGCATTACCGTAGCTTGTAACTTTACTACTTTCATGTTCTTATCTTTATTATTCTTATTAGCTTTCGCAAACGAAAGCATTTCTTTTCTTTCTTGTACAAATGCTTTAATAACACGAACACCTGAGATACTTTCTTGTACTTCATCTGTCAGATCAGAAAAAGCTTGTTGTTTCTCTCTAAAACGTTTTTCAGCCTGCTTTCCATACCAGATACCACCGGCAGCAATAATCCCCATTGGTATAACTGCCATGATTGTTAATCGCAAGTCGACATGGGTAATCATCTTACCAAGTACGAGAATTGTTAATATAATAGCATCAAATGTTGTAATAACAGCCGGCCCTATAGACATACGTACCGCATTCAAATCATTGGTAAAGTACGTCATTAGTTCACCCGTCTTGTTCTCGTTGTAATAGCGCATAGATAGCGTTTCTAGATGGGCAAACATGTCATTTCTTATTTCGTACTCAATTGCTCTTGCCGATCCAAAGATAAAATATCTCCAGAAGAATCTACCAATAGCTAATAGAAGTCCTATTAGCAAGATTTTAATGACTCCTTGTACAACCCCATCCATACCCATGGAATGGCTTTGTAATCCATCTGTAATCTCTCCCGTAAATTGAGGTATGTATAAGTTTAATATATCAACAACTAATAGTATTACTGTACCCGCGATGTATTTCCACTTATATTTCCCAATATAATAAAACAAGGTATACTTCTGTTTCATAACTACCAACCTCTCTTTTCCCCAACGAATACTTCCTCATCCTGTAAATCTTCAAAAACCGTCACTCTATATCTTAACATAATTAAGCTAATTTAATGATGGCTTATCTTCTTTTTCTTTTGTAATAAATTTTCTTTAATCTATTGCCCCTCAAATCTCTATATATAAAAGACCAACTTTCTCTCCTTAGAAGTAAAATTCTCAAGGAAAGAAAGCTGGTCTAACTTTAGTTTTCATGCTTCTTTAATTATCTCTATATCTTACAATAAATATCTTATAACCTGAAACACAACAGATGTTACACGGAATGCAATCTTCTTCCACCAAGGCAATTCTGGAAGAGCGACATCTTCTCCAGCTACATACTCACCGCTACTATCCACTTCATAGGATTGTTCTTTCATGACATTCATTGCATTCTCTAACTCTTTATTAAACTCTTCACCATGAACAACAAGCATTGTTTCTGTGTCTAAGTACACACTTCGCATATCAAAATTATATGATCCAATAATTGAAATATCATTATCAATTAATACAGATTTATTATGCATAGAATATTTTCCTGCAAACTCATAAACCGCAGCTCCTGTGTCTAATACATCTTGTTTATTGAAAAGATAATCCGAAGATGCCATATAATTATCTCCCACTTCAATGGAGTTAATTAACATGTCATATTGTCTTAACTTACCTTTTAACTTCTTGAGATCGTTCTCCATTGCTTTATTAAGAACAACATAAGGAGTCTGAATAATTACACGATCTTTAGCGTTCTGCATCAACTCATTAATTTGATACCAGATATATGGCTCTTTGGACATTATAGTAATTGGATTCGTTATTAACGTAATCTTATTGGTTGGAACTGTATAATCCATATAATCAAATTCATCTGTCATAATATCCGGACGTTCTGCTAACAAGTTCTGGTATGTCTCTTCTAACATCTTTTTCGCCGGTGCTATCCTTTTCTTACGTGAAAGCGGAACACTGTCGAACACAATCTCACTATCCTTAGAATTCCACAAAGTGTAGAAATATTCTTCTACTTCTTTAATTACACTTTCCTCTGAACGGTCTGTTTCTGCAGCCGTATTATACACGAAGATATCACGGTCATAACTTAACACTCTCGTGTTATATGTTCCTAAGAAATAATTTGATGTATTACGCCCCCCTAAAATTAACATACGATCATCGATAATTACATATTTATCGTGAAGTCGCCCATTGACTGTCCATGGCTTCATTAGATTAAGCATGTTGTAATATTTAATAGTAATGTTATCATGTGCAGCCAACACATAATACATTGGATCCCTCTCCATATCAATTCCTGCTGATAAACCGTCGGCTATAATCTCAACTTTAACCCCACGATCAGCTGCTGCCAATACCGTTGCAAATATCTCCTGACTAGCTCTATCCGTCTTAAAGGAAAAGGAAGACATAATTATCTTTTCCTTAGCTTCATTTAACATACGAAGACGAATGTCAAGTGCTTCATCACTATCCTCAACGACTGCTGCTCGGTCAACAGAAACGTCATCTCCATAAAAACGACTCACCTCTAAACCTTCCTTAGCTGAGTCGCTTACTTCCTTATGAAATATAAATGGTAACGTAGCACCTAGAATCAAATAGATTACATAAAGTATTAGCAAGATAATAACTGTTTTAATTACTTTCTTCTTATTCCTGGTTAACATCTTACACTTCCTTATAAACGTTTAATTCTTATCTCTAGAACTTCGTTCTATCGCACTTATGAGAATCAGCTTTGCTGATTCTCATAAGTTATATCATAACACTTCGATGGCTACATTTCCACCCCTTACAACTTGCACTTTCGGGAATTTCTTCATTAATTCGACAATGTCGTTGTTCTTCTCTTCTGTATTTGTGGATTCAATGATTAGTCCCTGCGTATTATAATCTACAATTTTTGCCTCAAATACACTGGCAATCTGAAGAATTTCACTACGATCTGACTTATTACATTCTTTCACCTTAATATAGAGAAGTTCCTTCTTAACGATTGCCATATCAGTTAAATCAATTACCTTGATTACATCTACCATTCTATTTAACTGTTTCTTAATTTGTTCGAATACTTCATCATTGCAATTAGCTCCGATTGTTATTCTAGATATTGTTAGATCTTCTGTTGTCCCTACTGTAAGACTCTCCATATTATAGCCTTTACCGGAAAATAAGCCCGCTATTTTAGCTAATACACCTACATTATTCTCAACATGCAATGCAATCCATCTCTTCTTCATCTCAATACCTCCTTTTCTATACATCAAGTATCATATCTTTTAATGCATTACCAGAACGTATCATTGGTAATACGATGAACTCACTGTCTATCATACATTCAATAATTGTTGGTCTTTTCGTTTCTTTCATAGCCTCTGAAAGTGCAGATGAAAGCTCTTCCCCACTCCAAACCCTTATACCTGCTGCATCATAACTTTCAGCTAATTTAACAAAGTCTGGTGAATATGGAGGACAGGCTTTCTCCCCATCTTTACAAGCGTGATTGCAACTCTTACGATAACGTAGGCAAGTAGCTGAATAACGTTTGTTGTAGAAGATTTGTTGCATCTGACGAACCATTCCAAGATAACTATTATTAACTAGTATGATTATAATTGGTAACTCTTGTGCAACAGCTGTTGCCATCTCTTGAATATTCATCTGCATACCACCATCTCCCGATATACAGATTACGGTTTTATCTGGATTTCCTAACTTAGCACCAATCGCCCCTGGTAAACCAAATCCCATGGTTCCTAGACCTCCTGAAGTAACTAATTTCTTAGTTGCATCCATATGGAGATTCTGTGTCGTCCACATCTGATGTTGCCCTACATCAGTTACAATCACCGCTTCTTTATCCTTAATCGCCTCATTTACCCCTGACATAATCTGTCTTGGTGTCAATCCTTCATGTGATTCTGTCTCTACATCAATCGGATGCTTTTTATCCCACTTCTTGATTTCTTCAAACCAAGGCGAGAAGTCATGTAACCCACTTAAGTCACATTCTAACAAACTTTCGATTGCATTCTTCGCATCGCCAACAATAGGTATATCTACTTGGATATTTCTTGAGATAGATGCGGTATCGATATCAATATGTATAATCTTCGCTTTTTGGGCAAATTCGCTGATTTTACCTGTAATTCTATCATTAAATCTGGTTCCTATTGAAAACAGTACATCACATTCTTCAATCGCCCTATTACCTGCATAACATCCATGCATTCCTATATTCCCTATAAATAATTCATGGTCAGTTGGAATGGAGCCACGGCCCATGATACTTGTTACTACTGGAATCTTCGTAGCCTCAGCTAACTTAGTAAATACCTCTCCTGCATGAGCAATATTTACACCACCCCCCACTAAGAATAGTGGCCTTCTTGCTGTTTCGAGCATGGTAACAGCACGTTTGATTTGTCCTGCATGTGCCGTTGTATTCGGTTTATAGCTTCGGATGTTTACACTTTTTGGATACTTGTCATCACCTAACTTCTTCATAATATCCGCAGGTAAATCTACAAGTACAGGACCTGGTTTACCAGTTCTTGCAATATAGAAGGCTTCTTTTATGACTCTACCAAGATCCCTACGATCTGTTACCATAACGCTATGTTTTGTGATACTTCTTGTAATACCTACAATATCAACTTCTTGGAATGCATCATTGCCAATTACGCCTGTCGGTACCTGACCTGTGAAGCATACAAGTGGTACGCTATCATAATTAGCAGTTGCAATACCAGTAACTAGGTTAGTTGCACCAGGCCCACTTGTAACAAGACATACGCCTACTCTTCCAGTAGAACGTGCGTAACCGTCTGCCTCATGAATTAGCGCTTGCTCATGTCTTGGGAGGATTAATTCAATATCATCTTCCTCATATAGTTGATCAAATAAATCCATTACAAACCCGCCTGGATATGCGAATAATGTATCTACACCTTCTTCTTTTAATGCCTTAACAAACAATTCGGTTCCTTTAATCATATCTCTACCTCCTATTTTAATATAAATAAAAAAGCCCTAAGTAAGAATTGTCATCTTACTTAGGGCGAATATACTCCGTGTTACCACCTAATTTCAAAGCTTGCGCTTTGCTCTCTACCAGTACGAGTTACATATGTATATACAACCGATACTGCTTCCCTTATAACGGTGGAAATTCCGTTGAAGCCTACTTAAAACTTAATACGTTTCTTTCAGTTCACAGCTCAAAGGCTACTTCCATACTTCCTTCATGAAGATTCACACCAGCCATCTTCTCTCTTTGCTTTAGGTGAGTATGTACTCCTCCTCGTCATTGCCTTATTAATATATTCAGTTTTTCATAGTAACGTGTCAAAACGATATATTGTTATGATTATAATTGAATGTGTATAATTTTGTCAAGTATATAATATGTTTTTCTATAAATTATTCTGCGGGATACAGTAATATACCGGATTTCTAACTAAGGTTTTTAAATTTTCTAAAATATGATATACTAATTTCCATGTGTTACATAGAATGTAAAGTGATACTATAGGAAATTATGAAACTCTTTGTAATGCCGCCATGGAGAAGGGTTTCGCAATTTTCTACAAAATATTTATATTGAAAGGAGTCTATATGTCAGAATTCAAGGTAATCAAACCAACTGAAATAGACACAAATGTCTGCAAGTTAATCGGAAAAGACTGGATGCTCGTAACTGCAAAGAAGGGTATTCAAGTCAATACAATGACAGCATCATGGGGAGGACTTGGTGTTATGTGGGGTAGAGATGTAGTCTACACAGTTATTCGTCCTCAACGCTTTACTAAAGAGTTCATAGATAGTTCCACTCATTTTTCTTTATCCTTCTACGATAATAACTATAGAGATACGTTATCATACTTAGGAAAGGTATCTGGACGCGACGAAGACAAGATTAGTAAATCAGGTCTTACCATCGCTGAGGAACTTGATACTCCATATTTTGAAGAAGCAAACCTTGTACTTATCTGCAAGAAGCTGTTTGCACAACCGTTAGGTGAATACAATTTTCTTGATCCCTCTCTAATTGAGAAATGGTATCCTAATAAGGATTATCATCAGTTATATATTGCTGAAATTGAAAAAGTCCTTATAAAATAATAAATAAAACAACGAACCGAATTGGGCTCTAATTACATATAACCAATTCGATTCGTTATTTTTTATTAATCCTAATTAGATAATTCACTCGATTTACGAGCTCTGTACTCAGCCAGCATCAAATCTACCATCTCACCATAACTTTGCTCTCCACTTGCTTGGTTATTTGCCTTTAGATAGGCATCATTAAGCTTAGATGATACCGTACTAATTACTTCATTATGATATGTGCTCCAATACATCGAGTTGGCTACACGATCCGCCAATACCTCCTCGCTATACATATCTCTTATCTTCTTATATAGTTCTTTATCATGATCATATAGTTGACTTGTTGCATAGGATAACGCGTCCATAGTACCACTGTATTGGAATTCAATATTGTCAGAATTCATACATGCCAAATAAGCAATATAATTTGCTTCGTTCTCTCTCATATAGCCTTTTTGATGAGCAAGTTCATGACACATAGTCGCTGGAATTCCGTAATCAGCCACGTCAACATTGACATTGGCTTCCATTGTAATTGTAACAAATATACCTGTTGTATCGGTATATGACATTGCCCTAGATGCAAGTACTGGTTTAGGCACACTATAATAGCCCGATAATGAATCATAGCTCTCACCTAATTGACTCATAATTCTCTTAGCTTCTTTGGCAGTCTCATAATCCGATGTAGATAGTTTGAATATTCCGTCTTCATCCACACTTGTAATCTGGGCTCTCAATTCATTTGCTCTTAACGCAAGTTCTTCACATAGACCATATAGTTCTTCAATGGAGTACTTCTCTACTGTTAATCCACTAATCTTACTAAAAGGATAACGATAATAATTTGCCCCACAAAAGACCACAAATAGAAAATAAGCTGTACTAGCAATACATAATGCATTCACTACATAACACGCTATTGTCTTCTTGCGATTTCCCTTATCACGTACTAGCTTTCTCACCATACGGGAAACGATATATATAACTAGAAATGGGCTACAAAAAAGTCCAATTTCAGCAATAGATATTGGTATAATCCCCGTTATAAAACTCCAAACCTGTGCAAAGATACGATAAATCCCTCTTGAAAACCAGTACTCCGCTATATATTCATTATGCCTTACTATTAATAATATAACTAACCCTAATGGAAACAAGGTAAGTAACCAAATTCTCTTTTTATGTAACAATTCTTTCAACGCCTTACTCTCCTCTCCTCTTACTATACACTTTCACATTTGTCTATAGTATACTCTATTTTAACCTGCAACTGCAATGTTATAAAACATGTTTTGGATTTTCGATCCCACACAGTAAAAGGGTATCAATTCTAATTTAAGAATCGATACCCTTTTACTGTTTCCTATTACTTTCTGGCTGTTCCATATTAGCGATTTCCATTATTCTCGGCACCTACTACACAATATGTTTTTTTATTATATTGTTTAATGTAAGCACCCGCCAATCCAAATAATGCTGCTAGTACAAATATTTTCTTAATCATACACATAAACCTCCTTATTAATCTTGTGGCTATTATAAATTAATATCTTGTCTACTATAGTTATAACACATATATATTAAGTTTATGCGGTTCTAATAATTAAGATATTATTAAGAAGATCTAAAGATGATAATCCCTTGTTTTACTCGGTTAATCTACCTCAGCATATGATAGATGAAAAGTATCCTTGTTTATAATAAATATATCACCCATATCTTGTTTATTCACTGCTATATAATCCCCAATATCACCATACATATAATTATCTGGTTCCCATCTTGTGAATAATTTTGTTATTTTATTAACTGGTCTCGCATATATATCTTGATCTACCTTAGCCGCGCATGCTTTTGCATACTTATCAAGAGATATTGAAGTACCATCAAACTGGTTTTTAATAATTGGCATATATGGCGTAGAATAATTAATGTCTGCTTCCACAGGTTGATATACCTGTAGAAACTTCTCCTCCTCCATTATACAAACTTCTCCATATACTCCAAGAATAACATATAATTTATCATCTACTATAATATCAATATCACCTTCCAGAGTACGAATTAAAATAGACGTACCTACTCTAATATGCTCCGAAAACTTAATATAGCCAATTGGCTCCCTGGTCTTGCGATATTTTTTCATCTGCGATAAATCAACACTGTAACTTGGAGCATCTATAACTTCAAAACTTTCAAAATACTGATTCATACGTTCCTCAAAGTAATCCTCATGATTCATATCATTATATTGTGCTTCAAACAATGAACGTTGTATAAAGCCTCCAGCTTTTTCATTATGTCCTCCACCCGATCCGATAACATCTGTTAGATAACTTGCTAGTTCACAAGCTTTCACTTCCTTGATACAGCTACGAACGGATATCTTAATACCGTCATGCACTTCATTAAACACAACACAAGTATTGATACTATCTACTTGTAATAAGAAATCACTAATTAAACCTAGTATATTCGGATCACAAGGTTTAACCCTAATTACAGCAAAGTTATGCTTCTTATTATGGATATATCGTCGTAATGCTAACCCTGCTATCTCTAATTCATCAAGTGAAATATTAGAATTACGTAGTCTCGTGATCGTTGCCTGTTCATAATCAAGCATATCTCGCATATCACGGTCTAACGGATGGAATATCTCAGCAAGTTGCCCTGTGTCTGTATATAAGCCGTAATATAATGCTGTTGCAATCTTAACGTCTGAGTTCACATCAAATCCTTCATATTGCAACAACTGCCAGACAAGAGTGGAACAACATCCAAGATAACTACGTACATCTGAATACTTATATTGACTAATATTAATCTCCAATTGATGATGATCAATAATTGCAACTTCCCTGGCTTCATGTCTAGTTATATTTCCTGTCCCATACTGGCAATCCACTGTAATTAGAAGTTCTATATCGATTGGCTCAACAACATATTCGATTGGAATGTTAAGTTTTTCTATCATTAATAATAAATTACTCTTTTGTATTTTATAACGTCCACTATAGATAAAGCGGACCTTTTTTCCTTTTGATTTGAAAAAACAATATAATGCGTACCCTGACGCTAAACTGTCTGCATCTGGATTATCATGACTTTGTATCACAATATTCTCGTAGTCTAATAAATTACTTAAACGCATTTTACTTCCTTTCTCACAGTGCAAGCTTTATCTTAATGTTTCTTACTATTTTCTGTATCTTATGTTGTTCAAACAATAGATCCCATTCCATAAGTATATCAAACGAAATATAGTTTTTACAACTGTAAATAATTGAATCCTTACTTTTCCTAATAAATCGTTTCATATATTTCAAATCGCCTTAGCTCCCAGCCATTATTATCCATACTTTTTCTGTCTAAAACCAAAGCCCAAAAGAAGACTATAAAATCAGCATGGTTTTCCGCTGCTAATTCTATAGTCTCCTCGTTTCTTAAATCTATATAATTTCTATAACTCTACCTTTACTCTATCCAAATGCCAGATTTCCTTCGCATACTCTTCAATTGTACGGTCAGAAGTAAACTTTCCTGTACTTGCTACATTTAAGATAGCCGATTTAGCCCATCTTGTCTGATCTCTATATGCCTCTTCCACACGTTTCTGTGCTGCTTCATAAGAACGGAAGTCCTTTAATATAAAGTACTGATCTGCTCGTTCACCACCGTTGCTATCAAGTAAAGAATTGTAGATTTCACGGAACAATTCTGGGTTTTCAGGTGAATAATAGCCATTCACTAACTGAGTTAACACTGTCCGTATATCTTGGTCATTGTTGTAGATATCTCTAGGGTTATATCCGCCCTCTTGCTCATACTTAATTACCTCGTCAGATGATAGGCCAAAGATAAATGCATTCTCTTCTCCTACTTCTTCAACGATTTCGACGTTTGCACCATCCATTGTCCCTAGTGTTAGTGCTCCATTCAGCATGAACTTCATATTACCTGTTCCTGATGCCTCTTTACTTGCCGTTGAGATCTGTTCCGATACATCAGCTGCAGCAAAAATCATCTCGGCATTGGATACGCGATAATTTTCAATGAATACTACTTTCAATTTATTCTGAATGTACTTGTCGTTATTGACAACATCTCCGATACTATTAATTAACTTAATAATTGCTTTTGCTCTACGATACCCTGCAGAAGCTTTCGCCCCGAAGATAAATGTTCTTGGATAGAAGTCCATCTCCGGATTTTTCTTTAATTGATTATATAGATGCATTACATGTAAGATGTTAAGCAATTGTCTCTTATACTCATGTAGTCTCTTTACTTGTATATCAAAAATCGATCTAGGGTCCACTTCGATTCCGTTATGCTCTTTGATATAAGCAGCAAGCCTGATTTTATTTTGATATTTAATTTGCATAAATTCTTTCTGACATTTGAGGTCATCAGCATATACTTTCAGTTCACTCATATGTTGTAAATTCGTAATCCAGTCATCACCGATCTTACTTGTTACCCAATTAGCTAGCAATGGATTCCCATGTAATAAGAATCTCCTCTGTGTGATACCGTTAGTCTTATTATTAAACTTCTCTGGCATCATCTGATAGAAATCTTTCAACTGCTGATTCTTCAATATCTCAGTATGCAATCTGGCTACACCATTTACTGAAAAACTTGCTACAATGGCAAGATGCGCCATCTTTACTTGACCATCATAGACAATAGCCATCTTCTCAATCTTCTTGTAGTCGTTTGGATATTTTGCCTGGATTTCTAATACAAATCTTCTATTAATCTCTTCTACAATCTGATAGATGCGAGGTAACAATCTTGAGAATAATTCGAGTGGCCATTTCTCAAGTGCCTCTGACATAATCGTATGATTGGTATATGCACAGGTCTTTGTTGTAATATTCCACGCTTCATCCCATGATAGGTAATAATCATCCATAAGAATCCTCATGAACTCAGCAACTGTGACAGTTGGATGTGTATCATTTAATTGAAAACATACCTTTTCATGAATATTACGAATATCTTCATGTTTCTCCATGTATTTGATAACTGCTCTTTGTATACTAGCAGATACAAAGAAATACTGTTGTTTAAGCCGTAATTCCTTACCTGCGTAATGATTATCATTCGGATATAATACTTCACATATGGTACGAGCAAGGTTCTGTTGTTCTACTGCCTTTTGGTAATCCCCTTTATCAAAGGAATCTAGATTAAAGGTATCAATTGCCTCAGCATCCCATATTCGTAGTGTATTCACTACATTATTACCATAACCAACAATAGGAAGATCATATGGTACAGCAAGAACAGATTGATAGTTTTCCTGTACAAACTTCTCTCTTCCTTTATCATCCTTGGTAATACGAACATAACCACCAAATTTAACTTCAACAGCATATTCTGCTCGCTTCATCTCGAATGGATTTCCATTTTTCAACCAATTATCTGGCACTTCAACTTGATAACCATTCTCGATTTTTTGTTCAAACATTCCATATTTATAACGTATTCCACAACCATATGCGGGATATCCTAGAGTTGATAGTGAATCTAAAAAGCATGCTGCTAATCGTCCCAGACCACCATTACCAAGCGCAGGGTCTGGTTCTTGATCTTCTATTACATTCAAATCGATTCCAAGTTCATCTAATGCTTCTTCAATAATATTATTGGCTCGCATATTAATAATATTATTCCCTAGTGCTCTACCCATTAAGAATTCCATCGACAGATAATAAACGGTTTTTACATCTTTTTCTTCGTATTCTCTATGTGTAGCCATCCATTGGTCTATTATTATATCTTTTACCGCATAGGATACTGCTTGATACAATTGTTGTTTAGATGCTTCGCTAACTGATTTTCGAAATAGTACTTTCGTATAATCTTCAACGCTTTTTTTTAATTCCTCTTTATTAATATTCTGCATATGATATCCTCCAAGTCTTTTTATTGATGGATCATTACTTCCCGTTAGGGACCCTCCTCTTTCGTTACATTATATATTACTATCTAAATATCTCATTTTCCCTATAACTTCTTTCTTTGGTTTATTACCAATTTCATTATAGGCAACGGATGTATTAAATTCTTTCACTAATATCGATGCACAAGTTTGGCAAAAACGCCCTGAGCATATACTCACTCCACATCGTTCACACTTCAGATAATAGGTTGATCCCTCTGGAATCTCGAGACGCCCCTCCTTAAGATAAGTGGTAATCGTCTTTTCATCTACACCTGTAGCTTCTACTACATCTATTAATTTTGATATTCCATGTTCGTAAATATAATCTTTAACTTTTTGAAAATTCTCGGAATCAACTTGTTTACAAATTGGACAATATTCGTATCCATATCCATAATAAGTAAATGCTCTATTACAACGTTTACAGTTTCTTAATTTTCCTGTTTTTTCATTTAAATTATATATTCTTTCATTCATAACACTCCTCCTACAGAGCATACTAAACCAGTTACTCCATGAATCAGAATCGCTGCACAATTCAGATTCACTCTAGAACTTTGTTCTATATATAATTATACCGTATATTACCATGGGTCGCAAGCAATCGTTCCTATTATAATATAATGAATAGAATCTATTGATATTCTTTATTTTTGGAATCATTGTATATTTCTTCTACATTTATTATTATATGTTGCATGATTTTAGGAATTGTATTATGTTTTTTATAGAAATAATCTACTAAATTTGTATGCTATTAACAATTATATCAAATTCCACGTCTGTATAATTGGAAAGAATAGACCATCGGAATAAATACTATTGTACCAATAACTCCAAGCACAACATACTCTACCTTCCAAAGGAAACTTAATAAAATAATTATACCTCCAATCACCCAGATAAATCCTGCTAAACGATGTGTTTTGTTCCAATTTTCTTCACTATTAAGAGTCCAAGGTAATTTAATACCCATAGTATAATTAAAATGGCACTTTGGTAAGTAATTACCTAGGACTATAATTAGTATTCCCAGAATAATTGCTCCGACGTTGCTTATATTAAAACCTCTTCCTAGTCCCACAAGGATTGTATATGACATTGCTCCAACTGAAATAACAGGTATCAGCCACTGCGATAAGTATAATAATATTTTAGAATAATTTGTTTTCTTTGGCTCTGTCACTAGACGGAACTGGTGATACAGATTCAACACCGCTAATAGCATTGGTAAACCAAACAAAACAAGATTCTTGTTCATATAGTTATCTGCTTCACCTGCATTATTAAAATGTATTGCCATTTGTTCAGGCAGCTCTTTATAAAAGATTGTTCCCATTATAATTGGAAGCAGACAAATAAAAGTCGTAAGTAAAACCGTTATCTTTATAGATTTTTCGAGATGCTTCATATTAAAAACTCCTTTCATTTTTCCATACTTAATTGTAAAATCTTCTCCATCACAAGATACACCTATATTTTAAGGCCGTATCTTGTTACTTCTCATTACCATTACCAAATTGTGAAAACCAAAGCATGACTTCTTCAAATACAGATGCATTCAGTTCATAATAAATAAAATTCTTGTATTTGGATTCTCGTATTAATTCTGCCTTCTTTAATTGGGATAAATGGTATGAAATCGTTGCTCCTGTCATATCGAATTTCTTAGCAATCTCACCCGCAGACAATTTACCTTCACGTAACATTACTAGAATTTCACGGCGAACAGGATCCGACAACGCCTTGAATGTCTCTGCAAATCCCATTTTGCACCTTCTTTCTATATCTATTTAGAAATATCTCTAAATAGATTATACTTCTTATACTTAAATAAAACAACATCTATTTAGATTATTTTCTAAATAGATGTTGCCATATTGTTTTATGTTTCTTCTTATTATTTACTATATATTATTTCATACTCGTCTGCATCAAAATATACAATCTTCTTATCTGGATATTGCTTATATGCTGCCATCTTCATAGGAATTTTAATGCCCTCTTTTTCTTCGTAATCCACATATTGACCTCCCCAACCAATAGGTGTTTCCTCTCCATCAATAACTGCGACCTCTCTCTCCATACTATAAAAGTCTGTTATTCTTCCTTCATCGTCAATAGTAAATGTTCCAGTACCCTTTACCCCATTATAAGATATGGTAGCCTCCACATGATTATAATCAATCTGCTTATAAGTTATGTACTCAGATAAAAGTGCAGTTGGATTTAAAATATTTTCACTCACCCAGGATATTAGCATTGCCACATACATTTGCTTATTATGTACATCAAATATCTGAATCGTTTTACCGATTACACCAAGCATCCCACCTTGCATTGTACCATCTATCTTCTTACAATAGTCCATTCCCTCGAATGGTACTCCCATATAAGAAGATGTTATACAAGCACTCCGGAATGGACGACCTCCAAATAAGTATAGATCATATTGCATAGTCAGTGCTTTGTTCATATCTATATTGAAGAAATATGTATCCTCATACTTAATTCTTACCTGATTATATCTTGGTTGACCAACAAAACCAATATAATTAAAGTATCGCCTCATTGCCTCTGGAAGCCCCTTAATATCCTCTTCACTAACTGTACCTGTTGCTTCTGGTGTTGCATCAATCTCTTTTTTTATCATTTTCTGAAATGCATTCTTATTAGGTGAGTATGGAATTTTAAAAAATACAAAAATCGCCATAATAACAATGGAAAATACAACCAAAACCATTAACATAACCTTTTTCCCCTTTGATAATCTTGTTCCTTTTATTGAAACCACACTATATTCCTCCTATTGTTGGCTCTTCCCATAATTACCCATCACTTCTTATCAAGAGCTTGCTCCATCGATACAATATTCTCATGCCACTTGCGCATCCCCTGATACAAACCATCTAAAGTTTCCTCATCCATATCCCTGTATAACTCTTCGAAAAACTTCATTTCAAGGATTTCCCTATCTTCAAAAAGATTTTTTGCTTCTTGTGTAAGATTCATGCGTACATATCTAGCATCTCTTTGATCCGTAGATATAGTAATAAAGCCCTTCTTTTCCAGTATAGTTGCCATCTTCTTTACATTCTGACCAGAAGACGAGGTAATTGTTGCAACCATATTGATTGTTGCTCCCTCCATATCATACTCTGCAATCGCTCTTAATACCCCCCACTGTTTAAGCGTGATACGCTCATCAAATTCATCCCCTAATTTTTGAAGTTTATTCGCCAATACAAATAATGCTCCAAAAAGATAGGATTTCTTATCTAGTTGCTCTGTCTTCTCATAGATCATATGATTATCCCTATTTTGTTGATCCAATGAATTCTTTCTTTGATTCATAATTGAATTCTTTTTACTCATCATATGTATATCTCCTATTCTATTTTATTTCACGCAAAATAGCTAACCAATTAGATATTATATTATCTAACTGGTTAGCTATTGTCAAGTTAATTATTTATATTTATAATTTTGTGTACATTCCTTTTATAACATTTCGTCTTCTATAGAAACAAAGGCTGCAGCAAAATAAAAACAATCTTATCTGCTACAGCCTCTCTTAAATTATATACTTACATTCTCTAAGATTCCACTAAGATATGCTAACACCACGCCATAGTTAGACATAGGTATTTGCTTATCCATGGCTTGCCCAATTCTTGACATAACAAATTTTCTATTAAACATGCATGCACCACATTGTATAATTAGATCATATTGTTCTAAGTTCGTCCCAAAATCCATACCACTTACCACATCAACAGTAAGATTTTCTCCAACCTTGTTGCGTAACATTCGTGGTAGTTTCTCACGTCCGATATCCTCTTTAAGAGGCGCATGAGTACAGCATTCCGCTATTAACACTTTAGAATTTTCCGTTAAGGAGTCAATTACTTTCGCTCCCTCTTTATAGTACTCAATATCACCTTTGTATGCCGCATACAACATAGAAAATGATGTTAGTTTACTTTCCTTTGGCTTCTTCTCATAAACGGTTTTGAAAACTTGTGAATCTGTAATGATTAATTTGGGTGCCTCCTTCATACAAGCTAAGGCTTCATCTAGCTTATCCGTCGTGACACTCATTACAAGACATTTCTTATCTAGTAATTCTCGTAATACTTGGACTTGTGGTAGAATCAAACGACCTTTAGGCGCTTGAATATCTTGAGGCATTACAAGAAGGACACTTTCACCTTCATGAATAAGATCTCTTGTTATACTCTCCATCTCAAAGTCCTCTGGCACCTCCTTAATCAGCGCTTCCATCAGTAGAGGGATCCCCTCTCCCGTCTTAGCACTAACTAAGATTGCTTCCGTATCCGTACTCTTCTTCACGGCATTTTCAATTTCTAATAGATCCTTATTATCATCAATCTTACTAATTACTGTTACAACCGGTGTATTCTTCGACAAAAGTTGCTCATACCATTGTAGCTCTTGTTCCATGTCTGTTTCTGAAAATAATAACACTGCTATATCCGTCTTCTCCACGACACCTTCTGTCTTTTGTACACGGATTTGACCAAGTTCTCCTATATCATCAAATCCTGCTGTATCTATTAACATACAAGGTCCAATTCCACTAATCTCCATTGGCTTATATACAGGGTCTGTCGTCGTTCCTGCTACTTCTGATACAATTGAAACGGTCTGTCCTGTAATTGCATTGATGACGGAAGACTTACCACTATTTCTTTTACCATAGAATGCGATGTGTACACGATTAGCTGTTGGTGTGTTGTTCAAATTACTATTCATTGAGAACCTCCTTAGAATCTAAAATCCCTCTTTCCATGTTCGATATCATAGATATGTTCGGTAGCAATCTTCTTAACCTTATCATTCGGTATATTCTCTAATTCTTTAGCAATCAATTCATAGCCTAACTTCTTCGTCTCATCACTTGCATAATCTTCTAGGTATTCTTTTAGTGTCATCAATGCGTTCGGATGGCAACAGTTTTGGATCTGCCCACTCTTACATAGACTCATAAAACGGTCCCCTGTTCTGCCTTCACGGTAGCATGCCGTACAGAAACTAGGAAGATAGCCAATTTCCATTAACCAGTTAACCACCTCATCTAATGTTCTCTGATCGCTAACATCAAATTGAGCAGAGTTATCTTCCTCCGCCTCCTCTTCATGATAACCGCCTACACTTGTCCTTGATCCACCACTAAGTTGTGAAACACCCGCATGTAACACTTTCTCACGTACTTCTTTACTCTCTCTTGTAGAGACAATCATACCTGTATATGGAACAGATACACGGATACACGCTATAATTTTTGCAAACATTTCATCCGTTATCCCATTGTCAAATACATCTGGATCAATATCATCTGCACGACGTATTCTAGGGACGCTAATTGTATGTGGTCCGACTCCATGTACAGCTTCTAGATGTTCTGCATGCATTAATAATCCAACTAACTCATATCGATACAATTCAAGTCCAAATAATACACCAATTCCTACGTCATCAATTCCACCTTCCATAGCACGGTCCATGGCTTCTGTATGATAATCGTAGTTATGCTTTGGTCCTGTTGGATGTAATTTCTCGTAACTTTCTTTATGATATGTTTCTTGAAATAATATATATGTGCCAATTCCCGCTTCCTTAAGCTTACGGTAATTCTCAACAGTCGTTGCAGCGATATTTACATTTACACGCCTTATTGCTCCATTCTTATGTTTAATACTGTAAATAGTCTTGATACAATCCAAAATATATTCAATAGGGTTATTCACAGGGTCCTCTCCTGCTTCGATTGCCAGACGTTTGTGTCCCATATCTTGTAGCGCAATTACTTCCCTTGCTACCTCTTCCTGCGTTAATTTCTTTCTGGCAATATGCTTATTCTTCATATGGTAAGGGCAATATACACAGCCATTCACGCAATAATTGGATAGATATAATGGAGCAAACATAACAATTCGATTCCCATAAAAATCTTTCTTGATTTGTTCTGCTAACTCAAAGATTTCTTGAATCTTCTCTGGAATTTCACAATCTAGTAAAACTGCTGCCTCTCGATGTGATAATCCCTTCCTCAATCTTGCTTTCGCAATAATTGCATCAATAACCTCTACATTATTCTTGTTTTCCTCTGCATACTGAAGAGTCTCCATAATCTCCTCATGATTGATAAACTCCTCCGCTTTAAGCGATTTTACATTATACATTATTATTCTTCCTTTCTTCTGGGTTAGGTCTGTGTTAACACATCGCTTTCCCATTAGTTTATATTTTATAATCGCCTCGATCTACCACCAATTGATAGCCGATGCTATCCATACGTTTTCCAAGGCACATACGACATTCTGCTGCCTCATCTCCCGTACAAATTTTATTATCATAAAGCATATACTTTTTCCGGACACTTGTTGGTGACAAGTTTGGCATAACTACATTGGCTCCCGCTAAGATCCCCTTTTCTCTTCCTAGTGGGTTAATAGTTCCAAGGGCAGTAGTCGCAGGTAGCAACACATGGGGATGCATAAGCCTAATGATGCTTAATAACCTAAGTGTCATCTCTAATGTCCCCTGTGTCCGGTTTGCGAACGGAGTATCCTTATGTGGAATAAATGGCCCTATTCCAACCATGTGTGGCTCTAACTCTTTTATAAATTCTAAATCATCTATTAAGTTATCCACAGTCTGGTCCGGTGAACCTACCATAAATCCACAACCTACCTGATATCCTATGTTCTTTAACTGGATAAGACATTGCTTTCTGTTATCCAACGACATTTCCTTCGGATGAAGTATCCCATAATGTTCTTCATTTGCAGTCTCATGTCGTAGTAAATAGCGATCAGCGCCGGCATCAAATAACCGCTTATAGCTATCATAACTACGTTCTCCTAGAGACAATGTAATTGCACAGTCTGGGTAGTCCATCTTAATAGCACGAACAATATCTTCAAGTCGATCATCTGTAAAGTATCCGTCTTCTCCTCCTTGCAAGACAAAAGTTCTGAACCCTAATTCATAACCTGTCTTACAACATAGCAGGATATCCTCCTCTGACAATCGATATCTAGAAGCATTCTGATTCGATCTACGAATTCCGCAATAGTAACAGTCATTTTTACAATAGTTTGTAAATTCAATTAGCCCTCTTGTGTAAACATCATGACCATAAACCTGACATCTCACTTCTCTTGCCTTTTGTGCAAGGTACTCTTGTTCCTCCTCAGTAATATTGGTTAACAACTCGCGAAATTCATCTCTTGATAACATACGATTCTCTGCTAAACGATTGATTATATTTTTCATAGTCACCTCACAATATATTAAACATTTGAATAAGCTGTTTTTGCGCTAACTCCTGATAACCTTCCTATCTTTCCAGCTAATGCACTGATAATGTCTTGTGGTGCATCAATTGCTATGCTAATGATGTTAATCTTTCTTTCGCGGTAAGGAATCCCCATACGCCCTATAATATATGTTCCATATTCATGCAATAACTGATTCAACTCTTCAACAGATTCACTGTTCTCTACTATAATTCCTATTACAGCTACTCTTGTATCCATGTTAACATGTATCTCCTTTCTTTTTGACTATATGAAAAACCCCTTAGCTCGCATAAGCGCACTAAGGGTAACAACACACGATTTATGTTTTTACTCACGTCTTTTGATTCGGAACGTATCCTTACCATCAGTACGATCTTATTGACTATATTTTATCATTTTGTATATATTTGGTCAAATGAATTTACTCTAACATTTTTATTCACTATTAGGGGAGGTTTGTAGATCTTTATACCTGTCAGGTAGTTCATAATCTTTAATATGTTTATGTTGTTTCAATGTTAAATTACCTGCATAATCTACAACATAAGTTAATTCGTCATACCCGACTGAATCATGCGGTCCAATTACAGGAGTTACACCCACAATCATCTCATAACCAGGCCTGGCCGGTTGTATATGCATAAGCTGCATCGAATATAAAAAATACTCTAGGGGAACCGTAAAGTATTGATCATAATAAACACTCAAATCTTCTTCAATATTATTATGTAACAACGCAAGTATCGCTTGTGATTTAATATCCTCTTCTGATACTGCTTCAGTTGAGAACGTCTCTACTTTTTTCTGTTGAATATAATCAGCCGTACATAAAATTATAGCAAACATAAAAAGTAGAACGCATACAACTGTTTGGAATCTTGACTCCGTAATTAATTCTCTATCTTTCTTAACCTTCTCATTATCAGCCATAGCTTCTCCCACTGTCCCTATTCGTATCATTTATGCATATGCGAATAAGTTTGTGGATATGCAACGCTAAGTAGTGTTTATTATTCTAAATTCTTCAGTCTTTTTAATTCTATTATTATATAAATTAATGCTACTACAGAGGCCAGGCCATCTGATAATGCATTACTAATATAGATTCCATTTACCCCAAGTCTAGGTGCTAGAATGAGTATTGCTGGTATAATTATTACTCCATATCGCAAAAAGGATAACATACTACTTCTCTTTGCTTTACCAACTGCCTGGAAGTACTGTGAACTTACGGTCTGTAATCCTATCAGTGGCAACATACATAGATATAATCTAATACCTCTAGACGCATTCTCTACCAAGACCGTATCATCAGAAAACATCCCTACTATTCCACTTGGATAGACCTGTATCATTATGAATAGAATGGTTGATAATGCAAACCCATACAATAGCGCTAGTTCTAGCGATCTTCTTACCCTATCAAATCGCTTTGCACCATAATTATATCCGCATATAGCATTGTTACCTTGGACAATCCCGAATATAACCATATGATAGAAGCTAAATATACTCGACATAATTGTAACTGCTGCAATATCTAGATCTGTTCCAGAACGTAGTAAACTGTTGTTTATAAAAACATTTACAACCGTAGCAAGTACTTGCACATAAAAAGAAGGAAGCCCCATCTTGAGTGCATCTATAAATAATTTTCCTTCATGGTCAACTTTACATTTTCTTAGATGAATCATGAAGTCCTTTCTTTTCATAAACACATATACTACATATACGGTAAGTGCCGTCTGGGAAATAACAGTAGCTATCGCTGCTCCTGCAATACCAAGTTTAAATACAAATATAAATATTGGATCTAAGATTATATTAAGAATTGAAGTTACCACGATAATATTCATTGAAGTCTTAGCTTGACCAATAGAGCGTAATGAATTGTTTAAACAATAGCCCGGTATTCCAATTATGGAACCAACAATTATAACAACAATATACTCTTTTGCATAAGGATATACTTCTTTTGATATAGCTAGTGAATCCAAAATCGGATCCAGAAAAATCAAGAATACTCCAGCAAATACTATCAAGAATAGTATGATAGATTTAAATGCCAAGTATAGTATAGCTTCTGCCTCTTCCTTTTTCTCCTCTCCTAACTTAATGGAGATGAGTGAAGATGATCCAATTCCAATTAACAGTATAAATGCCATCTGTAAGATTTGAATTGGCATCGTTATTCCAACTGCTGTTAATGCATCTGAACTTATCTTTCCAACAAATATTCTATCTGCAATGTTAAATATAGCACTACTTAGCATTCCTAATATAGCTGGTATACTAAGTTGCCATAATAGTCGATTTACTTTTTCTGTTTCTAAATTATGTTTCACTTTTCTTCCTCTTCATATAATGGCATCATTAATAATTTTACCATATTATTTATTATTAATATATCAATAATTATCTCAATAAATCAATTACTTACTTTCAATAATTATTACTTAATTAGAAAACTGCTTCATCTTACATAATTAAACTCTTACTTGATTATTAAATATTAAGTTACTAATACTGTTTAATATCTTAATCATATATTCTTAAAGCAAGGGCACTTAAAGATTATGCAGTTTTAATAATGATTATTAGCCCTCTCTTATTGATTATTAAGTTAACAATTCTCTGATAGCGGCTTATCAGCCTTTCACATTGTCATCTCCACTAATATTACAGTAGTTGACAATTCATGTAAAGACATAATAACCACCTATGATATTGTTTTTCAAAAATAACGATGAATAGCTACTTTCGTTCTAGCCAAATGAAAAATTATTGCTATGTAGGATTAACAATTTTTATGGTACAATCTACAATAAATAAGGTTACCCATCTTAGGTAACCTTATTTGCTTTTTGCTTACTAATACATTATTGATTTAATTCACTTGGATCAATTTCCGTATAGCCCTCTAAGTCGGGAAGTTCAATTGCTTTAACTGCTTTTCCTGGATTATTATAAACCATATCCATGTCCATATTCATCTTCATTGCCTGACCTTCTATGTTCATATCAAGAACAAGACTCATCTTAACGTCTGAGAAATATCCATCTTTATTAATTGTTGTCTCCACATTTCCCTCTATTCCTGAGTATAAACCGCTGTCAATACCAGTGCCTAAGTCTGACATTATATCCTTGATATATTCTTTCATCTTTTCACCGTCTAATTGGAAAGTAACAACTGTATTATCACCTTCCTGCGTAGCCTTGATCTCCTTCATATACTTAGATAAATCAGTAGCCTGCATGGTACTCTCATTCACTTTATCAAGCATAGCAGAGTAATCCATCGGGTATTTCATCTTCTGTCCCAAACTTTCTATATAATAATATCCATCAGTATAGAACATCTTCATATCCAAATCTGTACCTAACATAGACATCTTAGTATCACAAATATACTTCATATCTTCAGTATTGATTCCAGTCATCTTGATATCCATATTCATACTTATATCCATGGTTTCTTCGCCTTGAGACATTACCATCTTCATAGTTGCTGTACCATCCATGTCTTTTAAATCAGCCGTTTTCTTTGCTGCATCTTCATAAATGGTTTCTGGATCAAGACTCTTCTTTGTTTCCTTATTGTTCGAACAACCAATTAAACTTAATACCATAAATACACTCAATAAATATACTAAACCTTTTTTCATAAAATGCTCCCTATAATATATTCTATTTAGTTTTTAAATAATAAGCAATACACTTACACCCTATATTCTTTGCAATTTTGTTTCAATTTAAAAGAGTATCCATGAAGAAAATATTGGATACTCTTTTTATAATTTTTTTAATAAGAAGTTTACTTAATTAATTATATATTATCTACGGTTACGATCTCTAAAGAAATCTCTATCTCGGCCATCAAAAAAATCTCTATCTCTGAAGAAATCTATAAAATCTATATCTCTAAAGAAATCTCTAAAATCTCGGTCTCTGTCATCTCTGTCTCGGTCTCTATCCCTGTGGTCTCTGTCATCTCTGTCTCGGTGGTCTCTATCTCTGTGGTCTCTGTCATCTCTGTCTCGGTGGTCTCTATCCCTGTGGTCTCTGTCATCTCGATCTCTATGGTCTCTGTCTCTATCTCGAAAATCATCTCTATTAATAGGCATTATAGGAACTTGCTTCATAGGTTGCTGTAATTCTTGTTCCCTAACATATCTATAATCTCCATACTGCATCATAAATCTCCTAATCATTACTTTTTATACACATTAAATCATATGCATAAAAACATCAACATGTTCTTAAAATAACAGAGAATTGAAAAAAAGCTACTCCTAACCCTTTTCAGGTTAAGAGTAGCCCTTATCTATATAATTACATTACCTTTTCAACACCAAGAACAGTATTCTCACCATTTAAATCCCATTCTTTTGTAAATCCACTCATAGTACCAATGTGGATTTCTTCTGCAAGAACTTCTGATTTGATTTGGTCAGCATTTTTCTTGATAACTTCTTTGATTACATCATTACCATCTTGGTATACAATGATATGATCCATAACTTCGAAGCCAGCGTCTTTACGCATTGTTTGAATCTTACTGATGATTTCACGTACATAACCTTCTTCGATTAACTCTTTAGTAAGGTTTGTATCAAGTACTACTGTGATACCATAATCAGAATTTGATTCATAACCTTCCATCTGTGCTGCATCGATTAATAAATCTTCTTTATCAAGAACTTCTTCTACACCATCAAGTGTAATAGTAAGTTTACCTGTTTCGTTAAGAGAATCCATAGCTGTGTTGCCATCAAGATTTACTAATACTTCTTTTAAAGCATTTAATTGTTTACCAAATCTCTTACCAAGGGTACGAAGTTGTGGTTTGAAACTGTATGAAGTAAAGTCTCTTACATCATCTGTGAAAGTAACTTTCTTAACATTTAACTCTTCTTCGATGATTTCCTGGAAATATTCTGATAAGTTAACGTCACCTTTTACATACATGTTACCAATTGGTTGACGGTTTTTGATGTTTGCAGTGTTTCTACAAGCACGACCAAGAACAACGATATCAAGTACGTCTTCCATGTTCTTCTCAAGTTCTTTATCAATGTGAGCTTCATTATAAGCTGGGAAGTCACATAGATGAATACTTTCTGGAGCTGTCTTATCAACACTTCTTACTAAGTTTTGATAGATATCTTCTGTCATGAATGGTACCATTGGCGCTGCTGCTTTACAAAGTGTTACTAATGAAGTGTAAAGAGTCATGTAAGCATTGATCTTGTCTTGTTCCATTCCTTTTGCCCAGAAACGTTCACGACAACGTCTTACATACCAGTTACTTAATTCATCAACGAAATCTTGTAATGCTCTTGCCGTTTCTGGAATCTTATAAGCAGCAAGGTTTTCGTCTACTGTTTTAACTACTGTATTTAATTTAGATAATAACCATTTATCCATTACAGATAATTTATCATAATCTAATGTGTATTTTGTCGCATCAAAATTATCGATGTTAGCGTATAATACGAAGAATGCATACGTATTCCATAGGGTACCCATGAACTTACGTTGTCCTTCCATAACCGCTTTTCCATGGAAACGATTTGGTAACCAAGGAGCACTGTTAATATAGAAATACCAACGGATTGCATCTGCGCCGTATTGATTTAATGCATCAAAAGGATCAACTGCATTTCCTTTTGATTTGGACATCTTCTGTCCGTTCTCATCTTGAACGTGTCCAAGAACGATAACGTTCTTATAAGGTGCTTTGTTGAATAATAGTGTTGATTCAGCAAGTAATGAATAGAACCAACCTCTAGTTTGGTCAACTGCTTCTGAAATGAAGTCAGCTGGGAATTGTTGTTCAAATAAATCCTGATTTTCAAATGGATAATGATGTTGTGCAAATGGCATTGCTCCTGAATCGAACCAGCAGTCAATAACCTCAGGTACACGTTGCATCTCTTTACCACATTTCTCACATGGGAACGTAACTGCATCAATGAACGGACGGTGAAGTTCAATATTATCTGGACAATTGCTTGATAATTCTTTTAATTCAGCAATACTTCCGATGGAATGCATATGTCCACATTCACATTCCCATATATTTAATGGAGTACCCCAGTAACGGTTACGGCTTACGCCCCAATCTTGTACGTTTTCTAACCAATCACCAAAACGACCTTTACCAATGCTTTCTGGAATCCAGTTAATTGTGTTGTTGTTACGGATTAAGTCTTCCTTAACAGCGGTCATCTTAATAAACCAAGATTCTCTAGCGTAGTAGATTAGCGGAGTATCACATCTCCAACAGAATGGGTAGCTGTGTTCGAATTTAAGCGCTTTGAATAATAATCCCTTTTCGCCCAATAGACGGAATACGATTTCATCAGCCTTCTTACAGAATACGCCTGCCATATCTGTACATTCTGGTTTCATTTCACCTTTTTCGTCTACTAATTGAACGAATGGAAGGTCATATTTACGGCCAACTTTTGCATCATCTTCACCGAATGCAGGTGCGATATGAACAACACCAGTACCATCTGATAATGTTACATAAGTATCGCATACTACATAATAAGCTTTCTTAGTTGGATTTACGTAGTTAAATAATGGTTCATATTCTTTGTATTCTAAGTCAGTACCAACGTACTTTTCTACAATTTCATATACTCCATCAATTACAGAAAGTAATGCTTCTGCTAAGATATAGTATTCTGCTTTAACAGCCGTATCTTCTTCGCCTTCTTTAACAACATCACCTTTTGCATTAACTTGAACTTTTACTTTAACGTATGTTTCATTTGGATTAACACATAGCGCAACGTTCGATGGTAATGTCCAAGGAGTTGTTGTCCATGCTAAGATGTATTCGTCTTCTACACCTTTAACTTTAAATTTAGCGATTGCTGATTTTTCTTTTACGTCTTTGTAACCTTGAGCTACTTCGTGTGAAGATAATGGTGTTCCACATCTTGGACAGTAAGGAACGATTTTGTGTCCTTTATATAATAATTCTTTATCCCAGATTTGTTTTAATGCCCACCATTCAGACTCAATGAAGTTATTGTCATACGTTACGTATGGATTCTCCATATCTGCCCAGAATCCAACTGTACCTGAGAAATCTTCCCACATACCTTTGTATTTCCATACAGATTCTTTACACTTATCGATAAATGGTTCTAAACCATATTCTTCGATTTGTTCTTTTCCATCTAGTCCAAGTAACTTCTCAACTTCAAGTTCAACAGGTAAACCATGTGTATCCCAACCAGCTTTTCTAGGAACTTTGTAGCCTTTCATTGTTTTATATCTAGGAATCATATCCTTAATTACTCTTGTAAGAACGTGACCGATATGTGGTTTACCATTGGCTGTTGGCGGACCATCATAGAATGTATAAGTCTCTCCTTCTTTTCTTGAATCAATACTCTTCTCAAAGATCTCATTGTCTTTCCAGAACTTCTCTACGTTTTTCTCTCTCTCAACAAAGTTAAGATTCGTGGATACTTTATCGTACATGATTTCCCTCCTATATTTTGATTAAAATAAAAAAGCTCTCATCCTTTAAACAGGATGAGAGCGCTATGCTTTCATGTAACCACCTATTTAACATACTCCGTCTTAGACTTTTATATGTGCTCCGATAACGGCGGAATCCGGCGACGACCTACTTGATTTAAAAACGCCTTAGCGTTCTATCTCAGTCCGAGATAAATACTCTTTCAGTCTGCTACTTCGGAGTGATATTCACAATCTGTTACTCCCATTCGGCTTCCACTATCCCGAACTCGCTTTTGGTTTCTCTTAATTGCTACTGTCTCCATCAACGTATTTTGGTGCTATATTTTATTATTTTTTATCATAGTATAGGATTTGGTAAATGTCAAGGGGTTTTAGCAATCTACTCCTTCAAATTCCTACTGTAATTAATATAAACAGCCCAATCACCATAATAGGTAACAACAGCTTTCTTCCCATCTTCTGTTATAGTTAATGTAATTTTATTAATAGCACTTTTTTCTTTTGGTGATAGGTTCTTATTTCCCCTTGCCACTAATTCCTCGCAATATTCATATAATTCCTTACGTTCAGATTTAGAGAGAGAAGATATCTTATCTTTACTTTTCCAAGTAACTACCTCTCCTGAAGTATCTGTCTTATCTGATTTTGGTTTACCAAGTTCCTTCTCCATATTGGCTTTCAGCGTCTCCACATCAATATCCGCATACTGTAATACAACTGCTGATAAAGCATTCACGGGATAACTGTATCCATCTTGCGTATCTAAATCCCCATCTGTTATTAACAGATTAACAATTCCCTTCATACCATATGCTTCATAAGTATCGTTTAATCGGACTATGGTGTAAGCGGAATTTTCTTTTGGCTCAATAATTGTAGCATTTTGATTCGTTAACTGTAACGCACCAATAACCTCCTGAAGACTCATACCCCAAGTAAGCTTGTCAAACATAGGTGTATAACCATACTGTTTATTTTGTTTTCCACAACCACTTAAAGACAAAATAAGCAATATCACCATACACCAAAGAATGAATGGCTTTTTGCTCATACTACCTTCCCTTCTCCTTATTATTTTTCCATAATTAGGATGTTTTTATGTCCCTATTATAGCATTATTAACTTCTTCAAATCCAGCATGTTTCATATTCTTTTTTTTACGTTTTGTGACAGCATCTATACTGAAAGTAGTTTTTTCTGCACATACTATTATAAATTATAACTTGTACAAAGGAGAATTTTATGCGTCCGACACAAATCTATTATGAATCAAATATAGAACAATATCCCTTAGGAAAGGAATTAAAAGAAAAATTCTCTGATATTCCTTGGATTCCTATCGAAAATCACAACAATATTGAAGAATTACGCTCAAAAGAGAACTCAGAATTTCGTAACCTAAAACAGTTATTCATTATTGGTACACGCAAAACACATAAATACGTAGAAAACTACAAAGTATCCGATTATCTAGTCCCTTATACGTCTTCTGGTTGCAGCGCTATGTGTCTATATTGCTATCTCGTTTGTAATTATAATAAATGCTCTTACCTTCGTCTTTTTGTTAATCGAGAACAAATGATGGATCGGTTAATTCGATATAGTACCCGGAGTGATAAAGAACTTACTTTTGAAATCGGAAGTAATAGTGATTTAATTTTAGAGAACACAATTACAGGTAACTTACCTTGGACGATAGAGAATTTTACAAAATGCCAAAAGGGTAACATTACATTTCCGAGCAAATTCAGCATGGTTGACCCATTATTACCTCTGAATCATCAAGGTAGAGTAATCTTTCGTATGTCCGTTAATCCCGAAACGATAATACGCGAGATCGAACTAGGTACTTCTTCCCTGGATAAACGTATCGAAGCAATTAATAAGATGGCTGATGCCGATTATAAGGTTGGAATACTAGTGGCTCCCATCATTATGGTTGATAACTGGAAGGAATTATACTCCGAGCTATTCGATCGTTTAGAGTCAGAGCTTTCTGAAAAAATGAAGAAGCAGATGTTTATCGAAGTCATCTTTATGACATATAGTTTTGTTCATAGAAAAATCAATGCCGAGGCATTCCCTAACTCTATAGAACTCTATGATCAAGAAAAAATGACTGGCCGTGGAATGGGGAAATACTGCTATCGAAGCAATCTAAGACTTGATGGAGAAGTATTTGTTCACGATGAATTAGAACGGCGCTTTGGCGTTGGAAAAATTTTATATATATGTTAATGCTTTTATTGGGTTCCCTTTTTGATGACACTTCAGAAATCAAAGAGATGCACAATGAAGCAATATCTTAACCTTTAACCCCTATATATAATAACAAAACACCAGCAATATGATATAACTATGTTTATCATATTGCTGGTGTTTCTGATCCACGACAGCGTAAGGCTCCCACAACTTTATTCTAGTTATATATAGCCATTGAATTACTTACTTCCACTCTGCTACTTTATCAAGTGCACCTTGATATGCTATAAAACTACTTATATTAAAACCTCGAATAGATGCATTATATTCGTTCTTAATCCTTTTAAAATACTCTCTATATTCCATCTTAATATCCTCTGAATGATCATAATAATATGCCCCATCTTCTTTACCTTCTACGAGTCGTTCTTCCGATACTTCTGCAATAGCAGGTACTGCATCTAATGATAGTTCCGTAAGATACATGAAATTGTATAGTGTAATATATTCGTTTGCATTAATGTTATATTTGGCAATAACATAATCCATTCTTCCAAAACTCAATATCATATATGCAACTAATGCAGTGGTGAATAGCCATTTTCCTATTCTGAACTTAGAATGGTAGATATAATATATCATCTGCCCGACAACAAATACTAAGAGGACAAGGAACCATAGCACTAGAACACGTAAACGTGTCAAGTTATACGCCTTCACATATAGAATCATACGATAAGCCGATGAGATAATCATAACCCCTGTACATATACTTAACACAAGAAGGAAATGATTTAATATCTTACTTGGCGTACATTTAATCTTGAGCAGTAAAACCAATGCAATATTAATTACTGCCACCCATAATAACTGTAGGAATCCTTGTCTTGCATACTCCGCGTATGTAATTCCCTCTGGCAACTCAAATAGTCCCCCAAACAAATACATAATTTGAATACTACAGAATAGAATATACGTCACGGCGATAATACCTGTCATAATAATAACAGCATCAGGCTTCCATAGACTATATTGCTTCTCTTCCGTCTCCATATAACGGATATAGCATGAACACATTAAACCATAGAACAAAATCGCAGGTATGAATATGAAACATATCCCTTTAATAATTTGATCTGCATTGGTAATATGGATTGCTTGGAAAGGAGAAATTATTATTTTACGGAAAACAGGATCGGCCTGTATAAGTAATGGCAAAACTACTACTAAAAATACGATTGCAAGTAAGACACCTAGAATAATATTCTTACTCTTCTCAGAATTACCTCTCTTAATACGAATCTTTCCCTTTGTATGTTTAAAGAAGAATTGTGAACATACAAATGCACCCGAGATGCATTTACCAATTGTCAATATAAAACCTTGTATTCCCATCTCTTTATCAGCGAGATAACACCTACATAAAGTAATTAGGTATAAGATAATAATACCTACAGTGTTAAGAAAGATTATAAAGAAATTAGTTGTTAATATCGTCGATATCGCTAGTAAGAAAGAACAGATTACATAACTCAAACAATGTTTATTAAACACTATTTCTTGACTCTTCATAGTCTTCCATGTAATTGCATACAAACCCACTAGAAATAACGGATACACTAAGCCTATTATATTAATGAAATCATAGAAACAAAAATAGAATAGTAATCCGAGTAAGATTGCTCCAACTAGGTATTTTCCCGCTTTTGCCGCTATGGGCTCTAATTTCTCCATTCTTATCTTTTGCTTTTCACTCCTTCGTAATGCCTCCTGCTGCCAAGGATCATTTGTCTCTAACGGAACCTCATTACCCTCTGATTGCATTTCCATAATACTAAGCAACTCCTTTCTACGTTCATATTCCTATCTTATATGATATCCTCTTCTTCCTTCTCGTCTGGTACATACTCAAGTACATCGCCTGGTTGACATTGCAAAATCTCACATATCTTATTCAATGTATCAAAGCGTATAGCTTTGGCTTTTTGGTTTTTCAAAATAGATATATTCGCCATTGTGATTCCTACCCGTTCTGATAACTCAGTTACACTCATCTTCCGTTTTGCAAGCATAACATCAATATTTATAATAATTGCCATGAATATTCCTCCTGGTTCCTCCTATATGGTTAAATCGTTCTCATCCTTCAACTTACTTGCTTTCTGAACCAGATGCCCTAGTGCCGCTGCTATTACAGAAATCGCAATTCCTACACTCACAACGAGTATTCCTAGTACAAGAATACTTATATGCATCATTTGTAACATACTAAAGATTACAATTCCCAAAAAACATAGAATACTATCTACCATTGCAAGCTTACTAATGATTGCTAACGCTTTTGCATTCTTCATTGAGAAAGAATTGTCATTCCTAATCTCATCACAGATTCCCCAGAATATAACTAATACAATATAACAAGGGATTCCTAATAACCATACGAATGACAACCATGGCATATACCAGCCAGAATATCTCGTATTCATACATACTATATCTCTTCCATAGGCTGGTATAACTAGAAACAGTATGACTGTAAGCATAATCGTTACTAATATTGTAATGCATTTTAGCCACTTTGATAGATTTTGTTGATTCATAACAAACCTCCCGATTTCCTACTCTTTTTCCTTAATTATACTCCTGTTTGTTTGTAAGTCAATAGTTTTTTATTGTTTTACGATAAATTATTATTGTTATTTTATTAAATAGGCGCAATTGGTTTCGGCCCCCAATAAAATACTTGCATTTCCTCTTATTGTGTGTTATTATAGCTGACGGACTTGACCGATGATATCAATCATCATCACTGATTGTCCTTAGTAACTGTAACTTAATATGAATGCTTTTTAGAGGCTATATATTTTCCTGTTTCTGATACAAACAGGCGAGTATATAGCTCTTTTTAGTAAGATTCATGGTGTAACTATGATGTTACATCTACAAAAAGAGGAGGAATTAAATGAATTCAAAACAGGAACAAATGAAGAACCGACCAATATTCCCGCTTCTTGTATCCATGGCAGTTCCTATGATGTTTTCTATGCTGATTCAATCATTGTACAACATTATTGACAGCATATTTGTCGCTAGACTTGGTAACGACGCATTAACTGCAGTTTCCCTTGTCTTTCCACTACAAAACTTAGTAATTGCAATCGCTGTAGGGTTTGGTATCGGTGTTAGCTCATGTATCTCAATCAATTTAGGTAGCAAGAATAGCAAACGCGCTAGTCAGGCAGCTACGGTAGGAATCGTTTTAAGTATTGTACATTCCATACTTTTCGTAATCTTTGGTTTACTTATAACGAAACCATTTTTACGTATGTTCTCAAGCAATGAAGCCATCATAGAGATGGGATCCGACTATGGATATATTGTACTCTGCCTTTCCTTTGGATGCCTTATTCAAGTTTGTATCGAGAAAATCTTTCAATCACTTGGCGAGATGTCCATTACTATGATCGTTCTTGCTGTTGGTGCGATTATTAATATTATCCTAGATCCAATCCTAATATTTGGTATGTTCGGCTTTCCAGCTATGGGCGTGACAGGTGCTGCTATTGCGACGGTAATTGGCCAAATTGCCGGTTTAGTTTTATATCTTATTGTATTAGCGTATAAGAAACTTCCTATTGAGATATCCTTACGTAACATTCACTTTGACAAGCCATTAATCAAACAGCTTTATAGTGTTGGTATTCCATCAAGCATCATGATGTCACTACCATCTGTATTAGTAAGTATTCTGAATGGTATGTTAGTAAAATTCTCTGAAGTTCACGTATCTGTATTAGGTATTTACTATAAACTGCAAACGTTTATCTATCTTCCTGCCAATGGTATAGTTCAAGGTATGCGTCCTATTGTAGGTTATAATTACGGTGCAAAGCAAAAAGATAGACTTCATAAGACCTTACAAGTAAGTATTCTCTTCGCTGCAGCCATTATGTTTATCGGAACATTATTATTCTTATTCGTACCAACGCAGATTCTTGAACTATTTAATGCCGATGCCGCTATGTTAGAAATCGGTGTTCCAGCTCTTCGTATCATCTGTCTCGGATTCCTAATATCGACATTTGGTATTATCTATTCAGGTGCATTCGAGGCATTGGGAATGGGTGTACAATCGCTAATCGTTTCTTTGTTACGTCAGTTTGTGATTATCATTCCGCTATCCTTTATACTATCTAGATTTATTGGAGCAACTGGTATATGGGTATCCTTCCCTATTTCAGAAGCTATTGCTTCAATCGTTGCAATTATACTTATACGAAAAACTTTAAAATCAATATAATTAAATGTAATAATTTAAAAAAGCTTGAAACTTTTTTACTTTCCGGTTTGTCTAATACACAGAGCAAACAAATAACCGGTTATAAATTCTGCTTAAATGGAAATTTTACAAATCCATTAGCTCATGGAGAGAGAAACTTTAAAACATGTAGAAGGTGTAGTTATGAAGAAGAAATGGAACGCATGGAGGCAAGATTCTTCCGAACTGGACATTCAAAATCGAATCCAAGAGGAACTTACCACTAATTACGAGAAATATTATCGACTAGCATATAGCTATGTAAAAAATGAAGCAGATGCAATGGACATTGTTCAAGAAGGCGCTTATAAAGCAATCTTAAATAGTAGTCAAGTAAAAGAGATATCCTATATTGGTACTTGGATTTATCGCATCATGATTAATGAGGCCTTAAATTATATTAAGAAGTTTAAGAAACCATATACCGAATTAGAACTTGTGACGGCACATGTTCAGGATACTTATGAAGATTTTGACTTAAAAAAAGCTCTTGAAACACTTGATGAGCCTGACAAAACGATTGTAAAACTTCGTTTTTTTGAAGACATGCAACTGGCTGAAATAGCAGATGTTACTAACGAAAATATTAATACCGTAAAGAGCCGCCTTTATCGAGCTATGAAAAAACTACGCATTCTAATGGAAGAATAGGAGGTTTCCACTTTGAAAATTGAGGAAGAAAAGCAAATTAACTCAGAAGTATTAGACAATATGAAGCTGTTAAAAGAAGAATATCAACACCTTCATATCCCAGAGGAAGGTAGAAGAATGATGAATGAAAAGATTGAACAAGCAAAATTAGATAAAAAAAGAAAATCCTTATCACGTCGTGTTCGTTTTGCTGGTGGTGCAGTAGCGGCAGCAATGGCAGTAATCGTAGCACTTCCTAATACTAACGAAAGCATTGCAAAGGCAATGGGAAATATTCCTGTTATCGGATCAATTGTAAGAGTCGTAACATTCCGCGACTATGATTACCAAGATGGAAATTCTGAAGCACATGTTTCAGTACCAAATATAGAAACAGATGGTGAGAATTCAGATAACGGTGATGCAGCAAATCAAATTAATAAAGATGTAACGGACTATACACAACAGCTAATTGACCAATTTGAAGCTGATGCTAAAGAACTTTATGGTAGTGAAGGCCATAAGGGTCTTGATGTTACCTATGATGTTATTACTGATACAGAGGACTGGTTTACACTTCGTGTTACTATATTAGAAACAGCTGCAAGTGGTAACCAATATTACCGTTTCTATCACATTGATAAGAAAACAAACTCTGTAGCCACTTTATCTACACTATTCAAAGATGATGTCGATTATATCACTCCTATCAGTGAAAACATCAAAGAGCAAATGCGTAATAATACAAATAAAGATGAAGAAAATACGTATTTCTTAGACCAAGAAGAAATGCCAGATGAGAATTTCAAAGCAATCAATGCAGACCAAAACTTTTACTTTAATTCAAACAACGATTTAGTAATTGTATTTGATGAATATGAAGTAGCCCCTGGATCAATGGGAACTCCAGAGTTCGTAATCCCTAATTCAGTAATTAGCGATCTTTTAAAATAATATAATAATTTTTACGCTACAGTAAAAAGACAATCTTCAAGATTTTTATGCGGTTACTCCGAACATAAAATTTGAAAGGTTGTCTTTTTTATATGCGTCATATCACGTCTCTACATTACACCTTAAATGTCCAATTATGACTGTATTTTTTTTTATTATTCTGCTCTAAAATCTAGTTATACTTAATCGAATTTATTTTGATTCTAAATAACTAGGAGGTATTAATATGTCATCACAAAATCTTAAGACTGCTGCCGTGTTCAGCGATCATATGGTTTTACAACGTGATAAGAGCATTTGTGTCTGGGGTACTTATAAATCAGAACCTACTAACAATGTCATTACCATAGAACTTGCTTCAAATCAAACTAAGGCATCTATTCAAGATGGTACTTGGTCCGCTGAATTACCACCAATGCAGGCTGGTGGCCCTTATACAATGACAATTACAGATGGTATCGAAACAATTACATATACGGATATTATGATTGGCGAGGTTTGGTTAGCTGGTGGCCAATCAAACATGGAATTAAAACTCCAAGACAGTAAGAATGGTAAAGATGTGGTTGCTTCTGTTGATCCTTCTTTATCGAGTAAAATACGCTTCTATAATGTTCCTCAGCAAAGTTTCTTTAGCGAAGACTTTTATAACGTAGAAGAAGCAGCTAATTGGGAGCTCTGTACGCCAGAAACCTGTGGCACTTGGTCCGCTGTTGCATATTATTTCGGGAAAAATCTTGCCACAACATTAGATGTAACAGTAGGTATTATCGGTTGTAACTGGGGTGGCACTTCCGCCTCTGTTTGGACGAGTAAAGAATATCTAGAAAAGGATAAAGATTCGAGAACCTACCTCGATGAATATGAGCAAGAATACGGCCAATTCAATAGCTATGAAGAATATTGTTCTGCCGTAGATGAATATGATGCTTGGTATGTTGATTGGCAGAAGAAAGTTGATGCTCTATATGCAGCTGATCCAAATATACTTTGGTCAAAAGTACAAGAAATCGCTGGTATGAATCGTTGGCCAGGACCAATTGGCCCCAAAGCATTCTTCCGACCAGCAGGACTATATGAAACAATGCTTTCACGGGTATCTCCTTATACATTGCGTGGTTTCATCTACTATCAAGGTGAACAAGATGACTGCAAACCTACCATTTATGGGAAGATGTTACGCCTACTAATTTCCCAATGGAGAAATGATTGGAAAGATGATACACTACCTTTCCTTCTTGTCCAACTTCCAATGTTTATCAATCAAGAGGAAGAAGACAGAAAGCATTGGCCAATAATTCGTGAACAACAGATGATTACTCATCAGACAATTAAGAATACTGGTATAGCTGTTATTCTAGACCTTGGAGAATACAATAATATTCACCCACTTGAAAAAGAGGAAGTTGGAAGACGTCTTGCACTTCAAGCTTTCTATCATGTCTACGGTATGGAACTTCCAGCTTATGGACCAATCTATAAAAACCGTATTATCCGTAATAACAGTATTGAATTACATTTTGATCATGCTAATGATGGATTCTTAGTGAAAGGTGAATCTATTATTGGTTTTGAAATTGCAGGTACAGATAAGGAATATGTTCCAGCAACTGCAACAATTGAAGGCAATCGTATCATCGTTACTTCTAATGAGATAATCGAGCCAAGATATGTTCGCTATAACTGGACTAATTACGGACCAGTTACCTTATATGGTAAGAACGGAATCCCAATGTCAACGTTTCGTACCGATCGAGACGCTTAATATATAACTATTTCGTCTTAATACTTAACTTATACCTCCTTAATATAGTGAAGAAGTGCGTAATCCCCCTAGAAACTACGCACTTCTTTTTTTAATGCTTTGCCTGTGAAGCTATTCGGAAGCGGGTGTTTCGTTGAATATAGCAATTACCAACTCCTTGAAATCTTTAAGTTTGAAGTTTGAGTAAATAATAAACAATCAAAAATGCTATCTCTACATACAATAACTCTCTATTGGTTAAAATATTGATAAGAAATTAATGATCAAAATTTTGTAAAATTACTATTGCATTTTTATATTATAGGTGTTATAGTAGTTATAGAACAAACAAAGATTTTTAGTTTTCCTTTGTTAATAGAAGAAGGAGGAATCACAATGAATATAAATAAATTTACTCAAAAATCAATGGAAGCAGTACAAAACTGCGAAAAACTTGCTTATGATTATGGACATCAAGAAATCGATCAAGAACATTTTCTATATAGTCTTATTACTATTGAAGATAGCTTAATAAGAAAACTATTAGAGAAAATGGATATTAATACAGATGTCTTCGAAGCACAAGTAAGAGGACTTCTTGAAAAGAGACCAAAAGTTAGCGGAAATATTCAAGTTTATATCAGTAATGGATTAAATAAAGTATTAATCTATGCTGAAAATGAAGCAAAAGCCATGGGAGATGAATATGTTTCTGTAGAACATCTATTCCTAAGCTTATTAAAACAACCAAATCGAGATCTTAAGGACTTATTCAAAGAATTTGGAATCACTCGCGATAATTTTCTTCAAGCACTCTCCAGTGTTCGCGGTAACAAAAAAGTTACTAGCGATACACCAGAAGATACCTATGATACTCTTAACAAATACGGTTATGACCTTGTTGAACGTGCCAGAGAGCAAAAATTAGACCCCGTAATTGGTCGCGATAGCGAGATTCGTAACGTTATTCGTATCCTATCTCGTAAATCAAAGAACAATCCTGTTCTGATTGGTGAACCTGGTGTTGGTAAAACTGCAGTAGTTGAGGGGTTAGCCCAACGTATTGTACGTGGAGATGTCCCTCAAGCACTAAAGAATAAGAGGTTATTTGCTCTTGATATGGGCTCATTAGTAGCTGGTGCTAAGTACCGTGGTGAATTTGAAGAACGTCTGAAAGCAGTTCTTGAAGAGGTAAAGAATAGTGATGGACAGATTATTCTATTCATCGATGAGCTTCACACTATTGTTGGTGCAGGTAAAACCGAAGGTTCTATGGATGCAGGTAATATGTTGAAACCAATGCTTGCAAGAGGTGAACTACATTGTATCGGTGCTACTACTCTCAATGAATATCGTATGTATATAGAAAAAGATGCTGCACTTGAACGTCGTTTCCAACCTGTTATGGTTGACGAACCAACTGTAGAAGACACTATTTCTATTCTAAGAGGTTTGAAAGACCGTTATGAAGTATTCCATGGTGTTAAGATTACCGATGCTGCATTAGTATCTGCTGCTACTTTGGCAGATCGTTATATTACAGACCGCTTTTTACCGGATAAAGCGATCGACCTAGTTGATGAAGCTTGCGCCCTTATCAAAACCGAACTGGATTCTCTTCCTACAGAACTTGATGATGTACAGAGACGTATTATGCAGATGGAAATCGAAGAAGCTGCACTTAAGAAAGAAACTGACCGATTAAGTATGGAACGTCTTGGTTCCTTACAAAAAGAATTAGCTGAATTACGTGAAGAGTTTGCTAGTCAGAAAGCAATCTGGGATAATGAAAAAGCTTCTGTAGAAAAAGTTCAGAAGTTAAAAGAAGAATATGAATCCCTTAAGAATGAAATTGAAGTTGCTAAACGTAATTACGATTTAAACCGCGCTGCCGAACTCCAATATGGTCAGTTACCTGCACTTGAAAAGCAATTAGAGGAAGAAGAAAATAGTGTAAAATCAAAAGAGCATACTCTTATCCATGAGAATGTATCTGATGAAGAAATCGCTCGTATCATCTCTAGATGGACAGGAATCCCTGTCGCAAAATTAACAGAGAGTGAACGTAATAAGACTCTTCATCTTGATGATGAACTCCACAAACGTGTTGTTGGTCAAGATGAAGGTGTAACTAAAGTCACTGAAGCCATCTTACGTTCTAAGGCGGGTATTAAAGATCCAACGAAACCAATTGGTTCTTTCTTATTCCTAGGGCCTACTGGTGTTGGTAAAACAGAACTTGCCAAGGCACTTGCTGCTGGCCTATTCGATAATGAGCAGAATATGGTTCGTATTGATATGAGTGAATACATGGAGAAATACTCTGTATCTAGATTAATCGGAGCACCTCCAGGATATGTAGGTTATGACGAAGGTGGTCAATTAACGGAAGCTGTTAGACGTAAACCTTACTCTGTTATCTTATTTGATGAAATTGAGAAAGCTCATCCAGACGTATTTAACGTATTATTACAGGTACTTGATGATGGCCGTATTACAGACTCTCAAGGTCGTACTGTAGATTTCAAGAACACCATTATTATCTTAACATCTAATATAGGATCTAGTTATTTATTAGAAGGTATTGATGAGAATGGCGATATTAATCCACAGAATGCAAACTTGGTTATGGAAGACTTGCGAGCTCATTTCCGCCCAGAGTTTCTAAACAGACTCGATGAGATTATTATGTTCAAACCATTAACCAAAGGCAATATCCGTAACATCATTGATCTTTTAATTAAAGACCTAAACAAACGTCTTGAAGACAAAGAACTTCATCTAGAACTTACAGAGGCAGCAATTAACTTCATAACAGAAGAAGCCTATGACCCATTATATGGTGCTAGACCATTAAAACGTTATCTACAAAAACATGTGGAGACACTTACAGCTAAGCTAATACTAAGTGATGCCGTTCACCAAACAGATACTATCATAATTGATGTAGAGAATGATTCACTAACAGCTAGAAGAAAATCTTAGTTTAAAGACAGAACACCCACGAATATATTTAGATTAAATATATTCGTGGGTGTTATTTTCTATTCTTACTCAAACTTCGCACTTTAAGATTTCGAGGAGTAGATAACTGCTATATTACATAGCTCCCATTTACTGTTTATCACCTATATAAGATTCATATACCTGTAGTAACTCCTCATAAATTTCCCTACCAGTTTTCCCCTCAATACTATCTACACGTAACAAGATCGGTGGAAATTTATTTGCTAGATTGCTCTGTATAGATTTTTGCTTAACTGTTGACAAATTTTCTATAAATTCGTCTATATCCGATAGATATATTCCAATACACTCTTTGCCTAAGATCTTACCAATAACAATCTCCTGGATTCGTCTATACTCAATAAAGCCTACAGAAGTAGCCGTTGATGTATCCTCTATCCCATTCTCTTTAATAATAAATAGCGGCTTTTTCTTCATAACTCTTATTAATTGTATCAATGTACAAATTCCAAAGAATAAACATCCTAAACCGCCCATAATATCAAAGAGAAGATTCTTTTCAACAATTCCCAGATATAAAAGCACTCCTGCTGCACCTGTCATTAAAAATGCTTGTCCAAGAACTTTGCGTGCTTGTTTTTTGTTTTCATATATTATTAAATCCTTCACCTTTACACCTACTTTCAGCATTACCCTATCCAAGCCAAATTATTTAGATACACATGTTTGTACATTACCAAATATATGTATTTTCGTATATTTATTTATTTTATCACATTAATGCCACATTTCATAGATATAGTGGTCTGTAATATTATTCCATAATTATCTATTACTATCACAAATAGAATAAAACCTTTACTTTAAAGGCCGTACCTAATGTAAAATGTTCTATTCGCTTTACTAGTTCGAATAAATCTGTTGCTAAAGTCAATTCTAGCGGCCTTGTAACTGCTAAAAAACAAGGTAGTAGTAATATTACTGCCATAACTGACAACGGTGTTAAAGCCCTTGTAAATTAACAGTTAAGAAATAATAAGTTTTAATTCAATTAACCATATATTTCGATAATTATCGCTATATATGGTTAATTCCTTTTTCAATTATTTACAAACATATTAAAATATGCTATATTTAAGCCATAGAATTTATAGTCCAAAAGTACTATTTTTCGTAAATAATTGAGGTGTAACTATGAAAAAACTATATATCATGTCAATTAGTTTAATTCTAATGACAATGATTCTTTTAATTTTTGCAAGTTTCATTACTATTACATATAATGTTGAATCATTAGAACCATCAGTAAATACATACATGACTATATCCAGTAAAATAAACTATGAAATAACCCTGGTTATCTTCATTCTCGAATGCTTAATATTATTGTCACTCGTTTTTTACCATATAGCTACTAATAAAGCGAGTACCAAATTATTATTAGATCAAGAAAAATATAATATCCTCTTAAATCACTCTGGTGGTGATATGTGGGAGTACAATATTAGAACCGATACCCTAATAAAGTCCAATAAGAATGGTGGTCTTTATTATGGTTCTGATTATATTGAGAGCTACACCGCATACCCCATTGAAAATGATATTATCCATCCAGATGACTTAAACAAATACAATGAATTTTGTCACCACTTGAAAACGGGAAAGGAAGAAATCCGTTCTATATTTCGTGCGAAAGATAACTCTGGCGAATATGTTTGGTTTGAGATTCTAGGTATTACAATGTACGAAAACAATATTCCCACAACAATTATAGGTACTACTGCCAATATTGATAGCAGACAAAAAGAGTACCAGGAACTAAAGCAGCATGCCGAAGAAGACCCTTTAACGAAGCTCTACAATCGTGTAGCTGCAGAATCTAAAATAAACTCAATAATCGCAAATTCAGAGTTCAATCACATGCATGCATTTTGTATGATCGACATTGATAATTTCAAATCGCTCAACGATAACTTAGGACATACTTTTGGCGACGCAGTATTAATAGAATTTAGTTCAAGATTGAACATTCTATTATCTACTAATGATTTTGCTTTCCGTATTGGCGGAGATGAATTTGCCGTATTTTTAAATAATATACCTTCTACTGAATATGCTGAGAGTGTATGCAAAAGAATCTGTTCCATATTCAATGAATTGTTGTTAGGAAAAGACAATCCTTGTGATATCTCAGGTAGTATCGGAATCTCCTTATATCCGGCCCATGGCACTAATTTTGATGAACTTTTCGCAATGGCCGATATTGCTCTTTATCATTCAAAAGATTTAGGAAAAGATTGTTATAGTTTATACTCTAATAAAACAATGGGAGAGCTTACAATCTGCCCTAATGAGCATAATAAAACTAACTCCCGCGAGACGCATATCTTATTTGATAATTCACTACTAAGTAATGTTATTGATGTCTTATTTGATGCAAAGGACCTGTCCTTTACTATCAACTACATCTTATCCTTAATTGGTAATTATTATAATATTGATAGCATCGGAATTTGTGAGTATACCTCTGGTAGTAAAACTATTGTTAACACCTATCAGTGGCGAGCCCAAGAGCAAGGAGATATTACAGATTCCTTATATGAAGTTAGTAGGGAAGATTCTGAACTCTATGCCTATTATAAAACTACCAAAACAGGAGTGTTCTATTGTAGAGATATTCATTCCTTGGATTGTAGGTATCCTGCGTTTATAGACTCCTTAAAAAGCAGAAAAATTCAAAGTTTTATACAATGTGCTACTGTCGATTCCGGTAACTATACAGGTTATATATATGCTAATCTCGGGAAAGATAAAAGACAATTAGAAAAGCATGAAATTGATACGATATCCTTTATCTCAAAGATAATTGGAGGTTATATCCGCAAACTCCGTTCTGAGGAGATTGCTCGTGTTATAGCTAAGAAAGATCTTTTAACCAATTCATATAATATTAATAGTTTCTCTGAGGAAGCTAACACTATTCTACGTAAAAATCATTACGATCGATTTGTATTAATAAATTTTGATATTAATAAGTTCAAGCAGATTAATGCAACTTTCGGTTATTCACATGGAGATGAATTATTAAAAGATATAGCCAAGATGTTTAAACGAACATTAACTACGAATGAACTATTTGGTAGAATTATAGGTGACAAATTCTTAGTTCTTCTTCATTATGATACATTAGAAGACTTAGAAAACCGTATAGAATACTATTTTATGCAATTTAATAAGCTGCCCTACAAACAAAATGATTGCTTTAGCCTATCTCTAATTATAGGTATCTATCTCATTGAGCCAAATGATCAAATTACAATTGCTGTTGATCGTGCAAATATTGCTCGCAAGAGTATACGTGAAAGACATAAAAATAACTATGCCTATTTTGATACCAATATGAAGGCAAGCATACTCAAACGTCAGAGCATTGAGAATATGATGGTAGAATCTTTAGAGAACCATGAATTTTGCGTATATTATCAGCCAAAGTTCAACCTTGTAACCGGTGAGATATGTGGTGCAGAGGCACTTATCCGTTGGCATCGTCAAGACTGTATTATATATCCTAACGACTTCATACCAATATTTGAAGAGAATGGATTTATTACTGAGATAGATTTCTTCGTATTTGAAGAAGTATGTAAACAGCTATGATACCTGATTGATCAACATAATAAAGTTGTACCAATATCAGTTAATTTATCAAGATTCCATTTTAGAGACAATGCGTTACTCCCTCACTTGATCACACTCCTAGACAAGTATAAGATACCACCTGATCTAATAGAGATAGAGATTACGGAGAGTGCAATAACTGATAATAATAGTTATCTAATACCATTATTAGAGCAGATTCGTCAACTTGGACTCCGTCTCTCTATGGATGATTTTGGTTCCGGATTATCTTCTTTAAATGCATTACGTACCTTACCTTTTGATATCTTAAAGTTAGATAAGAACTTCTTGCGTACAGATACTACAACGCTCAAAGAGCGTATCGTCGTAAGTAATATTGTTAATATGGCAAGGGAACTCCAGTTGGAAATTATATCGGAAGGGGTAGAAACCAAAGAACAGGCAGCCTTCTTAAAATCAATTGGTTGTGAATATGCGCAAGGATATCTGTTTGCTAAGCCAATGCCCGCTAAAGAGTATATAGAGAGTTATCTAATAAACTAACTGTAAAGCAAAAAAGGACTGAGCAAAAGTTAGTTCAATCAATAATTTTAGAATTTACATTATCAATAATTGAACTATGTTCAGTCCTATTTTTATTCCCCCCTAACCTATGCAGTAATATCCTTCTTATTGTATTGTATATACGCCACTACGATAGCTACTACACCGAATACTATACCTACTATAAGATAATTGCCATCTAACTTACCAATATTGAATATATCAGTAGCCTCCGTATAACTGAAAGGTGTAATATATTTCAATATCTTCGCTTTATCACTAATATTTGCAATAATATTTAGGAAATAGAAAATCGCAGCTAACCCTAGTCCTATACCAAAGCTTCCTCTCCTTATAAAAGCTGAGATTCCATAACAGATACAAGCAATTTCTAATTGTAATACATAATTCGCAACATGATAGAGTATGAATCTCCCCCATTCAACCTCTTCCCCTAGTATCGCTATTCCCAAACAAGAGAATAGGAAGAAAACAATATTGAATATCCCAAGCTGTGTAATAACAGCAAATAATTTTTCTGAAATGACGCGTACACGACTGATCGGATGTGTTAATAAGAACTCTGCTGTTCGACTTCCCTCCTCTTTACTAAGCATATTAATAGCCAATAAGGAGGCTAAAAATGCTCCTCCTAAACCTAATATATTACCGCATTCAATTCCATAAAAGCCTGATATGGTTCCCATACTCATCTGATCCATTCCAAAGGCTTTCGTGAAGTTCCCCATTGAGGCAAACATTTCGTCCATTTCCCCAACCATAGATTTCATCTCCGAGAACAATAGTAAGCAGATAAAACTTATTGAACTAACGGCCAGTGTCCATATAAGTAATGTCTTCTTATTTTGCTTCATTTCTTGTCTATATACAACCATTATTGATTTCCCCCATTCACATAGTAATGCATAAATATTTCTTCTAAATCGGGCTCTGTTATTCGTATATCTTGTATTGTGGTTTGACTAATGATTCGTAATAATTCATTCATGTCACCCGTATATAAGAACGTGATACCTTTACTACCTCTTTGTAAATCCTTTATTTGACTCGATAATTGTTCTATAAGGATCGGATAGATGTCTTCACCACCCGTTATATTAATTCTTCTTGTATTGGTCTTAGCTAATGCTTCTACCGTATCACTGACAATTATCTTACCTTCACGTATAATTGCTGCTTTTGTACAATAATGTTGAATCTCCGATAATACATGAGAGGATAAAAAAATGGTAGTACCTGATTTATGCTTCTCTTCTAATAGCGCAAAAAATTCTTTTTGCATCAAAGGATCCAAACCACTAGTTGGCTCATCTAATATATAGAGTTTAGGATTATGTTGCATTGCACATATGATAGAAACCTTTTTTCGATTTCCTAATGATAGCTCCTCCACTCTCTTTTTAACGTCGAGTTTAAGTCTATCACATAGTATATTTGCTTCACCACTACAATCCATCTTATGTAGGTCGGCAGAGTATTTAATAATTTCACTTACACGCATCCCTGTATAGAACATGGCTTCTGAAGGCATATATCCAATATCGCTGAGAATCTCTGTATAGTTTGTCTTTACATCCTTACCAAATACCCGGGCAGTTCCTGATGTTGGTGTAATGAGGCCAAGTATTGACCTGATTGTTGTACTCTTACCTGCACCGTTCGGTCCAATAAAGCCAAATATTTCTCCTTCCTCAACTGTAAGGTCGACATCTATTATTCCTCGTGCTTTTCCATAAAATTTTGTTAATTTGGCAGTTTCGATACATCTAGCCATAATTTATTCCTCCTATAATTAATTTGAAGTAGATAGCCTTAAAGCACAGATAATGATTTCATCCTCATCAGATTCTATCTTCTCTGTATGTACTAACATATACTCCCACCTCCTGAATTCAGTATATCCACTATTAGTTTAAATCTCAACCTATTTTAAGTAAGACACAATTTCTAGTTTCTAAGATACATAAATCTATGTAGCTACTTAATAATTTAATAAAACTTTCGTACTATATTGTAATAAATAGAAAATAGTATACAATAGTAGAGGAGATATTCTACAAAACTACATATTTTTACATGGGAGGACTACATAATGGATCGAACGAAACGTAACAGCAAGTTAATTCTGTTCTACGAAGTTCTATTCGAAATTGCTTTAGCTTTCTTAGCAATCTTTGAATGGAAAGAGAGCGGTAATATTGCTCTCGCCGGCTGGACAGGCGGCTCAGCTGCTATAACACTACTTTTATTATTTATTACATATCCAAAATTGTCTAACACCAAACTATATAAGTGGTTACTTGGTGGACTTTTTGGTATCACGTTTATGGGCTATTGGTTATTAACCAGCTATTCCATCGGAATTGTAGTGGCCATCACTGCAACTTGTACAATTATATTACATAGTCATTTAGCATTTACCTATTTTATTACTTTACTACTATCTGGTTATGGTTGTGTTGTCTCTATCATCCGCGCAATTATCGGTAATAAACCTTCAGAAGCAGCTATTATGGAAGTTATCGCTATCCTTAGCTTTGCGATTATTTGGCTATTAATTAACAAGGAGCAAACAAAGAATACGAAAGAAGACATTGCTCTTATAAATGCAAGTCAGCAAAAGCAGAATGAGCAAATTCAGACCTTAACAGAGTCCTCAGCTATTTTGATCGATTTAATTAAGGAAGCAAATCTCCTATCTTCTGACTTACAATCGAAGATGAATCTATCTGCAGAATCCATTGAACAAATATCACAAAGTTCTATTGATACTGCCAAAAACATTCAATATCAAACCGAGTTATCAAGTCATATAAGTGATATAATAACGGAGCTTCAGGCCATATCTAATACCATCCAATCAAATGTAAAACAATCAGTGGAAACCACACAAACCGGTAAGAAACAAATTGACGGACTTACAAGCCATGCAGAGCAAGTTGTTAATGTAAATAATTCCGTATATCAAGAAATGAATACATTAAAAGAAAAGATATCTGGAATTCAGTCTATTATTCAAGCAATAGCAGATATATCTACCCAAACAAATCTATTATCCCTTAATGCTTCAATTGAAGCAGCCAGAGCAGGAGATGCGGGAAAAGGCTTTGCAGTTGTAGCTAATGAAATCCGTGTTCTATCTGACAACACTAGTATTGCTACAAAAAAAATTGAATCCGTTCTACATGATTTTGTAAACAGTATTGAACAGACTTCTACCTTTGTAACAGATACGGTTGAGAATATAAAACAAGAAAATTACTATATTCAATGTGTAAATCAAGGTTTTGAGGATATTCAAAATATGTTGAACATTACGGACTCTAGTGTTAGAAACCTAGAATTAAAATGCAAAGACTTAACTACTGCTAATAGTGGTATTATGGAGCATATCAGCAACCTTTCAGCCACTAGTGAAGAAGTAGCAGCGCAATCAGAATCTACAGTATCAATGCAAAAGGAAGGAGTTAATTCCTCTGCTAGCATCGCTGAATTCTTGAATAAAATGAAAGAAACATCTCAAGCATTAGTACATAAACTTTAAAATGACAAAAGGTAGAGATTTTAATCTCTACCTTGTCATATGTGATTTGAATAGCTAATTCTAACTTCGCACTTGGAAATTTCGAGGAGTAGGTAATAGCTAGACTCAACGAAAAAATTGCTTTCGCTTAGCTTCACGAAATTCGAGTTATTAATTATTAGATAAGATAATTCACTTTACATTATTTATTCAATAAGTCCCTTGATTTTACATTATCAATTCATCTAGTAAGGCAACTGCGTCCTTTTTCGACATATGTTTTGGTACTGCATATGTGGTATTAACTTCTTTAAATGCTTCTTTGATAATACCATCATAGTCCTCTCGCTTCAATTTCTCACATTTCTTTGGAATTCCAAGAGCATCCCTTAATTCAAAAATTCGGTTAATGAATTTATCCGCTAAAGTATCAATATCCTCTTCAGCTTTACCTAATTCACACACTACTGCTAATTTCGCAAATTTTTTCTTTGCTACATTACGATTGAACTTCAATATATACGGTAAAATCATGGATAACGCTTCACCATGAGAGTAGTCATAATATCCAGTCAGTCTATGTCCAATCCCGTGGGCATATCCTACTCCCATTCTGTTAAATGCTACACCTGACAAGTGACAAGCTTCCATCAACCTCTTTTTTGCATCCATATCTGTAGGATTTTCATATGCCTGCATAATACTTCTATTAATAATTGCCACCGATTGTTCTGCTCGTTTCATATCTTCTTTGCTGTCTACTGCAGAGATATATGCCTCGATTGCATGAGTTAACGAATCCATTGTTGTTTCCGCTATTAACTTAGCCGGTGCAGATTCTAATGTTTCTTCATCATATACGCATGCAACTGGAATTAATTTAGGATCCGCCATTGCATTCTTAGTATGGGAATATTCATCACTAATTACAGCTCCTATTCCAACTTCAGAACCGGTTCCAGCAGTCGTAGGTATTAATAATGTAGGTAAAACCTTATCTATCTTTAACATACCAATTGTTTTTTTAGGTGATTTTTTAGATGCAAGTCCAATGGCAGTAAATTTAGCAGCATCCATCGGAGATCCTCCTCCGAATCCAATAACCAATTCTACACGGTTTCTCATACCAAGTCCCATTGCCTCATAACATTCTCCAATGGTTGGATTCGGCGTTACACCATCATATATACAATATGCTATTCCTTCTTTTTCTAATGAGTTTACTACCTTATCTAATAGTCCTAACTTCATCATAACTTTATCTGTAACAATTAGTACCCTACTATAGTTATTTTTCTTACACCATGCACCAACTTTTCCTCTTGACCCAGCACCTTCTATTACCTCTGGTATCGGTAATTTCATTATTATTATTGCTCTTACAAGTACTCTTGTGTATATTGCTGCCCAAATATTCATTCTAGGTATTCTCCTTCTAATTAAGTTTTTCATAATGTGCTTTTAGTGACTCATCGACTTTCTTATTCTTCAATTATGCTTTTCTCTGATTATACTCATACTCTTAATATCATGTAATCTTACTATATTGTTAACTTAATACTTTATTAACGCATTATTCTGTTAACTATTTCTGTCTATTTATTATGAATTAATCTATTATTAACCCATAATTATCTTATGAATCTTTTCATTCTCTCTTATAAATTAAGCGCAGTTTCTGCAGCCGAATGAGTTGCTTGAGCAATACGTCCACACTTCTTAGCATCACCGATTACATAAAGACGTTCAATCACATTCTCTAACTCCTTATAGAGTTGATCTTCAGATGTAACTCCTAGAGATACTACTATATTGTCAACTTTGATACACTTAGACTCTCCTGTCTTTACCTCCGTTAACCTGATTTGATCCTCTCTGATTTCTTCTAACCGATGGCCTAGGAGAAATTCTGTATTATATTGTTTTAATCTTGGCAGGATATCATCTACATGCTGTATATGTGTGTTGGGCGATAATGTATTAGCCATCTCAACAACTACCACTCTATTTCCTTCTTCCCCCAGTTTTTCTGCTATCTCAAGGCCAGACATACCGGAACCAATTACCGCAACTGTTTTATTTGATATCGTAACTTTCTCTTCTAAGATATCTGTAATTGTACAAACATTACTTCGTTTAATTCCTTTTATAACATTTGGTTTTATCGCATGTGCTCCCGTCGCAATAACCACTGCGTAAGGATCATACGATTTAATCAATGGTTCATTCGCCTCCATATTGAATAGGATCTCTGCTCCTTGCCTTCTTGCAGCTACCAATAAATCTTCGACACACCAATTAATTTTATCTTTATGAGGAGGTAAACTTGCTAAATGTGCTTGTCCTCCAGCATAAGCTTCTCTCTCTAATACCATAGGCTTAAATCCTCGTTCTCCTAGGATCTCCGCTGCTGTCAATCCTGCCGGACCAGCACCAACAATAACAACTCGTCTGCCATCACCGTTTTTATTCATATTCTTAAATTTCTCTTCTGCGCCCATTCTCGGATTCACCGCACAAGTTCCTGCCGTTCCTAGATATGCATTATGCTCCATACTTTCAAAACACCATAAACAACATATACATCGTTTTATGTCTGCTTCGCATCCGGTTTGTATTTTATGTACCCACGAGGGTTCTGCAAGATGTGGTCTTCCTAATGCCACAAAATCCTGAATTCCTTCTCTTAACTGTTCTTCCGCTTGTTCCGGACTTCGTATTAGATTAGCTGCAATAACTGGTATTGATACCTCTTTCTTTACTGCTTCAGCCATATATTTTCTCCAACCTAGAGAAAATGAAGTCGGTTCCAACCAATAATTCATTGTCTCATAGGAAGCTGAAGATACATCAATTGCCGCAATTCCTGCTTCTTCTAATCGCTTTGCAATCTTTACTCCCTCTTCTAATTGGTAGCCTTTTTCTGGCTCTCCTATCTTAGAATAACACTCATCAACCGTTAATCTAACACAAATAGGAAAATCATCTCCACAACTTTTCTTAATACCACCGATGATCTCTAGTAAAAATCGCATCCTATTCTCTAAAGAACCACCATACTCATCAGTCCTCTTATTCGTATTAGGGCTTAAAAATTCCTGAATCAGATAACCATGTGCCGCATGTAGCTCAACACCATCAGCACCTGCAAGTTGAACTCTTCTTGCTGCCTCAATAAACTGTTTTATAATCTTCTTAACTTCTTTGTTACTTAATGCTCGATTTCTGCCTTTTGCGAATTTACAAGGCTTCGTCTTAGACGGTGCCGCAACACGCAATACAATGCCCCTATCCTGCATCTTCTTTGCCAAAGGTGTCATCTTATAAAAAATATCTCTACACTTGGGTGATATTTTCTCTAATCCAATTGCAATCGGTAATGTACCTACCGTTAAAGGTATAGATTGCCTTCCTGGGTGATGTAACTGAACAAAAATCTTACAATCATGAATATGTACTTTTCTAACCAATTCTCTTAACGGTTTAATATGATAATCATGGCTAACCGCCAATTGTGCAAACGCTCCTGCACCTTCCATATCATTCACACGGGTTATCTCTGTGATAATAAGCCCGACTCCGCCTTTTGCTCTTTCTTCATAATAATTTAACATCTGCTGTGTTGGCGTTCCGTTAAACTGTCCATGTCCAAGCATCATTGCTGGCATTACCACTCTGTTTTTTATCGTTACTACTCCAATATTCATTGGTGATAACAATGTTTCGTATGGCATCTTTATCCTCCTTGTAAAAGTACTTTATAAAAAAATACTTTTTATATTATACCATATTTTTCTTGATTTAACGATTAATATCCAATAATGAGCGTAAAAAAATAGGAGCAGGTTTTCACCAGCTCCATACATTTATATTATACTAGATACAAGACAAATACAAATATCAGATTACATATTTATTGATTATTCCTGAGAGTTCTATATCACATGTAACTTAATCTTCAATTATAGGATAAAAATTATTGGTAGAATTTTTTTGATTATTTGATAATTGGAGATGCTCCATTCATAGATAGAATCTAGAATGAGCTTAAGACTGACCTTTAGAAGTTAATGAGCATTTATTATACATACAAAAAATAAATACACAATTAAAAAGCACCAATAAATGAATATTCTCAAGTATCGATGCTTTTCTTAATAGAGGCGACAGACAGATTTGAACTGTCGATCAGGGTGTTGCAGACCCATGCCTTACCACTTGGCTATGTCGCCATATTTAATTTACTTTATTATTATATTATACTAGAACCAATTTTATTCGTCAATTCTAAATTAATATAATTAGTGACTCCAAGGGATTTTGACCAGGGGTTCAAATCCCCAGTGCAAATCTTCTTATTGTCTAGTGACTCCAAGGGGATTTGAACCCCTGTTACCGCCGTGAAAGGGCGGTGTCTTAACCGCTTGACCATGGAGCCAATTACTTTGTAGCATGTAAACCTAACTAGTTCCACATGTCCTGTTTTAAACAACTTTTGTTGTTAAACTCCCCGAGCGGGGCTCGAACCTGCAACACCACGGTTAACAGCCGTGTGCTCTACCATTGAGCTATCGAGGAAAATGAACGTCGGTACGCGTTGCGAACCGCCTTATCATGAATAAATCATCTTCGATAATTTATTCCGTTAAAGATATACTACATATACCTTCAAAACTACACACTGAATTGTCAGAATCTTTTTGGTTAAGCCCTCGACCTATTAGTAACAGTCAACTGCATGTGTTACCACACTTCCATCTCTGTCCTATCAACCTGATCGTCTTTCAGGGGTCTTACTAGCTTGTGCTATGGGATATCTTATCTTGAGGGGGGCTTCACGCTTAGATGCCTTCAGCGTTTATCCCTTCCAAACTTGGCTACTCGGCCATGCACTTGGTAATGCAACCGATACACCAGAGGTTCGTCCAACCCGGTCCTCTCGTACTAAGGTCAGCTCCTCTCAAATATCCTACGCCTACGCCGGATAGGGACCGAACTGTCTCACGACGTTCTGAACCCAGCTCGCGTACCGCTTTAATGGGCGAACAGCCCAACCCTTGGGACCTACTACAGCCCCAGGATGCGATGAGCCGACATCGAGGTGCCAAACCACTCCGTCGATGTGAACTCTTGGGAGTGATAAGCCTGTTATCCCCAGGGTAGCTTTTATCCGTTGAGCGATGGCAATCCCACTTTATACCACCGGATCACTAAGTCCTACTTTCGTACCTGCTCCACCCGTCGGTGTCACAGTCAAGCCTCCTTATGCCTTTGCACTCTGCGAATGGTTTCCAACCATTCTGAGGAGACCTTTGAGCGCCTCCGATACCCTTTCGGAGGCGACCGCCCCAGTCAAACTCCCCGCCTGACATTGTCCTCTGCCCAGATAATGAACACGAGTTAGAAACCTAATACTACAAGGGTGGTATCCCAACATCGACTCCTCGGCTACTGGCGTAACCGGATCACAGTCTCCCACCTATCCTGTACATGTAATACCAAATTTCAGTATCAAGCTGGAGTAAAGCTCCATGGGGTCTTTCCGTCCTGGCGCAGGTAACCAGCATCTTC